>Ga0307983_1000005_pt1 | contig 240237 bp, 231 predicted proteins | sample OrgLakmetagen991_FD_201845 | JGI IMG/M metagenome (GOLD analysis project Ga0307983, IMG submission 201845) | Saline water microbial communities from Organic Lake, Antarctica - #991 | ecosystem: Environmental > Aquatic > Non-marine Saline and Alkaline > Saline | place: Antarctica: Organic Lake...
ATATAAACTGGTACAACCAAGAAAGGCTTCATTCTTCGCTTGGATATTTGAGCCCTGTAGATTATGCTGAACAAATAAACCGTCTTGTTGCTTAAAGCAGTGTCCGTTTTTTCGGGGGAAGATCAGTACTTGATTCACTCATCGATTATTGGAATTATAAGAACTACAAAAATAAAACCAACCTTAAACCTAAAGACCAGAAGATTTACAATGATCTACTAGAGTATAGAGCAACAATTGAAGGGAGCCTTTCTTATAAAGAAGTAGAGACATCAGTTCACCCTTTCGAGGCTCATAAGCCATCAAAATTGTCTATGGGTGCCGGCTATAGAAATAGTCTAAGACCCTTTATCCAGTGGGACTGGGGCTATCATTCTTTAAATGACGACTCCATAGGTTTTGATCGAAAGGCCTATGTAGACTACTTCGGATTTAAGGTGCTTAAGAACGAAACCTCCTATCGCCTAGAAAGCTTAAATTTTATCGATATCCTATCACTCGAGAACTTTGACTTGCTTTATAAAAATCTAAGCTGGTCTTTAAATCTTTCAGCTAATCGAAACTGCTACAACTGCCACGATAAGCTAGGCTATAGCTTCTCTGGAGGTCTTGGACTTGCTAAAGTTTTTAAAGGGCAGCATTTTTGGATTCACCTAAGCCCTCAGGTGCTCAAAACAAAGGACAGTACTTACATTATTCCCAGTCTAAAGTCAGGATGGAAGTTAATTAGAGGCAAGTTCAGCCTAGTTCTAGAAAATGAAGTCTTTCGTAGAAGCGAAACTTTTATTTCCTTTTCTGAAGTTACCGTGAATTTTGCCCTAAGGCCTAACAAAATGCTTAGTGCTTTTTATGTACACAACAACGGACTTCAGAGGCGCAATGAGGTTGGGCTTAGTTTTCAATTTAGATACTAAAAACAGATAAGAAAAGAACATTTTCACTACTACAGTACTGAGAAAGCGTAGTCTTTATAAGAACTGTATTTTTAATTATTCTCTTCTTTGATCAAGTCTTCTACTTCTCAAAAGAAGGAATGGCTTCTCAATACTCAAAAAGAGAATATATGAAAACAGTAAAGAAACTGGAAAGGCAAGTAGCCAGGTGGGCCAGAACCCCACCTTTAGCCCAATTGCCTCGGTTAATTTTATTAGGAACGAAATAGCAAAACTATGGGTCAAGTATAAAGAAAAACTCAAAATACTTATATTTTTAACAAAAGGAATTTTAAATCGATTAACCAAAGACTTCTCTGAAATTACAGATACTAATAGGGCTCCAAAAGATAGAGCATAACCTGAAAAAGAAAAAACACTTGCAAAAAAATCTACCTTCGTCCAAGAAAATGCGGCTACACATAAAAAGAGGGCAACTGAAATAAACAGAAATAGATTCGTCTTCGAAGTCATGGTTTGCCAAAGATTATTTTTATAATTTTTTATGTAAGCCAACCCAGTTCCGACAGCAATACCATCAAGTCTTGTGTAGGTAGGGTAAAACAGTTCTTTAAAGTAGATATCAAATCCACCTGGTACATCCTCTCTATAAATCAAGTCTGGGCGATGTTCCGTCCATATCAAATAGCGAGATACGATAGTGAGGAGCAAGAGTACTGCAACAAAGCCTAAATAGTGGTTAAGTCTCTTTGTTTTTATTAGAAAAATAACAAGAATTGGAAAAAGAACATAGAAATGCTCCTCCACACACAAGGACCAGGAGTGGGTAAAGCTATAGAGTCCACCAATATTCTGCAGGAATACTAGAAATCTCCAATCGTAACCTTCAAAACCAACAAGGACAGCATGAACGAGGAGAATAAAGTAATAGTTTGGAAATGTTCTATAAAACCTCTTAATACAAAAGGTTTTAATATCAAAGCCTTTGCCTCGCTTAAGTTGGGAGAAGGTCTGACCCCCTATCAAAAACCCACTTAGCACAAAAAAAATATCAACCCCGAGGTAGCCATAATGACTAACGGCCCTAAGAAAGAGGTCGTTTTCGTTCCGAGGAAAGTGATAAAGAATAACCGAGCCAATCGCAATGAAACGAAGAAGGTCTAGTCCGTAGTGTCGCTCTTTGCCATCATTAATATAAAAATAAGAAATCACTTTTTTCTCGCCGCCGAAATGTAAATCCAAGCCTTATTATACACAGTAGCAAGAGTAATACTCATCTATAGTCGAGATAAGCTGATTTGAAAAAAGTGGGGTAGGCGAGTATGAAGAGCAACTTAAGGATCTCGTTCGAAAGCTCTGTATTATTTTTGCAGCATTTAGGGAAACGCACAATCTTTACAAAATTTTTGAGCTTAAATAAAGTTGTATTTATCCAAGTCTTAAGAATTAAGACCCTTAAACGGATTTATGCGAAAAACTAACGCGGACGGAATAGGCATAAACTCCTAAAACTAAAATACCGAAAAAAGTAGCAATCATTGCCAACTCAACATTATAAGGCTTATCAATAGAGAGGGCAAAGCGCAGTAGGATCGTGGATATGACAAAGCCAGCGTTTCTAAAAACAAGTCTATAGTCTTGAATAAATGACATAGAAATTAGTAATATTAAAAGATCTGAGAAAATCATGACAGAGAACATATCGACATAAAAAATTCTTTTGATGTCGATGACGGGGGCATTCTGAAATAAAATAATGCCATAGGTTTCTATGGACCATAAAATAAGACTATAAGCGGCCAGGCTGAAAAGTAAAAAAGTGAGAAAGACAGCAATCGTTTTCTTAAATTTTATCAAGTTTGCGAGCCCCTCCTGACTATTTCCCTTGAGCTGAAATCCTTTCGTAAGGCTTTTAATATGGCAGAAGACTGTGACGAATAAAAACAATACTAAGCCGCCGCCCATATCAAAGAGAACTGAGATAAAGGCTTCTTTATTGCCCTCTGTAATAGCAAAATTTTCAAAGTGAGAGATGTCCTTAAAAACGTCTCTTATCACAATCAATGAAATGATTTCGTATTGCTTACTAATGAAATTAGTAAAGGATTCACTTATGGCCAAGATTAATAATAAAACTTCGTAAAAAAGTATGAAACTAAAAGGTGTGTAAAGAGCTGAAAGATAATTTGTTCCGACCAGCTTCATCCAGAAATACTCAGAGTCATGATAATTAACACATCCAATAATAATAAGATGAACCAACAAGCCAATAATTGATAGAAATACGATAAAGCGCTGAAATTTAAAAATATGTTCTGGTTCAATTATGTAGTCGTAAACTCTTTCAAATAAACCAAACATATACTTATTTGAACTCACAAGATGTTCCTCAGCTTCCATGTATTAAGATCACTCTTTAATTGATTTTTTATGGTCATTAACTATTAATTTTTTTAAAAAATCGATGCTTTCAAAACTCTTGTCTGAAGATACTCGAAGGTAATTGATATATGCCTGACACTGATCGCAGAAAAAGCTGGAAAATGGCGGAGATGGAGAGATTCGAACTCTCGGAACGGTCAGACCGTTCGACACCTTAGCAAGGTGCTCCCTTCGACCACTCGGGCACATCTCCGCATTTCAAAAGTAAAAGTGGCGGAGGACACAGGATTCGAACCTGCGGACCCGTAAAGGTCAATGGTTTTCAAAACCACCGCTTTCGACCGCTCAGCCAATCCTCCGCGAGGAACCTAATATAAGCTGGCTTCGTCAAAAAGACAATATACCCTTAAAAATTACCTAGATAAGGTCTGTATTTGATTTTGGATCTGAGTTCGATCTGGCGCGTTAGGATATAGTTTTAAATAAGTTTTAAACTCTTCGACAGCGAGCCCGCCCTGACCTACGCCTTGATAAATAAAGGCTAACTGTTTCCTGATCTGAGGGTTACTTGGCTCCTTCTTCTTCGCTCTCAAGTAGAGCTCTCTAGCAATGTCATAACGACTCTGATTAAGCTTTATCCAGCCTAGTGACATCAATGACTCGACATTCCTTGGCTCGATAGAGATCGCCTTTTCCAAGTTTTTTGTTGCCTTGGTGTATTGACCGATAAGCCGCTGAGTTTCCCCTAGGATATAATAACCATTATATATTCTTGGGTTATTCTCCTTTTCCTTCTCACCAGCCTCCATGGCCTTCTTATAGTTCTTGATCCTCAAGTATACCTTTGCCTTAAGATAGTAGACACGAGGATAAGTAGAGAGTCTTTTCGTCACTCCATCAAGGGCCTCGAGGGCTTCGTCAAATTGCCCCCTGTAGGCGAGAGTTCTACCTAGAAGCATCCTTGTTTTAACATCGCCAGGATTGATATCTATCAGCTCTCTTGCATTTTTTATAACTTCATCATTTTTCTCTTCAATCTGCGCGGCCCTAATCAAGAACTCATAAAAAGCAGGATCATTGCTTCTCAGTTTTTCTACTTTTCCTTTCACTTCTTTAAATTGTGCGACCTGACCATTGCGGTAGAAAAAGGTAGCAATATCCCCCATTAAGCGCGCATTGTCTTTGTATTGATTGAGCTCGGTTTGCAAATAGCCAATCGCTGTCTCGGCTCCCTCTAACTCATAAAGTATTTCAGCATAAAGGGATTTATACTTAATATTTAATGGGTCAAGAGTCATCGCTTCACTAAGTTTGGCCTTACTCTCTTTATATTGACGTGACTTGGTATAGATTTTTGCCATTAAATAATAGTCTTGATCGCGCAGTGGATTTTTTCCTACCGACTGATTTAAAAACCTTATCGCTAAAACATTTTTCCCACTTTTCTCATAGAAATGCCCAACAACCGAGTCATATAAGGGATGCTGCCTTAAAGGGGAGTTACTTATTATATTTACGTGTAACTGGGCATCGTCTAGCTTATTGGCTTCAGCAAGAGCCTTAACCAGAAGAAAGTTTACCCCCGGATGAGTTGGGAATTCTTTCTTTAAAAAGTCCAAGGTATCTATGGCCGACTCGTAAAACCCCCTAAGGATCTGCAAATTAACCAAGTGTAGGTTTGCTGGAAGAAAGTTATTCTCTAAGTCTACCGCCTCAATTGCCACCTTAAAGGCTTCTTCCCACTTTCTTTCTTTGATTAGCTTCCTAGACCTTCTCATAAGGTCAATAGCCTTTGATTCAAGAATTAGCTTCTCTGCGACAACGCCACCCCCAACATCTAATCTAGCGAGCTTAGATCTAAGCGTATCAGAGTCATTTATTTTCAAGGCTGTTTCAAAAAGAAAAGCCGCTGTTTTGACATTTTTATTGTAGGCACTCAGAATTCCCACATACTCTAAATACTCGGCGTAATAGGAGGGAGAACTCTCGTAGTTCAATGCTTCAATCTTTTTTAGAGTCGCCGAGTAACTTTTGAAGTTCTCTTCTCTAAGATAGTAAGCCGAAAGATCAAGCATCAAAGCGACGCTCGACGGGTACCTTTTCAATCCTTCGAGAGCAAGAGACTTTCCTCTATCATACTGTTCATCGAGGGTAAAAAACTTTGACATCGCCAAGTACACCTCGAGCGGCCGTTCAGGAAACGACTCTAGTTTCTCCAATACCTTTTTGGCCTTGACCAAATCTCCTGTCTCAATTGCCAAATCCAAGTAGAGAGAAAGTAGCTTCAGGGAAGGCTTTGCAACTCGTAGATAACGTTCGATTAGATTTATTGCCGAGTAAATTTTTCCGTTATTTTTATAAAACAAAGCGGTACCCATCGCTACGTTTAAGTCCTTCAATACTTTTGATCGGGTTATCTTTATTAAATTAAATAGAATCGCCGCACCTTGGGTTTTATTTCTGACATTCGTAAAAAGCTCACCATAACTAAGTATCAAAAATCCAAGCGCCGGATTTTGAGTAAACTTAAACTCGACAGATTTATTAAAGTGATAGCTTGCCTTGAGCTTTCCCCGATAGGTACCGCTTCGATAAGCCTCTAAGCCTTTCCTGAATTCGGCATCAGCTTTTGGCTCATCCATTACTTCAAAGGTAATAGGCGCTGAAATCGTTAAATAGAGTGGCTTGAACTGTTTCTTTTCGGGCTCGTCATCTTCAAGAAGAAAGAAGATCACTACAATAAAGGCGAGCGCTACAATAGGAGAAATCTTCTTCTTTTTTGGCGGTTCATCTTCCTCAATAAACTCCACCTCTGCCTCATCCTTACTCTCTTCAATTTTCTTTCTTTCTTCTTCTCTTTTAATTTCTCTCTCAAGCTCTTTGGTTTCGACCTTTAACTGCACAAGGGCATTTCTATCTATAAATTGAGTAGACTCGTCAAAATCGACTTCTTCCTCTCTAGCATCTATTTCTGCCTGTTTTTGAGCTTCATTTTCAAGTAGTTCTTTCTCTAGACGTAACTCCTTAAGCTTTTCCTGTTCCTTAAAAAGCTTCAGAGCATCTTGATTCACTATAGTTTTATCTTGGTCTCTTGAATCATTCTTACTTTTTTCAGGGTTTTTACGTAGAGGGTTTTTTAGAACAACAGTTTTTTCAATACCATCATCCTCAGGTTCCTCAGGCTCAGTGTCGTTTTGCTCACTATATTTTTCTTCCAACTCTTGGTAATCCACTAGGCTAGGTTTTTCTTCCCGTGAAAACTTAAACTCCTTATGCTGCTCCTTTTTTACTTCCTCATCTAGTTCTTCCACCTTTTTTAGCTGCTCAAATTTCTTTTGATCTTTTGCCTGTTGTCGCTCTTGCTCCTTAAGCTTGGCCAAAGAAATTCTTGCGACAGTTGAATCGTTTGAGGAAGGTTCGTCTTCCGCAGAAACCTCCTCCCCCTTAGCAAGCCTGGTAAGAAAGCTAATGACTTCTTTATTTTCTTTAAGTTTCACCCAGTCACCAGCTGGAAAATTTTGAATTAGCTCGGGACCGCTTAGATGACCCTTTATATACAGCTCGCCAACTTGCTGAATTTCAAAAGGTCCAACAATTCGTCCGCTTTTCAATTTGATTCGATATTTTTTTGCCATCCCACCTAAATACTTAAAATTACTCCTATAATTATAGTAGATAGTATTAAGAATGAATTGAAAGGGCTAAATGTGCTTACCTCTTCACTGTGGATCGAAGGCCGAGCTCCACGACTCAAAACTTGATAAAAATAGAATGATACGTAGAAAAAATAACTCATTAAGAAAACTAGAACTAGTGAAAAGCGACCGTAGAGCCTCGCCTCCCGTAATACGAGTGTAAATAGGTTAGCAAATGGCCCTGGAATCAGTCCTAAAAACAAAAGAAAATAAACAAGACAGGCTATAGGACCACTGAGTTTTTTAGTACGTGACCAACTAAAACTCTTGGGTATACATAAAAAGAAGCACACCCAAAGGTAGCTTGGAACAACCTGAACCGCACTAAGATTTGGAAAATTGGCTAACATCACGAAAAGAAAAAGCTCTATACCGAAGCGCCCTGAGGTCTTTATTCTTGAAAGCCTGACATTGAGCAAGCCAATTCCTGCAAAAATAAGCAGCGCTGGCACTATAAACTTAACGCTATCGCCAACAAAGAGTGATCTATCAAATACTGTAAAAAGCATAATGCTCAATACTCTGTGGCCAAGTTTAAATGAAAGTTCCTCACCCGAACCCTTAAGCAGAGAAAAAGGGAAAAGAGAGTAGGTAATTGGCGCCATTAAGAGAAGCAGTGCATGAGTCATGTGGAGTCGCTCTGTCCCGATCAAAAGACCCATAGATAGAAAAGCACAGAGCACAGAGCTGAAGAAACATAATTGAGATTTCTTAGATCTCCTCAGACCTCCCGCCCTATAAGCATCAAGAACAAAAGAAAAAATGAGGAGTGCAACTTTCGCCTCGAAGGCAATATTAGAGAGTATCAGGAAAATAACTATGACCGAAAGTTCATTAAAGTGCAGTAAGGGTGTTTTTGATAACCGTTCTTCACTGGCGCTATCAAGAACAGAACAAAACAAAATTTCAGCCATTACTGGAATTAAAAAAAGTCCGTTGACCCCAAGGGGAAAAATCAGTGAGTCTGAAGAGGAAATGAAAACGATCGCAAGAAAAAGTAAAAAATGGCTCACACTTGTCGTCAGCCTAGAGGCCTCAGGGACGAAGCTTCTCAACACTAGGATTAAAGTTTGTAAAAAAAGAGGGACAGCAAGTATCGGGCTCATAAGCACTGCTCTCCCTTTTCTGTTCTAACTACTATCAAACTTAAAAAAACCAAAGAAATTATGCATATCTTAGGGAAAACAGTATCGACTAAAAAGAAGCTAAAGACTCCCATCGCTAAAACAAAGGTACTCCAGCTTAAGTTAGCCTTAGATTTAACGATCAGAAACTTTAACTGAGGTAGGGAAATCAGAACCACCAAAACTGGGATTAAAAGCAAAGGTAGGTTCGGAAACGTTTGAAAGACAAATAAGTAAAATAATGGCACTAGATCGGACAGAATCCTCTTCGAGCGCGTAAAGAGAACGTATAATGACATTATTAAGAATACTAAAAGGTAGGTAGTGGTACTTATTTCTACATAGGAGAAAAAAAGATTCATTAGAAGAAAAAGTTGAAAAGGCTGAGGAGACTTTATTTCTCTTGTTAGCTGAATTCCAGTGGATACTATGGCCCAAAGGTAAAATGTATTGAATGTAAAAAACCTGTATTTACCAAGTATTAAATTAGACTCAATCTGCCCAACTATTTCAGAATCAAGAGGTCCAACCAGTTTAAAAATTGATAAGGAAATAGCGAGAAAGCCTAAATAGGGCAACACACTGATTGCCTTTTCCCCCCTCAACCCCTTGGGACTCAAAGAGACGAATACCAAAAGACAAATCACTAGACTCATTTCGGGCCGAAAGATTCCAAGCTCTTTGAAGAGAGCAAAAAGAAGAAGAGGAAGCGGTGCTAAATACGAAGACTTAAGGCTCGCTTCTTTTACCAAATAAAGAAAGGCTAAACTATGAACGACGGCGACGCTCACAACAAAAGAAAGCATTTGATCTGTGGCAAAAACTTGCTGGGTAAGAAGCCCAGTGACCTCAAACACTCCGATAACTAAAATCATACCGAGAAGATAAAGAACCTTAAATTCTTGTTTGAGGGGAATAAAGTAAGCTGATAAAAGAGTGATCGCTAAGACTATACTGATCATGAATTCACCAGAGCTAAAATCATTACAATAATAGTAATATAAAAAGAGTAAATCATCGTTGACCCAATGCCATTGAGACTTAGAGGTCCTACCGACAAATCTTTTTCAGTCTTTTTGTGACCCTGAAATAGGAGTGAAAATCCAACTTTTGTAGGATTAAACTCAAAGGGCACCTTGAGTTTTTGATAAATTAAATCCACTTGATACTCAAGAGCCTGATTTTTTTTAAATAAAGTGTATAAACAAAGAGTAAAAATGAATGGTATCAGCTGATAGGCAAAAAACGCTGTTCCAACTTTCAATGATAGTGGAGACAAACAAGTCAAAAGAAGAAACAAACGCAAAGTATTCTGCCTTACTCCGTCTTGCGAACTTAAGTATTGATTCTTCGATAAAGAGCCTTCCAGACTAAGTAGGGGGAAATCCATGAAAATTAAAAAAAGTTTAATTGCAATACCTCCGCCACTTAATCCGTAAATTAACGAGACAGGGGTGAAGGGGATCCCTGAAAAGAGAAGGAAAAGCAAACCAAAGGCTAAAACTTGTTCATAACCTATCGAAAAAGCCTTCTCATCTAACGTTACCTTTTTAATTTCCAATAGAAGTAAGCTCTTAAAGTGAATTAATTCTTTGATTAGGTAGGCTAGAGAAATAACCAATAATGGATCATGATCTCCAAGGAAGCAGTAATAAATGCCAAGCGCAATCAACAGTGACTTGCGAAGATCATCAGAAGTTTTTAAAAAAGAAATCGATAAAAGAAAGCAACCAATGGCTTGATAATAACCCGAAAATAACTCGGTTGATGACTCTTTTAAAATCAGTGCCATCAGAATCAGGCACGCATGGGAAAGACTGTTTCCTTTATTTTCAAAAGCTATTGCCACGATAATGGGAATCACAACTAGACCAGAGTACTGACTCCAAAGAATCTCAACATATGCCCCAAAGACCGTCAACAAGAGAGTTACCCCTAAAAGAAGAAAGACCTCGACTCTACCTTTAGTAAAGTGACCAAAGAGCCAATAAAAGGCACAAAAAACAAAGCCCAATAAAGAGGAAAGACCAGAAGTACTAAGAATCAAAAAAAAGGTGCCAACAAATAGCCAATCAGCTAACTTCCCCTCGGCCAGAATAACCTCTCGGGTTTGAAAGCAATAGTAGAGCAAAAATAATGAGCCTAGCGGGAATTGGTTACCCTCAGAAATCAAACCGGCGGTACTTATACCGACGATAACGGCTGGAAGCAAAGAACGCCTTACTAGAATCAGAGCACCATGCTCCTCCCTAAAAGAGGGCAAAAACAACGACAAGGCAATAACAGTTACAGCAAGTAATAGAGTCAACGCCTACCTCTCGAAGAATAGCTCGCGCCTTTTTGGCTCTTCATAATGTAGATAAAGACCACTATGTTGATACAAGAAACAAATGGAAACAGAATATAGAGGTCAAAATCATTTGGGATTAGAACTATAATAGTTTCCAACAAAACTAAAAAGCCCACAACACTTGCGGCAAACTCTTGCCTGGTTTTACCAAGTACGCCTTTTATCAAAAACAGAAGCATTGAGAAAAGGATTGCTTTTATAATCACGCGCGATCCCTCTGTCTTCCTACAAGTTCTAAAAAAGCAAAAAACGTCATTCCGAATAAAAATATCTCCGGTATGTACAATAAATCATCCTGTGTTAGCGATTGCAAAAACCCTCTCATCAAAACTTGGCTATCCAAGAGAAAGATAAAGCCAAAGAAGGGTGCTATTGCAACGTAGAGCATAATTTTATCAGTGACAGAAGACTGGAGACGCATAGGCTTCTGTCCATTCTTTCGAGATGATTTAAGAATAAAAAGAAGGGGCGATATACTTAAAGCTAAAAGAATCGCTTTATCTGCACCGGCTTGAAACACACAAAAAAGCAGGATAAATATTACGTAGCCAAGCATCACACTTCCTGCACTGTCACCCTTTTTCAAGGCAACCATCAGACTAAAGCATACGATTGCTATAGAGATTAGGAGCTCATAAACCATGAGATATCCTCCTTACCGCTCTTATAGAAGAGAACCTGAACACCCAAAAAACTATTATGCAAAAGACAAACTTCGCACACAAACTTAAGGTTTGAAGTGAAAGAGTTAAAAGTCCTGGTGAAATATTTTGCTTCTCGAGTAAAGAGGGCAGACCATAGCCTCCAAGGAAGCAATAAATAAAGAGAAGAATGTATCCGTTCAGAGAAAGGTGGTCCAGCAATTCAAACTCATCACGGGGATTAGAGAGTTCATCTATAATCAAATAAGCCAAGAAAAAAGCACCGTATGGGTTTTTAATCAATAAATAGTTCCTAAGCCCCAATTCTCCAAAACTCTTTTGGTATTGAACCATCTGCTCAATGGAAAGCGATGGTCCAAGAATCACCAAAGAATAATAAACAATAAATAGAGCTGGAACTCTCTTACAAAGACCGGCAAGCTCTTTTGTAACGATAGATTTAGTAATTTCTCCAATAATAAGAAAGGCGAAAACGTAGGTAAGAGAGTTATCAATATCAATAATCCCTAACATTGCTTCACTACCAAAAAAGTCGAATCGATCACTCAGAGGAAGAAATAATGTAGGAAGGAAAACGAGCGCCATAAGAAAAATATTCTGAATTGTTCTTGCATCCCTTAATTCTCCCAAGCCACTCTTTTGAAGCAGAAGCCTGATTACAGTGATTCGTAATGCCCTAAAGGAAACAAAACTTTTTCTTTTAAAAATCGTAGCAAATTCTTCGCGGATCCAAAGTGAAAAAATGAGGAGCACCAAATAGACTAGAATAAAGTGTGAAGCTTTAACTGCTTCAACTAATAAATTCAATTCTTACCTCTTGTTTTTTCTCGTTCCCAAAAGTAAGCACCAACAAACAAGACTAGTGCAGTATAATTCAAGATTGGGTAAGTATTAAATAGAGACACTTTACTTTTATCAATCTGGGTATAGGCCATCCAAGAGAATAATGGCATAAAGATAATGACCAAAGGCCCGAAACTTTCATACTTTTTAGGCCGAACCTTTACTGTTTTGCCGGCGCCTAAATAAAGAAGGGCCCCAATAAACAGGGCCCCTAAAAAAATGACAATGAGGAGACTGGCTCTCATTTATTGGATAAACACTTTGGCACCGTCTGCAACCATTAGGATCTTTTCCCAAAATAGCCCCAATGCGACGACCGGAACGGTTAGAAGAACGACTACCCCCTGATTAACGTAGCTGAAACCTTTAATTTCTTCATCACTTTCACTAGGTTTCAGAGTCATAAGTCTTACTATTTTTAAATAGTAGTAGAGTGAAATGACACTGTTGAGACCGGCGATTACAGCGAGAGTATAATACTTCTCTAGAATCAGAGCGTTGAAAATATGAAACTTTGCCACAAACCCACTTAAAGGTGGAATTCCGGCCAAGCTAAACATTAAAATACTCATCATTATCGCCATCGTAGGATAGCGATAGATAAGACCATTAAATCTTTCAAAGTGATCGTTTCCGTACTTATCGTTAACAAAAGAGACAATATAAAAAGCCGCTAACGTCATAAAGAGGTAGGTAATCGAATAGAACAAAACGCTTCTTGTTCCAATATCACTTATAACTAGAATGCCTAAAATCATCACCCCTGCATGAGAAATAGAGGAATAAGCCAACATTCTTTTAACTGACTGTTGCCCGATTGCACTAATGTTACCAACGGTCATAGTCAGGGCCGCTATGATGCTCAAAGTCCCAACCCATCCAACATTCAAGACACCAGGATCCGCAAAGAAAGTTGTAGAAATTCTAACAAGTGCTGCCAATCCAGCAACCTTAGGAACTATACTGAAAAAGGTTGTGACAGGAATAGGAGAGCCCTCGTAAACATCAGGAGCCCACATGTGAAAAGGTACGCAAGCAATCTTGTAACCGATACCGACAAGAAACAGAAGAAAACTGGGAAGAACAATAAAGACCTGCGCGTCGGTTAGGCCCTTTAAGGCAGCTGCGATTTCCGTAAAGTTAATTGTTCCGAGTACCCCAAAGATATGACTCATGCCAAAGAGCATGATTCCCGATGTAATACCACCATAAAGCGCATATTTTAAACCGGCCTCTGAGGACCTTTCATCGTTTTTCTTTAAGCTCGCCAAAACATAAGAAAGAATAGAAAGAGTTTCTATACCTATAAACAAGACCAACATATTATTGGCCGAAGCAAGAAGCATTCCCCCAACGAGCACACCTGAAGCCATAATCGTAAATTCTGGCTTCAAATTGCCTTCTATGTCATCACTTTGACTCGTCAGATAAACAGCACCAAGCGTTCCAAGGCACATAATTATTTTAGAGAGTGAAGAGAAAGAATCAATGATGATTGAGTTAGTGAAGATGGCAATCGGTGGCTTTCCTAGGTTGAAGATGGAAAAAACCGTGACTGACACTAAGCCAATATAAGCTGCAAGAAACAGGAGACCTCTGTCCTTCTTCTCTTCTTTATAGGTCGCTTCGATCAAGATCAAACCGAACATAGTCAAACAAGCAAGAAGCTCTGGTACGTAATGGCTAAGACTAGCTAAATAATTTAAGCCCATGAAGATTTCCTAATTTAAAACTTTGAAAGCATTTCGACGAGATTTCCAACAGATGCTCTCATTACATTGAGAACTGGAGCAGGATAAATTCCAAATACAATCACAGCAACACAAAGAGGGATCATATAAGCGATTTCTCTAGCGTTCATGTCAGTATAGTTTTTACACTCTTCAATAACGTCACCGAAGAACATTCTCTTGAACATCCAAAGGAGATAAGCAGCACCAAGAAGAAGACCAAGTAAGGCCAACACTGTAATCGTAGTAAACCTTTCGTAGATTCCAAGAAAGATTAGTGCTTCTGAAATAAATCCAGATAAACCAGGAAGACCCATAGACGCGAACATCGCTATGATAAAGACGATCGAATAGCGAGGAAGCTGGGTGTAAAGTCCACCAAACCCTTTTGATCCGTCTGGTCTTACGATCCATCTGTGATGACTTCTCTCGTAAAGAATCCCGATTAAAAGGAACATCATTGCAGTCGAGGTTCCGTGATTAAACATCTGCAGGACGGCGCCATTTACACCTGTCGTTGTCATAGCCGCCAAGCCTAACATTACAAAGCCCATGTGAGACACTGAAGAATAAGCAACTAACTTTTTTACATCAGTTTGTGCCATCGCACAGAAGGCTCCATAGATAACATTTATTAGCCCCAGCCAAGCAATTGCATCAGAGAAGTGAACCGATGCGCCTGGAAAAATAGGAAAGGCTATTCTCAAAAAGCCATAAGTACCCATCTTTAAGAGAACACCAGCTAGAATAACTGATACTGCTGTCGGTGCCTGAACGTGGGCATGAGGGAGCCAGGTGTGAAAAGGGAAAACAGGAACTTTAATAGCAAAGCCAATAAAGAGAAAGACAAAGAAAAGCTTAGCAAAACTGAAAGTCATTCCAAAAATCTCTAGAGTCTCACCCGCAAATTTTCCACCATGCATGGCCAGAATATTAAAGCTATCGATACCTGCACCCATTTTGTAATAAAGAGCAACCATCCCTACTAACATTAAAATAGAGCCAAAGAAGGTATAAAGAAAAAACTTGATTGCTGCATACTCCCTGTTTTCACCACCCCAAATACCGATGAGGAAAAACATTGGAATAAGCATAACTTCCCAAAAAACATAAAAAAGAAAAAAGTCTAAGGAGAGAAAAACTCCAAATACACTTGTTTGCAGAAATAAATACAAAGCAAAGTAAGCTTTGATCTGTTTTGTTACAGTCCAAGACGAAAGAACGCATATGAAAAAGAGAAGTCCTGTTAAAACAATCATTGGGAGTGAAATACCATCAATACCAAGTGAGTAGAATATGTTAAAACTTGAGATCCAAGGCATCTTTATATTAAATGCTTCTTGCATCCCGGCGACACTGGTATCAAACTTCGAGTATAGAACCAGAGTCAATATCAGCGTAATTGCTGTATTTATGAGCGCCCAGTAGCGAACCATATTCTCCTTAGCTTTTGGAATTAATAGCACTCCAATTAAGCCAATAAATGGTGTCCACAAGATGTAATTTAATAGGTTAGATGTTGCCTGCACTGCTGTTCTCCTATATCAACTCAATAATTAAAGTGATAACTTCAAAATATAGCCGGTCAGAACTAATACGATCATTATAAAGTAGACCTGAATTTTTCCTGACTGAATTGTTCTCAATATAACGTTAAATGCCTTTACTGATTTCCCGGTAAAATCAACTCCACCATCGACAATGGCATCATCAAAATTCTTCGAGATAGTAAACATCACTCGATTTACAAATTCCATACCATCGACAACATAGCGATCGTATAAGCCCATATCTATGTAGGCGAGAGTATTATTTATCTTTAACAATCCCTTCTGAATCACGACTTTAAGATAAAAATCATCCATATAGTATTTATTCTGAAGGGCCCTGTACCAACGCGAGAAAGTATTAACCCAAAAGCCTGGATTCCACTTTCTCCACAAGTACATCATCATTGCGACAAAGACTCCACCAAAGGCAATAACGATGGAAACCAATGCACCTATATGATGAACATGGTGGATATGATGAGCCTCTTCTTCGGGAAGACCGTAACTAGAGTCATACTTAGATTTCTCGAAGGTGAGCCCAGAAGGAGTAGGTTTAAAGCTAAAGGGCTGGCTTACCCTTGTCGCAAACTGAGTCACATCAGGCTTTACGATTAAGGTTTTGAACCATTCGTACTTTTCTCCAGCAACTTTTACAAAACCTTGTCCTGTAAGCGAGCCTGCGTAGAAAACGCCTAGAGTAAAAAGAGAGAGAATTAAAAGCGGAACATTCCTATTCCAGCTTAAAGTCTCTTTCTTTGTATGCTCATATAATTCTTTATCTCTAGGTTCACCAAAGAAAGTAAGAAACATCATTCTAAACATGTAGAAAGCCGTCAGAAATGCACCGGCAAACCCAAGGAGCGTTGGAATCCAGTACCACTTGTCGGCGAAAGCCATCAAAAGCGCATCTCCGAGTATTCGATCCTTACTTACAAACCCCGAGAAAAAAGGAATGCCAGCGATCGCAAGGGTGCAACAAAGCATAGCAAAAAACGTAAATGGCATTTTATGGCGTAAGCCTCCCATTCGAGGCATCTCCTGTACGTGGGCGTGAGTATGGTGGTCGTGTAAAGAGTGAATGACGGAGCCAGCACTTAAAAAGAGGCAGGCCTTGAAAACAGCGTGAGTAATAAGGTGCATGAAGGCAGCATTATAAGAACCTACGCCAACACCCAGAACCATATAACCAAGTTGCGAAATCGTTGAATACGCTAGCACGGCTTTTATATCTGTCTGGACTAGAGCAATCGTAGCGGCCCCAAAAGCAGTTATTCCACCGATTACCGAAATGGCATAAGTTATCTGCCCCGCTTCCATTAGGGGGTAGCAGCGTAGAGATAAATAAACACCTGCAGCAACCATAGTGGCAGCATGGATCAAAGCTGAGCAAGGAGTAGGACCAAACATAGCGTCGGGTAACCAGACCTGTAGGGGAAACTGAGCTGACTTACCAACAGTTCCCAAAAACACACAAATCGCAGCAAGGGTCGCCAATGGCATTCCAAGCGCAAAAAGTCCGTCGAATTTACCTGCACCAAGAGCAGCATAAATATCTACAAAAGAAACACTTCCAATGACAGACCAGATGGCGATGATACCAAATAGGAAGAAGACATCTCCAACCCTCGTTGTCATAAAGGCCTTCATCGAGGCATTACCAGCCCCCTCTTTTTCGTAATAAAAGCCAATAAGAGAGTAAGAACAAAAACCCATTAATTCCCAAAAAATAAAAACAGAGATTAGATTTTCAGACAAAACCAAAGCAAGCATGGCACTTGTGAAAAGAGACATGTAGACGAAGAACCTGCCATATCTCTTGTCGTCGTGCATATAATAAGTTGAAAAAATATGAATGAGAAAGGCTACACCTGTGACCATAAAAAGCATGGTTGCGGTCATACTATCTATGTAAATACCCATGTCCATTTTAAATGGCATATCTCCATAGCTTAGGTCGAACCATGTGAAGGTTTTGTGTATGTAGTAGTTTTCAGAAAATTTATTGAGAAAGTCGAAAAAAATCTTTGCTGCGAAAAAGAAAGAGCCCAAGATTGAGCCACAACTTATAAAGACAGCTAGAGATGTAAATCTCTTCACAATGAACGCGTTAATTGCAAATGCAAAAAATGGAAGAAGTACTATGGGTGCTACATTCCAGATTGTATAATCCATTATCTATTCCTTAAGCCTGTAATTGGGTTGCATCATCAATGTGAATCGTTTCTTTAATTTGGAAGAATCGAATGACAATCGCTAAACCAACCGCAGCCTCAGCCGCAGCGATAACAATAATAAATAAACTCATAAGATGACCATCAAGATTTTGATTAACAAACCTTGTGTAGGCAGCGAAGTTTAGGGCTGCACTATTAAGGATAAGTTCAATACCCAATAAGATGGCAATTATATTCTTTCTTGCAATCATGACCGCAAGCCCAGAGACAAAAAGGGCGAATGAAATAAATAAGTATGATGATAGTGATACCATTTCTATCCTCTCCTTGGTCTTGCAATTGCGGCTGCGCCGACAAGAGCACCCAGAAGTAATATTGAAGATATTTCAAATGCTAGTACATGATCTGTTACCAGTAGAGTTCCGATTTTTTCGACCGTACTCTCAAAGGGGGCGAGCTCCCCTTGCTCAAAAGTTTTCATGTAGTTCGCTAATATTTTGAGTATTGTGAATGACATAACCAGAACAGTTAAGCCCGCGTAAATATAAGTTTTAACACTACCCATCGCTGCGACTTTATCTATTCCGAATTTATTCTCATTATTTGCAGCTCCGCCCGTTAGCATGACAGCAAACAACATTAGGATAATTACCCCACCCGCATAAATAACCAACTGTGCAGCAGCTAAAAAGTCAGCACCAATAACAGCGTATAACCCGGACACTCCAAAAAGTGTGGCAAGAAGAAGAACACAGGCATGCATCAGGTTCTTAGTGAAAACAACGCCTAGCGCCCCTGAAAGGGCGAGAACTGCTGATGACAAAAATAAGATATTCTCAAACATAATTAATTCCTAAGATTAATGGCCACTAGAAAAAGCCTGACCCAAAACTTCCCAAATTGAATGTGCATCAAAGGCGTACATCCAGATAGCAACACCAACAAGATTGAAAAGTGCTAAAGGAGTTAAGTATTTCCAACAAATCGTCATAACTTGATCAACTCTAATTCTGGGAAATGTCCATCTCACCCAAATGACCAAGTAGTACATGGCCAACGTTTTTGTCACAAAAGACCCTACCTGAAGAACTTGACCAATATTTTTACCAACAATGACTGGAAGACCAAGCTTATCGATAAAGAGAGCTCCGCTTCCTAAATCAAAAGGAACTTTATAACCGCCGAGAAATGCCGCGACACCTACACCACAAAGAACAAAAACTTCTATGTATTCGGCGAGTGCAAATAAGCCAAATCGCATGCCTGTATACTCAGTATGATAACCAGAAACCAATTCTGATTCAGCCTCAGGTAAATCGAAAGGTGCTCTGTTTGTTTCGGCTAACATCCCGACGAAGAAAACAAAGAAGCCTATAAAGGTAAAAGGATTGTGAAAAATATACCATTCATGAGGTAGGCCACCTTGGGTTTCAACGAATGCCCCGAAGCTCATTCCGCCGGACAAAAGAACGATCATAAGCGCTGTAATTGTAACTGGAACTTCGTAACTAATAATTTGAGAGGCTCCTCTCATTCCACCGAGCATAGACCATTTCGAGTTTGAGGCATACCCGCCCAAAAATACAGCGACCCCCACCAAAGACGACACACCAATAAGAAAAAATACCCCCATATTTAAGTTTACGAGAGTAAAACCTGAAGAGAAGGGGACAAGAGCAAGTGTTGCAAAAACACCCGTGAGAGCTAGTAGAGGTGCGAGATTAAAAAGAGGCTTATCAGCATCAGCAGGAAAAATATCTTCCTTCATTATCATCTTCACACCGTCAGCTAAAAACTGAAGGATCCCATAAGGACCAACTCTATTTGGTCCTTGGCGGAGTTGAATGTCAGCAGAAATTTTTCGTTCAGCATAAGTACCAAGGCCACCAACAAGAGCCATGATGTTAACTATAATAAAACAAGCAGCACCAAAAACAAGAAAGGTCATTATCCCACTTGCGTCAGTCCCAAGAAAATCCGATAGAAAAGCGATGGCCTGCTGGTGGGCTTCAAACTGATTGAGGTATTCGTTTATTGATAAACTCATGATCTTTTCTCCGCTCCCTGAAGCTGCTTAACTTGATCTTCTGAAAGTTGAAATGAACGAACCCAATCAAGATCCCCTTTACTCCAGCAGTAAACAATACCCACGACCAAGACGGAAATAAAAACAAGCAAGGAGCCTAGGATAACGCCGCCTTCGCCTACTTCAACAAATTTCCGATAAATGGAAGCTACAGGAAACATCAAAGCACCTTCAACGTCGAAAACGATAAAGATAAGTGAAACAACATAGAAGCGAACATTAAAGTTAGACCAAGCAGTTCCGACTGGATCTTCACCGCACTCGTAAGCCTGTTCCTTTAAGGCACTTGGCTTAGAGGGACGAATAATTTTTGCAGCGAAAACTGACACCAGAAATAAACCCACGGAAAGACCCATGAGAATTAACACCGGCATATATACGTCTAAAGTGTAGGACGCCATCGCGGAAACTCCATTTATATAAGGTACTTATAGCTTTCTAAAATTACACGAATGTTAACATATTGGAAACATTTTGGAATGGCTTTTTTGTTCTACTTCCTTTAAGGAAAGGAGAGATAACTTTCTGCTTCAGGTATCAATATGAATTACTTCGACACACTTCAAAAAAGAATCGACGAAGCCATATTAAATAAAAATGACTCACTTAAGCTTCTTGGTTTTGACGCAAACCTGTATGGGCTTTTTCTAAATTCTCAAAAGGCTTGGAATAAAAATCAAAACAATGTTTTCATTTTCCCCGCTCAGGATCAGGCAGAAGAGTTCTTTGATCTTTGCAAAAGCAATCAATCTAACGCAGAATGCCTTCTTCTTACAGGCCATGACCATGGACCCTACGGCGGTTACATCTCCTCCGAAAGGAATCTATTTGAACGCTTCTACGCTTTGCAAAACTGCCTCAAGGCTCAAAAAAATAATAATCCGATCTTTGTTTTTACGACTATGGAGGCGCTGCACCTAAAAAACCCTCCAAGAGATTTAATTGAGAATCAAAAGATTAAAATTGAACTGAGTGACATTATTTCACCAGATCAGCTCAAGTCAAAACTTGTCGCCAGAGGTTATCAACACTCCTTTACCATAGAAGAGCCTGGGACATTTAGCCACAAAGGAGAAATATTTGACCTTTATCCTGCGGACGGAAAGCCTGTCAGGCTGCATTATTTCGACGACATGATTGAGGAGATTTTTCCAATTGATAAAGAAACGCTCAAGTCACTCAGGGATCAACCGCTAGAAGGCCTTGAGGTCGGTATGTCGCCGAGGGTATTTTGTCGAGGTGACTTTTCCACAACCCTAAGGTCCTCAATCCCTATGCCACCCCTAAGTCATAGACCCAAGATAGAGAGACGAAAGAAAATATTTGAAAGCTTAAGTAATGGATTTCTTTTTGAGAATTACCCCACGTACATACCTCTTTTTTGTGAGAGCAACGACTCTGTGTTTGATTATTTGAATTTAGAAAAAACAAGAGTTCATTTGTTTAATAGTTTTAGAACTATTGAGGAGTGGGAGAGTTTTTTGGGGGAGATCCAAGAGGACTACCTTACAGTCAGTCAAGATGTTGATAACGACTGCATTTTACCTGACCCTACAAACTTCTACGAAAAGAACCTTCTTGAGAAAGTTAATAAAAATCAAATTATAGAAATTAACGAAGTCGAAATAAGCGTCAACCTTGAAGAGGACTTTAACTCCCTAAAGCTAAACTCTATTCCCTTTAAAAGTTTTATCGGAATTGGAGCCAATCCAAATATCTCGAAAGCTGATCTTTTGAAGGAGACGTTCAAAAAAATAAAGAAAGTCTTTGAAAGTTCTGGTTCTATTATATTTTTTCATTCGACCCAAGCTGCCAAGGATGAATTCAACCACCTTCTAGAAGTCTTCGAAGTTCCCACCAGCATAACCCAAAGAATTATATATAGCAGTTACCCACTAGATAGGGGTATTTACAACGAAAATGAAAGGTCACTACTTTTAACCGAAGCCGATCTCTTTTCGGTAAGGAAGCGAAAAGTTAAAGAAGTAAGCCAAAGAGACCTCGACCTCTTCGCTGAGCAATTGGCGACACTTAAGGCAGGTGATTACGTTATCCATAATGAGCATGGAGTCGGAAAATACCTAGGTTTGGAGTCTCTTGATCTCGGTCCAGAACAATCAGACTTTCTTGTCTTAGAGTATGCCGGAAAAGATAAGGTATATGTGCCTGTCTACAAAATGAACCTGATTCAAAAGCACGCCAACGCCGTTGCTTCAGTGTCCCTCGACAGCCTCCGGAACAATAAATTTGCTGCTCTCAAAAAGCGGGCCAGCCAATCAGTAAAGAAATTGGCTTTTGATCTTCTAAAACTACAAGCGGAGAGAGAAAGCGCCAAAGCATTCTCTTTTTCCCCACCTGATCATTATTATAATGAGTTTGAACTGGCTTTCGAATTTCAAGAGACCCCTGATCAGAAAATGGCCATTGATAATGTTTTAGAGGACATGCAAAAAGAAAGGCCTATGGATCACCTCGTTTGTGGTGATGTCGGCTTTGGCAAAACCGAGGTCGCTATTCGAGCGGCGTTTAAAGCTGTTCTGGATCATAAGCAAGTGGCCGTACTTGTACCAACTACGATCTTAGCTCTACAACACTTTAGCTCTTTTCAAAAACGACTCAAAGGTTTTCCAGTAAATGTGGAATTTGTGAGCAGATTTAAGTCTGCGAAGGAAACCAAAGAAATATTAGAAAAACTGGCTAATGGGGAAATTGATATTCTTATCGGAACTCATAAGCTTCTATCCGATAAAATAAAATTTAAAGATCTTGGATTAGTTGTTGTTGATGAAGAGCAGCGTTTTGGAGTAGGCCATAAAGAAAAGCTGAAGTTGCTAAAAGCGAATGTGGACTTCCTTACTTTAACCGCAACTCCAATACCAAGAACTCTGCAACTAAGCTTTCTTGGTCTAAGAGATCTGAGTCTTATAAAAACTGCTCCTCCAAAAAGACAATCGATCAAGACTTATATTATTAAGGAAGATCCACTCACTCTTCAGACCGCAATAAAGAAAGAGCTTAACAGGGGTGGGCAAGTTTTTATTGTTCACAATAGAGTAAATGATATCGAAGAATTTTCAGCACAAATTAGAGACCTTGTCCCAGGGGCAACAATCTGTGTTGGTCACGGTCAACTCCCAGAAAAAGAGCTACAAAAAAGGATGGAAGCTTTTTATAAGGGGGAATATCAGATTCTTATTGCCACGACGATTATAGAATCTGGCATCGATATTCCTAATGCCAACACCATGATCATCGATAGAGCAGACACCTACGGGCTTTCTCAGCTACATCAGCTTCGAGGCAGGATAGGACGATCTGATAAAAAGGCTTACGCTTATTTTGTCATACCTAACAATCGCAATATCACTAATGTGGCCGAAAAAAGATTAAAAGCGCTTCAAACATATGCGGAAATGGGTAGTGGATTTAATATTGCCTCTTGTGACCTAGAAATTAGAGGCGCTGGTGACATCCTAGGAGCAAGCCAGTCAGGACACATTGAAGCTATTGGGCTTGAGCTTTATATGGAACTTCTTCAAGACGCAATCAGAGAACTAAAGGGTGAGAAAAAAGTTTTCAATAAAAACCTTGAAATCTCAGCTCCATTTCCTTCGTACATTCCCAATCATTATATAGCTGACTCATCTGAGAGGCTTCGCCAATATAAGACTTTGTCTAATGCTAAAGGTTTAAATGAACTAGGTACTATGTTCAGCGATCTAGAAGAAGTTTATGGACCTGCACCCAGTGAATTCAAAAACCTAAAAACTCTGCTTGATGCCAGAATAATTCTTCTTCAGTGTGGTATCAAAACAGTACAGCTAAATGCTGAGAGCATAAGTCTTCAGTTTGATAAGTCCATCCTAGACGCCAATCAAGAAATGGCGGCCAATGTCGCTAGCACTTTTCTCAATCACCCTAAGCTCTACCATTTTAGTCCAGATTATAAGGTTCTTTACCGGAGTAAATCTCAACTTAACCCCGAAGACTTTCTGCAATTTTGCCATAAAATTGCCGAGCAAATTGTTCCATGTTAGCGTTTTTACTTACTCATAATAAAAATTGGGTATAATAAAGGAAACGATTTTCCAGGATAGAGAATTATGAGTAGAGGAATAGCTGCTGTTATTTTTACCACTTTGACTTTTATGGGTCCGATTATGGCCCAAAAAGACCCGGTGGTAGCGACCGTCAACGGCGTGAAAATAAATAAATCCGAGTTCGATAAAACATATGCTCAAAATCTTCTTTTCGTTTCTGACAAAGTCGTGACTAAAGAAAAGGTTATTAATGACATGATTAACAAAGTGCTTGGTATCCAAAGAGCTAAAAAAGCCAAGCTTGACGATAACCCGGTTGTTAAAGAAAAGATGGAAGAAGTTCTCTACCATGCTCAAATCTCAAAAGACCTGGAGCCTGAGCTTAATAAGATCGTGGTCACCGATGATGACGTTAAAAAGTATTATAATGACAATCCAGAGTACAGGACGGCCCATATTCTTTTGAGAGTTAAAGCAACACCCGAGAAAAATGAAGTTCTAGCTGCCCAAAATAAGGCCTTAGAGATATATCAAACTCTTAAAAAGAGTCCCGATAAATTTGCTGAGCTTGCCAATCGCTATTCCCAAAGTTCTACGGCACCGAATGGAGGGGACATGGGTTTTCAGCCCGCTATAAGAGTTGCGCCTGAGTATTTTCAGGCAATTAAGGGTAAACCAGATAATTTCATAACTCCACCAGTCAGAAGTCAGTTTGGCTATCATGTCATCAAAGTTTTAGCTAAAAAAGATTATGCCTCAATAAACACGGCCCTTTACAAGAAGATCGTCTATGACAGAAAAAGGGATGCCATCCTAGCTAAATACTTTAGTGACCTGCAAAAAAACGCTAAAATTGATATCAATCAAAAATACATGAAGTATGAGGAACCTAAGTAGGTATCGAGCAATACTTAGGCTGACAATAACCTAACGCCCCTTGTCCTAAGGTTAAAAAATTTATAAAGTGAGCCCACTTTTAACGTGGGTTTTTTTTATGAAATTTATTATTCTTTCTGCTTTGTTTTTTTCCTTTAGTTCTCAAGCCATCTTGCTCGACAAGATTGTAGCGGTCTTTAACGATAAAGCGATTAGTTTAAGCCAAATAAAAAGGGTAAGAGAAAATCTAGCGGCAAGAAGAAATATTTCACCACAAATTTTCACAAAAGATACCTACTCTCTGCAAGAGTTGGTTGAGCTTGAAGTTAATCGAAGTCTCGTGAGAGAGAAGCTGACAGAAATGGGCTACGTTGTCAGTGATGACCAAGTTGAAGCTCAAATTAAAAATACTGAAGATCGGCTTGGCTTAAGTCGATCGGCCCTTTTGAACTTTTTAAAGAATAATAATTTCACGTTTGACGAGTACTTTGAATTAATTAGAGGGTCTATCGAATACAATTTATTTATATCGAGAGTTATTCAACCTCTTGTTTCCATAACTGAGCAAGATATAAAAAACGCTTACTACCAAAAATACTCCAATCAAAAACGACTCTCTTTCAATTACAACTTAGTAGATTTTTCCTTGCCTCGATCAAAGTTTAAGAAGGGGATGTTACAGTCGTTTCAAGAGACGATGACACAATTTCAAAAAAGTGGAACCTTGCCCGAAAAATTTTCTGACGTTTCCTCTAATCCACTTGGACAAGTATCGGAAGACGGCCTGACTAAACAAATGAATAAGCTTCTCAACAAAACTCCGGAGGGTGCTTTTTCCAAACCAATCCTTTTGGGTGGTGACTATCACGTATTTTTTATTAAGAAAAAAGACCTTGTTGAATCTGATCACTACCTCGTTCAAAAAAATCAGATTCAAGCTAGGATTTTTCAAGATTCTGTAGGCGCCATTTCTCAATCGTGGTTTAGAAGTGAAGCAGATAAACACTATATTAAAATATTTCTATAGATGATTTACGTTAGCCAGGGACATGAAAGAGGCATTGGTCTAGAAGTTTTCTTAAAAGCAGCTTTGCAACTCCCATCTTCTCTCTTAGATATAATAGAAATACATGCAAACCAAGAAGATCTAAAGGAAACGGCGGCGACGCTAGGGTTCGACCTTATTATAGATAGTAGTAGTCTTAGCTTTTCTAATATTCGTGTCAAATATAAACCTGTTGCCAACGGCGCTCTACCAAATTCAACCTTAAGCCTTAATAGTATCCTTAAAATCATAGGTCCTTCAGACATTCTAATAACCTTACCGACCTCAAAAGATCAGCTCATATTCCAAAAAACAATTTGTGCGGGCTATACGGAGTTTTTTAGATCTTACTATCATGAGTCCAATCTCTCCATGTTGTTTCATGCTAATAATTTAGATGTCCTTCTGATAACTGACCACATTCCCCTCAAAGAAGTTGTTAATGAGATAAGAGTAAAAATGGTCATTGAAAAAGTTAGAAACTCAATTGATGGACTAGAAAAATATTTTAGAAAACCTACTCAAGTAATTTTTTCTGGGATAAATCCTCACGCTGGTGAAAATGGAATATTAGGGAGTGAGGACTCCGTCATTACAGATGCCATAGAAGAGCTTTCACATGAGTATCGTGAAATAGACTTAGTTGGACCTCTCCCTGGAGACACCCTGCACTTTCATAGGAATCCAGAAGTCCGTCAACTTTGGAGCTACTCTTACCACGACCAAGGGCTTCCATTTTTTAAAGAAAAATTCGGGCTCTTCGGAATCAATGTTACTTTAGGCTTACCATTTCTTAGACTGAGTGTGGATCATGGGACGGCGTTTAGCCTCTATGGTACAAATAGCGCTGATTGTAGTGGTCTTCTTCATGTCCTTTACACAGCCTATGAGGTTTTGAATAAATGAGCATCAACGAAATTATTGTCAACAAGTCTAAAGTACATAATCTGAAGAGCGTGAGCGTAACGATTCCTAAAAATAGCTTAACCGTAATCACCGGCCCTAGTGGGTCTGGAAAGTCGTCATTAGCATTTGATACAATTTACGTTGAAGGACAACGAAGATATATTGAGTCACTCTCTAGCTATGCTCGCCAGTTTCTCGGTCAGTATCAACCTCCCGATGTGGAGTCAATTAGTGGTTTAAGTCCGGCCATTGCTATTGACCAAAAGTCGACGACCAAGAATCCTCGCTCTACGGTCGGAACAATCACTGAGATTTTTGATTACCTAAGAGTTCTCTTCGCGAGAGTTGGAGATCTTCATGATCCTGAATCAAACGATATTATTAAAAAATTCACACCCCCTCAAATAGTAAGAGAGCTTACGAAACTCCCCGACCGAACAAAAGTCCAATTGCTTGCTCCAATACAAGTTGCAGATGGCTCAATAGCTAGCAAGGAGATTATTAAGTTTCTCGGAATGGGTTACTCACGCGCAAGAATTGATGGAGAACTTGTTAGCCTAGACGAGTCACTTAAATTCAAAAAAAATCAAAAACCTGTTCTTGAAATTGTCATCGACAGAATACTGATCAAAGAAGGTGTTGAAAAAAGACTCACAGAAAGTGTCGAACATACTCTAAAACTGGGTTCGGGTCACATCAATATTTTAGTCGATGACAAAAGAAATGTTAGTTATTCCGAGCATATGGTTTCGGCGGCAACTGGTGAAACCTTCCCCGATCTTGAACCGAGACTCTTTTCTTTTAATAGTCCTATTGGCGCTTGTCCAAAGTGCAATGGCCTTGGGCAAAGTAGAGAGTTCAATCAAGAAAGCATGATTTTTGACGACTCCTTGCCCATTTTGAAAGGGGCGATTGAGCCGCTCACTAAAAAAAATAACTTCTTGTATAAAATGGTCGAGTGCATGCTCCTCGAGGAGGGACAAGATCCCAATAAACCACTGAAAAGTATTACAGAGAAAATTCATAGTATTCTTTGGTATGGTACTGAGAAAGTCTATCGCTATTCTTTTAAGTCTGAAAACTCTCATTTTGAATTCAGTAAACCATTTCCTGGAATCTTAAACTGGTTTGATAAAAAATTTCATGAGACTGGAAGTGAAAAAGTTCGTAAAAACTTAGAGAACTTTATGAAGATTCAAGAGTGCCAGAGCTGTCACGGATACAGGCTTAATAGGTCGGCCCTTTCTACATTAATTAAAAAGAAAAACATTATGGACCTGTGCCTTGTTAGCATCGAAGAGAGCTATGAGTTCTTTAGCAAGCCCTTTTTAAAAGGGGAAAAGGCTGAGATAGGCGACAAGCTTATTAAAGAAATCAAAAATAGATTAGAATTTCTAATCGATGTTGGTCTAGGTTATCTAAGTTTAAATAGATCCGCAGCCTCCTTAAGTGGAGGAGAGAGCCAAAGGATCAGGCTTGCTACCCAAATCGGTAGTGCTCTAAGTGGAGTTCTCTATGTACTGGACGAACCCTCTATCGGCCTTCATCAAAGGGATAATACTAAACTGATCAAAACCTTAAAGCACTTAAGAGATCTCGGAAATACCGTTATTGTGGTCGAGCACGATGAAGAAACCATGCTGGAGTCTGACTATATTATCGACCTTGGTCCTGGTGCTGGTCGACACGGGGGAGAGATTGTTAAAGCCGGAAAAACAGCAACTTTTCTAAAAGATAAAAAAAGCCTGACAGCAAAATACCTCAATGGAACTGAGTCGATAGCTGTGCCAGAAGTAAGAAAGACTCCTACTAGCTTTATAGAACTTAAAGGGGCTACACACAATAATCTCAAAAAGGTTGATGTGAAAATTCCAATGGACTGTTTGGTTTGCATAACAGGTGTAAGTGGATCGGGAAAATCTACTCTTCTTCATGAAGTTGTCGTCCCTGCTTGTAAGAATCAAGTTACCCCGATGGGGGGCCTCTATAACCGCAAGAACTATCACTCGATATCAAACCTATCCAGTATAAAATCAATAATAGAGCTCGATCAAAGTCCAATAGGCCGTACTCCCCACTCAAATCCTGCAACGTACACCAATCTCTTCGACAATATTAGAAAAATATACTCGCAGACACCTGAATCTCAAATCAGAGGCTACAAGCAAGGTAGATTTTCTTTCAATGTAAAAGGAGGACGCTGTGAAGAGTGCGAGGGAAATGGCGTTAAAAAAATAGAAATGCATTTTTTACCCGACGTTTATATTACTTGCTCTGAATGCAAGGGAAGAAGGTATAACAACGAGACATTGAGTGTTCTTTATAAAGGTCAGAGCATTGCTGATGTATTAGAAATGACAATAGATGACGCCTTTCTCTTCTTTAAGAACCATCCTAAGCTCAATAGAATTCTCTACACATTGATTAGTGTTGGGTTAGGTTATATGAAGCTAGGCCAGCCTGCCACAACACTTAGTGGAGGAGAAGCCCAGAGGTTAAAGCTCAGCCGGGAACTTGCAAAACGAACAAAAGGGAAAACCCTCTATATATTAGATGAACCGACTACTGGCCTGCATTTTGCCGATGTAAAAGTTCTCCTTAAGGCCATCAACGATCTCGTTACCCAAGGGCACAGTGTTATTGTAATAGAGCACAACCTAGATATTATAAAAAGTGCTGATTACCTCATTGACCTAGGTCCAGATGGAGGCTCCAGAGGCGGACAGATCGTTGCAACAGGAACCCCCGAAGAGGTATCTAAAGTTAAGAAATCGTTTACTGGTCATTACCTAAAAAAATGTCTGGCAAGGTAGTTAAGAACTCACCCTTTTTAAAAAGCTTAAATTCACTGCGTGATCTCCCAGATCATGTAATTGTGGAGAGCTTCAAGGTTGTCGATAAATTTATTCAAAATAGTGAAAGTGAGCCAATCCATCTGTTTTTAAAATCTTCACTTGAGGGACGCTATAGTTTCCAAGGACTCTTTGAGACCATTTCTTTTATAGCTGATCATGAATTCGAAAAGCTTACAGGCTATCGCTACAACAGCGGAGTAGTGGCGATTTTTAGAAAACCAGAGTTTATTGCTGAAGAGGAAGTAACTTTTCCCATGATTATTTTAAATGGATTAACCAAAGTAGAGAATGTTGGCGCCATTGTTCGATCAGCTACAGCTTTCGGATTCAATTGTTTAGTTATTGACGACAAAACCTGTAGTCCTTTTTTAAGACGTGCTATAAGGGTTTCAATGGGGAATATTGCTCTATTAAAGGTTCATAGAAGTGCAGACCTAGTCAGTTTTATTAATAAATGTGAGTATCCTATTTACGCTACTGCTAATCTTTCAGATTCATTAAATTTTAATGAATGGTTACCAGAGTTAAAAAGTGGGATTGTTATAGGTAGCGAGGGACATGGGATAGACGAAGATGTCTTAAAAATCTGCAGCAACACCATAAGAATTCCAATCAATAAAAGTGTGGAACATCTCAATGCAAGTGCCGCTGCGGCCATTATTTGCTCTAAATATAGCCTACTTGATACTTCTAAGTAGGGTCGCCATTTCTATTGCAGACATTGCGGCGTCCCAGCCTTTATTTCCAGCCTTTGTACCTGCACGCTCAATAGCTTGCTCGATGCTATCTGTAGTAAGGACACCAAAAATAACAGGAATATCTGTATCGAGAGAAACTCTTGATACGCCTTTTGCAACCTCAGCAGAAACGTAATCGAAATGAGGCGTACTTCCCCTAATGATCGCTCCCAAGCAAATGATACCGTCAAATCTCTTAGTCGTCGCGAGCCTCTTTGCGACAAGAGGGATCTCATAAGCTCCAGGAACCCAAGCAACCTCTAAATCGTCAACGTTACCTGAATGTCTCTTTATACAATCAATTGCAGCACCTAAAAGCTTGCTGGATATAAACTCGTTAAACCTTCCGACTACGATGGCATATTTTTGACCTTCAGCAGATAGATGCCCTTCGTGATACTTAGTCATAATTTCTCCGTTTTATTTTATATTATTTAAGTAATGTCCTAATTTGTCTTTTTTCGCTTTTAGGTATTCATAGTTTCTTTTATTTGGCTCAATCTCCAAAGGGACTCTCTCAACTAATTCTAGATCAAAGCCTTCGAGCCCAATTATTTTTCTTGGATTATTCGTCAATAGCTTAAACTTTTTTACGCCCAGTGACTTTAATATTTGAGCCCCAATTCCATACTCTCTAAGATCGTCTTTAAAACCTAATTTATGATTGGCCTCAACGGTGTCATAACCTTCATCCTGAAGAGAGTAGGCTTTTATCTTATTAGGAAGTCCAATTCCACGACCTTCCTGTCGAAGATAAACTAAGACACCTTGTCCGGCTTTTTCGATTTGTTCCATGGCCGACTCAAGCTGCTTTCCGCATTCACATCTAAGAGAACCAAAAATATCACCGGTAAAACACTCTGAGTGAACTCTTACTAGAACGGGTTCTTCAGGGTCTATCTTACCTTTAGTCATAGCAACGTGATGGGTTTTACTTCCTAGCTTTGTTTCAAACATATAAAGCTTAAAATCTCCATACTTATTAGGAAAATCAATCTGGGAAGTCTCGCTCACCTGTTCAGAAGGAGTTTCTTGATCGGGAATGTGATGGTTTCTTCTATATTCAATCAAATCTTTAATAGTGACCAACTTAAGGCCCCACTCTGATGCCAACTCTATTAAGCGATCACGACGGGCCATAGTTCCATCGTCATCCATGATTTCACATATTACGCCAACAGGATTGCAGCCTGCCAAAACTGCTAAATCAACTGCCGCTTCCGTATGACCAGCTCTTTGTAGCACGCCGCCCGGTTTAGCAATTAAGGGAAAGATGTGACCTGGACGTGCTAGCTCACTAGGTTGAGTCTTTGACTGATTGAGGAGTTTAATGGTTTTTGAGCGGTCGGCAGCTGAAATTCCAGTACCGCCGTCGGCACAATCAACAGACACAGTGAAAGCTGTCTCATGAACTGAGTCATTTTGATTGACCATTAGATTAAGCTCGAGATTATTAGCTATGGTTGGAGTAAGGGGAGTACAGATAATGCCTCTTCCTTTAACGGCCATAAAGTTTACAGCTTCAGGAGTGATAAAATCTGCGGCCATAATAAAATCGCCCTCATTCTCTCGATCCTCGTCGTCAACGACGATAACCATTTTTCCGACTTTTATTTCTTCGATTGCTTCTTCAATAGTATTAAACATGATTTTCCTAGTAACCTTGGGATTTTAGCCATTCTTCTGTAATAATAGATTTCTTTGTTTTTTCCACACTTTGCGGGCTTTTTCCACCTTTGTAGAAGAGACTTTCCACATATTTTGCCAAGATATCCACTTCTATGTTGAGTTTATCCCCGGTCTTTAAGTAATTGAAAACAGTATTCTTCCAAGTGTGTGGAATCACTGATACTTGTGCTGCCGCTGCCTCACGATCAATTGCACTGACCGTTAGGCTTATTCCATTGAGCGTAATTGAACCTTCTAGAACAGTGTATTTGAGAAGCTCTGATGGCAACGAAAAGTTAAGCTCGTAGTTTTCACCTATTTTCTTTATTGATGTTGCCGCTCCGATACCATTCACGTGGCCTTGCACAAGGTGTCCACCAAGCCTGTCACCAAGCTTCATGGCCAATTCGAGATTGACCATGTCTCCTTGGCGCAAAAGACCAAGAGTCGATTTTTCTAAAGTTGTTTTTACGGACTCTACGAAAAAGCCCTTATCGTTTTTTCTAATCACTGTTTGGCATGCGCCATTTATTGAAACTGAATCATCAACCTCGATGTCGTGAAGGAGGTCTTTGCTCTCAACAAAGAGTTGCTTACCTGAAGCAATATTTTTGATCTCTAAAATACGAGAAACTTCTTTAACTAGCCCTGTAAACATTTTTTCTCACCTTATAAATGATATCTCCACCAACCAACTGCTCAGCAATTCCATTCAATGCCATAGCCTCTCCCATAAGTTCTCTTCTTGAAGAATTAAAAAAACTCTCACCATTGCCAATCACCTTGGGGCAGATAAAAAGGGTCAGCTCATCATAAAGGTCTTGCTCAATAAGGGAGGATATAACTTTCGAGCCCCCCTCCACAAGCACAGACTGAATTTCCCGGGTCTTTAACCATTTCATACTATCTTCTAGTTCAGCGTTACTTTTAAGCTCGTAACTATTCCCCTTCGCAACAGGTAAATCATCACAGGCCCCGGTATTTATAACGAATAAATTATCTAAGTTTTGTAGTAAAAAGCTGTCCTTCTTAAAATGCAAAGGGTTTCCAATAACAACCGCGGCGGGGGTTTTGATAGTTTTTTCACCACGCCTTGCAGTTAGTTTAGGATTATCTAAATTGAGAGTATTTCTACCAATCATCACACTATCGTATTGATTTCTGTAATCATGAACTAGTGATCGACTTGCTTGTGAGCTAATCCATCGAGAGTCACCGCCTGATGTCGCAATTCTCCCATCTAGGGTAATGGCAACTTTGAGGTGAATATAAGGAAGTGTGCTCTGAACAGATTTAAAGAATACTTTATTGAGTTCAGTTGCGTCTTCTACGCAGTAACCAGAGGAAACTTCTACTCCATGCTCTTTCAATATCTGAAGACCCTTTCCGGCCACTTGCGGATTCGGATCAAGCGTAGCGACTATAACCTTTGAGATTCCACTTTTTATAATCAGGTCTGTGCATGGAGGTGTTGATTTTTTAGTGTGACAACAAGGTTCAAGGGAGCAATAAAGAGTTGCCCCAGAAATATCTGTATCCGCATTCTCTATGGCGTTAACTTCCGCATGAGCTTCACCTTTTCTTAAATGAAATCCCTCAGCAACAACTTTGCCATTTTTAACAATTAACGCGCCAACCATAGGATTAGGCGTAGTTGTTCCCAAGCCTTTTCTAGCAAGTTGAAGACAGCGTCGTATGTATGAAGAGTGCAGTTTACTCAAAGCATTAACCTATTGAAATTTAGTATTAGTTATCCCTTTTGCTGCACAATTTCAAGCCTGAGATTATTGTGAGAGTCGTTGTTCAATCAATAGAGTTCATTTTGACACCAAGTGAAGAATTTTTCTTACAATTCAGAAATTTTTTCACGATTTTGGAGACTTAGGAGTCGGCACCATGCAGCGCAAGGTGAAATAGAACGAATTGATCGATAACAATAGAGTATTAAGACGAAATTAATAAATATTAACAGGAGAAAAGAATGAGAAAACTTTTGGTAATGATTTGCCTCAGTGTCCTATCAGTGGCGTCGATGGCGGAATCTAGCAAAACGATCAAGTACCAAGGTCAAAATGGCGAGGCTTTCGAGCTGGGCACAACAAATACCATCACTCGTTATAAAGAGGAAGAACGCGACTCAACCTGTACGCGCCAAATACCATACGAGGTAGAGGAGTGCGGAAACGTGACCCGCTACAGACAAGAGTGCAACTGGCGTCCGGGTAGAAGAGACTGCAGAACTGAATATGAAACTCGCTGCCGAACAGTAACAAGATACCGCAGACAATGTACTAGAGCTCCAGATAGAAGAACCTGTAGAACAACTCAACCAAGACAAATTTGCAGAAATGGAACGTGCAGAACAGAACCAGGAAGAAGAATCTGCGACTCCAAGCCAGGCAGAGAGACCTGTCGCCAAGTCCCTTATCAAGACAGACAGTGCACAAGAGAACCAAGACAAGTTTGTAATCAAATACCCGGTAGAAATATTTGTACCGATGTTCCCTACCAAGAGTATCGCTGCCAAATGGTTACTCGCTACAGAAGCGAAGACTATGCTTGCAGAAGAACTGTTAGAATTCCTTATACTTTCGACAGAAAAGTAAATGCCGATGTTGAGGTTAGCTTTAATGAAGAAGACACACGAAACCCACTCATTGACTTTATTTTTAGCCTTACTGAAGGCGGAGAAGTTAAGGTTAAGGCGCTTGATAAGTCCTCTAAGCCAGTTTTAATAGCAATGAAAAAACAAGGTCAAAGCGATATTCAAGACGACTTTACTAAGACAACAGTAAACTACTCTTTTAATGTTCTTGATAAAGAAATTGAGATGGCGCCCATTAAAAAGACCATTCAGAGCGTGGGCTTAACTAAGAGTTCAGCCTATTTCACAATCGGAAAAGTCACTAAGAAAGATCGTCTGAAAGTTAAGCTTGTGATTGTGAGAGATGGTTTTTTCTCAGGGCCCAAGACTAAATTCAACAAGACGTTAACGGCAAACGACATGACCCTCAAGACCTCAGGAAAGGCTACTCAAGTGGTAATTAACCTTTCTAAGTACGGAGTTGAACTCGACGATAAAAAGCATGAGGTAAGCATTGAAGTAAGCCTTAACTTTAGCGATGACATCATCAACCTTAAGCGAGAGCCTTTCACAAGAAAGCAGAATTTTGAGATTGATGTTCCATAGAAATTAAAGAAAGTTAAAACAGAAAGGGGCTCTTTAAAGAGCCCCTTTTTTTATCAAAAAATTTGACCTAGAAATTAAACTAGAAAGATTGTGATAAGAGTAAAAATCACAAGTGACTCCATAAGTGCAAGACCAAGAATCATTGGAACAAAAAGCTTATCAGCAGCAGCTGGGTTTCTTGCCATACCTTCAAGGGCTACAGAAGCAGCAGCTGATTGTGCTCTAGTACCTGCATAAGCAGCAAAAGCTACAGCAATAAAGTACATTGGTATTTTTGTGTACTCGTTCATTTGAATAAGTGTTGCGCCTTCTGCGAATACTGCACCTGAAATCAAAAGTGCTCCAAAAGCTAATAAAATCTTGTTCATAACCATCTCCTATATCGAGGTTAAAAAGTTAAAGTCTACTAATTCTAGTGATGATCCTCATCATGATCGTGATGGGCGACCGCCATTTGAACGTAAACCATCGTTAAAACTGTAAAAACATAAGCCTGTATAACCGAAACTAAAATGCCTAGAATCATAAATACAATTGGCACACCTAAGGCCACTAAACTAGAAAATTGAGTAAGAACAATATGATCGCCCATCATATTTGATCTGAGCCTTAGGGCAAGAGAAAGTGGTCTAATAAAGTTTGAGATAATCTCAATCGGAAAAATGAGAAAAGCTAAATACCAAAGAGGACCAGCAAAGTGCTTGATATAATTCCATGTCCCTTGCTCTTTACATCCTTGATAGTTGTAATAAATAAAAGAGAATGCTCCCAAAGCCAGAGTAGTTGAAAGGTACTCTGTTGGTGGCAAGAAGCCAGGAATCAAACCAATTAAATTACAAATTAGAATCATAATAAAGATTGTCGAAATAAAAGAAAAGTATTTCGGACCCTCTTTCTCTCCAATAATGCTCTTACATTGGCCGTAGATAAAATTTCCGTAAAGCTCGACAACATTTCTAAAGGTAATTCCCTCATCAGGAATGACGACATTGGAAACCTTAGCAATCTTAGAGCGATAGAAAACTCCTGCCATAACCAAAATAAAACCAACAAACATGAAAGTTATCGTATGCGATGGAATATGAAGGGTTTGGGCCATACCCCCGAACCAGGTAAAGCCAGAAGCTGCAAGAGTGCTAAAACTTAAAACAGAGAGAAGAAGAGTAAGGTTTTTTTTCATCAAAAAATCCTGAAGCTAAAGTGATCCCTACTTTTTACAGCTGAACTCACTATTTAAGATTCTTGCGTAGACCTACGCCTAGCACAAAAATTTGCATTACATAATTTAGTACCGCCAGTATTATCCTTTTTTTGACAAAAAGTACACCTAAACCAATGGAACCAAAGAGAAAAAGAGCGTGGCAAATAGCAAGGAAAGCAAATCTCCCTTTATCGAATTTTCCGTTTCTCTTTACTTCTGGGTCATCGATAATTCCTTGCATTATGGCCATCAACGCGTAAAAACTTATTAAAGTCGAAACATAGACTCCAGCAAGCACAAGAACTTCCGTCAAGTTCCTACTAAAGGCTAAAAAAACAGCCGTAGCGACAAGGGAGAGGGGCCAAAATAACTTATGGTCTATTTTTTTTATTAATTCCATTCCATACCAAGAGAAAGAGACTGTTAGTGATGATGAGTAAAAAGCCAGTTACACCCCAAAAGCGGGATATGTAGCCTAGCTCTACCAATTTCATAGATCCCCATGCAACAGCAAATATCGTTGATGGTAAAGACAAGCCTATACCAAGAGCTGCCATCCAATTTTTAGGAGCCTTCAATTAGGCTTACCTTTTTCTAGCGACACGACGCTCATAAATACCCTTCAGGCGGTTTTGAATGACTTTCGTATTCGGATACTCGCCCAAAATAGAGTAGTAGATATTGTAGGCAACTTTAAGTTCTTCAATTGTTTCATAGGCGTTAGCCATAAGAAATTTTGTTTGGACAATATTATCTCTGCGCTCTTCGATTTTTAAATATCTCTTCCAAGTATTTATTGAGAACTGCCATTTTTTTTGTTCAAAATAGATTAGGCCTTCAAAATAGACCGATCGGGCGTAATGTTGGTGAGCAGGGGACTTCTGAATTTCCTTAAACAAAAGGAGCGCGCTATTTTTCTGACCACTATAAAAAGTACTCAATGCGTACCGAAATCTATAAAAGTCCTGATTAATTAGCTTTGGTCTGAACTCACTTAGTTTTTCGTATATGGGTTTTGAATTCCTATAATCTTTCAAATAAGAGAAATAAATCTCTCCCAGTCTTTCTTGAGTTTTAATGAGCCATCTTGGATCATTACTGATCTTCATGATTCTTGCATAGTAAGTAACGGCTATTTTATTTTGAGACAGATAGATCGAATAGAGATCACCGAGCTGATAATTGATCTTAACTTGGATCTCTTGAGGGGGGTGTTTAGTAAGGATTTCCTTATATTTGGAAATCGCTGTCTTATAGTCTTGATGGGTAATAAAGTCTTGAGCCTGTAAAATTTCTTTATTCAGCGGAGGAGTAAAATCAATAAGTAGAGATGAGACTCCAGCAATACACAAGAGCCCCAAGAAAAAGTACTTACTCCTCAGACTCTTCCTCCACAATATTTTCCACCGCAACGACCTTTTCGTTGTCTTTGAGGCGAATGATGCGAACACCCTGTGTGGCACGACCCATCAAGCTAATACCTGAAATCTTAGTTCGAATTACTTGGCCAGCGTCTGTGATAATCATCAAATCTTGAGCCTCATGAACAGGTTTTATAGCGCAAATTTCACCGTTCTTATCGGTAAGCCTCATCGCTAAAATACCCTTTCCTCCACGAGATTGTTTTCTATATTGAGACGCTGAGGTTCGTTTACCGTATCCATTCTCAGTGATTGAAAGAATTTCTACGTTGTCATTGATGATTTCCATTCCAATAATCTTCTCTTTTTCATCAATACTAATACCCTTCACTCCTTGAGAAACACGTCCCATGGCGCGACAATCTTCTTCAGAAAATCTAATAATTTTTCCGTTGGAAGAACACAGTAGAACATCTTGATCGCCAGAGGTTACTCTAACATTCAGCAAATTATCTCCGTCAATAATCTTGATGGCCCTTAAGCCACTCTGCTTAACATTTTTATAATCAGACAGAGAAGACTTCTTAACAAGACCTCTCTCAGTAGCGAAAATTAAGAATTTATCTTCAACATCCTCAGCATTTGGAATGCAGACTATTTCCTTGATCTTTTCGCCACTTGGGATTTGAATAAGATTAGCGATATTTCGGCCCTTATTCGTTCTATTACCCTCTGGGATTGTGTAGACTTTCTTTGAAAATACAGTTCCTCTCGAAGTAAAGAAGAAGAGAGTTGAATGAGTATTAGCGGTAAAAATATTGGTAAAGAAGTCTTCATCACTACTTGACGCCCCCTTGACCCCTGTTCCGCCTCTTTTTTGAGTTTTATAGGTGTCAATAGCCATTCTTTTTATGTAGCCCTTGTGAGTAACCGTCACAATAACTTCTTCTTCTTTGACGAGATCCTGAATCTGAATTTCATCAGCTTTTGCGACAATATCTGTTCGTCGCTCATCTCCGTAATTTTCTAGGATCTCTTCGAACTCTTCTTTTATAATGCCCTTTACAAGATTTTCGTCGGCCAAGATTCCCTCTAAACGAGAAATCTCTTTCATGATGGCATCATAATCAGCAATAATTTTATCTCTCTCAAGACCGGTCAGTCGCTGTAGTCTCATATCCAAGATTGCTTGAGCTTGAATAGGAGATAATGAGTAAGTACTCATTAATTTTTCTCGAGCCTGAGCCGGTCCTTCAGATTTTTTAATCAGCTCCACTAAAGAATCAATATTTTCAACAGCAGTCTTAAGTCCTTCTAAGATATGGGCTTTTTCTTTTGCCTTTTTAAGCTCGAAAACAGTTCTTCTTATAACAACTTCTCTTCGATGATCAGTAAAGGCGAGCAATTGCTCTTTAAGATTCATTACCTTTGGTGTGCCGTTGGAGATACTTAAAAATATTATGCCAAAGGATGTTTGTAGCTGTGTGTGCTTATAAAGACGATTGAGAATAACGGAGCCAATTTCACCTTTTTTAAGCTCTATGGCGACCCTAATTCCTTCTCTAGAAGACTCGTCTCTTATATCCGAAATTCCAGTAATCGCCTTACTGTTAACAAGATAAGCAATTTTCTCGATGAGCTTTGCTTTGTTAACTTGATAGGGGAGTTCTGTAACAACTATCCTCTCCCTATCATTATTTTTTCCATAAATTTCAATATCGGTTCTTGCTCTTATTTGCAGAACACCTTTACCGGTATGATAAGCTGAACGAATCCCCTCAGTACCATGAATTGTTCCAGCTGTTGGAAAGTCTGGGCCTGGTATAATTTTCATGAGGTCTTCGATAGTCGTTGATTCTCTCTCTTCTAATAAGAGAAGTAGTCCTTTCATAATCTCAGTTAGGTTGTGAGGAGGAATGTTTGTTGCCATCCCCACCGCGATTCCAGAAGAGCCGTTGACCAGTAGGTTAGGAACCTTGGTAGGAAATACTTTTGGTTCTTTTAACGAGTCATCATAGTTTGGCTGCCACTCAACAGTTTCTTTATCAAGATCCTTTAGCATTTCTTCTGCAAGCTTTTTCATACGGATTTCCGTATACCTCATAGCCGCGGCACTATCTCCATCGATAGAACCAAAATTTCCTTGCCCATCAACTAGCTGATAGCGCATTGAAAAATCTTGAGCTAGACGAACAATAGTATTGTAAACGGCCGAATCGCCATGTGGGTGATACTTACCAATGACGTCACCAACAACTCTTGCTGATTTAAGAAAAGGCTTGTTGTGATAATTGCCTAGTGAGTGCATTGCGAAGAGTGCACGTCTATGCACAGGCTTTAATCCGTCCCTTACGTCAGGAAGTGCACGACCAACGATGACAGACATTGCATAGTCTAAGTAACACTCACGCATTTCATCTTGAATAAATACAGGAGCTACATTGCTTGGGGTGTCAGTGCTATTATTATCGGCCATGATTCATTCCTAATTAAACATCTAAGTTTCTAACATTGAGGGCATTATCTTCAACAAATTGCCTTCTCGGCTCAACCGCATCCCCCATAAGAACGGAGAAAACCTGGTCGGCTTCAATGCTATCTTCGATTTTTACTTGTAGTAGAGTTCTATTTTCCGGATTCATTGTCGTTTCCCACAACTGCTCAGGATTCATCTCCCCAAGACCTTTGTAGCGTTGAATGTAGGCACCTTGCTTTCCATCAGCAATAACGAACTCTGCAAAATCTTCAATGCTTTCAAACTCTTTCTTTTCTGATTTTTCTTTATCCAAGGAAAACTTCGAGGTCTTGTACTTTTTAATTCCTTCCCAGCCATTTAGGAGATCATGAAATTCTGAACTCTCAAGAAAATAGGAATTAATTTTAACATTCTTGGTTCTAGCAGTTGTTCTAATTTCAGCTTTAACCATAAAACAGGCATGCTCTTTATCTTCAACAATTGTAAAAGCATATTTCTTTAAAGTTTCGTTCTCGATAGCCTTAAAGTGCTCAGAGATTTTAGAGAGATGTTTCTCTAATTGATCTTTGTCTTTTAAAGTTTCCTCTCTAATCTCAGTCGATTCAATAATTGTTCGCAAAAGAAGAGTATCGAAATGGTTATCATATGAATTTAAGTTTTTATGATAGCCAGTATATTTATTAATTAACTTAATTACTTCTTCGTTATCAATACTGTTGCCGTCGACACTAACGGTAGCTCCATCAACAGAGTTGACAACCAAAAATGATTCTAAGCCTTTTTCGTCTTTCAGATATCTTTCGGATCTTCCTTTTTTGTATTTAAAGAGTGGCGGTTGAGCGATATAAATATAACCATTTTCTACCAATTCAGGGAACTGGCGGTAAAATAATGTTAAAAGCAGAGTTCTAATGTGAGAACCGTCAACGTCCGCATCGGTCATAATAACAATTTTATGATAGCGGAGTTTAGCAAGATCAAAATTTTCTTTACCAATACCAGTACCAATAGCCTGAACGAGCATTTTTATCTCAGCATTTCCAAGCATTTTATCGTAACGAGCTTTTTCAACGTTAAGAATCTTTCCCTTAAGTGGAAGAACTGCTTGAGTTCTTCTATCTCGACCTTGTTTTGCTGATCCACCAGCTGAGTCACCTTCCACAATATATATTTCACAAACAGCAGGATCTTTTTCTTGGCAGTCAGCCATTTTTCCAGGAAGACCGCCTGACTCTAAAACTGACTTTCTTCTAGTTAACTCTCGAGCTTTTCTAGCGGCTTCTCTAGCAGCAGCAGCATCAACTGCTTTTCTAACGATCGTTTTAGCTGTACTTGGGTTTTCTTCAAAATAAGATTTAAGTCCGTCACCAACCAAGGAGTTTACGATCCCTTCAACTTCGGAGTTACCAAGTTTGTCTTTAGTTTGACCCTCAAATTGTAGCTCGGGTAATTTAATCGATATAATCGCGGTAACACCCTCTCTCATATCGTCGCCAGTTAAATTGACTTTAATGCCTTTAAGAAGATTATTGTCTTTAGCATATTGATTGAGCACTCTTGTTAGAGCCGTTTTAAATCCTGAAATATGAGTTCCACCACCTGGAGTAGAAATAGCGTTGGCGTACCCTGATAAAACTTCACTGTAAGAATCAGTCCACTGCAAAGCAATTTCTACTTCATAATCTTCTCGCGATTGAAAAATATAAATTGGTTTTTTGTGAACAGCAGTTTTAGCTCGATTAAGGTATTCAACAAACTCGGTCAAGCCACCTTCGTAATGAAAAATTTCTTTCTTATCAGTTCGCTCGTCTTTCAAAATAATTTTTAAGCCTTTATTCAAATAGGCCATTTCTCTGAATCGACTAGCTAGCGTCTCGTAATTAAACTCAAGAACTTCGAAAATTTCTGTATCGGGTTTAAATGTGACTGAGGTTCCGGTTTCGTTACCCTCTTGCACACCAACTTCTTTTAAGGGGGAAGTCGTGTTTCCCCTTTCAAACTGAACTGCATATACCTTACTGTTCTTTTTAATTTCTAACTTAACCCATTTTGAGAGAGCGTTAACTACGGCTGCACCAACGCCATGAAGACCACCAGAAACTTTATAGGCTGAACCCTCTTCATTAAACTTTCCACCAGCATGCAGCTTCGTGTAAACCAATTCAGCGGCAGAAATTCCCTCGGCGACATGCATATCAACAGGAATGCCACGACCATTATCTATGACCGTTACAGAATTATCTTTATGAATTCTAATTTTAATTTCAGTGCAATAACCGGCCAATGCTTCATCAACCGCATTATCAACAATCTCATAAACACAGTGATGAAGACCTCTATAAGAAGTGTCACCAATGTACATACCGGGTCTTTTTCTAACTGCCTCAAGACCCTCTAAGACCCTGATTTGATCGGCCGTATACTTTTCTCCAACTTTTGAAATAGAAGGCGATTGATTTTCCAAAAAGAAACTCCCGTGTTTCTTGTTCTAAAGAAACTTGATTGAAAACTTAAATACTCTGAACCGACCCACCATCAACAAGAATTTTTTTAGCTCCTGCTATAGTATCCAATTCATCCTTAAATCTATCGTTAGCTGTGGTGATTAAAATTTGAAAATTTTGAGTTTTCAAGTAATCAACCAAACGCTTCCATCTCAGCTTATCTAGTTCACCAGAAACGTCGTCTAAAAGGACGATAGGAAAAGAGTTAAATTTATACCTAAATAGCTCAATATAGGCAAACAGGAGGCTCAAATAAGACATTTTTTGTTGGCCCAAGGAACAGTAATCGAATGAGTTTAGCCCATCAAAAAGAAGCACGTAGTCATCTTTATGAATACCGTAGTGGGTGTAGCCCAAAATTTCATCTTTCTCTCTATTCTTGGTCGCTAAATCAAAGTAGATACTTGGATTCTGTAGCGTCATTTTGGTATCAAGCGTTATTTCCAAAAGATGTTCTTCTGAAAAAAGATCAAAGAAAGCTTTTTGAACAAAAGGCTTAAGCTCCTCGATAAAACTCAATCTGGTGGCCGTCAAATAATAGGATAGGGGTGCCATTTCTCTATCGATCGCTTCAATCTGTTTTCTAAATTCACTGGGCTTTTTTGATAGAAGCTTATTTCTAAATCTTAGGGATTTTTGGTAACGAGCCAACTCGCTTTTATATTTTGTATCAAGCTGGCTTAGGTGATCATCTATCCAGCTCCTTCTCGAGCTGGCAGAATTATGAAAACCCTGAGAGTCGAAAGGATTAATAAAAACAACTCCTGTTTTTAGTTTCCTATTCGTACTTTTCCCATTTTGATACCAAGAAGAACCCTCAAGAGAAAGCTTGCCCGTTAAAGTAAGAAGTTCCTCTTCGGTTTCTTTTTTAAAAACTGACGAAAATAAAATTTCCGGCTTTTCCCCATCAATACTTAAGAATTGTGGAAAACCAGTATTTTTACGAAACGACTTTCGGAGAATCAAGTAGTAAATTGCCTCTAAAATATTCGTCTTACCATTTCCATTTTCACCAAAAATACAATTGATATTTGGAGAAAAACTTATGATTTGGTCTTCAAGGTTTCTGAAGTTTGTCACTTGAAGCTTTTCAATTTTGAGGGGAAGCATAGACTATAGCTTCAGCGGCATTATGATTCCAAGCATGTGCGGTAGATTCATTGATCTGATCATGACAGCACTAAACTCATTATTAATCTCAAATCTAATTTCCCCATCGTCAAAAGTTGCCAGGGTTTCGATAAGATACTTCGCATTGAAACCTATCTCCATCTCTCGACCGGTGTAATCTACAGAGATTGTTTCTTTAGCATCACCAAGCGAGGGGTGATTGGCCATAAGGATCATTTCCCGTTCTGTTAGCTTTACTCTGACGCCGTTGCTCTTCTCATTTGACATGATTTTTATTCTTCTGAGGGCGTCAAAGAGTGAGCTTTTATCAGCGATCATAGTGAAAGTAGTTTTCTGAGGAATCACAGCTTGATATTTTGGATATTCTCTAGAAATCAGTCTTACGCTTAAAAAATATTTTTCGTCACAATTCACATACATGAACGAATCATCAACACTAATGTTGATACTGGAATTTGGGTTTGACTCGGCAACGCGCTTTAATTCATTGACGCCTTTTCTTGGGATAATAATTCCGTTAATTAAATTTTCAATATTATTATCGCTCAATTCGGTGTCAATCATGGATAGCCTATGACCATCGGTTGCAACTGCTCTAAGCTTGGCGTCAGTTTCCTGAAGGTAAATTCCATTTAAATAAAGCCTAGTTTCATCATTGCTTATTGCATGATGAGTTTTGGAAATTATTTCTAGAATTTTTTCACTTGGGATTGTGAATTCATTTTGCTTATTTTGAAAAACAAGCTGTGGAAAATCTTCATTTTTATAAATTAAGAGAGTGAAGTGAATATCTCCACAATCTATTTTTAAACTATTTTGAGTCTCATCTAGTTTTAATTCAAGATTCGAATTAGGAAGTTCTCTTAAAATATCTGAGAAATTTTTAGCGTTTACGCAAAACGATCCTTGGGTTTCGGTTACAGCTTCAATTGTAACCTTAGCTGAAACTTCCAGATCAGTTGCTGAGAATGACAATTGGCCATTACTTGCTTCAACAAGTGTGTATGCGAGGATAGGACGAGTATTTTTTCTGTCGACTACGGATGTGACTTTGTTGATTGCTTCTCTAATTGATTCTGTACTTACTTGTGCATGCATAAATTTACCTCATAGGTTTTATCCTACTTAAAATTCTGTATTACAAGGCTGTTTTTATCTTAATCTTTTATAGGTGTTATATATATAAATTAATTAATATAAATTATAAGGTGTGGATATGGGGGAAACTCTCTAACTACCTTTATATATGGACTTTTATCAAAATTCGCATTGTGGAGAAATGTGGAAAGGTTTTTTGTTAGCGAGTGCTCAGTTCGTATATTATTGTTTTCATGGTGTTTTTTTGACGTTTATCCCTCATTAATCCCCAGATTATTCACATTGCCGATTTTTAATCAAAATGTTCTGTTTATTGGCCTTATTTAAAAAAGTTATAACCATTCTTTTCCACATGTGGATTAAGTTTTCTGGGGATTGTGGATAATTGTTGGAAAAGGTTATCAACTGTTGAGTTTAATGTGAATAAACCTGGATACTCATTAACTTTAAGCAAAAAAAAAGCCCTCTTCGAAAAGAGGGCTTTTTTTAACTTTAATTTGTTTTATTTTTAAATAGTATTCTCTAAAAAAAGGACGTCCTTGGCCAGGGTTTGATCAACCTTGGCTTGTGCGGAGATTTTATTAACTCCGTGTATGACAGAGGAGTGATCCCTATTACTATAATATTGTGCAATTTCTTTAAACGTAGCACCTACTATATTTTTGCTAAGGTTCCAGGCGATATGCCTGGCTCGGACAATCTCTTTACTTCTCGATTTAGATCTTAGGTCGGCAACTGGTATTTTAAAGTGTTGTGAAGCTTGTTTGCACACGCTTTCCAACGTTGCTGCAGGTCTGTCTCTATAATCTTTTAGCTTCAAAATATCTCGAGCCATTTCTACGTCTATTTCGGCTTCCATGAGCTCTGCATGAGCCTGTAGAAGTATTAGAGAGCCTTCAAGTTCTCTAATTGAAGTTTTGATAGATGTTGCAATCATATTAAGAACGTCGTCTTGGATAAAGAGGTCGAGAGAGATTGCTTTCTTCTTTAGGATAGCAGTCCTAGTTTCGAAATCAGGTTTTTGAATATCTACGACCAAGCCCCATTGCAGCCTGGTAATGATTCTTTCTTCAATTCCTGTGATTTTGTCAGGACTTTTGTCGGATGTGAAAATTAGTTGTTTTCCCTTGTCGTGAAGGAAATTGAAAATATGAAAGAATTCTTCTTGAGTGGAGTTCTTATTCTTTAATTCATGGATGTCATCTATCATGAGGACATCAACACTTTCGGTATATTTTCGCTGAAATTCAGATAGCTTTTTGTCTTTATAAGCGTTTATTAGTTCCTTCATAAAATCTCGAGCGGAAATCAAACAAATAGATAACGCTGGATGATTTTCAAAAATACCATTGGCTACTGCGTGAAGAAGGTGTGTTTTTCCAAGTCCGCTGTCAGAGTAGAGGTATAGGCAGGGATACCTTCCTGTTTTCCCGGGGGAGTCTGAGACGGCACTTGCTGTAGCGAAAGCCAGATTATTTGAGGGTCCTACAATAAAGTTTTCAAAAGTTTTATTGGGATCAATGGCAAATCCTAAACTTTCTTTCGTCATATGGTCTATGAATTTACTTTCCACACCATCGGCGAGCTCTTCCTTTGTCGGAGTTAGATCTAGAGTGAAGGATGATCTTTTAGAAGCCTTTTCGCTAAATTGAGCATCTTCTTTCATAAATCCACTTAATGAGCTTCTTATCGGAGGGACTAGTGGCGTTCCCGCTGAATCTAGCTCTTCAAATTTTAGGGTGTACTTTTCTCCCATCAGTGTCTGAAGGCATTGCTCGATTTCTGATTTAAATGAATTTTCTATGGTCGACTGGATAAAAGATGTTTGTGCCTTAAAGATAGCTAAGTTATCTGAAAAGCTGACAAGTTTTATCTTGTTTTCAATAAAAGTAGTAAATTTTAGTTTATCTAAAGAGTTCTCGAGGAGTGAAAACAGAGCATCCTCAATGGGCTTGAATGGGCTAATTTCGAGTGTATTATTGTCAGAGTTTTCCACATCTTTAATGGCTACAGAGCTTGTGGCGGAAGTGGTTTTGAGATTAGCGTTACTGGCCTTAGTGTTGAATATGTTATTTAGTAAGTCTTCGTTTTTATTGGTTTTTTTGTTAAGAAATTTTTCAAAAGGAAAATCTCGAGTCATTAGTGAGTCCCCACTTAGATAGTGTTGTGTGTTCCGGCAGTGCTGTTGTTGTCTAAGGAAAAAATTTGTACAGGGGCCGGAGGCAAGAATCAATATAGTGCAGAGAGTAATTTTTCTGACCTCTTCTTACAAAACGTTAATAATTTGGCACTCTTTTTTTTGCGTTTGGCCATTGATTTTCTCTTAGGGTTTATGTAAGTTTCGTTTTTCTATTATATGTTTTTGAGTACGACTCCGTTGTATGCGAGTAAGGATTTAAGATGAGTAAAAGAACGTGGCAACCAAAGAGAAAGAAGAGACTTCGTGTTCATGGCTTTCTCAAAAGAATGGCATCTGCTGGCGGTAGGAAGGTAATTAACGCCAGAAGAGCAAAAGGCCGAAAAAGCTTAACTGTTTCTACAGGTACTAAGTAGATCAGATGGATTGCTCTTTTGCTAAAGAGCAACGCTTGCTTAATTCTAAAGATTTCAATTATTTAAAAGGGGGAGCTGAGAGAATTAGCACCCCTTTTCTTCGTTTTTATTTCAAAGAATGCGCTAACAGCGCTGCTCTTTCAAGACTAGGACTTAGTGTCTCTCGAAAATCTGGCAACGCTGTTCAAAGAAACCTTATAAAACGTAAACTTCGGGAATTTTTCCGACAGAGTGATTGGCGCTTTGAAGGCGTTGATCTTCTGATTGTTGCTTCACCTAGGCTCAAAGAAATGAGTAAAGACCGAGAGAGCGTAAAGTCCGCTGTTACTAAATCTTGGAATATAGCTTTAAGTAAGCGATTTAAAGATAAATGAAATTTTTAGTACTGAAGCTCATTTGGTTTTACCAAAAGTGTTTATCTCCCTTTCTGGGAAGAAATTGTCGATATTATCCAACTTGCAGTTCATACGCTAAAGAATGCTTTGAATGCTTTTCACCACCAACAGCATTGTGGTACTCACTGGTAAGAATTTTAAAATGTAATCCTTTTTCCGGTGGTGGCTTCGACCCTATACCTGGCAAAAAGGTCAAATAGGTTTTACTCCCACAGGATCAATAAATTATGGCCTCTGAACAAAAACGCTTATTTCTAGCTCTCTCTCTCTCCGCTTTGGTCTTATTTGGCTGGCAAGCCTTCTTCGCACCAAAGAATAGTTTTGTTGCTCCCGTAAAACAGGAGTCTGCAGATAAAGGCAATTCAGCTGTAGGTAACGAGATTAATTCAGGAACATTAACTGGGGAATCAACTCAAGATGACAACGTAGGCAATGCCCCAATAGGGGCAAAGCCGTCTTTAAGTTCAAAAGCCGTTTTGCTGGAAAACGGTGATAGTTCCATTAGGATCACGTCTGACTTGGTTTTTATGGACATTCAGAGTGAGATGGCTACAGATAGTCTCGAAGCTGTTGTTGGTAATAAAAGCCCCTTTAGAGTTTTTCTTATCCGAGATAACAGAAAGATTGCTCCCCAGTTTTCCTTCACAAAGAGTGGAAGCAGATTAGAGGGTGTAGATACAGTTAATAACCTGAAGTTTATTGGTTCTCTAGCGCCTGGCGGTATCTTTAATTGGAGTATCTCTAGTCCAAGCCCCCAGCAGTATTACATGCAATTAACCTCTTCAAAAATGGAGGGGGAGGGTCGTCAGATTAGACAGTTCCTTACCCTTCTCAAAGATGTAGAGCGAGATAATATCGATGAGGAGGAGCTCTACGAGGGAACGCTTCAGTGGATTGGTATTGATTTTCATTATCATCTTCTTGCCACTGTTCTGGAAAATAAGGCGGTTTCTTCTGTTTCCATTAAAAATAGTGTTTTAGGTGCGAGGCTTGTTGAGAGCACTAAAGAGTTAAAGGCTCGTACGATTCTTTCTTTGAAACAGTTTGAAAGTCTTGAGGCTATGGGTGGCAACTTGCAATTGAGTGTAGATTTTGGCGTATTTGGCGTTATCGCCATTCCAATACTCAATGGACTGCGCTTTATTTACGAGTACGTTCCTAATTATGGGTTAGCTATTATTTTGATAACTCTTTTTATCAGGACACTTCTTTTTCCTCTGCAATTTAAAAGTTTTAAAAGCATGAAGAAGATGCAGAAATTGCAGCCACAATTGGCCAAAGTTAAAGAAAAATATGGGGATGATCCCCAACGGATGCAGAAAGAGACGATGGCTCTTTTCAAGAAAAATGGTGCAAACCCTATGGGTGGATGTCTTCCGCTTGTCATGCAAATGCCAGTCTTTTTTGCTTTCTATCAAGTTCTTTTTAATTCAGTTGAGCTCTTAAATGCTCCCTTCTTTCTTTGGATTACTGACCTCAGTGCTAAGGACCCCTACTATGTCCTTCCGGTCCTTATGGGTATTGCTATGTTTGGTCAGACTAAGTTAAATCCCAGCACTACAGCAGATCCGACACAGCAAAAGATGATGATGTTTATGCCTCTGATTTTTACCTTTTTTATGAAGGATCTTCCCGCTGGGCTCAATCTCTATATTTTCGTTTCAACTCTTTATGGAATAGTTCAGCAGTTGATAGTTTATAAGACCGTCGACTAGCAATGAAGATCGTTCATCGCGAATGTCCGATAGGAGTTATTAGCACTAATACCCAAGCAAGCGCTGCTATTGGCATAATAAGGCTATCTGGCTTCAGTAACATAAATGATTTTTCAGAGACTTTGAGCGTTTCAAAGTGGGTACCTCGGTTTGCCCATCTTCTTAAGGTGACAGATGAAGAGGGGAATATTCTTGATGAGGGAATAGGTCTCTATTTCGAAGGTCCTAATAGCTTTACGGGAGAAAATGTTCTTGAATTGCACTTACATGGCAACCCCTTAAACCTGCAGCGTATTCTTGATTTTATCTGTTCAAAGTATGAAATTGAAACGGCTCTTCCAGGGGAGTTTTCTTATCGAGCTTTCAGAAACGATAAATTGAACTTGAGTCAAGTCGAGGGCCTCGACCTGCTGCTTAATGCTAATAGTGGTTTTGGATTAAGCGCCGCGAATGAGATGCTCAGTAATGAGTTGTATAAAGATTACGTAAAAATGCGAAACGATTTTTTGGAACTTCGTGCGGCAATAGATTTATCCATAGACTTTAGTGAAGACGTGGGCGAAGAGCAGATAAAAAGCAAGATAAGTTCTTGTATGGATTTTCTCGGAGGCAACATAGAGAGCCTCAATCAGAGATGCGGTGGGAGTCTGTCTGATCTTTTGACGCCATCTGTGGGGCTTTTTGGAAAAACCAATGCGGGAAAGAGTACCTTATTTAATAAGTTGGTTCGAAAAGAGCGAGCTATCGTTAGTGAGATTCACGGAACTACCAGAGATTATGTTTCCGAGTATTGGAATGTCCTGAGACAGCCCTTTAGATTATTAGATACGGCCGGCTTGAGGGCCTCTCAAGATCTTGTAGAGAAGGAAGGTATTTCTCGTTCCCTAGCCCTTTTTTCTGAGAGTTTTTTTAAAATCTTAGTTGTGAATCCCTATCAGGATATATCAGGGGTTGAGTCTCATCTGCTAGAAGATGCCGATGCTATTGTACTAACTCACCTGGATAGGACAGATGGTGTCTATAAACTCGACGAAAACTTTAATAGTAAGATTAAAAAATTTAGTTTCGATGGTCCTATAGGGGCAGATCATAAATTTGGTCCTATAGGACCAGTTTTTAAGATGGTTGGTCCTATAGGACCGGAAAATGAGAGTGGTCCTATAGGGGCGACTAGAGATAATGGTCCTATAGGACCAGTTCAATCTCTAGAAGAGTTAGTGATAGAGAAATATCAGAGACTTACCGAGGGTAATCCGATTCCGATTCAGAGGCATCGAGACTTAATTCTAGCCATTTTTGAGAAATATCAAGCACTTAAGGTTACTCTCGAGCAAGAAACAGATTTAGCGATAATTTCTAGTGATATCAATATGTTAGGGAACTCTATGGACGAGCTCTTGGGGATTGTTAACTCTCAGGAAGTTCTCGATCATATATTCGCTAATTTCTGCATAGGAAAGTAGTATTTACAGGCATTTATGTCGGTACTGGACAATAATGGTTTAGTATTTTAAGTATTTGTTCCACGTGGAACAAAAGTTGTTATGAAAGAATTCGATATTATCATTCTAGGGGGAGGGCACGCTGGCGTTGAGGCGGCATGGATCGCTCAGCAATTTCAGTCCCTGTCTGTCGCTGTTATTACTATGGCGGGAGTGCCGATTGGGTCAGCTCCCTGTAATCCAGCAGTCGGTGGGGTAGGTAAGGGTCAAGTCGTTAGAGAGATCGATGCCATGGGTGGCTTAATGGGGCGACTCGCCGATCTTTCCGGTATTCAGTTTAGAGTTCTTAATGAGAGTAAGGGCTATGCAGTTCAAAGTACGAGAATTCAAATTGATAAAGTGATTTACTCTAGAGAGGCAGAAAAAATTCTATCCGATTCGAGGATAGAGATTATAAGAGACCAGGTTCAGAGGGTTGTGAGACTTGATGATAGTTTTTCGGTTAATGGTCTTGATACAACTTACAGTTGCAAAAAGCTGGTCGTAACGACGGGCACTTTCTTGAATGGGAAGATTCATGTCGGCCCTGAGGTTAGTGAGGGTGGACGGGTTGAGTGCCTTAAGTCCGCTGGCCTCGATGATTTGTTCTCGTCAGTTAAAACTCTTGGAAAGAGATTTAAGACAGGGACTCCTCCAAGGCTTAAGAGGCAGTCGATCGATTTCAGCAGGATGACAGAGCAAGAGAGCGATCCAGATGCCTTGAATTTCCATTTTGAGCACCCATCACATGATAGAAAAGAAAAGCAGCTATCCTGCTACCTGACCCGGACTAATGCTAAAACATTAAAGCTGATTAGGGAAAACAAGGAAAAGAGTCCTATTTTCAATGGGCAAATACAGGCAATAGGTCCTCGCTATTGCCCCAGTATTGAGGACAAGGCTTTCCGTTATGAAGATAAAGATATCCACCACGTCTTTGTTGAGCCTGAGAGCCATAGTCTTGACTCCTTTTACCCAAATGGTATTTCAACGTCGCTACCTAGAGACATTCAATTGCAATTTATTCAAACTATCGAGGGTCTAGAAAACGCCGAGATCGACCTACACGGTTACGCTGTTGAATATGACGTTGTTTCAACCCAGGAGCTTAATCAAGCCCTCGAGTATATTGACTTGCCAGGTTTATATTTTGCTGGACAGGTTTGTGGTACGTCTGGTTACGAGGAGGCTGCCGGACAAGGTTTGGTTGCAGGGATGAATGCGGCCCTTTCACTTCTTGACAGGTCTCCTGTCGTTTTTGACAGGGATAATAGCTATATTGGTGTAATGATCGAGGATTTGGTAACAAATGAGCGAGACGAGCCCTATCGTTTGTTTACTGCAAGAAGCGAAAATCGGCTTTTCATCAGGGAAGATAACGCAATTCTTAGAATGGGTGGTTATAGGCAGAGTCTTGGTTTGTTTTATCCTGTTGATAGTTATATCTCTGAGTTTGTGGAGCAATTTTCTTTTGTCCAAAATCTTTGCGACAACATGACCTACCTGCCTAGTCTCGAAAATCAAGCACTGTCTGAGAGGCTTCGCTTTGGTGCCCTGAGGGAAAAGACTTCGTTGTCCGAGCTCTTGCAGAGAAGTCAGGTCGATCCGGTCGAGCTTCTGTCTGAAGTCTTAAAGGATTCTGGTTTGGTAGTTGATGAGCGGGTTATTAGAACCTCTGCCATTTCAATCAAATATCGTGGTTATATAAAACGCAATGAAGTTGAAATGGCCAAGATTAGTCGGCTTTCAAAGAGATCTATTGATTGGTCCATGTTGTTAGGCGAGTCGAATATTTCCTTTGAGTGCAAGAGGCGAATTGAGAAGATCAAGCCAGAGACCTTTGGCCAGCTTCAAAGAATTGAGGGAATTAGGCCAGCTACGCTTGGATATGTCGCGAGCCATCGCTTATGAGGAAGTTCTCTGACCAATATAGAGAATTAATTTTTGGGCAATACGGAAGCTTAAATCTTACTCGAATATCAGACCCAGTAGACTTTTATGAAAAGCAGATTGTCGATTCGATCTTTCCCTTTGAAGAAATTCCGATTTTTAAAAAAGAACTACAAAACAAAGGTAAGCATATTGATGTTGGCTTTGGGGGGGGCTTTCCCTTAATACCCTTGGCAAAAATTAACGAGTCGGTCTCTTTCATAGGATTCGAAGCGAGAAGAAAGAAGGCGGAAGCTGTTTTTAAAATTGCTGAGTCACTCGGTCTTTGCAATGTTAAGACCTATCACAGTCGCATAGAAGATATCTATATCGATGAGCCCGTTACTATTTCGCTCAAGGCTGTTGGGAAGATAAAAGATTTTCTTTTAAAGATTAATACCAATCAGGAAACTGTTGTTTTCTTCTATAAGGGGCCTAATCTTCTGGAGCTGGAAAATGTCCCTGAAAAAGTCAGTAATTTTCATAAAATTCTATTAGAAAAGTATAGCCTCCCTAGTGGGCAAATAAGGCACTTGGTCGCTTACAAGTCCGAAAATGTTCCACGTGGAACAAAGAAAGACCTTGTCAATCTGAGCGAACTTATCTAAAAATTCAACTCCAGTTTAAAAAGTCTTGGAGTACTAAATGGCTAAAATTATTGCAATTTCTAACCAAAAAGGTGGAGTAGGTAAAACTACGACAGCTATTAATCTTGCGGCGTGTCTAGCAGTCGCCGAGAAAAAGACTCTGCTAATCGATCTTGATCCTCAGGGAAACGCCAGTGTGGGCGTTGGCATGGACAAGGAGCTCTTTGCTGACAAGAATATTTACCATGCTGTGATCGGTAAATATCCGCTAAAGGACTGCATTTACAAGACCGAACTCCCGTATTTCGATATCTGTCCCGCTGATCAGAACCTTATTGGTGCTGAGATTGAGCTAGTTAGTGAGTTTGCTAGGGAACACAAGTTAAAAACCGCTCTAGAGGAAGTTCAAAAAGAATACGACTATATTCTCATTGACTGTCTGCCGAGTCTGAATGTTTTGGCCATTAATGCACTCACGGCCAGTGATAGCGTGATGATTCCACTTCAGACTGAATATTATGCAATGGAAGGTTTGGCTCAGCTTTTAAATACTATTAGGCTTGTCCGCTCATCGCTAAATCCTTCATTAGATTTAGAGGGTATTCTTCTTACCATGTTTGATTCTAGAACCTCTCTTCATAAGCAGGTGGCAAGCGAAGTAAGGACTCACTTTGAAGATAAGGTGTTTGAAACTGTTATTCCGCGAAACGTGAAAATTTCCGAGAGCCCTTCTTTTGGAAAGCCTATAATCCTATACGACATTGAATCCAAGGGAAGCCAGGCTTATTTAGCTCTAGCAAAAGAGCTGATTCTAAAAGAGAGAAGACAAAAGAGCGTTAATCAGCCTGAGTTGAATTTTAAGGTTCCGGAAATACCTCAAGAAAATCAAAATCAACCTCAAGCGTAAGGGAAAGAAGAAATGGCAAAGAAAGTAGCATTAGGAAAGGGTATAGCCTCTCTAATTCAAGATTCACCAAATGAGATTTTGAAAGCTTCCCTCGCTGAGGAATTCAAAAAAGAAGTTAAGGCAGAAGCGCCAGTTTCAATGGAGACTGGTCCTGCCATGATAGATATCTCTCAAATAAAAACCAATCCCAATCAACCTAGAAAGATATTCAAAGAAAAAGAACTTAATGAGCTTGCTGAGTCGATTAGAGAAAATGGAATAATCCAGCCTCTGGTTGTCATCCAGGCAGCACAGGGCTTCGAGTTGGTTGCCGGCGAACGTCGCCTAAGAGCAGCGAAAATTGCAGGTCTTGAAAAAGTACCAGCTGTCATAAAAAAGATGACTGATCGAGAGAAGATGGTCGTCTCTATTATTGAGAATGTTCAGCGATCAGATCTTAATTGTGTGGAAGTAGCTTTGGCTTATTATCAACTGATGAATGAGTTTGATTTAACTCAAGAAGAAGTTGGGAAACGACTGGGCAAAGAAAGATCAAGCATTGCCAACTTTCTTAGGATACTGAAGCTGCCTAGAGAAGTTATTGAAATGCTGCAAAAAGAGGATTTAAGCTTCGGTCATGCCAAAGTTTTGGCTTCTGAGAAAGAGCGTGAAAAAATAGTCAGATTCGCATCAATGGCCGTATCAGAGAAGTTTTCAGTCAGGGAACTTGAGAAGCAACTCAAAAAAAGAATGACGCCTCTGAAAGAGCCGAGCAAAAAATTCGACACCAAGTTGGACCAGTTGCGTCAAAAGCTAGAGCAAAACACTGGTTACCACTTTGACATAAAATCTAAAAAAGCAGGCAAAGGTGAATTTGTGATAAAATTTACGAACGAAGCAGAGTTTAACGATATCTTCGAATACTTGCTCAAGAGATAGTGGTCCTATAGGACCACTCTGCTAAAAAGGATGTTGCATTGAGACAAAAAGGTGAAATTTCGGCCATCATAGAAGAGGGCTGTAAATTTGAAGGCAACTTAAGCTTTAATGGCGTGGCTAGAATAGCTGGCATTGTGAATGGGTCTGTTTTCTCAAATGACACAGTCATTGTGTCAGAAGGAGCCGTTGTAAACGCGGATATAAATGCCAACGTCATCCTTATTAGTGGAACTGTTAAGGGAAACATAAAGGCAAGTAGTAGGGTTGAGATTATCAAGCCTGCTCGGTTCGAGGGCACGATCACTACTCCAAGCCTCATTGTGGAGGAAGGCGTTATTTTCCACGGGACCACAAAGATGCGAGAAAAGCGTTAATCGTTAGACCAATTTTAAATTAGTTCTAGTCGTTAATTAAAGCCTATTTAGGGCATTTAAGCCTTTGACAAATTCCCCACCTATGACTAAATATTAAGTTCAATTTTACTATCACTCATACCTTGAAAGTAGAGCTAGAAGAACTAGTTCTCTGGAGCCAAAGATTTATGGATAAACTCATCCAAATTTTCGTAAAGTTAGGTGTTGATCAGTCTATCTTTTATCAATTTGCCGTCTTTGTAGTTATTTTCTTCTTATTGAAAGTGACCTTTTTTAATAAGCTTTTATTTGTTCTTCAAACCCGAGAATCAAAAACAACAAAACTAGAAGAAGAGGCTTTGGGTAAATTCAAGCAAGCAGAAAAACTCTCTGAGAATTTCGATAAAGAAATTCAAAAAACAAGTGAAGAAGCCCATAAGAAAATGACAGAGTTAAAAGCTGAAAGTCTTAAAGAGATTCATGGCGCTCAAAAACTTGAAGAGGATAGAATCCAAAAAGAATTCGAAATAGAAAAAAGAACCGCACTGGATGAAGTGGAAAATAAGAGGCAAGAAATATTAAAAACCTCTGATTCTTTAGCAAGTGGTTTAGTAGAAAAATTTATCAACTAAGATAGGTAGTCTTGTATATGAAAATCATAAACATTTTATTGCTCGTTCTTCTCTCTCAGAACATCCTTGCCGCCGGCGATGGTTCACACGGAAGCGTGTCAGATCTTTTGTTTCCTGCGATTAACTTTTCTGCTCTTATCTTTGGCCTTATTTACCTAATGAGAAAACCTATGGCCGAAATGTTTAATAACAATGCCAAGCAAGTTTCTGATTTGTTTGAGTATGCAGAACAGAAAGACAAAGAAGCTAAGATCAAGCTGGAGATGTTCCAGAAAAAGATGGATAACCTTGACGGCGAAAGAAATAAGATCATAAAAAACGCTGAAAAAGAGGCACAAGCTTTTATCGAAACCTCGAAAAGCGAATCAACAGAATATTTAGATAGGCTAGCGCGTGATTCAAAAGCTAAGGTTCAATATGAGAAGAACTCTTTAGAAAATGAAATTAGAGAGTCACTTGTAAATGAAGTGATCACGAAGGCAAAAGCAAAAATATCTTCGGATAAAGATCTTAGTAATAAAGCAACGAAAAAACTGATCTCTCAGATCAAATAGGAATAGATATGAAAGAAGCAATTATTGCAAAAGCATATGCCAATTCAATCTTTGAGCTTGGTTTGCAAAATAAAATTGATGTTACAGCAGAGTTTACGACTCTTACTGAAGTAATTAATAGCAGCAATGATTTAGAGACTGTCCTTTTCCTAGATGTATTTACTATCGAGGAAAAGCAAGCTGTCATCACTGATGTTCTTGCCAAACTTGATCTCTCGCCTTTAGTAAAAAACTCAGTCCTTTTCCTAATGCAAGAGCAGCGGATTGGTTTACTTCCAATGGTGTATAAAAACATGGTTGTCAAAGATGATCACGAGAAAGGCTTTCTAAGAGGTGTCATAGAAGGGTCAGGTGACTCGATTGATCCTGAGTTTGAAACTCATATAAAGTCCTACTTGAAAAATAAATTAGGCCTAGAAGCCAAATTAACTTACGAAAAAAATAAAGACCTAACCGCTGGTTACAGAGTAACAGTAGATGACCTGCAGTTGGATGCAACATTAGATAATCAATTTGATAAATTAAAATCTGAAATTCTTAATTCTTAATACAAAGAGGTATAGTGATGTCGATTAACCCAGAAGAAATTTCCAGCATCATTAAGGACAGGATCTCGAACTTCGAGAACAGGCTTCAAGTAGATGAAGTAGGTACTGTCTTAACAGTTGGTGATGGTATTGCCCGAATTTTTGGGCTTAAAAACGTTATGGCCGGTGAGCTTGTCGAGTTTGATGGTGGTACACAAGGTATGGTTTTGAACCTTGAGGCTAATAACGTAGGTGTTGCTATTCTTGCGGATGATAATTCAATTAAAGAAGGCACAACAGTTAAGAGAACTGAGAGAATTGTTGAGGTACCGGTAGGTGATGAGCTTCTTGGTAGAGTTCTCGATCCCCTCGGCCAACCAATTGATGGTAAGGGTGACCTCGGCGCAAAAGAATCACGTTTTGTTGAAGTGAAAGCTCCTGGAATTATTGCTAGAAAACCAGTTCACGAGCCAATGCAAACAGGTATTAAGGCTATTGATTCTATGATCCCAATCGGTCGTGGTCAGCGGGAACTTATCATTGGTGACAGAAAAACTGGTAAAACTGCTGTTGCCCTAGACACTATTATTAATCAAAAAGGCAAAGACGTTATTTGTATCTACGTAGCTGTTGGCCAAAAGCAATCAACGGTTCGTCAGGTTCATCAAAAGCTCACTGAAATGGGTGCTATGGAATACACCATTATCATTTCCGCAGCTGCATCAAACTCCGCGCCTCTTCAGTTTCTTGCTCCTTATACTGGCGCTACAATGGGTGAGCACTATAGAGATGCGGGTAAGCATGTTTTGATTGTCTTTGATGATCTTACTAAGCAAGCTCAAGCCTACAGACAAATGTCACTTCTTCTAAGAAGACCTCCGGGTCGAGAAGCCTTCCCTGGGGACGTATTTTATCTTCACTCGAGACTGTTAGAGCGAGCTTGTAAGCTATCTGATGCCTTGGGTTCTGGTTCAATGACAGCTCTTCCGATTATTGAAACTCAGGAAGGTGACGTTTCTGCCTATATCCCTACAAACGTAATTTCTATTACAGATGGCCAGATTTATCTTGAATCTGATCTTTTTAATTCCGGTATTCGTCCGGCGGTAAACGTAGGACTTTCAGTATCTCGAGTTGGTGGGTCTGCTCAGATTAAGGCTATGAAAAAAGTTGCTGGTACCTTGAGACTAGATCTTGCTCAATATAGAGAGCTAGCTGCTTTTGCTCAGTTTGGATCTGATCTCGATGCAACCACTCAAAAGCAACTTGCTAGAGGGGAGAGATTAGTAGAACTCCTCAAGCAAGGTCAGTTTGTTCCAAAGGATGTTATTGATCAGTCCATGATGATCTTTGCTGCGACAAAAGGTCTTTTAGATCTAGCTCCAACTGCAAAGATCCAGGAAGTGGAACGTGATCTTCTCGATCATCTTCACTCTCAGCACTCTTCACTTGTTGAAAATATCAGAAGTGAACAAGCAATTAGTGATGATAACGCTAAGACACTAAGTGACGTTGTGACTAAGTTTGTATCAAGCAGGAATTACTAAAAACTAGGTAGCTGAAATGGCGAATATAAAAGACCTTAAAAAGAAAATTAAGAGTACTAAAGGTACTCTTAAGATTACTACAGCGATGAAGCTTGTCTCTGCAGCAAAGCTTGCGAAAGCTCAGCAAGCTATTCAGAGCTCGAGACCTTATGCTGAAGAACTAGAGCAAACGATAAAAACAATCTCAGCTCTAGTTGAAGATTATTCACATAGTTACCTAGAGGAAAAAGAGGGCAACCAGATGGAAGCCCTTCTTGTCATTTCCTCAAATAAGGGGCTGTGCGGAGCTTACAACTCTAGCTTGGCTAAAGAAGTGAGAAAGTATATTGCTTCGACACAAAAGCAAGTTAAGGTTTTTTTCATTGGTAAAAAGGTGAGAGAGCTTATTGAAAAAGAAGTTAATGTCGGAAAGAAATTTGAATTTCAAAAGTCTGATCCAACATTTATTGAGTTAGAGTCTGTAGGAAGCGAGCTTGCGAATCTCTTTTCTAGAGGAGAGGTTGGAAGTGTCAAAGTTGCATATAACCAATTTAATTCGGCCATTTCTTTTACGTCGATGGTTAAGCAATTACTTCCGATGGCCCTGGACATAGAAGAGAAGAAATCTTTAGAAGAGAAATTTTCTTTTGATTTTAAGTATGAGCCTACGCCTGCTGAAATTTTGAATACTCTTATTCCAGAGACCTATACAGCGACAATGTATACGAGTCTTCTCGATGCCGTTGCCGCTGAGCACGGATCACGGATGGCTTCAATGGATAATGCCGTAACTAACTGTAAAGAACAAATTAGAACACAAACCCTAAAAATGAATAAATTGAGACAAGCCGCTATTACAACTGAACTTACTGAAGTTGTTTCTGGTGCTGAGTCTCTAAACGGCTAAGGAGCCTAAAATGTCTGAAAATACTGGCGTAATTAAACAAGTGCTAGGTCCTGTTGTTGATGTTGAGTTTGCAAACGGTGGACTACCCGAAATTTACACTGCCCTAACAGCTACGAACAAATTCTTAGGAGACGGAGAGAATAACCTTGTCCTAGAAGTTGCTCAGCATTTAGGCGATAACGTTGTTCGTACTATTGCCATGGACCAAACCGAAGGGTTAAGACGTGGACAAGGTATCAAAAACACCGGAAGACCAATCCAAGCCCCTGTTGGGCGCGATGTTCTTGGTCGAATTATGAACGTTAACGGTGACCCCATCGATGAGAAGGGACCGATTAAGTGTACAAAGACTTACGATATTCACAGAGCTGCTCCATCTTTTGAAAAGCAATCAACCAAGAAAGAGCCCTTCTATACTGGTATTAAAGTTATTGATCTTCTCGCTCCTTACCTAAGAGGTGGAAAAATTGGTCTCTTTGGTGGTGCAGGTGTTGGTAAGACAGTTCTTATTATGGAATTGATTAACAATATTGCTACCCAACACGGCGGTTTTTCCGTTTTTGCTGGTGTTGGTGAAAGAACCCGAGAGGGACGAGATCTTTACGATGAAATGAGCGAGTCGGGAGTTATTGATAAAACTGCCCTGGTATATGGACAGATGAATGAGCCACCGGGGGCCCGAGCTCGTGTTGCCTTGACAGGACTTTCTGTCGCTGAATACTTTCGCGATGAAGAGAAACAAGATGTTCTCTTTTTTGTCGACAACATTTTCCGCTTCACTCAAGCGGGCTCTGAGGTTTCGGCGCTTCTTGGACGTATTCCTTCTGCCGTTGGTTATCAACCAACTCTCGGTACAGAAATGGGAGCTATGCAAGAGCGAATTACCTCTACTAATGACGGATCGATTACCTCTATTCAAGCCGTTTACGTTCCTGCTGATGATTATACCGATCCAGCTCCGGCCACTACCTTTGCTCACTTGGACGCAACAACCGAGCTTTCTCGTCCGATTGCAGAGCTAGGGATTTACCCCGCTGTTGATCCTCTTTCATCAACATCTACGGTTCTTACTCCCGACATTGTGGGAGAAGAGCATTATGGAACGGCTCGTGCAGTTCAGGCCATTCTTCAAAGGTACAAAGAGCTTCAGGACATTATCGCGATTCTTGGTATGGATGAATTATCTGAAGAAGATAAGGTTATTGTTTCAAGAGCAAGAAAGGTCCAGAAATTTCTCTCTCAACCATTTTTCGTTGCTGAGCAGTTTACTGGTATCACCGGTCAATTTGTGAAAATCGAAGATACGATTGCAGCTTTTAAGGCAATTCTTGAAGGTAAGTGTGACGATCTTCCGGAGCAAGCTTTCTACCTAGTTGGAAACCTTGATATGGTTTACGAAAAAGCTCAGGAACTTCGTTCTTAATTTTAAGAATAAGTATACTGCTACAGGACAAATATTATGAACTACTTTACAGTTGATGTTTTGACTCCGGAAAAGACGGTCGCCAAGGGGATTCCAGCAGAATCTCTTTTGATCCCGACTATTCGAGGACAGATCAATGTGCTTCCGCATCACACTCATATCATTAACCGACTGAGTACAGGCGTGTTAACTATTTTTGGTGGTGCAGATGATCCAGATAGAGATTTCTCTGTCTCCCATGGTATTTGTAAAGTTTTAGAAGATAGAGTCATTATAATGTCCCACACTGCTGAGGAATGTGACGCAATTGACGTGGAGAGAGCAAATCGTGCTCTTGAAAATGCCGAAGGTAAGCTCAATAGTGGTGAAGCTTTATCTGATGAAGATTTGATAAAGTTTAGAAGGAAGGCAGAGCGGGCAAAGTTACGCATTCAGATGGCACAGTCTAAAAAATAATGAACGTGAATAATCATGACTAGTCAAAAGGCCTCGATGAAAATCGGGGCTTTTTTTTGTGGGTTTACTTTTTTAAGATTTTGACTACTTAGTAAGTGGATAAAATTGTTGCCCGTTGCTGATTAAATTCAGATACCGTGTGAAAATAGAGACAAATGCGAAAGAAGTTTTTAGCAACTCTATTTTACTCACTTTATCTGATTCTATTGGGTCAGGGTTGTAGTGCGCTCAAAACTGGGGATGATGGCTTTTTAATTTCGCTGCCAAAGCTTAATTTACCATCAGAAGTAGCTCTTCCTGATCCACCGCCTTTGGTTACCACAGATGTAAAGTCAACCGAGCAAGAGGTCAGTGAGTTAACTGAAGTTAAGGCTCCTTTTGAGCCTGCTCTCAGTAAAGTTCTTGAATCTAAAAAGGAACCTAGTGTCCTGCCTTCTGAGGCAACTTACAAAGAATCTCAATATAGAATGCCGACTAACACCCCATCGGAAAAAGAGCTTTTTGATCCTCAAAATAAAGTTGTAAGTGAAGAAGGGGCTCCGATTAAAGTCCTTTCAGAATTTAATCCTGCTCCGATAATGAAGAAAATTAATATTGCCCCAAAATTTAAACTAATTAAAGAAGCAGCTGCTCAAAAACGAGATGGCGCTAATACAGCGGTGAAGAGAGACGAAAACTCTAGCTCCGCTGAAGAAAGAAATGAATACGATCTAGATAGTAAACCTGGATTTGCTCACTTTGGTTTTGAAGAAGTTTCAAACCCAGAGCTTTTGAGTACAGCTTGGATGAGGAATATTGACAGTGAAATTGAGTCAAGAATGGCTCAGATTAAAAGTCTTCCTTTGGAGAAAAAAGTAGCAGGTACTGGAAGTCCCACTCAAGGGGTTACCCATTTATCTCCAAGAAATATTATAGGCGGCCAGCAGGATTTAAGCGATACAGTTAATAAGAAGGAATCTTCACTTGTTAAAAATGATGAATTGGTTTTTCTTGACTACTCAAAAAAAGAGGGCGAGAGGGATCAGGGCTTAGGTACAATTAATAAAGCAGAGGCGCAACAACCAATATCTGATCCTTTGATTTCAAGTTCAGTGAGTCAAGTTATCAGGCGAGAGATGACTCAAGGTGGAGGCAGAGGAAAAGCCTCTAACTTGCTTGCAATGGCTTCTCCAGTGAAGGCCGGTTCTTCAACGCTTAATTCGATTGCTCAAGCAATAGGTACTTCAAATCCTTCTCGAGTTAAAAAGAAATCATCGAACCAAAATCAGGCTACTCTTTATGCGATTGAAGCAGACCTCAAGGAAGGCTTTTCAAGAGAAGTAACTAACTTTGACTTTGTTCCTAGTCATGACTCGAATGTTTCGCTCAGAGACTTTAATGAGGGAAGTATAACAATTGACTACTCACTCTTGAATCAAACGGGTCTTTTAAGAGGGACAATTTTAAAGAATCACTATATTCGTACGACCTTTGAAGTTCCATTAGGTGGTGAATACTCGAAATTTGAGATTCCATTAATTCCTAAAGACTCACTTGGTGACTATCTAGATGATCACAAGTTAGACGGTTATGGTGGCTACTTCCTAGTCGACCTAGGCGATCTTATTGAAGATGTAGATGTGGAGAAAACATCAAATGACAGGAATTCCCCTTACGAGCACAGAGTTCTTTTAAATGACCAGTTCAAGCCTGTTAAGCTGGGCTCAGACTATCGTTATGTTCTTTTTATAGGAGTTACACCAGGCAGCCTTAATGTTCGTTATCTAGGCGTTAATGGTCAAGAAACCTCAAAGTTAACTTTTATAGCAGCAGATGAAATGAGTTACGATTTTAGTCAGATAGAGAGGCCCCACCTGTTGAGTTTTAGCACTAAGGTGAGAAATACTTTGGGAATGAGCTCGTCACCACTAGATCTAAGCGCAGGGAGCATAACAAGTTTTCTAGACGAAAAAAACCCAGTAAAGACTTCTGAATCTTCTTATGAAATTAAAATTCCGTGGTCGGTCAAAGGTATGAGAAATTACTTTAGTTTTGCCTATCTATCAGACAATATTTTTGTGGGCATGGATAGAGATCAGGAAGTTGAGCTGCCAAGTAAGGAATTCATTGGAGAGATCCTTAGAAGCTTTAATATGGACTCTCTGGGTGCTGAGTGTGTTCTTCAGATAAACCTCTCTGGTGAAGTCGCAGATCTCCAGATACAGGCAGAAAGCGAAAGAGGGCCCGCTAATTTTGATCATACTTATCTTGATCGTGATGGAGTCTTTACACCAGAGCTATCACCGCTCTCTCAGAAATACTTCGCTATTGGATATGAAGAGGGGATATTTTCTATCAAAATCACTTATCAAGATGGAAAACATGACTATTTAAGAACTTATTGCTCACCATCTACTTATCTTTTAGAGCAGCTCTGAGATTTAACTAACTTATAAAGATTTTTCGGGTATCGACGCCTTAGCTTTTTAGGGTCCACTTTGAAGTAGCGCTTACTGGTTAGTGGTACGTCGGACATAAAAAGAGTTCCTTTGGGATAGCGAGTAGAACTTCTCCCTTTGAGAAGGTGATTATTCACGTGCCTCAAATTATGCTGAGTAGACTTTAAAAGCGGAATAACTTTAAGTAGAGAGGTTTCGCATTTTGTTAAATAGAAGTCGATTTTTCCATCATGCTTGTCAACCTGCTCTGAAAAAATTAAGTCTCTATAATTAAGGGTGTAAACAAGCGCTAGAAATTCACTGTAAAAGTTTTTAGCAGCAAATCCCCAATTGGGATGGTTAAAATGTTCAATTAGGGTTGAAACACCGATGTTCTTAAAGCCCTTTTTTCTCAGCCTCTTGATACCTCTTCGCATTAACCCCGTTCCTGAATTATAAGCGTTTACCGCGAGGTCCCACCTCTTCATGATCTTTTTATTTTGCGCCAATAAATGAAGGGCTCCGGCCGTACTAACTAATGGACCCTTTCTTTGGTCAACTAATCGAGTAATTCTTAGGAAATGCTTTCCAATGACTCTCATAAATTGCCAAGGACCTGTTGCACCTACTTTTGATTTAGCGTGAATATTGAAACTAGACTCTAAAAAGCTAATGGCCACTAACTCTTTAGGAAGATCAAAAATTTCGAAAAGGTTTTGAATAGATTCGTTATAGCCACGAAGATTTTTTAAACCTTGTTTAATATGATTCTTCTGGCCTGTTTGAGAACGGAGTCTTTTAGCGTAGCCCATAAAAAAAGCTTTCCTTTTTTTAGACCTGGGGACATCTATATTAGCTTTTTTCAAAGCGGAGATAATTCGAATGCACTTCTCCTCGGAACACTCACCTTTGGAAAGTTTGGAGAAGGCCGAGTTATATTGCTTTACCACCTGGCGCATAGCTTTGTTTTGTAAACCGTACTTTGTATTTTTATTTAAAATTGATTTTGTTAATTCCGTAAAATCGATTACATCATAAATTAGTGCCAAATTATCGATATCGTGGAGGACCGACTGACTGCTGGTGTGCTGGGTATAAACCTTGAACCAGAATTTAACCCTGCTATCCAATTCCTTTGGAATATTGAATGAATCGCTTATTCTGTTTTTTGGGTCGATTAAGTAATGCCCAAAAAGAATATCTTTTGTTCCAGTTTTTAGCTTTCCACTCTCTTTGAAATTAAGGGTGTCCATCAAGGTCATATCATCTTGAAAGTAATTCTCCGGAGAAAAACCAAAAACTCTTTGGAAAGTCATAAAAAAAATAAATATTAGCTTTCCCATTCCTGCCTTTTGAATACTTCGATCGTTCGCTTATAGCCCAGTTGAACCATCGTTCGCATATTTTCTGGATTGAGCGAAAAACTATTCTTAAAGAAGATATCGTAACTTTTATGAGAAGGGAAAATATCTATAAAGTGAACTTTGGGGTTAAAGTTAAGCTTCCGCTCCAGAAGACTGGTCAGGTTCCTGCGATGCTCTTCTGAAAATTTGTTACTTTTTAAGTACTCGTTGACTGTACTGATGATGTCTCTTGAGGCAACCCTTCTCGCCCTCGAGGCTACAATCTTTTTTTGAATCATAAGATAGATGGCTTGAGTGCAAATCGCAGGTAGGCCATAGTTTACAAGGGAGCCAATGGCATCTTGATAATGATAAGGAGTATGAGTCCAGCTACTTATAACAAAGTCGCACTTATTATCAATGGCCACGTGTGTGCTAAGCGTCTCTCTTATCTCACCATCAATGTAGTAGTCAGTCTGTTTAGTAACAGGATTTTTGACCGGGGAAGGTGAATAGAAGGGAGGAACGCTCATACTTGCGGCAACTGATTCGCTTATTGGGGTGTCAGTATAATAACTTGCGCTACTATCGTGATAAGGCCTTGGGTAATTATACTTAGAAAAGATGACCTTCCTAGAATGATCAAGTTGAGTGGCGACCACAAAAACGTCGGCCAGATAATCTTGAAAGTTATTCGAGATCAAAACGTTTCTTTCGAGATAGTCCCTTAGGCCTGAAGTCGAAAAAAGACCGTTGAAATTTAAGAGCGGATTGATGAAAGTCTTTAAGAGAGTTGGAAACTCTTCAAATGGGCTATAGTTACGGCCCCTCGGTGGCTTTTGGATATCACTTCTAAAAGTTAGCATATCTTTATAAGTTATCGGTTTTAAACCAGACTTATCCTTATTAAGATGCGCCTGAATAATCTCCATCGGCCCGAAGCCACTTGCAAAATAGAGACTGATTAGAGCACCAGCTGAGCTTCCTACATAAGTAGAAATTTCTAAACTTGACTCTATTGATTTGTTACTCTTGAGTGAGAAGCCAAGCTCCTCGAGGGCTAGTCCGACTCCAATGTGCCATGAGGCAGCCTTTACGACGCCACCACTAAGAACAAGTGCCACCTTCGCATCTTTAAAGTTACTTAATTCTACTCTTCTCATAATAGTTTATCGGCATATAAAGAAATAAATACAGAGACTTAACTTTTAAACTTCAACTTTTTTGATTAAAATAATGAAAAGAGGTGAACTATGGATGGTCATTGGTTATCAATTTCTGAGTACTCAACTTATCGCGGAGTGTCCGTGTCAAGTATTCGGCGCTACATTAAAGCAGGAAGAGTAAAGAACAAATTTGAAGAAGGAAAATATAAAATTTATGTTTCTGACGAAAATTATTCACTTAGGTTAAATTTAAAAGAAAAAGAAGAGCTCACGTTAAAGCTGGAGCTTCACGAGTTAAAAGACAAAATCAGATTACTGGAAGAAGAAAACAATGATCTGCGTATGCTTGTTGATATTTATGAGTCCACCAATAAGGTGATCCCTGACTTACCCCCAGAACTACCGGTTAAACAATGAAAGCTATTTTAATTTTTGCCCTTTTTCTCTCTGTCTCAGCGAGCGCGAATATGCGTCGCTGTATGCTTTTGCCTGTACGCGATAGCATCGGGGGGGCACTAGGCTTTAAGGTTTTCGAGGAAGTTGAACTATTCTTGAAAGATTCTGGCTGGTGCTACTACACCAGCAATAGTGAAATCCTGAATATCCTGTCAAATTACAAAAATAACCTAGACTCGATTCTTGAGAATCCTGCGGTCTTAAAAATCATTAGCGAAAAAACAAAGACTGGATCTTTAATCAAAGTAGAAATAATCAACCAGATAAAAGGAGTCGATTTAACCATACGAGTGGTAGGCGAAAATGGCGAAGATGTATTCTTTCAAGAGAAAACAAGGCTAAATACTGATGACCCAAAGATTATCGGCCAGACAATCAAAAACTGGCTCAGTATTTACGAAAAGCAAATTCCTTATGATGGAAGAGTCATTGGAGTATTAGGAAACCAGTTTTCAGTGAATGTTGGAACAAACAGGTCTTTATTTCCCGGAAATGAGCTTTTAATTCTCAGGCCCCTTCGAAAGAGAAGACACCCGCTTCTAAAAGAAATCGTTGATTGGGAAAGCGAGAAACTTGGTGAAGCAAAAGTTATTCATAGTAGTGAGTCTCAAGCTCAAGCGAATGTTACAAAGTATTCAACAAAGAATAAATTACGAATTGGAGACTGGGTTATCCTTGATAAGTCCTCCAAGGTTGGAGCTGTTGAACAGAATAGATATATAGATAAGAACGAATATGAGTTTGGAAAACTAGGAGAAGTTTCCCTTCTGTTTAATTTTGGAAAAGGCTCTGCAACTGCGGAAAATACATCCACTAATAAAATTGGTGGAACAGTTCTTGGAGTAGAGCTAAAGACTTCATTATGGATCACCAGAAATTACTTTGCTGGTTTGGATATTAGTCGGGTTGTTGGTAGCTTGTCGCAAGAAGAGGGAACTCTCTCAAATCAATCAAACTCCATGAGTAACTCGTTCTTCAGATTAAAAGCTGGTTATAAGTATCTTCCTATGGGCTTTTTCTATGGCCCACAAGTTGATGCCTATATTGGGTATGGCTCTTACACTTACGGACTCGATACCGCTGCAGTTGACGGTTTCAGCGAAACTAAGTTTTCCGGCATCCTTATAGGCGCCAAAGGAAGCATTCCCCTTCAAAAAGTCTTAAGAGCTTATGTTGAGCTCTCTCTTCTGTTTAGCCCCTCCTTTTCAGATCAAATAAACACCGCCGAGGCTGATTCCACTCGAAATTACACACTTGAAATCGGCGGCTCTTATATTTATGCGCCCAATATGACATTTGACCTCGCTTACGGAGTAAATTCAAGTAAAGCCAGCTTCGTCGACCCTGTTAGGAGCTTCACGGCCAAACAGTCAACTCTTAAACTCGGCACAACCTTTACCTTTTAATGAGTAAAAAAATGAATAAACTGCAAGATCTCGAACGTTTGATAAAGCATCATAAGGTTCTCTACTACCAAGGCCGCCCAGAAATATCGGATGGCGAATATGACAAATTAGAAGAAGAGTTACGTTTACTAAATCCTAATAGCCTCGCCCTAACAATGGTGGGAAGTAGTCCAAGCGGATCCAACAAAGTTGAGCATCAAACAAAGATGCTCTCCCTGAATAAGACATATAAAGAAGAAGAGCTTCTCTCATGGCAGGCAGGCCACGAAATCGTTAGTATGTTTAAAATTGACGGCGTTAGCTGCAGCCTGGTTTATCAAAAAGGAGTCCTTAGCGTCGGTAAGACGCGAGGGGATGGACAAATTGGCGAAAATATCACCGATAAGTGCCTTTGGATCAAGGGCATTCCATCTCAGATTGCGGAAATCCAAGACCTAGAAGTTAGAGGAGAGGTTTACTGCACAGAAGAGAGCTTCTTGAAGTTAAGTACAAAAATGCAGGAGAGAGGACTCGAAAAGCCGACCTCTTTGAGAAATATTGTTGCTGGCCTAATTGGGCGAAAAGAAAATATAGATCTTTGTAGCTATATCGAATTTCAAGCCTTTGACCTAATAGAAGAAGAAATAGGATTAAAGACTGAAATCGAAAAAGGAAAAAAGCTGAGGGATCTGGGATTCATTACTCCCGCAATAACTCTACACAAAGACGACACTCGCATAAAAGCTTCATTGTTAGAGGCCCAAGAGTTTATGAATGAAGGGAACTATCAAATCGATGGACTTGTATTTTCGTTCAATGACTTAAACCTCCATGAAGAAATGGGTAACACCGCTCACCACCCTAGGTACAAGATCGCATTCAAGTTTCAGGGGGTTTCCAAAGTCACTAAAATTAACGATATATCTTGGCAGGTTTCTCGAAATGGAATTTTAACTCCCATTGCCCAAGTGGAACCAGTAGAGCTTTCTGGTGCGTTGATTTCTCGAGTGACCCTTCATAATTATGGTGTTGTTGCTCAAAATAATTTGAAAAAGGGTGATCAAATTGAAATTATTAGAAGTGGAGAGGTTATTCCAAAGTTTCTGAGCGTAAAGAAAGAAGGAAATAATCCCTACGAAGTACCAAGCCATTGCCCTAGCTGTCATCAAAAGGTAGCAGCGGTTGAAATTAGACTTATCTGCTCAAATCCTCAGTGCCCTGCTCAATTGAAGGAAAGTATTTTAAATTTTATTCAAAAAATTGGAATCGATGATCTCTCCTCAAAGCGCTTAGACGAACTTATCAGAGCAGGACTCGTGAAAGACATTGCGGACCTTTACAGAGTTTCAAAGGAGCAATTGCTCACTTTGGAAAAGGTTAAAGATAAACTCGCTACAAAGCTTGTTGGAAGTATAGAATCCTCAAAAAACGTCGATTTGATCACATTCTTAAGCTCACTCGGAATATCAGGGGGAGCTTATAATAAATGTGAGAAAGTTGTTCTCGCAGGTTATAACTCACTAGAAAAGCTCAGAGAATTGTCTACTGAAAAGATGGTCGACATAGAGGGCTTTGCTGAAAAATCTGCAGAGGATTTTCTCTTTAGTTTTAATGAAAAGAGGCTTCTAATAGATGAGCTGGAAAAATTGGGTTTCACGTTTAAAGAGGTTATAACGAGAGACAGTCCTTTTAAACAAAAGAAGGTCTGTATAACGGGGTCTCTAAGTAGAAAGAGATCAGAGATTGAAAAAGATTTAAGAGAAATGGGAGCTATTGTTGTCTCATCAGTTTCAAAGAATACTCACTATCTTTTAACGAATGACAAAACTCCGGCCAGTTCTAAATATAAAAAAGCAATAGAGCTTGAAGTTCCTGTGATTACAGAGGAAGAATTCTACTCACAAAAGGAATTATAGTGGCCAAAAAAAAGAATCTCTATGTATGTCAAACCTGTTCATACGAGTCTCCTAAGTGGTTAGGTAAATGCCCTGAGTGCCAGGAGTGGAACTCTTTTGAAGAGTTTTCAAAAAGCTCTTCAGAGATATCTAAATCAGGCTCTCAGGTTAAAAACTCAAAAGCTCCCAAGACCATTGCGCAAATAGAAGAAACAAAACTCGAGCGTTGTCCGACAGGCCTTGGGGAATTTGACAGAGTTGTAGGGGGAGGACTCGTTCCCGGGAGTCTTTCGCTTATTGGCGGTCAGCCGGGCATTGGTAAATCTACTATCCTGCTAGAGGTGATGGGAAGGCTCGCAAGAAAATTTCCCAAAGAAAAGGTTCTCTATGTTTCTGGTGAAGAATCAGAGTCGCAAGTCGCTAGTCGAGCAAGACGCTTAGATATTGATGTCGATAATCTCCTAATTCTCAATGAGACTGTCTGGCAAAATATATTAGAAATCATAAATCGAGAAAAGCCAAGATTTCTTGTTGTGGACTCAATCCAGACAACTATCAGTCAAGAAATTCAGTCTGCTCCAGGGACAATAAGTCAGATTCGTGAAGTCACTCATGAACTTCTTAATCATGTTAAATCTCGCGACATTACTTGCTTTATTGTGGGTCACATTACAAAAGAGGGCAATATTGCAGGCCCGAAGGTTCTCGAACATATGGTAGATACAGTTATCTATTTTGAAGGGGATCAATTTGGTCAGTATCGAATTCTCAGAGCAATAAAAAATAGATTTGGTAATACAAACGAAGTGGGAATTTTTGAAATGGAGGAAGTAGGTCTTAAGGAAGTTCCTAACCCTTCCCAGTACTTTCTAGACGATCAAATTGTCGATAGTTACGGTCGAAGTTTGACGTGTATTTTAGAAGGAACTCGACCCCTCTTTATTGAGATTCAGGCACTCGTGGTTGAGAATAAGTTTGGAAATGGTAGAAGAACTACTCAAGGCATTGACTCAAACCGCTTGGCCATGATGGTGGCGATTATTGAGAAGTATCTCGAAATTCCACTGGGTTTCAACGATATTTATGTCAATGTGGTTGGAGGCTTTAAGCTCTCCTCTAGAGAGAGTGACCTAAGTGTAATCGCAAGTCTAATCTCTAGCTATAGATCGAGACCGATAGATCCGAGGGATCTATTCTTGGGAGAAGTAGGTCTGACTGGGGAGGTTCGCTCGGTACCTATGATCGAGTCACGCTTAAAGGAAATTCAGCAATTAAATTATGAGAGAGTCTACACATCGGAAAAAACGGTTAAGAAGTATGGTCCAAAGTTTCCAAAGCTTAAGTTGATTGGCCTAAAGAGGGCGAGTGACCTCGATAAATACCTAGACTAAAGATAAATCTTTTTAATTGCGGCATCCCAGGCGTCTTGTTTTAACTGATGATAGGCAGAGGGCTCATTTTCAAAAACCTTTTCACTTTTCCAGTTTTCACTGATGTCCCCTTTGGTCATTAGGTTGGCCCCAATTGCCGCGGCACAGGCTGCACCGAAAGCCGTAGTTTCAATGACCTTTGGTCTAACAACCTTTAAATTTGAAAATGCTGATTGCATACTCATCATCAAGTCGTTCACGACACCACCACCATCTACTCTTAGTTCGGGTATTTTTTGATTTAAATCTTTTTCAACACTTCTAACTAAGTCGTTAATACTGAGAGTAATCCCTTCTAAACATGCTCTAGCTATTTGAGAATTTTCAGTATCCCTCGTGAGCCCAATAAGTGCAGCCTGAGAATCAGCGACCCAATAAGGAGAACCAATTCCTGTGAAAAAGGGTAGAAAAAGAATATTTTCCATAGACGCGTCGTCTGCCTTTTTAGCTAAAGCTTCAACTTCACTACTACTTCTAATAATTTTTAAATTATCTCTAAGCCACTGAACAGCGGCACCTGCAATGTATGAGCTTCCTTCAAGAGCGTAGTAGTTCTTGCCATTTTCTTGATAGGCGACTGTTGTTAATAGACCGTGGCTGGATCTTTGGAGCTTTTCACCAGTATTGACCAAGTAGAAGGCACCGGTGCCATAGGTACACTTACTCATTCCTTTCTCGAATCCTGCTTGCCCAAAAAGAGCGGCTTGCTGATCTCCTAGGATTCCCGAAATTGATATGCCATCGGGAAGAAAGCTCAAGCCAGCTGTCTTGCCAAAAATCCCAAAGCTGGATTGAACCTCTGGTAGGGTATTTAGTGGTACTTCGAAAAACTTAGCTAATTCTCTATCCCAGCGAGACTCTTCGATATTGTAAAGAAGAGTACGGGAGGCGTTGCTGGGTTCTGTGGCAAAGCTTTCGCAGCCACTAAGGCGATAAAGAAGATAGGTGTCGATGGTCCCAAATAAGCAGTCATCATTAGAGAGCGCTTCTTTTACCTGTTCGTTATTTTGAATAAGCCAGCGAATTTTCGAGGCACTAAAGTAAGGATCCATCGGAAGTCCTGTCTTTAGACGAATAATTTCTTTTTGCTTACTCTCAACACTTCTACAAAACTCATGTGTTCTTCGATCTTGCCACACTATAGCGTTTGCCAAGGGTCTGCCTTCTTTATTGAATGCACAGACAGTTTCTCTCTGATTTGTGATGCCTATTGCCTTGATGTCGTTTACGCTGATGTTTGAGCTTTCGATAACTCGGGAGATTGTATCCTTTACAGTGTTCCAAATTTCATTGAGGTTGTGCTCTACTCTTCCTGGTTTAGGAAATATCTGGGGAAACTCCTGGTTGTTTTTTGCTACGATTTTCAAGTTGTTAAGATCGACGATCACAGCGGTAGTGCCTGTGGTGCCCTGATCAATGGATAGTATATAGCCCATATTTATTCCTTATAGTTCGAAGTCATCATCTGGATGGTTGGGCAAGGCTACGGCCTTTACAATCGCTCGCCATTGTTTCCCAACTGTATCGTTGAATCCTCTTACGAGAGAGAAGGATAAAGTAACGAGCACGAGTAAAAGAAAGAGGAACTCAATAAAGGTTTGCCCTGACTGATTTTTAATCGCGGGCTTGAAAGGCCTGAGCAATTTAGAGTGAATTATTTGCCGCAGCTGGCTAAAGCTTTTAAATCTCATATAATTATTATAGAAACTCTTATGCTTTTAACAATGAAGAAATACATCCCGGTTTTTGCCGCCATATTCATGCTTTCCTTCTACCTTGTGAGTCAAGGTATCTATAACAATGAAAATCCGACTGCTACTCCGGCCGGTGGGAAGGCCAAGCAATACGCGCACTATGAGAACGTGATAAAGAAGCTTAGCGTTAATCCTGTTGGTACGAAAGCCATTTCGCTGAAGTCAAAGATGCCTAAGGTCCTGATTCTCAACTTTTGGGCCAGTTGGTGTGTGCCTTGTTTAGAAGAATTTCCTTCGTTAGTGAATTTATACAAAGAATATTCACCAAAAGGTCTTGAAGTCTTTGGGATAAATACCGACGAGAAAGATCAGCTAATGTTGATTGATAAAACTCAAAAGAAATTTAATCTCAATTTTCCTTTAATAGCTGATAAGTCGGGGAAATTTATAAGCGACTTTATGATAAAAGCAATTCCAGTTTCGATTATCTTTCATGATGGAAAGGTGATGGAGATATCTAATGGCTCAATGGATTTTGAGTCTGAAGAATTTAAAGAAAAATTAGAAGAGTGGCTCAAATAATTCACTTCTAAGGACAATTACTTGCGTCCACCACTAAAGCCTTAGCATTCATCAGATCACATTGACTGGCAAACCAAACAGGAATCGGCATCTGTTGAGTGCACGCCATTCCTGCTACACAAGTTGGCATTGGCGGTTGTCCACAAACCTGACCCGAGTTTTGATTGCAAGTCGTTGTGGGAGTGCAGGCACCGCTGTTAAATGTGAAGCCATTGCATTGAGCTATACACCCATTAAGAAAAGTTACATATTGTGAGCCTGTAAAGGCACAAACTGGAGAATTTTGATCCGAGCATGAACAGGTTAGCGCCGAAAAGTTTTGGGTACTTGATCGAGTGCTTCTCGTCGTGGTGAGGTCTTGACCGCAAGAAACAATTATAAGCGCCATTAAGGCCATGATATATCTCATACTAACTCTATCGGTTAATTTGAGAGGAGCTTTAGTGCTTTTTTGCGAAGTTCCTTCCCCAAGAGTATGTAATTTCATCTATTTGACTCACTTCAAAAAGAGAAAAAGCTGGTTTTTTCCCCACAATGAGCGCCCCTTGATCATGGATTCCAAGAGCATGAGCGGCATTAAGCGTTATGGCACTCCAAATTTCACTAAGAGAAAGTTTGAGAGTCGGAGCACTCAGCGCCGCTATTAAGAGAACGTTATCGCAGTGACAGCTCCCCGGATTAAAGTCGGAAGCTATGGATAGTTTTACACCAGAGTCAATCATGGCTCTTGCATCTGCCTGTGGCTTGCCTAGAAAAAATCCCGTTCCCGGTAGTACTGTTGCCACTGTATCAGAATTTGAAAGTGCTTCGATGCCATCTAATCCTGTTCTCAGCAAATGGTCGCAACTGATGGCTTGATAGCTTGAAGCAAGAATGGCTCCTTTATTATCGTTGAACTCATCGGCATGACTTTTAATCGGAACTGATAACTTTTGGCAGAACTTAAAAAATGTTTCTGTAGCCTGTGAGTCGAAGTAGCCAACTTCATGGAAAATATCTGCTGCATCAATTATGCCTTTCTTACACAAATACTCCATTCCTTTAAAGACAATCTTCTCTAAGTATTCATCAGCATTTTTATATTCTTTTGGGACTGCGTGGGCGGCCATATAAGTATTAAAAATCTTAACTGTTCCTGCAAAGTGCTGTTTTAGATCATTGATGATTTCTGAACACTCAATTTCCTTATCTAGGTTAAGGCCATATCCACTTTTAATTTCAATGGTTCCGACTCCATAGCTGGCAATCCTTTCAATCCTATCTTTAGCAGAGTGGAAGAGTTGATCCCTACTGGCGCTATTGGTGGCCCTCATTGTGTGGAGAATGCCTCCACCAGCATCTGCAATTTCTTGGTAGTCGGCTCCCCCTAAGCGCATTGAGTATTCTTTTGATCGGTTTCCACCAAACACCAAGTGAGTGTGGGAGTCTACTAGCTCAGGGGTAAGGATGTGATCAGGCAGAGACTTCCACTGAATATTTGAATATTCACTTGGAATTGCTTCTGAATTCCCTACCCAGACGATCTTGTTTTTATCCCAGACGATCGCACCATTATCTATAATTGAAAGGTCGCAGTCTTGAGGCTTGCGACCTTTTTTTTTAAAAACACCTTCGAGTGTGACTAACTGTGAGAGATCTCTGTAGCCTTTCATTCTGCGTCGAGGCTTGGAAACTTAATGTTGGTTCGTTTTCTCTCTTCTAGAGCAATTTCATAGCCTGCATCAGCATGACGAATAATACCCATGCCCGGGTCAGAATTTAGGACTCGCGAGATTCTCTTATCCATGGCTTCTGTTCCATCGGCTACGATGACCATTCCAGCATGCTGGCTAAAGCCCATTCCTACCCCTCCACCATGATGAAATGAAGTCCAAGAGGCTCCATTCATGGTATTGATGGCCATATTTAAAATAGGCCAATCGGAAACAGCGTCTGAGCCATCTTTCATCGCTTCAGTTTCTCTATTGGGAGAAGCAACACTTCCGCAGTCAAGGTGGTCTCTTCCAATGACGATAGGGGCTTTCACTTTTTTATCTCGCACAAGTTTATTAAAAATAAGCCCAGCTTTTTCTCTGTCTCCGTACTTCAGCCAGCAAATTCTTGCAGGCAGTCCTTGAAACTCAACCATTTCTTGAGCCTTTTTCAACCAATTAAGCAGCAGTTTGTTTTCTGGAAAAGCTTCCTTTAGAGCTTCGTCTGTGACTCTAATATCTTCTGGGTCGCCAGAGAGAGCCATCCAGCGAAAAGGGCCAGATCCGGTACAAAATAGGGGTCTTATATAAGCTGGAACGAATCCAGGGAAATCAAAAGCATTTTCGACTCCTGCTTTTTGAGCTCCTGCTCGTAAATTATTTCCATAGTCAAAGACGTGTGCTCCTCTCTTTTGAAATTCAAGCATCGCAAGAACATGCTTTGCCATCGTTTTATAAGAGAGTTCCATAAACTTAGATGGGTCGTTCTTCTTCAAGAGAGCTTTCTCTTCTTCACCGAGGTCGTTAGGAACGTAACCATTGAGAGGATCGTGTGCACTCGTTTGATCAGTTACCAGATCGGGGAGAATATTTTTTTCTAATACGTAGTGAAAGAAGTCCGCTGCATTTCCAACGACCGCAATGCTGGTTGCGACTCCTTCTTTTTTTGCTTTTAGAGAGAGCTCTATAGCTTGATCATAGTTTTCTGCTAGCACATCGACATATTTAGTTTTCAAGCGCTTTTCAATTCTCCACTTCGCAACATCACAGCATAGGCAAACTCCGCCGGCCATTTTTACGGCCAAGGGCTGAGCCCCTCCCATACCACCGACGCCTCCGGTGAGAACAAGTTTCCCCTTGAGATCGTTTCCTTCGCCATAGTGTTTAGCCGCAGCCGCCATAAACGTTTCGTAAGTTCCTTGAAGAATTCCTTGAGTACCAATATAGATCCACGATCCTGCTGTCATCTGGCCGTACATCATGAGTCCTTCATCTTTTAATTTGTTGAAGTATTCCCAATTCGCCCACTCAGGCACAAGGTTTGAGTTTGCAATTAGAACCCTTGGTCCATCTTCATGGCTTGGAACTACGGCAACTGGCTTACCAGATTGAATAAGAAGGGTTTCATCATTTTCAAGGTTTTGAAGAGCGGAGATGATGTCTTTTAGGGCCTTAGGGTTTCTGGCCGCTTGGCCATTGCCACCGTAAACGATAAGCTCGTCTCTATCTTCAGCAACGTCTGGGTGTAGGTTATTTAAAAGGCAGCGTAAAGCACCCTCTTGATGCCAACCCTTGCAAGTTAATTCAGGGCCTGTAGGGGGGAGTGGAATATTGAAGTTGCTCATTTTAATTCTCCAAGGTGAGATTCAACAGCTGTGACTATTTCATCTGTGCTAAATATCTTAATTATATTTTGTATATCTTTATAAAAAGCACGGTCATCTTCAATGATAGGAACGTGCTGTCTAATAATTGCATGGACAGACTCTAGCGCATCAGATGATTTGAGCGGCCTGTGAAAATCCAGTGCTTGAGTTGCACAAAGCATCTCAATAGCTAAGCAGTTCATTGCATTTTCGATGACTTCTAAAAGTTTCCTTCCTGAGGTTACGCCCATTGAGACGTGATCTTCCTTATCAGTAGATGTCGGAATGCTATCAATACTCGCAGGGTGGCATAGATACTTATTTTCGGAAGCTAAGGCTGCAGCTGTAACGTGGGCGATCATCAGACCAGAGTTAAGACCCGAGTTTCCCGTCAAAAATGCTGGAAGATCTGAAAAGGTTGGGTTCATCATCTTTTCCACTCTTCTCTCTGAAATATTACAAATCTCAGCAACTCCCATTGCCAAATAATCCATCGAAAGCGCCAGTGCTTCGCCGTGAAAATTTCCACCTGAAATCACATCATCTTCTTCGATGAAAAGAAGGGGATTGTCCGTAACAGCATTGAGTTCATAAGAAAAAACTTCCTGAATGTGGCGAAGAGTTTGTCTGCAGGCTCCATGAACCTGAGGGACACACCTTAGACTGTAGGGGTCTTGAACCTTTCCGCATTTTTCGTGAGAGCCCATTACATTACTTCCACGTAATAAACTAAGTAAGTTATCTGCCACAGCAATCTGGCCGGGGTGTGGTTTAAGTTTTTGAATTCGCGGGTCATAGGCTTTCTGAGTACCCCTCACTCCATCACAGGTCATTGCCGCGCAAATATCAGCGAGCTTCATTATCTTCTCGGCCCTCTTGATTGCTAAACTTCCAAGCGCCGCCATGACTGCTGTGCCGTTAATAAGGGCTAATCCATCTTTAGGCCCGAGCACCACTGGAGTCTTTCCAATCTGGTTGATGGCAAAATCAGCTCGGACGCTCTTGCCCTTGAAGATGACCTCTCCTTCACCAATCAAGCAAAGGGCAATGTGAGAAAGAGGCGCAAGGTCTCCGCTAGCGCCAACTGAGCCTTTTGAGGGAACCACTGGGGTGATGTCATGATTAAGAAAATCTAGCAAAAGAGTTACGGCGTGTGGGTTGATGCCACTATAGCCCGAAACTAAACAGTTTGCTCTCAGAAGCATTATTGCTCTTGTTGTTTCTCTATCAAAGGGTGCGCCAACACCTGTGCAATGACTTCTAATTAGGTTTAATTGTAGTGTATTGAGATCCTCTGTTTTTATGTGAACGTCAGAGAGGGCACCAAAGCCAGTATTGATTCCATAAACGGGCTCTCCCTTTTTAACGATGTCGAAAACAAATTGTTTTGCGTTTTCAAGTAAGACCATGCTTTCTTTTGATAAGCTAACTTTAGCTTGAAAAAGAGCAACTTCATTAATTTGATCTATCGTTACTTCTTTTCCGTTAATGACAATCTCTTTCATAATTACCTTAATGTTTCTACGAGCTGTGAATACTGGTGTTTTTCGCCCTTGAATATGTAACTGCCTGCCACTAAATTATCTGCTCCTGTCTCTCTGAGTTTTCTAGCATTTTTGTTGGTCACGCCGCCGTCGACTTGAATTTGAAATTTATACCCGCAGGCTTCTCTTAGCTCATTGAGCTCTTTTACCCTAGTGTATGTATTCTCGATAAAGCTTTGCCCACCAAATCCGGGCTCTACTGACATAATCAACACAAGACCTACCACTTCTAATATCTCTTTTGAGAGGGAAGAGATGGGGGTTTTGGGTTTAATGCTTATACCGACACAGGGGTAACTTCTCTTTGCTTTCTTTATCAGTTCGAGCGGATCAGCGCAGGCTTCAATATGAAAAGTAATATTTTGAAGACCGAAGTCTTTCATTTCTTCGATATGAAATTCGGGATTACTTACCATAAGGTGTGCATCCAAAGGAAGTGAGCATTTACCTGCAATCTGCTTAATGACTGGAATACCGAAGGTTAGGTTAGGAACAAAATGCCCGTCCATAATATCGAGATGAACCCATGTGTTCTCACTATCTTTTAAAGGTGCCAGCTCTGACTCAATATTAGTAAAATCACAACTTAAGATGGATGGGGAGACAATGCTATTCATTTTGATCCTTTGTTATGCTTTCGTCCTTATTTAAAGCAGCCTCATTTGTGACTTCCAACTGGCTGACTCTATTTTTGACTCCGTTTATATATTCACTGTCATTAATTGGTTTTTTTCCATCCAATTGAACTCTCTTTAACCTGATGGAGCCCTCACAAGTCCCAATGATTAATGTTCCAAAGCTGTGATTGACCTTTCCCGCTTCAACCGTGGTTGATACAATCTCGCTCTCTAGGACTTTGAGTCTCTGGCCATTGATATAAATAAATGTCCCCGGCCACGGAAAGTAGGCTTTAGTTTTATTAAAAACTTCTAAAGCAGATTCGGTCTTTGGCTTTATCAAGCCATCGGCTTTTGCGATTATAGGCGCAAAGCTAACTTTTGTTTCGTCTTGGGGGATAAGTTTAAGTGAACTTTCATCTTCAATTAATTGGTCGGTAAATTTCTCTAATCCCATTGCCGCTTGTGTTTCGAGTTTATTGAAAAGGCTTTGTGAGGTTTCACCTTCTTCAATAGGTACGGTGTGGGAGTAGGCTATATCGCCAGCGTCCATTTTTTTTACCATTCTTTGAATGCTCACTCCCGTTTCTCGGTCACCATTGAGTAGCGCATACTGAATTGGTGCTGCACCTCTGTACTTCGGTAAAAGAGAAGTATGAATATTAAACGCTCCTAGGCGGGGAATACTTAACAGACGAGAGCCTAGGAACTGGGAAAAGGCGATCACAACAAAGAAGTCTATTTCTTCAAGTTCGAGGTTAGAAAGGAAGTCTTCTTCTTTATTGATATTTGCCGTTTGAATGAAAGGTAGGTCTTCTTCTCTAGCAAAGTCTATAACTGCCGGTGATTGAAGCCTTTTTCCTCTGCCGGCTTTACGATCGGGCATGGAAACCACACGACTAATATTTATTTGAGGGTTATTGTGAAGTGTTTTTAATGAGGAAACTGAAAACTCTGGAGTTCCAAAAAAAACGATATTGTATATCTTGCTCATGCGTTCTTCTTTTTTGTTTTCTTAGTTTTAAGAAACTTCTTCATCAAAAGGTTCCTTTTGATAAGACTTAAGCGCTCAAGAAAAACGATCCCATCGAGATGGTCATTCTCATGTTGGATACAGACCGAGAGAAGCTCGGTTGCCTCTAATTTGTGACGATCTCCATTCCAGTCTTGAAAACTGAGGGAAATCTGGGAAGACCGCTTTACATCCTCGTATATTCCAGGAACTGACAGGCAACCTTCTTGGTAGATGATCTCTTCGTTGCCTTTTGTAATTTCGGGGTTGATGAAAATAAGGGGATTAAATTTTGAAAGCTTGTGTTCAATACTGCCGTCAAAGTTGGCGACCTTATCTCTTTCATAATCAATGTCCATGACAAATAGCCTGATGCTTTCGCCCACTTGGGGCGCGGCTAGCCCGATTCCCGGAGCCTTGTACATCGTATTCAACATGTTCAAGCAAAGCGTCTTGAGCTCTTCATCAAAGCTCACAACAGGCTCAGCTATTTTCTTAAGGACTGGTGAGGGATACGTATAAACTTTTAGGATCTCACCATCAGGTTGATAGTCTTTAAATGCCTCTAGGTAGGCTTCAATGCTGTTTTTCATGGATTGCTTATAGCATGCACGCATAGCGTAAGTCTAATCGAAAGAGTTGAACCTTTCGACCTTTGCTTCATTAAAGAGGCCTTTTCTTAATCAGTTTTAAGAACCAATCGATAGCCAGTTTGTACCATTTTGAGATCTTTGGCTTTTAAAGCTTCTAGTACTGTTTTGAGGCTGACTCCCCGTTTCCAAGAGTTCCACTCTGTCACTACTTTGTAGCCGATCGCGTTATCCTTTTGATCACTAAGTGCTCTTTCAGAGAGAAAGACATAGTCTCCTTGCTCGATACGAGGATCATTTAGGACTTCAGAGGAGACGATCAGGCCTTCTTTTTCGGAAGCTTCAAAAATAAAAAATGGCTTCCTGTGACTAACAAAAAGATTTGAATTGGGGTTGATCCTTAATTCTTCTACGACTCTGCTGGGTACGATGGGTAAAAAACCCAATGGAAGAATAAACTGCCAAAGGAGAATGAAGGGAATTAGAAAACTCAGAAGGTAGGCCTTGTTAAGAGGCTTCTTTCGTAAAAATGTCCAAAGGCCAATACAGCTTAACGCTCCTGAGAAATAGAGGTTTGAGTCATTAAAAACTAAAAACTCTTGAAAATAAAAGAGAAGACTGCCAAGAAAAACACATACGAGAACTAATCCATGGTGAAGAAAGTCAAAAACTTTAAAAGCTTTTGTCCTAAGATTTTTTCTAATAGAGAAAAAGTAGTAGCTGAAGATCAAGCACATTAGAGGAATTGAAGGGACGGCGTAATGGTGTGACTTTTGCTTGGGTAGTAACCAAAGGAAAAAGAAAAATACAAAGTTGATGATCAAAAATATTGTCTCACTCTTAAGCTTTATTTTCTTTCGCTCGCTCCAAATAGCGATAGCCAGCAAGTTCACGGGAAACGAGTAGATAAAAAGCCCTTGAATGACTGAACGAGCAGGGTAGTTTTTTGAGGCGAACTTTCCTAGATTCTCTCTAATGAAAAAGTAGTCAATAAAACTTTGACCGTACTTTACTGTGGAAGCAATGAACCATAGACTCCCTAATAATGTGGAAAAAAGAGAAAAATAAAAAAATTTAATAAAGCCTTCTCTCTTTTTTGTGAGAGAGAAAAAAAAGCACCCTGGGAAAATCATAAGTAAAGAGACTGGGCCTTTTATTAAAACAGATAGACCAGCTAGAGTGGTGGCAAGAAGAAGGTCAGCCTTTCGAGAACCATTTAAATAGCTATAGAAATATAAGGCTCCCAACACACTAAGGTAGGTCAGGGGCATTTCCATCATGAAGATACGCGAGTATTTTATAAAATACAGGGGCGTAACAAGAAAAAAGAAGGCTTCTATCCAGTTTCTTTTAAGCTCTCTTTCGTACCATTGGCTTATCCAAAAGGAGCAAATAAGGGAGAGAAGAAGGATTGAAAGTCGTCCAAGAAGAAGAAAGGAATGGCCAAATATCCCGTAAAGAGGCATCGGTAGCCAAAATTGAAGAGGGGGTTTGCTCCAGTGGGGAGCATCATAAATGATTGGAGTAAGGTAGCTACCTTTTAAGAACATTTCTTTGCTTATGAGAAGATAAAAGCCCTCTGTTCCCTGTCGAATGGCATCGACATTACCGAGGTCAAAAAAAAGTAGTCCGAGGATAAAGAAGCAAAATACATTTTCGTTTTTAATATTTTTCATTTAAGCGTTCTGTTTCTTATGAAGTAAAGGGTTAGAAAAAGAGCAAAAACCGCAGGAACACTAAAGCAAGCAAGGAAAGGGTTGATTTTAGAACTGACCCCCATCTGAATGAAGTAGCTATTGATTAACCAGTAAAGGATTACAAAAACGAATACACCGACTAGGCTCTTCCCAAAGGAGCTACCTCTTCGATTTGGAGTAAATGCACCTATAGCCGCAACCAGAGAAAAAACAATGCAAACAATACTGATAGAAATCTTCTCCAATAATATAACCAAGTACTCGTTCACATTTATTCCGCCTTCATTGAGTTTGACGATATAGCGAAAAAGCCTAAAGAAATTGAGTGTCGTAATGTCGGCTTCAATTTCCTTAAAGTCTTTTGGAGTCTCATCTATTAGCAAGTTATAGTTAATGAGATCTTTTGACTGAGGAAAGTCATTGCCAACTAGTTTGTCGACTATTGTTGCCTCATCACTCACCCATGCCCCTCCAATATACTTGGCTTGTGCTGCGGTAACTTTGGAGACGATCATATTATCTGAGTTAAAAAAATAAGCTGAAACTTCGTTTAGCTGACTTCTTCTTTTATCAAATGTGGAAAAACTAAAAAAATACTGATCACTTTTAAACCACATTTTTCCGGATCCAATCGTTGACGCCATTAAGCCTTTAGACCTTAGGTTTTTAAACTTGGCTTGTCCGTCCTGTATGAGAAGGTCTTTTTTAGATTTTGCATAAGGCTCAATAAAGGAGCTTATGAGAAATTGGCCGAGAGCAACGATTGTCCCACCTATGACAATGTCTCGCATGAATCGTTTTCTAGAGTAACCTGAGGCAAAAATAGCTGTTAGCTCGTTTCTATTTTTGAGCTTGTTAATGCTAAATAATGAGGCAGCAAGACATGATACAGGTATGATAAGCTTGAATTTTCCTGGCAGCTCCAAGAGGTGATTGTAAATCACTTCAATCGGAGTAACAGTGCTTCTTAAAAAACCAGATATTAGCTCGGCAACTGTAATAAGAAGGATGAGAACAATAAAAGCCCCTAGAAAATAGCGGATCCACTCCTTGAGAACAAGGTTTCTAATTACGGACATGATCTATTTTTCTTCCAAAGCTTTGAAAATAGAGAGAGTCCCGCTTTGATGAGGGGTCTGATAATAATTCGAAAAGAAGTTCGCTTCATCATTTTAAAGTAGAGAGGGCACAGGTGTTGATAATAGTAATCGACGAGACTAAGGCCTATCGAAGTATGGGTTAATGAGGTCTTGAAGTTTCTTAAATTATGAGTAACTTGTGCATTTGTGCCAAACAAGTCTGAACTGATAAAGCACCCTTTCGATTCCACCTGTATTCTTTCGTAGGCTTGCTTAAAGGCTTTTGGGTTGTGGGCAAGCCTCTTGCGAATAAATGCTTTAATCGTCCGAGCATTGACGTACTGAAACTTATAGCCGGTCGTAAATTTTACAAACTGATCAAGGCAGCGAATTGATTCAAGGTGAAGGTTTGGGCTTCTGTCGTAAGCCTTTGCTAGGTCCCAGTAGACGTGACTCAAAAGAAAAAGCTCTGCTAGGTCTTTTTCTTGATCAAAAAGCTTTGGTTCTAATTTTTGTTCATCCACTTTGTAGTACATGGCAAGGGCATTTAGATATTGCCCGTAGAGTTCTACTGATTTTGGTATTTCATCCGCCTGAGAATACTCTTGAGCTTTCTTTAATATCTTCAGTCGTTCACTATAAAGCTTAGCTACGCCTTCGCTAACCTTTGTCGCCTCTTCTTCCTCTTTAGTTTTCTTTTTATCTTTTACCATTTCTGTCTAAAATCGATAAGAAAGAGAGAGACTCGTTTCTTTAATTTCTTCGCCAGTTTGGTTCAAAAGACTGGACTCAAGAACATCTGTATTTTTAAGGGCAGCCTCAACAACCAATTTCGGCTGTATCCATCCGAGGCCGGCGCCAGTTCCTTTTTCTCTTCTGCCTTTGTCACTAAACGATCCAAAGCGAACATAGAAGTCTTTAAATAGGCTAAGTTGGGCACCAGCATTCCAAGAAACAGTATCGGAGAGGTTTTCACTATAATCGGCTCCAGTATCGAGCATTAAGCTAAAGAAGTCTTTGTAGGTATATTGAAAGCCTGCAGTTGCTTTTGTATCTCCTCTTCTTTCCTTGAAGGGGTCTCTTAGGACGAAGCCAAGACTAAAGGAGTCGTTCAGAACATGAGCGATACCAAAGGTTGTTTGCTTATAGTCTTGATCGACCAGCTCACTTCCTCCATTGACGAAGGTTTGCTCTTTTACGTATGTGGCGTTCACACCGAAGCTCGATTTTTCACCGATTGGCCTTGCAAAAGCTGCGCTAATTCTCTTTGTCGACTGCCCTTTGTACTCGGCGGTATTGTAGCTAATTGAGCCGCCAGTGATACCCTTTGAGTCACTCGCAATGATGCTCATGTTCGAAGACTCTTGAGTCTGGCCCTGACCCTGACTTGGTGTAGAGTCTACGCCACCCTTTTGAAAGTAAAAACTACCTTGCTCATAAAAAGCGATAGTTGCGGGGTTCAAAAAAGTTGCCTCGTCCATTAATATACTGGCTACGCCTGCTCCGGCGGTACTTTTCATTCGAGTAGTTTCAAAGTCAGGAATTCGATTAACAGCGTAAATGTTTTGGACAGAATGAATTGCTAATAGTGATAAGAAGAAATAAAATTGAAGCAATTTAGTTTTCATAAGTCTCCGGGGTAAGCCCTAAGCAATTGACATAGGATATTGTAATGAAGATAACAAAGGCCGTCATCCCCGTTGCCGGAAAGGGGACACGCTTTTTACCAGCGACAAAGCAAATTCCCAAAGAAATGATTCCGATTATTCAAAAGCCAATGATCCACTATGCGGTTGAAGAAGCTGTCTTGTCAGGTATAGAGCAGGTCATCTTTGTCACAAGCTCGGGAAAAGAAGTAATAGAGAACTACTTTGATCGGAATTTAGAATTAGAAGAATTCTTGCTGAAAAATGGTAAAGAAGAGATGGCCGAGTCAATCAAGAAGATAGGGACAATGATTGACATAACAACTGTAAGGCAAAAAGAACAGCTTGGTTTGGGTCACGCCATAAATTGTGCAAAGAATCTAATCGGGGATGAGAACTTTGCTGTAATTTTGGGAGATGATCTCGTTTTACACGAAAATCCTGTGACTAAACAGTTAATGAGTATATCAAAGCAAAATGGTAATTCTTCTGTTATCGGCGTAATGCAGGTCAGTAAGAGCGAAACCAATAAATATGGAATCATTGATGGTACAGTTTTGGAGGGAGACCCTTCGACTTACAGAATGAAAAGAATGATTGAAAAACCACGGCCCGAAGATGCCCCAACAAACTTGGCAACACCCGGACGCTACATTCTGGATTCGAAAATATTCGAATATCTCGATAGAATACCAAGAGGTGTGGGTGGGGAGTATCAATTAACGGATGCCATAAACATGATGGCCTCTGAAGAAGAAGTTTTTGCTCATATCTTTAAAGGTGATCGATTTGATACTGGCAGTATCGAGGGTTATTTGGAAGCAACAATTGAATTTGCCTTGAGAGATCATAAGCTCTCAGGTTTTATGAAAAATCTTTTAAGATCAAAGGTAGAAAAATATGAAATTAAGTAGCGCGATCCTTTATTTGGTTTTTTCGGGGTTCTTAAGTCTTTCTCTTGGGGCGGCTATTCCTACAACCGAGGGTCTCTTTAGAAATGGTAACAATGCAGATGTTTCGGCTACTCTTATTTCAGCACGCTTTCTCATCAAGCGAGATCTTAGTGAAATTATTATGCAAAAGACTTCAGAGGATTCACCAGCAAATGAATCGGAACTACTTGGTCAAAAGCCAATTCCTCTCTATGTGAAGTTTCTTATGTCTGTTGATAAGTACGATAGGGTTCAGGTTGTTCAGGCAATTTACTCAAATGGGAAAATGAAAAGCGAGAGTCTTCTCGACGTAAAGTATATTTCTAACCTGAAAGAAAAAATAAAAAATTCTCCAGAAAGAAAAGCCTTGTTCTATTCCCTTTTATCTACCTTCGTTCTTAATAGAAGCACTGAAATGAGTGAATTATTAAAACTAAGGTCAAAAGACTTTAAAACCAATAGGGAGCTAATGGACCCTGAAAAAAAAGGTCTTTATGAAAGGTATAAGAGATACTTAAGTGTAACTAAGGAAGATAAAAGTCTATTGGACTCAATGGATAATCCGATGAACCCTTCCGATCCGGATGCTCAGAAAGCGGTCAATGCAATAAGAGAGAAGCCTTTTATGCAAAAAGATCCTTCAGTATCTCTGCAAAAAAGAGGAGGCGGCTTTTATTGGAAAGTAGATCTCGACGTTTTAGAAGCCAGTTTCGAAAGCGAGACTTTTCGCTTGGAGAATTTAGGATTTGGCGGCGCTGACAAATCGTTAAAATTTAGCTTTAGTGATTATATTTTATTTGATGGAACGCATGAACTACCAAAGTATATTAAAATGAAAAGTATTGATGAAATTGTTAGCATACGCTCACTAAGCTTAAGACATAGAAGTCTAGGCAATAAGTCTATGAATCAGAAATATCGAGAATTTTTGAAAGAAATGCCAACAAAGACAGCAGATTCTCTAAAATGGGAGTCTTTCCTCATTCAATGACAAATTACTATTCAATAGCAGTTAATACTCCTTTTGCAGGTTCAGTGCTGCCTTACTTTTCAAATCGAAAGCTTAGCGCAGGCCAGTTGGTAGAAGTGCCACTGGGCAAGAGAATGGAAAAGGGCTGTGTACTAGGTTTACTCTCGGATCTTGGTGATCTTAAAGCGTCGAAAGTGAAAGAAGTCGGCGATGACTACAGCCTCGACTTTTCATTAAGTGAAGATTACCTCAGTTTTCTAAAGTGGGTTGCTTCTTATTATCATTATCCTATCGGTCAGCACATCTTTGACGTTTTACCAAAACCATTAAAGAGACCAAGAGAAGTAAGTTTTCACGCAGGAAATAATAGAGATTTTGACTACGAATTGACCTTAATTCAAGACCAGGCCGTCGGCATCATTAATGAAAACCTTCATCAGTTTAAAAAAATTTTACTTCATGGTGTTACTGGGTCTGGAAAAACGTCAGTCTACTTGCAATCGATAAAGAGGGTTCTCTCTGAAGGGCGAAGTGTCCTCTTTCTAGTTCCTGAGATCAATTTAACTCCCCAGTTTCTTAATCTATTAATTGAGCATGTGCCGGGTCGAATTTTATCTTACCATTCGTCTATTTCTAATTCTCAAAAACTAAGAACGTGGCAACTTTTAAATGAGACCAAAGAGCCTGTGGTTTTAATAGGTGTTCGTTCCAGTATATTCCTACCGTTGAAGAGGCTGGGTTTAATTATTGTCGATGAAGAACATGATAGCAGTTTTAAGCAAGAGGATCGCTGTCCCTATCACGCGAGAGACGTTGCTATTAAGCTTGCCTCAAATTTAAAAATTCCTATTGTACTGGGGTCAGCTACACCGACAATAGAGACTTACTATGCTTCTCAGGAAAAGACCTGCGAATATATTCGTATGGATAAAAGACCAAAAGAAATTCCCCTGCCAACAATCGAATTGATCGACAGTAGGGTGAGAGATAATTATGAAAAGTCGGATGAGATCTGGCCATTCACAATGAAAAGTTTAAATGCATTGAGCGAAGCTGTTGCTAATGGTGAGCAGGCACTCGTTTTTGTCAATCGATTAGGCTTTGCGAGCTATGTACAATGTCGCTCTTGCGGTCAGGACTTTGCGTGTCCAAATTGCTCTACGAGCTTAAAGTATTTTAAGAAGAATCATGTTCTTGCGTGTCAGTATTGTGAATTCAAGCAAGCCTACCCTGATCAGTGCCCAAGTTGCGGTAATCTTAAACTCTTGCAGAAAGGCTTTGGAACTGAGCGGTTAGAACAAGTATTAAGAAACTTCAACCCAAGCTTAAAGATTGGACGGTTCGATCGAGATGCTATCAAGAATTTTGATCAACTAAAGGAAACACTTTTAGACTTTGAATCAGGAAAATATGATCTTTTAATAGGTACTCAAATGCTTTCCAAGGGTCATGATTTTAAAAATGTAAACTTAGTCGTGATTTTGGGAATAGACTCCCAGCTAAATTTTCCAGATTTTAGAAGTAATGAGCGAGCTTTTCAGCTCATCACTCAAGTGAGCGGCCGACCGGGAAGACATACCACTCAGGGAAGAGTCTTAATAGAAACTCTATCACCTGAAAATAGCATTTTTAGCATGGTAAAAAGTTACGCCTGGAAAGAATTCTTTGAAGGCGAGCTGCAAGTTCGTGAAGCCCTAGAGTTGCCACCAAACGGCAGAATGATTGCTCTCTATTTCAATTCGCGCTTTATAGAGCAGACGAGGGCGGCGGCGATTAAAGCCAGAGAGATCTTTGATTATTTGGTTTTAAAGAAATTCTCAGATCAAGAAATACAGGGCCCAAGACCGGCAATTATTGAAAAGAGAGCGAATAAGTTTACTTGGGTCATCCTTTTGAAGTCCAGCAATATCAGTGGTTTACATGATATGCTTTCTGCCTTTCAAGCGAACTTCAAGCCTCACCATAGCGTGAGTGTGAAGATCGATGTTGATCCTCAGAGCCTCTCCTAACCGTCAGATTTTTAATCCTTTTCACTTTTACTCAAGAAATTTCAATAAACTCCGATGAGACACAGGAGTAAAAAAAAGACTAAATGAATTAAGAGGGAATTAGTCATGAAATTGAGAAACTTTTCAGCTTTATCAATAGTGCTACTTTTGGGAATCAATCAAGTTAATGCGAGAGTCCCAGGTAGAGGAGGTGCACCAGCTGCAGGTCCAGGTAGTTCTACCCATGTTGATATCGTAAGCCCGTCAATTGGAGTTCCAGGAACTACAGTAAGTGTTGGTCGAGGTGAAAATTGTGAACCTACTGATACACAGGGTTACGTTAGTTTAAACTTTATTCGCAATATTGTTGATCCCTCTGTACGTCCACCAAACGAGCTTAAGATCGTTAAGGTCGGTGATGGGTCTTACCAAGTTGATATTCCAAAACATATAAAAGCCTGTACGGATCTCTCATTTGAAGTCGTTAATACTCGAAATAATTACTTTGTCAGAGTGAAGAATAACTTCGAGTTTACGCCTGAAAATGTTGTTGTTGGTGCTGACGAGGACTTTGATAAGCTAACTGTAGACGAAAAATACTATAGATGTATTGAAAAGAAAGGGCTTTTAAAAAATGATGCTTTTGACAGAGCAAAGGCCGAGCAGATGGGCGAAGTCTCTTACGGAACTTCCTCACAGCCGTTCAATGTTGATATTGGCAATAGAGAAGAGAGCATAGGTGTCTACTTTGGCAGTGCTAAAGCGACCGGTTATGGACATCCTTTTAATGCGGGTATGGTGAGTCCACGCCCTACTGGCTGGTCTTGTGTTGTTTACGAGAACTTCAATAGCGATACTCCTGAGCGACTCTTTACTTCTGAAAAAGATAGAATATATGATAGGGCCATTAGGGTATGTGAAACAGAAAGTGCTGAGAGAATTCTTGAAGAACTCTACCGATTGCGCGATACCAGCGCAGGAAACTTTAGATCTCTAGAGAAGATTCTTGAACAAGCCTTTGATAAGGCCCAAGAGAAGAGGGTTGATGAAATCTATTCTCGTATGGAAGAACTTGAAGATTCAATGAAGCCAGGAAGTGACGGAACCTTCGTTTCTGAAGAAGTCGCTCGTGACTATGCTAAAGAATATAGTGCTCTTTCTAAGGAATTAAATAGAATCGTTATCCAGCCTTCTGTTGCAAGAATAGAAAAGCTGCAGGATCTACGTAACAGAGATAATAAAGAAGAAGTTGATAGAGAAATTAAGTCATTGAGACAAAAGATATCTAAGTTTCATGATGATAAGGAGAAGGGATTAAACTTTGTGTACGACACACTCGAAGAATATGCCCTCGTAGATTCTGCCCGTGATATTCGTGGTCTTTGGTTAGCATCAAAGTATTATGGAGGAAAGGGAGGAGCTCTAAAAATTGAAGCCGCTTCTAGAAAAGTTGTAAACGACCTTAAGCATTTTGAATCTAACTACCTCAATCACTGGGAAGCAAAGTATGCACTTAGTAGAGGTTCAAAAGCTCCACTAGAGGCACAGAGAAGACAGATAGAATTTCAAAGAAAAAGGCTTGATCAGCAAGGGCAAAGATTCACACAAGAAGTGCAGCAGTGCCAAAAGTACTGTAGTCAAAACTTCTTCGACAGAGATAGAAACCCTGCTCGGTGTAGAACTTGTCAAAAAGCCTTGCCACAGAGGCAGCAAAGCTTCATGCGTCAGAGAACTTCTATGCTCGGACAGATGAGAACAAGTGCCAATCGTTATAGTGAGTATCAAACGACTTTGGATGACTATCTTGCCAGCCAGGTCCAGTATGACAGCTTTAATAGTGACCCTTTCGCAGTCGACTTTTATGATCCCTATTCTCCAAACAACTTCAACATGTCTTCAGCTCCAGCAGGTGACTCAATGGACTGGATGTATAATATGCAAGGAGGAGTCGGTCAGCAGCAGAATCAAATGATGATGCGAGGCCCAGCTCAAATACAAGCTCCGGGAGCGATGATGGGTCAACCAGGTATGATGGGTCCTAATATGTATGCGACGCCTTTTAGACAATAATCTTTAAAACTTTATAATGACAAAAGAGCCCACTTAGTAAGTGGGCTCTTTTATTTTTCTAGAATGTAATGGCAGTTCTTAATTGAAGGATGTAAGTGTTTCCAATCTCATTTGGAGTCGCTGTGTTGTTGTAGCCGAAGTAGTCACCGGTAAGTAAGTAACCGGCAGATCCACCAATTGTAATTTCCGAATTCCACCTGTACTCGAAACCAGAATCGATTTCAAGCCCTAGGTCGTCCTCTTGAGCAAAATTAGAATTATAGGTTTCGTTTCGCAGATGATTGTAGGCCGGTTGTCCACCAGCTTTAGCCACTTGATCTGCCTTGGCCCAGATCGCGGCCATATCCCATTTCCATTTTTCAGTTTGGTAGTGAGCGCTAACTTTGGCGTACGTCGCATTATTTATATAGCTATCGTAAACGTTTCCATTAGCTGAGTTAGAAATCGCTCCGAGGTTGTAGCGAAATAGTAAATTTGCAATTTGATAGTTAGGGTTTAAGTACATGGCTTCGAAGCTGCTTGAGTTGCCATCATCCCCATTCACTTTACCGGCACGCAACCCAAAGGACCAAGAGTTGGAAGCTTTGAGGTTTGCTTCGAGAACAATTGCTTGGGCTTTATACTTTGTGTTGGCAGTGTATACGTTACCAATTTCTCCACTAAGAATTGGTACTTCAACGGCGAAATCGAAGTCACCAAATGCCTTTTTAAAATAAAGGTCGGTCATTTTTACGTCAGTTGCCCCAAGGCTTTGAGTTGATGCTGATCCAACATTCGTTTGGAAAGAGTTATCTTGAGTGGTTTGTTTTTTATTATAGAGAATTCCAAAAGCCATATCTCGTTCAATACTATCGTAGACCAAGCTGATACCGTAATCCTTAATCCGGGTACCTTTGGTAAGGGAGCTTCCTGCACCTACTCTTGTCCAATAAGGTTCTATCTTAAAGTTACCAAGCTTTACTTTAATGGTGAGCCCATCACGAAGGTAGAAAAAGCGATCCCAAGTATCTTCACCTGAGTCAATAACCGCCCCCAAACCAAAGTGTTGAGACTGCCGACCTATGACATAAGTTGCAGTGTCAGAGTAAAGCTCAGTGTAGAGCTGGTTAACAATAAGGGAGTCACCGCCGTCACTAAAGTTAAGAGGGTAGAGCTGATTGCCTAGCCCGGACTGTTGTGATTGGGTCGAGTTACTGCCTGCGAAGCCGCCACGAGCGTAGCCACTTGAGAGTTCTGCCTTAATCGTTGCTGAATCATTGATGACGATATTAGGCTGCAGTCTAAAAATATAACTTTGCCAGTTTGCACTTTCTTCGTTGCCTGCTGGTAAAGGGATTTCTTGAGTTCCGTCACTGTTGCCAGCAAAAGTATTTCCTTCGAGACGTCTGTAGTTGTCGATAATGTTGGTGTCAAAACCGAGCACCCCGTGCCAGTCAATTGGTAGGGCCGATATATTTTGGCAAAACACTAGAAAAATGATCGCAACTTGTGATCTTAGCACGCAGGACTCCTTGGGATATTTGAACTTTTTCAGCAGCTTAGAATAAGCTCTGATACTATAGGAAAGCCCACAAATTCGTCAAAAGAGTGCTCACTATAAAGAGGGAGCTAAGGTTTGAATGCGCATGGCAAAAAAAGCATTGATCACATTCTCCCTCCTGATGCTGGTTTGCGTTGTTGGGGTCGCTGTATTTTGCATTCAAGTCATTCAAGACGTCCCTTGGGAGTCGGCTTATTTCTCGCCGCAGCCAATGGCACAAACAAATTTTGAGGTCGATGAACTAGAGCCTGAAACTCTAGTTAGAACTGAAGACCTAAGAACTTTCTGGGCCTGGTCTAAAACCGACCTTGTTCTTGAAGACTACATAAAAATCAAAAACGCGAAAGTTGAATTTAATAAAAGTAAGGGCGAAGCCTTTGTTAAAAGTGGAATGGCCCTAGCGCCTCTGAAGGAGAATGATTGTAGCTTGGTGTATTGCCTACAATCGCGCTTGAGCTTTCAGCAAATTCCAGGCCTCTTATGGAAAGGTCTTATTGGTATTGAGGATTATCGGTTTCTCAACCACTCCGGAGTTGATCCGAAGTCTTTGTTGAGAGCAATCTGGCACGACATAAAAGTAATGCGCTTAGAGCAGGGGGGTTCTACCCTGACTCAGCAGTTAGTAAAAAACCTTTATTACTCTAACGAAAGAAAGTTTTCTCGAAAGATAAAAGAGATGATCGTGAGTGCTTATCTAGAGTATAAGCTAGAGAAAGAGCAGATCCTTCAGGCCTATTTTAATGAAGTGATCTGGGGGAGTATGCAGGGAATTAAAATTAAAGGCATTGCAGCAGCTTCTTTTTTTTATTTCCTCAAAAAGCCAGGGGATTTAGATCCTTTTGAAGCCAGTATCCTAATTGGTCTTTTGAAGGGTCCGTATTTCTACAGTCCGGTAAATCACCTTGATCGTCTAAAGAAGCGAGCTAATCTAGTTTTTAATAAATTAAATGAGCTTAAGCTCTTCCCAGGAAAAGCTGACTCATGGGACAAAGAAAAGTGGACCTCTTGGGCAAAGGAAATTAAAGAGCGCTCGATGGCCCAAAATATCAGATCTCTCTACTTCGTTTCAAAAAAAGCCAAACAGACCTTTCAGCACTACTCCTTAGTCTCTGAAGCGCAGAGAGTTAAAAAAGCCCTTAATACAAAATACCCTGAGCAGGACTTTGCTATCAAGACGATCCTTTTTAAAGTTTCAAAGAACTCTGTGGAGGAGCTTTTCTCTCACTACAGTAAGTATGAAAGAAGCTCCGATGAAGCTTTTAATAACGAGAGGCACCAAGTCGGTAGTACGCTTAAGCCACTTATATACGGTATCCTTTCTATGAATGGCGTAGACTTGAATCAACCCATAGAGACAGCGCCAATTTCATTAAAGCTTAAATCGGGAACTTGGACCCCACGGGAGGCTCACTCGGGTCTTGCTAAGGAGGTTTCCATGAAGGAAGCTTTAGTTAAAAGCCTCAATAGGCCTCTCATTCGAAGTGTCCAAAAATTTGGCTTCGATAAAATGGAGCGAGAGCTTAAGGACCGGATTCCAAGCCTTTTAACACCACTTTCAGAGTATCCAGCTCAACTTCTTGGCTCGGTTGAGCTGACAATGGTCGAGTTGGCCAAGGTCTACGCTGACTTTCTTCAGACGGCATGTTTTCACGGTCCAGGCTTTCCGGCCCTTTACGCTCTTTCTGACCCCTTGGAGACAACTGTGCGCTTTAGAGTGGGGAAGAGGCTTGGCCAGATGCGTTTTTTTGGAAAGACCGGAACGACCAATAATGGATTCGATAATTGGTTTATCGGCTTTGACGGCGACCTCTTGCACCTCACTTGGGCAGGTTTAGAGGGGAAGAGAGATGCCGAACAAGAGCTCAAAGTTTACGGCTCCAATACTTCCTTTCTAATTTATCGAAACTTTTTTCAATTTAGGGGAAAGTTGTTTAATGAAATGGCGTGTCAGGAAAACTCTACCGATTCGCCTTAGGCTTTCCATTTCTTGCCAAGAAATTTATCATTTAGTATAACTTGATCCTCATCAATACAGGGGTGTCGACAAGTGGTTAAGTCAGCAGATTTTGATTCTGCCATTCGCAGGTTCGACTCCTGCCACCCCTGCCAATTTTTTAATTCCTCTCATTAAAGGTTAGCTCATGAAAAGAATCGTACTTGTTTCTGGGAACTCTAATAAAAACTTGGCTACCAAGATCTCAGAATTTTTAGATGTCTCATTAGTTGACCCGCAGCTTGTTCGTTTCGCAAATGGAGAGATTTTTTGTGAGATGGAAAAAAATGTTAGGGGCGCAGATGTTTTTGTCATTCAAAGCACTTGTACTCCGGTTAATGATAACTTGATGGAATTACTGATAATGGTCGATGCTCTTAAGCGTGCTTCGGCTTCCTCCATAACAGCTGTTATTCCTCACTATGGTTATTCCAGGCAAGATAGAAAGGTAAGCCCAAGAACACCGATCTCTGCCAAACTTGTTGCAGATCTTCTAACCACTGCTGGAACCACTCGAGTTATCACGATGGACTTACATGCCGGTCAAATTCAAGGCTTCTTTAACATTCCGTTCGATAATATTTATGCGTCCCCTGTTCTTATGAGCCACATCAAGAGTGAAGTTATGAGTGATAACTCAATTTTTGTATCACCAGATGCTGGAGGAGTTGAAAGGGTTAGGCATTATGCTAAAAAACTCAAAGCGGATATCGCCATGATTGATAAGCGGAGAACTGGTAAGAATGTAGCTCAGGCCATGAATGTCATCGGAGACGTCTCTGGCAGAGAGTGTATAATTATCGACGATATGATTGATACAGCTGGAACTTTAGTCGAAGCCTGTAAGGCTTTAAAGGATCATGGGGCCACCAAGGTTTATGCTTTTGCTACTCATCCGATCTTTTCGGGACCGGCCTTAACAAGGATTCAAGAATCAACTGACCTCGATCAGGTCATCGTAACTGACACTATTCCATTGGTTGCTGGAGGGGAGAAAATTTCAAAAATTAAGGTACTCTCAACTGCGGAACTACTATCAAAGGCAATTCACAGAACATTTAATAATGACTCTGTGAGCTCGCTCTTTGTTTAGGGAGTGTCAGTGTGACTAAGCTTATTATTGGGTTGGGGAACCCCGGTCGAGAGTACGAAGAGACAAGGCACAATATTGCCTGGCAGCTTTTTGAGAGGCTCAGCTTTTACGATAAACTCCATTGGAAAGAAAAATTTAAGGGACTTTTTTGTGCGTTGACCTTGCTTGATGAGCAGACAGTCTTTTTAAAGCCACAGACCTATATGAACTTAAGTGGTGAAAGCGTAAGGCCGGCAATGGATTTTTTCAAAGTAGAGGTGGAGGATATTCTGGTTGTCCACGATGAAATTGATTTGCCTTTCGGCACAGTTCACCTAAAGAGCGGTGGGGGATTGGCCGGAAATAACGGACTAAAGTCTATCAACCAGCATCTTGGAACAAAAGAATTTAAAAGATTACGCATGGGAGTAGGCCGACCCCAGCATGGCGATGTTTCCAGCCACGTTCTTGGTCAGTTTTCTAATGAGGAGAAGCCTCTCTTGGATGACTTTAATGACCTTGGGGCAAAAGCTCTTGAGTCGTATTTAAAAATTGGTTTTCAAAAAGCACAAAATAAATTTAGCAAAAAAACTGTTGTTCAGTAGGAGAGAGAAATGGGATTAAATTGTGGGATTGTCGGGCTACCAAATGTTGGAAAGTCTACAATATTTAAAGCGCTTACGGCTGCACCAGCAGAAGCCGCTAACTATCCCTTTTGCACCATAGAGCCGAATATCGGCATCGTGAACGTTTCGGACGATCGTCTTGATAAGATTACAGGTTTTATCAAGCCTCAAAAGACTATTGCGACCATTGTTGAGTTTGTCGATATCGCGGGTCTCGTGAAGGGAGCATCTAAAGGAGAAGGCTTAGGTAATCAATTCTTAGGTCATATTCGTCAAGTCAACGCGATCATTCATGTTGTTCGATGTTTTGATGATGACAACGTCGTACATGTTCATGGGAAGATTGATCCAGTAGATGATATTACGACAATTAATTACGAGCTAGCTCTTGCCGACCTAGAAGTTGTAGAGAAAAAGCTAGCGGCAATACCAAAGGTTCTGAAAAGCCAAAATAAAGATATTCAGAAAATGGCTAAACTTCAGCAGCCTATCCTCGAGCAATTAAAAGATCACCTTGAAAAAGGGGAAAGGGCCATTGGTCTTGGATTGAGTGATGAAGATAAAGACATCATAAAAGATCTGAATCTCATTACACTGAAACCGGTTCTCTACCTTTGTAACGTTGATGAGGAGAGTGTCACGGATGGTAATGAGTACACAAAATTAGTTCTCGCACATGCTGAAAGTGAAGGTTCTCATTGCGTTGTTATTTCTGGAAAGCTTGAGGCTGAGATCTCTCTTCTTGAGTCTGAGGAAGAAAAAGCGGAGTTTTTGGAAGCTGCGGGAATCGAAAAGGGGGGATTAGAGACCCTTACTAAAATTGCTTACGATCTCCTTGGCTTGAGAACATATTTTACGGCAGGTGAAAAAGAAGTTCGAGCTTGGACTTTTGATGAGGGATCAAAGGCTCCACAAGCCGCTGGCGTCATTCATACTGACTTTGAAAGGGGTTTCATCAAGGCAGAAATCTATCACTGTGATGACCTCTTCTCTTTAGGTAGCGAGCAGAAAGTTAAGGAAGCCGGGAAGTTAAGAATCGAAGGTAAAGAGTACGTCGTGAAAGACGGCGATGTTATTCACTTTCGATTCAACGTATAGTTATTCATTAAGGGCGATATTAAAGGTTTGGTTGGTTGGAATATCTAAGCTTTTAGTATTGCCCTCTTTATACTTATAAAAAAAGTAGTTTCTATAAATTAACTTAACGTAGTTTCTTGTCTCCTTGAAGGGAATCATCTCAATATTGGCCAACATATCGCCACTAAAGGGAATAGTCTTGAGCCACTTAGAGACATTCCCAATACCAGCATTATAAGCTGCTAAGGCAAAAATAAAATTCCCTTCAAACTTCTTCAGAAGATTTCTTAAAAACTGTGCTCCAATTTTTACATTTAAACCAGGCTCGTAAAGATTATGGGCCTTTAGATTCCTTACGAAGTCTTGTCCCGTTCGTGGCATAATCTGCATTAGACCTCTTGCTCCGGCAATACTTTTCGCTCTTTTATTAAATGCTGACTCTTGTCGGATTAGGGATAGGACGAATCGATAGTCTAGGTTACCAGTTGAGCGCTTAACAATTGTTGAAAACTCGTTTGGGAAAAGAGCATCAACGACTTGAGAATTTAAAGACAGTGTACCCCTATTAAGCTTTGAGTAAGCCTCTTTAAATGAATGTAAGTGCTCGCCTCTTTCGCTGAAATAAGTAATTAAAAAATAAGCTTTGAGGTTTTCAATAGGGAGACTTTTGTCCTTACTCAGATTAAAAAAGTGGGTTGCCGGCATTCGGCGCAAGGATACTGCCATTAGCTCAGAGAGGGCATGGCTATTACTTTGAACAAAAAGACCATAGAGCTTGAGGTGTTCAAGAGCTATTTTTGATAGGCCAGGCAGTTTGTCGTCCTTGTTCACCCTCGTGACGAGAAGATCCGTTTCATAGTGAGGAGCAAGCCTGCGAAGATTTCCAAGCGAAATGATAGAGTAGTAGTTGAGTGGACTAAGGCTTATTTGCTTCAAATAAAGTTCTTTAGCCTTTTTGTACTCTTTACTTTGGTCGTATATGTTGGCAATCCAAAAACGTAGTTTACTACCGAGATGATCAAACTCTTTTATCAGATTTTGCTTAACGATGAAGGCTCTTGCCTGCTCAAGTTGCTTGTTTCGATATAGAGCAAACAGCGTTTGAAATTTACTTTCATTCTGATTTTCCTCGGTAGCAATTTTCTCGCTTAGCTTAAACATATCAACGGCAAGACCATATTCATGTTTTCGAGCGAGCTTTTTGCCACTGATGATGAAAAGCCTCCAAGCTTTATTTGGATCAATCTTTTCTCGATTATTGTCATAAAATTGAATTGCGCGAGAGAGAGCTTCTTTTGCTTGAGATTCTTCACCATTTATAAACTCTTTTTTGAACTTACTTACGAGAGTTTTAAATTCCTTAGAATATAGTGCCGTTTCAGTCTGCTCAAAAAGCTTATTCTCTTGTATGAATCGAGTAATCTCGCTATCTACAATCATAAAATTTAAGAACTCTTTAGGAGGAAGTGCTTTATTTGATTTAACAAAGATTTTTATGAGATTAGAAACGAGTATTCGATCTCTCGGGTCCATAGAACTAACTTTCTTAAAAAATGCTTTTCTATTGCTCCAGCTGATCAAGATTTTGAAGTTTGATTCAAGGGCGCGTCTACCTTTCACACCTAGTCTGCCTTTAGTTTTTAAAAATTGAGAAATCTCAACCTTCTTGCAGCCTTGAAAAATGAGAGTTTCTAGCTTTCTAGCTATAGGGTCGCTTTTTATTGGCTCAACACATGGAACCTTGTTGCGTCCTTTAGAAATAGCTTTAGAAAGAAGCTCTCTATACTTCTTAAAGAGATGGGTGTTGGCCCTTTTGAGTCCGCGATAGTTTTTGAGAGCTCTTTTATGTAGGTTTCTATGTAATGACCACTGAAAGTCTTCAAGTAGTCTGGCAGACCGAACTTCTTTACTCGTATGCTTCGGGGAGTTGTAGTCCGTTAGATAATGAAAGTCTAAACCACTGCTGGCAGCAAGACTTAGCGAATAAAGTAATATAATTAATGTGTATATTCGATGAAGCAAAAGAACTCCTTTCTTTTCTCACCTGTTTCTAGCCCTCTTCAAACTTCCGTTGAATCTTTGTCAGCTTAGTAGAAATTTCACTTAAAACAGCTTTCTTGTCCTCAGGCACAACCATGGCTAAATTGTTAATATAAGATCGGACTTCACTTAAATAAACGAGGTCCTCTCTATGCTCACCTTCAATGGTCTCAAAAGCTTCGTTAAAGTCATCTGCGATCTCGTGAAAGTAATCGCCCTTTCTAAAGAATAGTTTACCATGTTCGCTACCATCAATTTTTTCCCTAAGAAATTTTTGCAGCTTGAACATGGGCCCAGCTATTTTATGGCTGAAAAATATACAAGCAATAAAAACAAGAGCGCTAAAACCGATCTGCCATAGGCTTAGGACGAGGATTAGGTCACTTCTCTTTTCAGTAAGCCTCTCGGCAGCCTCTGGAGCCTTGTCAGCAATGCTTGTGATAAAGCTAGTAAAGAGGTCGTAAATGGTGAGTGGGTAAACAAGACTTGAGATAAAAACTAAACCACAAACGTAGAGGCTGAATTTCACCTGAAAACGAGGGTTTATTAAATAGGTGTTTCTCTTATAGCCGGCCACTAGATCCATCAGTTTAGAGGTGGTTACCACCCCTGCGGAAACTCAAAAGTACTCATAATGGTAAACTTAAAAAGTTGCTTTCGCCAATTTTTAGGTGAATTGATTTTTAAAAGTAGCTGTCGAGAAGATTTAACCGCTTCATCTCACGGTATTACTTTATTTTCTCGTATCCATAGTCTAAAACCATTGTTTAAGGAGAAATAATGGAAAACACATTAAAGGCGCTTGGTTCGGTATTAAACCCTCAAACGGGTAAAACTCTTAGTGAAGAACAAAGGTGGGTAAATACTGAGGCAGAGGAAAACGGTCAGTTAATTGTGACTTACAAGCGAGACGGTATTTCTCCACAAAGTAAAAGAGAAATCGAAGAGAATATTGTTAAGTGCCTCTCCGATAAATTCGACGCTGACAAAATACTCGTCAAGACAGTTTCTGCTGATTCTACTGTAAAAGCAGCAAGCCCTGAGGCGAAGCCCACAGATGCCCATGCCACTTTGAAGGTCGGCCACGGCGTAAATGGCAATAAGAAGAGAATCCCGGGTGTTAAGAAGGTCATTGCCGTCTCTTCCTGTAAAGGCGGCGTTGGTAAGAGCACGGTGAGTGTGAATCTTGCTCTTTCCCTCAAGGCAAAAGGTTACGCTGTAGGCATCCTAGACGCTGATATTTATGGGCCTTCGATGCCTATGCTCCTTAATAAAAAAGGTGCTAAGCCACAGGCAACTGCCGAGAAAAAGATAAAGCCTCTTGATGCCTATGGCATGAGCTTCATTAGTTTTGGCTTATTTATTAACGAGGAAGATCCTGTTATTTGGCGAGGGCCAATGTTAGGTGGTGTTCTTAATCAATTCTTTTTCGACACCGATTGGGGTGAGCTAGACTTTCTTATTATCGATCTCCCGCCTGGTACTGGGGATACTCAGCTCTCTCTTGTTCAGAATACCGAGGTGGATGGAGTGGTTGTCGTATCGACTCCACAGAATTTAGCCATCGCTGACACCATCAAGGGCCTGAAGATGTTTCAGCAGGTCAACACACCGATAATTGGTATGGTAGAGAATATGGCCTACTTTGCTCCAGATGATTCAGATAAGAAGTACTATATTTTTGGAGAAAAAGGGGTTGAGAGAGTTGCTAAAGCTCAGGGCGTCGAGTTTCTTGGCGCAATACCTCTTGAAATAGAGATGCGTGAATCCTCTGATGAAGGAACACCCTACATGACTAATAGCGCAAATAAAGGTCGTGAAGGTTGGAAATCTTATAGTGATATAGCTGAAAAAGTTGTTAAAATAGTGGCAGGAGAAAAGAAGGGTCTTTTTAACAAGCTCTTTAAGTAGAAAAATTGTCGCTGATTAAAACCTTGGCTGATCAAGCCGCTCTCAATTTTACAGGAAGGGTCAACTTCTTAGACCACTCTACTGGTGAGTACTTAGGTAAGGTGAGTTTACTTGAAGGGCGTTTAGTTTTTGCTAAGTATAAGCAGGGCATAGGAAAGCCTGCTCTCTTTCATTGTTTAATAGATGATATGGAAAAAGCGGATATTTCCTTTGTCGTGGAGCCTGAGATTGTAAGTCTCTCGGAATCTATATTCGTTTTAAGTTATGACGACTTCTTGGATGTGGGCCAAAAGATTTACCAAGCCTATCGTTCATCAAAAAAGTTCAAGCCTCCTGGCCATTTAAGATTGATCGTAAATCCGGACTTTATTCCTCGCGGTGAAGAGCTCAGTTATTCCGAGTTTGAGATTTTGACGGTAATTTCCGATTTCAATAAAGTTTCTGATATATATAATGAGTCTCCTCTTCTTGAATTTCAAACAATTAACTCATTGGTTAGTTTAAGAAAGAAAGGGGCTCTAAAAGTTGTTGATATTAAATAGGAGTATAAAATATGAAGTCTCAAGTCCATAACGAAGGTGAGCTCAAAGAGCTCAAAGTAAAAATTGAAAAAGAGATTGTGGAGTCTTTTGAGGCCATGGCCAAGAATACCGAAATCCCTATTGAGGATCTTGTCGTGACGGCGCTCAAAAGATTTCGTGTCTCTCATGGCGATTATATGGGCAGACAGCCTAAAATTGACTGATTAAAGAGCAGTCAATATTGAAAAATTTCTCTATGGCCGATCAAAGTTTAGACAGTTAATCGAGATCTAAGCGACTTATCTTTTGATACCTCATATCCCTTAGACTAATGGGTTCTATTAAATTCGGCTAGTTAGCTATCTACTAAGCGTTTAATTTCTTAACACTCCATTACCGAGCTCTTGGCACGCTCGTTGCAACTATATCCATAAACGTGGAGGAATTGTATGAGTGCCTTAAGAGTGATGGCGAAACTATTTACATTGAGTCTAGGGGTTATTTCCCTCGTGGCCGTAGCTGAAACTTTCTATGATCAGAAGTTTTATACAGCAGACTTTATGGATGAAGTTCAAGAAGTTGAGCTAAGGCTACCAGCAACCACTGAAAAAAGATTTGTCGCTTCTTTTACAAAGAAGCTTCCAGAAATGATGATTGTTAAAAATGCCCCGAAATTAAAAAGTGCCATTGACGGTAAGTGGCAAATTACTAGAGTAATCGATAACAATGATAATGTAGTCTATGATTTTAACAACCGAGTAAGTGATCGTGGCGAGAAAGTATTCGGTGATTTTATCTACAGCATTAACACCAATAGTGTTCGTATTAATGAAGAGATTGACCAAACATACAAAATATCCCTTATGACTCGTCAAGGAACAATTGCTCTATTTAAGGAGTTTGGCGATGGTTATGAAGTCGTAGAGGCTCGGAAAGTAAAAGAAGAAGTAAAACCAGTTAAAGTCGAGCAGGTAGAAGAAGCAGAAGCCCCAAGAGGAGTATCTAAGTTTAACGTATCTGAAGATCTAAGTATCATTTCTGCACTTGATCCAAAGAAGAATAGAAATGTTTTGAGGGGTGACTCGGTAATGGGCAGTGCCTATTTGAAAGACGGTCTTCTCTCAATCGATAGTGTGCAGTTACACATAGGAACAAAACATCAGACGGAGACCTTGTCTATTTCTGATGTAAGTGTAGCAAAGCATGGTACTTTCAATAATGACGAAGGAACTCAGGGTATAATTACAACAATCAGTAATGACGAAGTTAAGATACGATTTTCAACAGGTCCTCTTGCAGGAGTGATGTTGAACTTTGTTACCGATGCTAAGAGATCGGAAATAGAGCAGAAGTTTGGTTTTCCAGCTCCTCAGAACCCAGAACTTCCAGGACAAGAAATTGAGCAGCAGGCCGCACCTGATAAAGAAGAAAGAGAAGAACGGCAAGAAGAGCGAAAAGATGAGATTCGCCAAGACGCCTATGAGATGGAGTACCGAGATGTAGATTCAGAGGCAGGTTACAGAGAAACCGGAGCTGAAGAGGTTTACGAAGCAAGAGCTGAGGAAGATCCAGAATATTACGAAGAAGATCGTTTTGAAGCTGAAGATGACTTTCAAGATCAAGGACTTATTGAAAATATTGATGAGGCAAGAAATAATGCCTCTAGTGATTATGATAGAGAACCTGCTAGTACAAATGTAGAAGAGGTAGGCTTTTCATTTTAAAAAAAAGCCCCTTTCGGGGCTTTGTTCGTAAAACTATTTACCAAGTAACTTTTTAAATTCTTCTGTTAAAAGAGGAACGATCTGAAAAAGATCTCCTACAATTCCGTAGTCAGCCTTTGTAAAGATTGGAGCATCTGGGTCGGTATTTATCGCCACAATAACCTTCGATGTTCTCATCCCGGCCAAGTGTTGAATCGCCCCAGAAATTCCGCAAGCAATGTAGAGTGAGGGAGCAACCGTTTTACCTGTTTGACCAACTTGCATAGCATGAGGAGCAAATCCTGAGTCAACAGCAGCTCTCGACGCACCAACAGTTGCACCAATAACGTCCGCGCATTCGTTGAGAATTTTAAAATTCTCTTCGTTTTTCATTGCCCGTCCACCACTGATAATAATGTTGGCTTCCGTTAGATCGACCTTCTCAGAGGCACCTTTCACGATTTCCCTTATTGCTGCTTTGATTTCGCCAATGTCCGCACTTTCTTCTTGAACATTACCTGCTCCAGCCGTTGCAGATTCAGGCATTCCAAGTGCGTTGGGTCTTACAGTAACAAAATGAGGCTTTGGACCTTCAATTTCCACTTTTGCTAAGACCTTGCCAGCAAAAAGTGGTCTTGTTCCTGCGAAGTTGCCACCATCCATTGTGAAATTCGTTACCTCAGAAGCCATTCCCGCATCTAGCATTCCAGCTAGTCTTGGAAAGAGATCTTTACCGATTGAAGTTGAGCCGGCCATTACATAATCATACCCGCCCTTGTCGATAAGATTCTTGAGAGCTTTGGCGTAACCTTCTGGAGAGTACTTTTCTAAGCCGCTTCCGTTAAGCTTGTGAATATTTGCTGCACCATTTTCAGCGAGAGCTTTTTGGCCGTCAGCAGGAAGATCACCAACACATGCGACATCGACTTCTTGACCCTGAAGCCTACCGAGAATTTCTATTGTTACTGACTTCACATTGTCAGCCGTTGTTTCCGTAAATACGAGTATCTTAGACATTATAAATCCTTGTTTATTAAATTACTTTAGCTTCACTTCGAAGAAGTCCAACAACTTCCGCTACCACACCTGCTTGAGCACCTTCTTCCATGGCCTCAAATTTCTTACCCGGAGGTTTCTCGGGAGGAAGCTGAAATCCACTGTACTTCAATCTTCTATCGTCGGCCGATACGCCAACATCTCCAAGCGATAGTTGTTGAAGTGGTTTCCTCTTGGCCTTCATTATTCCAGGTAGACTTGCATAGCGGGGGGTATTTAGACCCTTGTTACAGGCAACCATAACGGGGCCCGAGACGTCATATACCTCTATTGTCCCACCTTCAACTTCTCTTTTTAGGCTTGTTTTACCGTCAGCATGCTCAAAACCTACAACGACAGTCACCGAAGGCATATCGAGCATCTGTGCCACTAGCTGAGGAACCTGAAGACAATCGTCATCGATAGCCTGCTTTCCAGAAAAGATTATATCTGCAGATTTGTCTGATTTTTCGATAGCACCCTTGAGTGCCTTACTGATCATATACGAATCGAGGTTATCTTCTGCCTCAACTAGGATGGCTTCATCAGCACCCATTGCCAAGGCCGTTCTTAGTGCCTCTGTATCTTGGACAGAACCTACTCTGACAACAGTGACAGTTGATCCGGCCGCAGCTGCTTTTAGAAGAAGAGCTTGCTCAACAGCAAATTCATCGTAGGGGTTCATTATCCACTTAATTGAGCTGGTTTCTATAAAGGTACCGTCTCCATTTGGCGTAATTTTAGTTTCCGTATCTGGAACTTGTTTTACACAAACAAAAATATTCATCTTAATCTCCTTGAATCTTTAATATCTAAGCGAGTATTTCTTTCGCTATAACTAGTCTTTGGATTTGTGAGGTGCCTTCATAAATCTGAATGAGCTTGGCATCCCTCATTAACTTCTCAACAGGGTATTCTTTACTATAACCATAGCCCCCGTAAATCTGAACTGCGTCAGTTGCCACCTGCATAAAAGCATCAGAGGCATAGGCTTTGGCCATGGAGGCTAGTTTTGTATTTGATTGGCCGCAATCAATAAGCCAGGCAGATTTTTGAACCAGAAGCCTAGAGCTTTCAACTTTCATCGCCATCTCGGCCAGCATAAATTGAATCGATTGATGACCGCTAATAGGTTTACCAAATTGAACTCTCTCTTTGGCATAGGCTAGTGCATAGTCTAAGGCGCACTGAGCACCGCCCACTGCGGATGAAGCTACCATAGGCCGAGAGTGGTCTAGAGTTTTCATGGCTATTTTCCAGCCGTCGCCAGGTTTGCCGAGCATATTTTCTTTTGGTATTTTGACGTCTTTAAAAGTCACACTTCTCGTGTCTGAGCAACAATGTCCCATCTTTTTTTCAGGAGCTCCAATCTCAATACCTTCGGCTCCCTTTTCGATAACGACAGCACAGATTCCTTTGTGTTTAAGAGCAGGATCCATAGTTCCGTATAAAGTGAAGAGGTCGGCGTAACCGGCGTTGGTTATCCACATCTTCTGTCCGTTAATAACCCAATGATCGCCAGCATCTTTAATGGTGGTTTTGATACCTGCAGCATCACTTCCGTTGCTGGGCTCCGTTAAGCAAAAAGCCGCAATTTTATAGGACTCGGTGAAAGGCTTGAGAAACCTTTCTTTTTGTTCTTCACTCCCGCCAATGACGATGGGAAGTATGGCTAAGTCGTTAGCCATGATGGCCGTATTCATGCCAAGGCAACCGTAGGCTAGAGCTTCTGTGATAATCATTGAGTCCATAGTTGAGAAGCCTGTCCCTCCGAATGAGGTGGGGATACAGGTATTAACAAGACCTAAGCTCCAAGCTTTCTCTAATATTTGCATAGGCATTTCACTTTTTTGATCATACTCAGCAGAATTTGGGATCATGTCTTGTCGAGCAAACTTCATCGCCATCTCGTGAATTTCTTTTTGTTCTTGATTTAATTCAAAGTTAATCACTATCGATGCCTTGGTTTGGAAGAGTCAAAGGGTTGTTTGATTATAAGGGGCTCCTAGAATTGCGGTCAATTTGAAAAAAAGTCCACTCGTCCTCATATTGCCAATGTCTTACTTATCCTTGAATAGATAAAATTCAAACGCAGAGAATTACTTGATGAATTTAGTTTTCGTCTAGGGGTGTCGCTGAATTAGAAAAATGAGAAGGAAAAAAGAAATGTTTTTTCAAATGCTTAAAAATCTCCATTTCTTTAAGAGGCATTACAATAAAACTTCTTTCGAATAATCTGGGATGAGGGACCTGAAGGGTGGGTTCGTTTATCTGCTTTAAATCCCAGAACAGAATATCAATATCGATGACTCTAGGGCCTTTTTCAATGTCTCGAACTCTACCAAGAGATGTTTCGATCAGTAAGACTTTTTCGATCGTTTCTCTAGGAGTTGATTTCGGGACTTCAAAGACTAGAATTTGATTTAAAAATTCTGGCTGATTTAAGTAATCAACCGCAGGTGAGCTGTATATTCTACTTGTTTCTTTTAATTGAAATTCTTGGGAAAGGGCGTGACAACCAAGAAGTAGGTTTCTTTTCCGATCGCCGAGGTTGGTGCCTGTACTTATAACTAAACTCATGGACTTTGCTTTTCACTTTCTATTTTTGCATCTTTGTCTTTGTCTTTGTCTTTTTTCTCCAAAACTTTTGATTGGCCCATGTATGTGTCTTCGATGCTCGGCAAAATTGTATCTTGAGGGGGTCTGGGGTCAGACTTTACGCCGCAGCCAAAGGCAAGCATAACTATAAAAATTAAAACAAGGGCAAGGTGTCTAGAATTCAAGAGCAAATCCAAAATTAAACGAATCATTTCCTATGTCGGCTCTTGCAAACCATCCGGGAACCAAACGCTTCAGAAGCGTAACACCAAAAATGACTCGTCTCTTTTTTAGGTCTTCGACTAAGTCGAGTTCTTGATTTAACTGAGGTTGGGTGGTGCCGTCTCCTTCTGTTCCGGCACCAGGACTGTCGGCATTAATAATTTGGTAGCCAGCGTAGGGCTGTAGAAAAGAATAGAAGGGAGCGGCTACGGTATATTTAACTTTTAAAACAATGCTAGTCACGTTCGTGTCTAGCCCTGAACCGGGATAATCTTTTTGTAGACTTTGTCCGTAGCCAACTTCTCCCCAGATATTGTCCTCGAGTTGATAGGAGTATGATCCACTTATTTGACTGAAGCGGGCAGTATTGCCATCGGCATCCTGACCTTCAACTTGGGCTAGATAGAGCGACACAATATTATCCGTTTTTATTTCCCTTGATTTATTTTCATCAATGTTTAGATCATCTTCCAGAAGGGTTGTTTCATCAAAAAGGTTTTCTTCATCTTCTATAAGTGATTTTTCGCCTTCATCTGCGACCTTTTTATCTCTCAAATTAAAATAGCTATCATCGCCCCTAATGATCTGTACTTCCATTCCTGGGCGCAGAACTTTAGTTAAGTCTTGAGAGTAAACTTTAATGATTTTAATTCCACCTGAGCCATTAGCTGTCTTACCGACAATCGCCCGGTTGACGAGTTGGTCATCTAGGACGATTGAGATGAAATCGCCTTTCCCGTAGCTTCCCGAGTTGTTTGTAAGAATTAAGACTCTTCCGCTAGCAGATATCTTTTCTATCTTCTCAGTGGAGAGTTCTGGAGCACTAGGGTTGAAGGTTCCTGAGCCAGAGTAAATGTCATCTATGACTGTCTGGGCACTAGTGATGCCAGCGACAAAAGTGAAAAATAAAGTTGCAATAAGGGGTATTAGAAACCTTTTCATTGGTTAATAGTATCTGTTGCTAAGCGCTGCTGTCTAGGCAGTGAATAACTCCAGTACTCTCTAAGTGCCAAATTTTCTTGGGTTTCAATAAAAATAACCTATCAGTTTAATTGGGAATTACCTCTAAGTTATTAATTTTATGTTAAAATAAAAATCTCAATGATTTCGATAGTTTTGCTTAAAGCTCGTAGGAAAATGTTCCGAAAAGACCAATATAACAAGAAACATAGAAGGGAGTCTAAAATGAAACTATTCCAATACCTATTATTAATCGGTCTATTATCGGTTGTCTCGTGCTCGAGAGGATCTAAGAAAGCAGAGACAGCTGACGGTTCTATGGAATCATTAGAGAGTGAGGCAGACTTTATCGTCGATGCGGAAGATGAAGATCTCATTATTGAGGATGAAGGCATGGGTATGGCAATGTCCACTGATGAAGGCGTTTCATCAGATCCGATTATTTTGGATGAATCAATCGCTTCAACAGGATCAAATACAGAACTAACGAATGAAGAAATGACATACACCATCAAAAGAGGGGAGACTCTAATGATGGCCGCCTTTAACATTTATGGCGATTATAGAAGATGGCAGTCTTTAGGTAGCCTAAATGGCATCTCTGGAGGACGCGTAGCTGAAGGTCGAGTTATTCGCTACAAAAAGCCAGCTATGGAGTTTATCTGGAATCCAGAAGGACTCCCTTATCTTATTAAAAATGGCGATACGCTTGAGACGATCTCGAGCGATAAATATGGCACTACAAAAAAGTGGGAGCTTATTTACAATAATAACCGCCCCCTAATTAAAGACCCAAATTTGATTTTTGCAGGCTTTACCCTCTACTATATTCCAGAGAGAGATATCGCTTCAGAGTAATGTAATAAATGATTAACTTCTGTGTTTATATAAAGCGCCCGATCCTGCGGGCGTTTTTTTTGTTTTCTATTTTAATGAATAGTTCCTGCTCTCTTTTCTCCAATAAAAGGATTGCCCCTGTCGCTCTGAATGCAGAGATAGAGAAAGCGAAGCCGACAGACTACGCCATTCACATTAGTGAACTCTCAAAGAGCCTTTTTGCTAGTGGAAAAGTAAGGCGAATGAAACTGAGTAGACGAAATAAGAACTATCTCGATTCGATATTTCAGAGAATAGTCTCAAATAACGAACTCCTTTTGCCCTCAAAAGAAAGACCCGAGTTCTTCATCATTAGAGACAAGGTCCCCTTCATCTTTTCGTTACCGGGCTATAAAATATTTATTTCTAGAGGATTAATAAAAAAGTACTTTAGAAACGAGTCTCTACTTGTCAGTGCCATTTGCTTTGAGCTGATTAAGTCGGGAAGGAATATATATGAAAAAAATAAAGTTATCCCAACGGGGACTATCGGAATTCCTAAGCTTCTTTCCTTAACTAGATTAAATTTTGAGAATCGAATTGAAATTTACAAATGGTCTTACTTTGCCTTGCGAAGGGCAGATTACGACGCCTCTGCCCTATTAAACTGGATCCAGACCCTGAATAAAAACACTCTGGATTTTAGTTGGCAAATAAGGGATCCGAGGGGAGTTTCAAGAGAAGAGTTTCTTTTTAAAAACTTTTTGGCAGGTCTTGGTGTTAGTACGCAAGAACTAAGTGAAGTAAACTCCTCTAAAGGTTTTTATCGCCTAAAGGATAGTGTTTAAATGAAGAAGGAAAACATTTTGAAAACAGAGAAGCTCTTAGTAGACTCTCTTTTTTCAAATTCAATAAGAAATAAGAAAATTGAACACATAGAATCTTTCCAGGCCACTAAGCTTACGGGAGATGCTTCAAGTCGTCGCTATTATAGAATTTTAGGAGAAGGCGCCCGAAGCTATGTAGTTTGCTTAGACCAAAGTTGCGTTGATAAAAACCTCGAAGATATACTCTTCACGACAACTCAAAAAATTTTGGGAAGTGAAGGCGTTAGAGTGCCTAAAATCTATGATAAACAACTCAATAAGGGCTATATTCTTGAGGAAGACCTGGGTGACCAGACTCTTTTAAAGAAGCTCTCTACCTTAGAGAGCCAAAAGGACGAGCTTGTCTACTACGAAAAAGCTCTCACTGAACTGATGAAGATCCATTCGATCAACCCAGATAGCTATCCCGAGCAAGAATTTTCAAAGTTAGCTTTTGATGAGGAAAAGCTTTTTTCTGAAGTCGAATTCACTCAAAAAAATCTGATAAACGGACTATTTAATACAGAGCTAGGCGCCTCACAGCAGGCCTGTCTTGATAAGTCTTTTCGCCAAATATGTCATGAGATTGCTGAGCAAAAGAGAGTTCCTACTCATAGAGACTTTCACTCTCGAAATATAATGATTAAAGATCAGGAGTTAATAGTAATAGATTTTCAGGATATGCGGATGGGGATCCCTCAGTACGATCTTGTCTCTCTTTTAGAAGACTGTTATTACAAAATTTCTCGTCAAAATAAGCACACACTTAAAAGACTTTACTGGACAGAGTTTCTTGAGAAGAGATTCATTCAGAATTCTTTTGAAGAGTTCTCGGTCCTTTACGATAAAATGGCTATTCAAAGAACCTTTAAAGCCCTTGGTAGCTTTGCCTATATATTTAGAATGCGAGGGGATGTTCGTTATTTAAAGTATATTGGATATGCCTTTGAGAAGCTAAGAGATATCTTATTTCGTTACGAGCAGTATAACGACCTTCGAATGGTTTTAGCCGAAGTCTACTATGACTATTAGTGCCTGCTTCATTCCCTGTGCCGGTAAAGGAACTAGGATGGGGCCGGTTGGTAAAGTCATTCCAAAGCCTTTATGGCCAGTCTTTGAAAAGACTATGCTCGAGATTCAGCTTGCCTACGCTAAGTCCCTTGGGTGTGAAAACTTTTATTCAAATACTCACCACTTGGCTGAGCAAATAGAAAGAAAAAATATAGCTAATCAATTGAATATCGCTCTAATTCACGAAAGAGAACTTCTGGGAAATGGTGGTAATTTTCATCATTTGAAGGCTCGTTTTCCATACTTAAATAAGACCCTCGTTATGAACCCTGATGTTTTCCTTATGATGAGTGAAAGAGACTGGGCTGGCTTTTTGAAGAAAGCTTCTAAAGGCTCTTGTCTTTTACTGATGTCCTGCGAAGGCGGCTATAACGAAGTATTTATTGATGAATCAGATAATTTTTTATGTGTGAAACCGCCAAGCGAAGGAAGAGAGAGTTATTTAACATACACGGGACTCTCAGTTATCGATTTGGATAGCTTCCCCTTGGTGTCGGGGTCAAGTTCTTTTTTCGAGACGGTAGTGAATCCTAAAATCAATAAAACTCTAACTTATATTCCTAAGGATCCTTTTGAATATTGGGACTTTGGCACTAAGGAACTTTTTGAAAAAGGTTTGAGAAGGCTTCTCTCTGTGCAAAGCGGCCAATTTTGGGACTTCTTGTCTGAGAAAGCATTAGTATTTAAAGAGAATGCAGATGATGATAGCTATATAGGTAAATCGGGACTTTTGCAGATGGATGCGTCTACTCTCGCAATAAGGGAGTCAAAAGAGAAAGAGATTATTCTCTTGTGAGTGGAGAGTGTTGAATCTGTATGGCTTCAGATGGACAAAGCTCTACGCATAGTCCGCAAAGAGTACAAGACCAAGTCTCGACAACATATTGATGATCAGTGATAAGGATACTGTCCTCTGGACAAGCGACCCGACAGAGATCGCAATTTATGCAGCGAGTGTTTATTTCTAGCTTTGGTTCCATAATTTGAGTAAACTCCTAGCGGGAGGAAGCTGTGACCTATTTAAAGCGGCCTGCGGTTATAAGAAACGCAATTCTATTTTGTATTCTATCACTTTTTTTTCTTTCAGTGATTGAGTCCCTTGAGGGAGGAGTTTCTGCCTTAAATATTAAGGGCTTTCTAGCTTTTTTAAAGAGTAATAAATTACTTTTGTTTTTTTCTTCCTTTAGTATTTTATCAATCGTCTCTCTTAGAAAGGCTTCTCCTTATATTTTTCTCGGTTATTGTGCGACAACCGCCTTCTATTCTTTGACTCTTTTTTTCGTAGATTTTGACAAGCTTATTCTAATTTTAAACTTTTTCTATATTGTTGTTTCCTACAGCTTCTTTCTGTTTTTGCGGATAGAGTTGGATGAGCCTTTTTACAATCCGAGATACACGAAGAATATTCTTCCAAACTATTTAGGAGAGACCTTTCCTGTAGAATTAAAGCGCAACGGAAAAAGCCAGCAGGCTTATCTAACAAATTGGGGCTCTAATGGCTTCTTTTGCCGTCTTGAATCCACGCAAGAAAAGCTTCGTGGAAAAGTAGAGATTGAGTCTATCCTTGAAGGGCACTCTTTCTTTGCCGAGGGCGAGGTTATAACAAGAGGATTAGATGGAGTGGGTATTCGCATTAGTGCAAATCCTGTCCCTAATATGGGGTGGATAAACTATTATGGTATTATTAGCGAACAAGGTATGAAATCTCTTTAAGGATATTTAGGATGCAAAAGTTTTTCTGTGTTTTTGTTTTATTATCAGTATTTTCTTGTACAAAAAAGTCGACGACACCTGAAGGAGCACTGAGAAACTTTATTGATTATCGTTTTGATACTTCTCAAAGCAGAGAGAAACTTATCGAGCTCACTACTGGTGCCCTCCAAGAGAAAATTGAAACGATGGAAGAAGAAGACTTCAAAAAATTTCTGGATGTTAAAGATCTAAAAAGTCGTAAGCTAACAGTTTTAGTCAAGAACTGCGAAGAAGCGAGCTGTTTTCTGACCTACGTGCTCAGGTACTCTCAGGGAAAGGAAAACCCGAAAGAATTTGGCGTTGAGGTTAAAAAGATCGCGAAAATCGAGAAGGTAGAAAAAAGTTGGAAACTTGCTGAAATTAGTAACGTAAAAACTTATATCGACTCTAAAAAGAGCCTAGATGTATCTGATAAAGGCGAGGTTCAGGCCCCCTAATTGAAGGTTTTCCTTAAATTGTGCTGCTTTTTTACCGATATAGGGAAGTATGAAAAAAGAAGAAGACCTCATTTCAATTCTCTTAGAGGAAACTTATGGCCAAATATCTAATAGCTTAGATTCAAAAGGTGAGAGTTCGCTCAGCGACTACTTTCATGAAAGACAAAATCAGGCCGTAGCTTCCTTTGACGATAACTCTATTTCACCAACTCTATTTCGCGACTTTGTAAGGCTCAGTTTCAGCGATCAAGTTATTGATATTCCTTTCGACTTAGGAATAATTGAAAAGACGGTTTTTCAAAGTTCAGAAGAATTGAAGCTTGCTCCTATTGAAGACTTTATCTTTATGAATATGCTGAGTGAAAAATATGAAAAAAAAGTAAGCTGGCTAGGTTACTACGGAGTTGATAACCAGTTATATTTTTTGACAAGAAGCGAAGCAATTAAAATGAGTAGTGATCAAGAAATCGAAATGAAAAAAGTGGCATAAAAAAGCCCTCTTAACGAGGGCCAAATTTTTCTAAAGCGCCATGTAATAGTCTTTTAACATTTTTGCATCGTCCTCTAAGTTTGGAGAGTTACAGATAATGTAACCGCGACAATCCTCTTCTTTTAGGGCTTGGATAAGTTCTTTCCAATTAAAGTCGGAATCATTAAGGTTGATGTGCTTAAGGTCGCCTTTTGAATTTGAGCTGATACCAGAAATATGGATGTGCATATTCTTAACGGCATCTACACCCAGGTTTTCTTTCAGATCAGAAAGAACATCTTTGAATTCCTGCTTAGAATTATATTTACCTGTTCTGGCAAAGAGATGACTAAAGTCCATGCAAGGACGACAACTCGTAACATTCTTGGTGAGACTAACAAGTTCTTCGAGGCTACCAAATTGACTTGTTTTACCTGTGAGTTCAGGACGAAGCTCAATTTCAATATCGAGGCGATTTAGTCGCTCTTCGATAACATTCATGGACTTTTCAACCAGATCAAAAACATCAAAGGGGCTGTCTTTCATATAGAAGGCAGCGTGGAAGGTCATTGATTCAGCTCCGCACAGGTCAGAGATTTTAGCTGTCTGAATAATTCTCTCTACTGATGAGTCAATTTTATCTTGCTCTCTAGCATTGAGGTTAATGTAGTAAGGGCCGTGACTTGTGAGAGGAACCCCTAGCTCGTAAGATATCTTTCTAAGTCCACTCGAGACTTCTTCTTTCATTCTAACACCGTGTGCAAATTCTAGTTGCATACAGTCTAGACCTAGCTCGTGAATCGTTTTCACACCTTCAATCGGATTGTTCTTCTTGAGTGTGCTGTTTGGAACACCAGCTGTCCCAAATAAGAGACGGTCATAACGCATAAATCCCCCTGGCCTGCATTTTCAGGTATAATATTGTATTCCTGATTCGACATAAGCACCTGAAAATACTTATAATAAGTGGTATTTTGAGGCGGTGTGACGAAACGGATTTATAGCCCTAATTGGCTTTAATGTCTATAATCATTAAGAAAGCCTATGATAAATACAAACGCAGCGCGTTGTGAGGGACACTAAGTATCAGATATATCGCTGGAGTTACATTAATCTTATTCTACTTTGGCTTCTTTGGAATCTTTGGTTTTTTCTTCTTAGGTTTAAGTGGTGAGTTATATGCCATGGTTTCCGCCTTGATCCTATTGCTTGTCACGTTGCTACTGGGCGACAGAATTTTTCTCGTTCTCATTAGAGCAAAGGCTATTGAACCAAAAAACCAAAAAGTACTTTATAATCTTCAAAACCTAAGTTGCTTGCAGGAAATTGGTGAAGTGAGGGTTTATGTTTCTTTTCTTGTGCCAGTAAATGCTTTTTGCATTCATCCTTTTTTTGGTGAGCCATGCCTTATTTTCTCTAGGGAAGTTATTGAAGGTGCCGATGATGAAGTGATATCGAACTCCATCGAGAAGGCCCTTGGTCACTTTGGCCAAAAGAAACTACGCTTCCCTCACTTTGTAGCCCTACTTGTTAGCCTGTTGATGCTTCCAAAGTATTGGTTTGAAAAACTACACTTAAGTTATCTCGCAGTGGTTTACAGTTACCTTTTTTATCCGGTTATTTTTGTTAAAGACTTTATGTTGTCAGTTTCGCGCACAAACGCTCTTACAGACATTCAGGATCACTCAACCGAGCTGAGAGTCGTCTATTTTTTAGAGCGTTTTACCGGTAACGATGTTGGTTACTTGGCGAGTTTAGCCGAAGACTTTAGCTTATATCCCAAGAGAAAGACGGGACTATGGTCGGCCCTATTGAGCGATCATAATACTATAACAAACTCCTACTTGAAGTGGCATGAAAGAAAAATCCGCTAAGTCTTTTGACTTCTCAAAATATTATCCTCTTTTCTTCACAGTCATTTTTGTGGTTATTCTTTTTCAATATTCCTTTAGCACTCTCGAGGCAATCTTTTATGACCTTCGAACGGAATATGATATAGGGATAAGTTTTCGGGATGATGTTGTTTTGATTGTTCTTGATGAGGAGTCCGATGAGTTTTTAGGTGAAACATATCCCTATACCTATGCCAGCCACAAACACCTTTTCGAAAGAATTGCAAAGGATCAGCCAAAGGTTGTGAACTACTTTGTTAATTTACAGGAAGCCGAATCGAACCTCGACAAGAAAAACCTACAGCTTTTTAAAAGATCCATTAAAAACTATATCTCCAAGGGAGGAAGTTTTCGTTTTGGAACAGATATGGATGCTTGGGGTGAACAGTTGCCTCCAAAGGAGCTTAGAAGCTTTGGCTATTCTTTAAGTTTGATTAATGTGGACAGCACAGCTTTCGCAAAAGATGATGTCGCCAGAAGGGCGATCTTAAACTTTTCTGGCGAAGATAGCTTGCACCTATGGACTGCAAATACATTTAGGAAAAGTTTGGGATTGAAAGAGCTCTCGGCGAAGTCCCTTAAGGGAAGCTATTATTTACGAGAAGCTGATGCAACCTTTGCTCTTTTTCGTTACTACACATCCCCTCTGGAGAATAATGAAAAGCTAAAAAAGATACCTTTTCACTCCGTACGCGTAGGAAATTTCCCTAAAGATTTCTTCAAAGATAAGATTGTATTGGTCGGGCCTAGTTACATAAGTAATGCTTCTGATTACGTTTTAAGTGCTTTTGATCGTGAGAATTTCAGAAGCTCAAAGCTTGCCATGCATGCCACAATTATCGAGGCATTGATTCAAAATAAGACAGTCTATCAACTCTCAAAACAGTTTTCCTACGTCCTTTGTGTCATTATCGCGATCTTTCTATCTATAACGATTTCTAGAATGAAGCCTACCCACGGGCTACTTATTACTGTTTTTGTTATGTTGGGCTCTTTGCTTTTAGCTTACTCCTTATTTGTTGTGGGGGGGATCTGGCTTTATGTCACCCACCTCGTTCTGACGGTCTTTGTGGTTTACTACATCTGGGTTCCTTTTAGGGCCATCGGTGAATATCAAAGACGATTTGCCATACAAGAAGAAACAAAACTTTTAACTAAAGTAGAAAACTTAAAGCAAAACTTTATTTCTTTGATGAGCCATGATCTAAAAACGCCAGTTGCTAAAATCGCAGGGCTTGCCGATAACATGATTACTCAGCGTCAATTCTCCTCGACTGAAGGCGAGAGAAATTTGAATTCAATCATGGACTCTACGAAGGAATTGAATAAGTTTATTACGAGTATTTTAGATTTGACTAAGATCGAGTCCAGAAACTTGACATTAAATATGAGCAGTAAGGACATCAACACAACGGTAGAAAAAGTTGTTGAAAATCTCCGCTACGAAGCCTCAAGCCAACAAGTCGGTGTAGAAGTCGAGCTCGGACCTCTTTATCCTATTCAATACGATCAAAATCTCATGGTTCGGGTTCTTTCCAACTTAATAGAAAATGCCATTAAATACTCTGGGGTAGGCTCATCAGTCTTCGTTAAAACGTGGGATGATGAAAAATGGGTCTATATCTCCATTCATGACAATGGTGTTGGAATACCACCTACAGACTTGGAGAATATTTTTGAGAAATTTTATCGGGTAAAGAATGATGCAAGTCATTCTATAAAAGGGACAGGTCTAGGACTCTATCTGGTAAAATACTTCGTTGAGTTACACGGGGGTTCAATAGAAGTTACCAGTGAATTAGGACAGGGAACAAAATTTCAGATAAAATTAAAAAACCAGTAAATTAAAATGTTGGAGCGTTTCATGCATAGAGTATTAGTCGTTGATGATGATAAGGTTTTACAGGATTCCGTTCGCCAAGCACTAGAGTTCCATCACTTCTTTGTTGATACTGCTGATAATGGCAAAGAGGCCCTAAATAAAGTCACGTCTGATAAGTATGACCTTGTCGTAATGGATGTGAATATGCCAGAGATGGACGGCATTGAAGCTCTTGAGCAGATAAAAAAATACAATCCTTCTATCATTGTTCTCATTTTAACGGCTTATTCAAACGTTGGTGATGCTGTAAAAGCCGTTAAGCTAGGCGCATTTAATTATCTAGAGAAGCCGATTACTTCTGAAAACCTTGTAGCGCTTATAAAGCGAGCACTTAAGGCGAGAAGCCTCGTAGAGACATCAAAATTTTCGGCACCAACTCTTAGCCTTGGAAATGAAGATAAGTTTGTCGGTGAGTCCGACGAAATGCTGAAGGTTTTTAACGTTATCTCAAAGCTCGCTCAGGTTAATACGCCCGTTCTTATTCGAGGAGAGTCAGGTACTGGTAAAGAGCTAGTTGCAAAAGCAATTCACTACAATGGTCCCCGAAAAGATGACCGGTTTGTGACAATTAACTTGGCCGCCATTCCCGATAGCCTTATTGAGTCAGAGCTTTTTGGCCACGAGAAAGGAGCCTTTACAGGAGCTAGCGAAAGAAAGATCGGTAAGTTTCAATATGCCGATGGTGGCACTATATTCTTAGATGAAATCGGGGACATCAGTGCAACAATGCAAGTTAAGCTCTTGCGAGTTCTTCAAGAAAAAGTTTTTACTCCCGTAGGAGCGAATAGGGACGTGAAGGTGGATGTCCGAGTAATCGCTGCCTCTCACAAGCCTTTTGAAGAAATGATAAAAGACGGCTCATTCAGAGAAGATTTATTTTATCGCCTGAATGTTCTTCCTGTATACCTTCCTCCGCTAAGAGAGAGAGTCGCCGATATTCCTTTTTTAGTTGACTACTATGTGTCCTATTTTAACAGCCTTCATAATTTAGAAATTAAAGGGTTAGATGAGGAAGCAGGCAAGATTCTTTCAAGCTATGGTTGGCCTGGAAATATTCGGGAGTTAAGAAACGTTATTGAACATGCCTTTATTATTGAGTCCTCTGATCACATTAGACCAAGCTCTCTTCCCGACAGCTTAAGAAAAGGATCTCAGCAAGATGCTGGTAACTCCCAAGAGGAAGAGACTACAAGAATCGACTTTAAGGGGATTCGAGAATCTGTTCTTGACAGAGAGATGAGTGATGAAGATGCCGGTCAATATCGGTTTACTTTCGCTCAAATAACTGAAGATAACGATATTAAGATGGACTTTCAGGTTGCCAAAGATCTCTTTGAAAAAGAGTTTATTGTTCAGGCCTTAAAACTAAATAAGGGCAAGATTAATCAAACTGCGCTTAAGGCAAATATTCCAAAGAAAACCCTGCTAAGAAAAATTGAAAAGTACGAAATTAATCCGAAGTCTTTTTATTAATGCAAAATGTATGGAAGTACAGCCTATTGCTAGCATTTTCCATCATTATTGATCAGCTTTTTAAAGGTTCAGCGCAAAGCTTGGTAGAAATACCAAGCGCAAGTGAAGTTCTATTTGAGCCACTTTATTTGATTCGATCGAGGAATTATCTCTTCTTTTTACATTTTGATTTCGGATTATCACCTAATTGGTCTAACCGAATCAGCCTCATATTTAACGTAGCAGCGCTATTAGGCTGCTTTTGGTGGACTATTAAGTGGAGAAATGTTCGGCCAGATGCTGGATGGTCCTTGAGTTTGATTGCCTGCGGACTTTTTTCCAGCACCATGGACAGATACTCTCACGGCTTCACTCTTGATTATTTAGGCTTAAAACTCTCTGATTCTTCTTGGGTCAATTTTAGCTTAGGAGATTTAGAGTTTCTTTTAGGTTTAGTGATGGGGATTTTTTTGCTTTATAGGCGACGGGTGAAGACTTGAGGCCTATTCTTTTCCATCTTCTTGGTTCGCCGGTCTATAGTTACCCCCTCTTGATGGGTCTTGGTTGGGGAGTTGGTTACAATACAGCGCGATCTTATTGGGAAAGAGAAAAATTGCCAGTAAGAACACTAAATATTTTTTTTGCCTTAAACTTCATCATGGGATGGGTTGGAGCTAAGGTTTTTTTTCTTATTTTTTCAGCACCAGAAAATATGAGTTCTTACTCAAGGGAAATCAACTTTTGGCTCGGTGGAGGCTTTGTTTTTTACGGGGGCTTAGTCTTTTGCTTAATAACTTCTGCAGTTTTTCTTTTAATAAATAAATCTATTGTCTTAAAAAATCTTGGCCTTCTTGCTCCGGCCGTTTGCTTAGGTCACGCTGTCGGTCGGATTGGCTGCTTTTTAGCCGGCTGCTGCTATGGCGATAAGTGTGATCTTCCGTTTGCGGTTGAGTTTGCCGGACACTCTCGTCATCCAGTCCAGCTCTACGAGGTTTTTGGTCTTGTTATTCTCTTCTTTATTTTAAGAAAAATTTTGTCCAGTGGCACAAAACAAATGGAAGCCCTTTTGGGATATCTCTGTGGTTATTCATGTTTAAGGTTTTGTTTAGAATTTTTTAGAGGAGACAGTATTCGAGGACATCAGCTTGGACTCTCTACTTCTCAGTGGGTGAGTATTGTTTTGATCTGCCTTTCACTGGTTTTAGCTTTTAGAAAGAAAGCTTAAGAAGCTTCGCCTGAATCATCGCTCACTGGTGGCTCTAGAGATAGATTTTCTTCGCTTAAGACCCTCTCCACGCTACCTTGAGAAACATAGAGCTCGGACTTAAAAGTTTCATGGCCCCATGCCACGAAAGCATCATCATGCTGATACATCGTTATTGTTTCCCACGGGCAATCTTGTGAGCAGTTTTGACAGCCTATGCAGCGGGCAATATCAATTTCTACTGTCTGTTGAAAACCAGGATTCGAAGAGTCTGGTCCCGGGACAAGTTCAATTGAGTCGACTGGACAACCTGCGATACAGACCTCACACCCCGTGCATCCACTTTGATGAACAACTGCAATTAGTTTTGGTGGCTTCTTTCCTTTCCTTTTAGGCTTAAAACGAGCCGTATGAAAGGGATTCTCAACTAAAACTTCTCTTGAATCTTCGCTATCGCTCATTGTTAAACCCTTTTAATACTTCCATAGAAAAAACCGTCTCGCCTTTGAAGGCCGGACTTCTCGCTGAAACTCATAAGCCAGTAGGTATTTCTGTTTTGGTGTGAGAATTAATTACTTAAAAACTCAACCAAAAAGACTTGAAAACCTAATAAAAATGGCTTCTTAATCCCATTTTAACTCATAGACAGGGCTTAACAAAGCAATTTTGCTTGGACTTTTTTTTAAGCTATATTAGCTGAGCTGTAAATAGAATCACATGCTGTTTAAAATCAAGGGCCTATAAGGACCTAAAATATTTTTTATAGAGGACAATGACATGAAAAAGCTTCGCTTCGTGACGGCCGCCAGTTTATTCGACGGGCACGATGTATCAATCAATATAATGCGACGCCTACTTCAATCTAAGGGAGTAGAGGTTATTCATCTTGGTCATAATCGCTCGGCTCAAGAGGTCGTAGACGCTTGCTTACAAGAAGATGCTCATGCAGTAGCTTTGTCCTCCTATCAAGGCGGCCATACAGAGTACTTTACTTATATTCGAGAGCTATTGAACGAAGCGGGAGCAACCGACGTCAAAATCTTCGGAGGCGGAGGTGGTGTTATTACTCCCTCAGAGATCAGAGAGCTTCATAAAAGAGGAATTAATAAGATCTATTCTCCAGAAGATGGCATGAAGCTCGGACTCTTGGGGATCATCGACGACATGATTGAAAGGGCGACTTTTGACACGACGGATGGGTTCGATTTTTCTTTGCTTAAGGGTAAAGACTTGAGCTATCGCCAAATCGGAAAAGTCATAAGTTCAATTGAAAACAGTGGCTCTGCCCCCATCAAGGTAGAAGGAGGAACGACTCCTGTTCTTGGTATCACCGGAACGGGTGGCGCCGGAAAATCCTCTCTAATTGATGAGCTCTTGCTACGCTTTCACCGTTATTATAAAGATAAGAAAATTGCTTTGATTTCTGTAGACCCAACAAAGAAGAAAACTCAAGGGGCGCTCCTTGGAGACAGAATTCGTCTCGGAAGCGCTTCATATGATCAATTCTTTATTAGATCCTTGGCCACTCGAGACTCAAATACCGAATTAAGTCCGCAAATTCATCAGGTTATTCAGTTCTTAAAATCTCAGGATTTCTCTTTTATTCTGGTTGAAACTTCCGGAATAGGACAAGCCTCTGACGAGATTACGAAGATTGCAGATAAGTGCCTCTATGTTATGACGCCCGAGTACGGTGCAGCGACTCAGTTAGAAAAAATAGAAATGCTTGATTCTGCTGACTTCATTGTTCTCAATAAATTTGAAAAACCACGTTCCGAAGACGCTATCCGCGACATCAGAAAGCAGTACCGCAGAAACAAGGCCCTTTTTGTTGGTCATCCTGGTGCACCCACTGATGAAGAGCTTCCTATTTTCGGTACCATGGCGTCGAAGTTTAATGATTGTGGAGTGAACGCACTTTTTGCCGAAATATCTAAATCACTAGACTTTGATACTTCTGTCTTTGAAGACCTCCCGCAAGAGCGTCTACCAAAAGCTAAGGGCGCAATCATAGCCCCAGATAGAACGCTCTATTTAAGAGAAATCGCTTCGACGACAAGGAATTATAATCAAAAGACTCTCGAGTTAGCACAGAAAATTGATAATTTGGAAGCGCTGACAAAAGCTCAAGCCTTGCTCAAAGACAATACTGAAATTTCTCAAAAGTTGAGAGAGGTAGAGGGAGATATTGACCCAGATGTTTTAAAAAACCTAGAGGATTTAAAACAAATGAGGGCAGATTATAGCAACGGAGAGGCTTCTTACACGGTTAGAGGAAAAGAAATTAAAGTTAAGAGTAAATTTACTTCTCTTTCAGGAAATAAAATTTCAAAAGTAGGACTTCCTAGCTTTACATCAGGAAGCGACCTTGTGAAGTTTCAACGCACTTGTAATGCCCCTGGGCTTTTTCCATTTGGCGCTGGAATATTTCCATTTAAAAGAGCTGATGAAGATCCAAAGAGAATGTTCGCTGGAGAAGGTGGGCCGATGCGAACAAACGGACGTTTTCACTATCTTTCAAAAGATGATCCGGCTAAAAGACTTTCCACTGCCTTTGATTCAGTCACTCTTTACGGGCAGGACCCCGACCGTAGACCTGATATTTTCGGAAAGATTGGAGAAGCGGGTGTTTCTATTGCTACCCTCGCCGACATGTCTGCGCTCTATGATGGTTTTGATTTAACGGACACCAAGACTTCTGTTTCAATGACTATTAACGGACCGGCCCCAATTATTCTCGCTATGTATATGAACACGGCGATCAAGCAAAAGTTGGGTGGTGATGATTTTTGGGATGAAGCCAAAAGAATAGCGGTTATGCAGCAAGTGCGAGGAACAGTTCAAGCGGATATTCTTAAAGAGGATCAGGCTCAAAATACATGTATCTTTAGTCTAGAGTTTAGCCTCAAGCTTATGGGAGATATTCAAGAGTATTTTTGCAAGAATGCTATCAAGAATTATTATTCTGTTTCAATTTCCGGCTATCATATCGCTGAAGCCGGTGCGAATCCGATTACTCAAGTAGCCTTCACTTTGGCAAATGGATTTACGTTTGTTGAGTATTACCTAAGTCGAGGGATGAAAATTGATGATTTTGCTTCAAACCTAAGCTTTTTCTTTAGTAATGGATTGGACCCGGAGTATGCTGTCATTGGCAGGATCGCCCGAAAAATATGGGCGGTTACTATGAGAGATAAGTACGGGGCTGATGAGAAGTCTCAAAAATTCAAGTATCATATTCAGACGTCTGGGCGCTCTCTTCATGCTCAGGAAATAGACTTTAACGACATACGAACGACCCTTCAGGCTTTTATTGCTCTAAGTGACAATTGCAATAGTCTGCACACGAATGCTTATGACGAAGCTATTACAACTCCTACTGAGGAGAGCGTGAGGCGAGCTATGGCGATTCAAATGATTATCAATAGAGAGTTCGGTCTGAATAAAACAGATAACCCAATGCAGGGGTCTTATCTTGTCGAAGAGCTTTCTGAAATTGTGGAGGAAGCAATTATTTCGGAATTTGAGAGGATCTCCGATAAAGGCGGGGTGTTAGGTGCCATGGAGTCCATGTATCAAAGAAGTAAAATACAGGAAGAGTCGCTTCATTATGAAACACTCAAGGACTCCGGGGAAATGCCAATTATAGGTGTAAACACTTACCTAGCTCCTAATATTGACGAACAACTTAATCAAGAAATAGATATCTCGCGAAGCAGTGATGAAGAGAAGCAAATGCAGATAGATCGCTTAATCGCTTTTAAGGAAGAGAATAAGTCAGAGTCAAAGAAGGCTCTGGAGGATTTAAAGCAAGCTGTCTTAGAAAATCGTAATGTATTTGACGAGCTTTTAAAAACTGTAAATTACTGCTCCTTAGGAGAGATAACTGACCTTCTCTTTGAGGTAGGTGGACGCTACCGAAGGAATATGTAGTCGTGGAAAAATCAAAAATATACACAAAAATGGGCGATAATGGTGAAACTGGTCTCGTGGGTGGGACGAGAATTAGTAAGTCCGACTCTCGAATCGATCTTTACGGAGAGGTGGATGAGTTGAACTCGTGGATCGGTGTTGCTCTATGCTTCATGCCCGAGCAGGACTTTGTTAAGGAAGTCGCTTTTTTAAAAAATATTCAATCGAGTTTATTTGACCTCGGGAGTAATTTGGCTTGTGAGGCGGAGCAACGAGCAACTTATAAACTTCCGAATCTTAGCGAGTCCATTATTAAAGGAGTCGAGGCCGAAATTGATCGCTACGATCATGAATGTCCAAAACTCAAAAACTTTATTCTTCCTGGTGGCGATAAAGCGGCGGCTCACTTTCATTTATGTCGAACAGTATGCCGAAAGATCGAACGTAAGATGATTCACTTTAGGGAGCTTCACAAGGAAGAGCTACCAGAGCTTGCCGCCCCGTTTATCAATCGCTTAAGTGATTACTTCTTTGTGCTTTCTCGCTTCATCAATGTGAAAAAAGGGATTGTCGAGGTAGCTTGGGTTCCTCAGGCTTAATTATTTTTTAAACAAACCTTTTAGTTTGCGAACGAGCCCCGTCTGTTGAGATGGATCTGTTGTTTTGAGCGCCTTTTTCTTTTTGTTGGTAGGCTTTTTTGCAGGCTGATCATTACGTTCTTCGTCGCTTTCTTCTGAGACTTTTTCTGGTTGTTGTTCAGAAACTGTCTCGGTTTGTTCGCCCTCTTTCATTCTGCGAATTTTAGCTAGAAGGGTCTTCTGTTTCCTCACTCCAAATTCATCTTCTTCGTCCTCATCAAAGCCTTCAATGTTTGCACCAAGCGGAACAAAGGTTACGTTCGTGCGTTCAAAATCTCGCTTATGGAGCTTAAGCTCATTAACCGACATTTCGGTTTCGTCGAGCTTAATTCGAATTTTGCCTATTTGAATAAAGTCTTCGATGTAAAGATGACTCTCTTGTATTTTGTTCCCGTTTAGATAAGTCCCATTTGTGGTGTCTAAATCTTTCATGACAACTCTGCTTTCAGCGTTTATCTTCACAGCGAGGTGTTTTCCGCTCACCATTGAGTCAGTCACCGTTAAGTGACACTTATTAGAGCGCCCCATGAAGAAAGGCTTTGTGGTTAACCTAACCCTATGATTTTGCTCATTTTCTGAAATTATAAGAAATATTGCCATATTTTCACCTGATTTCAATATTATAGGGGATAATCGCCAGAGTTAAAAAAAATGGTATAAATAAAGTCGAATTTGCCGGTATTATAAGTATGTTATAAATAAGGTAAAATTAGACCTATATAAAAAAGAGTGGCCCAAATGAATGACACAAGCGAACTAATAAAATTAACCGACAAAGCAATTGCTCAAGTGAAGAATATCTTCGAGCAAGAAGGCAAAGGGCCGGACTATGGCTTAAGGCTCGGAGTTGTCGGAGGAGGCTGTTCAGGTCTCTCCTATAAAATCGACTTCGATAAGAAAAAAGAAAAAGACAATATTCTCACTTTTGACAATGTTTCAGTCTTTATAGACCTCAAGTCTTCTATCTATCTGAAAGGCGTGATCCTAGACTTTAAAGACGGCCTGAATGGAAAAGGTTTCGTCTTTGTCAATCCAAACGCCGCCAACACCTGTGGGTGTGGTGAATCCTTCTCAGTTTAATGAGTGTTGCCGAGGTTGTTAATTGCCTAGAAGGTAGCTTTTACGAATTGAAAGACTTCTGTGTTTTAGAAGTGACAGGGGAGGATCGAGAGAGATTTTTATCCGGTCAAACATCAAATGATACTGCTACTTTAGAGGAGGGAGCTTTTATTCTCAATTCTCGTCTCGATCGTGGCGGAAAGTTAAAAGCCTTTTTTTACCAGCTCAAAAAAGAGAGTTGCAGCTACCTCGTTACCCCAAAAAAGCTTTCTCAGTTTTTGAAAGAGGATCTTGAAAAATTCATCATTATGGATGACGTTGAAATAATCGACTCTTCACTTAAGGTATCTCTTTTATTTTCGGCATACCTTGATCCAGAGACAGAATATGGGATTGAGCTTGAGTCGTACCGAGGGAGCTTCGGTTTTCTCCCGGCCGTCTTTTTATTGGGAGATGCTCCCCCGAAGGATCTTTTGTCTATTGAAGATAGCTCATTCAGAACGCTTTGTTTGACACGTGGTGCACCTGTACTTGGATTAACAGCAAAGTTGGATCAATTGGTTACGGACACTGTCGTTAATCTCTCTGGAGTTTCGTTGACTAAAGGATGCTTTCTTGGCCAAGAGACTGTAGCTAAAATTGAGACAAGGCGAGGTGGGGCTTATCTGCCAGTAGCTTTGGAATTAGACAAACCGTTAGAGGCTAAAGCGGGCAATAAGATTTTTATAGATTCTAAAATGGCAGGAGCCTACATAGAGTCTGTGGAACTAGAAAACAAAAATTTCGCAATAGTATCACTCCTAAGGAATTACCGAGTTGAACAAAAAAAATTAAGTGTTGTTGTAAACGAGGAGACCGCATCAGCGACAGTTAATTATCTACCTCTCGCTGGTCCTTACAAAAGAGAAAATTATAGAGATTATTTATTTGAAAAAGCCGTAGGCATATTTCAAAGCATTGGAAATCAAGAGGCCATCGATTCTTTCAAAGAAGTTTTAAAGGTAGATCCTTTTCATGAGGATACCTTGGAATCAATAGGTGTTATTTTTGGCCGTATGGAGCGATTTGAACAAGGTCTAGCTTTTATGGACAAGGTTCTTGAGGCAAATCCCGACTCGATTATGGCCCATACAAATAAGAGTCTCTTTCTTATGAGGCTTGGAAAAATTGAAGAGGCAGAAGAAGAAAAAGCTCAAGCTACTGTCAAGTCGTTTGCAAGCTTTGGAAAGGTTGCCAATGATAAAAAAGAACAGGAAAACCTCGCAAAGCAAAAAGAGTTTGAGGTTGCACGCCGATTAGATATGTTTAAACAGGTTTTAGAAATGGACCCTGAAGACGAGTTAGCGAACTTTGGCATGGCCGATGTCATGTACTCCAAGGGGAACGCAGTGGAGTCTATACCTTTACTTGAAAAGGTCCTTGAAGTTAATCAAGGTTACTCGGTTGCCTATCTCTTGTTAGGAAAGTGCCACATTCAACTAAAAGACAAGAGTAAGGCTCGTGAGGTCTTTGAAAAAGGGATAGAGATTGCCTCTTCAAAGGGAGATCTTATGCCTGCCAATGAAATGCAGAGTCTTCTGTCAGGACTTTAAAGCCGTTTTTTCCATTAACTCTTTTTTGAGTTCGACGATCTTTGCTTCATTTTTTTTGTTTAGCTTAGAAACAGCTTCTTCCTCTGCCGCTTGATCAATTTGGATTTCTTCAAAAATTAGCGAAGCAATTTGATGCCCTCTCTGCGTTATTTTCCCAAGTGAAAATGCTTGTTCCAAAGGCTCTGAGCAGGCCTTTAACATCAGCGCCTCTTCGGCGAAGCGATAGTAAATTTTTTGTTGCTCCTCTTCTGAAAAGAGGCTCAGGGCTTCAGGATTTGCCGCCATTTCTTTGAATAGACGATAAGCCCAATAGAAGGTCAAAAAACCGTGATAAAGGCCTCTGATAGGTCTTAGGGCGCGTCTCCACGGACTAAAGAATATCTTGTCTTCATCCTCGATAATGATCTCCTCTTCTCCCTCAAGAAGGGCATTTAGATAGTGATGTCCATTTTCATGGAGAAGATCGTCAATGAGGTCAACGTCGTCACGATTGTAGAGGTTGATACATGAATAGTGAGGAAGAACGGACATTGAATAGCTTACAATTTCATTGGTGTTGATTGGGACAATAAAGCTAGTGAAGCCAAAGAGGGTATTGTTGAGTTCCTGCGAGAGCTTTGATATTCGCTCTAAGGCTTGAGAGATTCTCTCAAGCTGATGCTCATAAATGTTTTCATCAAGCTCGACCTTGATGAGCTCTGGAGCTAGATTCATATTCGCCTGAGTCATTTTTTCGTGACTTGTGATAGCGAGTATCTCGTCTTCCTCATCGATCATGAGTTCATTTTGTTTTGGATTGAAACCAGCAATAGGAAGAATTTCTTGATGATAGTGAGAGGGAAGGGGGAAGAACTTATTTTCTTCACCTAGAAATAAACCCTTACCCTCACCAAGCTCTGGAACTTGCCTATAAGCAACGGGACCATTTGGCTCCCAGTTACCTTCGGCAATATGAAGCTGAAAAAAGCTAATAATTTGATATTCTTGAATTTGAAGAACCTCTAAGATGGCCTCTCTCGGGTCAGTGTGTTGCTCTAGTTCCTTAAGAATAAAGCCCAAGTATTCGGTATTTTCAAAAAAGTCGATCACCATTTCTGGTTCGATTTCTTCCTCTTCTAAAACTCCAACTGTTTCGACAATTGTGTCGATAAGGTTCAACCAGTAGTACTTCTTCGGGCCATAGGCATTCAGCTCTTCTCTACGAATAAGCAGTGAAAATTCCTCTTGGAAGTCAGAACTTAGAAATTCGCTAGTGTCTCCATCGGAGACATCTTCTCTTAGTTCTTTTAGAAACTGATTATAGGATTCTCTAAGGTTTTTTTCAATTCCGCTTGTCAGAGGAGAATGTAGCAGGAGGTTTTTTGAGATTTTCATGGGGTTCCAAAACAAAGATGGCTGGGGCGGCGAGATTCGAACTCGCGACCAACGGATTAACAGTCCGCTGCGCTACCGCTGCGCCACGCCCCAATTCATGTTTATGAGCTTACTTTTATAAAGCAGATCTGGTTGCTTGTCCAGACTGAAATACTGGAAAATACGTCAAGATGTTTTCTATCTAATTGAAATTACGATTACTTGATTTCCCTGCTCAAGTATTGCTCTTAAGCTGTCGATAAGACCATATGGAATTTAAAGGCCAAATCATTAAAAATCTTTTCAGGATTCTAACACCTGAAGAAATTTCAGAATTAACAACCTCGTTCTCCGGAAAGAAGAAGGTGAGTTTATCTCTTCTTGTAAAGGCCGACATGGATGGTTTGGACTATCAGGAGGTCATCGAAAAAGAGCAAGCCAGTGAGGATAATGAGCAAGGCTCCGGCAAGGCAAAGATTCTTCCTTTTGATAATGGGGAGCCTGTCCAGTCCGATCTCGAAACTTCACTGATTCTTCAGGTAGGACAAAGAGTTTCGAAATTAATGCAGGAGTATGGAAAAGTTTTTGCCGAGCTTGATAAAAAGGTTCTTGGGCAAAAACGATTTGCAAAGAAAAAGTCTCTCGGAGCTAGAAAGCAATCAAGCGCCTTAATCTTAGAGCAAAAGAAAAAGCTTCATCAGTCTTATTCAAAAATAAAAACAATGGAAGTGCTAACGCTCTATAAAGACACTTCAAATGTAGATATAGAGCAGCAAAAAAGATCTAAAGAGGAGTTTTCCTCCTCTACTCAATTAGGTGTTTTAGTCGATAAAAAACAAGCTTAACTTTATCAGCATTACCTATTGAGACCCTTAATAACATCAAGACCAAGGGGTTTATCCTCAGAAACTTGAAGGCTAGCCTTTTGAAGCACACAGCTATCTATCATTGCAACAGCAGCTGGCCTATAGTTTCCGCTATTTTTTAAACCACCAAAGGGAAGCTTAGGGCTTGCGCCACAAGTTGAGCGATTGAGGTTTATGAGTCCAGCATCTATTTCTTCGAGACACTTATTGAAGATTGCATGATCTCTTGTAAAAACTCCGGCAGCTAAGCCATACTCAGTAGCGTTTGCAATATGAATAGCCTCTTCAATTTCCTTGTAAGGGATAAAGGTGCAGTTCGGTCCGAAGATTTCACTAGATAAAAAGTGAGACTTATCGTCCCATGCTTTAGCAAGATGAATTGAGGGACTTACGTAGTATCCATCAGTATTTTTGGTAAGGTGCTTACCTCTCATAATTTCTTCTATTCCTTCCCGCTTTGCCATTCCCATGAAGAGGAGATAGCTATCGAGCGCTTTTTTGTCGACGAGAGGTCCCATGAATGGCTCTTTTTCAAAATCAATGGGGTGGTCTACGATTATTTTCTTACTGAGGTCGTGAAACTTTTCAATAAATTCATTTATGAGGGATTCGTGAATAGCCACAATACTAGTAGATGTACACCTCTGACCGGAAGTCATAAAAGAGGCTTTCAAAATTTCCTCTAGAGCAAGTTGAGGGTTAGCATCCTTGTGAATGATTCCCGGATTTTTACCTCCGAGCTCTAAGGCTACGAGCTTTGAAAGATCGTTGCTCGTGCTATTTAAAATCTGCAGTCCAATTTCTTTACTGCCAGTAAAGAAGATGCCCTTTAAGCGTTTATCGTTGACGAGTCTTCGTGCAATTTCGCCATCGCCTTGAGCTAAACAGACAACCCCTTTTGGAAAGCCTGCCTCGTGAAAGCAGTCTATCAAAAGCTGTGCACTATAGGCCGTTTTTTCAGATGGCTTGAAAACAACAGAGTTCCCACTGATCAGGGCACTGAGTATCTGAGTGTTCGCCAAGTGGCACGGGAAATTGAAGGGGCCAATGATAAGGCACGGGCCAAGTGGTCGGTAGTAAACTCCGCCTTTAGTGTTTGGCATAATCTCTTCAAAGCTTTGATCACTAATTCTTGGAAGAGAATCATTGATAGTTATATCTACTTTTCCGATAACCGAGTTAACTTCGCCTGTAGCTTCCCACAAAGGCTTTCCCATTTCTAGGGAGATGGCCTCTGCAATAAGTTCCTTTTTGGCGATAACTTGTTCTTGGTAGCGTTTTAAGAAATTTATCCGGTCTTGAATTGACAGCTTACGCCAAAACTTAAAGCCTTCGACACAACTGTGGATAAGTTCGTCAATTTGATTATAGTCAAGAGGCATCTCCCAAAGAAGGCAGCTTGTATCAGCTGGAGACTCTCTTTTTAAAAAATGCTCAACACCTTGAGGACCTTTTTGAGAAGAGGGGTTATATCTTCCGTTAAAGTAATTACCCTTCATTTGATACTTCATAATTTATCCTTAATAGAAAAAGCCCTTGCCTATATTCTTTATAACACGGGGTTTTGTTTCACTTATTATTTTTACTTTGTTTTCGTTCTCAAGGCTAGCCAGGTTAAGCGAGCAGTAGAAGGCATGTTTCTCATACTCTTCTTTCAACAAAAATGGCCGATGTTCAGAAGTTTTTGAACTTCCTTTATCTGATACAACTTCGTAGTCTCTTATTTCTTTTATTGGTTGAATGTCATCTCGCTTAGCTCTGAAATGGGGACCGCCGTCGAAGGGGTCAACTTCTCGAGTATATTTGAAGCCAGCATTTAAAAGCATTCTCCTAACTGGCTCTGTTAAATCATTCACCTTTCCAATTGCATCCCGAGCTTCCACCGGAAGTAAGGCTTCGTAAATAGTCTCACTGGGAAAGAGAGAAAAGATAAACTCTTTGTTTTGGCGAGAAAGTTTATCAGCATCAATGTAGTCCATATTTAAAAACTGCCTACCGATGGCTTCCCAGAGAGGAGAGTTACCTTTACTATCAAAAGGAGGCATAAGCTCCACATGAATCTGTTCAGTGAAGAGTTCTGGATTAAGTCCTATGAAAAGAAAGCGGCAAAAAGATAGTGCCTTACCAAGTTTTAGATCAGAGCCTCTATACTCCGGCAGAAGAACAAGACCTCCGATCTCAGTGTAGCCGTCTGTCGTATAGCCAAACTTTAACGTACCGTGAATAAAGCCAGTGTTAAGAGATTCACTATATTTATTTTCTTGCCCTACCGTTAGAAAAAAATGGGGCTCTTTCTCTGTACCGTGCTTTCCATGAATAATGGACACACCTATTACCTCATTTTGGGTAATGTTTTCTAAAACAAAAATAAACTCGTTTTCCAGTGGAGCTTTCTTAGGATTTTCAAAACTCTTTTGAGATAGAAGGAGTTTGGATTTAAGCTTGGACTTGTCTCGTGGAAGATTAATAAAGTTCATTAATTCACTGAGAGAAAAAAGGTCATCTAAATCATTAATGTGGGCGCTTCTTATGGCGAACTGATCATTTTTTTGCAAGGAGAGTGCCTAGGGTTTCGAGTAAGTTTTCATCAAATAAAAAAGGAAAGTAGAGTCTGTTGTCACTCCCTACCTTTATGCGAGGTTCTGTTACTTTCGTTCCAACTTCTACAATTAGTCCATGAACCTCTACAGCTAAGCCTAAAGAACAAAAAAACTTTTCGAGCAAAGCTTCCTTTTTCTCAATGGCCCCGTTGGCTCCATAGATACCGCCCAGTTTTATAAGCTTCAAAAGAGCAGTTGCTAGTCGAAGGTCGCTCCGAGAGACATAGACAGGGTGAGAAGCAGGTAATTTCTTAGAAAGGCTTAAACTCATCGGCATTGGGAGAAAGTTAGCACTATGGAAAAAATCATTTTTTTTCAATGTGTTTTTTGCCTCAAGAGAAAAGAAGTCTACCTCACGACCGAGATCCTTGCGCTGGGGACCCCATGCCACGCCAATCGCAACTTTTACGTCTGGCAGGAATTTATTGAGAAATATTTCTAAATCTTGAGTGAAAGAGTCAACTTCCTCTGAGGAGGCGTAACCTTGATCTTCAATAGCTGCCAAGAGAAGGCTTTTGACAACAAGCGGGTGTCCGGCGCCAAGGATACTCATCTGCCCATCCAAAATCGCTTCTAAGCCGCCAGTTTGATGGGAGCTACTCTTTATGGGTCCGGTCCCCAGGACGAAGGTCTCGCCCTCATAGCGGCATGTCGAGAGGCTTCGGGATTCTTGTATGATGGAACTGAATAGTTGATTTATTTGGTCTTCTAAGTTCATTGTTTTTCGTACCTAATTTTGCTTACTTGAACTCTTATGCTGTCACATCAATAATACTATTATGTCAGATACTAGCACGACGAAGGGCTTAAAAGCATCCCAACAGTTATATATTGAAGGGGATTTTGATCAGGCCATCGAGAAAACATTAGAGAGTAAGGATGAGCTTGATCAGGGTTTGTTTCACTATAATTTAGGATCGCTCTATCTCAAGAAAGGTAGCTACGGCCCTGCCCGTTATCATTTGGAAAAAGCAAAGAAGAGTGATTTCAGCTATCCCATGCTTTGGAATAATCTTAGTTTTCTAAATTCTCAGCGAGAAGTCCTCGACCCTACGAAGTCACCTTTTTTAAAAGAGAAATTGATAGGTCACTATATGGACCTTCCTTCTGTTCTTTTGACTGTCGTTGTCGCGCTCTCTTTGGCAACAACGCTTCTAGCAATTAGGTTTAGGAGACTTAAGAATTATTGGTTGGCCGCATTGCTGATCATTGTGTCAGTCTCACCGTGGGCGGTACGCCTGGCGCTCGATAGAAACTACAAATTTGCCGTTGTCATCAAAGGGGCGCGAGTATTTGAAGGCCCTTCAAAAATATTTCAAGACTTTGGTCAAATCCCAGAAGGGAGTCGAGTGATTGTAGGAAAATACCATGATAAGTGGTACTACATTTTATCTCCAAGTGATTTTTCTGGTTGGGTTGAAAAGTCTACTCTTGGCTTCTATTGAGGGTATACCTCGGAAGCATAAAAGGCATAATGTTCTAAAGGGCTTCGGTTTTTTCTTTAACCTAGACCTCTAAAGAAATCGAACCTTAGTGATTGTTATTAATAATCAAAACACAGCTCGCAGGAAAACTTAATGAGTTACGAAAGAGAAATCAATAAGAAAATTGAAAACAGTGAAGAGCTTCCAACGAAGCTTGAAATTTCTGTTCTTAAATATTTTTGGCAATCAAATCCTATTATTGGAAAGAAGTCTGACTCAATCCCAAGATTCCTCCGAAAAATCGATGTCTTTAAAAACTTTACGGAGAATGAACTTCGAGTTCTTTCGAAGTTTCTTCACCTTAGAAAGTTTGGACAAGGCGAAACGATCTTTAATCAGTCTGAAAGAGGAGTCGGGTTTTATATCATTTATTCTGGCTACACCGATATTGTCGTCGGTTCTCATGACGTGGGACCTACAAAAGGTGACGAGCGCGAAGCGGATCATATCTTAACGCTCGAAAAATATGAATACTTTGGTGAGCTAGCTCTATTACAAGAAAATAGTGAACGAAATGCTTCGGCAATATCCAGGCGAGGTTGTGAACTGCTAGGGCTCTTTAAGCCTGATGTGGACGAATTAATTAACACTTACCCATTAATTGCAGCGAAGGTTCTTCAGTCAATCAGTTTGATCGTGGCTAATCGTTTATTTTCCCTCACAAGAGAAGTCCAAGAGTTGAAGTACAAATTTAACGCCTTTGAAAGAGAGAAAGATGCAAAAAAGTAAGGGAGTAAGTAAGGCCGAAAAGGTACGACTCTATTTTTTCTTCTCCTCAATTGTCGTTGTATTTGGACTATTGATTTCAATGCCTAGGGTTTCGATTCCACTTTTGCTCGGATACGTGGTCTATTTGATTATCTACCCAGCGGTACCGACTCTCGAAAAAATTGGTGTCAATAGAATTGGAGCGATTTGGCTTGTCTTTTCTTCGCTAATCTTTTTTTCAACCTATCCCTTCGTTAAGGTTGTTCCAACTATTTCTGCCGAGGTGGATAATATTCAGTACTATCTCCCTAAGGTTGAGAATTATGTCACTAATAAGTACCAAGAAATTAAGTTAGAGGTGAAGGCAAGAGTCGGATTCGAGGTAGAGGATAAGTACTTCTTCCAGGCGATGGATTACGCAAGAAAGTCCTCTACTGATGTCCTTTTGAGTATTCCTAAAGTGCTCGCATCCTTACTTGAATGGGTGTTTTTTATTCCTTTGATCATATTTTTCCTTCTTAAAGACGGAAGGACTTTTAAGGCGGGAATTTTGCGCCTAACGCCTAATAGTATCTTTGAAAGGGTCTATTTCTTATCTCATCAATTCAATAAAAAATTAGGTGACTATATTTTTGCTAAATTCGTGGAAGCTTCGATTGTTGGAATTGTCATTACATCCGGGCTCCTCATTCTGGATGTACGCTTTGCTCTTCTTTTTGGCTTAGTTGCCGCTTTCTCCAATATAATTCCCTACGTTGGACCTGTGATAGGTTTTATTCCGGCGCTACTCTTCTCTTTAGCCGAATATGGGAGCGGAACTACTCTTGGTGCCATAATTACTCTCTTTGTTATTGCCAATGCCATCGATATCGCACTCGTATTTCCCATATTGGTCTCGAAGATAGTTGATCTTCATCCCCTGACCGTCGTCGTCTCAGTTATCCTGGGAAGCCAATGGCTTGGGATTGTAGGCATGATTATATCAATACCCTCTGCTGCGGCCGTTAAGCTGATTATTCAAGAAATTTACAAAGAAATTTACCAAAGAACGTGAACTGTTTTGACGATGTTTGTTACTCCTTGATATCCTCCGCGCACAGACTTTTCGAGGCTACTAAAATGCGTCACTGCTCCTTTTTACTCATCTTGATTTCATCACTACTAATAGGTTGCGCTGTTAATCGACCTAAGGGTGGCACTGAAGCGGAGGTTCTCTATAAAGAGGCTGAGGAGCTGATTGGCGCTGGACGCTATATACTCGCTACAGAGAAGCTCAACAGAATAAGAAGCAAGTATCCCTATAGTTACTATGCTACTTATGCGGAGCTCCTAGGCGCTGATGTGCTTTTTAAACAAGAGAATTACGCAGAAGCTGCTGCAGCTTACATCGTTTTTAAAGACTTTCATCCAAGGCACAAGAAAGCAGATTACGTCGTTTGGAAGATCGGTGAGTCGTTTTTCAAACAGCTTCCCGATACGTTTGATAGAGACTTGGGCTCTGCGTTTCAAGCCATAAAGTACTTTACCGAGCTCAAGAGCGTTCATGCCTCGAGTGAGTACGCAGAAAAAGCTGATGAGCGAATCGGTAATTGTGAAGAGATGATACGCAATAAAGAAAAATATATAGCAGACTTCTACTACAAAACAGAAGTGTTTGATGCTGCTCGATTTCGCTATGAAAATATTATTAGTGAGTTTAAGGAGCCCAAGTTGCGTGCCCATGCTATAATAAGAAGTATTGAGGCTTCGGCAGAACTTGGTGATGCAGCTTATTGTCGCAAAAATAAGCCAATTTATTTAAGTATGCTTGATCCTAAATTTACGAAGAAGTTTAATTCAGCAATGGAAGACTGCACAGAGCAATAGGGAGCGTTGTTTGAAATCCTTGAAAAGAAATGATGATTATAGAAAAGCTAAGGAGCTATTTGATAGTTCAAATTACAAGTCATCACAGGCGATCCTCAATGAAATTATTGAAACAGAGATAGATGACAAAGACCTTCTTTCTAAGTCTTTTTTCTTGTTGGCCAATATCTTTCATATAAAAGGGGAGATAGGAAGAGCAATAAAGGGATTTAACAAGTGTCTCTCGCTTGATCCTTCTCACACTGATGCAGCGATAAGTTTGTCCGTTCTTTACAATGACATTGGTCAATACGAAGAAGCGAAGAGGATTTTTGACACGGCTAATGAGCGCGTTAAAACGACTGCTAATGAAGAGTTCATGGAAGACGGTCATATTAATAAGAAGTTTGCCGACAAACACTTCGAGTTAGCAGAAATGTACTTCACTTATAATCGCCTCGATGAAGCCCTATTCGAATATAATAAGGTTCGGCATCTCACTCCGTCTGATTTAGAAGTAAGAATTAAGATTGCAAAAACATATGCTAAGAAGAATTTTATCAATAAAGCCTTTGATGAACTAAAGGCCCTCAAGCTCGAGAACCCGAACTATCTACCAGCTAGAATTGCTCTTGGGGTTCTTTTTTATGGTTCTGGAAAGATCCTAGAAGCTCAATCTGAATGGGAAAAAGCACTTACAAAAGACCCTAGAAGCGAGGAAGCTCTGATGTATTTGAATCTCTCTCGGACGGCGACCGAAACAACACTCTCATAAAAAAAGCCTGCTATTAAAGCAGGCTTTTTTTATTCACAAATTTTTAATTACTTTTTAAACTTCTTTGTTTGCCTGAGCGTCCGTAGATTGAATTGCTGGAGTTTGTTGCTCCTCTAGGTCTGGCATACTGGCTACGCTTGGCTTTGACGATTTTGTTCTCGTCGAATCATCAGAGCTGTAGTTGACGATATACATTTTCAGTTCTTTGTACATCTTGCAGCGAACCTCAAGTTTGCTGTCTTGGAGCACGATTTGTCTCGCAAGCTTTGTTTTATTGTTTATTACGATTGGTGCCTTAAGGTTTGCGGACATGTCCGTCACTACCTTTGGAATAGTGAGGATGGTGTAAACGCTTGCATCGTTAATTGAGCCTAGTTCAAGAGAAGCGAGTTCAGCAGGAAGTAGTTTAACGATGTACTCAGGTTTAAATATTTTTGGTTCGATAATTGGAAAAGCTGTGGCAGGATCTTCGGCAGATTGAAACCAAAGAATTAAAGTCTGATCGCCCGGATCAACAATAAAGAACTTTTTCAAGCTTTCAAAGCCCAGAAGACCTTCTTTGAAAACAATTACGTCTTTTTTGTCGACTTCTAATTCACCAAATCTTGTTGTGTTGATTTTCACTAAACTGCCTCCAAAATTAGGCCCTGATAGCCTCGGGTAATTGATTCTAGCAGTCAAAGAATCGAGAAAGCAAGTGGGAATTTACTTCTTCTTAAGCTCTGCAGAGAGCTCTGATAAGCTCTGTAAATCACTTTGGGAGGCTTCTGTATTTTGATCCTGAATGGCCTGATAGACCTCTTCACGGTGTATTTTGGTCTCTTTTGGGGCTTTTATCCCTAGGCGTACTTGCTTGCCCTTTATTTGCACCACAACAATTTTAATGTGGTCGTCAATTGCGATACTTTCGCCCAGCTTCCGTGTCAAAACTAACATACTTGTTACCTCAGTGGGATTCCTGAACCTTCCTGTTCCGGTCCGAAACCTTCATATATTACTTGCCAAATGTAAAGACAAGTAAAAAAAATACGTTTGATTGTAAATAGCTTGTTTTGGAGGGCTCTGAAAGACCTATGGTAAAATTTACCTTAGAAAGTCTAAAAGTCTTTGGTTCATTAAACCTTGGCTTGATTTATAGGTCGTTTTCAAAATATTTTGCTGGCGCGTGATGTCACTGAAGAGCTCTGTAACGTCTGCGTCAACCAAGGCACTCTTTCTCGTCGCAGCATCTATCTTGGCGTCCTCGTTACCGACTCGGGACGACTCAACACTATTCATGATAGAGCCGACTTTGGTTCTCATCGTGACAAGTCTGCCGATGGCATCATCAAATTTCTCTAAGAGACTTTGAGTGAAGTTGGGATCGTTATTCTCTAAAGAAGAGGTAAGTCCATCAAGGAGTGAAAAAATATTAGAACGTTCTCGGTATTGTTCAGTTTGCGGCTGAGCTGAGGCAAGATCCCTTCCCGAGTTATCTGGATTAGAAATACCTTCTTGGGCATCTCTGATCTTTCTGAGTTCTGGGGGAAGTGCATCCTTGGGCCCAACTTCTTTAAAAGGGTCGGGTTGGCTGTCAGCGGAGTCGTCATCAGTAAAGAAGACTTCTTGTCCGTTTAAATTAATGGGAACAAAGAAGTCCTTGCTAATTTCGAGGGTGACTTTACCAGTGTCTCCTTTATACTCGCCTTGATCTGTGAAAGGCTTCGTTAGCGTTTTATAGCCACCAAAGAGATACTTATTTCCAATTCTCTTATTCGCAATAGAGAGGGCTTGATTTCGAAGCTGCTTTACTTCATTTGAAATGTTTTTTCGGATGTTAGCATCATAGAAATCACTGGACTGAGCAATGGCAATTTCTTTAGCTTTATTTAATATCTCTACAACTTGCTCGATTGATTTTTCCGTTGAGTTGAGCTGCAATTCTGCGTAGTCGGCATTCTTGATATACTGTTCATTATCTTTTATTCTGGATTGGAGAGTGAGAGCTTCAACATTGCTCATCGGGTTGTCGCTTGGCCTAGTCATAGACTTAAGAGTAGACCCTTTCAATTGAAGGTTCTCCATCTTTTCCTTGCTCTTATTCAATGCGTATTTAAGAGCATGTGTTGAGCTATTTTCCGAAACTCTAGTCATCTCTACCTTTTAATATTTAGTACGGTTTCAAACATCTCGTTGGCCGTTGCCATGACTTTTGCGGCGGCATCATAGGCGTGTTGAAAGCGCACCATATTTGCTGTCTCTTCGTCCAGAGAGACTCCGCTGATTCTTTCTTTAACTGTTTCAACTTGAACTCGTATACCTTCCATTTGTTCGGCATCAAGCTTGGCTTTTCCAACCTCAACCCCTACATTTCCTACCGTCTTAAGGAATTCTTCTTCAATGGTAGCGGTGCCTCCAGACATAAACTTCTCATGTTGAAGCTTAGAGATGGCCAGCGATATACGGTTGTCGCCAGGGCTGTTAGGTCCAACTGCTGTCACTATATTGCTTATGTCTGCTTTTACCTCGTCACTAAGCTCTAAATTGATAGCAGCTCCATCTTTTGTGGGAGTCACTTTAAAGAAATTGACTCCTGTCACAGGACCTTTTCTATCAGAGGCTGGCGCTTCACCATTCGGACCGAGATTGATTTCCCTTCCGACATAGCCCCTGGAGTGAATAGCATTAACTGAATTTGCAAAGTCAAAGGCCAGATCATCTATCTTGCCTTGAAGATGCTGGATATCACTATTTCTAACTTTAATAAGGGAGGCTAATCTGCCGCTTTTAAATTTAGGTGTTATCTTATGCGAAGGTCTTGCTTTGAAGAAAACCTCGACGGATCCATCCATTCCGCTAGAAGACTGATTCAATGAGGCACCAGAAGCGGCTAGTTCTTGAAATTGTCCACCAGCTACGATTGTTCCAACACCGACAGCACTGACAATGAAATTATTTTTATCGTCCTCATAAGTATGAACTTGAAAACTTCTTGATAGCTCTTTGACTGCGAGATCTCTTTGATCCCTTAAGTCTCCTGTCTCGTCTCCACCGGCTTCAAGATTAGCGATCCTGATATTGAGTTCTGTAATACTCTCACTCAAGGCATTTACGTCTTTAATTTCGCCACCAAGTTTTTGATCAATACCTCGAGATAAGGTATCTAAGGAATCTCTAATTCTATGAAAGTCTTTAGCTACTAAATTTGCCGTGTCTCTCACTACAGATCGCATTGTTTCATTGTCAGGCTGAGAAGAGAGTTCTCTGAAAGCATTATAAAACTGATTCATGACATTATTAAGGCCGCCATTATCGATCTCATTAAATATATTTTCAATTTGTGACAACTCTTCATGTCTGTAGCGACTGAAGCTCTCTTTTGCGATCGATTTTTGTAGGCGCTTTTCTACAAATGGGTCGTGAGTTCTATCAACACCGCGAACTCGAACTCCAGTTCCTTGTATAATCCCCGCGGAGTTAACAGGGTTACTGGTGGTTTGATGAACCCGCTGTCTGGAATAGCCCTCTGTATTGACGTTGGTAATATTGTGCCCCGTCGTCTCAAGAGACTTCTTCGCTGCAATAAGACCTGAATTTCCAATACCTAGTATATCTACCACGGGTCCTCTTTAGTTTCTCTTAGCGGCTTGCGCGGCTAGAGAGTCCCTTATTGTTATAGGTGTTATAGTTTTTTACCCCCAAAGCATCTTCTCTAATTTCTCTGAGGTTATTTATAGATCGATTCAGAAAGAGCTGATTCTTTTTATTTTGAGCTTGAATCTTTTCAATAATATCGATGAGTAATTGATTAAAGCGAAAGAGGTGCTTTTCATTGTTGTGCTCTTCATACTCGCTCATGACTTGGATGAGTTCAGAGACAGAATCGACTGTTTTTATACCTTCGGCTGAAAGGAAGTCGTTCAATTGATCTATGCACCTTTGGCGAGCCTTCTCTAGAAAAGTTATCCTTTGGACGACCTCGGCTTTTTCTTTTAAAAGAGGCTCGAGAGTATCAATATCACTTGTTAAGAGGAGGGAGTACTCTTCAAAAGTTTTATCAAGTAACTCTGAATGTTCCTCGCAAAATCTCTTCCAAATATCTGTTATTTGAAAGTAGAAAAGGCGAAGACTTTTATTTTCGTTCATGATTTGTCCTAAAATTCAGATTCTAAAATTTTGTCGGCCAATTTTTCATAGTTAACGTTATAGCTTCCTGCTTTGATCTGCTCTTTGAGCCGAGCGATTTTTTCCGAATTGTCTACTTCTGGCGCCATATCGACAGCTTTTTTGATTCTGGCGTAGTCTTTGACAGCGTTGGGAATCTCCACCTTCGCGTGCATGCCAGTCTTTGTGTCAATCTCACTTTTTCTAGCGGGGAGGTTTCTCTGTATAGGGCTCTGCTGTAAAGCATTCGACTTAATCGAATTATTCTTTGTTTTACTACGAGGAAAAAAGCTAGAGCGTCCATTGTTAGGATCTATCTTATTCATGATCAGCCTCCGGGCCTTGGTTCATCTGTATTTTCTGCTTCATTTCTATTGAGCTTTCAGGTGCTTGAGGTCCTTCCATTTCTATATTATTTCTTTTAATAATCCGGCTTTTTTGGTCCTTAGTGAAAGCGGCCATAGCCTGTGGATTTCTAAATTTCTTAGGATAGATTTGATTTAAAATAAGATCCTGGATACCAACACCATTATTTATATTGGTAAGAGTCTTGGCTTGCTCTGTATTTTGAAGATCTTTGTAATAGTCCATAGCAGAGCCTTCAGAGGCACCTTTACCGATGGATTTGTTCATTTGTTTAAGCATGTACTCAACGAATTGTTGCTCGAGTCCACCAGCAACTTTTTTGAAGTCCTCTGGAACATATTGAAGATCGTCACCTCTAGTTCTAAGGCGCTTGTCATCATCAGTGTTCTTATGATTTTGAATGTTTGGGCGATGAATTTTCACGGCCTTCCTTTGCCTATTTCTAAAGCCTCCAATCCTTGAAAGCCTTTGTGCGTCTTCATTTTATCACTTTTTTGGGTTTATGTCCTAATGCAGCTTATTCCTGAAAATAATTCTCATTAGATAAATTCGATTTCTCCAATTAGGGCACCATTTTTCCTAAGTGCTTGAAATATCGAAATCAAATCTTCGGGGCTAGCCCCAAAGGCATTTAAGCTTTTCACCAATTCGTTTAGTGTAGTCTTTTTGTCAACAAAGTAGAGCTTGTCCTTGGCGCCTTTTCCCTCGCCACCTTGCACTTCGATTGTTAGATCTCCGTGGCTAATGGCAACTGGATTGATGACGACCTCACCACCAGCGACGATTGTTCCAGTTCTCTCGTTTATAACGATCTTCGCTTTTTGATCGCTGTAGACTTTAAAGTTCTCTACTATGGCCATCAGCTGAACCACTTTACGTTGATAGTGAACGGGAACGATTAAGTCTATCGTGGTGGCATCCTTGCTCATGGCATACTTCCCACCCAACTCTTTGTTTACCGTCTTCTCGATCCTTGCTGAAGTCGTAAAGTCAGGATTATTAAGGCTCAAGCGGATAGATTTCTTTTCATTGAAGGCAAAATTTATTTCACGCTCAATCGTTGCTCCACTGCTAATTGTTCCCGTAGTAGGGAAAGCTTTACCTCTGTTAAGACCACCAATTGATACCTGGCCATTTGCGACGGCGTAAATATTACCATCCCCTCCTTTTAGGGGAGTTACTAATAGTGTTCCGCCTGCAAGTGAGCCTGCGTTTCCGATACTTGATACTGTAATATCAATTTTTTGTCCTATTCGACCAAAAGCCGGAAGCTTGGCCGTAACGATAACACTAGCAACATTTTTACTGGAAACTTCTCGCTTTGGATTTAGACCTAGCTTTTGAAACATTCTCTTAAGTGATGAGTCTACAATCTCACCACCCCCGTCACCAGTGCCATTTAGGCCAATAACAAGACCGTAGCCAATAACAGGATTTTCCCTTACACCCTTGATATGAACAAGGTCCTTGAGACGGCTCATTTTGGCACTAAGACCAAAAGAAGAAATGAGTGCTACTGCAATGAATAATTTTTTCATCTTTTTTACCTTAGGACAGTTATGTTATTTTCAATCACGGTATCGCTTATGACGGTATCGTCATCTAGAACATCTTTTCTTGATACGAGTGCCTGAACTTCTATCATTCTTTTTCTATTTTTATAGAGAACACTTTTTCTGCCACGAAGAAGTAGATGGTCATCATTTATTTCCTCAACTACGACACTAGAGACCCTGTCATAAATTTTGTCTGAGCTGGCATCAACATTCTCATCCTGATTTGCTGTAGAGGCAGGAGAGGGACCTTTATTTTCTTCCTTTTCAGCAGGTTTACCACCACCATTGGGTGCACTAACGGGAGAGGGAAAAGCTCTTTTGAGTTCAGCTGTGATTTCATTTTTCATTTTACCAGCGACTTTAATAAGGATGATATCTCCATGAGATTTTTTGTTATTCTTTGTAAAAAGATAATTATTTCTTCCTTCTACTCCAGACCAAAGACTACCGTCCCCTCGATTGTCCGCAATATCCCTGGCCTTCACTCTCGTTTTAACTCGAGGATTCGAATATTCTCTTTTAACGGAGGGAACGACATATGGGTTATTTTGAGAGTTAATCATTGGTTTGCTTGAGACGGCATTTCGCTTGCGATAAAGGTCAAAATTAGGCTTTCGCGTAGGAGCTTGAACGCCATCTGAGCGATCAAACTCTTTATGCATTTGGTTGATATAATTAGCACAAGACCCAAGAGTCGTTAGACAGATTAAAAGCAGTGCAAAGTTTAGGGTGTTCTTCATAGTTCGACCTCGACCTCATTGAAATTAGTGATTCGCCCAATAATTATTTTTTTAGAATTTATCGTTTTCAATTGGATGACTTCTCCAAGTCTGCCTGCCCTCATTGGAGTGGCACTTCCGTTGAGCTTAATAACTCCCGAATTCATATTAATCCGAACCGGTTGCCCTGGTCTGACAAGATTTAAGGCCGATAAGTCGGTAAATTTGATTGGCTGACCTTGCTTCATACCCTTGTTCAGTTTGTAAAAAACTAATTGGGATTGATTGGTAAAGTAAGCCTCAGGGGAAATAGAGTAAATGGTCGCTTTTTTTACAGAGCTGGGGCTTAAGCCCTTATGATTTATAGGTAATGCTGAGGTTGCACTAAGCACCTCTGTTTTTACAGCGACTGAAGCTTTTATCCATGTCACATCTTTTCTGGCACTGATTGGATCATATGCTTCGAGCTTCAAGTTTTTGACGCCTGTATTGTTGCAGGATTGGCACTCTATCGTAACGATAGAGTTTTTTTGAAGATTTAGATTCTTTTGTTGGGAACCGACTACTTGTGCCTCGATAAGTTTCCATCCCTTTGGTAGTTCAATTTTCTCATTCACAAGAGATGAGAGGCTCTTGATTTCAATCGGCTTAGGAATTGAGATTTTAGAGCCTGGAATTTCAGCTTCAAGGGTACGCCCTCTAAGAACGCCTTCAAAGTCTGATAAGCTGGAGTGGATACTTTTAATTTGGTCTTCGCTACATGCTTTGAAGCTCAGACTTCGAAGACCTGAGCTCTGATTAGATGCAGTAGAGTATACTATCTTTGCAGGCCCAACGACTTCACAAGCTGGTGTCGAAGAGATGAAAGTAAAAAAGAAAATAGAGAAAATTTTAAGCATTCTTACCTTATCGTATTGATCGTTTGTAAAATATCATCCGCAACTTTCATCACTTTAGAATTCATTTCGTAAGCTCTTTGAGCCTTTATCAGATTGGTCATTTCGTTCATGATGCTGACGTTTGATGATTCAAGGGCGCCTTGTCGTATTGTCCCAGCATTGGATTGGCCTGCAATGTTTTGAAGTGCCCCTCCACTGGATTTAGATTCTCTGTAATTATTGCCACCGAGGGCCTTTAATCCTGCTGAATTAACAAAATTGAATACAGGAATTTGCCCTGCATTTGTGGGCTCGATTTGATTCTTTATAAAAGCTTCAACAGTTCCGTCTTCGGTTATGCTTACGCTCAATGTATTAGGAGGAAATTGAATACTTGGCGCGAGAGGATAGCCTTGTTTATTGACAAGAACTCCCTGACTATTCACATTGAAGCTGCCATCTCTTGTAAAAGCCACCGTTTGATCCGGCATAATGACACCGAAGAAGCCGTCCCCATTGATCATAAGGTCAAAGGGGTTGTTGGTTATCTGTGGGGCACCCGGACTAAATTCTCTGGTAATCCCAGAGACTCTCGCTCCAGAACCGATCTGGACACCGACATTATGGAGGGAATTGTTACTGGTCTTACTCCCAGCTTCTTTAATCGTGTGATAGTGAAGACTTTCGAACTCCGTTCTCTCTTTTTTGTAGCCCGTAGTATTTACGTTGGCGATATTGTTAGAGATTGTGTTTACGTTGACTTCCTGAGCGGCCATACCAGTTGCAGCTGTATTGAGAGCTCTCATAACGGCAAAGGTGGGGTTAATGCCGATACAGAGGCTAACTAAAATAATTCTTTTCATTTTCATTTGAATTTCCTTAGAACTTCGCAATTTCGCTGTAGGCTTTTCCGGCCATCGAGTCGTATGTTTTTATGGCCCTTTGAATTGACTCCAGTTGTCTGTGGGCCTTAATCAAATTGGACATTTCTTCAACGGGGTTTACGTTTGAGAGTTCAACTGCCCCTTGGTGGACAATTGTTTTTCTCTGAGTTTTCAAAATATTTCGAGAATCATCATTGATGAAAAGGGAGCTACCTTCTTTCTTTAGCTCCGACCCATTCTTGAACTCAACGACATTAATTTGACCGACCAGATTTCCCTTTTGAAAAATCTCACCTTGGTTATTAATGGTAAGAGGCCCTTTTGCTACTTTTAGAGAGCGTTGCTCAGGGCTAGGTATCTGTTTGATGACATCTATGACTTCTTTACCATTTCCTACTTCTGGTAGATCAACCCTTGCCAGCACTTTCATGCCTTGGTCTGTGACGATCTCGCTTTCTTGATTGACGTAGAGATTACCTTTTCTGGTATATCTGACTCCGTTGGGACCCAGAACCTCTATAAAGCCTCTGCCCTCTAGGGCGATATCCAGTGGATTGTTTGTTGGTCTAACCTGACCTTGAGTGAAGTTAGTGTAGGTTCCATCTACCTTCACAAATGCATTCTCAGAGCCATAGGTACGATAAAAGTCCTCTGGTGCGAACTCTTTATTGGGAAGATCGATATCGTGCCCTTTTTCAAAAGCAGTTAAATGCTCCTTAAAAACAGCGCGATCCTTCTTGAAGGCCGTAGTGTTTGCGTTGGCAACGTTGTTGGCAATTGTCTCAACCTTTCTTTGCTGAGCAAGTGCACCTGATAGGGGAACCCAAAGTTCTTTCAAAGACACCCTCCATGGTGTTTCGTCTTCTATCAATATAACAACAGGTGCCAAAATCATCACACAGGGCAAATTTATCCCCCCGCGTAAGCCTCTGGAATCGTATACATAGCGCGAGACTTAGGGCATATTTTTCCTTGAGTTTATCAATCAAGCGTTGATTTTGTGACAGCGCGTTGAGGTTCTTATGGTTCAAAAGAAGAAGCAAAATTTCGAAGCATCTTTATCAAGTTTAGAGGATATCGTCTCAGAGCTCGAGTCTAAAGAGCACGAGCTTGAACACAGTCTTGAAATGTTTGAAAAAGGTGTCATGCTATATAAAGATTGCAAAAAACACCTTGAGGCCGTTGAAAAGAAAATCACGAAGCTCACTGATAGTCTTAAGGAAGAGGATTTCGTTGACGAATAAATTAAGTCTTTTATTAATCCTTCTTTTTGCCCTTTTCGTGACAGGTTGTAGCAGCACTTCGAAGAACTCTGAAAATAGTGTAAAAGAAGATTCGATGACGGTTGATATTAGAGAGACTTCGATCAGGAGTGTTCCTAAGATTAGTAAGAAGCGCTCTCTCGAAGCTTTTGGGCCTCTGCCAGAAAGTCCGTCGGATCTAGTCGTAGATCAAAAAACGACCGCCAATGGTCCAAGTGCACTCGTCTTGAGTGCTGGTGGTTATAGGGCCATTAGTACAATCTCACTTTTAAGAGAATTAAAAATTATTGATAAAGTTCCTCCCGTTCTCCTTAGCCACGGATTGTCTGCAGTTGTAGCGTCTTACTTCGCTTTTGGTTTCGAGGCCGACTTTATTGAATGGAAGTTTTTTCAGTTTTTTGAAAAAGTTAAAGACTTAAAGCCCTATACCCGCGAGTGGGCCGCAGTCTTTGAAGAGGTTCTTATTCAGGAAATTGAAAAAGAGAATATAGAAGCGGCAAAGCTGACCCTGATCATACCAGTTTGGAATGTAGTAAAAAGAAAAGCTGAGTTCATAAAGCGAGGGCCTTTGAAAGAGGCGCTTATGGCCAATATTAATTTTTTTGGAATTCTACAAGATCAAAATAGACCTGCAGTGGGTTATATGCTGATTGATAAACCCCTACTAACTAGCTTGGGTATCAAAAAGATATATGTTTTGGATCTTTTGACGAGCGGTATTTCTTGGAAAACCGGCAACGGCTTATTGAACGGGTTTTTTCAAAGAGGGGCAAGTGTCATTCTTAATGAAAAATCTAATGTTGACGTTATAATAGAATTCCCAGTCTCCGAATTTGAGCTAGACGACTTAACCCGGATGGCCGACTTGATATTTTTGAGTAAAGCATTAGCAAAGACTCACCTTAGTGAATTTACTAAAGAAGAAGATTTATGAAAAAAAACATTATCCGGATGATTGTAGGACTTTTCAGCCTTGTGATTGTCGGCGGGGTCATTGGCACCTCTATTTTGATCTATTTTTCATTCGGCCTTCCTCAAATAAGTACTTTAAATGACTATAACCCGGCTATTCCTTCAAAGATCCTATCCAAAGATGGGACGGTTCTTGTCGAACTCGGCCGCGAAACCAGAGAAGTTGCGACGTTTGAAGATATTCCAAAAAGAGTTGTAGACGCATTCCTTTCTGCCGAGGATGACGCGTTTTACGAGCATACAGGTGTTGATTACATGGGTGTTTTACGCGCGCTTGTTGCCAACCTGAGGGCCGGTAGAGTTGTTCAAGGTGGAAGTACCATTACTCAGCAGGTAGCGAAGTCACTTCTTTTGAGTCGTGAGCGGTCACTGTCTCGCAAGATTAAAGACTTTCTGCTGGCCCAAAGAATCGAGGAAAAGTTTTCTAAGCAGGAAATTTTATTTCTCTATTTAAACCAAGTCTATCTTGGAGGCGGCTACTACGGTGTAAAGTCTGCTTTTAGGGGATATTTTGATAAGGAGCTGGGCGAAGCCACTGTAGCTGAGGCTTCTATGGTTGCGGGGCTCTTGGTGGCGCCGGGTAAGTATTCTCCTTACATTAATCCTAAACGAGCAAGAATTCGTCAGCAGTATGTATTGAAGCGAATGAATGCCACGGGGAAAATTACAAATGAGGAATATGAAAATGCGATTAAAGAGCAAATAAAGTTTCGTATTAGAAAAGCTTCTCCTTTTAAAGCTGGTCACTTTACCGATTGGGTCCGCCAAAGAGTCGTCTCGCTGGTAGGAGAGGATGCCTTTCTTACTCAAGGCTATACAGTTCAAACTACACTCAACTATCAACTACAAGAAGTTGCTGAAGCCGAAGTTGAAAAAATTGTAAAGGAAGTTGATAAGAGGCAAGGATTTAAAGGTGTTACGGAAAATATCCCGGCCGAAAAGAGGGATGAGTATAGACAGTCTTATTTGGAAGGGTTTTATAAGTCCGAGTCAAACTATTTCACTATCGATGCATCTAACGAAAAGGTGTACGAAATTTCTCTGAGCCCCGAAGAGCTAATAAGTCTTGCTGGTCATAGAGAGAAGTTTCGAGAAGTTGTAACGAATAAGAGGTTTTTTCCCGGAACAGATCCCGCATCACTTTTTAAGGCTTATCTAAAAAAAGGTGACACTTACCCCGCGATAGTTTCCTCTATCGATGATTGGGCTAGAGTCGTTTATATTGATGTTGGTGGCGTTGTCGGCATTATTCCCTATGATGGTTTTCGTTGGGCCCACGATAGAAAAATTTCTGAAAATAGAGAGTTTTTTCCTAGTGTCACAAGGCCAAGCACGATCCTTAAGGTTGGTGATAAGATTTCGGCTCAGTATATCGATGACGATCAGAAGCTCATTAATCATACTTTCAAAGGATTTAAAGATTACCTTCTTAAACAAAAGCCAAAAATTAAAAGTGAACTTCTCGATCAACGATATGCTGAATTTCTCCTAGATCAAGAGCCTGAAGTACAAGGAGCATTGGTATCTCTAAGTCCCTCTACGGGAGAAATGGTCTCTTTGGTTGGCGGAGTTGATTTTGAAAAAAGTCAATTTAACAGGGCCTTGCAGTCAAAAAGGCAGCCCGGCTCTGCCTTCAAACCGATACTTTTCGCAGCTGCTTTAGAGAATGGCTATACGCCTTCAAGTATAATAATAGACAGTCCAGAAACACTCGGCGGGGTCGATGAAACCTTGAATTGGAAGCCAAGAAACTATGACGGAAAATTTAAAGGACCGGTTACTTTTAGAAATAGCTTAGAGCAATCTAGAAACGTGCCAACAATAAAAATTGCAAGTGATCTTGGAGTGAGGACGGTTGTGGATTTTGTGGATCGAATAGGTCTCAATGCAAAGTTGGATGAGGATCTCTCGTTAGCTTTAGGCTCATTCGGAGTTACTCTTCTTGATATTGTCTCCACTTATGGCGTTTTTCCAAACGGTGGAAAGAAGGTAAAGCCCGTTACGATCGTTAGTATAACTGACCGATTTGGAAATGCTGTCAGCTTTGATGAATCGTTTGAAGATCTAAAGGCAAAACTACCTTCTGAAGAAGAGGAAAAAATAAAAGACTCTCAAGAAAAAGTAGAAGAGTCTCTCGTTGATTTATTTTCGGCTCCGGAAGGTGAGGCCGCTGGCGAAGAAAGTGTAAAAGAAGAAAAGGCAAACCCGTTTCTCTTAGCTTTAGGGGGAGATCAAGTCTATGACCCCAGGTTGGCTTATATTATGACTAATATTCTCAGAGGTGTGGTTCAAAATGGAACGGGTAGGCGAGCACGCTCCGTTTCATCGTTTCTGGGCGGAAAAACGGGAACAACAAATAATTATGTCGATGCTTGGTTTATTGGTTTTAGTCAAAATCTTGTGACAGGTGTTTGGACGGGTTTTGATGAAAACCAGACCTTAGGGTGGGGGGAGACTGGGGCAAAGTCCGCTCTGCCAGTTTGGGCCGAGTTTATGCGCGAAGGTATTAAAAAGTTTGGTGAGTATGATTTTCGACCACCCCTTGGGATCGTTAATGTTTATGTTAATAAGGATACTGGTCGACCGAGTTCGTCAGGAGCCGAGGGGTCCTTTCTCGAAGCCTTTGTAGAGGGAACAGAACCAGGTTCTGAACAATTAGGCGACTCAAAAGATCAGGAAGGTGCTGTAAATGGTCCAATTCTCGAAGAGGATGACTTCTACAGCAACCAATGACACCCAATATTTCCTAGTTTTAAATTGATTTAAAATAGTTGTAATTTCTTGCGTCAGCTTGTCGATAAGAAGGGTAGTACCCGGAAGTTGGAGAGCAATGAAATCAAACGAAAATATTCAAAAAGCAAAAAGCTTCGTTGTTTGGAGTTTGATGCTGTCGTTGTTTTTTCACGCAGTATTTTTTGTCTTTACTAGCTTCGAGAAAATGAATAAATCCGCCTTCAAGCAATCTGCAAGACAAAAAGAAAAGAAAATACGAGTTGTTCTGAGGTCTGAAAAGTCAAAGCCTCGTCAAATTGTCACGTCTCAAGAAAGTAAAAAGAAGAAGCTTGATCCAAAGTCAAAGTTTTTAAGTAAGCATACTCAGACTTTTGATCGTCAAACTTCCGCTAAGAGAATTGGAGCATTTCAAGCTGCTGGCAAGGGAGTTAAGGATGGAAAGAAGAAAAGTAAGCCTAAGAAAGCTGTAGAGGCTCCAAAGCCTAAGCCAGCTCAAAAAGTTGCTGTTCAAAGTAAGGCAACCAAAAAGGGAAGAAAAAGTAAGAGTAAGATTTCAATGGCAGACCTTTCAGTAGGAGCTCCTCAGATTAGAGAAGCTCAACAACAGAAGAAGCCATCTCCCTCACTTGCGGCCCTGGGCCTTAAAAACGGCCAGGAAGGGAAGACCGGTTTATCAGCAAATAATGACTTCATCGAGGATATTCCACTCTCGGATATGACGAGACTTAATACGGTGGAATATAAGTATTACGGGTTTTATCACCGAATAAAACAAAAGCTAGAGCAGTATTGGGGCAACTCTATACAGCGAAAAGCTGCGGCCCTGTGGAAGTCCGGGCGTCGGATTCCGGCAAGTGAAAATAGAATTACATCACTAGAGATTCTCTTGGATGGATTAGGCAATATTGTCAAAATCAACGTTAAGGGCAGTAGCGGAGTTCGCGAGCTTGATGATGCAGCGATAGAAAGCTTTAATAAGGCAGGACCCTTTCCAAATCCCCCTAAGGGAATGGTTAAAAATGGTCTAGCTAAAATAGAGTGGGGGTTTGTCGTTAAATCATAGGCCGACGCTGCTCACTCAGGTCTTCGAGCTAAACTGAGCAGGACTAAACCTACCATTATTTTCTTTCTTTCCTCAATTTAAAACCTACAGCCTCTCACATAGAGAAGATTAACCGCGGCAAATGTATTTCCTCGCCGGGTAGGAGGCATTAATTCTTCAATGACTTCATCTAGGTTGGCACCCGTTCGGCTTCTCGCCGTGATCGTGGTTAGGTAGAGGCTTCCGGGAAAGAGCTTGAAAACGACGTTTTCACCTTTAAATGCAGGAAGAAGCTCTTTTGCGCTAGAATTTCCTAAGTCGTAACCTTCTTCAACAAGGATGCCAGAGGCGATCTTCATTTTTAGCTCAGGACCAATTGAGTTATCTGAATCGAGGACGTCTAGAATTAAGCAATCTACGATTTCTCGAGTAGGAGGCGATCCGCCACCTAATCTGTAATTGGGGTAGTTCACATCCCCTGAGGTTCCCGCCTGTTTTACTCTGAGAGGGAGGCTTCTCAAGTCGTTAAGTGTTATCCGGGCGGCTAAGCCTGATTGGGCCGCGAGAAGAATGATTGTTAGGAATGCTGCCTTCATCTTGTCTCTCCTTTTTCGAGTGATTAGTTGAGACCTTTTTAACAAGGGCTTTTGCATTACGATAATTAATGTTAGCGATAGTTATGATTAAAGAATGTTATGGAAGCATGCGATTGATATGGTCATCTTTAATAGCAAGGGTATTTTTTAAATGCCTTTTAGTGGGACGTGGTTTTAAGAAGGTCTTTGAGTTTTCCGAGTCCTTCCATCATGACATAGTCAGACCAAATAGAGTCGAGCTCTCTGACTGTTTCAACAATTTGCATTGCTGCTTGATCACGAGAGATACTATCGGACTCTGACAGCTTTTCAATAGCAACTGACAAAGCACCTATCGCAGGAGTTTTGCAGATCTCCGACAGTCTTTCTTCATATGAGCTATCGATTCTTTTTTCTTTTGTCTTAACGATTGCAGTATTTAGTAATTGGATGAGTTCTTGGTTTTCGATCATGTTCGAAGTCAGCCTTGTTAAGAAAAGATTGTGTTGAGAAGGCAGGAGTATCAGTTCTTTTATTTAGATCGTAAAGTAGTTTTTTATAAATAAGGAAAAAAAGAAATGAAAATAAAACGTCAATTTGTTTGTTGTATTTTTTAGTAGAAAAATAAGCTGCTGTTGTAAAGAGTATCTAATTTTTTGAACAGTAAGGACTTGACTTTGAAATTGTAAAAAAAAAGTTGACACGGGAAAGCCCTCTTCTAGAGGGCCTTCCGAGACTTACTCTTCGCAAACTTTTTTATAAGCTTCTGGGCTTAGTAGTTCGTTTAATTCTTCCGCATTTTTAACCTTTAGTTTTATCATCCAGCTTTCATAGGGAACCTCGTTACACTTTTCCGGTTCGCCTTCTAGTTCGCTATTGGCTTCAATAACCTCTCCAGAGATTGGAGAGTACAAATCACTAACTGACTTTATGGACTCGACAACGCCAAAAGTTCCTTCTTTTTCTAGAACTGTACCAACTTCTGGTAGCTCTACAAAAACAATGTCGCCTAACTGCGATTGAGCAAAGTCCGTAATTCCAACAGTGATAATGTCACCCTCAACAAGGGCCCATTCGTGATCTTTGGTATATTTAAGTGTTTCTGGGATTAGTGATGCCATTATTTGTGTCCTCCATTAACGAATGCCTTTGCGTGGTATTGAGCATCAAAGGTATTCTTTCTAATTTTAACTTTAAAATCTTTTTGTTCAGGGAATTTATCTTTCTCAACTAAGCCGATGCCTATTCCTCTGCCTAGGGTAACAGACATAGTACCAGAAGTAATTGTGCCTATTTTTTCTTCACGGGAATTAAGGATATCATATCCCTCCCGTGGTATACCTTTTTCAAGAGACAGCTTAACGAGTCGATACTTTGGTTTATAGTTACCCAGCGCTTCTTTGCCCATGAAGCTCACCTTATCGGCTTTTACTGTCCACTTAAGGGAAGCGTCTAGTGGCGTCACATCATCATGAATTTCATGTCCATAAAGTGGGTAAGCGACTTCGAGCCTTAGGACGTCCCTTGAGGCTAAGCCGCATGGGATGACTTTGGCTTCAATAAGCTTAGACCAGAGCTTTTTGATGGCTTCGTGCCCACCAAAAATTTCAAAACCGTCTTCACCGGTATATCCCGTCCGCGCAATAATTAATTCTCCGTGAGGAGAGCTAAGTTCTTTTGCACTATAATAATCGAAGTCTTCTCCAAGCTCCAGTTGGAGTTTTTTCATAACGCTTTGTGAGCTCGGCCCTTGAAGCGCCAACAGACTATAATCATTGGAGTGATTTTCTAGCTTGCAATCAAAGCCACCAACCAGCGACTTTAACCAAGAAAAATCTTTTTCAATATTGGAAGCGTTTACACAGATGAGAATTTTTTCCTCTTCTAATTTGTAGGCAATAAGGTCATCAATGACAGTTCCATTTTCGCGACAAAGTGGAGAGTAGACTGCCTTTCCGATAGCCGCGCCAGCAAAGTCATTGGTTAAAGCGTAGTCAACGAACTTCACCGCTTCAGGACCAGTGACAAAGAATTCCCCCATGTGGCTTACGTCAAAGACACCTACGTTTTCCCTAACAGCGACGACTTCTTCTTTTACGGAGGTGTACTGAAGAGGCATATTGAAGCCGGCAAACGGAGCCATTTTTGCTCCAAGTTTTATATGCTCTGATGTCAGTGACGTTTCAAGAGTTTTTTCCACTAGGATTCCTTTGCGATATTTTTCGCAGCTTTTAGTAAATTTTGGCCAAGGCTTAGAATAGTCATTCTTCCTACTCCACCAGGTACAGGAGTTATATGTGAGCATAGTTCCTGTACATCATCGAAGTGAACGTCACCACAAAGGTTACCGTCTGGGTCGTGATTAATGCCCACGTCGATAATAATGCTCTTTCTCACTGGGTTAAGAAAGTCTTTCGTTATAAAGCGGGGTTTTCCAATAGCGGCAACGATAATGTCGGCCCTTTTCGTAATTTCTTCAAGGTTCCTTGTCCGGGAATGACAAAGGGTCACCGTCGCATTGAGATTTGTCATAAGCATGGACAGAGGTTTTCCCACAATGAGGCTTCGGCCAATAATTACGACATTCTTGCCTGAAACGTCGATATCGTGATGTTGAAGCATCGTGATAATACCCTTCGGTGTGCAAGAGACTAAGGAATTCTCACCGCAATCTCCAGCAAGAACTTTATAAAGATTTTTAGCATGGAAGCCGTCGACATCTTTGTCGGGTGGAACAAGTTGTCCCACGTCGATATGGCCGAGGCTTTTTGGTAGGGGAAGCTGAACAAATAGCCCGTGCACGCTTGTGTCTTGAGCAACTTGATTAACCGTTTTTAGAAAATCAGCCTCACTTATCTTTTCATCGAGTTCTAGAATTTCGCATTCTGCGCCCATTGATTCCATAAATTTTTTTTTATTGCGGGTATAAATAACACTTGGGGGATGCTTTCCAACCAGGATGACCTTGAGAAAGGGAGTTATTCCAGAATTCTTAAGTTTCTTGCACTCAAGCTTCAAATTCTTGACGTGCTCCCGGACGATCGGGGACGCTTTTAAAACGGTGGCCATGGCTTGGCTCCTCACTGGTCATTTGTGCCATCATAATAAAATAAAGAAGCCCGTTAATCTATAGCTAGGTCTTTTTTTTGATTAGGCTTTGCTTGCAAGGTCGTAATTCCTTTCCCACAGCGGTATAAGGTCTAAATTAACTTCGAACTCTATTGAGATCGATTTAGAGAACGACAAATGGGGGCTATTGATGCTTTTTTATATCGGTTTTGGCATGCAACTAATGGGTTTTGCCAGCGTAGGGCTTTGTCTTTTTGCAGGTCTGCAGAAAGGGGACTACGGCCAGCTTGAGCTGATTCAACTCACAGGCGGTGCTCTTTTGTTTTATTTAGGGCACTTTGTTAAATCCAAGGGAAGTGAGTCTTAAAAAACTTTGTCATTAGACGCCTCACAACTGATCGAGCTATAATATATCATGATAATTCTTGGCATTGATCCTGGTTCTCGTAAAGCCGGCTATGGCGTTATAAAAATAGAAAGAAGAAAGTTTGAGTATATAGACTCAGGCATCATGACTTATGATGGGGTGAGTAACTTTATCGATCGCCTTGGGCTCATTTATGATTCTTGCTTTGAACTTGCCAAGAAGTTTGAGCCTGACGAGATTGCCATCGAGTCCCTTATTTATGTTAAGTCAATTCCCAGCTTGGCTAAGTTAGCTCAAGCTAGAGGGGCGATGATTGCCGCTTTTATGGCGACTCATCAAAGAAAAGTTTTTGAGTATTCCCCAAATCTTATCAAAAGTTCAGTTACCGGACACGGGCATGCTAAAAAAGAAGAAATCGAAAAAAGCCTTTCTATGATCCTTGGAAAGGGAATTGTGATTAAAAGGCATGATGAATCTGATGCGTTAGCCATCGCTATTTGTCATGGACTTCTGGAAGGAAGTACTCCTGCAAAAAAGGTAGGAACCAAAGGCAGCTCCCTAAAGCAAGCCTTTAAACACCTGGAGAATTCATGATTGGTTATCTTAGTGGTGAAGTCATTTTTAGTGATGCATCAGAACTTATAATAAAAACCAAAGACGGCATTGGTTATCAAGTATACTTCAGAAAGCTTTTGGCCGAAGGCTCTACAGCGGAAGTTTTTATCTCTCACATTATTCGAGAAGCATCTCAGGAGCTTTTTGGTTTTGAAAACTTAAGAGAGAAGAAGCTTTTTGAACTCTTAAACTCTGTAAAAGGCGTCGGTCCGAAGTCGGCTTACAGCTTGTTAGCAAGTCTAGGGGAACAGTCGATAATTCAGGCTATTCAGCTGGAAAATAAAAAGACTCTCAGTAAGGCTCCCGGAGTTGGTCCGAAGGCCGCAGCTCAAATTTGCCTGGACCTTTCAGATAAGGTTCAACGTGTTGTTATGTATAGCGGAGGCCAGCAAACTCAATACCTTGAGGGGCATGCGGCCGAGCTATTTGATCAAAATATTGGGCAAGTTAGTTTTCAAGATGAGAAGATCTTGGAAGAGGCGTTGATGGCCTGTAAAGAATTAGGCTTTAAAGAGGAGCTTATTTCTGTAACAGCGAGAAAAATTCTTAAGGAAAATGAAATCTTAAGACCAGAGCAACTTGTTCACTTGGTTTTAAAAGAGGTTTAAAATGGAAGACAATCGTTTTTTATCTAACGAAGCAGGAACCTCTGAAGGGCAATACGAAAACCGCTTGCGCCCGGTAGACTTTACTGAATATATCGGTCAGAAAAAAGTCGTAGACAATATTATGGTGATGGTTCAATCCGCCAATATTCGCTCTCAGGCGATGGACCACTGCTTGCTGTCCGGTCCTCCTGGACTTGGTAAAACCTCTTTGGCAATGTTGATTGCTCAGCAGCTTGGCAGCGAACTTCATATAATATCAGGACCTGCTATCGAGAAGAAAGGGGATTTAGCCGCCATCCTGACTAACCTTCAGCCAAGAGATGTGCTTTTTATAGATGAAATTCATCGAATGCATATTTCAGTAGAAGAAATCCTATACTCAGCAATGGAAGACTACCGGCTTGATATTGTGATTGGTCAAGGGCCGAGTGCTCGGACCATGCAAATTGAGGTTGCGCCCTTCACCCTAATAGGTGCAACGACGAAGTCAGGCCTTCTAAGTAATCCACTCCGTACGAGGTTTATGGGAAACCTTCACTTTGACTATTATCAGACTGAGGAGCTTGCTCGGATCATTGGCCTTAATGCTAAGAAGCTCAACGTGAAGATTGAGACCGAAGCCCAAGCTCTCATGGCAGAATGCTCTAGGGGTACTCCAAGAATCGCAAATAGAGTCCTGCGGAGAGTAAGAGACTTTGCTCTTGTAGAAGGGGTTGATCTGATCTCTTTAGATCAGGTTAACAAGTCACTTGAGTTGATGGAAATTGACCTCCACGGACTAGATCGGATGGACCGGAAAATACTGCAAGTGATTCAAGATTACTATGGCGGTGGCCCCGTGGGAATTGAGGCTTTATGCGCTACTCTCGGCGAGGATCGCTCCACGATTGAAGATGTTTTTGAGCCTTATCTCTTAAAGGAGGGATTCCTTCTGAGAACTCCAAGAGGGCGCGAATTGAGTGATAAAGGGATGAAGCACATAAGTAGTCATTAGTTATTTTTCGATAATCGCCATCGTCAATCGGCTCGAGCAAATCATTTTTTCTTTTTCATTAAAAAGGTCAATGTCCCAGATTTGAGATCTTCTTCCTAAGTGAAGGGCGCGAGCAACTCCCGTAACTTTCTCACCCTCAAGGCCGGGCCTCAAGTGGTTTGCACTGATGGACTGGCCCACGGCAATAAATTTGCTCGTATCAATGACCATGTTGGCAGCAATGGAGCCCAAACTTTCGGCAAGTACGCAAGAAGCGCCACCATGAAGAATCCTAGCGGGTTGAACAGTTGTATGATCAACTGGCATGCTTGCGCTAAGAGTTGAAATTCCTATATCTGTAATCTGGATTTTGAGGTGCTCTACCAAGGTCTTTGCGCCACGAGCATTCACATCTTCGATTGAGTAGTTTTTAAACCAAATTGACTCTGCCATTTTTTATTCCTATCAGTTGAGCTTTCAACAACATAATTACTTTATCTTGCTGAAATTATAGGCATTTTTACTTGTTTGGATAAGGAAAATATTGGCTGAAGTGTCTTGAAGTTGTCGATATTTGTAGTATTTACAAATTCAGTCCTCTAGAACAGCAATCTAGCTTAAAATCTGGTAGTTGTGGTCTGTTTGAACTCTCATAAAAACAGGCAAAATTCCCCCCTAATCTAACAGGGGGACTTGATTAGTTTATACTACTATTGTGTGTTGCCAAATATATGAGAATGTTTATAGTATTATTAACTCGTTGAAAATATTAGGGCGATTAGAATGTTTTACCAAAGAACTATAGCAAAAAAAGTAGAAGTAACGGGCATCGGAATCCATTCCGGCAAGAAGGTTACCTTGACTCTTTTTCCTGCCGAAGCGGATTTTGGCATTCAATTTAAAAGAGTTGATATTCCTGGAGCAGAAGTTCTAAAGGCTGCTGCAGATACAGTTGGCGCTACTGACAATAATACCACAATCGGTCAGGGTCAAAATGCTGTCCACACTGTTGAGCACCTTCTCTCTGTTTTCTACGGTTTAGGGATCAATAATGTCTATTGCGAAATAGACGGACCAGAAGTTCCTATTATGGACGGCTCGGGTGCATCCTTCGTTTTCCTCCTTAAGGAAACTGGAATTTCTGCCCTAAGCAAATCAAAAAAATTTTTAGTCGTTCTTGAGCCGGTAAAAGTTCAAGTTGAAGACAAGTGGGCAATGATAGAGCCATCCAATAGGCTTGTCATAGATTCCACTATTGTTTTTGCCCATCCCATTATTAAAACTCAGAGAAAAACTTTTGAATTTTCCTGTGAAAACTACATCAATGAAATCTCTCGCGCTCGGACGTTTGGGATGCTTAAAGATGTGGATATGTTAAAGAGAAAAGGATTGGCCAAGGGCGGATCACTCGATAATGCAATTGTTCTTGATGACTTTAAGGTCATAAATGGTGATGGTCTGCGTTTTGGCGATGAATTTATCCGCCATAAAATTCTAGATACCCTTGGTGACATTAGCCTTCTGGGTTACGAAATTGCGGGTAAGATAACAACCTTCAAATCGGGTCACAATCTTCATAATCTTCTTTGCAGAAAGCTCCTGGAAACTCCGAGTGCTTACCAAATTGTTCATGCAAGCTCTCTTCAAAAAGAAGCTATTCAGGCATTTGAACTCCCGATGGCCTTAGCCCCATCTTTTCATTAGTTCCCAAAATCAATAAAGTTTTTAAAAGATAGTATTTTGCGGTAGAAACTGCGAAAGCTGTGCTTTGTGAAAGGATATCCATGAAATTAAGTAAGAGTATTTGGCAAACATATAAAGAAATTCCTGCGGACGCTGAGATCCCAAGTCATCAATTGATGATGAGGGCCGGCCTTATCCACAAAATGGGTTCTGGCCTTTATTCCTATCTTCCCTTTGCTTATAGGGTGATCAGAAAGATTGAGCAAATTGTTAGAGAAGAGATGGACCGCGCAGATGGACAAGAAATCCTGATGAATGTGGTGACTCCTGCTGAGCTTTGGCAAGAGTCTGGCCGTTGGGAAAAAATGGGCGGTTTGATGCTCAAATTTAAAGACAAAGGTGATCGTGACCTCTGCATTAGTCCGACTAATGAGGAGGCGGTAACTGATATTTTCAGAAAAACTGTCAAGTCCTACAAGCAGCTTCCTATCACTGTGTACCAAATTAATACTAAATTTAGGGACGAGATCCGGCCTCGCTTCGGGATGATGAGGGCACGAGAGTTCACGATGAAAGATGCCTACAGCTTTCACCTCACTAAAGAATCTTTGGATGAGGTTTATTCAGGTCTTTATCAAGCTTATTGTAATATCTTTGATCGAGTAGGGCTCAAGTTCTCGGTAGTTGAAGCTGATGCAGGCGACATGGGAGGCAGTGATTCTCAAACACATGAGTTTCAAGCGATTGCTGAGACTGGAGAGGATACAATCATCTACTCAGAGAGCAACAGATACGCCGCCAATATTGAAAAAGCAGAAACTCTACGAGACGGCTTAGAGTTTTCAAAAGTTGCGCAGGAACTAAGTGAGGTTTCTACTCCAGGTATGGCCACTATTGAAGACGTCTGTACCTTTTTAAAGAAACCAAAGCATCATTCAATTAAGTCTTTGGTTTACACCGGTATCTTTGAAGATAGGGAAGAAACAGTTCTTTTACAGCTCCTTGGCGACGACGAATTAAATGATTTAAAGCTCAAAAACTTTTTGGGTTGCGATGTCGTTGTCGCGGCAACTGAAGAAGTCTTGAAAGGTTATTCAATGCCAAAAGGCTTTATAGGGGCCGTAAGCCTACCAAAAAACTTGAGAGTGATTTTCGATAAAGCGATTGATCTAGAAGCGTTTTATACAACGGGTGCCATGAAAAAAGATTTTCATCTAACGGGCTTTAATCCCAAGAGAGAAGTTTCAGAGTTTGATGTGGCGGATCTTCGCCTTGCTCGTGCAGGTGACTTGACTCCTGATAAGAGCGAGAAGGTTTTAGAAAAAAAGGGAATCGAAGTCGGTCATATATTTCAGCTTGGCGATAAATACACAAAAGCCATGGACGTGAAAATTCTTAACCACCAAGGAAAAACAGAACATCCATTAATGGGATGTTACGGAATTGGTGTATCGAGAGTTATGGCCGCTGTTGTCGAGCAATACCACGATGATAATGGAATCATTTGGCCTAAGGATCTTGCTCCATATGACATCTACTTTGCTTTAATCGGAAAAAGTGTGGAAATATTCGAAGTTGCTGAGGGAATTTATGAAGAGTTAAAAACTGCCGGTTTTGATGTTCTTTTTGATGATCGAAAAGCAGGACCTGGTTTTAAGTTTAAAGATTCTGATCTTCTTGGGCTTCCAGTTAGAGTAGTCCTTGGCGAGAGGGACTTCAAAGAAAGTGGTGACCTGGAAATCATAGTGAGAAAAACAGGTGATAAGACTTTAGTAAAGAAAGAAGAGCTAGCTGAAAAACTCAAAGAGGTTTTCTCAAAGCTATAGGAATATATATGAGTGAAAAAGACATTGTATTTGGGTTACACTCTATTGCTGAAGTCATTAAAAACCCCTCTAGGGGCGCAATAGAGGTGTTTGCTACAGAGGACTCAAAGAAAGATCTAGAGAAGATGCACTTTAAAGGCAGGCTACCTGAGAATGTCCAGGTTACTCTTTTTACGAATCATAAATTACAAGAGCAGGTAAAGCTGATTCTGAAAGAGCAGGGTTACAAGGAACAAAGAGCGCCATCAAATCTTTTTCTTTTGGCCGAGGCTCTTGAGAACCCAGACCTTGGAGAGTTTTATCGAATAGTAGAGTCCAAACCAAATATTAGAATTCTTGCTCTTGATCAGGTTACAGATATTCACAATGTTGCTGCTATTTTAAGATCTGCGGCCTTTTATAATCTCGACTTCCTTTTGATGGGAAAGAAGGGATCCGCAGGCATGCCTCCGGGTTTTTATAGAATAGCCTCCGGAGCTTCAGAGTATGTACCTATCGTAAACTGCTCAAGCCTCAGTAGAGTTATTAGCAAGCTTCAAGAAATGGATGTGAAGTGTATCGGATTCGCTGAGGAAGCGTCGTCTTCGCCTGATGTTGGCTCCAGTAAAACCTGTCTGGTTCTAGGTTCTGAGGATACTGGATTGTCCCACGTGGTCAGGCGCGTTTTGAAGGATACCGTGTCACTAAGCTCTCAAGGCCAAATAAAAAGTCTGAATGTTTCAGTTGCAGCAGCGGTCGCAATGGAAAAATTTTTTCCAAAACCTTAAATTACCTTGATTTTGAGATCGTATTCGTTTACAAACTCACTTACGCAAAATGCAGGCTGGTGTAGCTCAGTTGGTAGAGCATCGGTTTTGTAAACCGGTGGTCGTAGGTTCAAATCCTATCACCAGCTCCATTTTGGGGCGAGGTTGCCGAGTGGCCAAAGGCATCAGACTGTAAATCTGACGGGGTCTCCCTTCGATGGTTCGAATCCATCTCTCGCCACCATTTTAATTTTGCGGGCGTAACTCAGTTGGTAGAGTGCCAGCCTTCCAAGCTGGATGTCGCAAGTTCGAATCTTGTCGCCCGCTCCATTAATTAAAAATCCCAGACTAGTTCTGGGATTTTTTTTGCCTAAAATGATCAACTATATCGTTAAATAGCATTTAATTCGCTTTAAAAGCGTGATTGCTATTTACAGAGTTGCCGTATTTAATTAAAAAGCTAAAAAATTCCAAACGCTTGCGTAGCTCAGGGGTAGAGCGTTCCCTTGGTAAGGGAGAGGCCGTGGGTTCAATTCCCACCGTAAGCTCCAGACAGAGCTTTCTTAACAGAGTTTTGTCTTGCTTTGGAATACGAAATAGATAATACTTTGGGTTTTAAAATTAGCTAAAACCGCAAGATAAACATCAATACCACTTGGTTATTGTTTTTAAATTTAAGGAGTCGAATAATGGCTAAGGAAAAATTTGACAGAAGTAAACCACACGTAAACATCGGAACAATCGGTCACGTTGATCATGGTAAGACGACACTAACTGCTGCAATCACAATGACGATGGCATCAATTCACGGTGGCGCGGCCAGAGATTATGCAGATATCGATTCAGCTCCTGAAGAAAAAGCACGTGGTATTACGATTAACTCAGCACACGTTGAGTACGAAACAGCTAACCGTCACTACGCCCACGTAGATTGTCCGGGTCACGCCGATTATGTAAAGAACATGATTACAGGTGCAGCTCAGATGGATGGGGCGATTTTGGTTTGTTCAGCAGCTGATGGCCCTATGCCACAGACGCGTGAGCACATCCTTCTTGCTCGTCAGGTTGGGGTTCCAGCGCTAGTCGTTTTTATGAATAAAGTAGATCAGGTAGATGATGAAGAACTCCTTGAGCTAGTAGAAATGGAAATTAGAGAGCTTTTAAGCTCTTATGACTTCCCAGGTGATGATATTCCAATTGTTATGGGATCAGCACTTGCGGCGGTAGAAGATAGAGATGCAGCGATCGGTAGAGATCAAATTGTTAAGCTTATGGAGCAAGTAGATACTTACATTCCAGAGCCGGCAAGAGACATCGATATGGCCTTTTTAATGCCAGTAGAAGACGTGTTTTCAATTTCAGGTCGTGGGACGGTTGTGACCGGTCGTATTGAGCGTGGAATTGTAAACGTGAATGAGGAAGTGGAAATAGTAGGGATCAAAGATACTGTAAAGACAACAGTAACTGGTGTTGAAATGTTCCGTAAGCTTCTTGATAGAGGGGAAGCTGGGGATAACGTAGGTCTTCTACTTCGTGGAACGAAGAGAGAAGATGTAGAGCGTGGACAGGTTCTTTGTAAGCCAGGTTCAGTAAAACCTCACAAGCACTTCAAGGGTGAAGTTTACATCCTGTCTAAGGACGAAGGTGGCCGTCACACGCCAATTTTCAAGGGATACCGTCCACAGTTCTACTTTAGAACAACAGACGTTACAGGGTCGATCAAGCTTCCAGATGGTGTTGAAATGATTATGCCAGGAGACAACACATCTTTTGAGGTAGAGCTCATAGCTCCGATCGCAATGGAGAAGGGTCTAAAGTTCGCAATCCGTGAGGGTGGTAGAACGATTGGAGCTGGTACAGTTTCTGAGATTGTTTCTTAAATAAGTTTTAAAAAAATGAGTGAGGGGTCCTTATTGGACCCCTTTTTTTGCCCGCTTAAAATCTAAAAGAAGCGAGCATGTTGAATGAAGCGAGTATCTGGGTGTATAGCTCCAACGGTAGAGCGGCTGATTCCAAATCAGTAGGTTGTAGGTTCGAATCCTACTGCGCCCGCCACATCTTTGCGGCAAAATGCCATCAAATAAGCCTTTTCAAATAAAGATCTCTGTAAATGGGAGCAGTCTGTTCTTTTTGTTAGTAGCTGTGTTCCTCTGCACTTAGGTTAGCTTGCAGATGGGAAGCCTTGAGGAATAAGGTCTGTTGTGCTTTGAGTTAATATCTCCCCTGCAAAAAATGGCCCACTTTTCAAATATTGACTCTAAAAAATTGGACAAAGTCGATCTTTTAGCGCATATAAGGAAGACTTGGATTTGTATATTACCGAAATCTCTTTCTGCAGAAAGGGGTTGTCATTATTAATAGAGGGACAATATGTCGCTTATAAAAGCTGAAGACAATCAAAAGTGGATTAACTTTTTTGTCGTAATTATTTCTGCCTTGTCGGGCTTTCTCTTTATTCGCTTCATCCAGCAGATGGGCGAGTGGTTTGATTTGGAGGCTAAGATTCCTTATTTTCTAGGAGTCTCACAAGCAGCAGGAATCGTACTTGGTTTAGCCATTTTTGTGCTTATTCAAAAAAATAAGAAATCAAAAGAGCACTTAAACGAAGTTTACTCTGAATTAGTGAAGGTGATCTGGCCTGATTCTGAATCTGTTGTAAAGTCGACAATCGGAATTTTAATCGGCTTAACCATTTTAAGTTGTATTTTTGTCTCAGCAGACTACCTCTTTAGAGAAGGTCTGAACTTACTCTATTAGAAACGAAGAGCTTCAAAAAGGTTGATGAAAATGAGCGAAAATAACGAAGAAAATACAAATAACGAAGAATCAGCAACTATTGAGGCTGAGGCTCCGGTTGAGACTACTGAATCTGTGGATGCGGCAAGTACTACTCCTGAGGAAGAAGTTGAAGTTGATCCTAGTGCAGACCCTGATTTAGCAGATGGCTCTGGCGAAGACTTTAAGTGGTACATAGCCAAAACTCTTACCGGCCAAGAAAATAAAATTGCTAAGGCCCTTAAAGAGCGAATACTTAACTATAAGAAAACTGAGTTTTTCTCCAAAATTGTTGTTCCCGAAGAAACCGTTGTTACTAATGCTGGTGGAAAAAAGAGAACGATAAAGAAAAAGTTTTTTCCGGGTTACGTTCTTATCAGAATGATTATGAATAACGACACTTGGCACCTTGTAAAAGACACTGACAAGATCACAGGCTTCGTCGGTGGAACGCCAACAAGCCCTCAGGCTTTAAAAGAAGATGAGGCTGCTTACATGCTAGGTCAAGCGGACGGAACATCTAAAAAATCTGTGGCTAGTATCGACTTCACTGAAGGCGAAACCGTTAAAGTTATTGAAGGTCCTTTTGCTTCTTTTGTTGGAACTATCGAAGCCGTTAGTGACAAAGGGAAGATAAAGGTAAATGTATCAATTTTTGGGCGACCAACCCCTGTTGAGCTTGATTTCTCGCAAGTAGAAAAAGTCTCATAAAATGTTGGAAGATTGCCTGAGCAATCGATAGGAGTAGAATATGGCAAAGAAAATTACGGGCTTTATTAAGCTACAAATTGACGCTGGCAAAGCAAATCCATCACCACCAATCGGTCCTGCTCTAGGACAAAAGGGTGTCAATATTATGGAATTTTGCAAAGCCTTTAATGCGAAAACTCAAAAGTCAGCAGGAATGATTCTTCCAACAATCATCACTGTTTACTCTGATCGATCATTCAGTTTTGTAACCAAAACTCCTCCGGCAAGCTGGTATTTAAAAAACAAGCTTAAACTAAAATCTGGATCAAATAAGCCAGGTCATGAAGTTGCTGGATCAGTTTCCGAAACAATAGTTAAAGAAATTGTTGAAGGAAAGAAACCGGACCTTACTGCTGCTGATGAAGCTGCTGGTATGAGAACAATTGAAGGTTCAATTCGTTCTATGGGTCTTAAGTTGGATTACAAATAATCGGAAGACCTAAAAAGTCGCTATTACCGAAGAGGATGAAAAAATGAAAAAACAATCAAAGAAATATACAGAAGCTTGTTCAAAAATAGAAGATAAGCATTATCAAATCGACGAAGCTATAAAACTCTGCAAAGAAGCATCATTCGCTAAGTTTGACGAGACCATAGATCTAGCCTTTCGGTTAGGAGTTGATCCACGTCACGCTGATCAAATGATTCGTGGGGCGATTGCCCTACCCGCAGGAACTGGTAAAGACGTAATCGTTTGTGTGATCACCTCTGGAGACAAAATCAAAGCTGCTGAAGAAGCTGGTGCTGACTTTGCTGGCGGAGATGACATCGTTCAAAAAATCGCTGGCGGTTGGCTTGAGTTCGATAGAGTTATTGCATCACCAGATATGATGGGAAAGTTGGGTCGAATTGGTAGAGTCTTAGGGCCTCGTGGTCTTATGCCTAATCCAAAGCTTGGTACAGTTACTCCTGATGTTGCAAAGGCCGTGATTGAGCAAAAAGCCGGTAAAGTCGAGTACAGAACTGAGAAGACAGGGATCATTCATGTTCCTATTGGCAAAAAGAGTTTTACCGATGAAAAAATTCGTCAAAACCTCGATGCTATAGTTTCAGCAATTGTGAAAGCTAAGCCATCAAGCTCTAAAGGGACTTATCTTAAGTCTTTGGGCATGAGCTCAACGATGGGTCCTGGTATTAAGATTGATACTCAAGAAGCTCTTAGTCTCGGAAATTAATTGAATTGAGGTAGGGGGCTAACCCTCTACTTGTTTATAAATTGTTGTTGTTTGAGGTTGATGAAAGTCGGTTAGGGAATGAGTCTCTTATAAACCCTGCTTGAAATCTCCCTCCAAACAGTGGAGGTGCTTATGATGAAAAGAGAGGAGAAAGACGCGATTATCTCTGGTCTCAAGACAGATCTTGAGAACGCTAGAGCCGTTTTTCTTACCAACCTGATCGGTATTGGTGCAAACGACGCAGTTAACTTAAGAAAAGAGGTTCGTGAATCTCAAGGTAAGATCGTGGTTACGAGAAATACCCTTTTTAAGAGAGCTGTGGCAGGTACTGTTGCTGAGCCCATGTTGGCAGATTTAAAAGGTCCACACGCATTAGCGTTCGCATTTGAGGATGCAGCTGCTGTGGCAAAAGCTTTGAAGCAAGCAGGAAAGAGCTTCGAGGCAGTTGAATTAAAGGGTGGTGTTCTCAATGGCGAACTTCTATCCCTTGCACAAGTACAGCAACTGGCTGATCTTCCTTCACGGGATGAGATGCTTGGAACTCTACTCGCGACTTTCATGGCTCCTGTGTCTGCTTTTGCTAGACTCACGAATTCCATTAAAGACGAGTGCGAGAGCCAAGGTGTAGAAACACCGAGTGCTTTAAAAGTAGAGGCCAAGTCAGAAGAAACTGTGACTGAAGAAGCATAACTGATTGGTAAAAATTATAAATATTAAAATTTAAGGAGATAAAAATGGCTATTACAAATGAACAACTTATGGAACACATCTCAACAATGTCAGTACTTGATCTTGCAAACCTCGTTAAGGAAATGGAAGACAAGTTTGGTGTATCGGCAGCTCCTGTAGCTGTAGCTGGTGCCGCTGCTGGTGCTGCTGCTGAAGAGCAAACTGAATTTACAGTTATGCTTTCTGAAGCAGGGCCCAAGAAAATTAACGTTATTAAAGAAGTTCGTGCCATCACAGGTCTTGGTCTGAAAGAAGCGAAAGAGCTTGTTGAAAGTGCGCCGAAAGCCGTTAAAGAAGGCGTTGATAAAGCAGAAGCAGAAGAGCTTAAGAAAAAGCTAGAAGCTGCTGGTGCTAAAGTTGAACTTAAATAAGTTCGTTTTAAAAGTTGCGTAAATTAGTAGGTGTGGAAGTGAGAAACTTTCACACCTGTTTGCGTTTTTGAAGAAGTTTAAAAGAAAAAAGTAAATTGCTCATAAAACGTCTCTACTAGGAGAACTCAAGATGACCCAGGTTTTTAAGCCTAATGAATGGTTCCGTAAGAATTTTTCTTCTGTTCCAACTGTCTTAGACACGCCACCTCTCATGAGATTGCAGACAAACTCTTTTGAAGAGTTCCTGCAAAAGGATGTGCCACCGGCAAAAAGAGAACAGATGGGCCTGCAGGCAGTATTTCACTCTGTATTTCCAATCTATGATTTTAACAAAACTGTTTCCTTAGAATTCGTAAGTTACGCTTTAGAGGAACCCAAATATACCGTAAAAGAATGTCGGCAAAGAGGCTTATCGTACGAAGCACCACTTAAGGTCATCGTTAGATTAGTTTTTTATGATGTTGCTGTTGATAAAGACGGGAATGAACAAAGAAATGTTTCTTCCATTAAAGAGCAGGAAGTTTACCTCGGTAATATTCCACTCATGGCAGACACAGGTTCGTTTGTTTATAACGGAACTGAGCGAGTTATTGTTTCTCAGCTTCACCGTTCACCTGGGATTATTTTTGAGCATGATGGTGGTAAAAAGCACTCAAGCGGAAAACTCCTTTATAGCTCAAGAATTATACCTCACAGAGGTTCTTGGCTAGACTTTGAGTTTGACCATAAAAATATTCTTTTTGCTAGAATCGATAGAAAAAGAAAGCTCCATGCCACAGTAGTCCTAAAGGCAATGGGCTACAGTACTCCCGAGCTACTTAATATCTTCTATAACAATGAACTTATTCATTTTGCTAAAGACGGAAGTTTCACTAGAGAACTGGACTTTGCTCTCCTTAACGGAACAAGAGCGAATCGGGATATTTTAGACCCTAAAACTGGTGATCAGTTAGTACGGGCCGGAAAAAAATATACCAAAGCCTCCATTAAGAAAATCAATGAATCTGGTCTGAAAATTCTTCAAGCTGAATTGGAAGAGATTGTTGGCAAAGTTGTTGCAGAAGATATATTTGACGAAAATACCGGGGAAGTCCTCTGTCTTGCTAACGAAGCTTTAAGTGAAGCTAAGATACAAGAGCTTATGGCTGCTGGTATATCACAGGTTAAAGTTCTCTATATCGATAACATTAACTTTGGTGATCAAGTAAGAAACACTCTTCTTATCGACAAAACAGATTCAAAAGAAGAAGCACTTATCAAGATATTTGAAAGACTTCGTCCGGGTGAGCCGCCAACAGTAGAAGCCGCTGAAAACCTTTTCGAAAATCTTTTCTTTAATCCTGAAAAATACGACCTCTCTAAAGTCGGTCGTATGAAAATTAACTACAAGTTTGGTACAGAGATTCCCGTAGAGAATACTGTCCTTACTCGTGACGATATTCTGACTACTGCGAAGTACCTTGTTGAGCTTAACAACGGCAAGGGCCGGGTAGATGATATTGATCACCTCGGTAACAGAAGAGTTCGAGCCGTTGGTGAACTTCTTGAAAATCAATTTAGAGTTGGTCTTGTAAGAATGGAGAGGGCGGTAAAAGAAAGAATGGCTATTCAAGAAATTGATACCATGATGCCGTATGATCTCGTGAACCAAAAACCTGTTGCAGCTGCTATTAAAGAATTCTTTGGTAGCTCTCAGTTGTCTCAGTTCATGGATCAGACAAATCCTCTTTCAGAAGTTACTCACAAAAGAAGACTTTCTGCACTAGGACCTGGCGGTCTTACGCGCGAAAGAGCTGGTTTCGAGGTTCGGGACGTTCACTCTACTCACTATGGAAGAATGTGTCCGGTTGAGACTCCAGAGGGACCGAACATTGGTCTTATTACCTCTCTTGCTACATATGCAAGAGTTTCAGAGTATGGCTTTATTGAAACTCCCTATCAGGTTGTTAATGAAGACCGCTCCATTGGTAAGCCAAAGTACTTCACAGCTTTTCAGGAAGAAGGCAAAGTTATTGCCCAGATCGATACTGAGCATATTGAAGATAACAAAGTTCATGGTGACTATGTCCCATCACGCGACTCGGGTGACTTCACGCTAAGTGCAGCGGAAGAAATTGATCTGATGGACGTTTCTCCAAGTCAGATGATCTCGATTGCAACATCATTGATTCCCTTTTTGGAGCATGATGATGCCAACCGTGCTCTTATGGGATCAAACATGATGAGGCAGGCCGTTCCTGTCGTTAAGACGGACGCGCCCATTATCGGAACAGGTGTTGAAGCTGTTGTCGCTAGAGACTCTGGTGCAATCCTTATGTCAAAAGCTGACGGTAGAGTTATCTTTGTTGACTCAAACAGAATTGTTATCCAAAGAGACAAGTTTGAAGAAGGCGAGTCTGGCGTAGACATCTACAAACTAATTAAATACCAAAGAACCAATCAAAACACCTGTAACAATCAAAAAGCTCTCGTAAAAGAGGGTGATACGGTTAAAAAAGGTATGGTTATAGCCGATGGTCCTGGGACTCACAATGGTGACCTGGCTTTAGGCCAAAACGTCCTTGTGGCTTTCATGCCTTGGGGTGGTTATAACTATGAAGATTCAATTTTGATCACGGAAAACCTTCTTGCCAGAGATGTGTTTACCTCGGTTCACATTGAATCATTCGAGGTTGAGGCTAGAGACACAAAACTTGGTAAGGAAGAAATCACTAGAGATATTCCAAACGTAAGTGAAGATGCTCTTGCAGACCTTGATGAGGCTGGCATTATACGTGTTGGTGCAATCATCAAGCCCGGCGATATTCTTGTTGGTAAAATCACACCGAAAGGTGAGACTCAACTATCTCCAGAAGAAAAACTTCTCAAGGCTATCTTTGGTGATAAAGCCGGAGATGTTAAAGACACCTCTTTAAAAGTTCCCTCTTCTGTAAGAGGGACTGTGATTGACGCTAAAGTCTACACTAGAGAAGGCGTGGAGCTAGATGTTCGGTCCAAAGAGATTATCGACCTAGAGACAACTCTTATCAGAAGAGATGAGAGAATTGAGATAAAGGCGATTCAGAATTCCGCTATCACTCAAATCTCCAAGCTTTTAAAAGGTGCAACGACGACTGATAAGTTGGTTTCAGAAGATGGTTCAACTGAGCTTCTCGGAAAAGGTGCAGAAATCAATGCAGACACTTTAAAAGGTATTCCTTTTGAATTGATTGGTTACTTACCCCTCCAACCGGAGCTTGAAGAAAAACTAAGTGAATACTTTGCTGATATTAGAAACAGAATCAACAGAGTTAGAACTAAGGCAAATGAAGAAATCGCTATGCTTCACAGAGGCGATGAACTTCCTCCAGGTGTCATCAAAAAGGTTACTGTTTACGTTGCTATTAAGCGTAAGCTTCAGCCTGGTGATAAAATGGCCGGGCGTCACGGTAACAAAGGTGTTATCTCGAACGTTCTTCCTCAGGAAGATATGCCCTACCTTGCAGACGGTACTCCTGTTGAGATCGTTCTGAATCCTCTAGGTGTTCCATCAAGGATGAACATTGGTCAGCTTCTTGAGCTCCACCTTGGTTGGGCCGGTCGTGGGCTTGGTGAAAAAATCAAACTGATGATGGAAGAGCAAGTAGAGCTTCATAAAATTAAGGACTTTATCTACGATGTTTATAAAACAGATGAAGTTAAAGAGTTTTTGAAAAAAGCTAGTGATAAAAGAGTACGTGAAATTGCAGAACAACTTGGTACAGGCTTTCGCTTTGCCACTCCATGTTTTGATGGAGCGAAAGAAAGCGATATCCGTGAGATGTTAAAACTCGGTGATCTCGACGAGAGTGGTAAAACAACTCTCTTTGATGGGATGACTGGGGATGCTTTTGCCGAAGAAGTAACTGTTGGAATCATGTACATGCTTAAACTTCACCACTTAGTTGATGAAAAGATTCACGCACGTTCAACTGGACCTTACTCACTAGTAACTCAGCAGCCACTTGGTGGTAAAGCTCAGTTCGGTGGTCAGCGTCTTGGGGAAATGGAAGTTTGGGCACTTGAAGCCTACGGTGCAGCTTATACACTTCAAGAGTTCTTAACCGTTAAGTCTGATGACGTGATCGGAAGAACAAGAATGTATGAGTCAATCGTTAAAGGTGAGCAAGTACTTGAGCCAGGTCTTCCAGAGTCTTTTAATGTCCTCATACGTGAGCTTCAAGCACTTTGCCTTGATGTGAAACTAGAGGAAAACACTGAAGAAGAAAGCTTTAACTAATTTTTTGAGGGCAAAATATGAAAGACCTTTTAAACTTTTTTGATAAACCTAAAGATCCAGTAAGCGTTGAAGCTGTCTCTATTAAGATGGCTTCACCTGACACTATTCGTGAGTGGTCTTTTGGTGAAGTTAAAAAACCAGAAACGATAAACTACAGAACTTTCAAGCCCGAAAGAGACGGTCTCTTTTGCGCGAAAATCTTTGGTCCAATCAAAGACTACGAATGTATTTGTGGCAAATACAAAAGAATGAAACACAGAGGTGTTGTGTGTGAAAAGTGTGGCGTTGAAGTCACACTCTCAAAAGTAAGAAGAGAGAGATGCGGGCACATTGAGCTTGCCGCTCCTGTTGCTCACATTTGGTTCCTTCGCTCACTTCCTTCTCGACTTGGTGCTCTTTTAAGCCTGACGCTTAAAGAGCTCGAAAAAGTTCTCTATTACGAAGCCTATATTGTGACAGGCTCTGCAACTGACGAAGTTGAGGGCGGTCTTAAGGTTGGTCAGGTAATTACTGAGCAACAATACTTTGAGCTTAAAGAGCAAGGTATTGAATTTGACGCTGGCATGGGTGGAGAAGTGGTTAAGGATCTCCTTAGAAAGGTAGACCTTGACACAGAAAACAAAGAGCTTCGTAGAGGTCTTCGGGCGGCTACGACAGAAATGGCAAGAACAAAATTTATCAAACGTTTGAAGGTTGTTGAATCAATTCTTAAGTCTGACAACAGACCAGAGTGGTTCATGATGGACGTCATTCCTGTTCTTCCTCCTGATCTTCGTCCTCTTGTTCCATTAGAGGCAGGACGATTTGCTACTTCTGATCTCAACGATCTCTACAGAAGAGTAATCAATCGAAATAACAGACTTAAACGGCTAAAAGAGCTAAATGCTCCGGAAATTATTATTCGGAACGAAAAGAGAATGCTTCAGGAAGCTGTTGATGCACTTTTTGATAACGGCAGAAGAGGTAAGGTTTTCACTGGTGCTAATAAGCGTCCGTTGAGATCTCTCTCAGATATGCTTAAGGGTAAGCAAGGGCGTTTCCGTCAAAACTTACTTGGTAAGCGTGTTGATTATTCTGGTCGTTCGGTTATCGTGGTTGGCCCAAGCCTAAGACTTCACCAGTGTGGTCTTCCAAAGCTTATGGCACTCGAGCTTTTCAAGCCTTTTATTTATAATAGGCTAATAGAAAAAGGTCACTGTACGACCATTAAAGTTGCTAAACGAATGGTAGATCAACAAAAAGAAGAAGTTTGGAATATTCTTGAAGAAGTTGTTCAAGAGCACCCTGTACTTCTCAACCGTGCACCGACTCTTCACAGACTAGGTATTCAAGGTTTTGAACCCGTACTTATCGAAGGTAAAGCTATTCAGCTTCATCCTCTAGTTTGTACTGCTTTTAACGCTGACTTTGACGGTGACCAGATGGCCGTTCACGTGCCACTTTCTCTTGAGGCTCAAGTGGAGTGTCGAGTACTTGCGATGTCGACGAATAACATTCTTTCTCCAAAGGATGGATCGCCAATAATTGTTCCTTCACAGGATATTGTTCTTGGGCTCTATTACATGAGTAGAATTCGTCCATTTGCTAGAGGTTATGGAAAAACTTTTTCTTCAAAAGAAGAAGCTCAGTTTGCTTATCACTCAGGTAATCTTCACCTTCAAGCACCTATCAAGGTTCGGGTAGACGGCGAAATTATTGAGACAACGGTAGGAAGAACGTTTATTTATGACGTTATCCCCGCCTGCCTCAAGTACACAGATATCAATAAGCAGCTTGGCAAGAAAGAGTTGGTTAAACTCATCGATAAGGCTTACAGAGTTGGGACAGAGAAAGACACTGTTCTATTAGCTGATGCCTTAATGAGACTTGGCTACCACTACTCCACAAAAGCGGGTATCTCTATTAACGTAAACGATATGACTATCCCTGAGGATAAAGTAAAAATCCTCAAAGAGTCTTACGATGAAGTAGATAGAATCACTGAGGAATACAACGAAGGTTCTATTACCAACGGTGAGCGATACAACAAGGTTATTGATGTTTGGTCTCAAGCTAACGAGAAGATTACTCATGTTATGCTCGAGAAAATTTCAAAAGATACATTCGTAAATGAAGAGGGCGAGTCTGAAGAAGCTCCTTCGTTTAACGCAATTTTTATGATGGCAAACTCAGGGGCAAGGGGCTCGACTACCCAGATGAGACAGCTTGCTGGTATGCGTGGTCTGATGGCAAAGCCATCTGGTGAGATTATTGAAACACCGATTACCTCTAACTTTAGAGAAGGTTTATCGGTTCTTCAGTACTTCTCCTCTACTCACGGTGCTCGTAAAGGTCTTGCCGATACGGCCCTGAAAACAGCCAACTCAGGTTATCTTACTCGTCGTCTTGTCGACGTTGCTCAAGACGGTATTATTCGTAATACTGACTGTGGTTCAACAGACGGCATTATTCTTAATTCAAGAATTGAGGCTGGTGAGATCGTTGAAGACGTTACAGAAAGAGTCATGGGTAGAACAACTGCTGGTCCGATTCTGAATGCCAATGGTGAGGAAGTTCTTCCTTCCAGTTATGTTTTAACTGAAAAAGACATCCCGGTTCTTAAGGAAAATGAGATCGATCAAATTAAAGTAAGAACGGTTCTTACTTGTAAAGAAAGACACGGCTTCTGCGCGATGTGTTTCGGTCGTGACCTTGCCCGAGGGAAGCTTGTTTCGATGGGAGAAGCTGTTGGAATTATCGCAGCTCAGTCAATTGGTGAGCCTGGCACACAGCTCACGATGCGTACTTTCCACGTTGGTGGTACAGCAACTGCGGGTGCTCAAGTTAATAAAACCGAAGTTAGAACGGCAGGTATCATTCATTTTAATAACGTAACAGTGGCAGCAATGAGTTCTGGTGAAATGATCATTATGAACAAAGTTGGTGAGATCCTAATTAAGGACAATACTGGTGTTGAAAAAGAACGTTACCCAGCAGTTTACGGAGCAAAAATCTTCTTTAAAGAAGGCGAAGAGGTAAACGTAGGTGATAAAATCATCGAATGGGACCCCTTCTCAATTCCAATATTGACTGAAGTTGAAGGTAGAATTAAGTTTCAAGACATAATCGTTGGTTCTACTATTAACGAATCTGTTGATCCAGTAACAGGGTTAACAACAAGAGTTGTGGCCGAATCAAAAGATCCTTCTCTTCAGCCAAGAATATCCATCTTAGACGCTTCTGGTGAGCCAATTGTGATTCCAGGAACAAAAAGACAAGCAACCTATCGCCTTCAGACTGGAGCTAACATTATAGTTCAAGACGGTGAAAATGTTGGTGTTGGGATGGCCTTATCTAAAGTCTCGAGGGAAACAACCAAGACAAAAGATATTACCGGTGGTCTGCCGCGAGTTGCCGAGCTTTTTGAAGCGAGAAAGCCTGCTAACGCCGCCCAAATCTCTGATGTTGCAGGTACTGTTGAATTTGGTCCAGAACTTAGAGGAAGTAGAAGAATTATCATCCGTCCAGACGATGGAACTGATCCTGTTACTTACTCTGTACCAAAGGGACGATTCGTTGTTGTAAATGAGGGTGACTATGTAAGGGCCGGCGAGCCGATTATGGATGGTCCGTCTAACCCACACGACATTCTCAGAGTTAAGGGTATTAAAGCTCTTGCTCGTTATATTGTTGATGAGATCCAAGAAGTTTATCGACTTCAAGGGGTTAAGATCGATGATAAGCACATTGAAGTGATCGTTTCTCAAATGCTTAAGAAGGTTGAGGTTACAGACCCAGGCGATTCAAGTCTTGTTTCTGGTGACACAATCACGAAAGGGCAGTTGAAAGAACTAAATGAGAAGTTGGAAGCTGATGGTTTAGAGCAGGCTCAGGCAAGATTTTTATTGCTTGGTATTACTAAAGCCAGCTTAACTACTGAATCATTTATTTCTGCTGCATCGTTCCAGGAAACAACAAAAGTCCTTACTCAGGCAGCTCTTGAAGGAAAGAGAGACGTTCTGAGAGGACTAAAAGAAAACGTTATCATGGGTAGACTTATTCCCGCCGGGACTGGTCTTTCAAGATATCGTGATTTTGATGCTGCAATTAATGACGGGAGTGAAGAAGCTGAGGGAGAATCAGTTACACTCTCATTGTAAATAACTTGTACTAGCTAGTTCAGTGTGTTACTTGATCTAGCTAGTTTATATACGACCGTTGAAGCGAGTAGTAGGAAGGAGCTGTAGGATGCCTACAATTAATCAATTAATTAGAAAGGGAAGAACTGACAAGTTTACGAAAACGAAGTCACCTGCCCTAAAATCATGTCCACAAAGACGTGGAGTTTGTACAAGAGTTTATACAACAACTCCGAAGAAACCAAACTCAGCAATGAGAAAGGTTTGTCGTGTTCGTTTAACTTCAGGCTTTGAAGTTACTTCGTACATTGGTGGTGAAGGTCACAACCTTCAAGAACACTCGATTGTACTTATAAGAGGTGGAAGGGTTAAAGACCTTCCTGGTGTACGTTATCACACTATCCGTGGGGCACTTGATGCAACCGGTGTTGATAAAAGAGGCCAAAGACGTTCAAAGTACGGTTGTAAAAAACCTAAGAAGTAAACCCATCTCATATCCTCCAATTTTGAGGAACAGAGAGTAATCCTGGTAAACAGGGTGAAGAGTAGGAGAATATAATGAGCAGAAAGCACAGAGCAGAACCGCGTCAGGTCCTTCCAGATCCAAGATTTCAAGACGTTGTTGTAACTAAATTCATCAATGCTTTAATGTATGGTGGTAAGAAGTCTACGGCCGAAAAAATCTTTTACGGAGCACTTGAGCTTGCAGAACAAAAGACTGGTGAAGAGCCGTTGAAACTTTTCAAAAAAGCTCTTTCCAACGTTAAGCCTGCTGTTGAAGTTAAGTCGAGAAGAATCGGTGGAGCTACTTACCAAATTCCAGTGGAAGTTCGTCCAAACAGACGTCAGTCTCTAGCTATTCGTTGGCTAAGAGATTACGCCAGAGGCCGTAACGGAAAAACAATGGTTGATAGGCTTGCAGAAGAACTTATCGATGCAGCTAACAATCGTGGCGGATCTGTTAAGAAGCGTGAAGACGTTTACAAAATGGCAGAAGCCAACAAGGCGTTTGCTCACCTTAAGTGGTAGATTAAAAAAGACATCATTTTATATTTTTAAAAGGCTTCTTTGGTTTATACTTCAGAAGCCTTTTTTTATGTTAACGCGGCCTAGTTGTAGAGAGTAGTTATGGCAAAAGATCTTGAACTTATTAGAAATATCGGAATCATGGCCCACATTGATGCGGGAAAGACCACCACGACTGAGAGAATCCTCTTTTATACGGGGAAGAATTATAAAATTGGTGAAGTCCATGATGGTGCAGCGACCATGGATTGGATGGTTCAGGAGCAGGAAAGAGGAATTACCATAACTTCAGCTGCCACAACATGTATCTGGAAAAAAAACGTTATTAACATCATCGATACCCCTGGCCATGTAGACTTTACGATTGAAGTTGAGAGGGCTCTGAGGGTTCTTGATGGCGCTGTCGGAGTCTTTGATGCCGTTCATGGTGTCGAGCCTCAGTCGGAGACCGTTTGGGGCCAAGCGGATAGATACAAGGTTCCAAGAATTGCATTCTGTAACAAGATGGATCGAGTTGGTGCCGACTTTGCCAACTGTGTTAATGAAATTCGAACTAAATTAAATAAAATAGCAGCACCTATCCAATTACCGATGGGTGCAGAAGATGAATTTGTTGGACTTATTGATTTGGTAGAGATGAATGCCAAAACATTTAAATCAGAAGACCTCGGCGCCTCTGTCGTCGTTAGTGAGATTCCTTCTGAGTTTACTGATGCTGCTCAGCTAGGAAGAGAAGAGCTGATTGAGACCTTAGCTGACTTCGATGATTCACTTGCTGAAAAGTACTTGGGTGGAGAAAGTATTACTGTTGCGGAAATCAAGGCAGCAATACGTAAAGCGACGATCGAAAGTTTTTTTGTCCCAGTTCTTTGTGGTACGGCTTTCAAAAATAAGGGTGTTCAACCACTGCTTGATGCCATTTGTGACTATCTCCCATCTCCAGTTGATCGTGGGACTGTTTATGGTGTTAGTGCTAAAGACCACGAGAAGAAAGAAGAAAGAAATCCTGACGTTACCGATCTTTTTTCTGGACTGGCTTTTAAGATTACGACTGATCCTTTTGTAGGCCTTTTAACTTATGTAAGAGTTTACAGCGGCGAAGTTAAGGTCGGGCAAAATGTCTATAATCCACTAAAAAAGAAAAAAGAAAGAGTTAATAAAATATTGCAAATGCACGCCGATAAACGGACCGAAGTTGATTCAGCTAGTGCAGGAGATATTGTCGCTTTTTCAGGAATGAAATCGACAACAACAGGCGAAACTCTCTGTGCAGATCATAAGCAGATAATCTTTGATTTAATGGATTTTCCTGATTCAGTTATTTCTGTTGCAATTGAGCCCAAGACAGCTGCTGATGAGAAGAAGTTGCTTTCAACTCTCGATCAGCTGCAAATTGAAGATCCAAGCTTTAGTTTTAAGAATAATCCCGAAACTGGGCAACTTCTTATATACGGAATGGGGGAGCTCCATCTTGAGATTATTGCCGATCGCCTCAAAAGAGAATTTAAAGTTGGGGTCAACGTAGGTAAGCCTCAAGTTTCCTATCGAGAAAGTATCTCTACTGTTTCAGAGGCAGAGTCTACATTCAACAAAGAGCAGGCAGGGAAAGTCCAGTTTGGTCATTGCAAAATAAAAGTAGAGCCAGCTAACCTCAATGGGGATATTGAATTTGTTAGTGAGGTCACTAAGAAGCAATTACCGGAAAGCTACATAGCTTCAATCGAGCAAGGCATACGCGACACTGCACCTGGTGGTGCACTAGCCGGCTACCCTTTCGTGAACCTTAAGGTCACTTTAGTTTCAGCAATTTATAATGAAGAAGAAAGCTCGGAGGTTGCCTATGTAATTGCTGCCTCTCAAGCATTTATGGATGCTTGTCGAAAGTCGAATTTAGAACTTTTAGAGCCAGTTATGGATCTGGAAATTATAACCCCAAATGAGTATACCGGAGATGTTATCTCCGACATTAATCAAAAAAGAGGGCATATAAAAAGCATGGGAGCCAAGCAGAACAAAGAGCTCATTCATGCAGAAGTTCCTTTGTCTGAATTATTTGGTTATAGTACTGACCTCAGATCAAAATCTCAGGGTCGTGCTAGTTTCTCAATGGAGTTCTTGAAGTACGAAGTTGTTGCAAAAGATTTAGCGAAAAAAGTTTTAGAATCAAAAGGCATTTATATTTAGGAGTAGATAATGGCTAAGGAAAAATTTGACAGAAGTAAACCACACGTAAACATCGGAACAATCGGTCACGTTGATCATGGTAAGACGACACTAACTGCTGCAATCACAATGACGATGGCATCAATTCACGGTGGCGCGGCCAGAGATTATGCAGATATCGATTCAGCTCCTGAAGAAAAAGCACGTGGTATTACGATTAACTCAGCACACGTTGAGTACGAAACAGCTAACCGTCACTACGCCCACGTAGATTGTCCGGGTCACGCCGATTATGTAAAGAACATGATTACAGGTGCAGCTCAGATGGATGGGGCGATTTTGGTTTGTTCAGCAGCTGATGGCCCTATGCCACAGACGCGTGAGCACATCCTTCTTGCTCGTCAGGTTGGGGTTCCAGCGCTAGTCGTTTTTATGAATAAAGTAGATCAGGTAGATGATGAAGAACTCCTTGAGCTAGTAGAAATGGAAATTAGAGAGCTTTTAAGCTCTTATGACTTCCCAGGTGATGATATTCCAATTGTTATGGGATCAGCACTTGCGGCGGTAGAAGATAGAGATGCAGCGATCGGTAGAGATCAAATTGTTAAGCTTATGGAGCAAGTAGATACTTACATTCCAGAGCCGGCAAGAGACATCGATATGGCCTTTTTAATGCCAGTAGAAGACGTGTTTTCAATTTCAGGTCGTGGGACGGTTGTGACCGGTCGTATTGAGCGTGGAATTGTAAACGTGAATGAGGAAGTGGAAATAGTAGGGATCAAAGATACTGTAAAGACAACAGTAACTGGTGTTGAAATGTTCCGTAAGCTTCTTGATAGAGGGGAAGCTGGGGATAACGTAGGTCTTCTACTTCGTGGAACGAAGAGAGAAGATGTAGAGCGTGGACAGGTTCTTTGTAAGCCAGGTTCAGTAAAACCTCACAAGCACTTCAAGGGTGAAGTTTACATCCTGTCTAAGGACGAAGGTGGCCGTCACACGCCAATTTTCAAGGGATACCGTCCACAGTTCTACTTTAGAACAACAGACGTTACAGGGTCGATCAAGCTTCCAGATGGTGTTGAAATGATTATGCCAGGAGACAACACATCTTTTGAGGTAGAGCTCATAGCTCCGATCGCAATGGAGAAGGGTCTAAAGTTCGCAATCCGTGAGGGTGGTAGAACGATTGGAGCTGGTACAGTTTCTGAGATTGTTTCTTAGATAAAACAACTGGTATTTAGAAAACAAGTAAAATGCGGCCCTATGTCACTTTTTTACAAATAAAGTTTGACAATGGGCCGCAAAATTTTTAAAAGAGTGCTTCAAAAAAAATTAGGAATAGGTTGAAGATGAAAGCATCGAGATTGCGAATAAAGTTGAGAGCGTACGATCACAGGTTGTTGGACAACTCAGTAAATGAGATCGTTCAGACGGCTAAAGAGACTGGAGCTAGAGTAGCTGGTCCTATTCCCCTACCGACTGAAATAAACAAGTTTACTGTTTTACGTGGACCTCACGTAAACAAGAAATCTCGTGAACAATTTGAAATGAGAACGCACAAAAGATTGATCGATATCGTCGATCCAACACAGCAAACCGTTGACAGCCTTATGAAACTTGACCTGTCATCAGGTGTTGATGTTGAAATTAAGTACTAAGTAATATCAAAAGCCTAAATAAGGTTTTTGCTTCTTATTAACCATGCACGCATCCCTGAAGTCAGGGTGATGCTGTGGAGGATGAATGACTGAAGAAACTAAAGCGGTCGAAGAGACTGCTGAAAACACTTCTAAAGACTCAGGATCAAAATCACTAGATCTCAACTCTTTTTATGGTTTGAAAGCTGGGATGACTCGAATATTCGACGAAGCCGGAAACCATATCCCCGTCACTGTTATAAAATTAGAATCAAATTTCATTACGCAAGTAAAGACGACTGAGAAAGACGGATACGAGGCTTATCAGGTGGGTTACTATGCCAAAAGAGAAAAGCTTGTTAATAAGCCAACTCTTGGACGACTTGCAAAAGCGAATATCAAAGACGGCTTAACTCGCTTTGCAGAGATCAAAGTAAGTGGTGTTGATGCTGCATACCTTGGAAAGACTTTAGGTCTGGCCAACTTTGCTGCTTCAACAATGATCGATGTCACTGGTAAATCAAAAGGGAAAGGCTTCCAAGGGGTTATCAAGAAATATAACTTCGCTGGTGGTCCCTCGACACACGGTTCTAAGTTCCACAGAACAACAGGTTCGATTGGTAACAGAGCGACACCAGGTAAAGTTTGGAAGAACAAGAAAATGCCAGGCCACATGGGTTGCGAAACAAAAACTGTTCAAAACCTTCAGGTTGTAGAGGTTAACGAAGAGAAAGGTTACCTTCTAATAAGGGGCTCAGTACCCGGTAGTAAAAATAGCTGGGTAAAGATTTCTACGGCAACGAAGAAATAGGCTTTAAGGACTGAGAGGAAACAAAAATGACAGATATAACAGTTTTAAATTCAAAATTCGAAGACTCGGGAAAACTGAGTACTCCAATTAGTCTTACAGCGGAAGATATCCGCGAGTCAGCCGTTCATCAGGTTGTTAAGGCAACTCTGGCCGGTAAAAGACAAGGGACTCACTCAACTAAGACTAGAGCCTTCAAAAGAGGTGGTGGTGCTAAGCCTTTCAAGCAAAAGGGTACAGGCCGAGCCAGACAAGGTACTATCCGTTCAGGCTTAATGGTTGGTGGTGCAAGAGTGTTTGGTCCACTTCCAAGAGACTACGACCAAAAAGTGAACAAGAAAATGTCTGCAGTGGCAATAAAATCGGTCATTGCTGATAAGCTTCAGTCCGGAAAACTCACTGTTGTTGAGAGTTTCGAGTCAACAGGCAAGACAAAAGATATGTTTAAAATTCTAACTGATAAGTCTCTTCTTCCTGCACTCGTTATTACGGCAGACAGAAAGGATCCCGCTTTAAGGGCAGCTAAGAACCTTCAGTGGGGTTATTCACTTCCTGTAGAGGCTTTTAGCGTTTATGAAGCGGTAAAGTTTGAAAACTTAATAATTGAAAAGAAAGCATTGGAAACATTGCTAAACAGATTGGTGTAAATATGGCTTTGCTAGAAGACGTACTAAAGAAACCTTTAATTACTGAAAAAACCTCAATAATTGGTGAGCAAGCCAATAAGTATGGGTTCATGGTGAATTTGAAGGCGAATAAAAATCAAATAAAGACAGCTGTAGAAACGCTTTATGATGTAAAAGTTTTAAGTGTTAAAACAAGCATCTTACCAGGAAAAATGAAAAGAGCTGGTAAGTTTGTTAAGAAGTCATCTAAGACTAAAAAGGCTTATGTTCAATTAGCCGAAGGTCAAAAGATTGAGTTCTTCAAGGGTGTTTAAAGTTAGCAGTATATAAGGGTTCTATTATGGGAATTAAAAAGTTTAAGCCGACGACTCCATCTCTAAGGGAAATGGCGATCATAGATAGCGGCGACCTTACAAAAGGTTCAAAAATTTTAAAGTCAGCTTTGGCTCCAATGAAGTCAAAAGCAGGTAGAAATAACAACGGTCGAATTACAGTTCGTCACAGAGGTGGCGGCGTAAAGAGAAGATATAGAATAATCGACTTCAAAAGAAGTAAGGAAAATATTCCTGCAAAAGTAGAGGCAATTTCTTACGATCCAAACAGAACGTGTAACATTGCTCTTCTGGCTTATGCTGACGGTTTTAAGAATTATATTCTTGCACCGCAAGGCCTTAAAGCTGGCGATATCGTGATCTCATCTTCAGACGCCGATATTAAAACGGGTAATTCTAAAAAGTTGAAAGATATTCCAGTGGGAACATTAGTTCATAATGTTGAGCTAAATCCTGGAGCTGGCGGCCAGATGGCTCGATCTGCTGGTGCCTACGTTCAGGTTATGGCAAAAGAAGGTAATGAAATTCTTTTAAGAATGCCTTCAGGTGAACTTCGTAAGGTTCGTCAGGACTGTAGAGCGACAATTGGCCAGGTAGGAAACTCTGACCACGAAAAGAGAAACCTTGGTAAAGCCGGAGCGAAGAGAAAGCTTGGATTTAGACCAGGTGTTAGAGGTGTTGCAATGAACCCGATTGACCACCCACATGGTGGTGGTGAGGGGAGAACTTCAGGTGGACGTCACCCAGTTTCTCCATGGGGAACACCGACAAAAGGTTATAAAACTAGAACAAATAAGCGGACTGATCGTTATATTGTTAAACGTAGAAAGTAGTAGAGGTTATAGATGGCTCGTTCATTGAAAAAAGGTCCTTTCGTAGATACTTCACTTATGAAAAAAGTGATGGCTATGAGTGATGACTCAAATAAAGCAAATAAAGTAATTAAGACTTGGTCCAGAAGATCAACAGTTGTTCCAGAGTTTATTGGGCTAACTTTCGCTGTTCACAACGGTAAGAAGTTTATTCCAGTTTATGTAACTGACAATATGATTGGTCATAAGCTAGGTGAGTTTTCTTTAACAAGAACTTACTATGGTCACGGTGCCGATAAAAAGTCTAAAAAGTAGAAGTTAAGTAATTATTAGGAGAGCCTTGTTATGGCCATTTTAGTTAAAAACAGCAGAGTTGGAGTTGCTCCAAGAAAAGTGAGACAAGTTTGTGATCTCGTCAGAAACAAAAAAGCTTCTGATGCTCTTAAAATCTTGCGTTACTGTGAGAAGAAAGAAATTGCAATCATGCTTACGAAACTTATCAATAGCGGTCTCGCTATCGCTGCTGACTCTGAGAAGTATGACATTGATAATTTAGTAATCAGTACAATCTTTGCAGATGAGGGACCGACTCTTAAGAGAATCCAACCTCGGGCACAAGGTAGAGCTTTTCGTGTTCGTAAAAGAACCAGTCACGTGACTGTTGAAATGAAGGAAGCATAGGTAATATTATGGGACAAAAAGTACATCCATACGGTTTTAGATTAGGTTACATCAAAGGTTGGAATTCCAACTGGTATGCTGATAAGTCAACTTACGCTAAAACTCTTCAAGAAGACCTTGCGATTCGAGCTTATATCGAAAAAAACATGAAGAATGCTTCAGTAGCAAGTGTCGACATTGCAAGAACATCTGATCAGGTAAAAGTAACCGTTTATACGGCGAAACCCGGTGTTGCTATTGGCAAAAAAGGCGCAGGGATTGAGAAAATTAGAATTGATCTGAAGAAAATGACTGGTGGAACTCTTATCTTCAATATTGCTGAAGTAAAGAGGCCAGATGCTGATGCAAAACTGATCGCTGAAAATATTGCTTCTCAACTTGAGAAGCGTGTAGCCTTCAGAAGAGCCATGAAAAAGGTTATTCAGTCGGCTTTTAGAGCTGGCGTCAAAGGGATCAGAGTAAGAACTGCTGGTCGTCTTGGCGGAGCTGAAATGGCTAGAGCTGAAGGGTATTCCGAAAGAAAGGTCCCCCTCCACACGCTGCGAGCTGATATCGATTACAACACTGCTGAAGCCAAAACCACTTACGGAATTATTGGTGTTAAGGTTTGGGTTTATAAGGGTGAAATTTACAAATAGATCGTGAATTTTTGTAAATTAATTAAGTTGAGGTAGAAAAATGTTAAGTCCTAAAAAGGTAAAATGGCGTAAGCATCAGAAAGGTCGCATGAAAGGCAAAGCCTATCGTGGAAATACTATAACCTTCGGAGATTTCGCTATACAGGCAACCTCTTGTGGGTATATAACGAACCGCCAAATTGAGGCTGCTCGTATCGCTATGACTCGTAAGATAAAGAGGGGCGGTAACGTATGGATCAAAATCTTCCCAGATAAAGTCCTTACAAAGAAGCCGGCTGAAGTTCGGATGGGTAAAGGTAAAGGTTCTCCAGATAGCTGGGTTGCGGTTATCAAACCAGGAAGAGTGCTTTTTGAGATCAGTCACTTTGACCATGATCTTGCTAAAAGTGCCTTAAGACTGGCTTGTTATAAGCTCCCTGTTAAAACGAAGATTATAATGAAAGCAACTGCAGAAAGCGCTAGCTAAAATATTGAGGAAGTTATGGCAGATATAATGAAATTTAGTGAAGTAAAAGACCTCGATGCTGCTGCGATTAATGCAAAAGTTGCAGAAGCAAGAAGAGATATTTTTAATCTTAAAATGGAGAAGGTTACTTCTGGTTTAGAAAAACCTCACCGCTTGAAAGTTTTAAGAAAAAATATTGCAAAACTTTTAACAGCAAAGAACTTAAAAAAATAAGGTTACGATATGACGACAGAAGTGAATGCAACTAAATTTAAGAGAAAAATGACGGGAGTTGTGGTTTCTGATGGAAACGAGAAGACAATTGTTGTGACTGTTGAAAGACGCTTTAAGCATAGAACTTACAACAAGTTTATTTCTCAATCGAAAAAATATCATGCACACGATACAGAAAATAAAGCAAAAGTAGGTGATAAGGTCACAATCATAGAGTCCAGACCTTATTCTAAAATGAAAAAGTGGGAGCTCCTTAGTATTAACTAAGAAACTGTTAATAAAAGGTTCGGAGAAAAGAAATGATCCAGATGCAAACAAAATTAGACGTAGCAGATAACTCAGGCGCCAAGTTCGTAAAATGTATTAAGGTCCTTGGTGGATCTAAAAGAATGAGCGCTGGCCTTGGTGACATTGTTGTCGTGGCAGTACAACAGGCACTTCCAGGTGGAAAAATTAAAAAAGGTGACGTAAGAAAAGCCGTTATCGTTCGCACGAAGTATCCAATTAGAAGAGAAGACGGATCATATATCCGCTTTGATAAAAATAGTGTTGTGATTTTAAACCCAAATAGTGAGCCTGTTGGAACCAGAATATTCGGACCTGTCGCTCGCGAATTGAGAGCTAGGAACTTTACAAAAATCTGTTCTTTAGCACCAGAAGTACTTTAAAAAGTTTAGGAATCTGATATGCAAAAGTTAAAATTAAATGATGAAGTAATTATTGTTGCTGGAAAGGACAAGGGTAAAACCGGGACAGTCCAAAACATCAATGATAAAAGAAAAAACGTCCTTGTTAATGGTGTTAACATTGCTAAAAAAGCGATGAAGCCATCACAAGAAAACCCTCAGGGTGGTTTTGCTGAAGTTGAGAGACCAGTTCACGTTTCAAATGTGATGGTTGTTAGTCCGAAAACAAAAAAGGGAACAAGAGTAAGAATTGAAGAGCGTGACGGCAAGAAAGTAAGAGTAGCCGTTGCCTGTGGTTCAATCCTTAATTAATAATAAGAGGCGTTGTAATGACTAGATTAAATGATAAATACAATAGCGAAATTAAGAAAGCCATGCAGGATAAGTTTGCATACAAAAATGTAAACAAGATTCCAAAGCTTGAAAAGATCGTGATCAATTGCGTAACCAAAGACTGCGTGCTTAACTCAAAAATTGTTGACAGCATAAAGAGCGACCTTGGTGCAATAACTGGACAGCAGGCAGTTACCGCCAAAGCTAAAAAGTCTATTGCCTCTTTCAAGGTTCGGGAGGATCAGCCACTTGGTGCAGCAGTTACCCTTAGAGGCGACAAGATGTATGAGTTCTTAGATCGATTGATATCGATTTCTCTTCCTAGAGTAAGAGATTTCAGAGGTGTTTCGGCTAAAGCTTTTGATGGTAAAGGCAACTACACTCTTGGTCTTAAAGAGCAGATTATTTTTCCCGAAATTAACTACGATAAGATCGATAAAGTTAGAGGTATGGGTATCTCTATAGTAACAACAGCGACAAATAATGAGGAAGGGCGAGAACTGCTAACTCAGTTTGGAATGCCTTTTAGAAAGTAGTAAGGATATTTAGGATGGCAAGATTAGCATTAACCGTAAAAAACGGAAAAAGAAAAAAGATCTCTGAGAAGCAAATTAAGCAGAGAATCGAGCTTCGTAAAAAAGTAAGGGATGAGAAACTCTCTGAAGAAGAGCGCTTCCAAGCTCAAATGAAGCTCCAGTCACTCCCTAGAAATGGTTGTGAAAATAGAGTTAGAAATAGATGTGAATTAACTGGAAGAGCAAGAGGCTACTACAGAGCCTTTGGCCTCTCTAGAATAAAGTTCAGAGAATTAGCCCTGCAGGGGATGATTCCTGGAATAACAAAGTCAAGCTGGTAAGGGCGGAGAATACTATTATGATGACAGATCCTATAGCAGATATGCTGACAAGAATGAGAAATGGAATGAATGCTGGTCATGACCGTGTTGAATTTCCAGCTAGCAAGCTAAAAGCAAACGTTTGCAAAGTTTTGAAAGATGAAGGATTTATCCGCTCTTTTAAAATTATTGCTAAAGAGAAATCAGATATCAGAATTAAAGTTCTTTTTAAGGAAGACGCAATTGTTGGTATTGAAAGATATTCTAAGCCTGGTCTTCGTCAATATAGAGGTTACAGAGAAATGCCTAAGGTTCTAAGTGGCCTTGGAGTTTCAGTGATTTCTACTTCTCAGGGAGTCATGAGCTCAAGAGAAGCAAAAGCGAAGAAAGTTGGCGGTGAAATCCTTTGTAGTGTTTGGTAAAAAAGCTATTTTAGGAAATTAAGAGGAAAAAAAAATGTCAAGAATTGGAAAAATGCCGGTAGTTGTACCAGAGAAAGTTGAAGTCAAAATAAATGGCGCAGACGTCGCTGTTAAGGGACCAAATGGTCAGCTTCAGTACTCCTTTACCAATAAGGTTAAAATCGAAATGAACGGTAAAGAGGTTCTTGTAACTCCGATTGACGCTTCTAAAGAAAGCATCAGTCTCTGGGGAACAACGAGAACGCTGATAAATAATATGGTAACAGGTGTTACAACAGGCTTTACAAAGACTCTAGAGTTTACTGGTGTTGGTTACAAAGCAGCTGTTTCAGGATCCAAACTGACGCTTAACTTAGGTTTTTCTCACCCAATCGACTTTGAATTACCCGAAGGTGTGAGTGCAAAAGTTACAAAAAATGTCATTGATATTTCAGGAGCCAATAAAGAATTGGTTGGTTTTGTAGCGGCAAAAGTTAGATCTTTTAGACCCCCAGAGCCCTACAAAGGCAAGGGTGTTAAATACAGTGACGAACACATAACAAGAAAAGCTGGTAAGACCGGCGGCAAGAAATAAAATTTGATAGGTTAAGGTAATAGATATGAGAAAGCCAAAAGGTAAAATTTCAAATCCTTCTTTAAAAAAGAGAATGAGAAGAAAACTTTCTATTAGAAAGAAGGTAAACGGAAGCTCTGAGAGACCAAGAGTATGTGTAACCAAGACAAATAAGAATTTATTTGTCCAGGTTATTGATGACGAAACTCAAAAGACTCTTTTTTCAGTACAGACTTTTGGTAAAGCCAAAGTTGAAGCTGGTGTAAATAAAGAGGGAGCTAAGGTTGTTGGTCAAAAAGTGGCTGAAGGCCTTAAGGGTAAAAACATAACTACTGCTGTTTTTGATAGATCTGGTAATAAGTACCATGGTGTGATTGCAGCGCTTGCAGATTCAATTAGAGAAAACGGAATTCAAGTTTAATTTGAGGATAATATGAGCGAAGAAAATAAGACAGAAGCAGTTGAGACAGTTGAGGCTAAATCTGAGGCGAAGGCTCCAGAGAAGAAAGCTCCTAGGAAAAAACCAGCTCCAAGAAAAAAGGCTCCGGCTATTGAGTCAGAGTTTGAAGAAAGAGTGGTTGCTGTAAATAGAGTTGCTAAGGTTGTAAAAGGCGGTAGAAGGTTTTCTTTTTCTGCTCTAATGATCGTTGGCGATAAAAAGGGCCGCGTTGGTTACGGGCTTGGTAAAGCTAAGGAAGTACCTGAAGCAATTCGTAAGGCAACTCAAGCTGCTCAAAAGAACTTAATCGCGGTTCCTCTTGATGGTGGGACAATTCCTCACCAAATTTTAGGCGAGTACGACGCTGGTAAAATCCTTTTCAAGCCGGCTGCTCAAGGTACCGGTGTTAAGGCTGCGGGTGCTTGTCGCGCAATTTTAGAACTTGCTGGAGTAAGAGATGTTCTTACTAAATCCTTAAGAGGAAACAATCCTCACAATGTTGTTAAGGCAACCTTTGAGGCTTTAAGTGGGTTAAGGTCAGTTGAACAAATAGCTAAAGTTAGAGGCAAAGAATCTAAGGGACTTAGACTTTAGTCTTCTGGAGTAAGATATGAATGCAAAAACGATTACTGTGAAATTAAAGAAAAGTATTATCAGCTCTACTGAGAAGCAAAAGGCTTGCGTAAGAGGATTGGGTTTGAGAAAGACTGGTTCTTCTAAGACCTTGGAAAATACTTCTTCGGTTAGAGGAATGATAAAAAAAGTTATTCACCTTCTAGAGATAGCTGAATAAAGTTCGAGAGGAAATTATGCTTACACTAAATAATTTAAAAAGCCCGAAAGGTGCTCACCGAAATATCAAAAGAATTGGTCGAGGACAAGGTTCCGGTCAAGGTACTCAAGCTGGTAAGGGTCACAAAGGCCAAAAAGCGAGAGCCGGTGGTGGAGTTAGAACTGGTTTCGAGGGTGGGGCAATGCCACTTTATATGAGACTCCCAAAAAAGGGCTTTTCTAATGCACCTTTTAAAACTGAGCATGCTGAAGTCTCGCTTTCTCAACTTGAAGCCAAGTTTGATAGCGGTGAAGTTACGCGCGAAGCGCTAATTGAGAAGGGACTGTTGAAAGGCATAAATAAAAGACGCCCAATCAAAGTTTTAGCTAACGGAGAGCTTACAAAAAAGTTAACCTTTGTTAAAATCTCAAAGTTTTCAAAATCAGCCAAAGAAGCTATTGAAAAAGCTGGCGGGGAAATTAGAGATTAATTAGAAGCAAAGGAATATGCAAAATGGCATCCGCTCAAGGAAAGATTGAAGAGCTAAAGAAGAAAATCTTTTTTACCCTCCTTTTACTATTTGTTTATAGATTGGCTGCCCAGATACCAGTTCCTGGTGTTAACGGGTCAGCTATTCAATCTTACTTCGCCGAATCTGGCGGGGGTATTTTCGACCTCATTAATACTTTTTCCGGTGGTGCTTTCAAGAGGTTCTCAATACTTGCCCTCGGTATTATGCCCTACATTACGACCTCTATTATCTTTAGTTTGTTAGGGGAAGTGATTCCACAATTAGCAGAACTTCAGGAAGATGCAGATGGGCACAAAAAGATCCAAAAGTGGACTCGTTATGCAACAGTCGTTTTGTGCTGTGTTCAAGGTTACGGGATGGCTGCAGTATTTGAGACCTTCAAGAGTCCTGGCGGTATTTCTGTCATCACTGAACCTGGTTTGCTCTTTAGGCTAACGGCCATGATTACTCTGGCGGGCGGAACAATGTTTCTGTTGTGGCTAGGCGAGAGGATTACTGAGTTTGGTCTCGAAAACGGTGTATCGCTTATTATCTTTGCCGGTATCGCAGTAGAGCTTCCTTCTGAAATCCTCCAAAAACTTACACTATTTAGAAATGGTGAGCTAAGTGGCTTAAGCCTTATGCTCTTTTTCGTCGTTATTGGTGTTGCGTTTTATATTGTGGCGTTTATTGAAAGGGCTCATCGGGCAGTTCCCGTTCAGTACGCAAAAAAGGTAGTTCACAACCGAGTTTACGGCGGAACACAGACTCTTCCTTTGAGAGTGGATACTGGCGGCGTTATGCCACCTATCTTGGCTAGCTCTTTACTAGCTGCGCCGGCGACTTTCGCTAGTTTTGTGCCCGCGGAAAGCTGGGTAAAGCCTTATGTAGATCAGATACAGCAAAGCCTCTACCCTGGGCAGTTGTTATTTAATATTTTATTCGCGCTTCTTATTGTTTATATGACTTATTTTTACGCACCGATACAGTTTAAGACTAAGAAAATTTCGGAAATGCTTCAAAAGAACAACGCCTTCATCCCAGGTTACAGACCAGGGAAGCAGACCAAGGAATATTTAGATTTTCTGCTCAACAGACTTACTTTTTTCGGAGCCTTGTTTCTTGTTGTTATCTGTATAACGCCAACTCTAATAAGCGGAAGTCAAACCAGGTTTGGCGGAACTGCGATGCTTATTCTCGTTTCTGTTTCGATCCGAGTTATGATGAACATTCAATCTTTTATGTATGCTGATAAGTATGAGACCAATTATAAGTCTCGCGGCAAATATAAGGGTGCGAACAGAAGGTTCTAATGATGAAGCCCCAATTAATTCTATTAGGTGCGCCCGGATCGGGTAAGGGAACGCAGGCAGCGAGACTCGTTAGCGATCTTGGTTACACCCATATTTCAACTGGGGACCTTCTGAGGGCCGAAATTAAGTCTGGCTCCGATTTAGGTAATAGAGTCCAAGATATTATGAATAAAGGCGGTCTAGTTGACGACAGTACGGTCTTAGAGCTTCTGAGCGCGAACTGTAATTTGGAGAGCACGAGCTATATATTTGATGGCTTCCCTCGTAATATTGAGCAGGCTAAGTCCCTTGATAATTCTGTTCTCAAAGGCGTTAAAAGCAGAGCTGTTTATTTTCAAATCGATTTAGACCTATTGGCCTCTCGCTTAGTAAATAGAAGAACTTGCTCAGGTTGTGGCGAAATTTATAACTTACTCTCAAAAGCTCCAAAGGATCCTTCCGTTTGCGACAAATGCGGATCAAAGCTTACTCAGAGAAAAGATGACAACGAGGATACTGTTAAGACCCGCTTAGGCGTTTTCAAGGAAACAATCGAGCCCGTTTTGGCTTATTACGAGGAAAACGATAGGCTTAGGCGCCTCGATGCTTCTGAAGGCGCTGATAAAGTTTTTGAGAGTTTGAAAGAGATTACAAAGTAGAAAGAATTACAATATGTTAGAAGCCGATTTACAAAAGTTTGCCATAAGGCAATTACTTTTATATATAGGCAAAACGTAAAATAAGGCAATTTAATTTTATGTCAGATAAAGAAGTCATCGAAGTTGAAGGTGAGGTTACTGAACTTTTACCGAACACAAAGTTTAAGGTGAAGTTACCTAACGGACACAGTGTCATTGCTCACATTAGCGGGAAGATGCGCATGCACTTTATTAAGATCCTTCCAGGGGATAAAGTCTTGGTCGAGATATCAAAGTATGACCTAACTAAAGGTAGAATTACTTATCGAAGTAAAGGTAGATAAGAAAAGGAAGTTGAAATGAAAGTAAGAGCGTCAGTAAAGCCGATCTGTAAAGACTGCAAGATTGTGAAGAGAAAAGGGATTCTTCGTGTAGTTTGTAAAAAAAGCCCTAAGCATAAACAAAGACAAGGTTAATTTAAACCTCATTACATATTAGGAGTGTAGCTATGGCTCGTATTCTTGGTGTCGATATTCCTAGAAATAAAGTTATGAGAGTTGCCTTAACATCACTATATGGTGTTGGACCGGCAGTTGCTCTTAGCGCTTTATCTAAAGCTAGTATCGATGCAGACAAAAGTTCAAATGATTTAACCGAAGAAGAAGTTCAAACTATCCGTAAAATTCTTGAAGAAGAATTCAACGTTGAAGGTGACCTGAGAAGAGAAGTTGGTCTTAACATTAAAAGACTGAAAGACATGGGTTGCTATCGAGGAATTCGTCACAGAAGAAGCTTGCCAGTTAGGGGTCAAAGAACCCATACGAACGCTAGAACCCGAAAAGGTCCTTCCGTTTCTATAGCTGGTAAGAAATCTATTAAGCAGTTGAAATAGGATAGGGGCTAGAAATGGTTAAGAAAACAGCTTCAAAGAAAAAAGTTAAAAAGAATATTCCAAATGGAATTTGCCATATTCAGGCATCTTTCAATAACACGATTGTTACTTTTACTGACACTCAGGGTAATGCTCTTTCATGGGCAAGTGCTGGTCAGTTAGGTTTTCGTGGTTCTAAGAAATCCACCCCTTTCGCCGCTCAGATGGCTTCTATGGAAGCTGCCAAGAGAGCTATGGAGCATGGTCTTCAAACAGTTGAGGTTCGTGTTAAAGGGCCAGGCGCAGGTAGAGAAAACGCTATTAGAGCTTTGGTTCAGGCTGGCTTAAAAATTACAGCAGTTGCTGATAAGTCACCGATCCCACATAATGGCTGTCGGGCACCAAAGAGAAGAAGAGTTTAATTTAAGTTTCACAGGAGACTACTGGAATGGATACATTTGTAGAAAAGAACTGGACTAACATGATTAGACCAGTTGCCTTAGAAGGCGACGCCGATACAACAAACTCAAGCTATGGAAAGTTTGTTGCGAGACCCCTCGAACGCGGTTACGGGCAGACGCTTGGAAACTCACTAAGAAGAGTATTGCTTTCATCCCTTCAGGGTGCTGGTATTGTTTCTATTAGAATTGAAGGTGTTGATCATGAGTTTGGAACGATCAACAACGTAAAAGAAGAAGTATCTGAAATTATCCTTAACTTAAAAGAAGTTAGGTTTAAATTAAAAGGTAAAGAAGACGTGATCCTTACTCTAGAGAAAACTGGAGAGGGTCCTGTTAAAGCTGGAGATATTGCTGATAACGCTAGTGTTGAGGTTTTAAACCCTGACCATGTTATCTGTAACGTATCTTCTGGTGGTTCTATCAGAATGGAAATTAAGGTTGCTCGCGGTAAAGGTTACGTGAGTGCACTTGATAACAAAGAAGAGTTTGATCTGCCTGTTGGTTGGATTTATCTTGATACTCTTTTTTCTCCAGTACATAGAGTAAATTACACAGTTACTAACTCTCGTGTTGGGAAGAGAACTGATTACGACAAGCTTACTTTAGAGGTTTGGACAAATAGTGGAATTGATCCTAATGACGCTGTTGCGTTTTCAGCTAAAATTTTAAGAGACCAGCTTGCTGTTTTCCTAAACTTTGAAGATGAAGATGAGACAGTAAGAGTTGAGACGACAACGACAGCTGCTCCACAATCTCCAGCTAATAATTTTCTGCTGAAGCCGGTAAGTGAGCTTGAGCTCTCTGTTCGTTCAGCAAATTGCCTACAGAACGCTAACATCAAGTACATCTATGAGTTAGTTTCTAAAACAGAAGGCGAGATGTTAAGAACTAAGAACTTTGGGCGTAAGTCGTTGAATGAAATTAAAGAAATTCTATCTCAGATGGGACTTGGACTTGGTATGAAAGTCGATAGCATCATGAAAGAGATGCAAGAAAACAAGGAAGCTGAGTAAGTTTAGCTGATTGAGGAGTTTGGTATGAGACACCAAAAAAGAAAATATAGAATTGGGACGACATCGAGTCATAGAAGATCTTTGCTAAGAAACTTAGCAATAGAGGTTATTGATCACGATAAGATCAAGACAACTCAAACTAAGTGTAAAGCTGTAAGAGGCTATGTTGAAAAACTGATCACTCTCTCTAAGAGCGATACAGTTGCCAACAGAAGACTTGCTTTTAAAAAGCTTAACAACAAAGATGCTGTAAAAAGGCTATTTGATGAAGTTGGTCCACGTTTTAAGGAAAGAGCTGGTGGTTACACTAGAATCCTTAAGCTTGCTGATGGTCGAGTAGGTGACAATGCACCAATGGCGATTATCGCTCTTGTAGACTAATTGTCCTTATAGTTTTTTAAAAATTCATGTAAATTAGACCTTCCTGTATAGGAAGGTCTTTTTATTTTTGAAGAGTGAATAATGGCTAAGTCTAAAACAGAAATTCCGTTTAGTTTTAAGATAGGCTTCATTGCCTTAGTGATGGCCTCGACACTTGGCTATTCAATAATTAGAAAAAGAAAGATTGAAAGTCTTACGAGTTCTGAAAACTTTCTGATTCTTAAGCAAATGCCAGAATTTAACTTTAAGAGAATCCCCGGCTACGAACAAAATCAAGAGCCCATTACAAACGAAAACGTTTTTACAGGATCGAACTCCGAAGCTCTTCTGGTTCACTTCTGGGGAACCTGGTGCGCCCCTTGTGAAGCCGAGCTTCCAGAGTTCATTTCCTTTGCTAGTTCACTTAAGTCTCGAGGTGTGAAGGCTCTTCTCTTAGCAGTTAATGACGAGGATAAAAAGATTCTTAAATTTATGAAAAGGTTTGGGCAGTTGCCTGAGAATATTTTTCTCGTTCATGATAAAGGCGGGGGATCCATGCTCAAATTTGGAACGGTAAAAGTTCCCGAGACTTATCTTTTTTCTAAGAATGGTAAAAATCTAAATAAATTCATAGGCCCCCAGGATTGGAAGCATTCGAGTTACAAAAAACGGATGGATTTTTACCTAAGTTCTCTTAATCCTGATCAGAACTCCGACAGTAATTAGCCTGACTATTCTATTTTCGCCTATTTATTAGACTCTCTAAGTTATCGTTATCTATAGAACATCATCATTTTTTGATCAAATAGTATTCAAAAGTCACCCTCCAGTACTCAAGTCATGTAGCGGATTGCCGAAAAGTTAAACAGTAAATCACGGTGATGTTGCCTTTTTGGTCATTGCCAGGACCAAGACTAGTGGCAAATTAGTCAGGAGATATCGATGATTAATTGGAAAGAGATGAAGAATTTGCATGTAATCTCGAAGCTTTCTGAGATTTTATACAAATGGTATGGCACAGAGCTTATATGGACAGACTCTCAAGGGAAAATTCAGAGTGGGCACTTGGAAAAAGGAAAGGAACATAAGAACCTCTTCTTTAAGGTCCAAATGAACATGCCAATGGGTCACAACTTCACTCATCAGGATATTGAAAATGTCACTGAAGAGTTAAAAGACGGCCATGATCAGACCATTATTTTCGATAGCTCTTTTATCCATATTAAGGGGGTCGCCTCTAGAGTTGTTGTTGATGGCGAATATATGGGGACAGTGATTGCTTATCCTTTTATTTTAGACTCGGTAACTGAAGACGAGAAAGCTAGCCTTGTTGCTCAAATGGTTGAGGCCGGTGCTTCAGAAGGAGATGCAAAATCGGCCATCGCGCATCTAAGGTCTATGAATGAGATGGATGTGGAGTATCTCCCAGAGTTAGTTGAGCTCGTTTCCGAAGAAATCGTGGAATTTCACGAGGAGATCACTAAAAGAGAAGAGAGAATTCAGGAACTGAACTCTGAGCTTGGCGATAAATATCGCTATCATATGATGATTGGTAAATCTAAGAAGATGCAGCAAATTTATAATCTTCTTGAGAAGATTTCCACTTCAGAAGCTTCAGTATTTGTTCAAGGTGAAAACGGAACAGGTAAAGAGCTTGTTGCAAAGGCTATTCACTACTATTCCCCGAGAAAAGATAATATGTTCTTGGCACTAAACTGCTCAGCCTTTAACGATAACCTTCTGGACTCTGAATTATTCGGCCACGTGAAGGGTGCCTTTACAGGGGCTATAAAAGATAAAAAAGGTCTATTTGAGCAAGCAAATGGAGGAACATTGTTTCTCGATGAAATCGGAGACACAAGTCTTTCGATGCAGGTAAAGCTTCTAAGAGTCCTCCAAGAAGGAACCTATCTTCCTGTTGGAGCAAATGCGCCGAAGAAAACGGATGTAAGAATTATCGCTGCGACAAACAGAGACATCAAAAAGATGATGGAGACTGGAGAGTTTAGAGAAGATCTTTACTACCGAGTAAATGTAATTAACGTCAATCTTCCCGCGCTTAAAGAAAGAAAAGAAGATATTCCAATTTTAATGGATCACTTTCTAAAAAAGAGATGTGACGAAGCTGGCTTGACGATGAAAACTTTCTCTAAGAAGTGTCTGGAGAAGATGCTTGATTATCATTGGCCAGGGAATGTTAGAGAGCTCGAAAACGAAATAGAGCGTCTCGTTGTTTTGGCCGGAGACGATAAAATCATCACTCCGGATCAGCTCAGCCCTCGTATTATGGACGCTGTTGGCGGACCTAGAGGCGGAGGAACTGGGGTTGTTAGAGGAATCAATACAAGTGGCTCTCTAAAAGCTGCCCTCGAGGAACTCGAAGCCCTAATGATCAAAGAAGGATTGAAGCGGTGCAACTTTAACAAGTCAAAGCTAGCTAAAGAGCTAGGTGTCAGTCGGGCTTCGCTGATTATGAAGGTCGATAAGTATGATTTGGACAAGCGAAAGAAGGCAGCAAACGAATAATTAATAGTTAGCAAAATTAACGCAGAGAAATAGCCTCCTAAACGCCACAAAGGTATATTACCTAGGCTTTTAGGAGGTTTTTTTATGTCCAGTGATCTTTTGGAACTAAAGCGAAGTCAACTCGTTAGTTTGCGTGAGAAGTCCCGACTCGGTGGTGGTCCAGCGAGAATTGAGAAACATCATGCTCAAGGAAAATATACTGCTAGAGAAAGAGTCGAAAGACTTCTTGATCCTGGCTCGTTCATAGAGTTCGATAAATTTGTTGTTCATAAATGCACTTCTTTTGGCATGGAGAAGAATAAATATCTGGGGGATGGTGTTGTCACCGGCTTTGGAGAAATCAACGGCCAGAAGGTAGCTCTTTATTCGCAAGATTTTACTTGCTGGGGTGGTGCCCTCGGAGCGGCACACGCAAAGAAAATCTGTAAAATTATGGACTTCGCTTTAGAGAACCGTATTCCTATTATTGGGATGAACGATAGTGGTGGAGCTCGGATTCAAGAGGGTGTCGAATCCCTTGCAGGTTATGCTGATATTTTCTATCGAAATGTATTGTGCTCAGGCGTGATTCCTCAAATTTCTTTGATCATGGGTCCTTGCGCAGGGGGGGCTGTTTACTCGCCCGCAATAACTGATTTTATTTTTATGGTTGATAAGACGTCTTATATGTTCGTAACGGGACCTGATGTTATTAAAACTGTAACTCACGAAGAGGTAACCAAGGAAGATCTTGGTGGAGCCTCCACTCATAACGAAAAGTCTGGCGTCGCTCAATTTAAATGTGCTGACGAAGATGAGACTTTTGAGAGAGTAAGAGAACTTCTAACTTATATACCTGCTTCTAATTATAGAGTTCAGAAATCTAAGGAATCTACTGATTCAGTGTTTAGAGATAATACAAAACTTAAAGAGTTGATTCCAGCTAATCCCAAAAAGCCATATGATATGAAGGAAGTCATTGTTGATATTGTGGACGATGGAAACTTTTTAGAGGTCCACAAAGACTTTGCTAAAAATATAGTCGTTGGCTTTGCTTCTATAGGTGGAATTAAGATAGGTGTGGTCGCCAACCAACCCCAAATCTTGGCAGGTGTGCTTGATATCGATAGTTCCAGAAAAGCGGCTCGCTTTATTCGTTACTGCGATGCTTTTGATATTCCACTTCTTACACTTGTTGATGTTCCAGGCTTTTTGCCCGGAGTAACACAGGAGTATGGTGGGATTATTACTCACGGATCGAAGCTTCTCTACGCTTATGCAGAAGCGACTGTCCCCATGATCACTCTTATAACTCGTAAAGCTTATGGTGGCGCTTATGATGTAATGGCCTCAAAACATATTAAAGCCGATATCAATCTCGCCTACCCTACAGCGGAAATTGCAGTTATGGGTGCCGAGGGTGCCGTCAACATCATCTTTAGAAATGAGCTTAAAGGTTTGGAGGGTGAGGCTTTTGCCGCTAGGAAAGCAGAGCTCGTAGCAGACTATGAGGAACAGTTTAGTAATCCTTACAGGGCAGCTGAAGTGGGCTATATTGATTCCGTAATTTTACCTGAAGAGTCTAGAAAGAGAATTTATGAGTACTTCTGCGTTTTAAAAGAGAAGAAGGTCAGCCTTCCTCCAAAGAAGCATGGGAATATCCAACTATGAATATTCGATTAGATAAATACAAATCAAAAAGAGTCATGATTGTTAATCGGGGCGAGATAGCGTCAAGGGTAGCAAAGGCATGTAGGGAACTAGGTCATACATCAGTAGGTCTTTGGACTGACAATGAGCCGGATGCTGCGCACTTAGAGTTTTGCGACGAGTGGGTTCACTTGGAGGGCTCAGGTAATGCTGAAACTTATCTGAATATGGATAAACTCGTAGACCTTGCTAAAGAAAATAAAATAGATGGTGTTCATCCTGGCTACGGTTTTTTATCAGAAAATGGCGTATTTTCTACCAAACTCTCTGAAGCTGGTATCGTTTTTATCGGACCCCACAATGAAGCGATCAAAGTAATGGGGGATAAGGCAACCTCGAAAAAATTAGCGAGTGATGCTGGAGTTCCTGTTGTGCCTGGTACCTCAGAGGCAGTCCCCACTGTAAAAAAAGCGCTAGAGGTGTCAGAAGAGATTGGCTATCCTGTACTTTTAAAAGCTGTTGCTGGTGGTGGAGGTCGCGGAATGCGAGCTTGCCAATCTGCTGAAGAGGTTCAAAAGCAATTTGAGGCTGTCGTTAGAGAGTCTACTGCTGCATTCGGAAACGGGGATCTATTAGTTGAAAAATTGATTGTGAATCCACACCATATTGAAGTTCAAATAATGGCGGACAAAAAGGGCAATATTTTTCATTTTTTTGAGAGAGAGTGTTCAATCCAGAGACGCCACCAGAAAATCATTGAAGAAGCTCCTTCTCCTTTTATTGGGGAAGATGAAGAGCTCAGAGAGGATATTTGCCAAACAGCGGTTAAACTTGCTCGTGCCGTCAACTATGATTCAGCGGGTACTGTTGAATTTATAATGGGAGCTGATAAGAAATTCTACTTTCTTGAGATGAACACCCGAATTCAAGTTGAGCACCCGATCACAGAAGAAATAACGGGAGTTGATCTCATTATTTGCATGATTCAATCGGCCTTCGGAGAGGACCTTCAAATTCCCTCACAAGATTGGATAAAAAAGACAGGGCATGCGATCGAGTGCCGAATTTGTGCAGAAGATCCCATCACCATGCTCCCTTCTCCCGGTGTTGTTACTGGCTTTGAAACTAACTTCCCTCAAGGTGTCCGCTTTGATCATTGCCTCTATAGAGGTCTTGAGGTCACGCCTGATTTTGATCCTATGGTTGGAAAACTCATTGCCAAGGGGTTGATTCGAGATGTTGCGATTAGGAAAATGAAGGCAGCTTTAAAGGGACTCTACATCGAGGGATTAAAAAATAATATTCCTTTGCATAAAGTTGTTATGGATGACCCGACCTTTATTGAGGGGAGTTACACAACGAATTATATAACGGAAGTTGCGCCTCAAGATAAAATTGAGAAAGATATAAACTATGTTTCTATCTATAGAAAGTTAGCCGCAGCTGAAGCTCGTAACATGGGGATGTGATGAGAACTTATCTTATAGACTCAGAAAGTAACGAATTAATTGTGGATCTCACTAAGACCATTAAACACTCATCAAAACTTGTTGAATATGAATTTTGCTCACTTGTAGAAGGTAAAACCATTCACAAGGAGTCAATATTTATTAGAAAATTAGCTGGAAACTATTACTGCTCGACAGACAACAAAGCCTGGAGCAAGATAGCCAGACAGCACATTCCGCATCGTCTATTGAATATAGACCAGGTTTTCAAAGTTTATCGCGGATTCAAGCCTTCAGGACTTTCGGGCGGCGCAAGTGGCGAGTTGTTAACTCAGATGCCGGGCAAGGTCGTAAAGATTAATGTAAAAGTCGGTGATCAGGTCAATAAGGGAGACTGTGTCTTAATTCTAGAGGCCATGAAAATGGAAAATGAGATAAAGACTTCAGTTGATGGAATAGTAAAAGCAGTACATGTCCATGAGGGTGATGCTCTTGATTCAGGAGTTCTCATGATGGAAATAGAATAAGGAGATTTTGTGAGCGAGTGGGACAAAGCCAAAAATGATTTTGAAAAGGGAGCCAAGTTTATTGGGCCTATTTTCATCTTACTATTTGTGATAACTCTAGGACGAACTTCTTTTTATACAGTTCAGCCAGATGAGGAAGCTGTCATTATTCGCTTCGGGCGCTATTTGGGAACATCACAACCGGGACTTCATTTCAAGCTACCTTTGGGTGTTGATGAAGTCACCCTCGTTAAAACTAAAAGAGTTTTACAGCAAGAGTTTGGATTTAGGACAGCGACGACAAGTAAGGATCGTCGAACAACCTATGATCAGAAAAACTACGATCGGGAATCTTTGATGTTGACTGGAGATCTCAATGTCGCCGATGTCGAATGGGTCGTTCAGTACCAGATTAGTGATCCTTTTAAGTACCTTTTTCAAACATCTACCCCAGAACGAAATATTAGAGATGTGTCTGAATCAATCATGAGAAGAGTCGTCGGGGACCGCTTAGTTACTGATGTGCTTACCACTGGAAGGGTTGAGATAGCGAGTGAAGCCCAGAAGTTAATGCAGGATATTCTCGATAATTACGACCTTGGTGTGAAGATAGTCACCGTAAAGCTTCAAGACGTTAATCCACCTGATTTTGTTAAGAAGTCGTTTAATGAGGTCAACGCTGCCAAGCAAGAGCAGGAAAAAGTGATCAATCAAGCTGAGGAGTCTTATAACCGAGTCATACCAGAAGCTAGAGGTAAGGCAGAGAAGTTAGTAAGCGAAGCAGAAGGCTTTGCCAAAGCTCAGGTAAATAGGGCCGAAGGTGATGCTGATAAGTTTTTAGCAATCTTAAAGGAATACAAAAGGGCACCTCGAATTACCCGTAAACGGATTTATCTCGAGACAATGTCTGTTATTCTGAAAAAAGTAGATGATATTACTATAGTGGACGATGCCGTGAAGGGTGTTTTACCGGTATTTTCAAAAGGCGGGGTCATCAATGGGAAATAAAAGCGTAGTATCAATTATAGTTTTAGTGCTCATAGGTATTCTACTGAAGACGACCTTTTTTGAGATAAACGAAGGCCGTCAGGCGATTATCACTCAATTCGGTAAACCGATTGGGGAGCCGATTACTGACGCTGGACTTCATTTTAAACTTCCGCTTGTTCAAAAAGTTCAATTTGTGGATAAAAGAATTTTAAGTTGGGACGGCTACCCGAACCAAATCCCCACGAAAGATAAAAAATACATTAAGGTCGACACAACTGCTCGCTGGAGAGTTACAGACGCCTTGAAGTTTATTCAGACTGTTAGAAATGAGACGGGGGCGAAAGCTCGACTTGACGCCCTTCTTGATTCTGCCACTAGAGACGTTATCTCAAATCAAAACTTAGTCGAAGCCGTTAGAAATTCTAATGGGATTTTAGATATGATTGAAGAGAGAAAGAAAGAAATTAAAGAACTAAAAGCTAACGGCGAGCCTGTCATTGAAGACGAAATCACTGGAGAGATCGAAAAGATCCTTGAGGGAAGAGAGAAGCTTTCCAATCTGATTGCTGAGTCAGCAAGTAAGGAACTTTCAAAATTCGGGATCAAGCTAATCGACGTTCAACTCAGAAGAATTTCCTATGAGGAGTCAGTTGAGACCAAAGTTTACGAGAGAATGATTTCTGAGAGACAAAGGGTCGCGCAAAAAATTCGCTCGATTGGTCAAGGCGAGAAGGCAAAAATTGAAGGTCGCCTTGCTAGAGACCTAAGAGAAATTAAATCTGAAGCTTATAAGAAGGCAGAGATTGTTAAGGGGCGTGGTGAAGCAAAAGCAACCAAGATTTATGCTCAAGCGTTATCACAAGATCCAGGTTTCTATGAATTTACCAAAACGATGGATGTTTACAGAAACTCACTCAAAGAGAGTGCAAAGTTCTTGATGAGTTCTGATGGTGACCTTTTCAAGTACTTCAAAAAGTCTAATTAGTTACTTTTAAGATAAGTGTATCCAGTTAAGCACTCTTCATAAAAGTCTACCCATTTTACTCCGAGTCTGGGCTGCATTTGGCCCCGGCTCACTAATCTGCTGATACTCTTTTTCATCTTTTGAGCCATGTATTCAGGATTGTACTGCATGGTCGATAAAACGGTAGAAGATGTATTTCCTTTAATGATTTCTTCTATGTAAAAACCTTGAGGGTCATCGGCGTCGGCATATACGTGGACTTCGTTTAGCCGGCCAAAAAGATTATGCATATCGCCCATAACATCTTGATAAGCGCCAGTTAAAAAGATCCCTACGATGTACTCTTCGCCTTCATTGAGATCATGTATAGACATGGTCGGGGATATCTTTTCTTCGTTGATAAACTTGCTGATAACGCCGTCACTATCGCAGGTAATGTCAGCGATAGAGCAATTGATAGTTGGCTTCTCATTTAGTCTTGTCAAAGGCACAACTGGGAGAAGCTGGTCAATTGCCCAGTGGTCAGCGGCCGATTGAAAAACAGAAAAGTTACACAAATATTGAGGAGCCAAATCATTTTTGAGGTTTTCAAGAGATTCTGGCATTGTTCTTAAACTCTGAGCGAGTTGCATTACATTTTCGATAGCGCGCCAATAAAGAGTCTCAAGTTTTGCTCGCTCCTCTAGGCTGATGACTCCAAGGTTAAAGGCGTTAAGGCCTTGCTCTCTAATCTGAGTCGCTTCGTTATAGATTTCTTGGTAATTATTCTTGTCTGGCGTCCAGTCGTGCATCTCGCGCATATTAGTGACAAGGATGTGCTCTCCCGTTAGGGCTTTGACATCAAAGTCAGGCTGCGAAACGGTTATTTTATCTACGACATTAGTGACGACCATTGAGTGGTGGGCGGTTATTGCGCGTCCACTCTCAGTCACTATGTTTGGATGAGGAACATTTTCGAGATCACAGACCTGCTTAAGTCCGTAAACGATATCGGCGACATATTCACTAAGGTGGTAATTTACAGAAGAGTCGCTATTTGTCCTACTACCATCATAATTGACTCCAAGACCACCACCAGCGTCAAAGTACTCGAGTCCACAGCCAAGCTTGAAAAGCTGAGTATATATTCTTGCTCCCTCGTTCACAGCAGCTTTAATGGTTCTGATGTCCGAAATTTGTGAGCCAATATGAAAGTGGAAAAGCTTAATAGAGCTTTTTAAACCATGCTGTTCCATTAATTGAACGGCACGAATCATTTCTGAGGCAGAGAGTCCAAATTTAGCTCTATCGCCAGTAGACTTTGACCAACGACCCTGGCCTTTTATAGACATTTTTCCTCTGAAGCCTATCGTTGGGGTAACGCCAAGCTTATCCGAGAGTTTGAGTAGCTTAGGAAGTTCGGAGTATTTTTCTATAACAATAATTATTTTTCGACCCAGCCTAGTGCCCATAAGAGCAAGGGTGAGATATTCCTCATCTTTGTAACCATTGAGGATGGTCAAAGCGTTAGGGTTGTTATTATAAGCAAGAACGGCAAGAAGTTCTGGCTTTGAACCCGCCTCGAGGCCATAGTCATACTTTTCACCAGCATCGATAATCTCTTCAACAACCTCTCTCATTTGATTTACTTTTATAGGGTAAACACCGTTGAAGCGTCCTCTGTAATCAGCTTCGTCGATGACGTCACGGAAGGTTTTATTGATTTTCTTTACCTGTGCTCTCAGGATATCGTGAAAGCGTATTACCGCTGGGAGTTCAACACCCTGGAGCCGCATTTCTTTAACAACTTCCATGATAGGTATTGGAGCTCCTTTTGTGACAGCTTTTACAACAAGATCACCACTTGGGTCGATATCAAAGTACCCCTCTCCCCAACGAGAAACACTGTATGTCTTTTCAGCTTCTTTTTTAGTCCACTCTTTCATTTAATATTCCCGACCCATGATTAAAATGAGTTCTCTAACAACTTTGGTAGCAAAGACTGTGCTATTTCCGGTTGGGTCTATGTTCGGCGCAAGTTCTACAACATCAGCACCAACAAGGTTTTTATTTTTCAAAATTTTAACTAACTTAATAAAGGAATGAAATGTCTCGCCTCCAGCTTCAGGTGTCCCTGTTCCTGGAAGGTAAGAAGGGTCGAAGTAATCGAGATCTAGAGTTAAATAGAGAGGTCTATGATCAGGAATAGCGATAATACTTTCGATGAATTCGGCAAGACTGGATTTATTCGTTTTATTTTCCCTCATCCACTTGTACTCATCCCGGGTCCCCGAGCGGATTCCATATTGGATAAGCTCATGGCCTGGTCCCCAGTGATCTAGAACACGACGAATAATACTTGCATGGCTATAGTGATGCCCTTCATATCCGTCTCTTAGGTCGGCGTGGGCATCGAGATGAATCAGGGCCAAGTCTTCAAAGCACTCAAGGTATTTCTTAATCGGGGCGTAGGAAATTGAATGTTCCCCACCGAGAGTTAGGACCTTTACTTTATCCTTTTTTAAATTTATTTCACTTGTGAGCTTAAAAAAAGCGTCAGTTCCAACCCTCCAGTTTTCAGTTTGATCGGGACCATCTCCGACGGGAAGATTCCCGAGATCAAGCAGATTAGCATAATCTTCAAGATCGAGGTCTAGGTAGGGGCTAAAGGATTCGATACCTGTGCTGTCTTTTCTTATAGCGTCAGGCCCTAAGCGGGTTCCTTTTCGAAAGCAGGCAGTGCCATCGAACTCAAAGCCCAAGAGGTGCAAGCACTCTTTTTGAATCGAGCCAGTAGGCTTAAAGAAATCGTAGGGACCACTCGTCGCAGCCTTTAGTGTGCTATTGCTCATATGGACTTCCAAGTTTCATGAAATCAGATGTTTATCCTAATTTTCGACGAATTTAAAGGAGATCCACGGTGGATTCGTAAAACGTGAAATTGTTGTATAGCTGTAGTTTTTACAAGCTATCGGGATTGTTATGGAAGAATTAATCAGATAAAGGGATAATGCGATGCACTATCAAGAAAGGAATAATTCTGAAGTTTTTAACTGCACCCTTAATATTTTGTTTAATTTCAAGCGCTTATGCAGTTGAAGAGCTTGACCTTTTTGGCGAAAGCTTCGCGCCTTCCTATGACATTAAAATCAAAGCTCTGGACTATGTTAAAAATGACGAGGCTGGGCAACCTAGTGGAAATTTCTCCTTTGATAAATTCAAGGTCATTACTAATGATGCAAGTATCGATCTCAATAACTCATCAGGTTTTTATGACGCTGACATATATATTTCTAACAATCTCGTGGGCTTTAAAGGCGAAGCCGCCCGCTTTGTTTACAGAATGGCCGAAGAGGACTTTAAGTATGTGAGCTCCTTTCGTTGGATGAAAATGGCCAATCTCCACTTTCTTATGGATCGAGAGCAAATCGTTCTTAATGGTCATCGCTTTGCTATCCAAGAGCCAAGGACATATTTTGTTGCTCAATCTTTTGATCTTAATTGCGGTAGACATCCAGAATTTCTATTAAATAATGGCGATGGCTTCTTAGCAGGTTGTCTTAACTTTTCGAATGCTCGCTCTTTGCAAGGGGAAGGCTTCGGGATTGATTACAGATTAAGCGATGAGGAAGATAAGAAAATTGTTGATATTCAGGGCTACTTCACCGACTTTAAGGCGACTCAAGAGGACTTCTCAGCTTCAGCCTTGAATTTTTCTGCTATCTTTCAGGATGATACAGATCTTTCTATCACTGACTTGGACTTTTCTTGTGGCAAGAAGAGAGATTTAGTAAGTATCGACGAAGAATCGCTTCTAGTTCCGTGCCTTTCTGAGTTTGCAGTCAGTGCATCTCAAATAGACCTTAAGATGGCTTCTGAAAATGATAAAGTGATTGTATCAGCGGCTGAAATCACAAATGATAAGGAAAAAATAAAAACTAAATTTAACAGGCTCATTTATAGCGGAGAGACCTCTTCGTTTTCCTTGAGAGAGGGAACTGTTATTTGTGACCAAGCTGTTGGAGATAAGAAAGAGGTAGGATCCTACGTTGAAGGCTGTCTCGATGCAATGGAGATTACTGCCAATCGTAGTGATCAGAGCAGTTCGTTTAACCTTGTAATGGATGAAAAGAAAGTTGGAGAGGAGTTCTACCTAACTCTCAATGGAGATCTCAAGACACTTAGAACACAGAGTGAGAAAATTCACATAAAGTCTCAGTTAACGACTCTCAATATAGATCATTACTTAAGCCTCTCTTTGATGAATGTAGACTGGAAGTGCCAAAAGAAGAAAGAGATGCGAAGCTTTGAACTAGTTGAAATGCTTGACTACTGTAAACTGGGCAGTGAACTTCAGATAGGAAAAATTAAGATCCTAGATAAAGAAAATACAACTGAGCCTATTGTGGCAAGCATTACCCCTCGGTCAGTTATGACTGGAAATGGAAAAGTTCAGGCTCACCTTTCCTCAGTTCACCTTGCTGATAGAGAAGACCTTACTCTTATTAAAGATCTTTTTATTGACTGTGAAGTTGAAAAGAACGGCGATATTTTTCAGCCTAATGACCTGATTTCTGGATGTGTTAAAAACAGCCGAATTGAAATTCCCGTAATTTTTTCACAAGACTCCGACTTAAATGCTAATTCTCTTTTAGACAGCAATTTTCAGGTTGAGCGAATGAGAATTCTCGAAAATCATCCTTCGATGTCTGATGTAAAGATTGTTATTACCAATGGGGTTATCGATATAGATCTTAAAGTTAGGGCTTTAGGTGGCGAGAAGAAAGTTTCTTTTTCTGGACCAATTCATTGGGACAAAGAAAAGAACCTTCTCAGTATTCAGGTCCAGAAGTCAAAGCTTCCTCTTGGAATCAAATCTAAAGCAATTTTCATGATGGTATTAAAGAAATTTCTTGTCTCTGAAATGGTCACTGTTCCATCTAAAAACGTTATTAATATTCAGCTTTAAAAAGCTGCTGAATTAGCCTTTTACTAGCGTCCTCTGTTGATATTTTGCCAGTGAAGACATCTTTCTCTAGCTTTAAGTAAAGGGTATTGAGATGATCTTGTTCTTCTACAAAACGATGAATTTCTTTATTGAAAAAACTTTTTAGCCAGGCTTTCTTTTGCTCTTGCCTCTTATCGACAAAGAAAGACTTCTCTTTTGCTTGTTCATGGTACTTTGTAACCTGAGTAATAATTTCATGAAATCCTTTTTTATTTAAAGAACTGCATGTCAAAACTATTGGTGTCCAAAACCCCTCTTTCTTAACAATACTGAGGGCACCTTCATATTGATTCTTGGAATTTTCTGCTGTTACCTGGAGGTCTCCATCAGCCTTATTGAAGATTAAAATATCACAAAGTTCGATGATTCCTTTCTTTATCCCCTGGAGTTCATCACCAGCTCCAGGAACCATAAGAACTAAAAAGAGATCGACCATCGAGGAAACTTCATATTCAGATTGGCCAACGCCTACTGTTTCGACCAGAACAATATCAAAGCCATTCGCTTCACAAAGATAGATTGCTTCACGGGTCTGAGAAGAAACTCCTCCTAGATTTCCGGAGGTCGGACTGGGGCGAATAAAAGAATCTGGGTGTTGAGAGAGCTCCTCCATTCTAGTTTTGTCCCCAAGAATACTACCGCCTGAAACGGGAGAGCTTGGATCAACCGCAAGCACAGCAACTCTGTGGCCTCGCTTAATAAGTTCAAGGCCAAAAACTTCGATAAAAGTAGATTTTCCTACCCCCGGTATTCCTGAAATACCTATCCTTAAGCTGTTGCCGGACTGTGGAAGGGCAGCCTTAAGAACTTCTGATGCAAGTACTCTGTCTTGGGCCATCTTGGATTCAACCAAGGTAATTGCCTTGGCTAATGCCCTTCGATTCCCTTCTAAGAGAAGCTTTGCAATTTCTTTTGAATCTGGTTGGGTCTTCATTATTTTTGGGCCTCATTGATTGCTTCAATCACGGCCCTTGCCGACTCAGGTATAGGTGTCCCTGGTCCAAAAACACCTTTAACGCCTATGTCGGTTAAGAATTTATAATCTTGCTTCGGAATAACGCCTCCAACAACGACTATGATTTCTTTTGCTTCAAGCTTGGCGAGCTCTTCGATGAGAGCGGGAACTAGAGTCTTATGCCCGGCAGCTTGAGAGCTTACTCCTACTACGTGAACATCATTGTCGACAGCTTGGCGCGCCACCTCAGCCGGTGTTGAAAATAGGGGAGCTAAGTCAATATCAAAGCCCACGTCGGCAAAAGCTGTGGCAATGACTTTAGCACCTCTGTCATGTCCATCTTGGCCCATTTTAGCGACGAGCATTCTAGGCCTTCTGCCTTGAGCCCCTTCAAATTTTTCAATAATATTCTTAATGTCCATCCAATTCTCATCCTTTTCAAAAGCTTGTCCGTAAACTCCACTCACTGTCCGGGACTGGTCTTTAAATCTTCCCCAAGATTTTTCCAATGCGCTTGTGATCTCACCAACGGTTGCTCTGAGTCTAGCTGCTTCAACGGCTAGCTCCAGTGCATTCCCCTCTTCTCCGTTTGAATAAGCTTCCAGCTTTTTTAAAATAGTCTCGACAGCACTATTGTCTCTGTTTTTCTTTAGATCCTTAAGCCGTTCAATCTGCTCTAGTCGAACCTTGACGTTGTCTATATCTAAGACATCCACTTCGTCTTGGTGCTTTGTCTTGTATTTATTGACACCTACGATGACATCTTCCCCTCTATCAATGCGGGACTGCTTTAAGGCTGCAGACTTTTCAATATTGAGTTTTGGGACTCCTTTCTCAATTGCTTTTGCCATACCACCAAGCTCTTGGACTTCTTTCATAATTTCACGAGCTCGTTCAATCATTTCTTGAGTTAAGGTTTCCATCATGTAGGAGCCGCCCCAAGGGTCGACAACTTGAGTGATTCCTGTTTCTTCTTGTAAAATTATTTGGGTATTTCGTGCAATTCTAGAAGAAAACTCGGTTGGTAGGGCTATGGCTTCATCAAAACTATTTGTATGGAGGGATTGGGTACCACCAAATACAGCGGCCATAGCTTCGATCGTAGTTCTGACGATATTATTGTAAGGATCCTGTTCAGTTAGGCTCCAACCCGATGTCTGACAATGAGTTCTGAGCATTAGAGATTTTTTATTCTTAGGATTGTAGCTTTGAACAATTTCATTCCATAGAAGTCTTGCTGCCCGAAGCTTAGCTATCTCCATGTAAAAATTCATACCGATACCAAAGAAAAACGATAGTCTAGGGGCGAACTGATCAATTTCTAGGCCCGAGGCCAGTGCAGTCTCGATATACTCTTTTCCGTCGGCCAGCGTGTAGGCGAGCTCTAGTGCCGCATCCGCTCCAGCTTCTTGCATGTGGTAGCCAGAGATTGAGATACTGTTAAATTTTGTCATTTTTTCCGAGGTATAAGCAAAGATATCGGAGATAATTTTCATTGAGGGAGTAGGTGGATAAATATAAGTGTTTCGCACCATGAACTCTTTCAAAATATCGTTTTGAATAGTTCCTGAAAGCTTGTCGCTGCTAACTCCTTGCTCTTCAGCTGCAACGATATAATTTGCTAAGATAGGAAGTACAGCCCCATTCATCGTCATCGATACAGAAACTTTATCAAGAGGTATTCCATCGAATAAAATTTTCATATCTTCAACACTATCGATAGCAACACCGGCCTTGCCGACATCCCCCGTTACTCTTGGATGATCGGAATCATACCCACGGTGGGTAGCCAAATCGAAAGCTACAGAAACTCCTTGCCCTCCAGCAGCGAGAGCTTTTCTGTAAAAGTCATTTGATTCTTTTGCTGTAGAGAAGCCTGCGTATTGGCGAATTGTCCACGCTCTACCTGCGTACATCGTTGCTCTGGGTCCCCGAATGAAGGGCGCCATTCCCGGCATTGTATTTGTATTGGGATTTTTTTCGATATCCAATTTTGTATAGAGAGGTTTGATTGAGATACCTTCTGGGCTCATGTTGTTGAAGTCCTCTGGTGACTTTCCCTTGCTCTCTTTTTCAAGAAGCTCTTTCCACGAATTAAAATCTGAATTTTCTTTTTTCACATTGTCTCTCTTATATATAGATGTTTACCTGCTGTAAGGTACCAAAAATGCATGGAAAGCTCAAAAGCTAGGCACTATTACGGTGATTTTAGGGGCACTAATTACCTCGTTTTTGTGCAGCGCCTTTGTTCTGATAAAATAGTAGAGTGAAGTAGTTGAAACTTGGAGGTAAGTTGATGACTAAGTCCATTAGTGATGAAAGCGCAGTATCTTTAGAATCGTCTTTACAGTCGTTTTTTTATTCTCAGTTGATGGAATTCAATAAAAAAACATTGAGCCCTCTTCCAAATGAAGCCATTTATTACTCTAGTTTGGTTATGGATAAATACGGCTGTTCAGGAGAGTTATTCGAAACAAGCGAAGGGAAGGTAAGAGAGAAGGTACTGGGCGTGAAATTATTGGAGTCCTGTAATTTGTCTGCAAGAGAAAGGTCACGCCAATTAAAAGACATTGGCGATACAGCACTTATCGTTTGTGGTTTTTTCTCGGAGTCTCTTAATAAAAAAATTGTTGACCCAAAGTACTATCAAGAACTAGGTCAAATTGCTTATAGGCAGTTAAACTCAGTTATGCCAACAGCTTATGATGTTCCAAGTTTTTTTGATGTTCTCTCTACTAACTTCGATAAAATAACAAACGTGATGAGCTTAGTTTCAGAAAAGTCATTCAACAGAGATTGGGACTCGGAGTCAGTATATCTCTTCGTTTCTAAAAAGCTTGTAGGCTAAGAAAAGTTCTCAGGAGCGGCTTGGCCAACAATGACAGTTGACCACTTCGTCGCAAAAACTCTTTTTATCGTTTTTAGAAACTCTTCATAACTCAACTTCTCTATGGCCGAATTGTTATTGTAATAAAAGTCTAAATCCTGCCCTTGAAGAGTTGTTACTGAGTAGATATTGGCATAGTCATCATTTGTCTGGATGTTGAGAAGACTTTGACCTTCAATCATCTTTTTAACCCGCATAAAGTCTGCCTTCTTGAGTCCTTTCTCTTTAATGTCTCCTAGAATACCTTCAATGGCTTTCAAGGCAGGGCCGACTTTGTCATGGCCACTAGCCATGTAGATTCCCCAATAGCCAGCCTCTAGAGCAGAAAAGTGAACAGGTTGAGCTGTATAGCACAGGCCTTGCTTGTCTCTAACCTCGACAAAAAGGTCAGAGCTTTGTCCCGAGAGGTGAGTCGTAATAATTTTCAACGCAATATTATCTTTGTGTCCAAGAGGGTGAGTTGGAATTCCTGTAAAAATTTGAGTTTGCTCGCGATCAAAGTGAATGAAGCTTTTTTGTCCTTTCTTTGGAGTTACTTTTCCTTTTTTAGGGGCTTTTTCTTTTCTTGATTTGAGCGAACTTAGGATTGGTTCTAGATGAGTAAGAACTTCACTTAAACTTTTATCTCCACAGTATGTTAGAAGAATTTCCTTATTGATAAGGTTTGATTGATGAGTGTCTTTAATAAGTTTAGTGCTAAGACCTTTGATTGTTTTCTCATTACCTAGAACTGAGCGCGAGTAGGGATGTCCATTGAATAGAATGGAGCCAACTTCCTTGAAACAGTTTTTAACAGGATCCTTTTCATGATTTTTTAAAATTCTCGCCGCTATTTCTTTTTCATGCTTAAGGTGCTCGGTCTTAAAGCTTGGCTTAAGAAGAGTTCCTGTAAAGTGATCTACTAGTGTTGAGAAGTGCTCGCTTTGTCCGTGCATTGTGAGCCCGTACGCATTTTTTCCAGAAAAAGAAGAAAGAGAAGCAGAGTAGTTGTCGAGCTGAGTTTTCAGATCTTTATATGATGTTTTGCCGTAACCTTTAGTTATGGCTGAGCTGATAAGGTGATAGAGGCCGTTGGTCTTATCTGTCTCTTCCGTGATCCCTCCCTTTAAGTAAGCGTGAAGAACAAAAGTCGGGTTCATTGGGTTATGCCGGTAAATAAGCTTTACTCCCGATCTTATGGTCAGAAGCTCAACCTGAGGGTCAACCTTCGACTTTTTAACTTTATATTTATGAGCAATAGGATCTTTAATTGCTCCAACTCTTTTTTGGAGATCTGCCTGAAACTTCTTTACTAGAGACTCTAGCTTAGGACTATTTTCTCCTGTTGGCGTTTGAACACTGAAGTGCATCGAGCGTTTAAAAATATCCTTTAGGCTACGATTAACTTGTTCAACAGTCGTATTTTTAATTTTTTGTATGAAGGCTTCTTCACTATTGATGTCGCCGGTAGAAGCAAAGCTGTGTCCCATGGAAAAGGCGTAAGATTCAATCGACTCCATGTCATATACTTTTGAAGAGATATACTGATTTTTTATTTTTTGGACATCCAATTCAGATAATCCGTCTTTTGCAACCTCGAGGACCACACTTTCGAGCTTCTTTAAAACCTTAGAGACGCCCTCTTTTGTGCAAATAACCTTAACGTAATGAAGTCCGCCTTTATTCATAAACATCGTTGAAGCACCACAGCTAGTCGCCAAAGAGGTTTCTGCAACTAGAGATTGATAGAGTTTAGAAGATTCACCGTGGCCCAAACAGTTAATGGCTAAATCTTCGCTTGCCGCAAACTGATCCTCAAACTGAGGCGCTTGGAAACACATGGAAATTTGAACCATATGTGTGTCTTTTTCGTGAAAGTCAGTTGTTGAAGCGCTTTTTAATTTGAATTCAGGGAATACTGACCGAGGGCCTTGAGGGAGCTTATATCCTTGAATTACTTTCTTTATTTTTGCCTTATCTTTTACGTCTCCTGCCACGACAAGAAGAGCATTATTTAGGTTGTAAAAGTTCTCTCTAAATTCTCTCAATTGTTCCTGCGAAAAGGCTAAAATGTTTTTTTCTGTCCCTAGGATCGGGTGAGCATAGCCACCGGTAAAGGCTGACTTCTGAAGCTTATGAAAGGCAAATTGATTTGGGTTATCAACTGAGCGGCGAAACTCCTCGAAGACGACTCCTCTTTCGGGAACTAAGTCCTCTTGCTTAAACTCAGGGTTTGAAACCATATCGAGTAATATTTCAGTAGTCTTAATAAGGTGATTATTAGGAGTGTTGATGTAGTAGCAAGTGTAATCAAAACTAGTGAAGGCATTAATTTCTCCACCAAAGCTTTCAACTTCATGGGCAATGGCACTACCCGGCCTAGTAGGAGTTCCCTTAAAGAACATATGCTCAAGAAAGTGCGCAATACCTTGATTAGCCTTTTTTTCCAAAGCAGATCCCGCACGAAACCAAATTTGTACTGTTGCTGCTGTGCTTCCGGGGGCATCAACGAATAAGGTCTGAAGATGATTATTAAGCTTTATGAGCTCGTGCTGCATGGGTCCTCTTTTGTTTTTGATGAATTTAATAGGTTTATGGCCGATTTTATTATAAACGGATTGCTGCGTGTAAACCTAGTAATTAATAAAGTTCTGCCCTGCAGAGAAATAATGGATAAATTAGCTTATTAAAAAAATAGAATCTCTTTATATTCACTTTCCGTTTTGCAGGCATCTTTGCAACTACTGTGACTTTTATAAATCAATTCCAGCTTCATCCGAGGATTTAGGTTTATTTGAGAAGCAATTCATTTCTATGCTTGATAAGCACGCCAGTCTTTTAACTCAAAATGACTTAGAGATGAAAAAACTCAAGACTCTTTATATAGGCGGAGGCACGCCTTCGCTTTGGGGAAAAAGAGGGGCAGGCTTCTTGGCTGGCCAATTTCAGTCCTATGAAATTGAGCTCTCAGAGAAAGGAGAATTTACGCTTGAGGTGAATCCTGGAACTTGGGATAAAGAAGGGATCGATGCATGGCGGTCTTTTGGTATGAACCGATTTTCCTTAGGAATTCAATCACTGAGAAGTGACTATTTAAAAGTTCTTGATCGAGTTCACTCTGTTGAGGATGTCTTTGATTCACTTAAGTTTTTTAAAGAGAATAATGACAATTTTTCAGTCGACTTTATGCTCGGCCTTCCAAGATCAAAGAGCATGGAAAGAGACGTGATAGCGGAGCTAGGAGAGATTCTTTCTTATTCTCCAAAGCATATTAGCCTCTATATTTTGACTGCAAAAAGTAATTACAAGTTTAAAGACGAGCTCCCTGATGAACACTTCTTAGAGGAAGAATTTCTTAGGGTCGCGAACTTCTTAAAAGATCATGGTTTTTCTCATTATGAAGTCTCAAATTTTGCAAAGCCTGGTTATGAATCCGTTCATAATCTAATGTATTGGCGTAGCGAGAGCGTTGGCGCCCTCGGGCCAAGTGCTGTTGGTCTTTTGAGTGATCAAAAATTACGCTACAAATGGAAGCCTAGAGGTACTGAACTGGAAATTGAATGCTTAAGTGACGAGCAATATGTTTTGGAAAAACTCTATATGGCCATGAGGACTCACCACGGATTTTCTCCCAAAAGTTATTTTCCAGAGAAGAGAGAGGCGATTTCTTTTATTTTGAATGACTGGAGTGAGCACGAATTGGGTCGCGGAGATTTTGATCACTTTCGTCTGAGTTCAAAGGGTCTTCTCGTTTTAGACGGGTTAATTGATCAATTATTGACTCACTGCTAGGCTGTGATTTTAGTTACTTATAAAAAGCCTGTAAGGAAATTTAAAAACTACTGTTGACAAAAATCAGGGGCATCCCATCTTGAAGATGTCGAAACTAATAGTATTTGGGGTTAAGCGAATGACGGAAGAAAAAGCAGAAGAAAAAGTAATTGAGCCAGAGATAGTTGAAGAAGAACCTAAAGCAACTTCTGAAGAAGAAAGTGATATTGCTCAAGAAGAAGATTCTAATGTGGAAGAGCTTGATGCAGCTAAATCCGAAGATGTAGAAGAGGATTTTAAAGCTAAGTTTTTTTATCTTGCGGCCGAGATGGAAAACTTCAAAAAACGCAGCGAGAGAGAAAGAGACAATCTTTTGAAATATGGTAACGAGAAAGTCCTCTCGAATCTAATTGAGGTTGTTGATAACCTTGATAGAACGGTAGACGCCATTGCCAATGACGAAGATGACAAAATTAAGAATATCTTTATTGGTATTGATATGGTCCGCAAGCAGTTTCTAGAAGTACTAAAGGGAAGTGGACTTGAGAAAGTTGAAGCTCTTGGAGAAACGTTTGATCCAAATTTTCATGAAGCTATGGCCCAACAGCCTGCGGAAGGAAAAGCTGATCAAGAGGTTATTCAGGTGTTCCAGCCAGGTTATCAGTTAAACGGTAGGCTTCTGAGACCAGCAAAAGTAGTAATAGCAAATAACGGTTAATTATAAGGAGAAATATAATGGGAAAGATCATCGGAATTGACTTAGGAACGACCAACTCATGTGTGGCCGTACTAGAAAACGGAAAATACAAAATTATACCAAATGCGGAGGGGCACAATACCACTCCTTCTGTGATTGGATTCGGGAAAGACGGCGAAGCTCTTGTTGGGCAGGTTGCTAAAAGACAAGCGGTCACTAATCCAGGAAAAACCCTTTATGGTATTAAGAGACTTATTGGACGTAAGTTCTCTACTCCTGAGGCATCACAATTTGCGGAAGTTGCTCCTTTTGAAATCTTTGCCAATAAAAATGGTGATGCTTGGGTAAAAGTAGACGGAAAAGAAATGTCACCTCAAGAAATCTCTGCGAAAGTTCTTCAGAAAATGAAGAAAGCTGCTGAAGATTACCTGGGTGAAGAAGTTACTGAAGCGGTTATTACAGTTCCCGCCTATTTTAACGACGCCCAAAGACAAGCAACTAAAGATGCAGGTCGTATAGCGGGTCTCGAAGTAAAAAGAATTGTAAATGAACCAACTGCAGCTGCTCTCGCTTATGGATTAGAGACTAAGCAAGACAAGAATATCGCGGTATTTGACCTTGGTGGTGGTACTTTTGATATCTCTGTTCTTGAAATTACGAGCGACGGTGTCTTCGAAGTAAAAGCTACTAACGGCGATACTTTTCTTGGCGGTGAAAACTTTGATGAAAAGATCATTAACTTTTTAGCAGCAGAGTTTAAGTCTCAAGAAGGAATTGATCTTCGATCTGATCAAATGGCCCTTCAAAGACTGAAAGAAGCTGCGGAAAAAGCTAAGCACGAGTTATCTAACACTACGAGCACTGATATTAATCTTCCTTTCATTACGGCAGATCAGTCAGGGCCGAAACATTTAAACATAAACCTAAGTCGAGCGAAGTTTGAGTCATTGATTGCCGATCATATTACGGCACTTTCTAAGCCTTGCGAGACTGCGATTGCTGACTCGGGACTCTCTAAGAGTGAGATCGATGAGGTTATTCTTGTCGGTGGATCAACTCGAATTCCTGCAGTTCAGGAAAGAGTAAAAGAAATTTTTGGAAAAGAGCCATCTAAAGGTGTTAATCCTGACGAAGTTGTTGCTGCGGGTGCTGCTATTCAAGGCGGAGTCCTAGCTGGCGACGTTAAAGACGTTCTTCTTCTTGATGTTACTCCACTTTCTCTTGGTATCGAGACTCTTGGTGGAGTCATGACTAAAATTATTGAGAAAAATACGACGATTCCTACGAAGAAATCACAAGTGTTTTCAACAGCTGCTGACAATCAGCCAGCTGTTAGTATTCACGTGCTTCAAGGAGAGAGAGAATTCTCTAAGGACAACAAAGCCTTAGGTAAGTTTGACCTTACTGGGATTTCTCCAGCTCCACGGGGAGTTCCTCAGATTGAAGTAACCTTTGACATAGATGCCAACGGTATTGTGAATGTTTCTGCGGCCGATAAAGCTACAGGTAAGTCACAAGAGATTAAAATTACTGGCGGTTCTGGCCTTTCCGACGAGGAAGTTGAAAGAATGGTTAGAGAGGCAGAAGAAAATAAAGAAGAAGATAAAAAGCGAAGAGAGGTTGTTGATTCAAGAAATAGTCTCGATGCAATGATCCTCGGCGCTGAGAAAATGGTGAAGGACGGTGAGGGTAAAATCTCAGATGCCTCTAAAGCAGAAGTAGAAGCTGCCGTTACTGAAGCTAAGACGAAGCTTGAGGCAGAAAACCTCGATGAGTTAAAAGCAGCTTCAGAAGCTCTTCAAACAGTTACCCATAAAGTGGCTACAGAGATGTACGAGTCTGCTGGTGGTGCTGAAGGTCAGCCTGGTGCAGAAGCCGGTGCTGAAGGACAGAATCCAGGAGCACAGGGTAAGAAAGAAGAGGAAGACGTTGTAGACGCAGACTTTAAAGAAGTTTAATTCGAACAATTTATTTAAGAAGTAGGGGAGGACTGTGTCCTCCCTTATTTGTATTTAGGGTTTTATATGAGCAAGCGAGATTATTACGAGGTTCTGGGTCTTCAACGTGGAGCCGGTAAAGATGACATTAAGAAGGCTTATCGAAAGCTCGCTCTTAAGTACCATCCAGATAAAAACCCTGACAATGCTGAGGCAGAAGCTAAGTTTAAGGAGGCTTCAGAAGCGGCCGAAATTTTGCTCGATGACTCAAAGAAGTCTCGTTATGATCAGTTTGGTCATGCTGGCGTAGATGGACAATCCGGATTTGGTGGCGGAGGCGGCTTCGGTGGGGCCGGCGGTGACTTTGGTGACCTTGGCGATATTTTTGGAGATATATTTGGCGACATCTTGGGTGGTGGGAGAAGAGGAGGCGGCGGCAGAAGACGCTATCGAGGAACTCCCGGAAATGACCTGCAGATGACTCTTGACGTTTCTTTTGAAGAGGCAGCTTTTGGAGCAGAGAAGTCAATCTCGCTAACTCGATACACTGACTGTGAGCCGTGCGGTGGCGCCGGTACTAAGTCAGGTAGTCAGCCGGCGACTTGTGATATGTGCCAAGGAGCTGGGGAAGTTCGACGACAGCAAGGATTTTTTACCGTTGCAACGGCCTGTCCAAAGTGTCAGGGGAGTGGTCAGATGATCACCGATCCTTGTAGCAGTTGTTCAGGTCAAGGACGAAAGAAAAAGAAAATTGATTTAGCCGTTAAGGTACCAGTTGGAATTGATACCAATCAAAGGCTTAAGCTCTCTGGCGAGGGTGATGCTGGAAGCATGGGAGCGCCTAGTGGTGATCTCTATGTTGTGATTAACGTTTTAAATCATTCAATTTTTGAAAGAGAAGGTTTTAATATTCACTGTACTGTTCCTATTAGTTTTTCTCAGGCGGCGCTTAGTGATGAGATCGAAGTCCCAACTTTAAATGGAAAAGTTTCAGTTACCATTCCTGAAGGAACTCAGTCAGGTAAAAAGATGCGATTGAAAGGTAAAGGTATTCAGCGGCTAGGAGCCTATGGATTGGGAGATCTCATTTTGACCATTCATGTCGAAACGCCAACGAAGCTCTCCGCTGAGCAAAGGGATTTGATCAAAAGACTCGGTGAACTGGAGAGCAGTGATAAGAGTCACCCAATGGGCAGAGGATTCTTTGACAAGGTGAAGGACCTTTTTCACTGAGTTTCCAGTCTTTCAAAACAGCGTGACTAACCTTAGAATAGAGCTTTAAAAAGCCAAACTTCAAGGTTAGTCATGAAAGTCGTTATCTATTGCCTCGTATTTACACTCTCTCTTATGCTGGCCGGTTGCGGTGGCATTAAAATGCTCTCCAGTGGACCTGGGGACTATTATTCAAAGCCTTTTCTAAATCAGATAAATGATATTAAGACAGTCTACAAAAGAGGAAACTCTGATAAGGCTCTTGCTTCTTTGCAGAGTATGAAAGAGCAGCCTCTCAATGCTCAAGAAAAAGCGCTTCGAAGAAACCTTATTGGTGTCATATATTTTGGAAAATCTAACTACGAGCAAGCGATTTTTAATTTTAATCAAGCTCTTGAGTTCTCAACAGAAGATCAGAACCTTACAGCTCAGGTGTATCTCAATTTAGGCTCAAGTTATTACAAGCTTGGCATGAAAGAAAAAGCTTATGAAATTATTAAAAAAGCACCTTATAAAGCACTTTCCAGTTCTGAGAATGTAAAGTTCCACAAGCTTAGGTACCGACTGGCCAGTGAAAATAACGAAGAGAGAGATGCCCTGATTTCTCTTATCTATACACTCTCGCAAAAAGAGAAAATCTCTCAGCTCAGAATTGACCCTCTTTATGAAGTTTTAACTAATAAGTTTAGAAATCTTGAGCAGAATGAAAAATACAAAATTTTAGAAGAGTTTGAAAGTACGTCCCCTTTTATTGTGGGCTACATATCATACCTTGAAGCCGAAAAGGTTTACTACCGGGGAGAAAAGGATGAGGCAAAAGATCTAATCAAATGGGTAGATAGTAATTTTAACCGTTATCCAGAAATAGTGTCTTTGCTGAAAAACTTCACTTACAGAGTTGAGAACTACTCGAGATTAGATGCTAAAACGATTGGGGTGATACTTCCGTTAACTGGCGATAGGGCTAAGTTTGCCAAGAGAGCACTTCTTGGTATCGACGCTGCTCTGAGAGAAATCAAAAAAACGAATCAAAGCATTTCTAATTTCAAAATTATTGTCAAAGATTCCCTTGGCTCAGGAGTTGTTGGAGCTCATCAGGTTAAGGAATTGGTCGAGAAGGACTTCGCCTCTGTCATTATAGGGGGGCTAGATCCCTTAGAGGCCACAAAGGAGTATGAGGTTGCGAAGAAGCGAGGAGTCTTTTTTGTCAGTCTTTCTGAGATTTATTTAGGGAAAGAGAGAAAAGATCACCTGTTGGTAGAGATCCCAGGCTCAATCGAGTCTCAGGTCAATCAAATATTTAGCTCAGATATCGTCAAAAAGTTTGGTTCTAAGGGAGCAATCATTTTTCCAGAGTCCAAGATGGGAAGGGCATACGCAAACGAATTTTGGAGGAAGGGCAATTTAATGCAAATGCCTATTACTGGAGTTTTTAGCTTTGACAGGTCCACTAAAGATTACAGAGATCCTGTGAAAAATCTTTTAGGATTAAAGTTTCCTCGAACGAGACTTGAAGAATATGAAATTTTAGATGAGATTCACTCTCTTGAAAAATCTAAATCTATCAGACGAATCCAGACGCTTAAGCCCCACCGTGATTTTGACTGGGTCTTTGTCCCAGCGCTTCCGCTCGATGCTATTCAAATTATTCCCAGTTTTACTTACTATGATGCCTTCGATGTTCCCTTTATCGGAGCACCTAACTGGAGAAGTAATCTGTTAAGCCAAGAAAGTTATAAGTTTAAGAATATTCACTTTGTTGGAGACAGCGTAGAGAAGATAGCTGATGAAATTTCGAAAAGCTTCATGAATAGTTATGGAAAGAAAATTGGTCTTGTTGAGCTTCGCTCTCTTGACTCTATGCAGATAGCTATCAACGTATTGAAAGACGGTAGTTATGAGTCTAGAGATGAGCTAGATATGGCAATCCGTTCAATGTCTGAAGTCGCTGGGCATACTGGAATTTGGAAGTTGGTTGATGGTGTATGGATAAAAGAGATGGCCAGTCTACACTTTCGAAATGGTAAAATAAGCAGACTTGATTCAGAGGTGAAAACGGCTACTGATGCTCAGTCCATATAGAAGCAGACCCCAGAGAACACCAAGTCCGTAGAGAATATTAATGAATACTTGGTACCCCATTATAATACCCAGTTTTATTGGGTTTCCTGCTGCAATCTTAGCAGAGTAGCCCAAGCTTAATATTAGGTATAAGTAGAGCGGTAAAAGCTTATAAGGGAAGTTTAGAAAAGACAGGCTGGCTAAATATAGTACCCAGATTGTTGGAACTAAAAATAAGGGATCAAAGAGTTCACGAGCATAGAAAAAGCTTTTTGCGCGGTATCTTCCACTAGAAAAGGTAGAACGGGCCAATGAAAGAAAGTTGCTCTTTCTATAATGATAGACATAAAGACTGGGCTTATAAAGTGCTCTAGCACCTTTTCTTAAAGCTTCCGTAATAAGAATATTCTCTTCATTTCTAAAGAAGCCCTTATTAAACCTTAATCTATTTTTTTCGATAAATTGTCTCTTCACCCAAAGATTACAGAGAATAAGGTTTTTTTCGTCACCGCTAGTAATATCTATATTCTGACGAGAGTGCCGATGTCTTGTTTTGGCCGTAGTCATAGGTGACTTCAAGCATAAGCCTAGGCACTGAGAAAATAGGCTTGATCGGGGAGGGGTTTGATCTGGTCCACCAATAATGTCATAGGCATCACAAGACTTTGAAATAAAGCCAAGTGCATCTTTAAAGTAATCAATAGGTATTTTTACGTCATCATCAAGAAAAAGAATCCAGTCGTTTACTGCAGCTTTTATTCCAGTATTTCTGGCCTCTCCAGGAGTTGAGTGTACTTTATTGATCAATAGAGTATTTGGATTTTTAAGGCTAATTTCTTTACTGGAGTTATTAATAACGATGACTTGAGCTGTAGATAATTCTGAATAAATATCTTCTAAAAGCTCAGTTAAGAGCTGTTCTCGATTATGAGTAATGATGATAATAGAAAGAGAAAGCATTGGACGATTATAACTTACATTTAGTGATATGATGATTTAATGGAAAAAAAGGTTTTCAACTTTTACGGAATTCAAGTTTCTGTTGAGACAGCATGTTCTGAGCTCGCTCATCGCCTTAGCTCAGACTTTTCATTTTTTGAAAAAGATCTGCAAGGCCCTGATGAACTCAGTATATTTGCTTTTTCTCAAGGACCAGATTTTAGCCAAATTAGAGGCAAGAGATTTTTCAAAACCTCCAAGGTTGATGTCCATGAAGAATACCCAATAAGATATTCTCGCTATGGCTCCTCAGGGATGAGTGTTTGGGATCAAGCTAAAAACCAAGCCTGCTTTTATGCTGAAGAAGTCCATTTATTGCATGAGCTAGTCTATCTTTTTATTCTTTCTCGAGTAGGGAAGCGATTAGATATGAAGTCTCTTCATCGAGTTCATGCCGCTTGTTTAAATATTGATACCACCCTAGTGATTGCCATGATGTCTTCTGGAGTAGGGAAGTCTACTTTAGCCTCCTTCTTGCTTGAGCATGCAGAGACTTCTCTTTATTCGGATGACTCGCCTCTGATAGACAGTGAAGGCGAGGTTCTGCCATTTCCCGTAAGGTTCGGCCTAGAGAAGGATGGATTGAGACCAAAGTCCTGGGAAAAGCATGACAGCTACAGTCTCAAGAGAAGGGAGTACGGAATAAAAACTCTCTATAGTTTGGACGAACTTAAAACGACAATTGGCGCAAGTTATCGAAAAAAGGTGATCTTGGTTGGTAAAAGGTCTGGTAAAAATAAAAGCGAGATAATAAAGGGTTCAGTTTGGTCCCCTTTGAGTCATGTTATTAAAGAAGGGCTTATTGGCGTGGGGCTTCCTATTCTTCTGGAGTACTTTTGGCAGTCAGGCTTTGAGGACTTCTCCCTTAAGACTCGAATCTTTTTTTCCCGCCTCAGGTCTTTTTGGAGGCTCCTTAGGACCAGTGAGGTCTACGAAATTAGCTTAGGTAATGATCCTGTGGAAAACGCCCAATTTCTTATTGATTGGTGCAAAACGACGAAAGGCGCCATTGATTAGGCGCCGGGGTACTCGTTTAAACTAATAAGACAGAATTATTTACTTTTGCCAGCCGCTTTTTTGCGAAGAATTCTTGCTTTCTTCTTTGCTTGGCCTTTTCTTCTTTTCATTTTTAAAATTGTCTTCTTTCTACCCATTCCCATGAGTTAACCTCTGCTGCTAAGTGTTGAACTTCGATATCTTCGCTCATACTAGACTGCGCCTATTGTCTTGGCAAGACTAACAAAGCATCTTTTGTTGTCATCAGAGGCCTGTAAGTGTTAAATTTTACATGTTATTGCCTGCATGGGTAAATTCACGATTAAGGATTGATGGTGAGCGTTAAGAAGAAAGTCGAAAAAAAGTCTGCGAAGAAAAAAACGGCGAAAAAATCTGTAAAAAAAGTAGCTAGTAAGTCTATTAATGAAAAAGTTGCGTCCACTAAAAAAAAATCAGCCAAAAAAATAAATAAAAAATCTCCAGCAAAAGTTCCAAGCGACGAAGATTATTTGAATAATCCATTTGCCGTAAAAAAATCGCTTATGAAGGCCATGCGTATCCATGGAAATGACGATAAAAGGCGAATAGCAATTGATATGCTAGAGCGCTATACGGGCCATGACTTCAAAGACTTTCAGAAGCAAGTCATTCTTACTAATTTTCACTATTACGTGGAACGATTTAATATTCTGTTAGACGATGCTCACTATACTCAAGGCTCTGCTTTCAAAGCTTCAAGTTCAAAGAAAGCTGAAGTTACAATTATAGAGTTTGGCGTTGGATCAGCAATGGCCGCCTTGATTGGCGAATTAATTTCAGTTGTACAGCCAAAAGCTGTTTTATTTTTAGGGCTTTGTGGAGCGGTACATCCCTCGTTGAAGGTGGGAGACTTTATCTTACCAATAGCTTCAATAAGAGCTGAAGGAGTATCAAGGCACTTTCTTCCAACTCAAGTACCTGCTCTTCCCACGTTTAAAATTCAAAAATTTGTGAGTCAAATTTTAGTCGAGCATAATCAAGAATATAGAACGGGAACAATACACTCAACAGACTTTCGATTCTGGGAGTTTGACGAAAAATTTAAACTCAATTTAATAGAGGAGAGGGTTTTAGCTGTTGAGATGGAAACAGCCGCTCTTTTTACGACATGCTTTGTCAGTAAAGTTAGTATTGGTGCCTTGTTATTAGTTTCAGATTGCCCACTGAAGCCTGGAGGAATCAAGACAAAAAAATCGGCAAAAAGTGTGTTTCGTGCCCATACGGATACTCATATAGAATTAGGAATTGAAGCGATGGCAGACATAGCCGAACGTGGAGAAGATATAAGACATTATCACTGGTAATCAGTAAGTAAGGAATATTGTATGTTTAAAAAGATTTTAGATTGGTTTTCAAATGATTTGGCCATTGATCTTGGTACAGCAAACTGTTTAGTTTATGCCAAGGATCGTGGGATTATTGTCAATGAGCCTTCTGTTGTGGCGGTTCATCAAGGAGTAAAAGGTGTCTCGAAAGTCTTAGCCGTGGGCAAAGAGGCCAAGGAAATGCTCGGTAGAACTCCTGGTTCTATTAAAGCCATTCGACCAATGAAGGATGGAGTCATTGCTGACTTTGAAGTAACTCAGGCTATGCTTCGGTACTTTATTCAAAAGTCTCTAGCAGGCTCTAAACTTGTAAAACCAAGAATTATTATCTGTATTCCTTTTGGAATTACTCAGGTTGAAAAAAGGGCGGTAAAAGAATCTGCCGAACAAGCAGGTGCTAGAGAGGTCTATTTGATTGAAGAGCCCATGGCGGCTGCAATTGGTGCAGGTCTTCCTATTACAGAGCCAAGTGGAAATATGATTGTCGATATTGGTGGCGGGACCACTGAAGTTGCTGTGATTTCTCTCGGGGGAATTGTTTTCTCTAAATCAGTTAGGGTCGCCGGTGATAAGTTTGATGAGGCGATTACTCAATATATTAAAAAGAAATACTCTCTTCTTATTGGAGAGAGAACAGCAGAGGCGATAAAAATTAGTATCGGTAATGCCTATCCGTTTGACGATGAAGTAAAATCTTTTGAAGTTAAGGGCCGCGACTTGATAGCAGGAGCTCCAAAAATTATTGAAGTCACCAGCGATGAAATTAGAGATGCTCTTAGCGATCCTATTTCTGAAGTTGTTGAAGCCATTAAAATATCCCTAGAGAAAACACCACCGGAGTTAGCAGCAGATATTGTTGACAACGGAATTATTCTCGCTGGCGGAGGCTCCTTGCTTGCTAACCTCGATATTCTTATCAAGGAGAAAACGGGACTTCCTGTAAGTCTCGCAGAAGATCCTCTTACTTGTGTAGTTAGAGGGTGTGGAAAAGCTTTAGAGTCGATTGATCTTCTTAAGCAGGTTACGACCCTTTCATAGGCGAGTCGAGTAAAGCATGACTAGTAATAGCTCAAATTTTATTAAACTTAGCTTAGAGGAGATGACCCCTAAGCTAAGCTTGATAGCGAAGCAAAAAGAAATTATGAAGGTCTGGAAGAAAGGGGAAGAATCGACCCTTTATCGGGTGAAAGACTTCTCTGTTCTGAAAGCGCCGGGTTCAACAGAATACCTCCTGAGCTTATTTGGTGAGGGAGAAGAGTGCGATGACGCTTTAGTTGGGCAAGCTATACTTTTTACCTTCTCCTTTAATGAGTCAGATTACTTTTCAGAGGGAATAGTATCAAAAGACGATATTCATGATGCCTTAGTTGTTCGTTTAAAGGGAGAGTTCTATCGCTCTGAGAAGAGGATCAATGAAAGGCTACTCACTTTTCCTCATCACCAAGTTTATGCTTACTTTAAAGTCTTGAATGAAAAAGAAGAAAGTAATGTCATTGAACTTAAGCGTGAGGAAGATAAGCTTTATATCAATTACAAGCAGAGGCAAAAGAAAGAATTAAAGGAAAAATTAAAGAGCAAGATAAGCGACGTCGAAGATCTCGTCGGTTTCAGAGCATTGGATATCTCTCGTTCGGGTATTGCTTTCATGGTAGGTGATGAGGAAAGCAGGTACTTCAATGATAAAAATAAATACAGCTTTTATGTGTTGTTTGACGGAGATATTTTTGTCGTAAAAGGCGGCTCTCTTATTTACAAAGTTGACTATGTAGGTGGCTCAGCAGGCCCAAGCAAGCATAAAGTTGGGCTTAATTTCAACCCTGTGCCAAATTTGACTATGCATATTACCAATCTCCTCAGAGAATCTAGTGAGTCTACAACGGCGCAAAAGGAATTTGAGGAATTTGTAGATGATTAAAAAGAACTTAAATTTTTTTATTTTGTCACTTCTTACTATTTTATCATTCGTATCGTGCGCTAGTCGCTCGAGCTCAAAAAATAGCCTTCTAAAATATAGTGTTCAGATGAAACTCGATGACAAGTCGGGCTCTTTCGATTTGATTCGAGAGTCAGGTTTAGCTAAGAACGCTAAAAGTGTTGTATCAAAATATAAAGTGACTTCACCTGAGTCGAACAAGGTGCTCGAGCAAGCGATAGCTTTTTCTACACCTGGCTTTTTAAAAAAGAAAATAAAGCTTTTGCGTCCAGACAGGTCCCAGTACAAGGTTTGGTTTGACGGAAAATTGTATCAAAGTGAAACCTATGTCGATGCTAAGAATAGAAAGCTAGTGATAAAGATGAAAAGTCCTGAAAAACAATGGCAGGGAACTAAGAAGTTCACCTTCCCCGGCGGAAACGGTGTCTTTTGCTATTTCTCACAAATAGTAGACTGTATTCATTTTACTGGCTTTATTCAAAAGGCGATAAAAGCTAAGGCCGGAAAGATGAAATTTCACGTGATCTGGGATGGTTACCCTTTTATAGCTGAACAGTACCTGAATATAAATGATGAGCCCTTTGCGGCAGCAAAAATTGAGTATGATGGGCAAACGAGAGAAGGTGAGCAGAGATTTTCAATGAATATATCTGGCAGTGTGATTTTTTATCTGTTTTCTGAGAAATACGAATACGCAAAGGTTCTATGGCCAGCACAGGGCTTTTCTCTCTACCATAAGTAGGGACTACTAAATTACTGAAATTGGAGTTTATATGAATCAATTGGGTCAACTTCTTATGACTGGAATTTCCGGGACAAGCCTTCTGGCAGAGGAAGCAGAGTTTTTAGAAACTGAAAACATTGGTGGCGTGATTCTATTTTCAGAAAACTATGAAAGTCCTGCTCAATTAGCTGAACTTGTTAATTCTATCCAGCAAGCTAGAAGTGAGTATCCTCTTTTTATTGCTGTCGACAATGAGGGTGGGCGAGTCTTTAGGTTTAAGAGTGGGTTTACTAAGTTTCCGTCTATGTATGATGTGGGCCTTTTGGATAGTCCTAAACTTTGCTATCATATCGCAAAAATAATGGCCGATGAGCTAACGGCTTGTGGAGTAAACCTCAACTTTTCTCCAGTGTGCGATATTTGGAATAACCCCAATAATAAAGTGATCGGGGATCGTGCCTTCGGAAAAGATGAGGAGACTGTTTCTAAGTTTGTCTCCTCAATCATCAGAGGCCTTCAAACGAACGGTGTCTTATCTTGTGCGAAACATTTTCCAGGGCATGGATGCACGACTAAAGACTCTCATTTTGATCTTCCTATAGTAAAGCGCACAATGAAAGAACTTGAAGAGGAAGAATTCAAGCCTTTCATAAAAGCGATCAAAGCCCGAGTTGAATTTGTGATGATGGCCCACCTCGTAGTTGATGCAATAGATCCGAAGCTTCCAACCTCCTTAAGTCCTCACGCTTATAAGCTTCTTAGGGATGAATTGAAATTTAATAAGTTGATAATTACTGATGACATGGAGATGAAGGCCATCACAGATAATTACGAGGTGGGAGAAGCCGCGGCGATGGCCATTGAGGCAGGAGCCGATATTATTGAATACAGAAGTATGAAGCTAGCTCGTCAGGCGCTAGAGGGTTTAAAGGAAGCGAAGAAAACAAAACGGATAAAAAACGACCTATTCAATCAGGTACACTCAAGAATCATGGCCGTTAAGAAAGAGTATCTTTCTGAGTTTCAGCCTATTTATATCCCTGAGATAGGAAAGAAGCTCAATACAGGTGCCTCTCAAACATTTATTAAAGAGATTACCGAGAAAATTCAGCAGATACACCAACAAGAAGAAAAATAAGAAGGTCGGGTAAGGCGCTTTCAAAGTCCTGAATTCAGCATGTTAAGTGGACTTTATTTCCCACACCCCTCTAGTGCATTAAGTCTTTGATATTCTATTGCTATAGATGGCGAGGAGTGTCGTATGCTAATGTACGCATCACTATTTTTGGCAGGCCTATCGGTCTTCCTAGTGATGAGTCTTATGTTCATTGAAGAAGATGAGTATAAGGCGCAGGAAAAACTAGAGACTGGAGCAGGGACCGATAAAGAGTCTCTTGCTCAGCATGGTATTATTTTAAAATACTCTAGACCTTTTTTCCGTCGTTATGTAACTCCCATCGTATCCAGTTTTAAAAATAAGAAAAAAATTAGAGAAAAGTATAAACGCAAGATTGCGACTGCAGGTCTTACTGATGTATTAACTCCAGAAGATTTTTTTAGTTTTAAGCTCTTCCTTATTGTAGGCTTTCCTATTTTATTCATGGCCATTAGAACCTTTCTCGAAGAAACGTGGCCTCTGAATTATATTTTTATTGTTTCTATCTTAGGCTTCTTTTACCCCGATATTTGGATCAGGAGCAAAGTTCAGCAACGTCAGCAGGAAGTTATGAGAAATATGCCCTTCGCTGTCGATATGCTTGCATTGAGTGTTGAAGCCGGACTCGACTTTATCGCAGCAATGTCAAAAGTTAATGATAAGGCCAAGCCATCAGCTTTAACGAAAGAATTCAGTCTTCTTATGAAAGAGATTAAAATTGGGGCTTCAAGAGCTGAGGCTTTAAGAAATATGGCATGGAGGGTTGATCTCATTCAAATCTCCTCCTTTTGCGCTACCTTAATTGCAGCGGATTCTGTTGGTGCTAGCATTGGACCTATTCTGAAAGCTCTAAGCACTGAGATAAGGCAGAAGAGGTCTTCTGATGTGGAGAAGGCCGGGGCAACTGCTGCCACCAAGATATTATTCCCAATGTTATTTTTAATTGTTCCCGCCGTTTTTCTAATTGTTGGTGCACCGCTTGCTTTAGAAGCGATGGTAGGGGGGAAGTAGATGAGCGTTATGATAGTTGAAAGACAAAATACTCCAGTGGCCACAAGAGTGGAGGTTGCGAGTTCTTTGATTCAGAAGACCTTGGGCCTAATGTTTAGTAAAGACCTAGGTAACAAAGATGCTCTTTTGATTGAATCTTGTAATTCAATCCATACTTTCTTTATGAACTATCCAATTGATGTCGTTTTTCTTTCTAAAAATGATGAAGTGATAAAAATATATAGAAATTTGAAGCCCTGGCGTATGACCCCCATGTATTTTAAAGCCTCTAAGGTTTTAGAACTTATGGGGGGAACACTTCACGAAAGCGTTGTCGTTGGGGACAAATTGGATATAAAAAGTGTATAAATTAGTCGTTGTTGCTGGGAAATTGAGAGGCTCAGAATATGTCCTAGAAGAAGGGGATAATTCACTAGGCCGTGATGAGGGATGTGAGATTCATTTTCCAGTTCCCGGAGTTTCGAAGAAGCATTTCTCAATAAGTGTTACCGGGGACACTTGCTATATTACAGACTTGGGAAGTAGCAACGGAACCTTTCTAAACGGTAAAGCGATTAAGCGTGCCACTGCTAAAAATGGTGACAAGATTGCGTTGCCTGATACGATTATTCAAGTTGTTTACGTTGAAGAAAAAAAGGTAGTGGTTAAGAAGAGGATGCAAAATGATGAGGACGAAGAGTCCGACTTCATGGATCCGGGGTTACCTCCCCCTTCAATCGTTGCGAAGGTATTTTGGGCATTTAAGCATAAAATCATGCCGGTTATTCACGGTATAAACGAAGAATATGAGTGGCAGCACCTATTAGGGATTTTGTTTGCTCTCTTTTCAATTGCGGCAATATCCCTCACCATTTTTCCTGCTTTGCAGGACTCTAAAGCGATTCTTATCAGAGAAACAGCTACCAGAGGAGGCAGTTACGCCGATATGGTTGCTCGTATGAATAATCAAGCTCTTGAAAGAAGAGAGCTCGATAAAGTGAACACTGACTTTATAAAAGGTGAAGAAGGGGTTAAGGATTATCGACTTTTTGATTTGGAAGGAAGAATAGTAAGGCCGCTGCAAATGTTAAATAATGAGGTCAACGATCCTTTTTATGTTCTTGCCCTAAATACCGCCCAGGCTTCGCTAAATGATAAGGGTACGGTAATGAAGAAGCTTCTCGACGACGGTGTCATCGGGATAGCAAAAAAGATTGTTGCCTTTAATCCTCGAACTGCTCAGAACGAAGTTGTTGGGGTTATCGCCATAAAGTTTCAGCCAACAGCACTAAAAATCGAAGCCGCTAAATCTAGAAAAGCTTATCTTGAAGCACTTGTCACAACGGCCCTTGTGGCCATCGTCTTTTTTGGATTCGTTTACTATTTGACAGTTCGACCCTTAGAGGAAATTAATTTTCAGATAGAGGAGTCTCTTAGGGGAAAGAGAAAGGGGTTAGATAGTCGGTTTCTTTTTCAAGAGCTTAATCCATTAAGAAACAGCATAAATGCTCTCCTTACGAGGATTCGAGAACTTAATAATGAAGAGGATGAAGACTTTGGAGAAGAGGAGAGTGATGAAACTTACGTTCGTCAGCTTTATGAATTCATGCAAGGCTCACATGGTCCAACTTTGGTTCTCGATTCTCAAAAGAACCTATCGCATATCAATCTTGAAGCGGAAGACTTAACTGGTATGCGAGAAAGTGCTAGTCAAGGAATGAGTCTTTTAGATGTCTCCAGAGAGCAGGGCTTTGCTGCCACTATCATTGAACTTTGTGACAATAGTGCAAATAACCTTGGAACAAATCAGCAAGGAGAGTACGACCTCGGAGGAATCGGTCATACGATCCATGTTTCCTCCTTAATAGGAAAGGATAACTTTGCAAAATCCTTCTACATTACATTTGTGAGAGTTGAGTAATGGCCGCAAATGAAAATTTACCAGTACGGATAACGAAGAACCTTAAGGCTCCTAAGGAACCAGGTACTCATTATCGCTTAATGTGCATGACCGGAAAAAATAAAGGTATCTCCTACTATTTCTCAAAAAAGAGAATTGTGATGGGCCGATCAGATAAAGTCGACGTTCAGATTTTAGATACAAAATCATCTCGAGAGCACGCTGAACTTGCTCTAGTGGGGGACCAGTATGTTCTTTCCGACCTCGGTAGCCAAAATGGTGTGATCGTAAACGATCTTAAAGTAAGTCAACATAGACTTGCCAACAACGACAAAATTATTATTGGGCAAACCGTTTATAAATATAACAAGCTGGTAGTTAAAACTCAGGAATTATCTACGATTGAAGAAGAGGACGATGAGTTAGAAGAATACGAAGAGGAAGAAGAAACTTCAAAGAAGAAAAAGAAGAAAGCTAAGGAAAAAAAGAAGCCAAATCTTATAATAGCTGCTGTTATCATCGGAGGGATCATTTTTGCTCTTCCCGATGACCAACAAAACCCTGCGAAAGGTCCAGGGCGCAGAGTAATTGGTGGAGTGAAGCAGGAAAAGATTGAGCTTTCAAATAACCGGAATGTAGAAATTGCTGATAAAGACGTTCGTAATAAGTTAAAAGCTTTTATTCATAGGGGTCAGAGAGAGTATCGAGAGGAGAATTTTTTTAGGGCTATTGAGCAGTTTGAGTTAGCCTTAATCTTGGTTCCCAATCACGGAGATGCTTCTTTCTACTTGAAGAAAACAAGAGACTCTCTGGAAGCTCACCTTCAAGCGATAAAGGCTAAGGCAAAGCAGGACGAGGATGCTCTAAAGCTAAGCTCTGCTATGAATCAGCATTGCTCTATTATTACGTTTCTACAGGACTACCCAGAAGACGAAAGATATAAAGAAGCTGAATTACAAGTAGCTATTTTGGAAGAAAAACTAGGATACGAGAAAGGTGTATATAAGTGTTTCTAAGGACAATGAGCCTCTTTTTCAAGTAGATTTAGGAAAAGAAATAGAGGACAACAAAGGGGCGGGGCGAACATTTTTTGTTGGCAGGGCGGACTCGTGTCAAATTGTTTTAGAAGATAAACAAGTCTCTCGTGAGCATGCCCGAATTTTCTATGAGAATGGTCAGTGGTCTATAGCAAAAGCTTCAGAATTTAATACTCTTAGTGTTAACGGCAACTTCTCTGACGGAACTAGCTTGAAAAGTGGAGATCTTATTTCGATAGGCCCCTTTACTTTGAATATTACCCAAGTCTCAAGTATTAATGAAGACTTCGATAATGAGGATGAGTTGGTTTCGAGTGAGCCAACCTTAACGCAAAACGATGCTTCAGGGATAGATGTTGGACTCGGTGTGGAAGAGGCTACTGAGTTTATCGATCAAGAAGATCTTGATTTAAGTGATGATACTGCCGCTATGAGTTCTCTTGATGAAGGTAGTGAAAACGGAGAAATGGGAGATCTTTTAGATGAAGGCAGTGATGGCCTTTCGGAAAATGAAGATATTGGTGATCTCGAGCCCTTAGATGACGGTTTTTCTGACCCAAGTGAAGAAACGCAAGCTCTCACTGGAGAGGAGGACTTTTCAAGTGACCTCTCAGAAAATGAGGAGGGTTTCTCTGATGAGTTTTCTGAAGGTGAGGCTGGCTTTGACAATGGCTTTGAGGGAGAAAATTATGATGTCGACTCTTACGACGACGACATGGATGAAAAAACTCAAGTCATTAAAAGCTTTGCAAAGTTTGAGTTAGAGGTCTTTGGCGAATTTGCGCCGTATGATAAGTTTATTATTGAAAAGGCAGAGACTTTCATCGGTCGAGATCCAGAGAAATGTGATATTTTGCTAAACGATCCCGAGGTCTCTGGGGTTCATACTGTCATAAAGAAAAATGCGATTACTTGCACTCTTGAGGATTTGAAATCTGCAAATGGAACGATACTCAATGGAGAGAGAGTCAACTCTCACGAATTAACTAATGAAGATGAGTTCTTAGTCGGGTCAACATCCTTCACCGTGAGAATACAGTCTGACTTTATCGAGCAAGAGAAAGATAGCATTATGCCTGTTGAAGAGAATCAGATTGTTGAAGTTGAAGAAGTTGTTGAAGTTGACGAGAATTTTGAGGACGCGGATGGTAATGTCATTGATGGGGACGGTTTCGGTGACAATGCGATTAGTGACAAACCACAGTCTCTCTTTAGTAAAGAGACGCTTAAAGACCCTCAAAAAAGAAAAAAGATTTTAATCTACTTGGTTGTCTTAATAGGCTTGTGGGTCATGTTAGATGAGGATGAGCCAGCCCCCGTAGTGAAAAAGAAAAGTAAGGATGTTAAAGCAGTAGAAAAGAAGAGCCTTACGCCTCTAGAAAAAAAATTAACGCCAGAAGAAAGAGAACTTGTCGAAGGACAGTACCTACTTGCCAAGCAGTACTTCAATGAAGGTAAGTATGGTGAGACTATCCAGGAGCTCGATAAGATTTTTGCCATTACTCCAAGCTATAAAAAAGCTCGTCAAATTAAAGATCTGGCAACAGAAGGTCTTGAAAGAGTGACTAAGCTTCTCGAGGAAGAAAGAAAAGAAAAAGAGCGAAAGTTAAGGGCACTAAAGATCAAAGACCTTCTTGTCAGGGCAAGCAAGGCCGTAAAGGAGCGAAAAGCAAGCCTTTCAAAAAGTCTCTTCGAAGAAATAATAAAGCTCGACCCTGATAATTTCGAGGTGACTCAATTAAAACTAGAGATAGATGCCTACGAAAGAGAGCAAGAAAGGCTTGCGCTAGAGAAAGCTCAGAAAGAGTCAGAGAGGAAAAGGCAAATTCAAGAGCTCTCTCCTGGTAAAGACTTTTATCTTTCAAAAGAGTGGTATAAGGCGATCTTAAAACTTCAGGACTTCACGAAACTGCAAGGGATAGATGAGGATCTGATGAAAGAAGCAATCAGGATGTTGGGGGAGTCTAGAAGCAATCTTAATGCTGTTGTTAATCCACTATTAGGAAAAGCACGTTCCTTAAAAGAAGGGCAAGATTTAAAAGGAGCCTATGAGCTCTACCTAGAAATTGTAAAGTCTAATCCTTCTCATGAAGAAGCCCTCAATGAAATGGACGAAATACGAGAGCAGTTAGAATTACGTAGTAAAAAAGTCTATAGAGAAGCAATAATAGCTGAATCACTGAGTCTCTATGATAATGCAAAAGAAAAGTTCCAAGAGGTCCAGCAGATAAGCCCAACGGATAGTGAGTACTATAAGAAAGCGACAGTAAAACTAAAAGAATATTTAGATTAGGGAGAAGGGAGTGATTTCACTAAAGAGTTATGCGGCAAAGACAAATCAGGGCCCTTATCTTCAGATTAATGAGGATGGCTTAGACATAGACCTTGTGAATAAACTCTATATGGTTTTTGATGGTTTTGGAGGCGCGAGTGTCGGTGACCGGGCCGTTAGTCTTGTGAGCGAAACAATTAAGAAGTTTTATACTCGAATTGGAGGTGATCCCGATTCCACTCTGCCTTTTTATTATAGCCCTAAGTATTTACTTGAAGGGAATGCTCTTATAAATGCGATGGAGTACGCTCATTTTCTACTCAAGCAAGAGAATAAAGATAAGGAAATGAACAATCGTGGGGGAGCGTCGGGAATTGCTATTTCTCAAGCCGATAATCTCCTGACTTTTGTCCATACAGGCAATTGCTTGGCATTACTCTACTCCCAAGGTCAGTTAATACCTGTTTGCGAACCAGATAACTTCAAAATGGTCTCCGGTGATCATTTTGAGAATCACTTTACCAGTGCACCGGCTTCAGGTTTCGGTTTATTTGATAGGCTTCATACTCAAATTAAAGAAGTTCGGGTTGGTGCTAGTGATAGGGTGTTGCTTTTGACTGACGGGATCTATGCCCGAGTGAGTCGTAGTGAAATTAGGGATATTCTTCAGCGAGAGGGCGCCAAGAATCAAGATAAAATAGATTCTCTTTTTGAATTGGCCAATACTCGTGGCAATTTGGATAATCAGACGGCTATTCTTCTTAATTTTTAATAAATTCAGCGAATTAACTTAAATAGTTTCTTAGAGTACTATTGATTAGACGACTCCTTTAAGCGAGAATATTCAAGAGGTTATCTATGAATCCAAAAATTCTTGTCGCTGATGACAGCCCAACTATTCAAAAAGTTGTGAGTATCACACTTGCAGGTAAAGACTACCAGCTCGAAGCGGCTCACAATGAAAGTGAGCTTTTTGAGAAGTTGGGGTCAGGGGCTTTTGATCTTGTCCTTCTCGATTTTAATATCTCTGAGGAGTTCTCAGGCTATGACTTAGCAAAGAAAATAAAAGAAAAAGCGGCCGATACTAAAATCCTTGTGATGTTAGGGACTTTTGATTCAGTCGATGATCATTCCATGAATGAAGCCGGAGTTATTGATCGAATTGTAAAACCTTTTGAGAGCTCTCTTTTTGTAGATAAAGTTAAGGCAGCACTTGAAGGGGAGTCTTCTTTTTCTTCATCATCAGATCCCGTAAATCTCGAGTCCAACGAGAGTGAATGGGTAATGGATAATGCAGCTGTCGAAGACGATGAAGATGACGATGAAGAAGAGCTTTCATTTGAAGGTGATTCCAACGACGACTCTGATGCGAATCCCTTAAGTGAAGTTATTTCTGGCTGGGGAATGAGCGTTCCATCAGTGATTGGCGAGGAAAGTAGCCTTTCCTACCTGCCTCCAAAAATGAAGAAGTCCGCTCTTGTGGAAGGATCGGAGCTGGCTCAGCAAATAATAGAAGATGAGAATTTCGAAGAGAGTCCCGCCGAGGTCGTGATGCCTGGCGATGACGAGCTGGATTACCCAGAGCTTGATATAGAAAGTGAAGAAAAGCTTAGTACGAAGCTAACCTCAAAGTTAGTTTCTCTAGACGATTTAGATTCTGATGATATCATCGATTTGGATGATGACGATGATATCGATGAGACTGATCCTCAGTTTGTGATAGAGCAAAGAGGAGACTCCTCGGACCTTTTAAATGCTTTAGAGGACGATATTTCTCCAGATGAATTTTGGGCCGCAGATCAAGACTCTGAAGTCAGTTTGGATGACGATGAATTAGATGAAAAGTCAGAAGAAGACGATGAAAGCGAATCAACTAGTCCTGAAATCAATCTGATTGATTTGGGTGAAGAAGATGACTTTCAAGTCGATCAACATGTTTCGGTCAGCATAGGTGCCGAGTCTGAGGAGATTTCTTCTCCGACGATCGATGCTCTAAATAGTTTAAATGGCGATTTAGACATAGGTCCAAAGCTTGAAAGGGAAAGTGTTTCGTTTGATTATGAAGAGATTTTAAGTAAATTGAAAAAAGACTTAAAGCCGATGATCAAAGAGCTTGTTCAAGAGATCGTCGATCAATCTAATACTGAAGTAGCCGAAAAGGTAGCATGGGAGATTATACCCGATCTCGCAGAGAACTTAATTCGCAAAGAAGTCGAAAGCCTCTCTAAAAAAGTGCAGAATAAGCACTCTTTATCTTAGAAGCGTAAAGAACCCGTTAGTATTTTCAAGACGCTGTTATCTTCATCATCTAGAGAGAGGAGTGCTTCTCCAAGACTTGAAATTCCAATAAAGCGGCCAAGGTCTTCTCTTTGATGATCTATTATTGAGACTCTTTGGCCCAAGTGAGAGCAGTATTTTTTAAATTTATGTTGAACGGCTTCAGGCTCAACTCTACTTTTTCTTATGTACTTATATAACTCTAGAGGCAGATCCTCTTTAAAGTTATTATTGAGATTTTGACTATTTTCAAAAATACCGCCAATAGGATAATCAAAATGAGCTGAGCCGGTAACAAACAGGTTCAGACCAACTCCTACGACCAGATTCTCGCCAACTAATTGGCACAGAATACCTCCAACTTTCTCTTTCTTGATGTTGAGCAGATCGTTAGGCCATTTCATAAAGAGATTGGGGGCAAAGTAATCGGCAAGGAGGCACCCAATTTCAATTGGCGTAAGTGTTAACGTTCTATTGAGAGGAAGAGTGAAGCTGAAGGCCAAGGCATGTTCTAAGTGACTCCAAGGAGATCCCCTTCTGCCTATACCTTGATTTTGAAAGTCTGTACTAACGAGAATAGGTTGCGATAAATCGACAAAATTATCTTTGAGCAGCGTTTGTGTAGAAGCGCATTCTTTGATGTGTAAGTGTTGCATATTGCTTCTTTTCCTAGTCTCGGGGCTCTGGTAGGCTTGTTTTTCGAATCAAAACTTAACAAGAAAGGCTAACTTATGTCCATTATTGAGCGATCAACACCAAGAGATATCAACTTTACGGCCGGAATAAACCCCTATGCTGCCGGTTCAGTTATAGCTGAATTTGGGAATACTAAAGTGCATATCACCGCCACAGTTGAGGAATCTGTTCCTGGCTGGATGAAAGGTACAGGTAAGGGATGGGTGACTGCTGAGTATTCAATGCTACCAGGTTCAACCCACACTCGAAGTAGACGAGAAAGAAGCAAGGTAGGCGGTCGAACTTCAGAGATTCAGCGCTTGATCGGAAGAAGTTTACGGGCCATTGTCGATCTAGAGAAGCTAGGTGAAAGAAGCATTCAGGTCGACTGTGATGTTTTAGTTGCTGACGGTGGTACTAGAACAACATCAATTTCAGGTGCTTATGTTGCCTTAAAGCTTGCAGTAAAAAAACTGATGAGCGAGGGCTTACTCAAAGAAGATCCTATTACGGCGCAACTGGGAGCAATTAGTGTTGGAGTCAACACCAAGGGGCTTGTTATTGCTGATCTCAATTATGAGGAAGATTCAAGCTGTGAAACTGATATGAATATCGTGATGACAAGTGAGGGGCAGTTTATTGAAATTCAAGGAACGGCTGAGGAGAAGCCCTTTAATAAAGAACAGCTTGCTGGACTCTTAGAAGCTGCAGAAAGTTCACTACAACTCGTTTATGCAAAACAAAATGAGATTTTAAAGTGAGCCATTCATTTTTATTGGCCAGTGGTAACGAGCATAAGGCTGAAGAATTTTCTAAACTTTTTGATCCAACTGTTATCAGTATTAAAGCATCGACCGAGAAGCTAGAGGTTATCGAAGATGGGCTTACCTTTCGCGATAATGCCTTAAAAAAAGCTCTGGCTTATCGCGAGAACGCTGGGCAACCTGTTATGGCAGACGACTCTGGTTTAATGGTTGAGGCCCTTCCCGATCAGCTCGGAATACACACGGCTCGCTTTGGCGGTGACAATCTTACGGCGCTGCAAAGAAACGAGTTACTTTTGAAGACAATGGAGCCGATCACTGCTTTGGAGCGCAGAGCTGCTTACTTTATTTGCGTTCTATGTTTTTACCTGAGTGAGTCAGAAATTTTCTTTTTTGAGGGAAGATTACACGGCCATATTTCTAAGGACATAAGTGGTGACCAAGGCTTTGGCTACGATCCCATTTTTTCACCTGCCCATGGGCCAGAGGGTTTGAGTCTTGCCGCTGTTCCCGATTGGAAAAATGAGCATTCCCATCGCGCTCAGGCCTGTCAACATGCCCAAAAATTCTTCAAAGAAAGGGTTGGACATAACTAATGCCCTCCATTATAAAATAGCATCCAAGTTTTTAGTCGGAGCGTAGCGCAGCTTGGTAGCGCACTTGCTTTGGGAGCAAGGGGTCGCTGGTTCGAATCCAGTCGCTCCGACCATTCTTTTTAATTACTGATGATTCTCATTACATGTCCGCCAATCGACTACGATCGCTTGGCACTGACGTTTCAAGCTCTATACTTGCGAGGGTAAACACCTGTACTTCAAAGCCTGCATAGCAGCCTTTGCCGCACGGCCAAGCTCCGACCATTTTTCAATCCTAGTTGATTTAGCCAACATATCGAATGGCTTTTTTTAATAATATTCAATACTTCCATTGCGTAAAACAAGGTTCGATATAAGCAATTTAAGTATTCTTGCCTTAGTTTCCTTTGTGGCATTTTTTCAAGTAATTTCGGTAGCTTCTAAAAGTTCGATGAATACTACCCCTTGCTGTATTCTTTCGTCGGCATCACCCTCAATAGCATCAATTTATCCCTTATTATTTAAATCTAAAGACCTGCTTTAAAAATCCAAAGTAAAGAAATTTATTTAAGTAAATAAAGAATTAAGCCGATAAAGTATCGTAATTATTCTAGCTAGAGAGAGGACGTTATGGTTTCTAAAAAAATATTTTTAATTATAATGATGCTAATTTCTACTATTCCAATTTACGCCGGTGTGGGAGATTTCTTTTGTATGTCTGATCCTGAAAATGGAAATACGCCGATCCAATATGATAAATCAATTAAAAATTGTTCAACAGGTAAAATGGAAAGCAATAAGGTTTGTCACCAAAGTGTTGTTTGTACCTATATATCTAGCGATATTCGAAATCAAATGGTTGTACTCGGTACGCAGTGGATAAATTAACAAACTAAAGTCATCATCGAACTCTCAGTAATAAAAAATCGACTCGTTATAAGTCTTATCGATACAAGTATCTGTTTTCTTAAGTCCATTTTCTGT
>Ga0307983_1000011_pt1 | contig 177969 bp, 168 predicted proteins | sample OrgLakmetagen991_FD_201845 | JGI IMG/M metagenome (GOLD analysis project Ga0307983, IMG submission 201845) | Saline water microbial communities from Organic Lake, Antarctica - #991 | ecosystem: Environmental > Aquatic > Non-marine Saline and Alkaline > Saline | place: Antarctica: Organic Lake...
CAATAGCATCGGCTTTGAATTCTGAGGAATAAATTTGTCTTTTTTCTTTTTGATTCTTTTTCATAACGCACTCCTATCACATAAGTTACGCTGTTAAAAGAGTGTCCGTTTTATGAGGGTAAGATCACATCGTATGAAAATGGTCTTAATTTCTATCATGTTATTAGGGTTTGTTAGCTGTGCAACTACATCTGACCTTAATGGTATCGAGCCAGGAATGACTCTTACCCAGGTAAAAGAAAAGATTGGAGATCCAGTAGGAACTGAGTTTAAAAATGGAGCATATGTAGCTAAATACAGCCTTCATAAAAGCTGGAAGGGTTTCATACCCTATTACTTTGTTTTTAATCCAAAAACAAAGAAGCTACATAGTTGGTATGCAGATATGAATGAGTTCCATAGAAACCAAGCTGAGTGGGGCCAAGCATTTAGTCAGATCAATCAACAACTAGAGAATGACAAGCAGAGGCAACATGAAAGTGACCTTGAGTACCGAAAGTCTCTTCGAAGTATCGGAAGTCAAGGAGACATGAACTGTGTTGAAAATGGCACAGACTACATGGGAAAAAAGCAATACAAATGTTCAAAATAAAAGAACTCCCCCCCTCACTTACACTTGAGGGGGGAGTTCTTTTACCAGATTTGAAACTTAACATTAAAATCTGAACAAAACTCACGAACCCTTTCGATATCAACAGACTCTAAGCCTTCAAATAAAATTTCAGAAAGTAGCTCCGGAGTAATTCTCTTAATTTCTGATGTTGTGTTTGTTTTTAGATTTTCGAGATAGATAGAAATCATTCCCGAATCATTAATTTCCCTTCCTGGGAATACTCTGTAGGTTGGCTCAAAGTCCATTTTTTCTCCTTTCTCATCCTGAGAATAGTTTTTAAAAAAGATAAGAATCTGTACTGAGACATTAAAAAGTCATTAGCTTCTAGATTACTGTAAATAAATTTTAACAAACTAAGGAGAATAGTACTAGGGCCAACTGGTCGGTTTTTCCGTCTTTCCAATAATTATAATGCCTTATTTAAAATATTTTTTTACCAAAGGAAAGTTTTTTGAAAATTGTGAGTTTTTCTTTTTCCATTATTCGTGCCAGGCCTTTATGCCCGCCCACAATTTAGCTAGGATAAGCAGAAAAGTTTAAGACATCTTTTCCTTATTAGTAAGAACTCACCGTCTAAAAATGAGTTATATGATAATTAAAAATCCCTAACAAGACTTTCAATAAAATCAGTCCCTGTTTTAAACTTTCCTTTCTTCACTTGAACCTCAATCTTTTTGATAACATCAGGGGCGAGACGCCATTCTTTTCGTATTTTTCTCTCATTGGTAGCTTTGACTCTTCCATCACTTCTAATATTGCAGAGTTTGACTAGCTTTTTGAAGCTCTCGTACCTGCAATCTGGGCCAGTGAGTTCGCCTTTTCTCAGGGCCTTGACTGTATGAAGTATATCTAGGGGAATTTCTGTAAATTTCTTGAGGAAAGTGGGATGCTGAGTGAGGAGAACTATCAGGGGGGCTAAGAGCCTAGGGTTGTCTCTCAAAGCGGCTTCTAGGTCAATTTGAGCAGGGATAACGTGACCTGTGGTGTACTTCTCAGGTCTGTTCGTTATCATAGCAGCGTACTTAACTAGTAAATAAGCTAGATTTTCTTCTGGGGTATTGAATGTATTTCCTGTTCTCTCTAGTGTTCCCATAACATCCTACTCGGTTAAATCCATTATACCATAAATAGTGTACGGGCGCTAATTGTTCAATTTGAAGTATATTCAGAGAGTTAGATGACTACTTTTTGAAATAATTGGGATCTCCTCCATATTGAGTGATCTTGTCTGAAAGGACTCGCCCATAAATTTGAAGAGACTCTTGAATTAGTTTTCTATTCTTCTCAGGCGCCTTAATCGCCTTGGAGACAAGAACATCTAAGGCGCCGGCCTTATAAATTTTGACATAGTCACCCTCGTAGCAAAGCTCCCACTTCGTATCGGTGGGCATCCATATCTCGCCACTTAAGGAATCAAGTTCCATGCCTTTTTCTTTTAAAAGGTCATCTAAAATTCTTGAGATTTTAAAATTGGCTTTTATATGAGCATCAAAATCCTTTGTCATTTCCAGTTCTATTTTTGATGAAATTTCTTCATCTACCAGAAGTGAGACTTGTCCCATGAGTTTGATTTCGATGTCTTTCGGAGAGAGACCAATCCCTTGCTCGGCATAGGAAAGATTGTCTTCTTTTTCGATTTTTTGATCTAAATTTTGACCAAATTCTTTTATATCCAAAATGAATAATCCTTTTTGTGGATGAGATTCTATTATAGTCCAAATTATTTTGTATTACTTAATGAAGAAATAAATTTTTCTATTTTATTTCTTACTTTAGGGTTCATGAATAAATTCAAAAACGTAATAAAGAAGCTTACATCACAGTAAGTGTTTTTGAGTTTTATTATCTTTCTTTTGTGCTTTTTTTAGTGAAGAGTCGTCGATTCGTTTATTGATAAGTGTTGCCGGAAACACTGATTTAAAGGAGGTTTCAATGAGTTAATCTACCTGATCCTTTTATTTTTATCAAGGAGAATTTCATTTTCAAGTAAGAGTTATATTTCTTAGGAGGACTTATTGTATTTAGAAAAATCTGCTTTTTATATTCCTATTGTCTGCTTGGTTTTAACTTGGGTTTACCTCTATTTTTTAGAGAGAAGTCTTGCTCAAAAGTTTGATCGCTATGAAGAAGATTTTTTGAAAGAGCTTAGGAGAAATAAATATGAGCTTAGTGAAAAAAATAGGGAGAAGGATCGTGAATTAAAAGAGGTCTTCACCGGAATTGACCGTGAGCTTCGTGAATTAATTAAGGCCAAGGAAACTATTTTTAAAGAGATAAGGGATCTTAAAAGACCAAGTCAGGCGGTAAAAGAAGATATCCTTCAAAACTTTGTGTGAGGTGAGAATGAGATTACGGATAACCACAAGAGACATTTTATTACTTGATAGGCTCTCTCAATATGGGATGCTTTCATCAAAACAGATTAATAAGCTCATCTTTGGGGAGATTGCCCTAACGACAGTTCTTCGCAGACTTAGACGGCTTGAGAAAAATGGTCTTATTAAGAGGATTACCGGTCTTTCGAATACTATTTTATGGGCCATGACTTCTCAAGCCTTAAAGTATGGTGGAAGTGAAGACTTTAAACGGCATTGGAATAAAAATCAGTTGGATCATGACCATAAATTAAATGAGCTAAGGTTATTTTTAGAAGAGTTAGAAATTTCTCAAAATTGGGTCACTGAGCATGAACTTAGGCTTTTGACTTTTAGAAAGTATAAGATTGAGGAGGCCAAAAGTAAGCTTATCCCTGATGGTATTATGGTGGTGAGAAGCGGTATTAGAAATATCTCTGTAGCAATTGAACTTGAGCTTAATCTGAAAAGCCGTTCTCGCATAGAAGATATTTTAGAGCGCTATCTTGAAAAAAAAGAGCTGACTTCTCTTTGGTATATTTGTGGGAGTAAGTCTATTTCTCATGCCATAAGTAAAGTTTGGAAAAAGACAAAGAAAGGAACTTCACTTGAATTGCACCTTTCATTATTTGAAGAGGTGATGGAAAGGCCACAGGAGTGTATTCCTGCTCACTTTCATGCTCAAAGGGTGAGCAAGTGCCTAGAGTTTAAAAATGGTATTCAACTAAATCTAAGTATGGGAAATCAAAAAAGTTTTCCACTGGCCCCACGCCCCCTCTGAACTGGACGCAACCCTGACCACCCCCTCCCAACGAGTTGAGAGAGTGTGGTCAGGGTTGCTAGTTTTCGGGGGCGTGGGTCCAGTGGAAAGAAAGAATTTAAGTATAATATTGGAGGATTTGATTTGGGTAAAGATAGAGGATTATCGAAAGAAGTGAGTCAGTATATTGATATGGCCGTTCAGGAAGTGGTGATGGAGAGAATGAGTTTTAGAGAGGGAAGTTCATTGCTTACAATTGATGAGGCGTCAAAAGTATTAAATGTAAAAGTGTCGTGGCTAAGGCAAGCGGTCTTTAGACGTGATATTAAGCACGTTAAGCTTGGTGCCTTAGTTCGCTTTCGGGGCGAAGATTTACATAATCATATAAATAGCTGTCTTAAAGAGTTTACTCCTTTGATCTAGATAAGTGGTCATGTTATGGTCTTCGCTTGAAATGATCTTTACCATTCATATAGAAAGTAGACGAGAAAGAGCGAAGACCCTTTTTTTATTCATTTAATAAAAGGAGTTTTCTATGCAAGTTATCAAAAGAAAAAATGGAACCACTTATTATAGAGAAAAAATCTATATAGATGGCAAACCTATGTATTCGCCACGTTTTAAGAAAAAAGGCGATGCCGGGCGTTGGAAAGCTCGCTTTGAAGTTGAAAAATCAAGCTACCTTGCTACAGGTATTAAACCAAAACTTCTTCGGGAAGTTGAACTTGTTACTCTTTATGACGAGGCCATAAATTGGCTCGAAACTAGAGTGAAGTATCAACTTGCGACAAGAACTTATGAGTATTATGGGACTGCCTTAAAAAAGCATATCCTCCCCCTGTTTGGAGATCTGTATCTTGATAAAATTCAGATCTCCCATGCTCATCAGTTAATTGCAAAGCTTCTTGAGAAGGGACATAACGCTAAAGGCGTTAATCTTATTCTTGGTGTTTTTAAGCGGGTGATGACTGAGGCGACACGTGATGGAAAGATAGAGAAGAGTCCTTTCCAATATTTGCGTGATCTTAAAGTTGCTCCACGTCCAGATGTCTATATGACAGGTGATGAAGTCAATCGAGTTCTTGAAGTAAGTCGAGGTCATTACTTTTATTCTCTCTTTTTAGTTGCGGTAAATACCGGAATGCGAAGAGGGGAGATCGCAGGGCTTTGTTGGGATAAGGTAAACTTTAGAACGAGCCTGATCGAGATAGCGCGTCTGCGTGATCGAAATGGGCTTGGAAACCGAACAAAGACTTTTCAAAGTCGACGCTTTCTTCCCATGAATGCAGTAGTGAAGTCCCATTTACTGGAACTTCAGTCTCAAGCAACGAGTGATCTCGTGATTATTGATTTTAAGAAAGGCAAACCCTTTGATGTGAATCATTTGGGGCGTCACTTTAAGAAGTTTCTTAAAATGGTGGGGCTTTCCCAAAATTTTCGCTTTCATGATTTGCGCCATACCTTTGCCAGTCACTTCATGATGAATGGAGGCAATATTTATGATCTGCAAAAAATTCTGGGACATTCTAGTTTAGAGATGACTCAGCGTTATGCGCATCTTGCCCCAGAGCATTTAGTGGCAGCATCTAATGTGGTTAATTTTGGATCATCGATGGTAGAGAGAAAGTTGGCCTTAACGACTTCAAGCTAGGCGTTAGTGCCACCGTACGAATTTTAAGGGCCTATATAGGGCCAAATCGGTATCTTTGATTGCAAGTAATGGAATTTAAAAAGGAATTTTTTTTTGGTGCCCGGGACTGGACTTGAACCAGCACGTCTCGCGACACACGCCCCTCAAGCGTGCGTGTCTACCAATTCCACCACCCGGGCAAAAGAATGAGTCGTTTTTTTGGTAAGCCTCAATTTAAGAAAAAAAGGTGTCATTGTCTAGTGATAACTATGGCTTGAGAGGGTTTAAAGGCCGTGCTTTTTGCGTTTTTATTAGGCTCTGTGCGGCATTTGTACAAAAATACACAAAGTCGTCATCCTAGAAAGACACATAGAACGGGCCTCTTCGTTAGTCTGGTAAAGAACAATTATAGGAGGTCATCATGCAAAGCCAAAGCACCCAATTAAGCCAATCTGATAAAATAGACAGTGGTAATGAAAAAGACCACTACACAACGAATCCTTTTAATGGCGAAAAGGTGATGGGTTTCAATTTTATCCCCGAAGGTACAGCAAAAGATTATATTCAAAAAAGCCACGATGTTTATCTTAAGTGGAAGGCCAAACCGTTGAAAGAGAGAAAAGAAGTGATCACTAGGTTCTCTTCTTTATTGAAAGAAAAAAGTGAAGAGCTTGCCCAGCTTATTACCGATGAAATGGGAAAGCCCATCAATGCAGCACGCGGTGAGATTAAGTATTGTGCCTCCATTTGTGACTACTGTGTGGAAAATGCAGATGAGTTTCTTAAAGACAGATCGGCGGCATACAGTAAAGGCCACGCTCTTATTACTCACGAGGCCCAAGGAGTCATCTTTTCGATTCAGCCTTGGAATTTTCCCTTCTATCAGGCCATTCGTTACAGTGTTCCAAACCTTCTGGCGGGAAATACGACAGTTCACAAACATGCTAAAAATGTTTGGGGCTGCTCCTTGAAAATTGAAGAGCTCTTTCTCGAAGCAGGCTTACCTGAATTTGCCTTTAAAAATCTCTTCGTCGAATCAAGCTCAGTGGAGGGCCTCATTGGAATGAGAGAAATTCGAGGGGTTACTCTGACCGGAGGGGACGCGGTTGGGAAGAAGATCGCCGCAATTGCTGGGCGTGAACTCAAGAAATGCGTCATGGAGCTCGGGGGCAATGATGCCTATATTGTGACAAAAAATGCGGACCTTAAAGATGCCGCCAGGGTATGCGCAAATGGCCGCTTAAAAAATAGTGGGCAAGTCTGTACCGCTGCCAAGCGCTTTATTGTTGAGGAGAGTGTTTACGATGACTTCAAAAAACACTTTATTGAAGAGTTTAAGCAGAAGAAAGTAGGGGACCCTAATCAAAGTGACAGCGACGTGGGTCCTTTAGCTAAAAGGAGCCTGCTGGAAACTCTTCATGAGCAAGTTCAAGAAAGTGTTCAAAAAGGCGCGAATGTGGTCTTTCGATCTAATTTCAACTTAAAGCAAGGTCATTTTAGCGAGCTCATGATTCTAGATAACCTCTCTAGTGGAATGCCTGCTTACGATGACGAGCTCTTCGGTCCTGTGGCAAGTTTGATCAAAGTTAGAGATATTGATGAAGCTATTGAAGTTGCAAACTCTAGCCGCTACGGTCTAGGTAGTGGTGTTCTTACCGAAGACAATGAAGAGGGTCTTGCCATTGCTCGCCGTCTCGATGCTGGCATGAGTGGCATCAATTGTGTGATCAGCTCTGAGGCTCAATTGCCTTTTGGTGGCGTAAAAAATAGTGGCTTTGGGCGAGAGCACGAGAAGTTTGGCTTCCATGAGTTTGTTAATATAAAGACCATTACTATTAGAGAGTTAAAAAAATAAAGAAAGAGGAGCTTAGTCGTGAATAAACAAAGAATTGTGGCAATAACATTCTTTAGTCTTATGGGTCTCGTTAGTGTGACGGCCGGTTCGTTGAATAAGAAAGAGAAAATTCATCAGCAAGAAGCCAAGTCTACTATTGAGGCAAAAAGCGGCTCTGAAGTAGAGGGGGAAATTAAATTGTGGGCCACAAAGGAAGGCGTAAAAATAAAAGGTTTAATCAAGAATTTAGACCCAAACTCTAAGCATGGCTTCCACGTTCACGAACAAGGAGACTGCTCGGGCAAAGGCGCCAAGTCAGCGGGGGGGCATTTCAATCCCGATGGGCATAAGCATGGTTCTCGCCAGCATAAGCTCTCTCACCTTGGAGACTTAGGCAATATTGAGGCAGATAAAAAAGGTGAGGCTTCATTCGAGCTTTTTGTGAAAGGAGCAAACTTGGATCAGATTAAGCGCTCTCACTCCTTTATGGCCCGTGCCTTCATCATCCATAAACAAAAAGACGATATAAGCTCTCAGCCTTCAGGTAATGCTGGTATGAGAATTGGGTGTGGTGTTATTGGTCTGCCTTAAGTTCTTCGTTATCATTGCCTAAGATACCAATATTACGACTAGAGAGTCTCCGACTGGTTCGGTTTATACGAATTCATGTGTTTCCTTCTTTGATATTTAGTGATTCAGTGGCACTATATATGCAACGCTTCGGCTAAAAAAACAAAAGGAAATTCCAATCATGCTTAGTAAAACAAGCCTCATTAGGTCAAATTTCAAAAGAAAATCAAAAGTATTGCTCAATGATATTTTTAGACTACTCATCGTTACCAATATCATTAAAGTCCGCGGCCACTAGCGTTCTAGGGTCTTTCGCTTAGTCAAACTTAACATAACTTAATTTATTTATATCTCAAGGAGTTCTATGAAGCAGTCCATCGCAAGCTGTCCGTTTAAAATTGGGGACAATGTTAGTAGTGAATCAATGGCCACAGGCAAGTACCTAGGGGTCGACGAGTTTAATGGTGAAGAGTTTCATAAGGTTTATGATCACTCCACTCGATTGACTCTCTATATTTCACTTAATGAAATCGGTAAACTAAGGGCCTTGCCATCTGAGAATATTGTTCGGCGTTATCTGAAAGCCTTTCATGACAAGCGTCTGATCGACTCGGATTTAATTGAAGGCAGCCGTTACAAGTACTTTAAAAGCAAGCTCGAAAGAGTCAACTTTAAGGACACTTTTGAGGTTCTCCATGATCTTCACATTTTGTTTCTAAACAAAAAGATATCAACGAGTGAGCGAAGAATCTATAAAACCCTTAAGGCCAAGGTTTTAGGCGAAATCTCTTACATTCTTGGTGTTGAGCACAGTGATCTAGAGCAGCAATATTTAGCCGCTTCTTAGGAGCGAGACATGCACAGATGGCGAAAAAGAGGCATCTTATTCGCTTTAATCGAAGTAGATCAATTAATGCTAACTTAATACCTAACTTCTACCGTAAGGTTTAACTATGAAAAAACAAAAAAATGATTCGAAATTAAAAAAAGTCGCTCTCAAAAGTAGTGGCATCTCTTTTTCTCTAAAGCGCTTTAAAAAGCTGATGGATAGCTCGCGCTATAGGCCGCTAGGCTTTCTACGAAAGAACCTTCAAAAAGGTGTCGAAGAGGGGAGAGTCGCTCTTTAGTCCTTTTCGTTAAAGTAGGGCGAGAGGGAGTTAAGATGTTCTCTCTCGTACCATTTCTTAGGGTTTTTGCTACAATGCTGTTAAGTATGTCCTCATAAAAAACTATGGGACTTTAATTCTTATAAAGCGCGTTGCAGGGACACAATGGAACATTTTCTTCTCGTTTATTCTTACCCTTTTATCATTACCCTTACCCTCCTAATCATTTACTTGTTTATCAATGCGAAGATCTCAAGGACTCAAAAGTTTAGTCTCAATTCTATCAAGAATAGAGTGATTGGGGATGCCGTCGAGACCGATTCTCCGATAGAAAACCAGCTGAAAGATCTCAAGGACCGTGGAATTGAAGGGATTGAGTATCGCTTCTCTTTTATGAAAAAGGTCTTGCCTCTTTTCTTTTTTCTAGTTTGGTTAACCCTTATTGTTTTTCCCTACCTTAGTCAGGTCCCAAAGGTCTACATATCGGTAATGACGACGGTTTTGTCTGTTGTTGCTGGTGTCTCTTTGCGGCCTTTTCTGGAGAACCTTTTTTCTGGAATTATCATTTCGTTTTCTAAGTCCGTAAAGATAGGTGATACCGTTATCGTTGATGGTCACTATGGACTCATTGAAGAGATTGGTCTCACTTACTCTATTCTCAAGAGGTGGGATTGGGTGAGGATTGTCATTCCTAATAATAATCTTCTTCAAAAAGAAATAGAGAACTTAACAATGAACGACAAGTTTATCTGGGCCTACATCGAATTCTTTGTGGCCCCGGATACTGATATGCAATCGCTTGAAGTGAGCTGTATTGAGGTCGCAAAGAAATCAAAGTTTAATAATCAAAGTGAGGAGCCAACCTTTTGGGTGATGGATATGCAAAAGGACGCAGCAAAGTGTTGGTTAGCGGCTTGGTCAGACAACCCAAGAGATGCTTGGGAGTTGCGAAATACAATGCGAACTGAATTAATTAAGGAGATGCAGAGAAAGAAAATTTCTTTCCAACGTTTCAACATTAGCCGCATGACCCAGGAAGTGACTCATGAAGAGTCTTAAAGATATTAACTGGAATCATCTTTACAGCTTTTACGAGGTGGCCAGAGCTCAGTCACTAAAGAAAGGGGCAAAGATTATAGGAGTTGCCCCGTCTACGTTAAGTGCGCAAATTAAGAGCTTAGAAGAGAAGTTTGAAAAGAAGCTCTTCATTCGAGAAGCAAAGGGGCTGAGTCTTAGTCCGGAAGGAAAAAGGCTCTTTGATAAGTCTAAAGTCATTTTCGAAGAGGGGAGCCGTTTGCTAGAGCACTACTCGGAAGATGTCGTGGGGGGTTATGCTGTCTCCATAGGGATTGAAGAGACTTTCTGCGAAGACTTGGCTTCAGAATTCGCCTCTCAGTACTGGGATCTGTACACCAACTATGGTGGGGTCAATACATCGCGCCAGAGTGATCATGAAACTCTTCTTGGTAATCTTCTTCAGGGTCATATTGATTGGGGGATCTCTTTAAGAAAACCAAAAAGAAAGAGTATTGAATACGCAGAAATAGGAACCTTTGAAGTTGTCTTTTGCTGCTCGAAAAAGCTCTATGAGAAGTTTAGAGAACCAAGAGATATTTTGATTAACATTCCTTTTGTTGAAAATAATCGTGATAAAGCTCTAAATAAAGCTGTCTACAAACATTTGAGAAGTCACGGGATCATCCCCAAAGAGGTTATTTACAGTGATCATTCTCCTTTCGTACAAAAGTTGTGTGACCGAGGTCGGTGTGTGATGTTTCTGCCAATGAATCCTCTTGCAGAATACGAGGGTTTAGAGACATTTCAGCTGGAACTACCACTGAAACTCAGTCTATATGCACTCTGGAAAAAAGAGAATGAGGGTTTAATTTCGATCATCAAGTTAAAAGAGCTTATTCTCTCTCAACTCACTCAGCTGCCTTTGCGCTACGAGGATGTTGATCTTCAGATAGAAGCTTCGGAAGTCTCAAAAGACCTTCTCAAGTAAAGACAAGAAGGAGATGAACCCTCCCTCTTGTGTTCGCTCCTCTCTATACTTCAGAGATCGTTCTAGCGACCAGTTCTAGTCCTTCAAAAAATTTACTCTCTATCTCTCCTGAAACAATGACGTCGTCGCCAACGTCGACTTGAGTGTAGCCCACATCGTCCATGGGGTTGTAGAGTAGCTCTTCAGTTTCTACAGTCAGTTTTCTTAAACCTGTATCAACAATAAATTCTCGCCCGGATGTTGCCACAACCTTTCCTCTAATATTGTAGGTAGGCTTCTGTGGCATTTCTTTGGCGTAAGCCGCAGAGGAAATGGGGTACTGGGTCTCTTCATCATCACTATTAGAATAAACCATCTTTTCTAAATTTTTTATGTAGACGCTTCCAGCTTCCAGCTTTTTTTCTTCTAAATAATCATGATCGACTCTACCCGAAGCGACAACTTCATCGCCTGCAACTAGTTTATAGCCGTCTTGTGAGCTGCCATAGCCATCGATTTCCACTATTATACTCTCACTGTCAGAGCGAATAACAACCGCATCCTCGGCGACTTTCGTCACGACTCCCGAGACCGTCGCAAATTCACCATTACTTTTACTCTTTAGTGAATCCGCCAGAAGAGGCGCCGCTAAGGATCCTGCTACCAAGGAGGCGACAAGGGTTTTTGTTGGTTTTCTTTTGCTTTTCATATTGTCTCCTTATTTATAATTTATATTTAATTATAGTATTATAGGTGCCCTCTAGATTTCTTGCTTGAAGGCAGGGAAGCGTTTTTGTGAAGATTTGTTAACAAAAAGAAGCTAAGGTTTTCTTAATGGAAGTTAAGTCAAAGTCCGTAGGGACTCTAAAAAAGTTACCTCTCAACGTGGTTCGGGATAGCTACGACTCACCAGTGGGGACACTCTCTCTTTTAGGCGGCCAAGCAGGCCTGCACGCTTTATTATTCCCTCGGGACTTAGAAAACTTAGAGTGCGTCAAGCTCTTGAAGAGCTTTAAGGCTCAAGAGGAACTTCCTCTTTTTAGCGCGGTCAAAAAACAATTGGATGAATATTTTGCAGGTAAGCGAAAGTCATTTGATTTGCCTCTTTCCCCTTTTGGAACGCCCTTTCAGAAAGCGGCATGGAAGGCCCTCGGCGCTATTCCTTATGGAAGCGTTATAACCTATAAAGAACAGGCTAGAGCTTTAGGAGACTTGAATAAGGTACGGGCCGTTGGTGGGGCAAATGGCCGCAATCCTCTCTCGATCATTGTTCCCTGTCACCGAGTCGTGGCGCAAGGAGGAGATCTTCGCGGCTTTGGCGGTGGTCTTAAAATTAAGAGCTATCTTTTGGCCCTTGAAAAGTCCTTTTGTTAGAAAGGACTTATGATATCAACGGGCTTTTTAAATAAGTTTAAAACATTAAAGAAGTCATCATAGAGGTCCCCGGTGTCATCGAGCTGGGTGAGTTCTTCAAAGTATTTACACCTACAGTTATCATTATAGTCCTTAACAATTTGGGCTCCTGCTCCTCGCTCGCACTTTGGGGCCTGTTCGCATGACATTGCTTGAGCCGCTTGTTGAGGCGACTCTTGTCCACATTCCTGCGTGATGTTTCTGACTTTGTATTCCCGTTCAAATTGTGCACCTGAGGTGAAGTCATCTTTTGTGTGAAGGTCCATAATCATTAGGCATCGAGTATTTTCCTTCTTTAGCTCGAGGACTATTTGAGCGTAATGGATGACGTCAGCAAGGCAGCCCTTTTGATTTTGCTTCCAAGAAGAATAGTCTCTCACCTCTAAATGGGTAACTTTTTGTTGATCTACCTGAAGGTATTGAAGGGCCACGTCCGAGGCCATATTTTTTTGATCTGTAACAACTGCACGAGAAAAGCTGCTGCAATCTTGGGCAAAAGTACTCCAGATCAAAAAAGGTAGTAAAATGATTGCACGCATTGAGGCTCCTTGTGTGAAATAATGGGGCAGTCTCTAATATTTTAAAATTTTTCTCAAGGAAGTTGTAAAGTTTCCTTGTGATTTATGCCCTCAGGAGTGCTGATGAATTTATACCTAAGGTTTCTCATTCTTGTTGTAAAAAGGCTATTTTGGCAGTCTAAGTGCTCAATTTTTAGTGAATGCACGACATCTTTTAGAGTCGCCCCCACAGATCTCGACCTTAATTTTCACATGAATAATGGCAAGTATCTCTCCATTATGGACCTTGGTCGCTTTGACCTTTTGCTCAAAACTAAGACTTTTTATTCTCTTCTCTTTTCAGGTCATTACCCTGTGGTGGTTTCCGAGAGTATCCGTTTTAAGAGATCTCTAGCGCCCTTTCAGTCCTTTGATCTTGTGACACAAATCGAGTCTTTTAATGAGCGAGACTTTTTTATTACTCAAAAATTCCGGGTTCACGACCAAGGAAAAACCAAGACCTACGCTGTGGGTTTCATGAAGGGTCGCTTTAAAAAGAGGGGACGAAAAAGCTCATTGAAGACGATGGAAATTTTTGATTTGCTTGGGGAGGCACCTAAAGACTATCAAATGAGCTCATTAGCAGGCTTTCAAAATTCCATTGAGCAGGAGCTTTTTATAGGTGAACAAGGGTAGCTTAAGCAAGGGGAGTGTTTTTTAAAACTCTGTTGACCAAATCACCATCAATCGTGAGGGGATCATCGTAGGCATCGCGCAAGCCTTCAAGATTTTCAAGAGACCTTTTGATAATAATATAAACTTTTTTACTATCGCCAACAATAATCTCATTTTTAAAGAAATTGATGGCGTTGGAGGCCAAGAAAAAGTACTTGGCAGATATATAGCAATTTCCAGAAACGACCACCATTCGCTCTTTACTAGGGACCACAAGGATTTTTAATTGGCTAAGGGACTTAACGACACCTGTGGACGCTTCTTCTAATAATTTCGCGGCGTCCTCTGAGTACTTATGGCACTTGAGAAGCGCCAAAGAAAGATCAGCTTTTGGGGCAGGGGCCCCGTCTATTAGAGCTTTTAAGGCTTCTCGCTCTTGGGGGGAGAACTGAGCTTTTATGTCTTCCTTCAAGTTTAATAGGCTTTTAAGTTCATCAAACTCTTCCTGATTCAAAGCGCGAGCTAAGGCCAGAGAGTGAAGAATACAAAGAAAACCAATTTCTTCCAAATGGGTGAAGGAAGGCTGGTCGTCTAATGAGTAGACTAGACTTAGAAAGACCCACATCTCCGTACCAAAATCAATGCAGCTATTAGATTTGGTGTTGTATATTTCCAGTATATCTCTTAAGAATCTCCCTTTTTTAGTTGGGCCCGCTTGAGCGAGCATAAAGTGAAACTTTTTTGAGAATTGAGTAATGACATCTTTTGGCGTTTGACCTTTTTCTATATCAACACTGAACATTTGATGTTTTAACTTGGCCCTTGCCGCCTCAGATATATTAGTCAGAGGACGAGGCTCACTTTTTTCAAATATGAGGTCTTTGTTCTCTTGGATGAAGAGATCATCTAAAGCACTGACCACCATTTTTTCTTTAACCTCTGGATCGTTGAGTTTACTGATAGTGTCTTCATCAACAAGTGTATTCTTATGAAAAAGCTTTACGATTTTCCCTTCACCTAAGCGAAGAAAGACGTCAAAGGGGAGGACTGTGAAGTCTACAATAGTATCGGATTCGACCGCCTTGTAAGTACTCATCGCTGAAAATCTTTTCTTTGGTGCTTTCTTCCACGGAACTCTTCAATTCTCGAGAGCAAGGAGTTCATGTTAAAAGGCTTGAGAAAAGCTGCATCAAGGTGAGGTTTTAGTTTGTTCAGCTGAACTTTCTTAATCGCCGCTGTGATTAAAAAAATAGGGGTGTTGTAATTAATGGAATTATTTGCTCTTAAGTTCACGACAAGATCGGTACAAGAAACTTTTCCAATATTAAAATCACAAATAATAAGACCGAAGTGTTCATTTTCCATTTTAAAGCGGGCTTCGTTGATATTACTAGAGAGAACGTGATCGATTTGATTATCTTCTAAAAAAGATGAGATAACCTCTAAAACACCTGGATCATCGTCTATCACTAAAACTCTACTACTCATCCGCACTCCCAAGAGCTGTCTTAAGACCCTTTAATGAAATGTTGATCCTATCTTTATTATAGGAGAATTCCAAACGAAGGGGAGAGAACTCTTTGCGCAAGGTTTCTAGCTGAACTGCCCTGAGGTCAAGTTGCGGCTGTGCTAAAACAAGTTGGATATGGCATTCTTTGTTATCGTGCCTGAGGGAGACTTCTACATGGTTATTCGTAACCATGCCTATTAAGACCATGAAGAGTTTATCAAAAAAGAGCTCGATATACTTCGCATCCTCTTGAATACAAAGTCTCTCATCATTACTTTTACTTTGTTTGAAGGTGATAGTTACGTTATTTGTTTCCAAGAAACTTTCATAGGCCTCAAATGAGCTTCTCAAAACCTCTTCTATATTAATTGTACTTGCCTCCTGTCGAGAAAAGGATTGATCTTGATTAAAGTTTCCCTTTTCTAATGACTGAGAAAGACTTCGGCCTACTTCATGCATAGCTTTGATATGCTGTTTATTTTTTAAAGAGTCCTCTAAAAGATCGAAATTGGTATCTAATTTAAAAATAGCATTTTTAACGGCGCTGTTAATAACAGAGTGATTAAGTTGGCGTAATTTATCAGAGTGACGAAGCTCTATAATATCACAAAGGGCATGACTCAGTTTTTCTAGGATCTCCAGCGTTTCTTCTGCAAAAGGTCTAGGTTTAGAGTCTATTAAGCAGAGGGTTCCAATAATATAGCCGGCTTTTGACAGCAGAGGAAAGCCTGCATAGGCCCCCACCACGCCATCTTTTACAAGTGGATTGTCCTTAAAGAAGTCATGGATGGTGGCATCCTCAATAATAAGAGGAGAGCCTCTGTAGACCACATGAGTACAAAAGGAGATATCTCTGGGCGTCTGGCAAACATCGAGTCCTATTTTTGCCTTGAACCACTGGCGGTCAGAATCAATAAGGGAGACCAGGGCTATTGGGGTTTGCGCAATATGAGCAGCAATGGCAACGAACTCGTCAAATTGCTCTTCATTTGCAGTATCAAGAATTTCGAGCGACTCTAAAAAAACGAGTCTCTCTTTTTCATTTAGTGGCTTTTCCTTAAACTTTCCTTTCATAAGGCGATTATAAAGGAAATTCAGGTCTTTTTGAATTAAAAAATCGGAAGGGTTTACCGACAAGATTCTATGACAAGCATGGTTTTTAATATTCTTTTTTCCTTAGTGATAATTGGTTTAGTCTTGCGTAATAGGGTTATTTCTCGGCGTAACCGGCAGATGATTACTATGCTTGATAATGTCCCAGGACTTATTTGGTTTAAGGGCATGAGTGGTGAATTTAAGTTTATCAATAGACGATTTGAGGAGGCCTGTAAGCGCTCTCGAAGAGAAGTCTTTGGTAAAACGGATCTTGATTTATGGGAAGATAAAACTCTTGCAAAAAGTTATCGAGTTGATGATGATTTTGTGATCGAGAGTCAGCAACTCATAATTCGTGAGGAAGAAGTTCACAGTAAAACTTCTGGGCCTGCGCTTCATAAGACGATAAAGTTTCCTCTGTATTCGGGCAAAGAAAGAAATAAAGAAACCATCGTAGGCTCGGGTGGTATTGCTTTTGACCTATCTGAAATGAGAAAAAAAGATGATATTTTGTTTAAACAAAAGAAGGAACTGGAGAGAATGAAGCAGCTCGGTGAAATAGGGATAAGGACTTCAGAGATTGTTCACAACCTAAAAAACCCTCTTTTCATTATTGAAGCCTATTTGAGCCGCTTTAATAAGATCTTAAAAGAAGAGGAAGTTCAGCAGTTTGAAAAACAGATGAAAAGGATCAAAGAAATTATCGAGGATATTCTCACAGGAGAGAGCTCAATAGGGAATGAGTGGCCGAGGCAATACAGTCTTAAAGAATTAATTGATGAAGAGGTTGTGGCCCTTCATCATCTTTCGGAAAGTCCAAGCGACGTTTTTACAATCGATCCTTCGCTGGCCCTTTTTAAATCCTCCATTCAACGTAATCACATGCATCAAATACTCAGCAATGTTTTCATGAACTCCTTGGAGGCCGTCTTAAAAGTAGAGAAGCCGTATATTCAGGTGCTCGCAAGAAAGGCTGAGAATCCTAGCTTTTTTGAGATTGTAGTATCTGACAATGGTTCTGGTATTTCTGAGAGTGAGCTTCAGAGCTTATTTTCTCCGGGCTTTTCAACAAAGAAAGGCGGCGCCGATAGGATAACGGGAGGCAATGGTTTGGGTCTCGCTTACTGTAAAAAAATGCTTGAAAACTATGGTGGAGCGATAAAGGTTGTTTCTCTTGCACCGATGGGGGCCAGTGTTGTGATGAGGCTTCCTCTTTATTGTGATGACAGGGTGGCTTCTGCTGAAGATTTTGAGGGGCTCTTTAAAGAGGCTTTATAACTAGAGGCTATATTTTTTCACGAGAGGATTCATCACTTTAAAAAAAAGCGGAGGGATCGTGGCGAGAACCATCATTCCGGGATAGCCTGCCGGCAATTGAGGACCCTCTTCATTATTTTCCAATTTATAATAAGGTTTTGCGACATAGGCATGATGATCACTATGGCGTGAGAGCTCAAAGAGGATGGAGCGTCCAATGGGATGATTAGAATTCCAACTATGCCTAGGAGCTACTTTTTCATAGCGGCCGCTAGGATTTACTTTTCTCAAAAGCCCATAGTGCTCAATGTAATTGACGACTTCCAAATTGACGCCACCAAAAATCGCTGCCGCTAAAAACCCTAGAGTGGGGGCTGCTCCCCAGTTGAGTGCGATCAAAATCAAGCAAGAGAGCTGAAATGCTTGAGTAAGTAAGAAGACCGGTTTGTCCAGGTGCCAGGCCGACGTAAAACTACCCACCATACTTCTAAGAATGAAAGAGTAGAGGTTTTCCCCGAGCCTTGCTGTCGCCGAGTCAGAGGGAGTCGCCACATGACGGTGGTGGCCTTTATTGTGCTCGATGTAAAAGTGGGAGTAGAGGCTGGTAGAGAGAAGAAAAATAGCGATAAGCCGCTCGCTTAAGCTTTTTCGATGGCCTAGTTCATGACCGACATTAATTCCTATCACCCCACAGGAGATCCCGAGGGCAAGTATCTTGGCAAAGGCTTCGATAGGATTTTCCATAGAGAAATGATTCAAAAAAGTGAAGATTAAAAAGCCTTGAATAAAGGGCGTGAGATAGAGCAGACCATTGAAAAAAAAAGGGTTGGCCACTTGAGCTTGAGTTTTCTCATTTGTTGACTCAGGGACACCGATTCCCATTTCAAGCAGGGGAATAAAGGCATAAGCGTAAACAACGGCGAGCCAGCAAAGGGCCCCATCAAAAATTAAGGAGAGGTATACGCTCCCGGGAATTGTGAAGGCGAGAAGATATTTCAACATGATCTCAAATATAGCACAGGTTTTAAAATAGGCCTTTTGGTCTTTGAATTTGCCCGTTTTTTAAGGCTTTACGAGAAGAAAAAGGGCTTCTATTTGGTCTATAGGTCATCGAAATGATTGAAGACTGCTAAAGCGGCTTCTTTATAAATAAGGGTTTACTCCATTATAAAGAAAAATAGGTTAGCAGCCGATAAGAAACCGTACAGCTATTGAATGAAGGATCTCTTACGTGAAAAATAAAACCATTCAGAAACATCTTCTTATTATCCTAGGACTCTTTCTTTTTTCAGGAGCTGAAGTCTTCTCTCAAGAGAAAGTGAAAAAAGAATATTGGGCCATTCGAAATGTTAAACTGAGCTCACTCGGTCCTAAGCAGCGAGCGCAGCATCATCAGAGAATGACGAGAATTCTTATTAAATTAGGGGCCATGGAGAAGAAGCCTAGCTTCTTTGGCGGTAGCCGCTTTAGTTATCAAAAAATATTAAATGATTTGGCCGCTAGCCTGATTCCTCAATGTCACGCGAGCTCAACAGCAGAGTTCTGTCTTTTTGGTGGCTGGCCCTCTGTCAGAAGCGGAAGATGTAACACCCCTTATTCTTCGACGGGAAAAGCAGCAGCGGCTCAACTTGGTACCACTCAGTACGATTCAAATCACTTTTGTAATTCTAAGAACCTTTTTCGATGTAACCCCTTGGTCTTTGGGCCGGGAATGGACCAAACTCAAGCGGGAGATGACTTCTCTAATATTAACGGTTTTTCCAATAACAGTTCGCCTTTCAGTGCTGGTATTTGTGTCGACATTAGCGGTGGATTCAATGGTCTTTCCCAAAAGTGTCAAGACGTCAGTGATCACCTCGATCAAGTGAGAGAAGCGAAGGGAATGGCTCCATGGCGAGAAACTGATTTTTTCAACGAACAAAGAGCAAACGAATTCAACGCGCTCCAAGAGGTTATCGCCGATCGTTGTGAAGCCAACAGAGACGTCATCAATGCAGATGGAATGTGCGACTCCCTAGAGAGGTCATTAAGTCTGACGGCCATCGCTGCAAATGCAGGTAAAATTAACGGAATAAATAGTGAAGAAATAGTGCCAACTTGTATTCAAGAAGGAGTTGCAGCTGATGGAGATGCTTCTTGTGCAAGAAAAGAAGATGCTTCTCTTGCTAATCTCTATAAGGCGCTGGATAAGCTTAAGGCCCAGCAAGCTTGTAAGTTTGGTCGTGTTCAAGCGGTTGACTCTGCGACTGGAAGTATCGAGGTATTTGAGCCTAGTGCTTGTGAGCTATCGGTTGAAGGTCAGTTGTCTTCGGGGCTTTCAGAAGAAACAAAGATCACTATTAATCTTAAAGGACAAGATGGAGCTTTTGCAGGGTCGATAAAAGCGCAAGTATCGCCGTCGATGAGCGAAGAGGAAATTCTCTCTCAATTCAATGTCGAGGGAAGCGAATTCAAAGAAGCCTGTCACAGAGCCGCAGCGGTAAGCTGCAATCAGCCCAAAGAAGACTCTAAGGGCTTTGCTGTGGCCCAAGCGCTTAGTTATGTCGGCCGCTCGAGCTTCCCAGAAGAATATAAAGACAAAAAAGGACGAACAAAGACTCGGCAAATTTCCTGTGGATTTAATTCTATCGATGTGAAAATAAATCACGGGCCAGATAATGGCGTGGAGAATCTTGAAGGATCACAAGCCAGCACCGCCAGTAAGCACTGTCAGGTTCAGTTTTCGGGTGAGCTTAAGGATAAACTTGAGAGTGAAAACTTTAGAAATGAAAATATTAAGGTTTCAGTAGAAGTCTTTAAGGGTGGCAGAGTTCTAAAAATTCCGATGAGCCTCGACTCCGCTAGTCTGAGCAACCTTTCCCAAAAGATTAAAAAGACAGAAGGCTTTTCTGAGCTTTGTAGGGGAGAGGTGGGGCTGACTGCTATGGATTTAGCACAGGCTGAAACTGAAGCGGCAGAGGTAGTTAAAAGCATGCGTGAGGCTTTTGGCTTCAATGAAGGACAATATCTAACAAGCGCTCAGCAGGAAGCCTTAACAAAATTACAGGGGGTCGAAGGCCTTGACGTTAAGGTCGATGAGTTTGGTGGCATGACTTTTTCTCATAACGATATTAACAGCGTAGCGGATCAGCTAGAGTCTTCTTTTCCCGGAATCTACATCAATCGCGAGTCAGGAAAGAGCGCACGACTTTTTCCAAGCAGTGAGGTGAGAATAGAGTTCTTGGCCGAGAGAAGTTCAACTGACTTCACACAACAAGAGCAGCAAATGCTTGTGCAACTAGAGAGTAGAAAAAGGGATGATTCAATCGATTTTATTAGTGGGGTTACAAGAAATTTCGAAGGGAATGTTGTTTTTTTGACAAATGGGATGGAGCCACTAAGTCCCGAGAGGATGAAAGCTTTGGAGAGCTCGCTTGGCGGTCAAGTTATCGATCCAGATCAAGAGAGCTCAGATCCTTCAATTATTAGAAGCTATGTTATTAGAGCCCCGGCAGCCGCGGATGCTGGGACAAGTAATCTTGGAGAAGTCTTTTCACGAGACCTGTCTCTTGCGAATGAGCGAGGCTTAGAGCAGGTAAGAGAGAATTCGGCCGTAAAAAGAGAAATTGACAGTGGAGAAGGTCGATTTGATGTTAATGTTGGCGCTGCCATCTCGACTGAGGGTGGAGGTGTAACGATACCTTACTCTCTAGATATTAGTGGGCGTTCATCGTCTCGGATCTCAAATATTAATCTCTACCTCTCTAATATTAAAAGAGAAGCAGCTAAGAATAATTGTGAGGTTCGACCAACAACTGCAGCGTCGGTGAAAGAGCAGGGGGCCTTCAATATTGTTTGCCCACCGCAAAACTAACGACGAGTATTTTTAGACAAAGACAAACATCCTTTGGCCCTTCCTTGCTTTCTTTGGGACAATAACTCAAACGAAACCAAGGATGTTTTTGTGAAAGCTACTATTCTCTTTTTGGGCTTATTTAGCCTGTCCTCATTAATTTGTGCTCGAGCTGAAAGACCGATATGGCCAACGATGCCTGATCATCCTAGCTCTCAGGAGTATCGCTATTCCTTTTCCAAAGAAAGCTACAGAGTTGAAAGAAGAGATGTCATCGTCTACTTGCCGGTGGCCATTGATGACTCCAATCAAAAAAACTTCCCTGTCATCGTATACGGTCATGGCCAAGCGCTAGATTTTGATGCTTATGAGAAGTCCTTTATCCACTTGGCCCGCAAGGGGATCGCCGTCATCTTTCCTCAGTACGACAAAGGCTTTTTTGATCAGAACTGGAAGCGCATGGGTAGAGACTATGTGAACCTGACAGCGAATGCCCTAGCAAGATACTCAAATCTAGACGATTCTGAGGTGGTTTTTAGCGGTCATTCAAAAGGAGCCTACATTGCCTTGATGGCAGCGGGAACGCCTAAGTCTCTAGTTAAGCCAAAGTCTCTTTTACTCTTTACTCCCGCTGGATTTGACGAGTCTTATCTGGCAGAGATGGATGCGTCTATCGACTTGAGTGTTTTTTGGGGGCAAGGAGATAAGATTATCAAAAAAGAGCTGGTCGAAGAAATTTTTGAGAAGTCACCAGCAAGGCGAAAACAATTTATCGAGATCGCAAGCTACCCTGATTTTGAGCCCGGTCATTTCTATCCCCTTCACAAACGAAAAATTTTTGGTGGATATGACGGAGTTAACGCTTTTCACTTTTACGGTGTTTGGCCATGGGCCTATGGGGCCGCGAAAAAAGACGGCAGCATTTTTCTCTATGGTGAGCAGGCTTCGGATATGGGTATCAACAACAACGAACATATCATCACTCGCTACGGTCTATAAGAGCGGGTAGCGAGTTTCGACTGTAAACGTGACTTGGTCGTCCATTGGTTGGCGATGGCCAAGACTAGCGGCCAGCTTTATAGCGGTTGCTAGACTTTAGGGGCAAAGGTCGTTCTGAGTTCCACCTGTAATAGATGAGAGGAAGTAGAGCTGCGAGTCTCTCCACTCAAAATTTCCGGCGGGGCGACACTTTGGTGAGTAAACGTTAACAAAGAGCTTATCAAAGGTTTTGAACTTCACGGCTTCAGTGACAAACTCTTTGGCCGTCATATCTTGTTCGTCTTCATCAGTAACGATGAAAACCTGAAGTTCAGTGTTGCTCCTGTGAAAATTAAAACGCGAGTTTTGTTTAAAAGTTTTTAAGATCTGGGACATGTGAGCTTCGCTGGCACTCCCATTAGTTCCTACACTTCTAATTTCCTTTTTTAGCTGGGCCATGACTTCACTAAAAGTTCCATTGATTTTGCTACCAACAAAGACTGGGTTAATGGCAGCGTCGGTGGTGATAAGTCCGATGTTCAATGAACTATAAGCAAAGGGTGCTAAGGCTTTTTCTACTTTTTCTGAAAACGCTTTTTGGTAGGCGGCCATGCTTGCCGAATTATCTACAAGGATAAGGATGTCGACGCTCTTATTCGGGTTAGTCGTGGCAAAATGAGCAAAGCCCTGCAAAGTGATGAGAAAGAAAACTAAGGTCAGCTTGAGAAACTTCATTTGAGAAACCTAGGTAAGAATTAATAACCGAGGTGAATTGTATAGGAAGGCGAAGCCTGTTAGCAATCAATCAAGCTAGAGAAGGTGGTCTTTTGTGTCGGAGTGATGACCCAAGAGGATCTGTATATCTCGTACACTTAGGTGTGAGACCAGCTCTAGATTGGCTTTTGATAAGCCAGAATCGCTGGAGGAGACTTTATCCCAGATGCGTTGCGCAACCTCAACAGTAGGGAGGTAATACAAGTCAGGGTTTTTATTAGAAAGCTCCATCATGAGCTCATTCACAATAATTTTGCGCTGCTTGTGATCAAGCTTTCCTTTTTCCTTTTCTATCTCTTTTTTCTGATCTGATTCCATTAGATAACCATAGCATGGGTTGAGAGGTTTTGGCACGGCCGTCTAAGGCTTAGAAAAAGCAAAATAGCCCAAGCCTTGGAGCTGGGCTTTTTTGCAGGCAATAAGAGCAAGAAATCTCAGTTAACCTTCGCAGTAATCTAAGCTTTCGCTAACAAAGTAGTCCCATTTAATGTGCCATGAGCTACCAAAAACCTCCGCTCCGTAGTTACCGAGCTCAGTTTCAGAGTTTGCATTTAAGATAAATCTTTCTTGAATAAATTCATTTCTGCCGTTTTTAATCAACTCAAGATTTGTGACGAGGCATACTTCTGTGTTGTAGCCGTTAGTCACGACGACATGGTAGTCGCTCTCTCGACCATCGAGGAGGCCCGCAGATCTTTCAAAAATGACTTCACCGAGTTCAAAGTATTGAACGTAGTCGCCGTAAACGAGGTTGTCATATTTTGCAAAAAGAGAAGAAGAGAGGATAAGAGAAAATAGGGCTATCATTTTAAGCATTGGTGCCTCCGTGGACCTGAGCGTTTATCTCTGTTTTTATGAAAGATAACAGTATCCGAAGAGAGGCAGGAATTTCAAACAAAAAAATCCCGACCGTTACGGTCGGGCTTGGTGGTTATTTTTTGTAGTTTCCAGCGTTCATAAAGCTTGGCCACTTTTCACTTCTAAAGCCGCCGCGAATAACGCCTTCAGCTTGAGGGTGATCGTAACCTTCAACTAAGCCAGTATCGACATAGAAGCGACCTTTGAAAGCATCTACAGGTACTTTATAAACGTTACACTGCTTTGACTTAATTTCCTTGTGAGTGCTTGGATCAACCTTGGTACGATCTCTCCTATCCACAAGCTCACCGTCTTTTGCATAGTTGTCGACGGTGTCTTCGACACAGCCCATAGATCTTCTGTAGCCGTCGCCACTTCTTTTGGGCTTATTTTGAAATTGAATGACAGAAGGAGTCACATTAAATTCAAAGAAGCCTTCTTCTAAGATGTTGTCGAAGGTCGCCAGACCCGCTCTTTCTACATAGTTGCGGTGGGCAGTTGTTGCAGCTTCATGAGTTTCTCTCACGCCATCTTTTGTTAACAAGTAACTCCAAATTGAAGTTTGTCCTTGGAAGTAGTTTCTCTCCATTGAACCTTGATCCTGATAAGACTCGAGAGCGTAGATTTTAATAAGAGGCGTTCCCACAGGGACAAGGTGGCGAAGAAAGGCTACCGCTGGGTTACTCAATCTTGAACAGCCACTGCTTCTTAAAGATGTGAACATATTAGCGATAACTCCGAGAGCATCTTCGCCCTTGGCACGACTAATCATATCAGCGGAGCTTTGACCCCAGCCGATTGTTCCGTGGGTCCACTGACCCGTTCCATAATGAGGCTCAACTAAAGCTGTATACCAACCAAAAGCTCCTCTCATCATTCCTTTATGACTACATTTTTCGCTGTCACCAGAGCCTTCGCAGAACTCCCAAGGCATCACATCGCTGTCAAACCAAGAACCCCAACCGTCATCAGCTGTTGGTTGTGCTGGAAAACTTGGATCAAACCATGATGGGTAGTGACCGCCAGATCCTTTGTCTTGATAGAACTTTTCCCACTCAAAAATTCGGTATGAACCAACGTGAGTATTGTACTTGAAGTCGTCATCATTTTTCTTGAGGCCTACAACCATGTCTGTTTCAAAGATCATTTTTGGAGGACAGCTCATGTCCTTACAAATTCTCTGATAAACACGAAGCTTCTCTGTTGCTACGTTTTGAACAATATAAACATCGGCGTCGTTATCTTTATAATCTTGATATTCGGAGAGCCCCTGAATTCTCGTATAGAGAACTTTTCCAACAAGTCTTCTGTCAGCACTCGACTCGATCTCTACCTTAATGTACTCGTTATCATCCTGAGTATTAAGATCGATAACCTTTATTCTATCGAGCCTTGCAATTGAGCTATAGTAATCGTAGCTGTCACCACTTTTCTTCCAAACTCTTTGGTAGCGGTCGTTGGCCATAATCGTTGTGCCTACAGTGATTTGATCCTTTGATGAGAACCTGAGGGGCCTTTTGCCGGCCTTAAATCCCGTCTGGTCGTAATTATTGATCGAGACGTCCTTGTGTGCTGGAAACGAATACGGTTGGCTTGCTAGAACCGAAGGCGCTAGGGCCATCAAAGCGGCGATTGATACAGATTTGGTAAGGGTCTTCACAGGTTACTCCTAAGTGTTGGATATTTTTGATAACGCACTGAGTATAGCTCACTTAGAAAAGAGTCTCTAGTTGGTCTGTTAAAACTACAGGGGTGTATGAAAATTAGGCTGGGCAGAGGGCAAGCGGTGAGGGCGGCCCCTTTGAACGACTCCTTGAATATTATGTAAGTACCTGATATCACTCTTAAGATTACCGCCAACGAGGTTGAAACTGGCAGAAGCGCCTTCTTTAATGAGCCCCGCAGAGCTACCAGGAAACAGCTCGTTACAGGCGCCAGTGGCCATGGATAGGACTTGATCGGTCTTTAGAAAGGTCTCCTTTTCAAAGTCTCTTAAAATCTCGATGGCATAAAAGGCCCAATCCCTTAGAGGAGAAAAACTTGGAAAATAGAAGTCTGATCCAAAGCAAAGTAGGGGCGAGAGCTTGGCTAGAGAGTTAATAACCTTCAGTTGCCTATCTCGCTCCCACTGCCAGTGATTGGGTAATTTATTTTTTTGCTCGAGAAGCTGCATATAGGTTTTAGAGTAGAGGCTTGGAACAAAGCGAGCTTTTGAAGCGAGAACAACTTGAACTTGATCCTCTATGGAAGCAAAGACCAAAGAGTTAAGGTGCTCTAAACTTAGCTGCGGATAGAGAAAAGGGACAATCCAAGAAAAATCCTTTTGCTTTATTGTGTGAAGGGCTAAGGGGGCTCGCTTTTTCTTGGCTTCTTTTAACAGCGCTATAATATGATTTTTTTTCAGGACTCCGGGATAGGGGTCGTTATCGAGGAACACCTTGTGGTGTAGATTTTTTTGAGGTGCTTTAAAGTAGTTTTTTAGGGCACTGGGTGTTTGGGGAAGTTTTCTAAAGCTGTCCTTGCAGTCGACCCCTTTTGGGCACTGGCCGCGAACAGAAGCAAAGGCGTCTTTTAAATGGTAGAGCGTTGGATATCGATCTGGTGCTCGTGCGATCATTTGAGAAGTTTTACGAAGGGCATCGGGGTTGCCTCCCAAGTCTCTTAGAGTCAAAAAGCCACGATTAAATCCTTGATCGAGGCGCATATGGGCCAGCGCTAAGCTTTGCTGATCGTCGCGAAACATCTGTCTATTGGCCATGTCATGATTGGTATCGAAGCTTTCGTCTTCAAAACTTAGATGAATATGGGAGTCGACAAGCCCAGGAATAAGATCGAGGTCGGGATAAAAGTAAATTTGACTGTTATTGGATTTAACTTTGCTCTCAAGTAAATTGAAGGCTTTTTGGGACAGAGGACCCTTTATTTCTGTAATAGTTTGATCATTGATCGAAAATTTAAAAGGTCCAAGGTGCCAGCGAAAGCCGTCAAAGTAGTCTCGGATAATATAGGTGCTACTACTAACTGTGAAGCAAGAGAAGCAGAGTAAAAGAAATAGAATTCCTCTAAGTATCGACATTGTTCTATTTTAGCGGATTTTTAGGTTTCAGACAAAGGCTTGTGACTTTACAATGAGTTTATGAAAATGAAGCCCCTTCTTATTTTGACTCTTCCCAGTCTTATGATGTGTTTACTTTTAAGTGAATTTATCTTGAGACTATTTGGATTCAGTGAACTTCGCTTTCGCCCCCAGGCCATGGGAGCGGCTCCCTTTGTGGTGACTAAACCAAAAGAAGCACCTCTCACTGGAATTCAGCGCCAGATTGATTGGTACTTTGATCTTTTTAAATCAGAACCAAAGGACATTTTAAAGAAAGGACTCCTGATCGAAGGGGAGTTTTATCCGTATGCAAAAAAGAAAGGCGGTCTGCGAATCATTTGCTTGGGAGACTCGGGGACTTATGGTTCTGGAGTTTCAAGGCATTAGGCTTGGCCTGCAAGATTAGATAAGCTTATCAAGGCTCAGGGTAGCAGTAATAGCGAGGTTTTAAACTTTGCTTTTCCCGGAGCACTTTTGGCAGACAGCTTAAGTTTTCACCAACTTTTCTTAAGACCATATAAGGCAGACGTTGTTATCTTGGGCGTTTTTATGGCCAATGACCTCAATCAATCGATCTATTACAAAGAAGACCACAAGGAGCTTTTTTCCTCCTTTTCAGAACTACCCAGTCGTAGCGCTTTAGTTAACTTTATTAGGCTCGCAACCTATCGGCTCTACTCCCACCAAAGTTTTAGTCATTTGTTTTCCTCCTCCTCCCATACAGAAAGTGGGCTCAATCTTGGCTCATTCTTTGAAGGAGAGTAGAGGCCCGAAAGTAGAAGAGGCTTACTCGAATATTGCTAAGATTTTGAAAAGGCTAAAACGTGAGGTAGGCAGTCTCGTCGTGGTACCTATTCCCAGTAGAAGTAGCCTAAGCCAGAGGCTCGAAATAACTTCTTACAGGAAGGATAGCCCTAGAGAAGCCCAACAATACTTTAGAGAAAGAGGTTTTTTAGATGGAGGGGATAACCTAGACTTTCTGCGCCCTTATATAAGGCTGCAGGAGATGGTCTTAAACGAAGGTCTCATTTTTGTCGATACTCTTAAGCCTCTAACCTCAATCAATAAGACGATTGGAGCAATTCTTTTGGAGGGAGACGATCATCTTAGCGTCTTGGGGCACGAAGAAATTTCCAAGCTTATTTTGAGATCGTTATGAAAGAAAACGAAAAAAAGGAACACAAAGTTCAAGAGTACAGGTGCTCTCCATTTTATAGATTAGAGGTCCTTTTTGAAGAATAGTTTACTCGTTATTTTTTCTTTTCTTTCTGTGCTTTGTGTCTGCGAAGTAGGATTGAGGTTTCTTGGCTATCACAGATTAAGTTTTCGTCCCAGTTGGCTTGATCCTTCTCCCTTTGTGCTCGACCCCGTTTTCTTTAAGGGCACGGGCCGAAATCTCGATTGGTATAGGCGAGCTTTTAAGAGCGATGATTCAACGAGACCTAGGGAAGGGATCCAGGTGGAGGAGGATTACTATCCTTTTAAACCGTCACAGAAGTATAGGGTCCTTGCTGTTGGTGACTCGGGGACTTTTGGCTATGGGGTAGAGCGAAATAAAGCGTGGCCTGCTGTTTTTGAAACCTTGAGTGAAAAGAGTGTCGAAGTCTTGAACTTTGGAGTGCCCGGAGCTCTTTTAAGTGACAGTCTTTATTATTACCGCCACTTTTTATTGCCTTATGCTCCAGACCTCGTTTTAGTTTGCCTCTTTATGGCAAACGATATTAATCAGTCTATTTATTTTGATGAGAGGCTCTTTAACAAAGCCCTGCATCTTGAAACTCTTCCGGATCGTTGGTTTGAGCAGCTGGCTTTGACGAAGTTAATACGCCTTGCCGAAATGAGCCGATGGAAAGCGAAGCGAGACTTTAACTCCTATGAGGAGGAAGTCTTTGTGGGGGGAGAGGATGGCACTCTCTTTGCGGGGAACTTCTTAGACGGGGAACTTATGCTTTATGAAAAAAAACAGCGAAAGCAAATCGATGGGGCTTACGCAAATGTTAAGTTGTTAATCAGGCATTTTAAAAGAATTTCAGACTCAACTAAGAGTCGGCTTGTCTTCACCATAATCCCCTCTAGGAGCTTTCTTGAGAGTACATTTAGGATTCTTCCTTGGACAGGGGAGACTCTCGCGACGCCAGAGGAGTATTTTAGGGTGAAAGGGGTTGAAAGCTTTGAGAATCTCGATTTTTCGCTGCCTCTTGCGAGACTTTCTACTTTGATGAAAGAATCAAAAGTAGAGTTTCTTGATTACTCAGAAGATTTAAAAAAGCTTCATCAAGACAAATCCGTTTTAATCGATGGCGACGACCATCTCAATTCTTTTGGTCATCATAATCTTGCTCGGCTTTTATCTCGAGACCTTGATCTGATAACTCAATAGGGCCTGGCCGCTGACACTCCGTTGGTCTTTTTTGCTGTAAATTTTACTCTTCTGTTCTATTTTGGCCGGACTTTGATAAAAGGTAAGAAGGTTTAAGGAGACCTCATCATGAAACTTATAATCGCGACACTAATGTTGGCTCAAATCACCCTGGTTCAGGCTACATTTCAAAATGTAGAAATTTCCGAGTACGCTCACTCGTATTATGACAAGAAAGAGGACGTTCTTTTCGCCTTTATTCCTGGCTTAGAGAATGATCTTTTTAAGCAGTTCAAATTAAAAGATACTCGTGGACCTAAATGGCAGAAATTAGCGATGAAAAGTCTTTCGAGAAAAACGGACTTTGATCATCGATCATCCTATTTTGGTGAGAGCTATGATGGGCAATGTGCCAACTACTTCACTGACCCACAGTTTGGGCCTACCGAAACTGATGAAGTTTATGCAGCTTTTGAGTGGAAGGCCGTGAAAAATATTTCTGGTTCGCAAAAGAGCGTTATGTATATTGTCGAATACTACACCCAAGTCGTTGGTGATAAAGAGTTTGAAGGTTCAAGAGAGTGCAATATTTTAGAAGATGAGTATGTCTTTCTCAATAAACTCGACAGTGAGGGGCAGCCTATTTTTCTTGGGCGTAGATCTTTTAAGCTTCCGAGGTAAAAATGATGAAGCTACGCTACATCGTTACACTGACTCTATTCTCCCTCTTTATTGGTTCACAGAGTCACGCTCAAAACTCAATTAAAATAGAGGGCTCTGGCGGGGTTCGTTTTACTTGTTTTTCCGATGCCGGAACGAAATTTCGTTTTAAGACAGCGAAAGTTGAAAGTTTGGAGCTTAATCGCTTTTCTTTCACTGGTGAGGTCATTCTTGAAAATCAAGAAGCCTCACTCGATAACTTCGTGGCCGACTTCCAAATGAAGACTTCTGTCACAAGAGATTCTCGCTCTGTCACTAGAATCGACTCAGTGATTCAAATTCTCAATCCCTACTTGGGAGAGTATGAGGACTTAAGGCAGGAGGGCTTCATTTCGTATTTAGAATTTCATATTCTGACAGATGATTTACATCCCGCCCAAAGTACGGGGTTCACAGGTAATAATCCCGCTTACGGATTTGGGGTTCAGTGTTTTTTTTCGGGTCTATAGCAATTAAGCTTTCGTATTAATTTATCTTTATTTAATAATGAGGCGCTCTGTAAACTCTAAAGCCGTTTTTTGCCTAAGGGCCTGTGAGCTTTCGACGATAGTGACCTGTGATTTGTTTGGTGAAATTTTGAAAACCTTATCGTTAGCCAGTAAGTAAATCTCACCGGTGAGCCTATCTAAGGCAATTGATTTCGCATCTTTAGTGGGAAGAGAAATTCTTTTTATGATGGCGTCTCTTCTTCTTTGTTCGACTGCATTTGAGTTTGCTTTGACATCAAAAACGATGATCTCTTCTTTTAAAAGAAGATAGAGATAATTATCGTCCACTTCGACATCTTGGGCAAAGTCTATTTCAGTATGAGCGAGCCTGCGAATAGGAGCGATATTTCCAGGTAGTCGTGTCGTATAAACTAATACGCCGTGGTCCCTCGTTAAGACAAAAATTTCATTGCTAAAGAAGCGTAAGGCTTTTTGCTCCTCTAAGAAAGTGCTTGAGCCAGCGATGAGTGCCGTCTTGTTACTTTCAGTGTTTTCTATATAGAGCATATCGCGATAGGTATAGCCTCGCTGCTGCTGATCTTCTGAGAGTCTGTTGTTAAGAGCTGCAGCTTGGGTTTTTATAAGGGCCGGGCAATCTTTGGGAATAACTCTTTTTCCCATGCCGTCACCCTGAAGTTTTCCGTGATGGAGGCAGATGGTGAGGTCTGCGGCCGATGCTGTGGAGAGTACGCTCCCAATAAATAGGCAGGAGAGAACCAATGCTCTGATGGGCCTTGTGTAAGCTTTTAAATGTCGCTCTTTCTTAATCGTCATCAAGGTGCGGTTCCTGTTAAGGCATTCGTGTCCGACGTCACGCCGGCGGTTGCCGTTAGGGTTGCTGTGTAGGTTCCCGTTGGTCTGCCACTGCCGAGGAAGACGATATCGACGGTACAATTTGTCGCGGGTGCCAACGACACTCCACTACAATTGTCTGCATTGATAAAGTAGGCGATGCTGCCCGGTCCCGGAGTACTAATACTGATAGGGGTGGTCGTGACGGCTCCAACATTTCTTAAGGCATAGGTGAAGCTCACATTAACTGCTGAGGTACCGTAATCCGCTGGGTTTGGAGGATTTGGCGACACTGCTCCCTCTTGCCATGAAAGCTCTGGGCCCGCGGCATTGTAAGTAAAAGCCAAAGGAGCGGTTACGCTCTGGCCGGTAGAATTAGTGATGACGACATCAACGGCCCCAACTGATCCACTAGGAGGAGTACTCACAACAAGTGTTGTCGGCACTCCAGCGGTGCTGACAACTGTAGCCGCGCTACCGTTGAAAGTGACACTGGCTCCTGCATCAAAGTTAGTCCCAGTAATTGTTAATGAAGTTCCACCAGTCGTCGTTCCACTAGTGTCGCTTAAGGACGAAAAGGTCGGAACCGCCTCGGCCGTCCATGCTCCCGCTAAAGGGGCACTGGCGCGGGAGTCAGGGACTGCATGGGTAACAATAACATCGTGTGTTCCAGCTGCTAAGGCCGGGGTGGTACAAGTGATTGACGTTGTACTGACAATATTTGGCGCCGTACAAGGAGAGCCTCCAATGGTGACGGTATCACCAGCGAAGAAGTTCGTTCCTGTTATGGTGACGGTTTCTCCCCCTAGGGCGGAGCCATCCGCAGGCGCAATGCTCGCAAGGGTTACCGCTTGAGTATAGATAAAGAGAGTCGCCAAAGAGCCAGCTTGCCCGTCCGTGTTGGTCACGACAATACTTCCTGCGGCTCCTGTTGGAGCTCCTTGAATACCGGTGGTACACGTTACAGTCGTCGGGTTGACAGTATTAGGCGTGGCACAAGTAATGCCATCCACAGTGACAGTGGCCGCTGCTATAAAATTTGTTCCTGTTATGGTAATGAAAGTTCCCCCGGTATCTGGGCCGTTTGCAATATCGACAGAGGAGACTGTTGGGGGAGGATTGTAGGTAAAGGCACCGACGCCCGTACCAGAGAGTGTGCCGAAATTAGTGATGACAATATCTTTCGCTCCCGCTGTATTGGCCGGAGTATCACAGGTCATGGTTGTGGCATTGGGGACCACGATAGAAGTGCAGCTCACTCCACCGATAGTCACTGTCGGTGGCAGTATATTCGTGAAGTTTGTGCCAGTAATGGTAATGCTTGTTCCCCCTGTAAGAACACCTGAATTAGGCACAGCAGATACAACTGTTGGCGGATCAACATAAGTAAAGACGTCGGCCGGTGTATTGGCCTGAGGTGAAATATCTGGATTTTCTACTCTGACATTAACGGCAGCGGCTACGTGTGGGGGAGCGTCGCAGGTGATAACACTTCCACCAGAAGAAACAACGGGGTTAGCACAACTATCGTTAGTTCCACCAGAGTCAATTGTAACTGTTGGAGTTGCAGTAGTTGAAAAGTCTGATCCCGTAATCGTAATTGACGTTGTTGCTGAAGAGTCTACGACCGAAGGAGAAACACTGGTCACGGTTGGGGCGGCTGCATAAGTAAAAGCTCCAACTGCTGTGGCCGTCTGAGCATCGGGGTTTGTGATGACAATATCCTTCGCGCCCGCTGTTCCGGCCGGAATAGTACAGTTAATGGTTCCTGCATTATCGAAGGTCACAACGCACGGATTAGCGTCGATCGTTACTGTGGGAGAGGTCACAAAATTGGCTCCCGTGATGATAAGAGTATCGCCGCCTGCCAGAGGTCCGACACTATTATTGATACTGGTAAAGATAGGGGCAGGGTTATAGGTGTATGTTCCCCCCGTACCAGTTTGCCCATCAAAGTTTGTTACCGTGATCGCATAGGCTCCGGCCGTGGCCGCACCTGTTACACATGAGAGGCTTGTCGCCGAAATAAAGGTAACGCTTCCACAAGGAAAAGTTCCAACGGTCACAGTCGTCGCACCTGCATTATTAAACCCCGTTCCTGTAATGGTTATTGTGTCCCCTCCAGCGGAGGTTCCGTTATTGAGGGCGGCCGAGGTTACGGTCGGTGGGGCAAAGTAATTAAAAAAGTTAGTTTGGGTAACAGCTTGAGAGTCTCCATCGGCATTGGTAACGACCACATCGGCGGCTCCAGCTGAGCCCAGGGGAGTTACGCAAGTGATACTGGTGGCCGAAACAAGAGTGAAGCTTAGACAGGGATTGCCACCGATGGTGACACTCGCAACGCCGTTGATGATATCAAAACCGGCTCCTGTTAGCGTGACTGTTTCGTTTCCTAGCGTGGTACCAATACTCGGTGTTATTGAAGTGAGTGTGGGAGCCGCTTGGTAAGTAAAGGCATTGGTGTTCGTCACCGTTTGAGTGTCGAGATTCGTGATCGTCACGTCTTTCGGGCCGGCCGTATTTGCAGTCGTCGTGCATCCAATGACATTGGCGTTTGTGAAGGTGACGGGAGTACAAGCTGATCCACCAATATTCACGACAGAGCCTGCTTCAAAACTAGCTCCTGTAATGCTTAGGACTGTGCCTCCGGCCAAAGCTCCAGTGTTTGGAACAATACTCGTTATGCTAGGAGGATTGGAGTAGGTGTAACCTGAGGCCAGGGTACCTGTTTGAGTATCGGGATTTGTGATAACGATATTCTGAGCACCAGCTAGACTGGCGCCGGTAACGCAGGTTAGGCTGGTAGGCGATAGAATTGTAACAGCGGAGCAAGGCGCGCCGCCAATATTGACTGTTGCTCCCGCGGAAAAATTAGTTCCCGTTAAGGTTAGAGTCGTACCACCAGAGAGGGGGCCACCGATAGGGCTTGCCAAGGTAATGGTGGGAGCGGCTTGATAAGTGAAGGCCGCATTTAAGACACCTGTTTGACTATTTCCATCATTATTCACAACGGCGACTAAGTAGGTGCCAGCAGCTGATGCACCGGTAGTGCACTGAAGAGAGTTTGCGGTGATGACTGTTACGCCAACACAACTGGTCGCGCCAATATTTACTGCGGACACTCCATTGAGCGTGTCAAAACCTGTTCCAACAACCGTAACAGGTGTGCCACCAGCGGGGTCGCCACCAACTGGCGAAATACTTGTTACTGTGGGCGCCGCTTGATAATTAAAGCCCGCGGCGAGAGAGCCACTTTGGCCGTCTATATTTGTTACGGTTACTGTTCGGGCTCCAGCGCTGGCCAGTCCCGTGGTTGTACAGGTGATCGTTGTGGCGTTAACCACTGTTAAGGGAGAGCAATTAAAAGTATCAATTCTGACAGTTGCCCCAGCGACAAATCCTGTTCCCGTTAAAGTAATATTAGCGCCACCAGCAAAGCTTCCAGCATTGGGAGTAACACCTGTGATCGTAGGAGCGGCTTGATAAGTGTAGAGTCCAACTCCTGGCCCTGTTTGAGTATCTGGGTTTGTGACAACGACGTTGGTTATCCCGGCCGCATGGGCTCCTGTGACACAAGTTATGCTAATTCCGGACAATACTGAAGGCGTAAGGCAAGGTACTCCGCCTACTGTCACAGTTGCCCCGGTCACAAAGCCTGTTCCCGTTAAACTAACGGCGGTGCCACCGGCCAAGGGACCCGCACTAGGGTTAATACCTGTTACTGTGGGTGCATTTCTGTAAGTGAATAAATTGGTTCCAGTTCCATTTTGAAGATCGCCATCATTATTAGTAACAGTGACATTCACGGCTCCGGCAACATGAGCTGTTGTTACGCAGGTGAAGCTTGTGGCCGTTAAGGCGCCGATAGCTCCACAATTGCTGCCACCAAAATCGACAGAGTTTAGTGTATTGACGGTGTCAAAGCCTGTGCCATTGACGGTGACCGTAATGCCACCGGCTAAAGGACCACCATTGGGAACAACGCTAGTAACAGTCGGTGCGGCTTGATGAGTATAACCTCCAGCCAGGGAGCCTGTTTGGGTATCTAGGTTTGTTACAGTGACAATCTTAGAGCCTGCGGTATTGGCGGCGGTTGTGCACCCTAACGTCGTCGCATTAATAAAGGTCACAGGAGCACAGGGTTGTCCGCCGATACTAATGACGGCCCCAGCAACAAAGCCAGTTCCTGAAACAAGCGTAGAAGTTCCACCAGCTAGGGCGCCAGCATTCGGGGCCAAACCCGAGACTGTGGGACCTGGTTGATAGGTATAGCTTGCAAATGCTGAAACATTTTGGAGATCGCCGTCATTATTTGTAATAACAGTTGAGACAGTACCGGCTGCTCTGGCCGTAGTCACACAGGTGAAACCTGTTGCGCTCAAGGAAGAGATAGCTCCACAGCTGCTGCCACCGATGGCCACGGTTATCCCGTTAACCGTATCAAAACCGGCACCAACTACCGTCACTGTTGTACCCCCTGCAATATTTCCGGCAGTTGGAAAAATCGAAGTGAAGCTTGGAGCTGCTTGATAGGTATAAGCATTGGCAAGCGTTGAATTTAAGCTCGTAAGGGTATTCGTTACGACCACGTCTTTCAGACCCACTGTATTGGCGCCTGTGGTACAAGTGAGACTGTTTGCGGTTGCTACCACAACCGGCGCGCAGGCTTGGCCTCCAATACTTATTGAGGTTTGCCCTGCTGTGAAGAAGGTCCCCGTGATCGTTAGATTTGTCCCTCCAGCAATCGCACCTGCATTGGCAGAAAGAGCGGTGACTGTGGGTCTATTGTTATAGATGTAACTACCACCTGCCACACTTGATTGTCCGTCTGGATTTGTGACGACGGCCTGAGCGACTGTTGCGGCTTGAGCCCCTGTTGTACAAGATAGGCTCGTAGAGCTCAGTACACTAACGCTCGTGCAAGGAACCCCAGAGATTGAGACAGTTGCGCCCGGGATAAAGCCTGTTCCTGTGATGGTCACATCTTCGCCGCCTGCCGTTCCTCCGGCCGAGGGAATGATGAGAGCGACACTTGGTGCAGAATTATAAGTATAACCACCAACAAATGTTCCCGATAAACCGCGTGAGTTTGTAACGACCACATTTCTTGCTCCCACCGATGAAGCAGGAGTAAAGCAGGTGAGGGTAGAGCTTGAAACAAAAGTTAAGCTCGTGCAGGCCGAGCCCCCGATGGTCGCAGTTGTTGCGGAATCAAAGTCGCTACCTGAAATTGTTATTGCTGTGGCTCCAGAAGGAACACCATTGTTGGGAGAAAGACTTGTTATACGAGGAGAGACTCTTGCAGCCTTGTCCTCGGGTGCTTCAATATCGCCCACAACACAAGACGTGAGGCCCATTACCAGCAATGTTAATAACAATAATTTTTCCATAGCGCCCAAAATCAGGTCCAACTCATCTTCTATATCGGTGTTAAGTGGCCGGAAACTTAGTCTTTTTACTATTATAGAAGACTAAAAGGGTTGAACTTTAGAAGATGAGATATACGGCGGGATCCTGTTTAATTTCGATACTTTAACAGCGAATGATTGAGTGACACCAAAAAGGCTGAGCAAGAGAATTAGCCGAAAATTTAGGGCAATTTTAGTGAAGTCTAATTTTCTTCTATTTTTTTAACTAATTGAGCGGCGGCACTTTCACCGGCCAAAAAGCCTGTGCTCCAAGCATTTTGAAAGTTAAAGCCACCAGTGACTCCGTCAATATCTAGGAGCTCTCCTGCAAAAAAAAGATTGGGGTTGAGCTTACTCTTCATAAATTTAAATTGAATTTCCTTAGAAGAGATTCCTCCACATTCCACAAACTCCTCTTTGAAGCGGTGCTGGCCATTACTTTTAAATTTATAACGAGAAAGGCTTTGGGCCATTTTTTGAATACTTTTATGAGGGAGTTCCGACCAAGGACCATCTGCCTTTTCCCCCAAAAAAAGAGTAATGTAGCGGCTCCAAAATCTTTTGGTTAAGTTCTCTGGAACTGTATTGGCAATGAGCTTTTGGCCATGCCTTTCTTTTAGATCAAAGAGAGCATCAAGGGTATCGTCTAGGCTCTTGCCCATGAAATTGATCGTGAAGTCAAAGTGATAATTCGCGCGCTTCATCTCTCGGGCTCCCCATGCGGAGAGTTTAAGAATGGCCGGGCCACTTAAGCCCCAGTGAGTAATAAGAAGTGGCCCCTGCTCTTTTAATTTTATTTTCTCAAGCTTAACTTCTGCTACAGCGCAGGGAAAGCTAATGCCCGCAAGGTCTTTTAAAAGAGGATCGCTCACTTTAAAGGTAAACAGCGAGGGGGCCAACTCAGTAATGGAGTGACCCAATTCGGCACTGAGGCGGTAACCACTTTTGTCGCTTCCCGTTGCCATAATCACACTGTGGGCCTTGAGCTTTTCTTGATTGAGCTGAAGGGAAAAATCTTCAGATGCCTCGTCCCAAGTTATAGAGCTGACACCTTGTTTTATTTGTAATTCAATTTTCGATTTTACTCGCTCTTTTTCAAAGCACTCGATAATAGTCTCAGAGGTATTGGTCGAGGGGAACATTCGCCCATCTTCTTCAGCGACAATTTTGACGCCTCTTTCGTTAAACCAATTTAGAGTATCTTGCACATTAAAAGCACTAAAGGGTGACTTGAGCTCTCTTCGACCTCTAGGATAATTGAGAACAAGCTCCCGCGGGTCCATCTGATTATGGGTTACATTGCAGCGGCCGCCCCCAGAAATACGAACCTTTTTTAGAGGAGCACCGCTCTTTTCTAAAAGAATAATTTTCACGAGATGGTCTTCTATTTTCTCTGACCTGAAGTGGGCCCGTGCCTGAAAAGCCGCGAAGTGCCCGGCGGCACCTGCTCCTACAATGACTAGGACATAACTCATTAGTAGTTATCTTGCTCAGAGAAGAAGTTGAGGGGCTGTTTAACATCTACAACACCGCCGCCTTTAGGAGTGGGGAAGTCGATAAGTTTAAGGACTCCCGCCATACAACCAGAGCCAGCGCTGGAAAAGCGTGCTCTCTTGCCTTTAATCTTGATCTTGCTGACAGTCCCATTGGGGTTAATTCTAAAGTGAAGGTCAATGACACCTTTAGCGGCTTCATTTCGCTCTAATTCCTGCTGGTAGCAGTGTCTGAACTGAGGCAGGTACTCTTTAAGAATTTTCCTTAGAAGCTCAGGGTCCATCGAGCCGAGGACCACGGTTTTTGGATCAGAGTAAGTTGTATCGACACCTGATTTAGAGGAGAGTCCTTGAGCTCCTGAGGAGCTATCGTACTTACCATTGAGGTCTTTTCCTAAAGTTCCCACTGGACCATTACTCTTGGCCGATAGGTTCGAGTCGCTAACATTAGATATTGACTTGAATCCAGTGGTACCGGCCGTTGCTGTATTTTTATTAATTTTAGTAGGCTTCAAGTTCTTAGTGCTTCCAAAAAGGCTTGAGAGCTTGGTATTTGATTTAAATTTATACGCCTTCATTTTAGGCTTCTTTTGGACCTTCTGGTGAGCCGGTGCCGCTTTAGCCATTTTTTTCTGTTTTTGTGGCTTCGTCTTCTTAGGCGGCGCCTTATTGGGCGACTTCTTGGCCATCTTAGTATCTTTGACTGGCTGCTTATTCTTTTTAACGCCAGTATCTTTATCAAGTTTATCGGTGACAGACTTCGACTTGGTATCGGACTTTTTCTTGGCCTTAATGGCCTTACGATAGATAACCGCGATTTTCTTTTTAGGGACTTCTACAGTCGTGTCGATAAAGAGCAGCATGAGCATAATACCCATGATCGTACCAAAGATTTTTCCTGCTTCTTTTTGAAACTCTCTCTCTCGTCCAAAAAAGGGCGCTGCTCTTAATGCCGGAGGAGCGTCTTTAATTCGCACGACGACTTGGACCGTTTTATAGTCGTAGATGATGACATCTTTTTGTAAGAGCTTGGCAGAATCAGCATTACAAAAAAGTTCATCCTGACCGGTTTCTCTATTCTTGGCATTGAAGCTTGGTAGTTTATGAATTTTGATATCGGTGCCATCCACATCTATAAAGGGGAGGCGATCTTCTTCTTCTAAGCAAGGAATCGATATGGTTCCCTTGTGCCGCCCGAGGCAGCTGGCATAGTAGGTCTTATTCTTTAGGGGAAGATAGTCAATACTTAGAACATTACCATTCATCAGCACAGTTACTTCTATGGCCAATTCGTCCTTAATTCTCGATATAGGTTGAATGTCTTTTTCGTTGAGCTCTTCCGGATCAATAAATTCTTGGAAATCAAACTGCTCTTCAGTTGCAGCTACTTTGTCACTGGCACCAAAAGCTTCGTCATCAAATACGATATCGCAGTATTCTCCATCAATGACGACAAGTCCTGGCATGGGAGGAAGCTCGGGAGGAAGGTCTGTAATGTGAGCCTCTTCCATTTTTTCGACAATTCCCGCATCTTGATCTTCAAAGCCGGGAGCATCGACTTCATTGGTTCTTTCTTGAATATGCAGCTCGATAGGACCAAAACGTAAAATATCACCATCGGCAAAGAAGGTTTTCTCTACGCGGGCGCCATTGAGATAAATACCATTATCACTATCAAGGTCAATAATCTTACCACCATGCTGGTCGATAACAATAAAGGCATGATAGAAAGAAAGGGCAGGGTCATCTATGAAAATATCTGCTTGGGGACAACGTCCCACCATAAGTTTCTTTTTATTGAGGGGGAATTCAAATGCAACTTCGCCGTCCTTATATCCTATAAGGTGAAAAAGCTTTTCTTCTATGCTTCGCGCTTTTAACACAGATTTCACTCCCGATTAATCCTTCTTCGAGGCCACAACTCTCTTGGATGCGGCTTCCTTCTTCTCTTCGATGGCCTTCTGTAGCCTTTCTATTTCTTCTATCTTCTTGTTCACGAGTTTTTGTAATCTTCTTGCACTACGCTTTATGGGTAGGTAGCGACCAAACTGCTGTTCAGCGAGAAGTTCCTTCGCCTCGTTATATTGTTTGCTTTCAAAAAGAGCTATGGCACGGGCCAAGCCTACGTCATCTCTTTTACTGAAGTTACTGGGGATACTATTGATCATTTTTAGCGCTTCATTTGTTTGGCCCTTGAGCAGGTAAACATTAGCTAAACTTAGGAGAATATCGGGATCTCCAGATCCCTTTTTATTGAGACTAACCAATATAGGTAGCGCTGCATCGGCTAGATTAAACTCAAGATAGATTTGGGCCATATTAAAAAGGGGAGAGATAATGGAGCCTCCCTTTTTGGCAGCTTGCTTAAATAAGCTCAAGGCCTCTTGATAGTGTCGATTCTTTAGTTTTAGGACGCCCAAGTTATTAATGGCAGGAGCAAAATGAGCCTTTCGCGCTTTAGTTAAACTCAATTGAAAGTAATACTCGGCCTTAGCTTCTCTTCCCCCTAGGAAGTAGCACATGCCAATTTCGTTGAAGAACATAGGCTCATTCTTTCTTGCCTTGGTCTGGGATTGAAGTAATCTAAGACCATCGTTTTCATTTCCTTCATGACACAGGGCCTGAGCCTTAAATGGAGTGCTCTTGAGGCTATCAAGTCTGCTCTCTGAAAAGCGTAGGAAGGCTTCCTCTTTGAATGTATCTTTACTAGCATCGGACACCTTAGTGCTCAGGTGTTTCGTGGCGCAGCCAAAAACAAAGACCAGAAGAAAGATGAATAGGGTTATCTTCATTATTTTTTCTCCATTTTATCTGTGGGGATAACGTATAGGCTCGCAGGGTGCCTGTGGAGAATATCCTCAAATATCTGAGGAACATCGAGAATGTCTCTTGTTTTAAAGGCCAATATTTTCTCTTTATTAATGAGATTAATTGCCGTTCTTTTTTGAGTGCGGGCTTCTTCAAAAAGATTCTTCGCGAGACCTTGCATTGCTCCCTTAAAGCCCTTTGCATAGTCCGCGGGTACTCCTCTGGGAGTGAACGCCGATAGACTCAAGGCAAGCTTAGTATACTTCTTCTCTAGTAGGTCGTATGCACGAGTCATGAGGTGTGGGTAGCCCGATTTAATATAGGGGGTGAGCTGGGCCGTGATAGACTTTAAAAGTTCTATATTTTTTTCGAGAGACTTATTAAATTGCTCTTCTTCAAACTTCTTGGGATTAGGGAAATAATCAACCTGAACTTTTTCAAGGCGGGCCATGACTCGGTCAAAAGCCAGAACCGTTTCCATTTCTTGTTGGGCTTTAGACACTTTAGAGCGACCAGTTTTAAAGATTTTTTTAAACATGGTTACGGTCTCTTTCATGCCTTTTTCATCATTATTTAAATATCTATCCCAATAGGTCGCCATGAGGGTGTTGTTGAAAAAACTATTAAGCGCGGCCCTTCTTTTATAGTACTTAAAAAACGTATTATAGTGATCCTCTTGTCTATTGTTGTAAAAAAATGTTCCCATTCCTAGAAGCGATTCATTTTGAATAGCCGTGCTAAGGCCGCACTTTCGGCCGAGCTTGTAGTTAAGGTAGGCCTGCTTGGTATTGCCATCGATCAGTTGGTACTGAACGGAGGCCCGATAGAGATCATTCTTTTCAGCAAAGTCCGAGTAGCAGTAAATTTTTAGGTAGTCCGTTGCCACAAAAGCTGCGCTTGAAAAGTCTTGAGCAAGCATCATATTTTGAACCACGGCTAAAATCTCTTTTTTACGCTCAAAACGTTCTTTCTTGGTGAAAAGTCTTAAACCAATGATCATCCACTTTTTCGCTTTCTTCGTTTGATAGAGATCTAAATAAAGGATTGACGCTCGATAAGCTGATTTAGCCTTGATGCTTTTCGGGTATTTTTCTGACTCGTAAAGAGCAGTGTAGCCAATTGCCGCTTCCTTTTTATTACCCGCCATATCCATTTTTTGGTATTGGTCAAAGAGTAAGCTGCCAAGAATAAGTACTGCCTTTTCGATATATTTTTTATCGAAGGCCAAAAAACCACCTTTCAACTTAGGAATCCACTCCGCTATCGCGTCTGATGCCTTCGTTTTTATGAAGTGATCCATTACCTTAGTAAACATTCCTTGCTGTATTTCTCGATCTTCTTTGTAAGAGGCAATGTAACGATTCAAAATCGGCATAGCTTCTGGAATATCAAGTTTTGAGAGATGAAGATTAAATAGTTTTAAGTAAATAAGACGAGATCGTGGGTCTTTTGGAAAGATATCGATATGGTTCTTATAGGTATAGACCGTATTATTATAGCGCTCTTCCTTGCTAAAACGCCCATTTTCGAGGGAGGCCAATAATGAATCAAAGAGCTTAATCTTAAGCTTGGCGTGGGCGATCTTTTCATCGGCACTCATCAACGGTAGAGCTAAGAGGCGAGGGTCTTGTTTTTCTTCGTCGTTGAGAATCTGCTTCTTCGAAACCTTGTTCTTCGATTTTGACTTGGAGCGATTTACCTGTTTTTTCTTCTTTGCCAAAAGTTCTCGTTGATCTTTGAGTTTGTTAAAATCCAAGGCTTGCTGATAATAAGAGAAACTTTGCTTAAATTCATTAACGGCGAAAAGTGTCTCACCTTGATAAAAGTGATAGCTGTCAGTCTTTGGTGGGTTTAGTCGGGTAAGGACGGCAAAGAAGTTCAGAATGCGGTCCTTATCGCTTTTATCGTATGACTCAATATTGGTCTTAGAGTTTCTTGTGAAGCGCACCTGAAGGTAACCTACAAAAGAGCGTATCTTCTCGACAGCACTAATCTTAAAATCTTCTCCTAGAGGTTTCGCTTTATTAATTTTGTCTAAAGCGATTGTGGTGCCCCAGAACTGCTCAAATTTCTTAAAATTTCTAAAGAAGTCTAGCTGTGCTAAGCGAATTTCAACTTCTTCATCCACATGCTTTTTATCGACAGCATTGTTAAGAGCGGCGGCAAAAACATAGTTAGCAAGCTCATAGCCTTTATCGTCGGCCGTCTTTTTGGCCATCTTGATCATATACTCGCCTGGAGATTCGACATTGTCGATATAGAAGGAGGCACCCTCTTTAACTCTCTCTCCTAGAACGAAGAAAAAGCCAATACTTGTTAGAACTTGGTTTTTTACACTGATGTAGCTTTTATTTCTCGAAGTGAAAAAAGACAATTTTGCCGAGTCAATCGCTGCATCGTATTGGCGGGTTTTTACGTAACACCAGCTAACATTGTAAAGGTGTTTGGTGTACCACTCGTCCTCTGTATTCTTAAGAACATCTTTATAATAGCGGATGGCCTTCTTGTATTTTTTTGTGTTGTAGTAGTACTCAGCTAAACTTGTTTTAGCACTATGAATAATGGGTGAGCGGGGGATTGAGACCTTGAGGGACTTAAGAAGAAACTTCTCAGTTTCTTTGTCGCCACCATAGTCTCTAGAATTGAGGGCAAGAGTGAAGTAAATTTCACTATTGTACTTAAAGCGTGGCCACTTCTTCATCAGTCTTAAGGCGTCTTTTCTGACTTTTTTATACATTGCTGTACTCTTTCTAAAAAAGTACTTCTTGCCCTTACTCTTGCGATACTTAGCAGCGGCAGAGAGGAAAATTTTATTTTCTTTTTCTTTAATAAGGCGGATTCTTTCAGTTCCAAGTTCTATGAGACGCCACTTCAAGCGAGGACCCATCTTAGTGATGGTCCCAATGGTTCTCTCTTCGTCATTAAGAAGCTTGTTAAGCTTGTGCCATTTCGCAGGCATCTTCACTTCTTTGGCGTTGATGGCATTACCACTAAAGCATAGGGCAATGAAAAGAAGAATAAATGGGGCAATCTTGTTATTATCTTTCATTAATTAGAAATTTCCTTGGACAATAAATTTAAACTCCGGAAATCCGGCTAAAGCAGAGGTGTGCATAACTTTTCTCAGAACTTCATAAGGGAGGGCCTGATCCATGACGATGTTAACTTTTTTGCGAGATGATTTTCTCGCCGCAAGTGCAGCTTTATCGACGTTGGCCACTGCTCTTCCTTGTAGTTCCTTAATCTTTTCGTCTTGTAATTTTGCTTCTTTAGATAAAGCCTCAAAAAGAATCTCTATTTTTTCGTCACCACCTAAACTAACATTACCTATTTTCGTGTTATTCAGCCACAGGGCCTTGTCAGAGGACACCTGAACGATAGCTGCCATATTACCGAGTTCCTCAGATTTCGAGTTTGGAAGAGTAATATTCTTTGCTGTTTCTAGGGTAAGGTCCGAAGCATTGTAACTTTTAAGCAAGAAAACCAATAGAATTACTAGAATATCGAGTAGACTCGTGATGTCTACATCAAGCTCTTTATCGGTATTTCGTCGCGTATTAAAGCGTTTCTTTCTCATGCTTTTTGCCTTTTCTTAAATCAAAGTCTCAAAAATAACTTGTTCAAATAGAGACCTTGTCTCGATGGTTTTACCCTTTTCATTCTTAGCGACAATAGCCGCCGCTCCGTTGGGAACTTCTCTACAAGAGTCCATGATATAGATGAGCTTCTTGTATTCAACCTTACTGTCTGGCTTGATGATGACTGAGTTCTCGCCAACGTTGGTCTTCTTAATGGCCATGAGTTCGCTATTAAGAAGTTTGAGGTCATAGTTTCCGTCTTTTAGACCAATTGTTTTTCTGGTGACGCCTTCAAGTCCTGTTTGCACTAATATTTGATTTTTCTGAACCACGAGAGTTAAGTTGAGCGGTGGTCTTTTATCTTTATTATCTTCACTGATCGTTTGAACCGCAGGAGCATCTGATCCTATTTGATAGATCTCAAGAAATTGGGCGGACATTAAGAGAAAAAAGATAAAAATAAAGACCGCATCCAAAATCGGAATGACGTTTGGTTTACAGTTTGCTTTTTTCTTCTTCTTCGCTCGAAAGGCCATATCAGGCACTCCTGTTGGTATTCATTAATTGATTAAGCGGCATCTTTCTTTTGTGCTGCTGCGCCTACTGGAACTCCAGGAGCTTGACTACCGGCCTGTCCAGGCATTTTCTTAGTACCAAGGAGATCGATTAGCTTCACGCCGTACTCTTCAACTTCTCCAATAATCTTGTCAGATTTTGAAGTGAGCATGGAGTGGATAACCATAATGGAAATAGCAGAAACCAAACCAAGTGCTGTTGTGTTCATGGCCTTAGAAATACCAAGGGCCAGAAGCTTTGCTTTTGAAGCAGGGTCTGCCGTTGCCACTGCGGCGAAGGATTCAATCAGTCCGTAAATTGTTCCCAAGAGGCCTATAAGAGTAGAGACGTTTGCCACAAGACCTAAATAGCCCATGCGCTTTTCTACTTTTGGTGAGACTTCTAAGATTGTGGCCTCGATAGCGTCACTTATTTGCTCTTTACTTTGATTGGCGCGTTTGAGTCCCGACTTCATCACCATAGGAAGAAGTGCTTTTGTGCTGGAGCAGGCGGCAATGGCCTTGGCCACGTCGTTAGTCATGACATTCTTTTTGATAATATTCATCAGGCTTGGGCCGTCGATATCGTAGGAGAAGAGGCTCTTAACTCTTTCTACTGCGACTGCGACCCCAAAGGTCCAGATGGCGAGAATGATCCACATAAAGACACCACCTTCATCCATAAAGATCGCTAGGGTCTTTATGAAGCTCGGGTCAGCTGCTGCTACTTGTGCGGCATCAACTGCGGTGTTTACGGCGTTTTGTTCCATTGTTATCTCCTGGACGTGAGGCGCAACGTCGCCTCAAGTTTTAATTCTTGATTAAATGACTTCTCCTAGCGTATCGGGCAGAAAGTTTAAAACTTGATGCCTTTACTCGGAAAAAGCGATGAACATTCCTAAGTACTGATTTTTCCGTCAAGAAAAAATCAATGAAGACGGGTATGAAAGGACCAAACCACCACCCTATAAAAGGAGTACCAATTTGGGGGCCCTTTCATAGAGCACTCAAGCCTTTGTTTTAGGATTATTCAGCGTAAATTCTGAATATCTCTCCTTACTTCCGGGTCGAAATCGTCCCGTTCAAACAATGGCCGGCTAAACCGCTTGCGCTGACGTTCTTTGACTGACAGGTCGCCGGGGGCAATAATCTTTCCTTTAATTTCGAGATTTCCGAGATCAAAGGATTCGTACTGCTTGTATTTGATAACCACATTCTTCTTGCGCTTGGTCCCTTGGGCCAGGCTTGAGAAAGAAAGGATTAATGTGAGGGTGAGGATTAAATTCTTCATGATTTATTCTCCTCACCGCTTTCTTTTAATGCTTTCGTATTAATTTCTTTTATTTTTTTAACTCTCTTACAATTAGATTTAAGGCCAAAACTATATTCTCCAAGTTCATCTCCCCAGAATTCTCCTGTGAAGACAAAGAAGTGCTCATTCGAAGTTCTACTGACGTTCTTATGAGAGCCCCTTGAACGAGTTGAGATCAACTCTCTATTGTTATAAACAAGGTCTCGCTGAAGAGACATGACCTCTAGCTTTATATTGAACATCTCGTAACTAAAGCGGTGCATATCATTGATGAAGCTAAACATCTGGCGCTTAATGTAGTGGTTAAGGTGTTTGGTTCTCCAAGAAACGCCACCTTCGATAGCCTTTTTAAGCTTTCTCGTAAAAGCTGAAGGCTTGAGCTTGTTCACATACTTGAGTTCGTTCTTGGCCTTCTTATAGTTCACAAGATCGAGAGAAAACTTCACTCTCTTTCTCACCTGAGTCATAAGGTTTCTTACAAATGGGTTGAGGCTCTCCATTTCTTTGATGGGCCGAGTAAGCATTTTTAAAAAGTAAGTGTGGGAGGACTTATTAGCCGCAAGAATACTTTTTAAAGCATCTGAGTGGGGTCTATAGACATTGTAGTATTGATCAATCAGCTGCAAGGAATCATCCCAAAGGCATAGTTTAAAATAGGCCAGTGAGCTTAGAACTTCCGCTTCAGGAAAGAAGTAGCTCGTCATCAGAGGTGAGCGATAGGTCACGAGAATCCCAAGGGTTCTATTATAGTTTCCGAGGTGATAGGCGGCCCAAGCTTTCTCTAAAAGGATATAAGGCCAGCGGTAACTAGTTTTAGGAATATTATCATAGGCCTTAAGAGAGGCGGCATATTTACGCTCTTTAAAAAGCAGCCGGGCCTGATGAATGATGCAGGACTCTCTAACAATAGCGAAGTAGCGCTTTAGCTTTTCATTCTTAGATTGATTCTCAAGGCTTTCGGCTTTTTTCGTGCATTGCTCGTATGAAGTTCTTGCCGAGGCAAAGTCCTGAACAAGGTTTTGAGCAGAGCCCAGCATAAAGAGGGCTTCTGGAGAAAACCGGTGATCCCTAGGAACTTTTTTCAAAGCACTTATTGCGCCTTTATATTTTTTATAATTAAAAAGCCGTAGTCCTCTTATAAAATGAAGAGAGGGTGAAGGATAGCGAGAAAGAACTTTTTCATTTAGTCCGTAAAAAGACATTGTGCCTGTTTTGAGCACAAGCTCCTCCAAGAGATTTTCAAATTCTTTGGAAAAGGTTTTGCCTTCAATGAGGTGCTCTTTGGCAAAGACAACAGCGCTAAAGTAGTAGCGCGACTTATAAAGCTCTTGAGCGATATAGGCGTTCTTATTGCGGCTCTTACTCTTGAGGTAGTATCTTTCGGCTTTCTTCACTAAAGCAAAGCTTGGAAGACTTAATGTGAATAGAAGGATGATTGTGAGGTTTTTCATTAGAAGCTAAATCCAATGCTGAAAACCAGCTCACTATTAGAGCGCCACTTCTCCGTACCAGGTACGTTGTTGATAACGGGTCCAGGTGCGCGATAGTGGTCTCTGTGGTACTCGATGCCAATATGAACGTTTTGAGTGGCGTGGATTCTAAAAGCTGTCTTTCCTAAGATGGCCATATTGGTCTCATCGGAAAAAATATCAGCTGTAGCGGCAGAACCTACAGAGTTGGCGTTACTCTCTGTTTGTATTTGGCCTAAGCCGAGGCCAAAGGACCAGTCGAAGTAGATGATCTTATTGAAAGTGTTGATCTTACCGTAAAAGGGTGACCAGACAGGCATCACGCCAAACTTCTTGTTGATTCTTCTGACAAATGGAACCGACTGATTGATTCGTTGCAGGTTGGTAAAGGCGTCGTTATCAGTTGAGCTGTATTGGTGGTAAATAGCCTCAACCGCCCACTCTTCGTGAAAGTAGTAGCCACCCTTGAATTGAACTCCTGTGGTGCTTTGGAAATCTGAGTTAAGTCCGCGAGAGAAGCCGATGTTGGCGTAGAACTTGCTTTTCTTTTTGTAGACTTTGTTTTGAAGAACGTAGACTTTCTTATCTGGGTCTAGCCAAAGATAATCGTAGAGATCATCTTCTGCGGCAAAGAGGGCCTTTGACCCGGAGAGTATCCAGGCCAAAAGCACTATCTTCGTCAGCAAATTATTGGGACTTCTTTTTTTCAACATCATCTTCAACCTAATTTTCGCAGCAGCTAGCATCTCTTTAGTCTCTTGGGGACTTCAAAGGCTTGCTTAGTTTCCTACACACTTCTGATAGTAGGCGATAACTATTGAACCCTCTGCTGGTATGGCGCTTCTATCAAACTTAATGGTGCGAGAAGCTTCGTCATATGTCCAGCCAGTAGTGAGATCTACTCCATTCATGGTGATAGAAATCTCACTATCAACAGGAACTCCAGAGAGAGGAAAACTATCGAGCAGCTCTAAGATTCTATAACCGAAGTCACTTAGGGTTGTATGAAAGTCTCCTTTAATGTTTGCGATCTCTCCACCAGTTGCCGTAGAAACGTCCATATAGCGTGTGCCAATTGTTTCCCATCTGTAGCTTGGTTTAAGCTCTTTAGTAACAATCGAGTAAGCCTTGACCATTCCTTTTTGGACTTTTAGATTTTGCAGTATATTAATGTAGCTCTGTACTGAGTCAGGAGAGTGATCTTCCTCATCAGATACATAAACGACTATTAAGAAAGCATCTTCACGCATCCAGCTTTTATAGCGGCTAAAGAAGTCTCCTGAGGTTTCAAGTCCCATTTCTCGACCAGAACCCTTAATTCCCACTTTAATCGCTCTACCGAAGTCGCTGACGAACTTACTTCGGTTTGCTTTAGCAGCTGCAGCAGTAAGGCCAAAAGATTGGCTTCTGATTTTTCCGCTTTTGTTGCCTTCACCATCAGTTGTTGTAACCGCCATCTTAAAGTCAATATCTCTGGTAATAAAGTCTGAGATAAAGGCGTTAAAGTTGTAGGCCAAGGCATCTTGCTCATCTTTCATCGAGCCTGAATCATCAACAACCCAAAGGATGTCAACTTTGCCTTCTTTTGCGGTATTTTGAACAAAGCGGTCACTTGCGTTTGTAAGGGTACCGTCACCACAAACACCTGGTGCAGGAGTAGGATCAACAGGTGCTGGATCTACTGGCGTAGGATCAACAGGTGCTGGATCTACTGGCGTAGGATCAACAGGTGCTGGATCTACTGGCGTAGGATCAACAGGTGCTGGATCTACTGGCGTAGGATCAACAGGTGCTGGGTCTACAGGAGTAGGATCAACCGGTGCTGGATCTACTGGCGTAGGATCAACAGGTGCTGGATCAACTGGCGTAGGATCAACAGGTGCTGGATCTACTGGCGTAGGATCAACAGGTGCTGGATCAACTGGCGTAGGATCAACAGGTGCTGGATCTACTGGCGTAGGATCAACCGGTGCTGGATCAACAGGAGTAGGATCAACCGGTGCTGGATCTACAGGAGTAGGATCAACAGGCACAGGAACGACCGGAGTAGGGTCTACTGGAGTAGGATCTACCGGACTAGGGTCAATAGGGTTGGGATCTACAGGTACCGGGTTGTCGGCCACAGTAGGAACATCGGGAAGGCTAATTGTGTCATCAGGAACACCAACACCTTCGAGAAATTCTTTTTCATAAAATTCTTGGTTGTTACAGGCCGATAGGAATAATACCAACATAGAGATCGCCAAGGACTTCTGTACTTGTTTACGAGTAAGCATGAGAACTCCAGATAACGCCAATTGCCTTTCCTGAACAGCTTCATCCCTACTATGAGAGATAAATACTATCCGCAAACTGGTGCTAACTTCCTTGGGTTTTGACTCTGCTTACATACCGCGATTAGAGACGTACTACTCAAAAACCAATGGTCAATCACTTGGGTCCTTATAGCTTAGCGATTGCGCCTATGCGCCTCAACACTTCTGAGGGAAGAGGCGTAATAATCATGCTATTCGATTGTAGTTTCAGGACCTTGAATGTGAAGAAAAAATCATTTTAGAGGTAATTTATTGATTTGATTATGACCTTAAATTCGCCAAGTATTTTTGCTACTCGAGGTCTAAGTTCAATTCGAGCAAAGAAATGCTCTTGTAGGGAAGGTCTATGTCTTGATTGGATCTTACAAGGGCGCCATTAAAGTTTAAAAGACCTGAGGGGGAGAAATTCACTAAAGAAGGGGAGAATTCTAATAAGAAGTCATTTGAAGAGCGTGAGCCACTCGGGGCCATCCACTCAAAACGGGAGACTACTTTGTAGATAAGGACCGGGTTTTCAGTGCGAATAAAGCTCGAAACTTGCGCTCCTAAGCAATTAGAACCATCGAGACGAACTCCTCCAATACAGGCGTCAAAAACCTGTAAAATCTGGCGTCCGATAAATTTTTTAACATGCCCGTGGACTTGCACTAGGTCGACGATAACCGGCCCGCTGGTCTTGATCAAACCGATAATATTATCGTTGCAGATTGTCTCTTCTCTTTGAACATAGGGAACGCCAGCGTAAGTTGGGCTCAGGGGCTTGCGAGTTTCAACTCGTGAATACACGCTCGTCTCTTCACCCTCGTCGTTAACGACAGTCTCAACTTGCATTTCTTGAGCAATCTCGGCGTTACTAAAAGAGTAGCGGCAGCGAAGCTCTCGGTCTCCAAAGGTTGTGAGGAACTCTTCCAACTGGGATGTTTTATACTCGACTTCTATCTTGATATTCTCGCCATCTTTAGGAACCCTAAAAGCATTGGAGTTACTGGCCACGTATTCACCTAAGCCTGTTAACTCTTCTGTTTCAAGACCTGAGATTCCCGTTAGGTCATTGGCCCGCAACCGCACCTTTCTGCCTTCACTACATGAGGCAAGAAAGAAGATGACTGAGAGAATTGTGAGACGTTGGCGAATATTTTTCATGTCGCCACTAGTTTAGGAGGTTAGGGGTCCTTTTTCAATACTTTGGGCGATCTTTACAGAGTAGAGAACTCACTTTGGTTCACTAGAGGCCTTATAAGAAGGGCTCTCGCTCTTTTTTATCTCAACGCTAGTTCTGTACACATCTATGATAATCAGCCTCTTCAGACAAATAGCAGGCATCGGCCTGTCCTTCTGGGCACATCAGATCTACTTCCTGGTAGCAAGGAGACTTGCGGTCTCCATATTTGATTGAGTATCTTTCCCGATTCATGAAGAATTGAATATTCATGCCAGGAGTATCGACATAAATGACAAGGTTTTCTTTTCCATCTTCATGATAGTCTGAAACGTTAAGATCAAGTGATGTAGTGGAAACACCATAGTCATTTGGATTGTCACTTTCGATAATATAATTATCCACGATCTCTCTTAATTCCCCTACGGGACTACAGACAAAAACGGTTTCTGCCTGTAGCTTCTTCGCTAGTTTACTGTACTCACCGGTCGCCGCTAAAGTTCGATAACTATTGATTTTACAATTATCAGTACTCAGTAAGAAAGTAGACTTCTCGACTTGTTCGCTATTGGCCACTGATCGCATCGGCCGATTCGTATGAGCACAAGATGCAAAGAAAAGGGCGAGGCTAAGAAGCGTGTATTGCATATGAATTCCTAGGCGAAAACTGTTTATGCTCTATCGACAACTTTGATCAAACCTTTAGCAAAAGAGATAAAAGCGCCAATAAGCTTAACTTGTAAGGACTAAACTCCGTCTAAGAGGGCCATCGTTTTTTCACTAATTTCAGGAGAGAGTCTGTGATCATCATCGGGCAGCCAATAGAAATCCCCATCAATACCCTGCTCTTTTAGCTTTTCAAAGCGCTTAGAGCAACGGTTTGTATCGATGATGGTATCTTTTTGACCTTGGATTTGATCCAGTTTAAAACGGGGAAGTTCACTAAAGAGTTCAGTTCGAAAAGAACAATTGATTCCGATGACATGAGTGGTCTGCTCGTAGGCTAGAGCGACAAAGGGAGCGAGGTAGCCACCCTGGGAGTAGCCGATAATAGTTGTAGGGACCTTGTCTGGATTTTGTTGCTTGAGGAGATTAGCAAGAGTCAAAGCAGGGACTTCGTAGTCGATGAGAAATTCGTCCTTTGTCTGATCGTAAAAGTACCAAGCGAAACCTTGCAACAAGTCTTCAGAGGTTGGTCTACCAGTGATGGGAAAACTCTTGGGCATGGGGTAGAGGCCATTGGGTGCCAAGATTAAAAACCTCTTCTTCTTTTGAGCACTGACGTTTTCCAATCTTTTTCCGAGGCGTTTCATCATCTTTTCACCTCGCTCGCTGTAGCCATGCAGCAGGAGAAAGAGGTGATCAAAAGGGCTTTGATCTTCTAAATCTCGGTTGGAGTGAATAATACTTTGATGAGCACCTTCAATAATGTGCTTCTTAGAAAAACTCATATCATTTGCCTATTATTAAGTAGCCTTTTTCATAAAGGAATCGAGAGCAAGGTGCATAATAGCAAGGTCACTCCCGCTGTAAAGAGCGGAATGGTGAGGTTGTCATCAAGGCGCAGTGGAATCATTTCAAACAGACTAGTTGAAATGGCCGTTAAAATTGAAAGAAGAATCACCGGTCCAAGCATGATATTTAAAAAGCTCGTCCACCAAAAAAAGACTAAGAAAGTGATGATGAGATTGGAAAAGAAAAAAGCAAGAGAGCCTTCAACTGTTTTGTGTTTGACGACCTTATTTTTACCATAGCGGATACCGATAATCGCCGAGAGGGGATCGGCCACTGCTAGCGTGTAGATTGCCACGAGGGCGACGACTTTTGGAAAGGAAATTAAAGTGAGGAGAAGGCCCATGACGTAGGGAACCCCCGCAGATTCTTTAAGCGACTCTTCGGCCCTAAAAAGATACTTGTTGATGATCGATACTTTATTAGAGAGCTCAGGATAGTTAATGCGAATTTGTTCTAGAAGGTAGATCGTCCCTGCACAGAAGCCCAGAATGTAGATAGCTCGAGAGTGAGTCAGAAAGAATTGATAAAAGAGTCCTATTCCAACACCCATTGCACAGTGAAACATTCTTCTGGGTAGCTGTAGGCTTTTTCTCGTGGCCGTGGGGGCACCTTTGACGTGAGCGGTCTCTGTTTCTTTGTCTTTGTCCTTACTAACACCAACGCCGTCGCCCTGAGATGTATCTTGCATCTGTTTTCCTCATAAATAGTTTCTGAAACTATCTCACTTATCGGAAGAGATTACCCAAGAGCTTAAAATCCTTCGGGGTTTTTTTCCAAATAGCTTTTTTCTTCAGGAGTAGACTCTCTGCAAAGGATTTCATTTCGATGGGGGTATCGACCAAATTGATCAATTATAGCTTTATGTTGTTTTTCGAATTCTAAATTGTAATCAAGCCCTGGCTCGCTAAAGAGAGCAAAGGCCTCACGATGAATTTTTTGGGACTCACTATGCATATAGGGCATGTAGAGAAAGGCCCTTTTTGGGGCCGATAACTCTTGATGAGCTTTTTGGGCCACCGCTTCTTGAGCGAGACTTAAGGCCAAAGCGTCCCAAGCAAAAGAGCGAGGGTCTCCTCGATAGATATTGCGAGAGAACTGATCCAGCACAATGATCTCGGCCAGTCGGCCTCTGGGGCTACTGCGCCAATCTTCAAGCTCACAAGCCGTGGCCATTTGGTGAACACGGCTAAACTTATCTTTGATGGAAGCATCGAGTTCGTCACTTTTTTTCCACCAGTCTTCAGGTTTAAGATCTTCAAACCAAAATTTTAATACATCCTTAAATTCTATGCTCACTCAAACTCCCACTGCTATTTTATTGAGAGTAGTTTAGCACACAACCTTGAGGGAGGGGGAGTAAGCAGCTTCTCCTTATAGTGGAAAAATAAAAAATAAAAGATTAAAGGTGACTAAAAATCTTTGGGATTCATTTCCTGAGAGCGCTCAATAGAGAAACACTTCTCTAGATCTAAAATTTGTTGCGGAGTAATTTTGTCTAATACGGCGATAGAGCCGAGGTTTTCTTTGAGTTGCTCAAGGGTACTGGCTCCAAGAATAACTGAATTAACGTGTTTGTTACTTAAGCACCAGGTAATGGCCAGTTGAGCTTGGGTACATTCAAGTTGGCCACAAAGCTCTTTCATCGCCTCTACTTTTTCTTTCATCTGTTGCGCTTTTTCTGGTTCGCAGAAAAACATATCTTTAAGCCATTCAAGGTGTTTAAGAGAGAGTCTACTTTTATCGGGGATACCTTCAGCGTACTTTCCCGTCAGGATTCCACTACAAAGAGGTGACCACGTGGTAAGGCCCAGTTTATAGTCACGATAAAGATTCTTGTAATCTTCCTCAACTCTCTTTCTTTCGAATAAGTTGTACTGGGGCTGCTCCATGGAAGGCGCGAGAAGGTTATTTTCCTTGGCCACTCTATGGGCCATAGCTATCTGACCGGCGTCCCACTCAGATGTTCCCCAATAAAGAATTTTTCCTTGAGTATAGAGCTGCTGCATGGCCCAAACCGTTTCCTCAATGGGCGTATCTGGATCTGGTCTATGACAATAGAAAAGGTCTAAGTAATCAAGCTTAAGTCTCTTTAAGCTTTCATCACAGGCGTCTCTTACGTGCTTTTTAGAAAGTCCAAGTTGCGTGGGTCTTTTTCCACCCCAAAAAACTTTTGATGAAACAATATAGCTGGAGCGCGATAGATTGAGTTCTTGAAAGGCCTGGCCCATCAGCTCCTCGCTAAATCCTTCTCCATAAACTTCAGCATTGTCAAAGAAGTTAATTCCTTCTTCAAAGGCGTGTCCAATAATTTTAATCGCCTCTTTTGTCCCTAGTTGGCTTTTAAAGGTCACCCAGGATCCCAACGAAAGGGCGCTTACCATGAGGCCTGTATTACCTAGGTTGCGATAAATCATTTCGCCATTGTGGGAGCTGGAGTAGTTCTTGAACTTAGGCCAAGGTCACGATCGGCATTTCCACGCTCACGAACAATACGTTGGTAGAGGTCTCGCTTGGGATTGAAAATAAAATCGAGCATCAAGCCGCTCCAGCTGCTGTGAGAATAAAGGTTGTCATAGTACTCAGGGGCCATAGCTTTGAGTTTTCTTAAATTATTCCAAGGAACTTTGTAAAAGTCGTGATGCTCGTTGTGGTAGCCAATATTAAATTGCAGTTTGTTTAGGGGGCCGTAGTAGCTGTAAGTTTCCTGGCCTTCTTCGTAAGTATAGTGCTCTTGAATCCATCTTGCGCCGACCGGGTGCAGACCCACGCTAAAGAGAGTAGAGGCAATAAGGTAGACCAGGGCAACGGGGCCTAAAAGATAAGCGATTAAGATATTAGTGACGACGATCACCGCAATATTGATTCCTACCCAAGTATCGAAGGTTTTACCTTTTTTCATCCTTGCAGGGCGGATAATTTCGATAAGAAAAAAGAAGAGCAGCCAAAGCGACTTTTTCCACCAGCTGTTGCCAACAAGTTTTGCTTCCCAGTGAAAGGCCAAGTCGGCATCGTGATCGTACTCACCCATATTAGAGTGGTGGATCAGGTGAAAAGTCTTAAAGCCTGAGGCGGAAGGAAACCCTTGGGCGACGTTGCAGACAATACCCCAGATACGATTCCAGATTTTCTTTTTGAAGATATTGTCGTGGGCCGCTTCGTGAACAAAAGTAAAAAGGGCATGATTGAAAAAGGCACCGACACAGTAGGCACTCAATAAAATCGCCCACCACGGAGCAGCTTGGGAAACCAAGGTGCCCGCTATCAGAAGCTGGGCCGCAGTGATGCCGGCAATGTAGAGAGCGCTCATTCGATTAAAACCCATTAGCTCACGGATTTGCGGATACTTTTTGAGCATCTCTCGACTGCGTAGGGCGTGAGGGTTTTGCTCGCTAGTTATGCTGAAATTATCTCTCATTTCAAGAATACCTTTCTTTGGATTTCGTGTTTTCTTTGCTCTTATGAGTTTATAGGAAAGTCATAGCAGTTGTGCAATACTTCAAAGACTTATCAAGGAAGACTTTTCATGGTTAAAGCAACAAAAATACTTTTAAATCGGCCTGGGAATCAAGCGAGCTTCAGTATTGTTGACTTTGTGATGCCTAGCATCAAAAAAGGCAATGAAATTTTGATAGAGGTTCACTATAGCGGCTTGAACTTTGCCGATGTAATGATGCGCCTGAAGCTCTATCCAGATGCCCCCTCGGCTCCTTTTACTCCTGGTTACGAAGTGAGTGGAAAGGTTCTCGCTGTCGGGGAGTCTGTCACTGAGTTCTGTGCAGGAGATCAAGTTATGGGAGGCTGCTACTTTGGCGGCTACAGTTCCCATATCGTGCTTCCTTCGTGGCAGATACGAAAGGTCCCAGCCTCACTTAGCCTCGAGCAGGCCGGTGGTCTGATGGTCAGTTATTTAACAGCGGCCTTTAGTCTCTTTGAGCTTGCTCGCGTTCGTGCCGATGATCATGTTTTAATTGACTGTGCCAGTGGGGCGCTAGGGGCAGTTCTTATAAAGCTGTTGCGCCAGCAAGGGGTGGAGCAAATAACGGGACTTACGCGAAGTGCTGGCAAGCTTTCTAAAATTGAAGCCTTAGGAGCAAAGGGCATGACCCATGAAAATTGGCAGTCCGGGGCCCAAAAAGCCGATCTTATTATCAACTCCCGCGGAGGAAGAACGATTAGGGCCGATCTTCAGCGTTTGAATCCCTTGGGCAGGATGGTTTGCTTGGGTGCCAGTGGGATGGTCAAGAATAATAAAGTCGATCTGATTCAGGTGATAAGTGAATTTATCAATATGGAAATTCTCGGCCGTCTTTCCCTGATTGGCTTAATGAATAATAACCGAGGAGTCTTCGGTCTGAATGTCTTAAAACTCTTTGATTCTCCCGAGAAAATTGAGAGGCTCTTAAGTGATGAGCTCTTTCGGCCGGTGGCGCCAGAAATAGATGAAATTTTCACTTACGGAGATGTTGAGCGGGCCCATGATAAGTTGGGAAGCGGAAAGAGTCGTGGTAAAATTCTGTTGTCTTGGAACAAAAGTTAATTGAGGGGTTTTATGAAGTTGAGTTCTATTTTAAGTATCCTAATGCTTTTTTCAATTAGCACTAATGAAGCCTTTTCAAAAACTTTAAGTGAAAAATTAACTGAGCGTCGAAATCAGTCCGCAAAGAAAGTTGCGGCGCCAATCAAAAAGAAGATGAATGCCGGAGTTGAAAGTCTCAAAAAAATGGGTCTTTCCAAAAAAGCGTTAGGCGTTGGTCAGAAGCTACCATCGATTAGCTTGCTCGATAGCAAGCGAAAGCGGGTTTCTCTCAATGAGCTCACGGCCGGCCAGGTCTCTGTTATCACCTTTTATAGGGGAGGATGGTGTCCTTATTGTATGTTAGAGCTTGATCACTACGAAACCATGATATCCGATTTTGAAAAGGCAGGAGTAAAGGTATTTGCCATCTCTCCAGACGGACCGATGGAGTCTAGAAAGACGAAGAATAAACGTAATCTCTCTTATGCTGTTTTGAGTGATCCTAACAATAAAGCCGCCAAGCAGCTTGGCTTGGCGTTTAAAGTTGATAGTGACACCTTGAGTATTTATCGCCAATTTGGGATCGATTTGGAGAAGTCTCAAAAGAATAAAAACGGTGAGCTTCCTATGCCTGGAACTTATGTCGTTGATAAGAGCGGCGTCATTCGCTACAGCTTTGTCGATCCCGATTACACGAAAAGGGCGGAGCCCTCTGAGGTCTTGACCTTTGCCCGAAAGCTGTCAAAAACCAATTAGGTTGCCATCATGCACAAAGCTTTGTTATGAAAGGGTCTGAAAAACACTGAAGGACCCCTCATGAGCAACACGTCGAACTTTCTCTCTCTTATGCTAAAAGAGAGTGAAGCTTATGCCTCCATTGATATCATTGAATCATTTATCGAAAAGGGCGTGAGTCTTCATCATGTGCCACTTCAACCCCTTTATTTGGCCCTCAAGTCCTTGCCGGTTGAGCAGGTCGCGAGTTATCTACCGAGACTTTCAAAAGTTCAACGAGAAGTGATGCTTGATATTGATCTTTGGACAAAAGATAATTTGGACCCAAATGAGTTCGAGTTTTGGCTAGAGGCTTACTCTAGCTGTAAGGATGACGATCTTCGTTCCGAGTTTTCAAGTGGGATATCTTTTCTTCTCTACTTAAAAGGCCGCTTTAATATCTGGACCTTCGACGCCGAAGATCCCCTTTATCCCGATCATGATAATTACTTCTTATCAGATGATGGACTACTACTTTTTGAATTTGATGAGGACTTCTCTCTCGTCTCGGAGGTGAGAGGGGTCATTCGCGAAATTTACTCTTTGATGGGAGTAGAGGATGCCTATTGTTGGCTCTTTAAGATGATCAGTGACGCCGCTCTTTCGATGATGGAGGATGAGTACCAGCAAAAGAAGAATCGCTTGGCCGACGCTGGGTTCGTCGACTACTTTGACGCCTTAGAAATAGATAATACCTTTATTAATATGAGTTTTCTCGAGGCTTTTTTACGAAGTAAAAAGGCCGTCGCTGTCGGAGTTGATAATTTCTCACGGCAGCAAGTCCTACCAAAAAATGCCTTGAAAGCTTTTGAGAATTCTTTTGGAAGTTTTGACAGTGAGCTCTCAAAAGTGAGTGACCCTAAAAGAAAAGAATACCTGCAATTTAATTTTCTTCGCTTAGTCAATGGCAACATCTCCCTTAAAGGTGATTTTAAGGACGGCTCTATCGCTGTTCATAGGGCTTCAAATAAAACGAAGAATGCCCTTTTACTGGGGTTTGATTACCTCGTGCAAAACGCCTTAAAAGAAGGACTTTTGCAGCTAAACGCCAATGAGGAGCAGGATTACTGTCTTTTTGACCTTGTCGATTTCACGGAGGTTTTTAAGATCGGTAATTCTCTGCACCGTTTTATTCGCGCCGATCTCAAGAAGTCATTAAGACTGAGTGCTCTCGATGTTGAAGAGGCTTTTTGTGGAAAACTAATCGGAGAGTTTCTCGATAACTCCTTTGAAGATGTGCCTGTCTACAGTTCTGACTTTGAAGAAAAGGCATGTGAGGTCGTTACCGTAGCTCTTTATGCTCAGTGGAAAAAAGACGCTGAAATGATTTGTGGCCTGCTCCCTTTTATTGGAAAGCTTCTTGAGAGCTTCAAACCTCTAAAAGACTCGGGCCAAATACAAGATCACTTTTATCTCAACTATAACGTAGACGATATCGACGCCGAGGCTATCTTTTTGTCTAGCTTAGCTTGCTTGGTTCTAGTCGATAATGGGTTGTTGGCCGAAGACGTCGTTAACGGTGGAAAGCTCGGGCTTAGCGTCGAGGAGTTCAAGGCTTTTTGCGGGCTCTTGATGAATAGCAAGGGTTTAAAGCAGGACCTGGCCAAACAAGCCCTTGAGCGCTACCAATCTCAATTTGGTATGGGTGAGATTACTGATTTTGAGCGTTACTTTTCAATCTTAATGACCTCTCAACTCGAGGGTTATGATTATGAAAATCTCGGGCTAGAGGACTTTGCCCACGTGGGGGGGCCTATTATTCTCACCCCAAAGAAAAACTTTAGTTAAAGGCTTTTTTGTAGAGCTCGGCCATGAAGAGTTGAAATTCTGATTGGGGATTCATGAGCTTCAAGGTGAGCTCATCTTTGATAAGGTTTACCTCTCCAATTTCTTTCTTTATCAAGTTCTTGGTTTGGCTGTATTTTTTTTCAAGAGGCATTTGAGTACTAAAGAAGCGATCAATTTTTTCTAGTCGTAGATTTTCCTTCTCGAGGAAATCATAGATTTCGTAATCTTCTATCTGGCCATCATTTAACTTCTTTGAGTTCGCTCTAGGATCTAGGCCGACCAGATCGAGAACTTCTTCAAAGCCCTTAAGGTCATTGGTTTTCATGTTGTCTAAGTTAGGCTTTTTCTTACTCATGATCTACCTTTCTCTTTTCGCTCTTTTGAGCACTTTCGGCGAATATATCCTGATAGAAAGCTTTTTCATGACACAGGTTTCTCAGGGTTTTGTTCATAAAAGACTTTTCCTTGAGGTAGGCCCATGTCTCGGGTACGGAGTGATTTTTAATCCGATCGCTAAGAGTTACCGTCTTTACTAGAAGGACTTGCTCTCTATTTTTTAGACGTTTGATTTTTTTCTTAAAATGGGCAGGTGCATCTCCTGGTGTTGCTAGGGTTGGGAAGTATTGAGTTGTCGCAATATTCATAGGATTGAGTAGGTAGGTTGGATAAGGAAAGCGAGGATCGATATTCATCGCCTTACAGGTCCTCTCAAGGGAGAGTGCGGACTCGCTCCAAGAGCTACCTTTGGGAGTGACAATTGAAATAAGCGTCGGGCAGTCTCCAACATGATTTTTTTGAAATACTTTAGCGAGGGCCTCTTCAGTGAAGACTTCAATTTCAATTTTTTGCATGAGAGGTAATTTCATTGCTTTATGATAACACAGGCAAAAAGACGTGCCTTTAGTTGAGCTCCTTCGTTGGTCAAAAAAATGCCCGAAACCCTTAAAAGTAGATAGAATAGAGGGATGAATTTTGGATATATCCACCTGCCACGAGAATTTTGCTTTTTATTGCAGTCAAATATGCAGACCTCGGGAAAGGGCTTTCAGTACTTGAAAAAAGAGTTTTGGTCGAAGCCAAGCTTTCAGGGAGTTTTGCGCCATGCTTGTCATGACATGGGACAGGCGATCTCTTTTGAAAGAGTTGTCAATTCTCTGGGTTGGCTGGGTCTAAGAGATCGGCTGGCCGCTATTTATCTTCACCATCAGCAGCACGGTCGCTTTCCCCATGCACCAACCTTGCTGGATGTTGAGGATCTTCTCACTTTTGAAAAAAGGTGTTCAGGCTCGACAGTTGATGGTTATAGCCGGCCTTTCCTCTTGGCGTTCTATTTAAAAATGGGTCTCTATTATTTTCAACGGCACTATCCACAAGAAAAATTTTCTAACAATTGGGACACTCCTGAAATATACGAAGCCTTAAGCCTGACTAAAAGTAGAGTTGAAAAGGTCGATTGGCTTTTTTTGAGCCTTCTTCATCTTAAGCGCTCAGTGGGAGGCGATAAGTTAAAGGCGGAAATAAGCAAGTCCGGAGGGTATTCTTCTCTAATGAGCTCTCTGACTAAGGAGTCAAAGTATGAGTACACCCGAGCGCTTATTGAATATGGAGCAAGTATTGGCGACAAAGAAGTCTTCAATAATTTCGAGGTATGACAGTGGTCAGTGAAAATTCTGTTTGGCGTTTAATAAGCGATCTCGGCCAAAAACAAGGGATCACAGAGATAGTAATCAACGATCCTAAGCATGTCTTTGTCGAGAGACAAGGCCAGTTTATCCAGCTCAATGTACAGCTCTCTAAAAATGATTTATACGAATTCTCAAAAGAAGTGGCCGCGTTCAATAAAAGAGAATTTGATCCCTTCAATCCGATACTAGACGGAAACCTTCCCGACGGCTCGCGGGTTAATATTATCTCAGAGCCTTTTAGCCAAGGCTCTCCCGCGGTAACAATTAGAAAGTATTTGCGCCATATCAAAACCTTTGACGATGATCACTCTATATTTGGGTTGGATTCGCGCTGGGTAGAGTTTTTTAAGGCCGTGATTTCCAGTCGATGTAATATTATTGTCTCTGGGGGGACCGGAGTAGGAAAAACAACCTTTATGAATTTATTGCTGCGAGAAATGAGCCCCGCTGATCGAGTGGTTACAATTGAGGACACCATAGAGTTAAGCCTTAGCAATCCAAATGTAGTCAGGCTTGAAGTTTTTACGGGTACCAAGAAGCAAAGTGGATTGAGTGCTCGAGATCTCGTTAAAAATACTCTGCGCATGCGACCAGACCGAATTATTGTAGGAGAAGTAAGGGGAGGAGAGCTTTTTGATCTTCTTCAGGCCATGAACACCGGCCATGATGGCTCTATGTCGTCAATTCATGCTAACTCCCCTGGGGAGTGTATAAGTAGAATGGAAAACCTATTTCTCATGTCCGGCTTTGATGTTCCTTTTCAGGTGGTTCGAAAGCAAATTGCTCAAGGGGTAGATTTTATCCTGCAACTTGGGCGCTCTCGTGAAGGGAAGAGGGAAGTCAACAGTATTCAAGAAATCACCGGCATGGAAGGAGCCAATATTTTATCTCATCAACTTGCCGTACGGGAAGAAGGAGAACTTATCCCTACTGGAATTTCTCCTAAATGCATGGACCGCCTCAATAGGTTAGGCGCTCTTCCTCTAGACTTTTTCAACCAATGATAGAGTATATAATCCCTCAAAATCCAGATGATCGTATTCTCAAGAAGGCTTGTGAACTTTTAAACAATGGAAAAATCATTGTAGCGCCGACTGATACTAGCTGGGTGATGCTCTCCAACCCTTTTCATAAAGGTGGGGTTGAAAAGCTTTATAAAATTAAGTGTGAGGATAAGTCTCATCACTTCTCCGTGCTTTGCCTTGACTTCTCCATGGCCTCTGAGTTGGCGATGATTCCAGATTTTGCCTTCAAAAAAATTCGCGGAAAGATCCCTGGTCACTATACTTTTATTTTTGAAGCGACTAAGAAGATGACCAAGGCCCTCAAGGCTTCGAAGACAGATCGTCAAATAGGTGTGCGTTTTGTGCCATCGCTTCTTATTGAGAGGTTGCTTGAGGCTTATGAAGGTCCGCTCTTGTCGACCAATATTGATAGTAAGGACGAAGAGGTCTATTCCTTTCAATTGGAAGAAGAGTTAAGGGGAAAGGTCGAGATGATAATTGATCCCGGAGAGTATGAATTTTCAGGATATTCGACTATCTATGACTTTAGTAATGGCTCAATGGAGCTTATTCGCGCTGGTGCTGGTGATCTATTTTAAAGAGACCTCTTGTATGATTTTGTTGTTTTCAAGTACGACAATTTTCTCTTTTGATTTCTTCCATAGATAAGGAAGTTCCCTATCCTTTACTTGTTTCTTTGAGGGAATATCTCCAATGAAGGAGTTTGTTTTTGTATCAAAAATAGCAACTCTGTAAAGGTTTACGATGACAGATGTTCCGATCGTTGCTGAGAGATACTCAACAAATACGAGGTCGGAAAAGCCTTTTTTCTCAAATACCCTTTTAAGCTCAAAGTTTGCTCCAGGCTTTTGCAGGCGGATAAAAATCTCGCTAGGGTCTTTTTTGCTGAGAATATGGTCTCCATTGTCTTGAACGGTGATTTTAAAGTCACTCAGCTCAAGAGCGAGAGCATTCATAGACGTGAGGCAGAGTATAAAGGTAAGTAGTATAAATTTCATTGCTTTCATCACTTCCTTATCTTTAAGATCATAGGTTTTTAAATTCGCTTTTTACTGTCCAGCGCCAGCCATCGCTACTGGCTTCACCATGGGTGTCCACGTTGTAATAAAACTTGTGGGAGCTGGTTCTAAAGGTTTCACCATCAACCTCGACACTGATATCTAGGGCCGGAGTTCTACTATTCCATGGATTTTGCTGACCAGCTGCATTGTACTGCGATGTTGTGTTGTAATGGTAGACCTGATCAATATCGGTATTACTGCCACCCCCGCTAATATTAACTTCCTCCATTTTCGAATAGAAGAGAAAGGAGCGAATAGAGTTCCCAAAGTTCTCCTCGGGAACACTTGGCCCTAGAGTCGTGTTCCAATTTCCCTCTAGTTCTGGCGTGTTGTACATTGAAAATTGCATGGGATCGATAGCAATGTCGAGTAGGTTATACTTTCCCTCCGCATTAACTTTGGCGTTACATTCCTGGATCTCAATAATGGAGCCTCCGCTTTCTTCACAGGCTTTTATCTGATCTTCTAGAGCATTGGCGTTATTTCTTCTATTGCTCAAAACCTTAAGCACCATAGCTCCTTCGATTGGGTTGCTATCGTTTGCTTCTCCTTTGACAGTAAAGATTGCTCCTAGGAACTCTTGTTCTTCGTTAGGGAGGTTTACCATTCTTTTAAAAACACGGTCTCTATTGGCCGTAGTATTTTGTAGATCTCTCGGCATTCCTGCAAATATTTTTTCTCTGAGGTTACTTAAGCATTGAGTAAGAGATTCTTCACTAAGGATTCCCTCATTTTCCTCTGCTCCATTCCTTAGGACTTCGCAGCCTTCGGTTTCATTGTCAGCGTTGGGATCGTCTTCTCTCATGTTTATTAAGCCTGATCCATCTGCTGTGGAAGTTGAGGCTCCTGAAGCTACAGGAGCTTGTCCTCTTTCCGTTGCTTCATTCCGAGTTTGTTCACGTTCGTAGGTAGCTGCAGGAGAGCGGTTAATTCGTCGCCTCTGTTGTCGAATATTCTCTCTTATTTCCGCCGGTGCTCTCTTAGGCTTTTGGGGTAACCCTCCTTGCGTTAGTGTCAAAGGGTCAGGTTGATAAAGACTTCCCAAATTGCATTGATATCTAGAGGAAAGCATATATTCTATGTCGCCAAATGACTCACTTGCCACTGTCGCAGTTTGTACTTGAAGAAAGTTTGTCATGGCATTTTGTGGGATAAAAAACTCACCGAGGGCGCCTTTTGGGCTTCCGGGGTTTTTCCCGTTTCCATTAATGATCACTTTATAGCCTTTCATTTTATTAAGGACGTAAGGTGATACGACTCTGATAGATCCATTCTTATAGAGTTCTGGAGACGGTGCACTAATTATTCTTTGCTCACTCGAGCCTTGAGAAGTAATTGGAATCAAGTTGGAAAGGGGAGATCTTTTAACGGAGAAGCTGCACCCAGAGAGACTTTCTATATTTGAGCATGATGCTTGCAAATTGAAGGAGGTGATAATGAAAACCAATGTGGCGGCTGCATAGGATAATCTTTCCCGGGTCATCTTTGTCATAATGAATTTTTCACTTGGGCTTTTCAAATCAGCACTGCCTTATCTTATAAAGAAACTCTCTTCTTTATTTTCGGCTATTTTCGGTTATCAACTAAGTGTTTTCTCTTTAAAGGAGCCTTTTCGATAGCCCCGATAAGCTAAGTTATTGAAGTTATTAAAAGGAGGCTATGCTCAAGAAGATCAAGATATATAGAAAACTTCATCTTTTTGCCTCATAAAATGGGCTTGATCCTTCCATCTCACCAAAAGCTCGTGGGGAACATGGATGAGTCTTCTTTTTTAGATCAAGAGCTAAGCCCTCTTAAAGATTGAAAAACTGCTCCTTCTTCAAGAAAGGTCACCTTGCTGAGGTGAATGTCCCTTAACCTATCTAGACCCTAATCTAAAAACGAGGTACGTATGGGCGCCAGAAGAAAACCTAAATCAAAGAAAAACTTAAACGCTAGACTCTATAGAGAACTCTCTAAAGTAAGCCGAGCAAAAGAGACAAAGAGTTGTGATGGGTTAACTAAAGATCTTGATCAGCAATTAGAGAAGACCCTCTCGTTTGACCTCGAGATCATTTTTCAAAGAAGACTTCGAGAAGACACTTTCTGTTAATAGTCCCCAGTACTTTTTGAGTGGTTTGATAAGCCTTGAGTAATGCTCACCGATGCAGAGGTGCCTAGTCTTGTGGCGCCTGCTTCGATCATTTCTCGCAGATTGTCACTCGTTCGAATTCCACCTGAAGCTTTTACTTGCATGGTCTGGGGAATACTCTTTTTCATGAGAGCTACGGCCGAAGAAGTCGCCCCTGATTGGCTAAAGCCTGTGCTCGTTTTGACGAAATGGGCACCCGCTTTCTCAGCACATTCACATGCCTTGATAATCATATCGTCACTGAGAAGGCATGTTTCGAGAATAACTTTAACTGTTCTTCCCTGAGCAGCTTTAACCACTTGTTGAATATCATTGCTCACTTCCTCGTAGAGGCCATCTTGCAAGAGAGCATTATTGATAACCATATCAATCTCGTCTGCGCCCTCTTTTATCGCCTCCTTGGTTTCAAAGGCTTTCACGCCAGATCTGTTATACCCTAGGGGGAATCCAATGACCGTACAGACCAATACAGGGCCGTCTTTAAGTTGCTCTTTTGCCAATCTCACATAATGAGGAGGAACGCACACGGACTTAAAGTTAAAGCTAGAGGCTTCGCTGCAGATTGCTTTTATGGCCTCTCTCGTGCTTTGAGGGGCTAGGAGAGTGTGATCAATCATACTTGAGAAATTTTCCATTGGGGGCCTCTTAGGATTAGGGATACTTAACATTTTACAAAGATTTAGGGCGGGCGGCTAGTGACCTCCGGCTTCTTAAAAGTTATTCTCTCTCTAACAATAAAAATGAGAGAAAAAAGGAAGGTCTTTTTGATCAAGTATAGGTGGATCACAAAGCCAGTAACTGTCTTTATCTTTAGCCTGCTGGCCATCGGCACGAGTCTGTTTCTCTATATTCATTCCTACTTACGGGTCAATGAGGCTTTTCGGGATTTTGTCCAGAAGCGTAATATGGACCCGAGTGCTTTTTACGATACTGAAACTTGGGTCATGATCCTCATTCTCTCTCTCCTTGTGGCGATCATCGTGGCGGGAGTCATTATTATTTTTGTCTATTATCAAAAAGTCATTCAGCTTTATCGAATGCAACAAAATTTTATTAATGGCTTTACCCACGAATTAAAGACACCCATCGCAAGCCTTCAGCTTTTTATCGATACCTTTAGTAAACACGAGTTATCTCGCGAACAACAGAGTAAGTATTTAAAGTACATGAAGCGCGATACTGAAAGGCTTGCCGACAATGTTCATCAAATACTAAATCTTGCCCGTATCGAAGAAAAAAAATATGAAGCTCATTGGCAAGTTGGAGACCTGAAAGATTTTATCGAGGGCTGGATAGAGAAAACTCGATACTGGGAAGAGGAAGCTGACGTGCTCGTTTCTTGTGATGAAAAAAACGCTTCTTTCGTGGTCAAATATGATCTTAATATCCTTCCTTTAGTCTTTATGAACTTGGTCAACAATGCCTTTATTTATAATAATTCTGAACGACCACAGATTCAGATAAAAATTAAGCTTAGAGGGACCCATGTGCTCATTAGTTTAGAGGACAATGGAGTAGGGATAGCCCATGCCCAGCAAAAAAATATTTTTAAGAAATTTTATCAAATTGGAAAAAGTGGTAAGGGCTCCGGCATCGGGCTTTATCTAGTTCAAACCGTAATGAAGTTTCACAAAGGCCAAGTCAGAGTTTATAGCCAGGGGCCAGGGCACGGCAGCACCTTCATTTTACAATTTCCTCTGGTCATTGAAAAAGAAGCACAACCTCTCGGGACGTCTCATTATGCCAAGTGAAAACCGACGTATTTTAATAGTTGAAGATGAGCATCACATAGCAGAGGGCTTGAAGCTTAACTTAGAGTTGGCCGGTCATACCGTTAAATGGGCGGTTAACGGAGTTGTAGGCCTTGAGTACTGGAGGGAGTTTAAGCCGGACTTGATTGTTTTAGATATTATGATGCCTGAGCTGGATGGGCATGGTGTTCTAAAGGCCATTAGGAAAGTGGATCTGCGCCTGCCTGTTCTCATTCTCTCGGCCAAGAATGAAAGCGTTGATAAGGTTAAGGCTTTTAGAGAGGGGGTCGATGACTACCTCGGTAAGCCCTTCTCTTTGGACGAGTTTATGGTCCGAGTAGAGCGTCTTCTCGTTAAAGCTTCTTGGCTGGCTCAAGAAGAGGTGAAGCTTGCAAATAAGAGTGAGCTTGAGCCTGTGCAATTTGGCTCCAACACCGTTTATCTCTCCTTATTAAAAGCCCAAACGAAGGGAGGTGAAATAAACTTAACTGAACAAGAGGTTAAACTTCTTCATCTTTTCTTTACCCATCCCGGCCTACCACTTAAGCGCTCTCAATTACTCGAGGTCGGGTGGGGCTATGCAGAGGACACGAATACTAGAACTTTAGATAATTTTATGGTTCGCTTCAGAAAGTACTTTGAAAAAAGTCCTAAGAGTCCAAAGTATTTTTGTTCAGTTAGAGGAATTGGGTACTTATGGGACCCCACAGGCAAGGGCCGCTAGTTTATTATTATTTCTTAAAGCATCGGGCCTTTTCGCGCGATAAGAAGTTATGGATATAGTCTTCGTCGACCACAATGATAAACAGCGCCAGCTCTACCGCATCTATTTAGAAAATATTCTAGATGATTGCTACGTTCATGAGTTTTTTAATTTAGATGATGCTCTGGCTTTCTTGAAAAAAGGGGAGTTTAAATCAGAATATGGACTCGCCTTTATCCTCGCTAATTCAAACTCCAATGAGCACTCTCAAATAGAGTTCAATGAATTCTTTGAAGAAACTCATGAGCTCTTTCCCAAGTCTCCGTTTACGCTATTTGATGAGGAAGGCTTTAGTATTAATCAGAAGCTTAAAAACTTTATTCATTATCATCCCAGTAATTGTGTCATTACGCTCCCGATTGCTCCGGCAGACTTTCGGATGAAAGTTCTTGAAATCGTCTATCCTGATCGTATGAATCTCGAGGCCATGCCTGCTTTTCAAAAAATCAGGCTGTTTAATTTTTTTCGTTTTAATAAACCCCACTGTAATGTCTACATAAAACTATCCCGCCTTAAGTACATCAAGGTTTTTAATGAGGGGCTAAAGTATTCGAGAGCAGATCTTGAGCGATTAAAAGCGAAAGATGTTGATTTTCTCTACATTAGAAACGCTGATTTTCAGCGCTTTCAGGTCAGTATCTTTCGGAATAACTTTCTAGAGTTTGACTCGGTTTACGCCACGACGGATGAGTTAAAAGAAAAGTTAGAGTTTAGTCATGCTATGTTGGCCGAACTTGTTAGAAAGCTTGGCTTTAGTGAGGAGGCCATCGAACTCACTAAGAAATCAATGGCCGCCATTCACGGCATAATAGAAAAAGAGGAAGGCCTCTTTAGTTTGATTAATCATTTTAAAGGTAAAGATGACTATCTCTATGATCACTCTTATCTCAGTTGTGTCATTGCCTGTGATCTTTTAAAGCAAATGAACTGGTGGAGTGAGAAGCGCTTTGACATCGTGGCCTTTGCGGCCCTCTTTCACGATGTGACCCTAAAAAACCCCGAGTTGGCCAAAATTAGTTCTAAAGACGACACAGCTCTGGAAAAATTTAGTGAATCAGACGTAAAGGCATATCTTCGCCACCCTCTAGAAGGTTTTGACCTCGTCTCACGATATCCTTTCATGCCCAATGAAGTGGCCACTGTTATTTGCCAGCATCATGAAAACCCTGAAGGGACAGGATTTCCCGCAAGCCTTAGGCCTCAAAATATTGATCGCTTGAGTGCGGTCTTCATTGTGGCCCATGAGTTGGTTAACGCTCTAGAAAAGGATCACTACGAGAGTGACTGTCTGAATGATATTTTAATTAAAATCTCTTCTCGCTTTAACGTCGGGCCTTTTAAAGAGGTCATGCGCGCCCTCGAATTCCTTAAGCCTAAGAAAGCGGCCTAAGTTCCTAAAATGATGAAGAATTAACGCCTGTGTCCTTTGCAATGTGTCCAAAGTCTCACTAAGATGTGGCTCAAATTTTTAAGGAGCCATTATGGGAATTCTAAGCGGAAAGAAAGTACTTATCTTAGGGATAGCCAACGAGAGATCAATTGCCTGGGGCATCGCCCGAGCGATGAAAGAGCAAGGTGCAAGTCTGGCGCTAAGCTACCTCAATGATAAGCTAAAAGAGAGGGTCGAGCCTCTGGCCCAAGAAATCGGCGCTGACTTTATTTTTGAATTAGATGTTACCGTAGATGATCACTACAGTGCTTTGAAAAGTCTTGTAGAGGAGAAATGGGGAAAGTTTGATGTTCTTGTTCATTCTTTGGCTTTCGCTGATAAGAATGACCTCAAGGCAAACTTTACCGATACGTCTCGTGCTGGTTTTAAAATGGCCTGCGATATTTCTGCTTTTTCTCTAATCGGTCTTTGTAATACATTAAGAAGCCAGATGAATGAGGGCGGCAGTGTGATCAGCATGACTTATCACGGTTCTCAACAGGTTGTTCCTGGATACAACGTCATGGGCGTTGCCAAAGCTGCTCTTGAAGCAAGCTCACGCTATTTAGCCGATGATCTCGGTAAAGAGGGGATCCGAGTCAATGCAATTTCTGCAGGTCCCATTCGAACTCTCGCTGCCAGTGGTGTTCCTGGGATGAGGAAGATGTTTGAGACTGTAGAAGAGAAGGCGCCTTTAAGAAGAAACGTAACCACGGAAGACGTCGGCGGCACAGCAACCTACCTGGCCAGTCATCTCTCTAGTGGAGTTACTGGGCAGATTATTTATGTCGACAGTGGCATCTCCACTATTGCTTGCGTCTAGATTGTTAATTTTTACAGATCAGAAAATATTTGGGGCCTCAACAGGCCCCTTTTTTTTGTAAAAATGCCGAATGAAGCTAATCGAGCTCGATGACTAAGAAGCGAAGGTCTAAAGCCTTCGCATCAGCTGAAGTTTTCTCTAATGGTGATGGGGGTCGCTTTGTTGTTCATCATCAAAGTCTTTCATTGCAATGATGAGGGATATGGGAAGAAGGGCCCATGTTCCGATTAAGCAGAGGGCGACGAAGAATTCAAAACTCATAAGCGTTACCTTTTAAATAAAGACCTAAAGACTCTATTATAAGGCCAAAACGTAAAATGAACATCACTTTTTATCAGACGAGCGGTAGTCTCTAATATTAACGGGGATGAGCAGCCACGCGGCCCTATGGCAAAAGAGCGCCAAAATAAAGGCCCCTACCAGATCTAAGGTGTAATGGTAGCGTAAAGCTAGGGTTGCATTAATTATCAGCAAGCAAGCGCCGCAAAAGAGGTAGCGGCTAGGATGGTTGATGCGAAAAACCCAAATGGTAACAAGGAAAGTCATTCCCGTATGACCAGAGGGAAAACAGTCAATAAAAGTTGTTTGTCCTCTGTAGACCATGCTCCATAGCTCTTTTCCAAAGCTGGTAAGAGGAAGGGGTGAGGTGTAGAGATCTTCAAGCCAATATTGAGGGCCTGTAACGGGCACTAATAAGAAGAGTAGGTAATTGATGGCAAAAAAGAGAGAGACACTGAAAAAGAGTCGGCCCATGCTGTAGCGTTCCCGCGAGGGCAGATAGGTATAATAGACAGCTGCTGCTGCGATAGGGAAGAGATAAAAGAGCATATAGCTCATCATCATAAAGTCATAAATCAGGCGCCCAAGAAGACCACTATTGCCAAGAACACTTTCATAATAGAAAGAAACAGGTTTTGAAAAAAGGGCCATATCAAAAGCATGAAAGAGAGCATCCTTGCGAGGAAGGCCTCCGACGCTACGGTCGAACTCACCCATGAGGTAGTAGTTCAAAATAATACTGAAACCAATAGGTATGATGATACTGATCGTCTTTATTAAGTCATTCGATCTTATGATGGCCGGCCTAAAGAAGAGAATGACAAGGCTAAGAACAACGGGAAAAAGGGCGAGGCCGTCGGGCTCGTTAAAAAAAGCAAAAGAGATAAAAAAGAAGAAGAGGTTAATGAACGATTGAAAGATTAATAGTCGTCCAAGTCCAAAGTCCTGTTTGTAGTTTTCCCAAGATTTTTGAATTCGATACTCAAACATTTTCTTCTCTTTTCTTTGAATGCCTTGAGTTTTCTAAAGAAAACAAAAGCTTAGTGAATATATTATAGACTCTAGGCTTAGAGCTTTAAAGAAGGTTTTTCACAGGCTACTGATTTATAAGGATTTTATCTCAAAAAGGAAAAACAGTGAATCGCTCTTTTATCGTCATTATCGCTTTTATTACCGGTCTCTACGCTCAGGCTCAATATTCGCCTTACCCCATTGATGATGGCTTTCTTTTTGGTGATAAAGAGTTCTCTTCTCGTATGACCTTTCCCTTTGAGACAGGGTCCTATCGTTTGCGTGGAGTTGATAATAATGTTGTTTTTATAACGGTTGATGACGGACCAACTTCTAGAGTAACGAATGCTGTTTTAGATGTTCTTGAAGAATTTGACGTGCCCGCTACTTTTTTTGTCATAGGTGAGAAAGCCGCAAGGAGACCTCAGGACCTAAGAAGAATGGTCCGTGCGGGACACTCGGTGGCCAATCATACATGGAAGCATCGTTTTGACTTTGCCACTGCTGATATTTTCATTGACTCTCTCATGCAGTCTCACCAAACTTTAATTCCTTATATCCAGAATGACCTATGGCTTTTTCGCTCACCCGGAGGGATCTGGAATAGTTGGCGTACAAATCTAGGAAATAGCGATAGGACTCTTCGAAAATATGTTGGTCCGATATTTTGGAATGTTGGTGGAGGTAATCCTAATCGTAGTGACGATGCTGACTGGAAATGTTGGTCAAAAGGGGTGAATATTCGCACTTGTAGCAACTCCTACATTAAACAAATCTATCGCAATTACGAAAAAGGGCAGGCTTCTCTTGTGCTTATGCATGACCTAAAACTGAGTTCTGCTGATCTTTTGCGAGAAGTTTTAACGGCCCTTGGCCGTGATAGAGTGAATTGGCAATTTAAGCTTCTTCGTGAAATCCCCTCGATCAAAGAGTACGCAAGAAAGTAAGTTCTAAAGGACTGGTTTTAAAAGGTTTCTTAGAAGTTCTTGCCAACAGCTAACCTTGACACCCACAATTATGAACCCATCTTCTGGCATGTATTTAAGAAGAGAACTATTTCATCACTTTCTCTCAAAGCCTCATCATGGCTCAGGCGTCCTGGTCAGCGTGATCTATCTAAGCCTTTGTTTGGTTCTAAGTTTTTGGCATTGGGATCATGAAGGGCTCTCTAATATTTTGGTCGCCAAAGGACATCTGGCCATTACCGCAGGAGAGTATTATCGGCTCTTTACCACCACCTATGTTCACGGCAGCTTTGCCCACCTTTTGGCAAACAGCACAAGTCTGGCTTTTCTACTCTACTTTGTTAGCCAGTATTACGGAGCAAGTGTTGCTCTAGGCCATACTTTTCTTGCCGGTGCTTTGATTAACTTTTTGACTCTCAAGACCATGAACCCTGAGATTGGTCTCGTTGGGGCCTCTGGCGTCGTCTATTTTTTATGGGGGTTTTGGCTGACGCTCTATCTCTTTATTGATCGCACCGTCACTGTTTCCAGACGTTTCATGAAAATTACGGCCATTACTATTCTTATGTTGGTTCCCAGCACTCTGGAGCCTGGAGTGAGTTATATGGCCCACTTTCTTGGTCTCGTCTGTGGCATCCTCTGGGCCGCTGGCTACTTTGTTTTATATCGCAAAAAGCTACAGGCTCAGGATCGCTTCTTGATTCCAACTGGTCATAAAGATGGCTTTAGTTCTGCACCTTTTCGAGCGGATTACGAGCCATGGCCTTTTTATCGACCTAGGGTGTCTGGCTACAAAGAGAGTTTCTTAAAGTGAAGGGTTCGCTCATATTTGACCTTTTTGCTGCTTAAAGGCTTTAAATAGACTTTAGACGGCCCAAAAGGAGGCTTTAGAGTGAGACAATTCAAGGCCCAATAGCGCAAAATTATGATAGGTTGAAGCTTGTACAGGAGAAAATAAAAATGGAAAAAGCATATTTTGCAGCAGGTTGTTTCTGGGGCGTCGAGCATGCCTTTAAGCAAATCGATGGGGTCTCAAAAACAAGAGTTGGTTATCAGGGTGGAGAAGTCGCTTCTCCTACTTATGAGCAAGTGTGCGGCAAGCAAACCGGACACGCCGAAAGTGTGGAAGTTGAATTCGATCCTGAGACTATTTCCTTAAAGAGGTTATGCGACGCTTTTTTCTTCATGCATGATCCAACTCAATTGAATGCTCAGGGCCCTGATGTTGGCCCCCAATATCGATCTGCCTTATTTCCCGTGGATGAAAAGCAGGCTCACTTTTTTCGCGACTACATTACAAATTCTCTCGATCGTTCAAAATATAGTGAGCCAGTCGTAACAAGTGTAGAAGAGGGCTGCCCTTTTTTTACAGCAGAAGAAATGCATCAAGATTATCTCAAAAATAACCCAAGTGGTTACTGTCATATAGGCTTTGATATTTTTTCTAAATTAAAAATGGGGCAATACTAATGGAAAGAACAGCTGTGGTTTCTCAGTCCATTGACCAATTTCCTATAGCCGCCCAGTGGGGAGAGAGACTTCTTGGGGTCAAGGCCGTCTTTTTCGATATGGATGGAACTCTTTTTAATACCGAGCCCATGCATGCTCGCGCCTTATGGTCATTGATTGAGGATAAAGGGATGAGTGCGCTGTCCTGGGAGAAAGGGATTATTGAAAGACCTGAGGACTTTGAAGTTTTCAGAGGTATGTCAGATGATCTTGTTTTCTCCTACCTTTCTTCTTCACTAGGAAGTGATAGCGGCGATTTAATCGACAAGAAAAATAAGTGGTTTGAGGCCAATGGCGATGCTCTTCATGACTATTTTCCACAAGAACTAAAAGACTTTCTTCTGGAATTAAAGTCCAGAGGTTTAAAGCTCGCCCTTGTTAGTGCCAGCCAACGAGAAGTGATTGATCTATTTTTAAAAGTTTTAGGCTTAACAGATCTTTTTGACGTGACAATCGGTGCAAGTGACGTCAAACAGGCTAAGCCCAGCCCAGAGCCTTACGAAAGAGCAATGCAGGCTTGTGGGGTTATGCCTTCTGAGGTGATTATCTTCGAAGATTCGATACCGGGATTGACCAGTGCCTTGGCCAGCGGCGCTCGGGCTTACAAGGCTGCTTGGTTTTAGAGGCCCGCTCAGGGAGGCCCGCTCAGGGAGCCCTTACTTCTCGTAAGCGGCTTTAATCTCTGTAAACTCTTTTGGTATCAATGTTTGAATTCGATTACAGTTTTTACAGGCTTCGTGCTTGTGGCGTAGGCCTTGGCGGAGTTGCTTTCTAAAGATGACAAACTTTTCACTCTTCCATATCGATAGAAGATCTTCTTTAAAAATATTTCCCATACTATGTTTTTGAAAAAAATCCTCAAAACAAGGAAGGACTTCGCCTTTTAAAGTGATGGAAATCAGCATAGAAGGTATGAAGCAGGGAAGCAGATGTTGAGGGTTTTCTCCTATATCTGGCATCGCTCCACCGCGATTGGTGAGGGTCATTTCATCGAAACCTCTATATTGGACATGCTCCAGCTCTTGTGGACTCAAGAGCTTGATCGTCTCGTCAAAGATAATCGTCTCTGTCTCTTCCTGCTTTGTCACAATGAAGCGGTCAAGACCTACCTGTAAGAGGTCTTGAAATAGCTTCTTTGTTAGGCGGGTTCCATTGGTATAGAGGTAGACTGTAGACTCAGGTAGAGCGAATTTAGTTCTCTTTATGATCTCAACTAAGTGAGGGTGCAGAGTGGGCTCACCGTAGAACTCGTGGCTTATGCGGCCTTGAAAGCCTATCGCCACAAGTTGCGCGACAATCTTGTCGTAACTATCTAAGGACATGACTCCTTTTTCAATTCGCTCAAACTCTCGATTAGGGCAATAGCTGCATGAAAGATTGCATGCAGAATTGATCTCAATTTCAACGATTTTAAAAAGGGGGTCGTCTACTTGGCTCATTTGGCTATTATAGCATCATTTAGAATGAGCTGTTTTTCAAGGACTTGCAGGATATTTTTTTTAAAGTGCCTGCCCCGCTCGGAAATAACTTGGTGATTTTTCTGTGGATAGAACCAGCCCTCAGGGAAGCGCTTGTCTTCTAAGGGCAGCTGGAATTTCTCTCTCATCACATCACTGATGAAATGCTCCATTTGTTTCTCGTTTTGAGATTTTTCATGAAACTTAGCGATAGGGCTTACCTTCTTTTCTACTGCGATGAGGTAGCGATCAATGATTTTTTCATTTTGCCACATTTGTTCTTTGCTGGTGCTTATAGCGGATACTCCTAAGGAGAGGAGCTGAGCTTGATCTTGAAGAAAGAGTCCACTTACACTGCGGTGGAGCTGGTTCTTTAAGAATTTTTGGTGAAGCTCTCCCTCTTTTTTTAAGAAGTGGCCCATGCCGATAGGAACGTAGCCTTGCTGCTCAAAAAGCTTTGCCCCTTTGGCATAGAGCTCATACTTTCTTTGTTGACTTGGATGAACAAAGTCTCCGTATGCTTTTTGAACCGAATCTAGCCATGGAACCTGTGCCATAGGATAATAGTTGATCCAGTCGGGACTAAGACGCTCTAGCCCTTCACTCCACCCTTTCAATGGATCATTTTCTTGCAGAGGCATTCCCCACAGGAGATCGATGCCAAATGTTGCTTGCTGCTTGATGATTTTTGCGCATTTTTCTAATTGATCAAGACTTTGTCGACGATTAACATTGGCGACTACTTTTTCATCGAAGTCCTGCACGCCGAAAGAGAATCGGCTAAAACCAAGATCAAAAAAGACCTTAGCTTGGGTCTCTGTAAAGCTTCTAGGGTCTATTTCACAGAGGGAATCCTCCGGGCGTGGAAACTCTTCTTTAATGAAGTGACTCAATCTCTCCAATGCCACCGAAGCGAGGGCGTTGGGAGAGCCTCCACCGAAAATTAGGGTGAAGGGGGCTTTCGGTTTTTCAAAAGGCAGCTCTCTATATTCCGCTATCAAGGCGTCAACGTATCTTAGGTGTTCTTCTTCATTTTTGGTAACTTTGATATTGCAGCCACAAAAGGTACAAAGTTCCCGACAAAAGGGAAGGTGAAGGTAGAGACTCCATGGGGCGCCCGGATCGAAATTGACCTGAGCCTGGTTGGTATTCTCCCACTGAGAGACCGGAGGATAATAGGTGTATCTCTTTCCAGGTGAGTGATATTGAATAAGCTCTTTGACGAGTTCTAACATTAGGCGACTCTAGTAGCGAAAATTTTTATGAATAAATTCCACGGTCTTAAAGACATTTTGTTCAGGTGTTTTTTGCAAAACGCCGTGGCCCAAGCCACAAATCCAGCGCTCCAAGGGAAGGTCTTGTTGTTGGATTTCACTCCACCAAGTGGATAGCTTCGCCTCAAGTTTTTCCCATGGGAGATGCAAGAGGGCAGGATCAAAGTTCCCTTGAATCATATAGTCATCACTAAATTTTTTTAAGCAAGTTCCTAGATCCATGCGCCAGTCAATTCCGAGGACATCGATATTTTTATCCTCGATTGCTTCCAAATAATGAATATGAGTAGATTTTGAGTAGTAGATAATTTTTGTTTCTGGGTGAAGGGCCTTGAAGGCCTTTGTGATTTTTTTTATCTGAGGCAGTATATCTTTTGTGTACTCATTAAAAGCACACTCACCAGCGGCGGTATCGAAAAGGCAAATAGCTTGAGCCCCCCCGAGGACCTGCTGATTCATCTCCTCCAGTAAATTATCATAGAGTTTGTCGCAGAAAGCTTCCCAGCGGCCATCATAAAGACCAAGCTTGGGGTCGATAAGATTACCAGAGTGGCCTCCCTCAACTGCATAGGTATAGAGCGTCCAAGGAGCTCCAACAAATCCTAAAAGCGAAACCTCTTTTGGTAGACTCTCTTTTAATAGGGCACAGGCTTCTCTTTGAAAACTGTAGAACTGTGCAGGTTGAGCGGTAAACTCTAGGGTTTCTACATCTTTTAGGGTTTTAAGATGCTTTTCGAGTTTTGGTCCAGGAGCGTAGGTTAGACCAAGGCCCATTTGCTCTAGGGGAAAGAGAAGATCAGAAAAAAGAATAGCCGCATCAAAATGGAACTCTTCAATAGGTCCCATGGTAACATCTCGAGCTAGGGTGGGCGTCTTGCACATTTGCATGAAGTGAGATGTCTTCTTTATTTGTTGATAGTGATCATGGTAGCGACCTGCTTGGCGCATAAACCACACAGGAACACCTGTCTTTCCATCTTCATATTTTTTGCGATCGTTGAATAGTCCCATTTATTATCCTTTTGCCTCGTCTTACTCTTTGACAAGTAGCTTATAGCCAATGCCTCTTATTGATTGAATCGTTATTGATTGTTTTGAGTCTGTCTCACACCATTTTCTTAAGCGAACAATATAGTTATCAACCGTTCGATTGGAGGGGTACTTATCTTCTCCCCACACAGCATCAATAATTTGTTCGCGCTCAAAGACTTGATCGCGACCATTGTAGAGAAGGCTTAAAATGGCAGCTTCCTTTTGGCCCAGGTTGAGGATTTCACCGGAGGCATCTTGAACTTGAAAGCGTGAAAACCAAATTTTTAAAGGGCCGTGGGTAAAGCAATCTTCCTTTTGGAGAAAATCCTTGTGAAGCTGAAAGGCGCGCTTTAGGCGAATTGTAAGCTCTTTTAGTGCAAATGGCTTAGTGATATAATCTTCTGCACCTACTTCGAGTGCCTCCAGTTTAGTGTCAGGGTCATTTTGCGCGGACAGAAAGAAAAGCAGGAAATCTTTGCTTTGGCTTCTCAATTCTTTAGCTAAGTCCAGCCCTGATCCATCAGGTAAGCCGATATCCATAAGAACGACTTGTGGCGTATTTTTGGCGAAAGCCTCTCTTGCCTCGCTAACCGAGCCGGCCAAAAAACTTTGATAGCCGATGGTCTCCAAGTATTCTTTTAGGGTTATTCCCAAGTTGGCTTCATCTTCCACCACTAAGATTTTATTTTGATTGACCGGCAAACTCATGTGCGAGCCTTGGGAAAGAAGAGTGTAAAGCACAGTGAGCTTTCTGGACTTAAACTGATCTCTAGCTTGCCTTCCATTTTTTTCATGAGTCGGTGAATAAGGTAGAGGCCAATACCTGAGCCCTTATGAGAATTATGACGATAGAATATATTTGTAAGCTTCTTTAGTTCTCCTGAGAAGCTTCCTTGGTCTTGGTAGGTGAGCCTCACTAGAGAAGAGTCCTTTGGGCTCGACACGGCCATCTTTATTGGAGTGTCCTTCGCGTGGACATTCGTGTTTTCAAAAAGGTTTCTTAAAATGAGCTCTAAGGCAAAAGGATCGGCCATAATGCGAGCTTCTTGAGAGTCTTCTAGATTTACTTCCTGGAGAGAAGCCCAACGAGATATTGCTTGGGTTATCTGCCCAGTTAGTTCCACTTCTTTTAAAATAAGATCCCCGCCTCCTTCCAGCCTTGAGAGCTGAAGGATTTTATCCATCTGGGTTTCCATCTTATTGGTATCTTCAATGAGGCGACTCGAAAAATTTGTCAGCATCTTATTCTGGGAGTCTTCGATATTTTCATGAAGGACTTCCGCTTGTAAGCGAATGGATGCTAGTGGCGTTTTAAGCTCATGAGTCATGCTCGCAAAAAACGCTTGAAGACCTTTGGTCTTTCTTTGGTCTTTAATATAGAGCATGACAAAGGAGATACTTAGAAGAATTAATACGGTAAAAAAGGTAGCTCCTTCCCACTTTACCATCTTGGCAACACTGGGACCATTAATAGAGCCGCCAAGGGCGTCAACTTGTTCACCATATTTCACAATAAGATGAAGCCACCATAGACCCAAGGATAGAATAAAGCCAAAGTAAATAGCACTAAAGAGTAGAAAGACTCTTTGGGTTTTTTTCAAGAGTAGAGCCTCTCTTTCAGCTCTTCTTGAGTGGCTTTATCGTGGGCCAATGAAATAAAGCTTATCTCATAAGCGTTTGGTGCCAGGTAGATTCCTTTATCGAGAAGGACACTAAAGAGTTCATAGAATCTTTCAGTCAAATGAGCGGGCATATTGGAAGCATTCTTTGGGGCTTCTCCGGGATGAATCCAAAAAAGTGAACCTTCGTTGACAATGCTTAGGTCCTTGAAACGTCCATTTTCAAAGGTAGCAAACCAATCTGTAAACAATTGAATAATATTTTTTGCATTTGAATTAAGGGCCACATAAGCCTCAGGAGTGAGCTGTTTAAGCGTTTCAAGTCCCCCGACCATAGCAAGAGGATTGGCGCTTAACGTACCAGCTTGATAAACATTTCCTATGGGTGAGAGGTGCTCCATGATTTCTTTCTTTGCTGCCACTGCTCCAACAGGCAGCCCGCCCCCTATAATTTTACCGTAACAAACGACGTCAGGAGTTATTCCGGTTCTCTCTGTCATGCCTCCAAAGCCCAATCGAAAGCCGGAGATCACTTCATCAAATAAAAGATAGGCTCCAAACTCAGTCGCAAGCGCCCTAAGCCCTTGAAGAAACTCTAGTGTTTGGGGCAGAATACCGTTGTTTGCAGGAAGAGGCTCAATCGCAATGAGTGCAATATCTTTGGGGTAGCGCTCAAATACCTCCCTCACGGCCGCAAGGTCACCAAGTTCAAGAATAAGAGTATCGTCAGTGACATTTTTCGGCACACCATCGCTTGTGGCTTCACTCGTACCAGCAAGACCTGAGCCGGCCTTGATTAATAAAGAGTCCAAATGACCATGGTAGCAGCCGTTGAACTTAATAATCTTATTTCTTCCACTGGCCCCTCGGGCCAAGCGAACAGCAGTCATGACTGCTTCTGTTCCTGAATTCACAAACCGAATTTGATCGATATGGGGAAGACGCTCCACGAGATAACTTGCCAGCGCAAGAGAGTAGGGCTCACATGCGCCATAAGACCAGCCGCGGCTAATTTGTTCCTTAAGAGCATTTTCAACGGTTTCGTTTGCATGTCCTAGAACCAGTGGTCCAAAGCTCATGCAGAAGTCGATATAGTCTTTACCGTCTGTGTCCCAGATTTTAGCACCTTTGGCCTTCTCAAAAAACCGAGGAGTTGTATGCAGGCCTTTGAATGATCTGACTGGGGAGTGAACTCCTCCGGGAACCAATGCTTTAGATTGTTCAAAGAAGGCTTGTTGTGTTTTGCTGGTTTGCTGATTCATATAATCTCCTCGCTCCATTTTATAAATTCTTTCATGCCGCTGATCGGGCGTACGGTAATATTGTTTTCTTGAAACTTAGTATAAGTCTTTCCTAGGCCGCACAAGTGATGGGCGGTCTGAGATAAATTATAGGTTTTGTTATAAAAGAGGTATTGGTTGAAACTACTCCAGAAGAAGATCTTCACTTTTTCGATTTGTTGTTTAAATTCCTTGTTCGTTTCTTTTTCTTTTCCTTTTCCTTTATCTTTATCAAGATCGAGAGATTCTTCACGGGGCTGCGTCGTGTAAACGCCAATGGCACTACCGAGAATATTTTCAGATGTGTCATTCGTGACGACACTCCATTGAGGTTTTCCTGTCATCAGGGTGAGGAGATCGGATTCTCTCAAAGACTTAACCTCGCCTTCTCCTAAAGCGTCGGCGCAACCGTGACACCAGTAGCCAGCTTTAGCCATTTTTTTCCATGTTCTAGTACCACTGGCCCACACTTTAGCCTGAGGATTACTTTGGGCCAATTCATGGCCAAATTCGAATGCCCTTCCACTCGCATACAGAATATCAGTGAGGCCTGCGGTAAGTTTTAGTGGCGCGCCAATAGGTTTCTTTACGAGAAGTTGATCATAGCAATACCCATTCGCTTGCTTAGCCGAAGCCGGGCTGATGCCGATAAATATCTCTTTTTTTTGTAAAGGTGTACTAAACTCGGGCAGAGCAGGGAGGCCTTCCATTGTGATTAATTCGTTTTTTTCGACGTGCTTGTCATCGGCAACCCCCAAGACATTGAGGCGGGTTTGATTGGCGACATTTCTTGCTGTGATACCAACGGCGAGATGGCAGCCACCCCCGAAACTTGCAAAAACTTCTCTTTCTTTTCTTACCTCTTTTTTGGTCTCAGCACACTCCAAGCGCGCGAGCTTTTTCAAAAGCTCTTGATTGTTCTCTAGGCATTCTACGCCGAGTGCCCCTTGGGAGGCTGCAGCCGGAAATTGCGAGGTTGGTAAAATCATGAAGTCCAAGGATGTTAAAAGATTCGTCAAGATGGTCCGCGGATCACCGTGGCGCTGGTAAGCTGGGTTGTCCTGATTGCTCAGTCCTGTGGCAAGTCGCTCGATCCCCGGCAGCGCTAGAACGATGGCATCATAGTCAGGTCCAGCACATTTTTGTAAACGAGTATTTACATTTCCTCGTAAGGAAATAGTTTCTACCTTAAGGTTTTCACCGAAAGGTAAGTAGTGCTTAAGGTGGGCGGTGATATTGGTCATCCTACGAGGAGACGAAGTACCTACTACGAGTTTATTGAGCTCATTATTTTTCAGTTGTTGGATAACAGTCTTTTTTATGAAGAGAATATCGTGAGGGTATTTTCTTTTTGTGACGGCCGCAAGCTTTATCCCATCGGGTCTCTCGGAGCCTAAATCCTTATAAGAGTGAACCACTAAATCAACTTGTTTATTGAGCAGGGCCGTATCGAGTTCTTTGGTAAAGAAGTCTTTTCCGTCCAATTGCCACAAGGGCTTTGATGTATCCTCATCCCCTTGAGTTTGAATAATTTCTAGCTCGAATCGTCCCAGTCCCATCTCTTCCATTTGCGTTTTCAACTGGAGACATTGGGTAAGCGCCAGTAAAGACCCACGAGTTCCGATTTTATAGGTTTGAGTATTTTCCATGGTCTGCTTCAGTAGCGATAAAATTGTGATCAAGCAGCCCGTGCTTTGACCTCAACTCATCATAGGTTTCAAGAAGTACGACTATACCTTTTTCACTGGAGCTTTTCCAATGAAGAAGCATCCTATTCACGCTGCGTCTAAGGAGAATTTTAAATGAAAGAAATGAGGGCATTAAGCGAATTGTAGTTCTTCCCAGCCGAAGGGAAGATTAATCGTAAAATTTTTGTCACGTTCTAGAGCGGCTTCATTAATGGCTTGATGAGCCTGCTGAATTTTACTTTCGCGTTTGACGTCAAAGCCTTCTGCTTTTTTGAAGATATCCTCTAGTAGCATGATGCCTGCGCACTCCTCTTGCCAATGAAGAAAAGGACTTGGTTCGGCAAGATCGACTAAGCGTGTTTTCGTTGCATGAGTCTGCGTCCATTTTTGTAAAAACGTTGGAGAGAGCAAGGGCTTACTTGTCCCCACTGTATTGACCACAAAAGGCAGAGCGTGAAGGCTTTCGCGCTTACTCCAACAAACGGTCTTTATGTCGTGGTTTTGGGCAAGCTCGGCAACTCTCTCTTCGTTTCTAGCGCAGAGAGTGATCCGGTACTTTCTGGAGCAGATCTTAATAATATCTTCAGCAAGTCTTCCGGAACCTAATAAAACTATTTCCTTTTGAGCTGACTCCCCAGCAAGTTTTCTGACAATACCAGCGTAGGTCATGAGCCCGAGCTCGAGAAGATAGGCGCTTCTAATATTTTTTGCGTCTTTAAAAAGCTTTTCTAGTAGTTTTTGAACGTGAGAGTTGGGCTGCTGGCCCTGGCAAAACTTCTGATAGGCTTCTTTGAATTGATGAACAATCTCATTTTCGCCAATAATTCGACTCTTTAAGCCACAAATCGTTTCGAGCAGGAAGCGGTAAGCTTCGAGGCCTTGGATAATTTGGGCCTCTTCTGATACCTGCTGATTAGGCATGACTTGACGAGGCCCTTGATTGAAACCAATCAGTAGGGTTCGTTGGCATGTCTTAAGCACAAACACGTTGCCGAGGGCACAGGCCACCGGATTTAGAGGTGCACATGCAGGAAGATGAATCAGTTTTAGACCACTTAACATACTTGTATATTATCAAGATCGATTTACCTGTGTGTCACAGTTTTGTAGACTAGGTTGGGCAATTGGGGGACTTTCCTAAGAGACGGGCAAAAAGTGCTAGGCAAAAGGGCCGTCTTTGCTTCTTGTAGAGGGCTATAGACGTTTTCAAGATCAACTTTTCCTGTTATCTTAATCACATAGTACCTCAGGGAACATCATGGAAAAAAATATGGGCTCCAGCGGCCTCAATGAAATTTCTATCAAAACTGCTCCATTAAGTGGGCAAAATCAGCCGCGTCGCTTCTGGTGGCACAGGTTAACGCCTTTTATCCCAAACTTTCTAAAAGTGCTTTTCTTGCGCTTTGACAAAAGAGTTGATGGGGCGGCTTCTTTTTTTGTGAAGCACTGGGGAAAAAGTCGCTTCATGGTTTCGATGAGTAAAAAAGCGCAGTACCTTGGAATAGAAAATTTATTCTTAAAAGGGCCAAAGGCTTTTATTTACTTCTTTCTATTCTATCTCGTGAGAGACACCATTCTTTATATTCTGCTGCCTATTTTCTTCGCGCAAATGACATCGACTTAAATTCGGGTAAAGCCTTTATGATGAATTCGTTCTTCTTTTATGCAGGCTCTGCCGTAGGATGCACACTTCTGGTGGCCGGGATCCAACTGGTTTGCAATAATCTCTTAGAGTTTGCCGAGGTGCCTATTTTTAAGATCATGCAGCCTCTCAGAGAAAAGGATAATAAAACCTTTTTTAAAGGTTTGCTGGTCTCTGGCTTAAATGGGTCAACTCTTACTACAATTAGCACGTTAATTAGTCTTGTTAATGCGGGTCTAATCAAGGTAAGGGCAGGCTTGCTTTTTATGGCCGGGGCTCATCTTGGTCCTTTAGTTCTCCTCTTCATTTTCTCTTTTCTTAACATCAGATCGGCCCTTTTCTTTCTCTCCTTCGGTCTCGTCGCTCAGTTAATGATTCGCTCGCGCTTTGGCATTTGGTTTCAAAACACTTACGGCCTTTTTTTAGGATTTGGCTTAGTAAGTCTCGGGCGCCACTTCCTTATGGATGGACTAACTTTCTTTTCAGGTATTGATCAGCAGTTTTTGGGCTCTCTTATGGACGGGCCCTACTTTCTAAGCCTTGTAACAGGCCTCCTCATTGGGGCTCTTCTCAGTTATGTTTTCCGCTCTTCTTTGGTGGCAATTCTCTTGCTGATGCTGATTCGCGATAGCGCTTTCTATAGCTTGGGTCTGCTGCTACCCGCTGTCATCGGCGTGCATGCCCTTGGCTTTTTTCCAGTCTACCAGCTCTCAAAAAGGGGTAATGTCTACTCTCGAAGGGTGGCGATGGGACAAGTGATGATCTCGTTGATTGGTCTCGTCTGTGGGGCGATCATTTTATCTCTAGTTCCATGGGCCGAGCAGAAAGGCTCTAGTAATGTGATCTTTACTTTCTTTGTGATACTGAGAGTTTCTAGTGTGGTGGTTTTTCTTATTTTCTTAAAGCCCATAAGAAGCTTGATAAAAAAACGATGGCCCTCTCGGGAGCACCCAAAACCCAATGAGCTGGAACAGCTTGGACGCTCTAGTGATATGGTGCCGGCGATGAGCCTTATTCAAGGGGCTTTTCATCTTAGTAAGTTCAAGAATATTGTCGATCGGCTCTTTAGTCTAACTCAGCAGTATCTTACTCAGGGATCTTCCTCTTCCGGACGAACCTTGGCGAAAATTAAGGACTACGAAAGAATCACAGATAACATGCATCGAGAGATTCACAGCTTTCTTTCTAGTTTAATTGAGAACTCTCTCACTCATAATCAAGCCCAAACTGTTCAAGGCTATATAAAGATAGCCGATGGTCTCGAGAATATTGCGGACTATCTGGATAAGCTCGCTAGCTACAACACGCGCTATATTCAAAGTGGCTCCGATTCTAGTTGGAGGGAAGAGTTTATGGTCTTCTTTTTAGAAGTGAAAAGCTTCTACCAGCTGATCTCTCACAATCTCCCTCTGAGACCTGACAGTGATCAAAAGAGCGTGCATCTCATGGCGCAGAGACTTAAAATTGCTGCCGAGTCTCTAAGAGAGGAGCATCTAAAGCGTCTAGGGGGCACCGATGGCGAGGCCCTGAGTCTTATGACCTATTCGGATATGGTTGTCAGTGTGCGTAAAATTCGAGGGCACGCGCTGAAACTTCACAGCTCTCTTCTCTAAATAGCCTCTTTAGTCGGTCTCACGGCCCTTTTCAAGCTGTGATCACTCGGGCTAATCTAGCCTTCAAATTATCTAAAACTCTAGAGCTTAGGACAGATCATGGAACTCATGTTTGGCGCAGAAAATATTCTTAACCGTCACCGCGGTTTAACTTTTGACGATGTGCTTTTAACACCTCGCCACTCTGAGGTTTCCTCTCGCAAAGACACAAGCCTCAGAAGTCCTATCACGAAGAACTTCACTCTCGAGCTCCCTATCATTACGGCCAATATGGATACGATCACCGAAGTTGAGATGGCCTGCGCTATGGCGGAGCTTGGAGGCCTCGGCTCCCTGCACCGTTTTGTGAGTCCAGAAGAACAGGTCATGATGGTCAAAAAAATCAGGCAACATCACTACTTAAAAGGTCTCAAGAGTCCAATTGCCGCCAGTATCGGGGTAAAGGAAGAAGGGAAGAAGAGAGGAGACGCCTTGGTTGAAGCAGGCGTTAATATTATCACTCTGGATATCGCTCATGGAGATTCGATCATGATGCTTGATGTTCTCGACTATATGAAAAAGAACCATCCTCATGTGGATGTCATCGCCGGCAACGTCGCTACTGCTGAAGCAACGACACGTCTGATTAATGCTGGTGCAGATGCTATCAAGTGTGGAATTGGTCCGGGCTCTATGTGCACGACTCGTATTATCACGGGTCATGGCGTGCCACAATTGACGGCCATCGCTCTTTGCGTGAGTGCGGCTAAAGGCCATGGAATACCTGTCATTGCTGATGGTGGGATTAAGAACTCTGGCGATATGGTCAAGGCCCTGTGTGCAGGGGCAAGCGCGATTATGGTTGGCTCCCTTGTTTCGGGTACTCTAGAGACTCCAGGAGAAGTTAAAGGCGGAAAAAAAGCCTATCGTGGGATGGCCTCTAAATCGGCCCAAGTTTCTTGGCGAGGAGATCTTCCTAAAGGGATGGCCGCAGAGGGCGAGGCTACTTTAGTGGCATGCAAAGGCTCTGTTAGAGATGTTATGCAAGAACTCTCTGGAGGGATTCGCTCGGGAATGACTTACCTTGGGGTTGAGGTTGTTGAAAAAATGGCCTTAGCCGGCCTTTTTATGGAAATGACTCCTAGTGGAATGAGCGAAAGTCGCCCTCATGGTGTACACTAACACCTGCTCATTTTAAGCTTTCGATAACCGTAGAGTGAATGAATTCCACCGAAAAGCGTAGCTTGTAAGGTCGTAATTCCGACTTCTTAGAGGTATAAACTTAGCAAAAGAAAAAGTAAGGTTAAGGTTTTTGATGCTCACGAAGATTCAAAAAATTGTCCTGAGCTATCCCAAGCTCAAAGAGAGAGTAGAGTCGCGAGAGGACAGTTCTAAAGAGCGGCAAAAAGCCCTCTCCAATCTCGATGAGATTCGTGCCGACTTCTCGCCTACAACCATGAAAGGCTTTCTAAGGTTTCTTGACGCTACTCTTCCCAAACTCTATGACGATATCAACTTTGATGACTCCATCTCTGACTTGAGAGAGTTGATGAAGGACAATTGCGTTGTTCTCGTGCCTAATCATCAGTCCCACGCGGATTATCTGGTGATGAATTACATGTTTTATAAAACCTTTAAAGTTCCTCTCTACGTTGCTGGAGGAGTGAATCTCAATATTTTTCCTATTGGTAGCTTGTTCAGGCGCTCTGGCTGTTTCTTTATTAGAAGATCCTTTGCTAACGATATTACCTACAAGCTCACTCTTGAGGCTTATCTTTACTATCTTTTGAAGATGGGCAGACCTATCGAGTTCTTTTTTGAAGGTGGTCGCTCTCGTACGGGCAAGCTTTTGGCGCCACGCTTTGGTCTTTATGGAATGTTGCTTGAGGCTCATGCTGCCCTTTTAGAAGAGAGAGATACACCCTTGATTTTTGTTCCCGTGTCTATTGTTCACGAGTATGTGCCCGAGCAGAAGTCACTGGCCCAAGAACTTGGAGGAGCCAAAAAGAAGAAGGAATCAAGCCGTCAGCTTTTTGGTCTTTTTAAGCTCTTTGCCTATCAATTCGGATCAATTCATGTTCGCCTTGGAAAAACAGTGGATGCGACTTTTCGGTCGCAAAAAGACTTAAAAATCTTTACTCAAGACCTCGCCTTCAAATGTTTCAGAGAAGTCGGTCGGAATATGATGGTTACTCCGACGTCACTGTTGGCCTTGGTTCTCTTAGATGAGCCGTCTGGAGCGATGATTTGGCAGGATATTTACAGCAAGGCTCGAGCAATCATTGAATATTGTCAGCGCTTCAATGTTCCCTGCACAAAGAGTTTAGACAAAGATAAGTTTGAAAAGAGTTTAGAAAGGGCGATGGATATTCTCATCGGCAACAAGAAAGTCGATGTTATTGGTCGTGAACATCACGGAAGCTTATACTATTCGATTCGAGAAGAGAGTCGCCAAGAAATTCTCTACTTTAAAAATACTATTTTGCATCACTTTTTGGTTCCGGCCATTATTGGCGACGCTTGGATCAACCTCTTCAGTGGTGAAATAAACGATGTGAAAGACCTCAAGGAGTTCTTTCTTTATCAGCGTAAGCAACTCAAACATGAATTTTATCTTCCCACAGTGAAACAATTTTTTTATAAAACTCTCTCGGTTGTGAGTGATGCGATCGGGCGCCGAATCGGCACCCTCGAGGAATTAATGAGCCTCAGTAATCAGGAGCTCTATAAAATCACGTCAAAAGTTGGTATTTTCTCTAGGGCCCTTAGCTACATTACCGAAGCCTACTATGTCTCCGGTTTGGCGTTGCAGAGCTTGGCAAAGGATTATCCAGAAGGTTTTAAGATCGATGCTTATAATAAAAAAATGCAAGAAATCCACGAAAGCAAGAGAAAGCTAGGTAGACTTATTCGCTATAACGAGTCTTACTCGATCCCTCTGACGAAGTCGGCACTAAAGTATTACACCCATCTCGATTGGGTTAAAAATCAAGCGGGAATCATTCAAATTGATAATGAAGAAGAGTTTACCGCCATTGTTAACAAGATTAAGAAAAACCTAGAAGATCAATTAACGGTAAATATAAGGGTTGTTGATTCATGATCCCTAAATTCTCTGGTCCATTCACCATCATAACGCCCCATGCTCGCTTGCTCTACAAAGAGTTTGAATCGGCTTCCTTAGCTTGGGAGTCTTTAATGGGAACTATTATTGAGATAGACGAGCTTATAGAGTCCCACCCTCGCTTAGAAAAAGCCGACACTCATTGTTTTGTGGTTTTTTCCACCAGTAGCGAGAAAGTGTGGGTCGGTCGTGAGATAATAGGGCACAGGTCTTCATGGCCCAATTCCTTTAAAATATTCGACACGTTTAAGGGTGAGGCTTTCGAGTGGCGCCTTGAAGGGCCCGAAGAGTGCCCAATGATCCAAGAGATATTGCAGTGGAAGGAGCAGCTAACGGGACTTGCCCCTACTTCTTTAGCCGCTACCTGGAGAATGAAGCTCTCCCCAATGGAAGGGCTAACGATTAATTCAAATAATGCTGTGGGTAAAATACCAAACATTGCTTTTCAATTTTTTAAAAGTCATTAGAATAGAAGGGTATTTGTCATATCGGTGGTGCTTAGAGTAAATTAGCCCCGATTAAGAGTAAAGAGAGTAAAATAATAAAAGAGAAATTAATCTAGAGGCTGACCTTTAAATTATTCTCAAACCACGACGCTTGGAGGTGTCCTATTAGAGACCGCAGAAAAGGAAGAGGCAAAGGACCACAAGGTCCCCGTATTAATGATCATATTCGTGTTAGTGAATGTCGACTTCTTGGAGACGATGGAACGGCTTACGGAGTCGTAACCTTAGAACAGGCAAAAGTTATTGCTGCCGATCAAGGCATGGATCTCGTCGAAGTTTCTCCCAATGCAAAACCTCCCGTTGTTAAAGTTATTGATTACGGTAAATTCAAGTATAACGAGCAAAAGAAGGCTAACGAAGCCAAGAAGAAGCAAGTTCAAGCTCAGCTCAAAGAAATTCAAATGCGCCCAAATATTGAGGCCCATGATCTTGAGACCAAGCTAAAGCGAGTTTATCGCTTTCTAGGCGACGGTGATAAAGTCAAGATGGTGATGCAATTTCGAGGTCGTGAGATGGCTTACCGGGATAGTGGTCTTGAGAAGTTCAAGGGAATTCTGGAAGAAGTCTGTGAATTTGGTGCCGTTATCGAGTCTCCGGCTAAGATGATGGGAAATCGAATTATTACTATTCTCTCTCCCGACAAGAAGGCCATTGATAAGCGTAAGAAAGAGATGAAGCGAGAACAGAAAATGATAGAGGCTGAGAAGCAAGAAGAAGCCTCCGAGAAAGAGTCTGATAGCCCATAAGTTTAGAAAAAGCCGTTTTTTCGGCGGGTGGAGGCAAAAGGCAAGCGTGTGCCCCAGATCTCAGGACTTAATAGCTTGAAATTTAAACATTGATAACAATATAAACGTTTACACGTGATACTCATCTTGGTATATATACGGTTCGTAAATTTTTGTAAGTTGTTGAAAAAGCTGTAACTGGCTTGATTCAGGAGTTGAAGATATGCCTAAAATGAAAACCCGCAGAGCTGTTGCAAAGAGATTTAAGATTACAGGCTCTGGGAAATTAAAGAGAAAACGCGCAAACCTTCGCCACATATTAGAGAAGAAGTCTAATAAGTGTAAAGCACGCGCCGTAAAGACTGACTATGTTGATAGAGCTGATATGGCCCGTATCAAAAGATGTCTTCCAGGAATTTAATAAATTTTACTATTATTACTGAATCTTGGGAAAAAAGTGGTTGGTTTCTTTAACTTTAAAGAAACTTTAAGACACCCCCCAAGAAATCGTTAAGGAGCTAGATAATGGCACGTGCAAGAAGAGGCTTTAAGGCCCGAAGAAGAAGAAACAAAATTTTGAAACTAGCGAAAGGTTTTCACTTTTCACGGAGAACAAAGTTTTATCACGCAGCTGAGACTGTAAAAAGAGCCCTTCATTACCGCTATATCGGTCGTCGTCTCCTTAAAAGAGACATGAGAAGACTTTGGATTGTTAGAATTTCTGCAGCAGCTAAACTACTTGATGGAAGCTACTCGAAGTTCATGGGAAGCCTGAAGAAAAACAACATTGGTCTTAACAGAAAAATGCTTTCTGAGATTGCCGCTCGTGACTTTGAAGGTTTCAAGGCTATTTATAGCGCTTCTAATAAATAGAAATAAATTCAAAAAAATCAGTATCTAAGCCGAAGATTCATCTTCGGCTTTTTTTTGCCAACTTCTATACTAAAACGCCCCATACTGCGAAACAATAAGCCTCTGATCCTTAGCTGTGAAGGACTTGGTAGGCAATAAAACTCGCCCCATAACCAAGAGCAAAGAGATAGCTAAAGGCCAAAATGGGAACTCGCCAGCCATTCGTTTCCTTCTTCAGGATAGCCAGGGTTGAAGTGCATTGAAGTGAGAAGACAAAGAAGAGAAGGATAGACCAGGCCGTTGCTATGGAGTAGCGGGGTTCTCCTAGTTCATTTTTCTCCTGTTGGAGTCGCTCTTTTAAAGTGTCTGATTCTTCACCTACTTCACCCAAGGCGTAGATGGTTCCTAAGGCCGAGACGAAGAGCTCTCGTGCTCCCAAGGAGATCAGAAGGCCCACTCCCATCTTCCAGTCTAAGCCTATGGGTCTTAAGGCCGGCTCGATCGTTTTTCCAATACGCCCGAGTGCCGAGTTTTCTAAATTGAGGGCCTTGGCCTGAGCCTCGTTAAGATCGGCGGTGAACTCTGGATTTGTCCTAGGAAAAGTTGAGAGAAGCCAAATCACAAGAGAGAGCATCAAGATTATAGTTCCGGCCTTCTTTAAGAAGCCCATTCCTTTTTGGAAGCTGTGCCTGAGTGCTGCTTTGAGACGCGGTCTTTGATAGTCGGGAAGGTCCATAACGAAGTTCGAGGCTTCACCTTTATAGAGGCTGAGGCGAAAGACTTTCGCCATGATCAAGGCACTGACAGGTCCAAGGAAGTAGAGAAAGAAGAAGCTAAGTCCTTGGAGGTTGAGAAAGCCGAAAACAGATCGCTCGGGAATGAAAGTGCCTACGATTAAAATATACACAGGTAGTCTGGCCGAACAGGTGATTAAGGGCAGGGTGATCATTGTAACTAAGCGCTCTTTTTTATCTGCAATTGTTCGCGCGGCCATTATCCCAGGAATGGAGCAGGCAAACCCCGAGAGATAGGGGAGAAAGGCTTTCCCACTGAGGCCAAAGAACGACATAACCTTATCGGTAATGAGTGACGCTCGAGCTATATAACCTGATTGCTCCAGAAGGCTCAAAAGAAAAAAAAGAATCATGATCTGTGGCAAGAAAATCACGACGCCGCCGACTCCACCAATAATACCGTCAACAATCAGACTTTGGAGCATGGAGTTGCTTATCATGGGAGCTAAGGCACCACTTAGGGCGCCAATTAAGTTATCGATCCCATCCATGAAGGGTGTCGCCCAAGAAAAGAGTGCTGTAAAGATAAAGAGAAAAATAGCAAAGAAGATCAGAGGCCCAAGCCAAGAGTTAAGAAGGATGGCATCAATCTTATGACTAAAGGCCCTTCTGGTTTGTGAGAGTCCCTTGACCATTATTTCTCGTGCTTGCTGGGTATTTTTTAAAAGCTTATTGAAGACTTGGTCCTCTTCTTTTTCGACCTCAAAAATCGGCTTGCCCTCTAGATTGGTAAGGGCGCTTAAAAAAGGCAAGCTATCCGCAGATATGATTTGGATAGATTTAGGAGTTAAGACCTTGCTTGCTCTTTTGAAGTTTTCGCTGGAGAGAACGTTGCTAAGGGCGGCTTTTAATACTTTTGACTCTTGATTAAGAGAGGATAAGCAAACAATGGGACACCTCAATTTTTCGGCAAAGAAGTCCATTTGCTGAGGACCTAACTCGCCTTCATCGTCTTTGTTTATGAGGGCGATGACTTGATCAGGGAATTGCTCGAGAACTTCCAAGCACAAGGCCAGTGAAGGGGTTAGACGTTTGAGATCAATAACAAAGAAGATGAGATTCGCTTCGATATTCGGGTAGCAATGAAAGAGACTTGAGATCGTGACGGCTTCGTCAGGGGATAAGGGGGATAGGGATGTAATACCTGGCAGATCGATTATACTCACCGACTTATCGGCTATCTGCATTTGAGCTTGGGCCAAGTCCGTCGTTATTCCGGAGTAGTTGGAAACCTTTCGCGATCGACCGGTTAAGGCATTGAAGAGCGTTGATTTCCCAGCATTAGGCAGGCCGATAAAGAAGGCCGTCAAAGAATTCATTGGGCCATATCTCTGGCGACACTAATAGAGCGCGCTTGAGCGAAGCGCAAAGCAATTCTTTCATCTTGAAATGTTTGAATACTGATAGGCCCTTTAAGGGGCGATCTGGCGATGACTTGGATGGAGTCACCCGGAGCAAGCCCATAGGAGAGGAGCTTTAACTTAATCCCTTGGGGCAGCTCTAAAGTCATGATTCTGGCTTTTTCACCCACTCTGAGTTGACTTAGGTTAAGAGGGGTATCGCCTTGCTTCGTCTTCATTAATACTTTGTAATTACAAGAGTTTGGTTAGTCAAACAATTACCTGACGAGGACCTTTTGGGGATCAAAGAAGAGTCTAAATTTTATACGGTCTGTATAAAAATGGGGGTAGTTCTATAAGTCTTCCTATTTAAGTCTCTGATTTTATGTTAGGGGACCTCTTGGCTTTGTGGCACGCGTTATGCAGATTATAAAGCATCAGGAGAAATAATATGAAAGTCACCATTTTGATGGTTGTATTTTGGAGTATGTTTGCAGGTCACTCTTACGCTGAAGAACTCGATCGTGCCCCAAAAAGCCCAGAAGAAAGTCAGGCCCCCGATTCTATTTTAAGATCACTCGGACCTGTAACTAAGGGAAGACTTCTATCCCTCATGAATGGTCAAGAGAAGCTCTTAGAGCGCACACCAACGTCTGTTTTTACCGAGCAAGAGGGTCAGCTCGAGATATATGATCACTTTAGAAGTTCTGGTAAAGCAACACGGTCACCTGCAGTTGTTCCCGAGAGTCTAGAAATCTATGGCCAAAGCCTTAAGTAACTTTAGGTTAACCCTAAAATGTAGAGTCTTTATTATTTCTAAATAAAAGGTTATTTGAATACAATATCGTTATGAATATTTTTAAGACCCACTCGTGGGGTGTCCATGCTCTAGAGCAAATGAATGAGAGAGGACTCTACCAAGTTGCTTACTTCCTAGGTCGTCCTTTCGGCAATCACCTTATTTTTCCCCTTCTTCAGACAACAGATTTTCAAGATCAGTTTTTTAAGGCAAAAGGCGGAATTGCTTTCCAACTCGTGATTCACCCCGATCGTCCCACTAAATCACAAGCCCAACTCTTTAGTCGATTTGGTGCGCCTATTGTTCATTTAAATTCAATTGAAGATAGTTTCGACGAGAATATTCGTATTATTAGACCAGGTGAAGATTACTACGACCCCGATGTGGAGGTTATCGAACTCTCTGTGGGAAAAGCCTTGGCCATAAAAGAGAGGGACTCAACCTACCTCTTTCTTGCTTCGCCATTTTTACTTGATCGAGGCACCATTAGGCATACTCTAAACTTCAAAGAAGTTAAGAGCCTGAATCTTGAAAAGGCCCATATTCCTTGGAAAACAAAAAGAGTGATTTGCTTTTTTCAGTTCTACAGAGGTACCAACTGGCTCGATATAAGCTCAATGGTACTTTAGGACCGAGTAGTGTTCTTGAGTGAAGTAACGAAGTTATAGAAGTGGAACGGGGCAGCCCATCTTTTTGATAAACTGTTGATAGGAAGGGCTTTCGCTAAGTCCAGAAAGCATATCATCTTCAAAGTGGACTCTTGAGAGGTCTATTTGGCTTAAGCGACGATGAATCTCTGCTGCATGAGGGCCTTCCTTCTCTATCGCTGCTAGTAGAAGAAAGAGTTTTCTCTTGGTCCAAAACCCCGCTGCCGAATCGGGGGCGAGGTGCTCGCTCTTTTTACCTCTGGCCAACCAGTAATCGTGATACTTTTCAGTACTCATTCCTTCAGGCCAGGGATGATACGTTGATCCGAGCCATGAGGTTCTCTCCAGACCTCCGTTATCGAGGGCGAAATGCTTAAGGTCATCAACGAAGATAACTTTATCTAAGTCGTTAATGACTTTCTTAAGGTCTTTCTTATGTCGGTGGGAAAAGCGTAAAGTCTTGTCCTGAGAGACGATACTTAGCTCCTCGTTGGAGAGAACCTTATAGGCGTGGTCCTTAGCAGACTTTCCTTGCGAGTCATAGATTTGGGCGAGAAGTTTCTGATTTCGAGCGCGATGACCACCCGAAAAAAAGCTTATTTTTAGCCATCGATTTTCACGAGCAAAGTCTAGAATTTCTCTGACCCCCTCACTGAGGAGATAGTGGTCTTCTTTTGTGAGGCTGATTACACGACCTGTCTCTTTAAATTCAGGTAGGTCTGGCGTCTCAAGAGGCCTAACAATAGTCCAATCGATATCCAAAACCAGATGAACCTCAGAAGCTTGCTCGCTAGAGGGTCGCCTGTGTTCTACTATAGCTTGCTGGGGCCCACTGTGAAAAAGGGAGCAGGATGTGAGGCTAAATAGGGCGATTCCGATTAAGGTCAACAGTCTCATGAAATCTTATCGGGCCTTAAGGTTTATCTTGTAGATAAAAATAGAATTGATCAGGTACTCGATACTCTTTTCATTACTACTTTGCTGGCTATAATGAAGAGTATGACTTGGCCTCTATTTGATGAGCGATACCGCGACCTTATTCCTGATTATGTGCAATTTCTTGAAAGTCTAGAAGGTGACTTACCTGTTGGAATCAGAGTGAATGAATTAAAGGCCGATTCCCAGGTTGTTAAGGAGCTCGCCGAGATTAATGATAAGAAGCTTGTTAAGCCTTTTAAAGAACTCTCTTTTTTTCAAGCACAAGGCGACGGAGAGAGAAAGTTTTGGGGCGGTAGGCTAGAGCATCATTTAGGACTCTATTACTTACAGGCCTTGAGCTCCTTGTTTCCCGTTTTGGCGTTAGGGGCTCGTCCCGGCGAGAGTATTCTCGATCTGTGTAGTGCACCAGGGGGAAAGAGTGCCTTTGTTGCTCAGGAGATGAAGCAGCAAGGTCCACTTATTTGCAATGAGCCAGATCTCAACAGGCGCAGAGTTTTAAAAGCTAATCTAGAGAGGATGGGCGTTCAAAATGCCGCAACATTTGCAGGTACTGGAGAGCAGCTTGCTTTTAAAGAAGCCTCCTTTGATAAGGTGCTGCTCGATGGCCCCTGCTCTAGTGAGGGCACCTTGAGGCTCATCAATCAGAGAATGAAGAAGAAGAAAAAGGGAAATTTCCTTACCTATAATGCTGATTTTAGAAAGCAGATGCGGGCCACTCAGTGGGAACTCCTCAAAAAAGCCTGTTTTCTGTTAAAGCCCGGGGGAACACTGGTTTACTCCACCTGCACCTACGATCCAAATGAAAACGAGGCGCAAGTTAATCGTCTACTCGAGCACAATGAGTCGATGAAAATAGCAGCAATCGAGCTGCCTTGTGCTATTCATGATCGACTCACAAGCGGTGTCGTTGCCTACCAAGGCGAGAATTATCACCCCAGCCTAAAAAACACATATCGAGTTTACCCTCACCGAATAGACTCCATTGGATTTTACTTTGCTAAACTTACTAAACGCGACTGAGCGCCAAGAAATTGTGGACTACTGCCAGGATCGCTATGCTGTTGATCCTGTCCTTTGGGAGGACTTGGTTCTTAAAAAGAGTAGTGAGGCCGTGTGGGCCTTCCCAGTGGAGTTGAATAAGTTTTTACTCGCCCACGCTCTCGAGGAAGCCGAGACTAGTGGACTTCGGATTCTATCAGGAAAGAGTTTTCCTTATAAAATTACGGACTCTTTTCTGGCCCTTTTTCGATCTGCTATTTCGAAGGGAATCATTGAGCTTAAAGGCGATCAGGTAGGAGGGCTCCTGTTTGATAAGTCTATAGAGCTTGAAGGAGAGCATCCAAGTATAGAAGGATATGTTATTTTGAAATATCGGGGCTACTTTTTAGGAGTAGGTCTAAAAAGGGGATCTAAGATTGAGTCTCAAATCCCCAAAAAACTTACCAATCAGCTTAGTTCAAAATTAGAATTTCGCGATAAGTGATGTTGTGTAGAGAAAATCAAACTTTTTATTTCCTAACACAGGCTGATTATCATAACGACCCAGGTATCCCCACTTAAAGGCTAAGTTAGCCAAAAAGTTAAATCGGAGGCTAGGCTCAAAGCTGACTTGCCAGTCTTCAGAGTCAGTAAAGTTCGGTAGGTACTCTACCCAGAGATTAGTTGAGAAGTCTTTTTTGTTTTCTCTTTTTCCTTCCAAGTAAAGTCGCGCTTGACTCTGACTGAGCGTTTCTCCTGAGATACTCTTTTCTTTTCTGTAACGATAACCAATTTCAGTATTAATTTTACTTTTTTCTGTTTTAAAGAGCACGTAAGCGGCACCTGCATCGAGGTTCGTTCGACGTTCAATTCCTGCAAATTCGTCGCCTTCAACTATAACGCCAAGAAAAGAGGAGAGTCTCTTTTTGAGAACTCTTTGGTACTTTGTATTGATATCCCAGTTTCGGGCGTTTTCAGTGTCAAAACTTGTCCCATACATATAATGACCGCCTAAAGTCACGGTATTCTTGGTTTTCGTATAGGTGCTTGTGGTCTTTCCATTATAGACCTGGGTTTCTGTGTTTCCACCGGAGACGATAACAGAGAGTTCTGATTCGTTGGTGAATTCGGCATGGACCTGAGAACAGGCAATAAAAAGCACTAAACTGACGAGTTTCATTGGATTTCCTTGAGGTGTTTTTTTTCATATTTATGAAAGCCGACCTGTTTAGTCAAGAAAATCCATTCTTTTACCAGCGTGTAAAGTCACCTCCATAGAAGAGCCCTAGACTGTCAGCGCTCAGGGCGATGAACATATGAAGAAGTACTCCAGGCCATAAGCTCTTTGATTTCAGGCTAAGAAGGCCCAAGATGACGCCGGCGATGATTGAACCTAGGGCCTCTGGAAAGGGTTTATGGATATGAATAAGGGCGTAAGGCAGTGTCATGATAAATAGGCTTATCGGCCCGTGCAATTGATTGAGACGAAACAGCAGAGGCCCTCTAAAGAAAAACTCGACGGCGACGAATTGGGCCAAGTATATCGCCTCAAATATTAACCACTCTTGCAGGCCGTGAGGTCTAAAAAGCGGGTAGAAGCGGTAAAAGTCAGAGGAGGAGCATACAAAAATTAGGGCAATAAACATCCCAATTGCGATGAAGAGGTAGGGTCCGAGGTCGGCTTTTTTTGGTAAACCAAGGCCTAGCTCTTGCTGATTTTCTTTGGAGGGTAAAAAACAAAGGAGCAGAGAGGGACTGATAATAAAGAGCAGCCAGAAACTAAAGGTTGTGTAGCCCTGAGCATAGAGTAGGCGAGTATGGGTATCAAAGGAGAGGGATAGCTTTGGGGCCACTAGGCGTAGAAATGGGCGCTGCCAGCCAAAGTATTCGAGCAAAAGCATGATGAGGGTAATGAATAAGAGAATGATTATAGATTCTTTTTGTTTGATGAGGTGCTCAAGGGCCCTACTATCTTTGGAAAGACCAAGGCTTCTTAGTAAAAGGGAGATGATCGATTCCATTTTTTGCTTCATAGCAAGCCTTTGTTTACTGCTTACGGTCTCTTTTATTGAGCTTTTTTCTTATGCTATAATTATAGGGAGAATCTAAGTGTTTATCTAGACTGAGTTGGGGTTGATTGTGATTTTAGTTGTAGATGATGAAGTCGATGTTTGCGAACTCATGGCCGACTATTTACAGGGCGAAGGCTATAAAGTGAAGACGGCTTTTAGCGTTCCTAAAGCCCTAAAGCTCATCAAAGAAAATCAATTTGAAGCCGTTGTATGTGATCTCGTTATCCAGTCAGGAAAAGGGGAGAGTGTCTTAAACTATTTAAGAAAGAAAGGTAGTGGTCACGAGAAAATCCCCTGCCTGTTGGTCTCAGGTAAGAAAGGGCCCGACGAAGTGGATATGGGAGAGCATGAAGCCTTCTTGTCCAAGCCCTTTTGCGAGGAGGAGTTTATGACCGCGTTTTCTAAGCTTAAGTCCTCCCCTAAGAAGCTCGACCGCAAAGAGGCCCAAGACAAAGGCTCTAAGGTACACCCCGATTTGATAAAAATTTTGGGTAGTTAAGTCCTCTAGTTTTTACACTTAAACTCATAGATAAAGACCGGAACATTGCCCCGATAATCAAATTTTAGAGTAACAAAGTCGCTCTCCGTTTTGTAGGATCGAATAAGTGAAAACTCTTTATTAGGACAAGCGTTTCGCATAAGAGCGAGGACTTTATTTTTTCGTACTCTATTCATAGGCTTAGTTTTAGCGACGACATAGTGAATACGAGCAAAGGTAATCCTTCCTGATGAGTCGCGAATCGATTGATCAATTTCGGGGCTCCAGGCCTTAGCTTCTTCTTTTGAGGCGCAGCCAAAGTGACTAAGGCTTGTTAAATAGACCGAGAGTATCAGAAATTTACTAATCAGTTTGCTCATTGACTCATCCTCACAAATATTTATTCTAGCCACTAGCTTAGTAGCGAAGACTGCTGTTAGGCAAATAGAGGCTTGCTCAGTTTTGGATAAGATCTGCCCTTTGGTCTATACAGTTTTAGCTCAAATTTTGCTAAAAACTTGGCTCTAGCTTCAGAAAAGGCTAAAAGTGGGACATGAATGATGTTTCCACTGCTCTAAAGGCCCTAAAAGAGGGAAGGCTCATAGGCCTCCCAACTGAGACCGTTTATGGCCTCGCTGCTCCTGCGGATTCCAGCGAGATGATAAAGAAAATCTTTTCTTTAAAGGAAAGGCCGTTCTACGATCCTTTAATTTTACATGTCAGTAGTGTTGCAATGGCAAAAAGGTATGTGAACAACTGGTGTCCGGTAGCCCAATTGTTAGCGGACAATTTTTGGCCTGGGCCTTTAACGCTTATTCTAGAAAAGCAAGAGCATGTTGATGATTTGATCACGGCCGGCTTAAAGAGCGTAGGTGTTCGGGCACCTCATTCAACACTGAGCTTGCAGCTTATTGAAGAGCTAGGCGCTGCTCTTGCTGCACCAAGTGCTAATAAATTTACGAAAACCTCTCCTAGCTGTGCCGAGCATGTGAGGCAGAGCTTTGATGCAGCAGATGTTTTCGTTCTTGATGGGGGAGCCTGCAAGGTTGGAATAGAGTCAACTATTGTTTCTCTTTTAAGGCTTGCGCAGGAAAATATTATCGAAATCCTAAGACCGGGTATGATAACGAGTCAAGAGATTATGGCGGTCATCCCTAAAACGATAAAAATTCAAAAGGGCAGCAACGCCTATGAAAAAAAAGCTGCTCGGCTCGCACCTGGGCTTGAAACTGTTCACTATCGGCCGGAATTTCCCTGTGGTGTTGTCAACGAAAGTCGTCTCAGTGCTGTGTTATCTCTTGGAAAGAACTACGAGCATATCAGGCTAGATCTTGATCCTTCTGTGACTGCTCGAGTTGTCTATTCTCTTTTAAGAAAAGAATTGGATCGAAAATATGACGGTCGCTACTTTGTCCTGAATTTGAATGAACAGGTTGAGAGCGGCCTTCAAAATCAGCAAATGTGGCAAAGTATTCTCGATCGCTTACTCAAAGCCAGTACTTTGCCGTGTTTTCTTTAAGCCCTAGACAAATTCTCAGTATTTCGTAGAATAGAGAAAAGAACTTTACAATAACTTACAGTCTACCTCAGTATGAGGATTGGAGATGAGATGAAGATATTAAAGGTACCCTTTAAGGTCGTCGCGGTTATCTTAGTTGGTTTAGGAATTGTTCTTCCTTTGAGTCTTGGTGTTCTTGTTCCTTATGGGATTGTCATTAACTTACTAGGTCACTAGTCTCCTTGTTTTTTTGGTTAGTCTTGTTGCTGACCTCTTGGGAGATTTTATGACAAACCACACACCTAGTAACCATCCTCTTTATAAAGATCTCTATCACCGAAGCCCCTATTTACTTATTGATTCAGTCACGACAGATTCTGCTACTGAGCTTGTTTCCTCAAAAGTTTTGCTCGGAGATGAGTTTTACTTTCAAGGGCACTTTCCTCATGCTCCAGTTCTCCCCGGGGCCATGATGCAGGAGATGACGACTCAAAGTGCAGGAGTTCTCATTGCCCGCCACCACAATCCAGTCGAGAACTATGACACCGAAAACTTTGATCCAAACCGCTTGGCGCTTGGAGTACTAAGTCGCATAAAAGAGGCCAAATATAAAACTTTTGCCAAGCCTAAAGATAGGTTAGAAATTAGTGTTAAGCTCGTCGAGAAAATAGAGCACGCTTTTGAATTCACAGCACAAATTAAGAAATTTAATGATAAGTCTCCTCAAGGGGAGCTCGTAATGAAAAATCGCTTTGTTTTGACGAATATTCCTTCAAGTCACTTAATGAGCTAGATAGTCCTCTAGATTAATATGGCGGTCAAAGTCGCAGCTCATTCTTCCATCGATGTATTCGGTTGCCCAAATCTCCAGAGAGAGAAGGGTGAATATTCTATACCCGTGGTGCTTTAGCTCTAGGAGCTCGTAGTCTTTTACTTTCTGGCCTTGAAATTCTAAGAACATCTGGTCTAAAAATTCTTCGTTATACCATCCTCTATTTTTGAGCTTCTTTAAAAGAAGGGAGAGGACTTCCTTTCGGGGCTTTAGAATATTGTACCAAGGTATATCAAAGCTGCGATTGTAGATCTCCTCTTTCTTCATATGGCGAGAGAGGGCCACTTTATGAAAGCGGCGATTAATGGTCTTGTTATTGGTCAGGCGATGAAACATGCTGCCACCATTAACCCACTCCTCAGGAAGTCTTGTGATAAATCGCATGAGGTCGCGGTTAATCGTAGGCAAATAAAACCTCGTCCCAAAGTGCTCTATTGAACGATAGGTCGAAAAGCTCTGATAAGTATAAAAGGCGTTAAAAAGTTTGCCCTCAATCAAGGCGTTAGAGAAATTCTCTTTTGTAAATTTAATTTCATTTTCAATCGTCGCGAGGGGAGCCTCTCTAAGGTCTTGAGAAAAAAGTCTGTCTTGAATTTCTTGGCCGAAGTGGCGATAGGTGCACAGCTGTCTGAGAAATCCTTCGTAGTAATTTTCCCGAGTAAAAAGTTCGGCAACATGAGAGAGCTCCCAGAATCTTTCCCAGTCGCTCAAGCCTACGAGCGCTTTAGCCAACTTGTGAGCTGCGACTCTAAGAGAGCGAGGTAGGTTCTTAACCAAATTGTGATACTCGGCCACCGGGTAATACTCTGCCCATAGGGTATCCCCACCATCTCCTCCTAGCATTGTATCTACTATACCTGAGGCGCTTTGGGAGAGTTTATGCAGAGGTAAGCTTGAGCCAACGACTGGCTCTTGATTACCTCTAACCATGCTGAGTACCAGGTCTAGGTCTTGCGCTGTAAAAGGAACGGGGTGAAATATTCCTCCATTTTTTTCACAGATATTTCTTGCGTAACTTTCCTCGTCCCAAGGCCAATTTGGAAAAGTCACTGTAAAGCCATGCAGTGGTTTAGTAAAAACTTTAGAGCCTTGGATGAATGCAAAACTAGTGTCGTGACCTCCGGAGAGAAGACTTCCTAGCTCGTTTGTAGGGTTAGCCTCGAGATAATCCTTTATGCCTCTTTGATAAAGGCTTTCATACTCATCAAGTTTTTGCTCAAGATGAGAAAAAGGGGTGCGCTCAAAGTCGAATTCGTCTTCAGTATGGTGAGCAAGAATAGCTGCTTTCTTTAACGAGACGTTACAGCGGTAGCACGGCAAGAGCTTTTGCACGCCGGCCAATTGAGTTTGTCCACTCATAGTAAAGCCGTTTGAGATGAATGACTTTACGGCCCCAAGGTCGGCCCTGGCCTTTAGCCCTAAACTCTCTCGCATCTGGCGCAGTTTAATTAAATGACTGCTAAAGAGAAAAGAATTATCAAAAGAGGCATCGAGCTGAGAGTAGTAGCCATTAGTGCTTTGGTAGCGGTTGTTAAAGAGTGATAGTCTTTTCTCTTTTTTATCGTAGATAATGATAAAAAAGTCTCCATCAAACTTTTGGGCCAAAGTATCAGGATTTGCTTGAAAAGCCTCGATAATGACTTCGTTTATAGAAAGTTGGGAAATCATTTGCTGGTGTTCAAGGTCTCGGGTGACTCGGCCCATAATACAAAGAAGGAGATTATCTTTTTCAAAGTGGGGCTCACTGCTTGTGAAAGAAAAACAAGTGTCCTCAAAGCGATGTTTTAGCTTCTGCGCCTTCCACTCTTGAGCACTAGTAAGTTTTTGATTTTTTAAGATATCAAGGTTTATACCTAGATAGCCCCAGTAATGACCGATCATGCCAACGTTTTTTCCTAAGAATTTTTTGTGAGTGAGCTTAAAATTTATGTTCTGATTATATTAACATGTTAAAATATAAGTAGGGTAGTTAAACTAAGCTCTTAGACGGCAAAGAGAAAGGATTGGCCAGTTGCATTATTCAATGAGTCAGGCTTGGCCGCTTTTATGCGGTCTGTTGGTCTTTGTCATGGTACCGGGATTGGCCCTCATTGGTTGTGGTATCGTTCGTGTCAAGAATTCCTTAAGTCAATTGATCCAAGTGCTCATGATCATTCCTCTTTCCTGTTTAACCTTTTCTCTCCTAGGCTTCTCCCTCATTTTTTCAAGCTCAGCTTCCTCTCTCATCGGGGGGCTAGACTTCTCTTTTCTCAGAGGAATTGAAGGTAGCCTCATTGAGGGCGTCGATGCTCGATCCTTCTTCTTTTTTCAGTTATCTTTTTTCGTCGTCGCCAATGCCCTGTTGGTTGGAGTCGTTGGAGAAAGGGCGAGCCTAAAGAAGATGATGGTCTTTTGTGGTCTTTGGGGGCTTTTGGTCTATTGCCCCGTTGGTTATTGGGTATGGGGTGAGCAGGGATGGCTAAAGCAGCTTGGTGGTCTAGACTTTGCTGGAGGTCTTGTCGTTCACGTGACGACGGGTTTTTCTGCTCTTGCTCTGACTTTTCACCTGAAGAGAAGAAAGGATTATTTTAAGCTGATAGAGAAGTATAATAATGGTTTGATCTTTATTGGTACCTTTCTTGTATGGATTGGCTGGCACGGCTTTAATGCCGGCTCTACGCTTGTTTTTAATGAACAGAGTATTCAAGCCTTTTTGAATACTCTGTTAGCTTCTAGCGCTTCGCTTCTCGTTTGGTTTATTGTTGATAGTATCCACACGCCTCATCAGAGCTACTTAAGTCATTTGGGAATGGGGATTATCGCAGGTCTTGTGGCCATTACCCCTAGTGCTGGTTTCTTGGGACTTCAAGGCTCTCTTGTCATGGGGCTTGGGGCAGGTTTACTAGGGAATTATAGCGTTCGTTTGATGCACAAGATATTTAATCAGGATGATGTACTCGAAGTTTTCTCTACCCACGGGGTATGCGGAATATGGGGCTGCTTAGGCTTCATTCCCCTTGTTTCCCAAGAGGTGATGGAGAGTTATCCCTCGCTTTTTCAGGCTAATCTATGGAGTGTACTTGCCGTTGGCGCCTACAGCTTTTTGATTTCTAGTTCTTTAATTTTTCTCTTGGGAGGACCGAAGAATTTTTTAATCGATAGTAAAGAAGAGCTGGCAGGGATAGACCTCTTTGAGCATGGTGAGAAAGTCATAAATTTAGAGGGACATTGATTATATGTGCGGCTTCTTTGGACATATAAAGGATGAAGCAGATTCTTCAATGAAAGAGAGCTTCTATGAATTAAAGTCTCGTAAGCTGATCAAGCAAAGAGGTCCCGACGAAGAAAATGACTATAGCTTGGCCAACGCTTTTTTCTATCATTCTCGCTTAAGCCTTATGAGCCCAACAGTAATCGCTCGCCAGCCTTATCCCTGCTTTGAAAAGGAGAGAGAAGGTGAGGCGATACTGCTCTTTAACGGTAGTATCTATAACTACAAACTACTCAACCCCAATGCTCATAGTGATACCCAAGTACTCTATGACCTTGCGACAAAGGACTCCTTTAATATAAAGCATCTTAATGGTGCTTTTTGCTTTTCCCTTTACCACCCTCACAAACGTCACCTTCAAGTTTTTCGTGATCGGTTGGGGATAAGGCCTTTATTTTATGCCATGTTGGATAAGGCCGGAAAGCTGACATCTGAGTCAGCAGCGGAGGTGATCTACTCGACAAACTTAACCCCCATCGTCGAGTTTTTAAAGCGAAGAGGTATCGTTATTTCTGAGGATGAGTCAGCAAAAAAACAATATATGAGCTTTCGCTTTGTAAGAAACCCCGAGCAGACTTTCTTTAAGGGGATTCATCAACTCGCTCCAGGTCATGAACTCTCTTGGTCGGTGGGCGATAAAGTTCTTTTACGACCTTATTGGCAGCTTGAGGACTTTCATGACCAGCCTAGGATAACTTCTGGGCAATTTACAGAGGAAGCAAAGAGTCTATTGGAGAGTGCCATTGAGCTACGGGGAGTGAGTGCAACTCCAATTTGCTCTTTTTTAAGTGGAGGGCTTGATAGCGGCTTAATTACGGCCGTAGGTCTTAAAAAGAGCTTTATTAAAAAGTCTTTTCATCTCGCTGTTCCCGGTCGTACAAATGAAGAAGGGCGACTCCAATCTTTTCTACAACAATATCCTCACTCCAATCAAGTGATAAGCTTCAGGGCGCCGAGTGAGGCGAGCATAGGACGCATCTTCAGAAATCTTGAACAGCCAGTAGGAGACTCTGTCGTCTTTCTGCTGGATCAGCTTTATGAAGGAGCAAGCCAAGATTTCAAGATTGGTCTAAGCGGTGATGGTGCTGATGAGCTCTTTGGAGGCTATGTTCACCACCGACTTTTTCAAGTCGTCCAGCTCTTTCATCGGATCTTTCCAGATGTAATTAGGGGTCCTCTTATTAATTTGGCCTCTAAGCTGCCGCTTAGCTTTTTTAATACTTTTTTTCCCTACAGTGATCGTGTCGATGCACAGGGTGTTGAAAAGCTTGTAAGCTTTTTAAGACGTTTTCATAAGCCCTTTCAGGCCTATAGTTATTTAGTTAGTTTAGCCGATTTAAATGAGGAGGATGCTTGCATGGATGGAGTGGGTTCCTATTGGCAGGAGATGACCGCCAAGAGCTTTTCCATCGAGCAGCTCATTACGTTTGATCTGAAATACTGGGGGCCTGGCTACTCTCTCTATAAAATCGATAGGCTAAGTTTTGGGCAAGGCCTAGAGGTACGAGCACCTTTTTATGATCACCGGCTTATAGAACTTTGCTTGGGACAGGACTTCGTTGGTTTGAAGAATATTGGCTCGCCCAAAGTAGCCCTACAAAAGAGTGCTCAAGGCTTGCTTAATCGACAGGTTATTTCTCAAAAGAAGTTCCCTTTCAGAGTCCAGGATCACTATTTAAAGGAAGCTGATACTAAAGACGTAGGACTTCTCAAAAATAAGAAAGAGGTTTGTCTTAATAATTATCAACACTGGAGAGATGGACTAGAAGATCAAGGGTCTTTATAGTTGGCATGTATCTAGTTAGTGTTTTAAATACGTCTCCTAAGGATGATTATGTATTGTATTGATCGAAAAATGCGAACACAAGAGCTTGCCCCTAGAGTAAGGGCCAGTCTAATGAACGGGTTATCCGGGATTAAAAATGCTACTCTCATTGCGACAAAATCGGAGAATGGGGTTTCTAACGTCACTGTTTTCTCTTCTGTTTTTCACTTGGGTGCCGATCCGGCCCTTATGGGTCTTATCTTTAGGCCAGTGCCTGGCCATACTCTAAATAATATTAAGGCCCTCAAGAAATTTACTCTCAATCATCTGCCAAGCTCTTTTTCTGAAAGTATTCATCAGAGCTCAGCTCGTTACGAAGACAGCGAGTTCAATGAATGCGGCTTAAGCGAAGAGTTCCTCGCAGACTTTCCAGTGCCGTTTGTTCAAGAAGCTCTAATCAAGTGGTCTATGAACTTTGTTAGGCTGATCGATATCCCTGAAAATGGAACTCATATGATGATTGCTGAAGTGGAGGACATCTACTTGGCCGAGCAGAGTTTCATGAGAGAGGACGGAAGTCTTAATATCAGCGAGCACGTTTGTGGAGTTATTGGCCTAGACTCTTATCATGGTATTCAACCCGGAAAGCGCTTTAGCTATGCTAAACCAGAAAGTAAGGTGGAGACCCTTAAAGACTAGTATTTGGTTGGGGCGATGCTTTATTTATCTTTTTTAACCCTGGGTGCCGCAGCTGCATAACTACTCCAGTCTTTGTTTTCACAAAATGGATTGGTCAGCACCGAAAATGCACCTTTTAGAAAGCTTTTATCGTCGTCTTGTGCGGCTTCAATTATATCTTGGGCAAAGTGATTTTTTAAAACAAGGTAGGGATTAATCTTATTCATTTGCTCTAGCCTAGAGGAGTTACCTTCTAGTTTTAAATGATAGTCATAGAGAGAAAAGAATTCTTCAAAAGCGGGGTCAGCCGTTACCTCTAGGCGATCGGCGTGGGCCTTAATGTCACCATCATAGGCACTTAGGCTTCTCCAAAAAAAAGTGTAGTCAAATTTAGATAGCTGCAAAAGCTTTACCGACTCTTGAATAAGCTTCAGCTGTTCTTGATGGTTTCTGCTGGCCGTGATCCCAAGTTTTTTAAGCATCAGAATTCGATGAAGGACATTAAATTGTTCTACAAATTGATTGCTTATATTGGCCAGATCAAGGCCTTTAGCCGACTCCAATGTTTGAAGACACCCGGCCAAAATTTTAATATTCCAGTGGGCCATCAGAGGCTGATTCTGGTAGCTGTAGCGGCCTTCATGATCTTTGGGGTTTGATGTCATATCAAGGTCAAAGTCCTCCATAAATGCAAAGGGTCCATGATTGATCGTAAGACCGTGAAGGCTCATATTGTCAGTGTCCATGATTCCATGGCAAAAACCAAAGGCCATCCATTGCGCCATTAGACTTGCTGTCGACTTGCAGATTTCGCTTAAAACAAGGGCTACTTTTCTTGGCCGATCTTGATACTGTGGGTAGAACTCTTCTAAAACGAAATCAAAGAGTTTTTGCGATAACTCTGGTTTGTTCTGATTAACTGGCCATTCAAAGTGCCCAAAACGAAGAAAGCTTGGAGCACTTCTTAAAACTCTGGCGGCCGTCTCTATTTTTTTATCCCCAACAGGCCGAGTATTTTTTGCTATTCCTAACGCTCTTGAGCTCGAAATTCCAAGAGCGCTCAGGTGCTCACTAGCAAAGTACTCTCGTACACTTGAGCCCAGGACGGCGAGGCTATCTTCCGTTTTTGAATTGGGGTCACCTCCAGAGTTTTTGACTTCAAGCTCATGAGTCACGCCTTGACTGTTAAGAGTCTCCCCAACCAGATGGGCGTTCCTATCACCGAGCTGTTCAATTTTATGACCAAACTGGTGACCTGCATAAACGCTAGTCAAAGGGGAGGCGAGTAAGCATTTTTCTCCATTGATAAGTTGACCAGTTTGGGCGTCTGTTAAGCCCAACTCTTTGATGTATCGCTCATTGAGTAAGAGAGTTTTATGATCAGTTAAATGGCGAAGGGCCACAGGTAAAAAAAAATCTTTTGGGTATCTTTGAATTCTTGAAATACTCTTTTTCATCATGATGCTTTTCATTATTTGTTGAGGTTCTTTTTGACTCTACTAGGGTTTAAGGTGTTAGAATAGAGACAAGATATTTTTCTCTTTCTGTCTAAAGGAAAAGATGGCTAAAAAAATAAAAGTAGATGGTGGAGCAAAGGCAGCGCTAGATCTTCTCACTGGGCTTGATCCAGATAACAGAGAAGGGGTCTTGAAGAAGATGGCAGAAATTGATCCTGACCTCACGCAAGCTCTTGTTGCCAACTTAATAGATATCGATGACCTAACAAAAATGACGATGAAAATGATGCAGGACTTTTTAAAGAGAGTTGATCAGTCCGAACTCGTCTTGGCACTAAAGCTAAGTAACCCCCAAACTCAAAATTTCTTTCTAGAAAAAGCCAATCGTTCACTTGTCCTCGAGCTCAAGGAAACGCTGAGTGGCCCGAAGGTCTCAAAGTCCAAGTGCCTGGAGGCTAGGGATAGCGTCATCTCTCTTATAAAAGAGATGTGTGAAGAGGGAAGTCTTGTTTTAAATTCTAATGATGAATACGTTTAATTTTCGGCACCAAGGAAGGTGAGAAGTGGGGAGGGATGATCCATGGATGGAAATACCCTCCCTTTTTTATTTTAGTCCGTAAGGTCTTATGGGCACTTGTAAGCGGTTCCAATAACCGTCCACGTCCCACCATTAGAGAACTCCTCACCAAAGTAAATTTGATTGGCGCCTTTGTCGGCAGCTAAGTTTCTGGCCATATTTCGGGCCAAGTCTATTGATCCACCTTCGTGGGTACCTGTTAGTTTGCCAACAACAACACAATCCTTAGGCTTGTTCTTTTGAACCTCAACATTCATTCCTGAACCAGACAGTTCATGGGCAGAGCTACAGCCTAGAAGCCCAAGAAGAGAGACGATGAGAACAATCCGACTATTTTTTAACATAAATACCTGCCTTTTAAGGTTAACTCAGCGAAATTGTAGCGTGCTGGCGCTTTCTTGGGGAGGGATTATTTTCAAGTTACTCACGTATTTTCAATACCTTAAGTCTAACTTTTCCTCGTTTCCTGAACTTTTTATCATAATGGGCTTTTTTTCCCCTTTGAGTCCCGTTTTGGTTTACAAGATGATTACAAAAAAGCTTAACGCGGAGAATTAAATGATGTATCGACAACTTTTTATTATTGCCATCGGGTCTTTGCTATCATTCGCCGCTCTTGCCTCGGCCGATATCACTCCAGCTCAACGGGCCTTGATCGGTGCTGCCAATGATGCCCAGTCTGCGGGTCTGAGTGCAGAAGCTAACTACTTCACCCAACTCGCCCACAGTGCTGAGCTTCGCCAAGAGCTTACTCGTCAACTCGACTCAACCCTTGAAGCTCCCGTTCAAAGGAAAAAGTTAAACCAATTAGTAAGCCTATATTCCACTTCGTGGTGCTCCAAGAAGACGAGTGCGTCGTGCCAATATGGTGTTACGGCTTTGGCCCTAAAAGAACTCAAAAAGATCTAATCTTAAAAGGCCAGCAGTGCTTTTCATAGCAGTAGCTAAGAGTTAGCGTTATTGGATGAATTACTCCAAATTTCTGATTTTAATTTTTTTAAGTCTCTCCATGAATTTTCAGTCGGTTTTGGCCCAACGCCTTTGCGAGTTAGTTGAAAATCATCATGTTATGGACGCAAGAATTGAAGGCTTAAAAAATCCCTACGATAACGGATATCAAAAAACACGCTATCACCATGTCTTAGACAAAGTGATCGAAACCTTTAATCCTCTTTTTCTAGCGCAATCTCAGGAGCTAAAAATTTTAAGAGACTGGAGTGATGGAGCGGTCAATGCTTGGGCTTTTCGCTTAGGTCGTGAGGCTTGGCTTGAAGTTCCTGGTGGAATGGCGAGGTATCACCTGATTAGCGAAGAGGGATTCTTGATGACAATTTGTCACGAACTAGGCCACCTGCTTGGAGGCTCTCCCCACCGCTTAAGGATTAGTTTTGAAGGACAAGCTGATTACTTTGCTCCCATGAAATGTATGGAGAATATCTTGAGTGCTTTGGAAGTGAAGCCGAGTCAGTTCTTAGAGGGGTCCGGGAATGTTTGCGTCGGGGAGTTTTGTCAGGAGCGCCTTAAAGGAATCAAGAGTCTCACGAGCTACTATGCCTTTTTGGAAAAAGTGAGGCCACCAACTCTTGCTACGACCAGTACCACCGTTGTTGAGCAAACCTTAAGTGGTCATCCTCCAGCTCAATGCCGTTTTGATACGATGATTAAAGCGCTTGGGTGCAGTGATCGAGATCCTTTCTCTTATGACAACCAGGTCGACGGAGCCTGTCGTGGTGAGCTTGCAAGACCTGCGTGCTGGTTTTCTTATCTGAGATAAACCCTAATCGCCGTCAAAGTCTACAAGGGCAAACCAAGGGATGCCTGCTTCTTCTAGTTTTAAGCCGCCACCGAGATCAGGAAGGTCTACGATGAAGCAAGCCTCAACAACTCTTGCTCCACATTTTTCAATAAGCTTGTTGGCCCCGAGAGCTGTGCCACCGGTTGCTAACAGATCGTCTACGAGGAGAATGTTTTGTCCTTTTTCAAGGGCATCATCGTGAATTTCAATGGTATCAGTCCCATATTCTAGTTGGTATTCCTGAGAAATCGTTTTACCGGGAAGCTTACCTTTTTTGCGAATGGGAATAAAACCCAGGTTCATCTTATAGGCCATGGCAGCGCCGATAATAAATCCTCGAGCTTCGATCCCGCAAATAATATCAATTTTATTATCGCCTGTGTAAGACTCGTACTTTGCGACTAGATCATCGATGGTTTGTTTTAAGCCTTGAGGATTTTTCAAAAGACTCGTGATATCTCGAAACATGATTCCTTCTTTAGGAAAATTTGGAATCGTTCTAATCATCTCTTTGAGTGTCATTTCTTAATCCTTGCAACCTACTTAAAAAATACTCAGTAGGACAAATCCCATACTGAGACAGAAAATAAGGGAAAATATCGTGGGTTTAAACCATACTAGCATCATAGAACAACCTCCTGTCGTCTCTAATAGTTTAATGCTTCTCAAAGCACTTGACGAGAGCTCGGCACAAGAAAATTTAGCTTTCTTGAATAGGCGATTGATTGAGGAGTTCGCAGGCCTTTTGAAATGCCTTTTTAAAAGCTGGGGAATTAAGGGAATGGGCTCGCTCTAAAGCGCAGACTCCAAGGACTACCGGCAGGCTAGAGGGCCGAGTGTTTGAGCTTGTGAGGTAGATAAGCGGAGTTTTTTGATAGAATTGCCTGAGTTTTCTAATCAACTCAATACTTGAAACGCTACCAACTTCCTCGTCTATTATAAAGATCATCCCTTTTTTATGAGCCTTCTTTTTGTGGTTTTTAATCTGAGCAAAAGTCTCTTCTAAATTGGTGTAGGCTTGAATTGAGCCGTGGCCGACCTCGAGGAGAGTTTCTTTTAGCTCTGATTGCAGGGCCTCGTCGCTTGAGACAATATGAATTTCCTCGCCGCCATTATAAACAATAACATTATTCAAGCTGCTTCTTTGTAAGAAGGGCAGATAGACGCTGAAGAGTGTTCCTTCTCCTACCTTACTATCTACCGATATGCTCCCTCCATGACTTTGAACAATTCCATGTACGACAGAGAGTCCAAGACCAGTACCCTTTCCCACTTCTTTAGTCGTAAAAAACGGCTCAAAAATACGATCTCTATAGCGCTCGTCAATACCGTGTCCGTTATCTTTTACTTCAATTTTTAGAAAGTTTCCCTGAGCGAGATTCAGATTATTCCTCTCGAGGACCATTTCCGAAGAGACCTTTATCGTTATTTGAGGTTTATCGGTTTGTTCAAGTGCACCGATGGCATTATTACCAAGGTTAAGGACAACTTGCTTAAGCTGGGTTTGATCCCCTAAAATTTTAGTCTTCGGAAGATCTAGCAAGAGGTCAATACTGATTTCTTTCGGTCTTGCTGCCCGTAAAATTTCGACCACATCTTGAATCGCCGGAGTAGGTGAAAAGGCTTTAAATTTGCCCTCTTCTTGACGAGAAAAAAGAAGGATTTGTTTGATAAGCTCACGCGCTCTATCTGTTAGGTTAGTGGCAAGAGTCAAGTTCTTTAGAGCTTCAGCATTGTCGATGACTTCCTCTTCAATAAGAAAAAGAGCATTGTAGAGCCCTTGAAGGATATTGTTGAAGTCATGTGCGATTCCACTGGCAAGAGTTCCTAAAGCTTCCATCTTTTGAGACTGACGTAATTGGCGTTCAAAGTGCTTTCTTTGGGCGATCTCATCGGAAATTTTGAGCTGCATAAGGTTTAGACTTTGAACGAGTTGGTCGAGTTCATCTTTCTTTTTTTGTGGTTTTCTGGGAAGTGACAGCATCGTGTTCATATTTTCGAGGCTGACCTTTTGAGCAAAGTGACTTACTTGAATCAAATGACGGTTAATAAGGGAATTGAAAATAAATATAATAAAGAAAGAGACTAAGAATGTTTTTGCCCCCTGAGACAGAAGTATGATCAGTATTCTTGATTGTAAGGCATCAACAACCGGGCCTTTATCGCCAACAACTTTTAACGTACCCAAGGGATAGGACTGGTTATCCCTTTTATAGACTAGGGGGTAGTATTCAATTATTTTGTCTGGATACTGAAGGGCATTAGAAAAAGCATTCTTTTTTATACTAAAGTACTCCGTCAGGTCTTCATCTGTGCTTGTTTCCGTGCTCTTGGCCGGCTCAATAGTTAACTCCGTAATACTCTCTATTTCGAGCAGGCCTTTGAGCTGAGTCTTCACTTGATCTTGATTCATCGTCCACATGTTCTCAGTTAGAGTAGAGAGCTGCGTTGAACCTATCTCAGCTATGGTTCTTTCGATGGATCTAACACCCATTCTGTAGTCAAGATAGATTTGGATTGTGGTAAGCACAAGAGTGACAAGAGTTGAAAAGAGCAATATAGAAAAAAGAAGCTTTCTCGCTAAGAGAGAGTTTCCAACTTTTAAGCTTCTAAAGGTTTCCTTCACTCTTAGGTCGTGGGGAAATTATCAGAAGACTTTGCTGATGAAACTCCCACATTCGTGATAATTATCAAGGCCGTCTGAACGATAAAGAAGCCGCCCAGAAATAAAGCTCCGCCTTCACTAAAGCCATAGGAGTGCAGACCGCTTGCCAAGATATAATTGACCCCAAACCAGGCCATCATAATAGACATAAAAGCCCCGGCCACCAAGGAGATAAATCGGGAGGTTGGGATCCAAGAGGTATAGCGGCCGTGTAAGATCGCCATATAAATAATGAAAGCAATGAGGCTCCAAGTCTCTTTAGGGTCCCAGCCCCAGAAGCGGCCCCAGCTGTAGTCGGCCCAAACTCCACCGAGGATAATTCCTCCTCCAAGCATGACCGTTCCATATTTTAAGGTGCTATAAATTAAATCTGAGTAATAAGTCTCGTCTTTTTTGGATATCGTTCCAAAGCGTTTTTTTATAAGGACAGTATTGGCCAGGATCCAGCTAAGTGCTAATGCGCCGTAAGACATAATGATCAATGTTACGTGGGTTGATAACCAAAAGTTGTCGCGCAGTACGGGAACAAGGGGACTAATGCTTTCTGAAAGCATTCCAGTGGCAAAATTCATCATCATTAAGGTGCAAGCGTTGTACATCAGGCCCATGTAGAGAAAGGTTTTCTCTTTTTTAATATGACCGACAATCAAGGAGAGGCAGAGGGCTCCAAAGCCACTGAACATGACAGTCTCGTACATATTTGTGATGGGCGCCCTGCCACTAATCAGAACTCTTATGGTAATGAGCACGACTTGGACCAAAACCGTTGAGAAGGCCAGTACGAGGGCCACGTTAAACTTTTTGAACAAGGTGAGGGCAGCGAGGGCCAGCAAGGTAAGAACCATGCTGATGATAGGTAGTCGGGCCTTAACAAATTTATACTCAAGGAGATGATCGTCTCCTTTTAGTTTTAAGTAGCGGCTGACCTCTTGGTTGATTACGTAGAGAAAGGGAGTTTGCGACATCTTCTTTGCCGCTTCGACTTTACCTTCTTGAAGAAAAGCCGTCAGGGGGATCCAGTCCACTCTGTCATTTGTCACGGCCGGGAAGAGCCAGTTTTGTCCTGAGGTTATCTGGCGATAAAGGGCGGCTTGATTAAGAAGAGTCGATAAGGCCTTAACTCTAGAGTCTTGAACTTTGTTACGTGAAACTTCGCGCCTGAGCTTTGGGATTTCATCGACCAAGTCCGCAAGAAGCATGGTCTTTTGTCCTTTTTCAGTATCAAGCTCTAAGAACTTTTGAGCTTCGATATTATCGACTCTGGCTTTAAGTTTAATGTCATTTTTAAGCTGCATGCCTTCAAGGCTCAGGAGGCAGTAGACCTGAACGGAGCTTAGGTTTTCATAGCTGCGTTTTCCAGTGAGGAACTTAATAAGCTCTCTGGAGTGCACGTAAAGGGGCTTGACTCTGCCGCCTTGCCTGATCGGCGTTTTCCCTAAGGAGTCCTGACAGAAATAGGTCTGTTCTATCTTGGCTTGGGAGATAGTTGTGATCAAAAGAAGAGTTAGGATACTGATATATTTAGTCATTTTAAATCCACTTAAGCGTTAGGCTTATTTGCGTTTTTATTTGCGCTGGCGTCGTCGTCATCGCTTGATCCTACTAAAGGTGTTATTTTCGTTTTCTTTCTTTTTCTATAGTTGAGCGCATAGTGCCACATACTCCCAAAAACAAGCATGAGAGAGCCGGCGTATTTGAACGGCCGGCCTGGGTCCACGTTTACGCTCAACGTGGATGAGTAATTTCCTTGTCTATCTTGGCTATAGGAAGCCTGATAGAAGGTGAAGCCTTTGAACTTTAAGGGATTGTTCATGAAAATATGGTGTTCTTCATTTTCCTCACCACTAAAAAGACGAACAAAACTCTCATAACTTGCGGCTCGTTCGGTACCTGGGTCTTTTTCCATTTTGAAGCGTGTAAGAACAAACTCAAAAGGAAGAGTGATTGACTCTTTTTGAAGCGAAAAAACAACTTTCTTTCCGTTGATCAGAAGTTGGATCGGTCTCTCATTCGTTACCCAATAGGTTTGATTTTGAACAATAAGTTCAAGGGCCTTGATGCCCCCTTTAATGATTTCATTATTCTTCTGAATAGGCAGTACATTTTTAGGCTCATAAAAAGGAACTTTTTCTTTTTCGTGTTCATTGAGAACGATCTCAAAACCCATCCAAGGTAAACTGACTGCTTCATCTCTGTTAAACTTTCGGTAATTCCAGCTTTCATCATCTTTGTCGAAATAGGCCGTGGACTCACCAAAAAGAAAGAGGTTTGGGCTCTTTTCAAAAAGCGACTTGGAGAAAACTCTAAGTCCCGCTCCCCGCATGAGCTTCATTTCCTTATCAAGAGGCCATGGGCTTGTATCGGGAAGGAAGCTAAAGATTCGTTCTCCTTTTTTTATGACGAGAAGTCTGCGCCCATTGCCTGTGGTTTTAATAGCGATCTTTCTCGACTCTGGAGTATAACAGGTTGCTTCCTCTCTATCCCACAAAATAAGTTTTGAAGGGTTGTTCTCACCAAAGCATTTACCGAGAGAGCTCGGGAGATAGTGAATTGTCAGTGGGCCGAGATTAACATTAGACTCGAAATCAATACTTTCAGGATGCAAGCTGAGGGTAAAGTCTTGAGTGACCATGGGGTTGGAGATAGAGTATTTTGAGCTATGAACAGGCTCGGATGAGGCCACCTCTTTTTTAGACTGTTTCCAGATAAATTCTTTTTCTGCAAAGGGGTAGAAGCGTGCCAGGCTAATGTCCTGGTAGTTCTTGTCTACGTTGGTTTCAAAACCAGAGTAGGGCAGCTTAAAGGTGACAACTCTCCCCTCATCGGCAAAACTCATCTTGAGGATATCGTCACTAAGAATGACTTCTCTACTGGGTGAATTAGGAGGAAGAACAAGACTTCCGTCGACACCAGAGTAGTACGTCATAAAAGAGCCGCAGCCAATAATGATAAGACCAGAGTGAATGGTATAGAATCCATATAGTCTTTTCTTAGGGGGCAAGCGTACAAAAGCAGCAAAAGTAATACAGAGGAACATACCAAACTGAAGCAGCATGAAAGGCCAAGTTTTATAGACGGTTCTGTTGGCAAAGTCGGTGCCGTAGTAACTCTCAAAAAAAGTACCTACCACCATAAAAAGGGCAAAGAGCGATAGCAATATAACGGCAAACTTTAAGCCGCCCAGAGTTCTCTCAATTTTAGCTAGTTTTTTTGCATTCATCATAGTTGTTTCAAGGATTTAAGTGCACTTTTACAATAACGAAATATATCAACTAAATCCAATCATTCTCCGAGTGTTTGTGTGTCTGTCGACATTTTAACACATCGGCTCAAATCACGGCCATCTAACGGCCATCGACAACACTGAACGTCTAAGCAATGGTTATTAGCTTAGAGCATAAGTCGACTTTATTCTAATGGGCCGGCCTGATGGAATGGAGGCACCAAACGAGCCCAAAGAGGATGGGCTGGTGCAATAAGTAGATGATCAGAGAGTGCTTAGACACGGCCAAAAAGAGCTTCTTAGTCCTGAAGTTAGGGATACGAAACTTGTGTGAGCCTACCTTGACACTGAATACCCCTAAGAGGACTACGGCAAGCCAAGGGAGGGCCGGAATATAGTCCATTGATGAGTGCTCCATTTGAAACCATGGCCATCGAAAACCAAAGAAAAGTGGAATCGTAATGAAAAGAGCAAAGGCTAGACTTGTATAAGGGTGATCCAAAAACGGTAAGATCAAAAGGGAACAAACAGCAATGCAGTGAAGAGTTCCAAAATAAATCCACTTATCTGGGAAAGAAACATAGGTGCTGACTGAGATGATCAAAGCGCAGGTTACTAATTTAATCATCCTTTTTTTGATGTCGCTCCATTTGATTTTATGAGCGTGGGCGATTTGCATGGATTGGCCCATAGGCAAAAGAAAGAGAAAAACAATCACTCGAGGAAATGCCCACCAGAAAGGGTCTCGACTGAAGTCAATACTCAAATACCCATACAGAGTTAAATCAAAAGACCCATGAAAAATGATCATCAAGATGATTGCAAGGGCACGAATCATATCGATCGCTTCATAGCGGATTCTTTCTTGTGCGCTTGAGCCGTGAGCATTAAGGTTATTCATATCGTCTAAGGGTCCTGTTTAGGTCCAGTAAAGTGGCGATCAGACTAATAAGGTTATTATAGTAGGGGAGGTCCTTTTGCGCCAACGAATTAGTTTCTTCATTTTCTTTGGTGGCCTTGCCAGTCTCCTCTCTTTGATTTTTATTTGGAGAGGTCTTGGTGAGCCAAACTATAACGACGAAGTAGTAGGACTACCCGGCTCAAGCAAGGCATCTGTTCACTTTGATAAGCACGGAATTCCTCACATTAAAGCTCAAGGACAAAAAGAAGCCTTCTTCGCTTTGGGCTACACCATGGCCTCTGAAAGGCTTTTTCAAATGGATCTTTTGCGTAGGCTCGCTAGAGGGAAGCTCTCTGAAATTTTTGGTCCCAAGACGCTTGAAGTCGATAAGCTTTTCAAAACGCTAAGCTTGGCCCACCACTTTGAAGAGAAATTTAGAGATCGCCCACCGGAGGGGCCATTTTATGATTCGATGAAAGCTTTCTATGCGGGGGTCAATCTGTATATAAAAAACGGAGCAAAGCCACGGGAGTACTACCTGCTGGGCAGTGATCCCGTGGCTTTTAAAGTAATGGATGCTTATGCCATCGTCGGCTATATGGCCTACTCCTTCGCCATGGGTCTTAAAACTGATCTTCTTTATCAAGAGATTGCAAATGATTTAGGGGGCGATGCTTTAAACCAATTGCGTATCAAGCCTCAAGTTCAAAAAGTACGAACAGTAAAAAACTCTCTCGCTTCAGAACAATTTTTAGCTGACTCGAGTTTTTCATACGCTCAGAAATGGATAGAGGAGAATCTGCCCGTATTTACAGGCAGTAATGCTTGGGTGCTTGCACCTAAGCGCTCTCAAACTGGAGGCGCACTCTTGGCCAATGATCCCCATGTGCGTTTAAGTTCTCCTGGGCTGTGGTTTGAAGCTCATATGGATTGGGGAGGGGGAGAGATTTACGGTCACTTTGTTCCTGGCTTGCCCTTTAGCGCTCTTGGACACAACAAGCTTCTCTCCTGGGGGCTTACTATCTCCTACGTCGATGATATGGACTTCTATCGTGAAAAGAGAAAAGGTGATCAAGTTTTCTTCAAAGGAAAATGGATAAAGCTTGAAAAGCGAGTAGAGAAAATTATCGTGAAAGGTCACAGTCCGGTTGAGCATCTCGTTGAGATAGGGCCTCACGGACCGCTGTTGGATGGTCTGAGCAGACTTAAGACTACGCCCGGAAAGTCCTTGGCGCTAAAGTGGAGTCACTATCATCCTAAGAATGATCCAGCCAAAGCTTTTTATGGCATGATGACGGCGACTTCGAGAGAGACTTTTAAAAAAGCTCTTACTCTAGGGAGAAGTCCTGGGCTCAATATTCTCTATGCAGACGCAGCTGGAAATATAGGACGCTATCTTTTCGGAGGGTTTCCGATTCGTCCCAGCGGTATGACCGGTGACCTTATTTATCCCGGCGATGATGCTCGCTATGAGATCGAAGGGGAACTTGAGTTCTTTGAAAGACCTCATCTTGAGAACCCTGAAAGTGGGGTTATTGTATCGGCTAACCAAAGGCCGGAAGCTCCAGGAGATAGTATTAAAGGTTACTATCAGCCAGATGATCGTTACACTTCTCTTCATCAGATTTTAGCCGGAAAGGAAAAATGGTCGTTAGAGGAACTAAAATATGTTCAAACAGCTAACGTCAATATCTTCAACAACGTTTTTAAAAAGCGACTCTTGAGTCAGTTGAGCCCAGAGGACTTGGATGGCTCCTACTTAGAAGCTTTTGCGACCCTTAAGGCCTGGGACGGAACTTCAGTAAAAGAGTCTGCCGGTAGTCTTTTGTTTCATCAGATCTTTTTTGAACTTGAGCGAAATCTATTAGCGCCTCGTTTTAGTAAGTACTACTTGAGACTGTGTGAACTCACCTCCTTTTGGCATGGAACAAAGAATAAAATTTTAACGGAAGATATTAAGGTTGAAGTTGAGAAGTCGTTCAAGCAGGCAGTCGAGATCTTAAAAAATAAGTATGGTGCTATCAATAATTGGAACTGGGGAGAAGCTCACTTCGTTGAGTTTTCTCATCCGCTTGGAGAAGCTTCAAAACTCTTAGCAATGATTTTTAATTATGGGCCATACCCACTTGATGGAGGCTTTAATCATGTTAATAATCTGCGAAGACTTGGCTGCCAAAAAGCTTTTCAAGTGCAAGTGGGACCTTCTACACGAAGGCTGATAGACATGAGTAATCCAAGCGAGAGTTATGGTATTTTACCTATGGGAAATAGTGCTCACCTCTATGGGGAATTTTATAGTAATCAATTTGATCTTTTTTCAAAGGGGCGTTTCCGGTCTCAATCCTTAGGGCTCGAGAAACAGGACATCTATGCGACGACAGTCTTTAAGCCTTCAGCAGTAAAATAGGCTTATCGGCCTTAAGTTTTATTAAACCACGAGCTCTATTGCTAAGAGCAAAGCTAGAAAGAGGTAAGAGTGAGTGATTGGTCATCGAGTACTCAAGCTCACCCGATGCCGAAACCTTAGTGGCTTCAAAGGCCATGAGGCTGAAGGTTCCCTCCAACGTTAGCTTAATCTCTTCAGTTTGATTGATGAAGAGAGCACAAAAGCTGCTCATATAACTCGGGTAAAAGTAAGCTTTTTCAGGAAGGTCGCTTTGGACCATGAGCTGCCTCAACTCGCCAAAAATAGCCAGCTGATGATCTAGCCTTTCACCATAGAGCCCATAGAGGTGCAGGCTCTTAGGACTAAGCCCGGCCTCCTTTATAAGGGTTAGGGCCATGGCAAAGTCACTCATATCCTTTTTCTTTTCGAGGAGAAGGTCAAACTCGTTGTCACTGCCTTGGTAGCTATCATTGTCACCTAGACAGTAACCAAGAGTTTCAATCTTGGCAGATTGAAAAGCCGGGCGGTGAGATATGCCCCCATCTAGATAGAACAAAGGCATGGCCTTACTTTTGAGGGGAAGTTTTATAGGTAAGGGTCCGACGATTCCGATGTCGGAGCATCCTGTCATTTTTGTGATAATAGCTGTCTTCTTTGTATTTTTTTTTTGGCCCAAAAGTCTGTCCTATTTAGTTTATTGATAGCATTCTAGCTCTATCTACCGACCTAGTGTAGCAAGGCTTAAGTTTGTCCCCACTAAAATTGTTGCCGATACTTATGAGAAAAGTTAAATTGATAGCATAGTAGTTTTATCGTCCGGGATTTTTTGTGAAATTAATTTTACTCGTTTTTGTTTATTTATCTCTTTCTCCAGCTTTCGCTCAAGACGCAAATCGTGGTGCGACGCTTTATAAGAATTGTATTCAATGCCATGGAGAAGCAGGTCGTGGAAATCCTACAGAGGAAGCCCCAATGATCGCGGGACAATACGATTGGTACATTATTTCATCCATCGAGTCTTTTAAGGCCGGAGTGGAGCGAAAGAACCCAAAGATGCTGCCTTATATAAAGAACCTTTCTGACGCAGATATTGCCGATCTGGCCGCTTATATCAGCTCAATGAAATAATAAGCTTAAACCACCAGATCCCACCAGTAGCGATAGGACGGCCCTCAATGAGTCTCAACTTTTTTCATGCAGCAAAACAAAAAGAGATGAAGAAAATCTATGATTATACGATAGACGCCTTTTCCGACTCCCCAGACTTTAACTGGAACTTAGAGGAAATAAAAAGAGAAGTTAAGGATGGTTGGTCACTCTTTGGTGTGACTAATAATGACGAAGAAATTGTCGCCGCTTTATTCTTTCGTCTAGATGATGGGTCTTTGTTAACTAAAAATACCGGTCTAAAAATTAATCATCAAGGTGCAGGCTATTCTCATCAAATCAAAGAGTTCTTCGAGTCTAAGGCAAAAGAGCTTAAGGCCGAATCGATCAAGCATTATTGCCGGATCGACAACTTTAGAATGTACTCTTTAAATGAAAGTCATGGTTATAAGAAAACTAATAATAAAGTTGATGACGAGCAGATCGTCGAGTGGGAAAAGCCTCTCTAAAAATTACTTTCCTCTACCAATTCCAAAGTTTTTTAACGTGCCTGAATAGCGAAGGTGAAGCTCTTGCGAGATTTTCTTTCTCTTTTGTTGTCCGTCATAAGCCATAAGCTTTTGGCAGTGAATTGTCGGATTGCCTCGCGTAAATGATCGTGTTCCCTCAAGATAGGCCATACAAGTCTTAGAGTATTTTTGTATGTACTCTGGAAAGTGAGAGCTAAAGTGAGCAAAGAGAACTTGATTCTTTTTGTCGTCTAAACTCGAGAAAAGCTCGTCTGGAAGGGGGTCTATGCTGAGTAGCTCTTTTAGGACTTGTCTTCGCTTTGCATAATCATTTGAAAGCAATTCAAGTTGATTCCAAGCTCGGTTCAGCAGACTTCCTGGAGCAGGCTCGCTTAAGTAATAGCGAACAAGCCATGTATTTTTAAGGGTCGGTGTTAATTCCGTCGTATTTTCCAGGGCGACAAATAAAGAGCGAGTTTCACTTACGGGAGCCTCTTTAAGATGTTGACGTGCACGAACGGCCATCTTTTTCCAACAAGCAGCTGAGGCCATCTGGGAGAGATACATTTTTATTCTCTCACTGGAGTCACTATAAAGATGCTGCTTCTCAAGATGAGAAAAGGTAATTGAGGTCACAAGAGGCTTGTCGCAGTAGAACTGTCCATCCCCCTTGGTTAAGATATCTTTCAACAGAGGCCAAGAGTCGTGACTGGGAAAGAAGCCAGCAAAATACTGAAGGAGTCTAAAACCTGTTTCTGCCTCTTTGCGGGCCGTTTTCCAAAAGGAGAGCATACGCTTTTTACAGTGATTGGTTTTTTGGGTGCTCAAGCAGACTTTGAAATAGTTGAGAGCGTAGCGGTTTCTTTTAATTTGGTAGAACTCGTCGCCTCTAAGCTCCGGCCAGCTTGAGAGACGTTCAACCACCTTAAAAGTAGAGCTTTCAAAATTATCTTGTTTAACTGATAAGTCTATAAAGCCCTGGGCCATATTGGAGACCATGTTGAGCCAGTACTTCGTGCGCTGAGTAGGAAGTATGTCGTGAGCATGCTTAAAAAACTCTTGATAGGCATTGGCCTGCTGAAGGACTTCTAAATCAGAAATGGAGTAAATTAGTGTAGTTTTTGGGGAACTTAAATTTTGTGCTTTAACACTCAAAAATAACGGCATTAAACATAATGCCGCGAGGGCAAAAGATACCTGAACAAAAGACTGTGGTGAAAACATCCGTGTTTTTCTTTTCATTACTTTAATTCTAGGTTTTGTGGGCCCTGTTAGTCAAATCAAGAAGCCTTAATTCACTTTTAGCATAGACTATTTCAGTTCTATATAATTTTCTCTTCGTCAGTCTTTTTCTCTTAACACTTCTGGATAAAAGCCGAAAGTTCAAAGCCACCAAGAAAGGGCCGATGAATAATCCTTCATCATTTGAACAACCCATTAATACTGGGAAAGTGAGCGAATGAGTCCCCAAGATAAACAGAAAAAAATGAATCTTCAAAAAGAAAAAGATGACTTTGCTGCTCGAGATAGCGAGAACAGTAAAAAGGCACAAGAAGCTGAGCTTAACTCGAGAAGACAGCACTTGCAGGAGCAAGTGGCACTCAGGCGAGACTATCATGCTTTGAAACTCTATCACTGGGCGGTGATGTTGAGTTTATTAGTCAGTCTGACTTTCTTTTTATTTGTTTTAGGGGCAAGTTATTTTCCGCCTACAAAAGATTATGTCTTGAACTTTATTCATTTAATTATTTAACCGACAAGCTCTTGTAAACTTTAATTCGTCGGGTACCTTATGAGAGCTTCAATCTTTATTAGTTTTTTTATAATGATTTTCTTGATCCCTTACTCAGCTTGGTCAGCAGGGGAGGATTGTGTGAACTGTGGCAATGCTTTGTCGGGAAAACCTGAATTGGGCTCCCTTGAGAGAATTGCCTTTCAAATCGATTGCTCCTATTTTGAGAGCTCTCTATGTAGGATTTGGGATGAACTCGATAATGCTCAAGAGTTTCACCATTTTATAAAAGCATGCCGAAGCACCAAAAGCCCGCTTGAGGTACTAAGAGATACTCAGTGTGATAGTAGCTCGCGCAGCAAGGTCTATCGTAAACAGTACCTCCTTCATCTTCTCGTCTCAGAAAGAGGCACGTTCGCAACTATTTTCATGGATCTTGCAAAGCACTTTCGAAGTGAAGGTAAGACGGACGATTTCGCAGGTTTGCTTAATGTAACTGATGAAAGAGGCTTAGCTTTTCTCGACTATTTAGATGAAACCTATTCAGCAACGAATTCCCAGCAATTAAGTAATTTGACTCAGGGAGAGATTGATAGAATTAAAAGGTACGCCTGCCTGTATGGCGGCCGCTACGCTACAAGAAGTCAGCCCAGTGACTGCAAAAAAAGTAAAAACCTATAAGTGAGTTTAAAATGAAAGTCTTCTTGAGTTCACTTTCTCTTTTATTTGTCCTTTTTAGCGAAGGGGGCCGTGCTGACACCTCCGCACAAGAAATTTGTCCCCTTGGACTGAAGCAACTGATCGATGGGGGATCTTCTTCTTGTGAAGAAACATACCCAATTGCTAGACCCTTTTTAAATGAGGCTTCCGACGAGCGGCTCGCCCAATCAAATAGATTCTTGGGTGATCTCTTGTTGTCATCGATTAAGGCTGACTTAAAAGCAATGGCCCACATCGATCAAATCTATATGGGCCTAGGGCTCGAAATTGCTCCAGTGGAGAGTTGCAGCTTGGAAAGAGTGAAAACAGAGCTACCTTGCGAGGTCTCTAGCTCAAATTTAGCTTCATTGACCAAGCACCTACCCGGAGGTGGCGTTAACAAGATTGATGACCTGATGGGAATGATTTCAAAAGAGTATAAAGATTTAACTTTAAAGAGCAGGGACTCGCAGGGAAATAGCTGCTTAAACGGTGCTTGGAGTGTCGGTATATCCATTGAGTCAATGATCAATCTAGACGTAGACTTCAATACCTTTATGGAATTTGAATGGGATCAAGAGGGATCCTTATCTGATCAACAAAAAAATGAATTTGCCAGACTTCATGAGGAGCTTGGAAACTTTTTTCCCTCCTTTTATACAGTGATGAAAGAAATAAAACCCAGTGAAATCGCAGGTAGCAGCTTAAAAGACCAACTAACAAATTTTTTACAAGATCGGGCCGTTATAGATAAGTTTCAGCAATCGATTGGAGATACCTGTTCGAAAATGATTGAAACGATTGGCGGGGTTGTTTGTAGCCTTCCTGATAATGGCCCAATAGAAAGTAGAGACTTCAATTTAGGGGCACTCAATTACAACCCTGAAGACTTTCAAGATGGTTTCGATGAGTTTGCCCTTGAACTCTCTGGTGCCAGTGATCCGCAGCTTGCTTATGCGAATTATATTCTCAACTGTGCACCTACCTGTGAGGGATGTGAGATTAATAAAGTATCAATGGACGAAATTTTAAATGAAAAGTTCGATAAAAGTGTTGAGGAAATTATTTTTCTTGGTGGCGTTGAGGCGGCTCAGTTTCAGGGAGTAAAAGAAAATGAGAGTTTTTGTCCGCTCCTAAATTGTGAGAATGCTCTCGAGGTTTTTAAAGGCGAATCTTGTACAAAGAGACAGTCTTGGCGAACTCCTGCTGAAATCGATACCCTTTTAAATTGCCCCGAGGATGAAATGTGTAAAGAGGATAGTTTTAAAAGCTTTACCCGAATACTGGCTTCTCAGGCCTCGAGCAATGGGCCAAAAGCAGCTTCTGCAAACCCCTCCCGCTTGAGCTCGTTTTCCAGGCAGTTCTTAGGTGAGAGCTTTGAAGAAGAAGCAATCCTCGTTACTGAAGAAGGGCAAGACACGCCTGAGCCTCAAGCAAAACCGCGAATTGAAGCGCCTGAGAGTGACTTTGCACAGGCCCGGCAAAGAGTCGATAGAGCTGATGCCCGCCTACAAGATAGAAACCAATCCAGAGTAGGAGCTCGAAGAGGCTCTCAATCAAATCGTTCTCAACCTTTTGGCGCACGAGCGAGAGCTCGCTCTGCAAGAGTCGCCAGTAACAGAGATACTTATAAAGACGTTGGCGGCGAAAGCGAGGACAGTAGTTACGATGATGTCTTAAAGAGTCTGATCGATGTCGTTCGAGGACAAAATGATGTCGATCGCTTGAGAGATGAGCTAGTAGATGGCTCTCTTCAAGACATTGCTAGAAATAATCAAGAAGCCTTTTCCCGCTTCAATCAAGAGCAAACGAATATTGGAGCAGCTGTTCCTACTGGGAGAGGTTATGCAAGGCCACAAAATAGAGCTCAAGTAGGAATTCCTGATAGGGGACTGGCACCATTAGAGGTGGAGCTACCCGGACAAGAGAATGCTTTTGAGGATCAAGTTGTCGGTAATACGGTAAGTCCTACTGGCCCAAAAGGAGCCGCAGTCGCTGCTGGTAGTGCAAGCTCAAGAGCTGGATTAGCCGGTAATGGGTCCGGCAGGGCAGCGGCCGACACGGCTTCTTCCCTCAATACTGATAGCGCTGATGCCGAGGAGGCGTCTCTGCCTCAATACGAAATTAATCAAAGAACGCTCAGAGGAATGAATGCTGCTGCATTGCGCTCTAGCTTGCGACGAAAAGGAATAAAGCCCGACAGGCCATTTATTATGCTTGTTAAGGATGATCGAGGACAAATCGTCAAACTACCGGTCAAGCCAGTGGCGTATTTAGGTCAGTCGGTCTTCGTCCCCATCATCATGCGGGCCAATTCAAAAATTCTTGATCTTGTCGAGCAATCACCCCTGTTTCGCGGTTACCGTGACTATATGTCCGGCCGATGACCGAGGCTTTGAGTGAGAGATAAAAGGCAGACTTTAGGTGACATTGAGGCGTCGCGCTAAATACAAAATCCACCGAATAGGATAGCGTCTGATATTATCGATTTCCTCCAGAGCTGCTCACTTTTTGAGTCAGCTCAAGCAAACAATCCCTAATGGGAAGACCATTGCAGCTTTCACTTGAGTGTCGCTGCAACGAAGAGAGCACGTTATGACTGAAAATCAAAAGGCTGGAATTATGGCACCCGTTTTACCTCAGATTCGAGAAGGAAACTTCAATATAGCTTCTGAGCAGTGGCGGGTTTTTTACTACGATGAGTTCGCAAGCACAATGGAGTCTTCTTTTGATGATCTTGCCTGGGAACTTCTGCCTCACTGCGAGGCTAAACTTAAAGATCATCGGGTTCAAATTGTCATTCAGGGGGTTCCTCTTCTTTTTGGTATTTTTGTTGAAGAGAAAATAATTCGCACTTATTCTCCAAGGTTAGGGCGAGAGCTCTTTCTCCTTGAGCAAATAGAGCAAAATCGTGACGAGCTAGTCTGCCAAAGTCTTCTTGATAGTGAAGATTATAAGGTTTTTAAAAACTACTGTGAATCAGTTGCTGGTCTGGCCCTTTACACCTTTCCCTCTCAGTATGAGCTCGTGACCTCTCGCTATGGACTCGCTGACCTTCTAGGTGATGAGTTCTACCAAGAAGTAGAACGAGATATAGAGGATAAGGTGGCTTCGCTGGTGAAGTATATTAACTCTTATCAGCCTAGCCTTTTTGAAAAGTTCTCAGACTTTGGCCTTGATTTAACGGCCCGCTTTGCTCTTCTTCGTATTCATCTTCTTAAGTTTTTGGCCATCCTTCCTAGCCTCGATCATGATAAGTCAGGTGCTGAGGTTAAGCGGATTCTTCTTGAAACGTTTCGTCGCCTTATTAGTGATAGTGTGAAGGCTAAGCTTTTACGAAAGAAAGGGCAGGAAGCTCCTCTTCCCGCTTGGATAGTCGTGAGCCTTCAATTTGGCTCTTGGTTTTTTAATCTTCTTCCTTCCGGCTTTTTAGCAAGTTCCGTGCGCGCAAGCGTTCGTACAATGGCAAAGCGGTTTATTGCGGGAGAAAATATTGACTCAGTAGAGCAGTCGTTTAAAGGCCTCTTTGAAACCGGTCGTGATGTCACTTTAGATCAGCTAGGGGAGCTCGTTGTCAGTGAAAAGGAAGCTGACCATTACTGCAACGAGGTCATTAGTCTTGTCAGTGGCTTTGGCATGCATGTGAAAAAAGGGGAAAAGAATAAAGCCGGGATTAACAAGGCCCACGTTTCTATTAAAGTCTCTGCTCTTTGCTCTGACTTTAAACCCCATGCTCCAGAATATACTTATAAATTGGTCGCTCCTAGACTAAAGAAAATACTTCTTAAAGCACGAGAGTTTGATGTTTTCATCAACATCGATGCCGAACATTATGACTATCGTGACATTGTTTTCTATTGCTACTCGCGAGTTCTACTTGAAACAGCTGAGCTAGCTGACTATCAACAAACTGGCATTGTTTTACAGGCTTACTTAAGAGATGGTTGTGCTCACCTTGAGGATATTGTTGAGTTGGCCAAAAAACGCGGGCATATGATGCCTATTCGTATCGTCAAAGGTGCCTATTGGGATGCCGAAACTGTAGAGGCAGATGCTCACAGTTTTGATGCTCCAGAGTTTTTAAATAAAGAGGAAACAGATTTAAACTTTAGACAGTTGATCGTTAAGATGATGGAGAGTGATCCTCATGTTCAGCTTTGTTTGGCTTCTCACAACTTTGCCGATCACTGTTTTGCCGAAGTCTTAAGGGAGAAGCGCTTTCCTCATACACCAGAGATAGAGCACCAATGCCTTCATATGACTTATGAAGCCCTCTCAGTAGGTCTTGCTAAAATGGGGTGGCCAACACGAAATTATGTGCCAGTGGGTAGCTTATTGGTGGGCATGGCCTATCTTGTAAGAAGAATTATGGAAAATAGTTCGCAGGTTGGGGTTTTAACGATCATGCGCTCTCATAAGAAGTCCGACCGCATGGAAGGTCCAATGACTGTGCATCAGCAAAAGAAGGACAATTGGCAGCTCCAATTTGATCGAACGATTTCGCACCTAACTTCTGAATTTTTTAACATCACGCCCGTTCGTCTCTATGTGAAAAAACAGTGGAATGTGGTGAATGACGCTTATAAAGACTTCCGAGAGAATAGTCTTGGTAAAACTTATGGCTCTCTCTACGCAACGAGTGGTGAGACTCAAAAAATATATTCAAGCAGTGATTCTTCCATTTTCGTTGGGGAAATAAAGTTTGCTACGGTTGAAGAAACTCTAAAGGCCATTGATGTGGTCGATAAGTCGTACAGAGAAGGTAGTTGGTCGAGAATGTTTTGGCTCACAAGGTGTTCCATTTTGTTAAAAGCTGCCGATATTATGCTCAACAAGAGAAACGAATTGAGTGCTCTTATTAGTTATGAGGCCGGAAAGTCAATTATTGAGGCTTATGGTGACGTTGATGAGGCCATCGATTTTCTTACGTTCTATGCCCGTGAAGAGCGAAAAGTAACAGTTCACTCCAATAAAATGGTGAGCCGTGGACCAATTGCTTCTATTACACCTTGGAATTTTCCCTTGGCTATTCCGACAGGAATGGTTTCAGGTCCTCTGGTCGCTGGCAACTCTGTTATTCTCAAGGCCGCAGAACAGACTCCACTCATCGCTAGCGAGCTCGTCAATATCTTTTACGAAGCAGGGGTACCAAAAGACGCTCTCATTTATCTGCCTGGAGTTGGTGAAGAGGTGGGGCGTACTCTTGTTGAGAGTGAGAAAATAGCAGGATATATTTTCACGGGCTCAAAAGCCGTAGGGCAAATGATCAGTCACAAGGTGGCGTCACGCTTCTATGAAAATAAAGTTTGGAATATGAAGTTTCCGGTCAAGGCCGTAACGGAATTAGGCGGCAAGAACGCTATTATCATTACGGCAAATGCCGAGCTGGACGAAACAGTTGCAGGAATTCTTTATTCCTCATTTGCTCATGCTGGTCAAAAATGTTCAGCAGCTTCTCGAATCATTGTCGACGAGTCTGTAAAGGAGCGTCTGATTGAGAGGCTTAAAGAAGCCGCCCACGATATGGAGGTCTCTGAGGCTTTTAAATTTAGCTGTTCAGTGAACCCTGTTATTAGCGTTGAGGACCGAGACAGACTAAGAAAACAAGTTAAAGAGGCGAGCACAGAAGCCTTCAATAATGGCGGTCGAGTTATCGTGGATCGCTCTGCGCAGGAGCTTCCTGGATTGTGTGTCGGTCCTTCCATTATTGAAGTTCCTAAAAAATTGGCCATGGATAAGAATAGTTTTGCTTCAAAAGAGCTCTTCGGTCCGGTTATTCACATTATTGGGTTCTTAGGGCTTGATGAAGCCTTAGAAATTTTTCACGGTCCAGACTATGCCCTAACAGGCGGGGTTTTTAGCCAGTCCCAAGATGATATTGATTACCTTACCAGTCGAATGGAGTGCGGTAACCTTTATGTCAATCGCTCTATCACAGGGGCGAGAGTAGGGATTGAGCCCTTTGGAGGCTTTAAACTCTCAGGCACTGGGCCTAAGGCCGGCGGTAAGGTTTACATTCCTGCTCATCACATTCACCGTAGGCAAGTTGAAAACTTACAGGTTCACTGTGAAGAAGGCATACATTCCACTATCGATCTCTGTGGACGAAGTGGCCTTGGACCGCAAATGAGGGTGGAGAGAATAGGGCTCGCCCTTGAGAGCGTCATTCATCATTTCGAGATGTTCTTTAAAGGGATTAGAGGTCCTGAGAAAAAGATTATCCTTAAGTTTAATAAGTGGCTCTCTAAAAATGCTCTCAACTACATGGTTAAAGAACACCAGAACCGGAAAATTCCAGGGCAATTAAGTTTTAGCAGTTTTGAGATGCAAGGGGAGCATGCCTTGTGTGTGGCCGGTAGTGGTGTTCCTCGTTTAGAGGCCTTTATGCAAGTAAGTGCCGCTCTTTTAATGGGAACAGGAGTGACGGTTCTTTGTCGTAATCAGCTCAGTTATGAATGGTGGTGTGGAGTTTTAAACTACTTTCACAATGCAGGTGTCTCAAAGGAAAACTTCAATGTAAGCTTTCCCAAGCAAGAAGCCTTCGAGCAAGTCTTGCGGCACCCCTTGATAAATTACTATATCATTGATGGCGATGAAGCATGGGTTAAGAAAATTAATAGCATTGTCTTTGATGAAACCTACGGTGAGCGAAGAATTCGCCATGTTCTTACCGCCTTTGACTCTTTTAATCCAACTGACTTTAAGCGCCTATGCGGAAACTTCGTTTGGGTCAGGGCCTTTGCTGTAAATACGATGCGCCACGGAGCTCCACTTGATCTGGATTTGGATGTGGAGGTATAAATGAAGCTTCTTAGTCTTGGCGCTGGCAATATGGTAAGTGCGCTTATGGGTCCTATCGTAGAGGAGTTTGATTCATTTTCGGTTTATTCCCCCGGCCAGAGTGCCGCTTTGTTCAGTGAAGCCTTTGAGGCAACTCATGTGATTTCTCTCGATAAATTTGATGATCAAATAGATGTGCTCTTGCTCTCTTTTAAGCCACAAATGTTTGAAGAAGCAATCGCGGCTTTTCTTAAAAGTAAAAGAGATCTCGAAAAGACATTAATCGTAAGTATGCTCGCTGGTACGCCTGTTGAGATTATAGAGAAAACATTTAATTCTCAAAATGTTGTTCGGATCATGCCGAACACTCCCGCGATGGTTGGTCATGGAGTGAGTTTATTTCTCACTCATCCTCATGTCTGTGAGGAAAGCGCAGCAGCTTTTAAAAAGAAGTTAGCAATGACGGGTAAGGTTATTGAAGCCGAAAGTGAGGCTCAGCTTGATCAGTGGACTGCTGTCACCGGCTCAGGTCCGGCTTATGTATTTGAGTTCGCAAGAATATTAGAGAAGATATTAGTTGATCAAAAGATGAAGGTTAAGGATGCTCATGAAGCGATAAGCCAACTCTTTTTGGGCTGCTCATTAATGATGAGTGATGGACCTGATGGCTTTGAAGAGATGCGCCAAAAGGTAACCTCCAAAAACGGTGTTACTTTTGAAGCGCTGAAGATCTTCGAGGCACAGGGATTAGAAAAAATTACGGCCCAGGCCATAGAAGCCAATATCAAAAGATCAAGCCAACTTAAGGCGCAGGCCCTAAGCGGTAGTTAGGAGAGATTAATGGATGGACTGTTGAGTTTATTACCAGAAGGTATGAAGCAGACGGCTTTTGTTAGGCTTTTTGGTTTAACTAAGGTTCCTCTTATATGGTTCATTAGACCTAGTGTTGTTGAGCTTGGGGAAGAGAGGAGTATTATTCGGGTTCCCTTTAAAAGAAAAAATAAGAATCACTTGGGCTCTCTCTACTTCGGTGTCCTCTGTGCGGCCGCCGATGTCGCCGGAGGGTTGACGGCCATGAAGCATATCAATGACTCAAAAAAGAAAGTTTCTCTGGCTTTTAAAGATTTCAATGCCGAGTTTCACAAGCGAGCCGAGGGAGATACTTTTTTCACAAATACTCAAGGACGCGAGATAAAAGCATTTGTTGAGAAAGTTATTGAGAGTGGGGAGAGAATGAATATGCCGGTAAAGGTCATTGCGACGACTCCCTCAAAGTTCGGTGACGAGCCCGTAGCTTCTTTTACCTTAACGCTATCTTTAAAGTGCCGTAGTTAAGGTTATGAAATCAAGCAGGGTTAGGAGAGTCGATAAAGACGGTGCTCACTTGAAACTCTTTGTCATTGTCGATGTGCTCTTGTAACAATTGGATTCCAAATTTCTCTGTAGCATGGTGGCCACCGGCCAGCATATGGATTCCGGCTTCTTGAGCCTCGTGCCAATCATGTTCAGACATTTCCCCAGTCAGGTAGCATTGAGTCTTCGTTTTCAGACAGTGCACCCAATCACCATTGGCACCACCGGTGATAATTCCTAGAGTTTCAATAACCTGATCAGGGTTAGGGGAGGAGAGAATGACTTTGTGCTCAAGAAGGGCTTCAAGTTGAGCTTGTAGATCTCGGACCTTCATAGGTTTGGGAAGGCGTCCCTTTCTTCCTGTCGGCGCTCCTTTGTGATCGCCAAATGAATCTAAGTTGATCATCTCTAATCGCTGGGCAATCGCCTCGGCATTACCAACGACTGGGTGGGCATCTAAGGGAAGATGATAACCAAAAAGATTAATATCATTTTTAATAAGAGGAGCGACTCGTGCTCCAAATGCGCCAGTGAGGGTTCTCACTCCATGAAACTTCCAAAAAAGGCCATGGTGAACGATAAGGGCATCTGCTCCTAAGGCGACCGACTTCTTAATAGAGTCGCGAGTTGCAGAGACGCTAAAGGCTATCTTTTTAATCTCTTGTTTTCCTTCGACCTGAAGACCATTAGGACCGTAGTCTTGGAAAGCTTTAATATTTAAGTAAGAATTTAAATAGTCTTCAAGCTGATCTCTTCTCATTTCTCTTCACAATCTAGTCAAATAACGAAGGAGGTGCCGCTTCTGGAGTTTGCTTAAAGAGTTCACTCTTATTGAGAGTTTCTTTTAGGCGAGTCACTGTTACATGCAAGTCTTCATTATGGGGAGCTAGGGTTAGGGCCATGGCGAACTCTTTGAGGGCAAGCTTATAGTTGCGAAGATTCATTTGAGCGCGGCCGGCATTGATATAAGGATATTCTCTATTTTGATAATTTCTAGAATTTTTTGCGAGATCAAACCATTTTAGTGATTCTCTGGTTTCTCCTTCGCTTAGGAGATAACTGCCAAGATCGTTATAAGGAGCTCCATAAGCAGGGTCGACCTTTATCGCTTTTAAACAGAACTTTTTGGCGATATCAAAGTTATTTTCTAATGAATAGGTCCAGCCGATCAGGTTATAGGCTTCTGCCGTTTCCTGAAAGTTGAGTCCGCGAAAAAAGCTTTGGCGGGCCATATCGTATTCTTTTTTGGCAATCCACTCGTGCCCTTTTTGAATAAGTTCTTCATATTTCTTTTCTCTTTGAGTTTCAATGCTCGTGACAGGAGCTTGAGAGTCAGAGGTATAGTCAAAAATAGAATCGCTGGTGACTCGGTAGGCAGGAATTGATTCTTGGGTTGAAACTGTATCCATGAGACTTACTCTCGGAAGGTCGATTTCTAGGTTCGTCTTTTCTTCGACAATAAGGTGAAGCCTGCGAGCGTGGAGAAATAAGAAATTGAGCGTTTGTGAGAGCTCCTCACTAATGGCCGGTTTCTCCACGAGATCGAGTATGAGCATGGATTCAAGCAGTTTGAAGGCCTGTTTGGTAAAGTCTTTCGCCTCTCTTATTCCAATAGTTTCAACAATAACCTCATTGTCGTCATTGGAGACTCTCTTAACCCAATGCTTATTGAGAAGAAGTTTTGTTTGATAGCGATAGGCAGATGCCCAAGAGCGAACAGAAGTAATTTGGCCTATCTCACTAAGCTCTATGATAGCGTAGAAGAGCCGTTGAAAGTAAGCTTGGCAGGTATGAAGCTCGCTAAGAGCTAAGTGTGTGATCCCTTCATGGGAGTCGTTTTTTAAATCCATATTCTAAACCTCATGTTTACTAGATTATGATGATGCTTTTTTTACTGCTCGTCAAAGTTCTACAAGGCCTCGCCATGCCCAATTAAAACACTCAAGAAAATCGCTAGCATAAGCCCTTGATAAGCCGTGATAAGAAACTGAGCTTTTGGGCAAATAGAAACTTCATTTAGCCCTGCTTTTGTTTTCGGTGAATTTGTCTTCATTACTGTTCTCCCTAGAATTGGCCCTCCTCATGAAAGCCATTCTTTCTTTACCGTCTATTAAGCAAGTAAGGGGCCACTTCTTTTAACCTATTATTAGGGGCTTAAAGCCTCTAATAAGGTCTTTGGGATAAATGGCACCAGGGCCAAGATCCATTGATAGGGATAAGTGGCTAAAAACTTAGCGCAGTATGAATGAATTTCAAGAGTAGGGGCGAAGCCTATCTTTTTCGCTAAAATAAGAGAGACCACAACATAGGAATAAAAATGTTAAAAGCCATAAGCCTTCTTTTTATCTGCACTCAAATAAGCAGCTTTGGCGCAGAAGTTGATAGCTTTACCGACCGCTTTGTTGCTTTGGATGACTCACTCGTGACGATTAATAAGCAGACCAATATTTACTTCAGCGAGGCGCTTGATTTGGCCAATAAAAAGGCTGAAGGCTGTGAAGAGAAAGTCCTTTATAAGAGCTTAAGAAAGTTTTTTGGTAATCAGTATCGCTCTAAGTTTGGAAAATACGTGGTTGAATCTCAAGACTTAGATGCTCATCGCTTTAAAATTCCAGATACAATTTACCGCGGCTTTAGATGGTACGAGTCTCCTGTTCAAGGTTTTTGGGGAAGAGTCGTTAGTGACCCAACCGCCCCCACTTTAAATGTCAACGGCGTCATCATCGGCACGGATAAATTTGAGCACTTCTTAGGTTCTGGATATATCTACTTTAAAAGAAATTATCTCAATGGCGATGGTTTGCAGGCCGCTCTTGATATCGGTTACCGAGCGGAAACCGGAATCATGGGGGCTTGGATGACCGGAGTAAAAGCTTTTGGTGATCTTAGCGCTAACTTCAATGGAATGCGTTTTTGGAATCATGTTCTTCAGCAAAACGATGACGTTCTCGGCAATGAGCATAATATAGGTCCTTATGTTTCCTGCGTTGATGGAGTTTGGGAGCAGGTTAAAAGAGTTGATTGGGCCAGCTACATCGATGAAAGCTTTGACGAAGGCAATAACTGTTCACAGTTTCCTAATGAAAATGTTTTAAACAAAGTACTGAGTGAAATCGATATTCTTGAAAAGGAAACAGGCTTATCTCACACTTGTCCTATTAATCCAAAAAAGCTTGGAAGCCTGAAAAAGAAGTACGGTGTTATCGGTGAGCAGATTCTTAACTTTGAAGGACACAGTATTATCGTCAAAAAAGAAGATAAAGAAAGCGAAGAGTAATTCTCTTCGCAAGCCTATCTTAAGCGATGATCAATTTGTCTTTTCATACTTCAATAATCTCTTCTTTTCTTGAACATCGCTGTAGCGATTTGAGATCATCTGAAAAAGAGAGCCTTTCTTTTGCCCAATCTGAGCAGGTCCTCTAAAGTTTAGTGTCTTATTCCCCCCCTTTTTATTCTTGCCCAGAAGCTTCGCAAAAGGATTCGATGTCTTTTTCTTCGAGCGAGAAATGGCTCCTCTGCCACCAGAAATACCACCAAGTCCTGAGCCTCTCGTTTTTACTTTCACGGCATTAGAACCTGAACCAGGCTGCTTTGAAGCTGGCCCTCTGCCACCTCCACCACCGCCACCGAGTGACGCTGCACCACCGCCGGCGCCTCCACCTGCTCCACCAGCGGCTTGAGCTGTCTTTATTGATCCCGCTCTAGCTGGACCATCGGCAAAAGAGTTGTCTGTAACGGCCGTTTCACTGATTCCACCAAAGGATTCGGGAATAAGGTCTCTGTCTGTGGATGAGGCCGCTGAGTTACTCTCTTCATTATTATTTAAATTACCTGCTCCAAGATCGCCCAGATTGGCCGAGCCACCGAAAGTGGCGCTAAAGTCCTGACCACGAAATCCTTCTGAGCCCGGAGTTGGAGGAGCCACACAGCCGTCTGCTTCTGGGTCTATTAAACATTCACTGACCGTGCTTTCTTGAACTTCTGCCACTGGAAACTCTGGCGGTTCAAACTCTTCCACGTCCTTAATCGCGTCATCAATATAGCCCGCTTGTTTGTGGGCAAGAGCCCCTTTAGCAGCGTTGGCCATGGCTTCTAGACCTGCCTGCATCGCTTGCTGTTTAAGAGCATCCATGGCCTCGTGATTCATAAAGAAGCTATTATTCTCATTAACGGCACGGCTACAAATACTTTGGCTGATATCTCCACCACCTCCAGAGAGCATCTCCTGAGCACTGGCGATAATGGCCTGCTGGACTCCTGCTTCTTGTGAGCCTTCTTCTTGTGTTGCCTCTGCGCCACAAGAGGCGACAGCAACTCTGGCTGCCCCTTCAAGGACGTTTTGAAGGTCTGCAGAGATACCTTCAACACAGGAACCTTGCATTTTTTCACTTCTAGGAAAACTCGCAATCATGGCCAGTAAAGTCGCCGCCTTGGCGCCATCAAACACGGCCATCTCGTAAGCCAGATTACCTTGTTTTTTTAGACTATCCCTTTGAAGGCCCATGGAGTCTGTAATGAGGTTTGCCTCGCCGTTTCGTTGCTTTTGTACAAAGTCCTCTTGATTATCCATATCATGAGAGTTTTGGCGAAAACCCTGTTGAATCGTCATCGCCTGCTTACCGAGAGCGAAGCCTGTTACATAGTTAATAATTTTTTTACAAGCAAGGTAGTCATGAGTTTCCGGGCCGTTATTTCGACACGAAAGTTGTGGGCCTGCTTGAGCTTGTTGCATACAGCTTGCTTTAGCTGCTTGATCAGCTTGGTTCATACAACTGAGCATATTGCCGGCTGAGGTAGAGTCCTCTCCGGAGTCGCCACCTTGAAACTTATCTATATTTGATTCTTCATAGTTTTCAATATTCGTTGAGACTTTATAGGCGTGGCAAATCGCTATCGAGGCGACAAACTCGGCCATCTTTTTCTGCTTGGCTTCGCCCTCTAAGTCAGAGGCTTGGCCATCTCGACTTCCTTGACAAGCATGTTTTTGAATTTCTGCTTTTTGCGTGTCATCTAAGGTGCTCTCTGCGGAGTTGGGGATACCGGCGATTGAAAGAAAGTCAGCATCACCACGGCTAAGAACGTGGTACCAATTTTCCGCACCACCTGTGCCTAGAGCTTGGGCAAACTTCTCACACTCTTTAATAATATGTGAGCGGTTTTGTTGATGGACTCTGCTAGGACCATCTTCGCCATTGCCATCGCCGTTACTTGCACTTCCTGGGATTCCCCCAAGAGCATAAAGCGGATGCATCCCAATATTAAGTGAGAAGGCAAGTGCCAATGTCGTCCAATACTTTGTGTTCTTCATAGCGGATCCACTTTTAAGTTTTCTTACCTCTATTATCGTTCGTTTCGTCAGTAAACTTGAGTTTTTTAGTCTTTAACGAGTGCATGTAGGGCTCAAGTAGCTGATTTAGTTGAAAACTTAGGACTGGACGAGACTTTCTGATACCCATAGAATTGGCATAAAAAGAAGGCGCTTCAGCCTGATTATAGCTATTTAGGAAAATCGTCATGAAAGACTTTTCTACCAAAATTCAAATCCTTGAGTCTCATTTAGACACTTTTGGTCATGTCAATAATGCCACTTATTTAAGTCTCTATGAACAAGCACGGTGGGAGTTCATCACCCAAAGAGGCTTTGGTCTTAAGGAAATTCAAGAACGAGGGGTAGGTCCCGTTATTTTAGAGCTGAATCTTAAGTTTAAAAGGGAAGTCAAAAACCGCGAGATTATAGAGATCGTGAGTTCACCTAGGCCGCCTGAAAGAGAGTTGATAATGACGATGAATCAAAAAATGCTTAAAGAAGATGGATCTATTGCATCGACTCTAGAGCTGACTGTTGGTCTCATGGATTTGCACGCGAGAAAGCTTATTGCTCCGACAGCGCAGTGGCTCTATGCCATTGGATTAGAATAAGTATTCGTAATATAGCGCTTAAATATTTCTTGGGCCTGTTCTTGAATGAGGTCGATTAATAAAAGGTCTTGAGCTTGGTCACATTCAAGCCACTCTTCAAATGCTCTCAAGCTTAAAAGCTTTTCTTGCTCGAGTGCTTCGACAGCGCTACTCAAATGCCAAGGCTCTGGCGCCACACCTCCCAAGTCACTTTCATAAGGGCGATAAAAACCCGACTCTAGGACGATGGGACTCTTTAGGAAGTGGCCAAGATTTTGAAATATTCCCCCGGGCTTGTATTCGTCGGGAGTGAGTTTTATTTTATAGTCAGGGTTCTCTTCTAGTGGCCTTCGATCAAAAACATCCATTTCTGTTCCCCAGTGATGGCGGCTCACGCCGGGGATTGCACTCCAGCGCAAAATGGCCTCTAAAACCTCCTGAGAGCCCAGTGTTTTGAATTCAAGCTGGTTGCCCTTATCATCTAGGAGCGCACGTTTTCCCACCGCTTTTTCATTCCAAATATGCTTTTGTTTTTCAAAGGAGCGATAGGAGCTCAAGACAGCGAGATCTACTCCCTGCAAAGAAGCAACAGTTACTAAGTTATCTAGTTTTTCTAAAACCCGAGGCTGGAGGCAGACTTGGTCAACCTCTCTTTGATGAACATGGTCGTGGACTTCTCCGTTAAAGAATTTACTCAGCATCTTCATCTTCGCCAAAGAGCCGCTTTAAGCCGCTTGTTTGATAACGTCTACTGATGACATTCCACAGGCTGACATCGTTTCGTTTGACGATGTCGGAGCCCTTGTATTTGTATTTCTTCTCCATGAATGTTTGAACTTTATTTCCTTCTTTTGCAGCGGCATCATTCCAGTTGAACTTAAAGCCATTGCCACCTTTTGCACCGCTACCGATTGATCCTTTGCCAGAGCCAGATGAAGCCAGGGTTGGTGTAAGATTGATTCGACTCTCCGCTTTTTCGATCGCCTTTGCTAATGAGGGATTACTGGCCAAGGATGAGGCCCTACCAGGCGAGAAAGCGCTATTGAGGTTGGCAAGACTTTTAGAATCCGAAGCACCTAATGCAAGCTTTTCGGCCTTGTCTTCTAGGGCCCCTAAAGTGGGAAACTTAGCTCCCTCTTGATTGGCCTTCTTAATCATTGACTCCGCTAAGCTTTTATTACGTGCCGCACTTTTTTGAAGGGAAGCTTCATTAAGCGATCCCAGAGCGGCATTGGCGCCCTGAGGAAAGGCGTTTAGGGCCTTCAAGGTATCAGGGGCTCCAATTTGTGCGGCAAAGCCACCATTTAAGGCCGTTGTTCCAGGGGAGTTTGCGCAGGCATTTTGCTTGGTTGTACCATTAATCATTTTTCGACATTTACATTCCTCATCAAACTGACCAGTGATTGTGACACAGCCTTGCCTCGGTCCTTCTGTGATGCTGAAAGGCTTTTCGTTTAAGAGAGAATAGTTGACACCATCTGAGGCAAAGAGGTTTTGACAAATAACAGAGCTGCCTCGATTTTCATTCTGCGTTCCATCTCCGTTATAGCAGTAGCATCTTTCGTTAGTAAGATCCTCTCTTCCGTCAGGGCAAAAACCGGCCACATATTCACTATAGGTGGCAATCACATCGTCTATATTTTCAATATTGTCCTCAGCTCTCTTTTGTTCTTTCATGGCATGAATTATGAGGTAAGCATTGAGTCCCAACATGACTCCGGCCCCCATGGAAACTTGTTCGGAAGAGCCAAATTTTGCAAGGCTGGCCCCAAGAGTTTTTACGTCTCCACTTTTACTTTTTCCCTTGCAATACCCAACAACTTTGCCTGCTTTATGCTGGATGGATTCCTTTATGCCCAAGACTAAAGATGCTGTAAAACCTGCCACGACGGCCATTTGTAGCAATTTTCTGTATTTGGCTTGTTCTTTAACTTTTTCCTGTTCTTGTTTGAGAAAAACAAATGCCCTCACTTGAGATTGGTAGGAGCCATCATCCCCAGATTTATTTTCTTCATTTCCCTGTTCTTTCTTGTATTCTTCGGCGAGTTTCTCGAAGCCTTTCTTGGCCTTTTTCTTTAAAAAGAAATCTCCTACAATCCAAGCGGAGGTTGTTGCTTGATAGATATATTTGGATAAGCAGCCACCTTTCTTCTCGTTAAATCCTGAGCTTGACATACTTCCCGATTCTCTGGAAAGACCTGTTTTTGAATCGACAACGGCCGCACCAGACATCAGAGTGAAAAGGGCGTAGGCTCCAGCTACAGTCTTGGCAACAGTCTCCATGGTGGCGGTATCATCATTTCCATTTTGGCCTTTTTTTACACCAGTCTTTTCTTCGGCCGTATTCATGTAACAGCTTTCAGGATCGTCTGTTGTCGAGCAGCTTTCAGTTTGGTTTTTTGTGTCAATGACTTCTTGCTTGGTCACACAACTATTGAGGGCGCTATTCCACTCAACAGTTGAGCCTGTGCAGGCCTCGCGCTCGGCTTGAAGGGCGGTGTCTCCAGTGAGATCTCCGGCCATGGCCACGGGAGCTAGGATAAATTGCCAGGTGCAAAGAACAATTAGGAGCTGCTTAAAGGTTTCCATGACCTACCTCTTCTATACTTAGTTACCCTTTCATTATAGCCGTTTGCTTGGCAGTGCCCTAGTTGAGGTCATTATTCCTACTTGAATATAGTGATTTTAGGTGCTTAGGAGATTTTTTTGTTATTTCAAACTGAAAAGCGGCGCCTCATATTCTTGGAAAAGCAGTCTTTGCTGTAGGTAAGGCTAAGGTATTCGAATGAAGAAAAGAAGTTAATCACAAAGTACGAAGTTACAACGACCATCATAGGGATCAGTATGCATGGTGCATTCTATTCCCGACAAAGAGTCTTTAAGAGAAATAGTGTAGAACGTAGCATCCGTAATCTTAATCTCTCCCTCTTCTTTTTTCTTTTTCAAAGAAGAAAACATTCCTGAAAACTTCGTAAAGTCTGACTCACTGTAGCCGTCTCCAGTACAAACGCCATATTGAGATAAAAGGTCATCGATCTCATGGATTGCATTGTCATAATCAAAAGCCGAGGAGTTGAGGCTTATCAAAGTAAATAATGATATAAATAAGAGCTTCTTCATGAACATGGTCCTCGTGGGCTTTTTTATTCAACAGTCTAAAAACTTTTGTTATTTACTATCACTCAACGCTTGGCTTCGAAAGTTTTCTTGTAAATTATTCAATAGTCTTTTGATTGAAGCTCTAGCGAGCTCTTTTAAGGCAGGCTAAATAAGGTTTTAGAGAGAGGGAGATTCTCTTTGAAAGAAATCTTAAAACTCTTCTTTTTAAGACATCCCTTGAAATCCAAAGCTCCCTTACCGGCTTCCTCTGCACAATGCTCCAGCATCTTAGCACCTCCAACGGCTAAGGCCCTACTGGCTCCTTTTAAAGTAGGGGAGAGCTTTCCAGAATATTCAAAGTAATAGTCAATAGCCTCACGATAGAGAAGACTGCCGTCTTTAAGGGCGAAGCCTTTTTCAAAGAGAGGCTTGTGATAGGAGCCGACGAGTATCATATTATCTAGCGAAGAGAGTTCTTGAGGAAAAAGTTTTGTGGTCTTTGGAATATTAGGACCGACCCTTCCTGAAGCAACGATGATAATGCCCTCGGGGATGGGGGCCTTTGATGATTGTTGCCGTCTCTTCGTTTCATCTTCTGGTAGACGAAGACCTGCGGCGGCCAGAATAATTGCATGATCTTGAGACAGCTTGAGTGCTTGATTCCAATAGGTGAAGCTTTGTTGGCCGTCTTTATTAAAGATAACGATTGGTGTGATCACTATCTTTTTATGGCCAGCTTCTTTTGGATAAAGTGCAGAGAAAAGATCAAGAACTCTTTGGCCGTGAAAGCGGGCCCCAGCTAACTGATTCTGATGACATTTATAGGTGTTGCTTTGGGTTACATCCTTGACCGGCTCAATGATAATATTGGGGTTAACCAAGGCTAAACTGGGACAAAATCCGGTGTCCAACAAGGCTAATTTTAGGCTCTTTGCCCCAATCGATTGATTCAGACAGTTGAGAGTGAAGGCCAAAAAAAGGGCCTTTATAAAAAAGGCCCGATCCTTATTAGGAATTGTTTCTTCACCGTAAAAAGAGAGGTTAGAGCCTAAATGGACTCTGTCTGTACTTGTTGTCATCAATACTATTATACAGTCCTTTATCAAACTTTTTAAGGTAGTTATATGTTCCCTTTGAGAAAATTCGAATTCCTTCGCCAATCATGACGTCTTTCATTTCATCTTCAAGCCTAGACTCGATTCGGTGATGAATTTTATCTTGAATATCATCAAAAGAGTCAACGGCCTTATCCAAAACATGCCACATCATAATAGAGGCCAGTTGCTTGGAGAGGTTGGACTTTTTAACTTTCTTATCTCCAGGTGCTCGTAATATCTTTTGGAAAAGAAGTCTGTCACTTTTCATAAGATCAATAAGGTCTCCTCTCTCGTTTTGATCCATGGAGCTGGAAACCGCCATCACCTGAGCCGCCGCCATGGAGATCATCGCCTGAACTGTTGAGTTGGGTGTGCTCCAGTTGGACTTTGTTAAGGCCCTACCAGATTGGGCAACGAATTCAGCGTTAGTCGTATTAAAGGAGCTAAGAGTGTTCAGAACTTGGCGAAAATTTTCTCTGCTAGCCTGGGCCGCAACAGTAATATCTCTGACACCATCTAACCATTGGTTTGTGTAGAAAAGTTCAAGGTCACTATTCATACCGTTGAGGCGATTGGTGATCTTGACGGCATTTCTCATTCCTCTGGCGTTTCTCTTGGCGATTGCGAGACCGGCCGAATTTTGATCAACGAAGATCATTGTCGAGTCTTCGGTTGATTTTAAAAGAGAGTCTACCCCTGCAACTGTTGAGCCCTTAGAGTCATCGAGCACGATAATCGATTTTTTATCAAGGCCATCATTTAAGACCTTTGCATTAAGTCGACTTAAAGAGAGATCAAGAACTGATGCGTTGGCTAAGCCTTTAAGATCTGAGAGAACTTCAAGCAAGATTCCTGGGTTCTTATCTGAATCAACCACGATGACGGGTTTTCCTGCCTTATTGGTATAGGGAGCTTTTGCCATTGTTCTATAGCTTGTGCTGAGAACCCCAATGGTTACGCCTTGCTTGGTAATTTTGGCGCTAAAAACAAGCGGCCGATAGACATCTCTTTCGCTTGCAACAAGGACCTCAGCACTTTTCAGTGTTATTGAGTTTTTAAGAGAGTCAATTTTATCGAATTCACTGGTGATGACATTTGTTCTTGAGTCAACACTCAGCTCTATTGTCATGGGACCCGTGTAAGGTCTCTTTGACTGGTTTGAAATATTGAGCTGGAGAGAATTCTTTTCGTTAATAAGGAGCTCCCCATCGGTACGTAGACCTGCGAGACTCATCGGATAAGCTCTCATTAGGCTTACGTTGTCACTGAGATTTAGCTTTGCCGCAGAAGTGGCGTAGTAATGACGCCCTTGAATGGCAGCTTCGGCAGTTAGAGGCGAGAAGACCTTGAGCTCACTTTTGTGACTCGTACCGATTCTTCCTCGGCTGATCTTTGATTTGGCAGCGCCCTTCACGGTGACTGTCGAGTTAGCCGCAATACTAGGAAGCTTTACACTGGTTCCGTCTTCCATACTGACAGTGACGTTAGTCGCGGCCACTTTTCCAAAGTTCGTAAGAGTGACATTGTGAAGAGTGACTTCATCTGGTTGGTAAACTCCGTCTGCTTTAGCGACACCACTGATTCCTCCATCACTGACTGAAGAGGAAATAAACTTAAGGACAGGATTATTGGCGTAGATACCATCTACCGAGTTAAAACGCGCGCTTCTAAACTTCTCTGTTTGAATTGGTATTTTTGCGTCAAAAGTAGCTTGTTCAGTTCTTTGGTAATTTTCTACTCTAATATCCTCATAGCGAGAACGATAGCTCGAAGCCTCTACACTGGTATAGGTCGTTGTATAGTCTGAATTATTACGATCTGGATTAGCGCTAACGGCCTGATAGGCTTCATTGTAGAACTGATCTCGCATAATAGGGTAGCGGGCATTGTAGTTGGTATTGTAGCCTGAGGTTCTCCCCTGAGCTCTTTGGGCCGGATACTCTTGATTCGAAAAATCTTGAAAAGCCGCTCGTCTAAAATCCTCATAGGTTGAGAGGTAGTAGTTATCGATGGAGCGTACAAATTGGGCCCTTCTATTTTGACGGTAAGTCCTGACGTAGGCATCCATAAATGCTTCTCGAAGGATGGGGCGATTTGTTCTGGCATGCTCAGAATGTTCTCGTGGTCTAAAGTTAGGACAATTTCCCTCTGCTCTCCAGTCTCTTTGCCCTCTCCAGCCAAAGTCGTCACCGTTAAAGCGACGGCCGCGATAACTTACACAATCAAAGCCTGGGTAGTCAGGCACTCGCGCTGAGAAGGCTCCGGCGAACTCCCCAGAGATTTGGGTTGAAGAGATATTATGACTTTCGTTCTTTTCTATGGCCTGTTTTTCGCCTAAGGCTTCTCCGACTCGCTTGCCAGTCGCTTCAGCTCTGGTTGCTCCCTCTTTTTTTCCTTGGGTGATTCCTATCGATGCAGCATCTGATTGAGAGGCCCGCAAGGCACCCGCTGACTGTCCCTCAGTTGTGGCAACGGCAACGTGGGCCGCGCTTGTGCCTTGTCTTGTCCCATCAGCGTGACCGTCAATATTAGCTTGAGCTGAGCCTTCGATCTCTCCTTGGGCCACTCCGCTTTGGTAGGATCGGTCTTGACCGACTCGGGTTCCTTCGTTTACACCGTCGCGATCGCCATCACCTTGGCCGCGCCTAACGCCGATTGATTCGGCGTAGTAGTCGCCATCGATACCTCCGGCACTCTCGCCAACACTAGCGCCAATACCATTTATTCGAAGTATCCGTTGAATGATAATTTCTTTAAGGTCATCCCTTCTTTTGACGGCTTCATTTCTTCTTGTGAGGGACTGAGCATAAGTTTTTATAGTAGGAGTTAAAGTGTTTTGAGCGGCCGTTACTTGTCTATTGGCAGACTGAAGCTCTGTTTGCTTGAGGCTAAGTTGACTTGATCGTTGAGTGTTTTGTTGCTCAATCAAAGCCACTTTTTTAGTGGCTTCTCTTATTTGAGTCTGTTGATTTGCAATAGTTTTTTCGCTGTCGCTGACGCTCTTTTGAGCAGCACGATTGAGTTTAACGGCGTCGGCCAAAGGGGCCTTCACTTTCTCTAAGCGGTTGGTAAGCTTGTTGATTTTTGCTTGGCAATTAGGCGCCGGCGTAGCAGCACAGCTTTCTTGAGTTACTTTGAGGTTTTCTTCGACTTTCTTAATTCGATCCTTAATATTATCGACATCCGCGGAGGTCGTCTGAGCGGCTCTTTGATTCAATTGAAGTTGAGTTTGTAGCTCCCTTAAGGCTTGGCGTTTCGGTGCTATTGTCTGTTTAATTTTATTTTTCTCGCCAACGGCTTTAGCGATAGCGCTGTTAAGGGCAATGATCGTTTTATTAATGGCCTGCTTGTTAGCCTGTACCTTTTTAAGGGCTTGTTCCTGTTGAGTTAAAGTATTTGTGAGCGCCTCTAGACTCTTGTGAGCGTTGGCGGCTTCACGGGTTCTTTGAGCAATTTCCTGATCATCTTGAAGTTTAATCGTTCTCTTGCCGATATAGCGCCTGTCCCAGTTACTGAAGCTACGCTCTGCTAGTAACTGGCCTCTTTGTTCTCTATTAAGTGAAGCAGAACCTCCATTACGATCACCATTTCTTGGTCTATCGCCACGGTTTTCACTACCTGCTCTTTGGGCGTTAGCGGCCTCGAGGATCATGCTTGGGGCAATGATCATGGTGGCGAGCATAAGTGGTGTCATTTTCTTCAATAGATTCATTTTTTCTCCTACAGGGCTCAAAGGAGCCAAAGGGCACCTTCACAGAGACGGTTTTGGCTACTACTGGTGTAGTAACGGCCCCAAAACCATCCTAAAATTGGGTTTTCGTCATATTTGGTTTCTGATTCAGCAACAATGATGCCACTTAAAGCAATTTAATTGTGCGCCGCAGTGGTTTTTACATTAGCTTCTTATTTCTTATACAATCATGGTTTCCAAGGAAGGGAACCTATGACTAATCAGTCGCTCTATGATCGGCAATACCGCAAAATTACAAGAAGCCAAGGGCCAAGCCCTTCGCTTGTAAGCTTCTTAAAGAGTGAGCCACTCAATTCTTGGCTTTCACAAAGAAGGCATGATGGCCCTTGGTGTGAGCTTGGCTGTGGCACCAGAAGTTTGCTGGAAGATATCGAAGTCTTCTTACCAGGGCATGTGAAGGAAGAGTGCTACGGATTTGATTTTTCTCATGAAGCGATTTCTAAGGCTTGCGGCACTTCCCATGTTCAGTATCAGCAAGTCGATTTGTTAGAAGGCGTCCCGCGTGGCGGTTTTTCCTTTATTTTAGATGGCCATTTTCTTCATTGCTTAGATTCGCTTCCAGGGCTCTATCAAATGTTGGGAAAGATAGGCCAAGCCTTGGCACCTGGTGGAATATTTGCAGCAGAAGTCATGATGGCCCATAAAGCAATGAGCTTTGACGTAGAGTTTAACTTCGATCACGAGACAGCTGTTCTCTATCAAGAGGATGGAGCTCCAGCGCGTATCATACTCGATGCTAGGGACTGGGAAGATCTCTTAAAAAATACGGGACTGTCATTAGAGTTTTTTGTCTGTCAAAGTAGCATAAAAATGATTCCATCAGCAGTGCGCTCGACTCCCATGCAAGGAGATCCCGAATGTCTACGTTTTGTTTTAAGGCGGCCACTTGTTGCCGATCAGGAGAATAATTAGATGAATAATGCAAACTCTTGGGACCTTGTTAAGTCGATTTGGACAGCTCTGGGAACTTCTATTTTTGAGATTAGTGGTCAAAAAATTAGTATTCTCTCTGTCGCCTCGGCACTTCTCTTCTTTTATATCGCGACCCTTGTGAGTAAGTACGCGGAAAGGGCGGTTGCGAGACTCTTGATTGATCGAAAGGACCTGGATAGAGGCGTTAAGGACTCGATCCAAAGATTTACTCGCTATACCGTGCTGATTACAGGGGCCTTTATTACCTTGGACACTGTAGGGATTAGTATGAGCTCCTTGGCAGCAGTTGGTGCCGTCCTAATGGTGGGTATTGGTTTTGGTTTACAAAATATCACTCAAAACTTTATTTCTGGTTTGATTATCCTGTTGGAGCGCCCTGTTAAGGTTGGTGACCTGGTCGAAGTGAAAGGGGTCAGCGGAAGAGTCCATAGTATTGGTGCCCGCTCGACTACCGTCACTACCAGAGATGACGTTTCGATTATTGTGCCAAATTCCCAGTTTATCTCAGAGCAGGTCATCAATGAAAGTATTAGTGGTGAGCAGCTCAGATTAAAGCTTAATGTTGGAGTTGCTTATGGTACCGATCCCCGCAAGGTTGAGAGGTGTTTAGAAAAAGCGGCGAATTCTCATGTGAGTGTCCTAAGTCATCCCAAGGCAAAGGTATTTTTTAGCGACTTTGGAGCCTCGTCCTTAGACTTCACTCTAACGGTATGGGTTTCGGATATCTGGAATTATCAAGTTGTGCTCTCAGATCTGCGTTTTAAAATCTGCGAGGTTTTTAAAGAGGAATCAATACCTATTCCCTTTCAGCAAATTGATTTGCACTTTGATAAAGAGATTGGTGAGTCTATCACGCAAAAATTTTCAGGAAAAATATCTCAATAATTTAGGAGTTTATATGAAGGCTATTTTTATTCTTTTTCTCTTATGTTCGCAGACTATTTTTGCTGCTGATACTCCATTTTCTCTCTTTGGAACCTATCGATTTTCAAGCCAAGTCGATAAATTAAGCGCTAGCGTTGTTGAGCCCGTTTATGCTCTTTCTCAAGCGGGAAGGGACAGAGTTTTGGATCTCAAGAGTCAAGGCTATTCCTGCAAGCTTCTTCCTCGCCAGACTTATCGCTGTAAGAAGTTTGACGCAACTTTTGAGCCGCGCACTTCCAGTAGAGAGCGCTTATTTGCAGAGTTCTCACGAGAGAATCTGGAGTTTGTCGGCTCGCAGGGCCCAGCCTATATCATTAGTGAAGGTGATGCTTATACTCTTTTTCGAGTGGAGGGCAGGGTCTCTTTTCTTGGGGAATCTTTTGAAAGCTATGACTACGGCATCTCTAAATACTCAGATCATCAGATCCACAAGCTGTTGTTAAAAAAGCAAGGACGAGCGACACAAGAATTTATCGTGCACTCATCAGAGAGGCTCGGTCGTGTTAAGTCTTTTTCAAACCAAGGACCTAGGAAGTTCTACCAGTTTATTTATGAAGGCTTCTTCGAGCTTTTTTAACGAAAAAAGGCTCCCTTGAAGGAGCCTTTAATCATCATTAATTTTTACATTTGCCTAATCTGGAGTGTGGGGAGCCCTCATTATCCCAGGAACATTGCCAAGTTCTAGTGACTTTGCTTTTAAGACAAATTTGATTTCTTCAGGGTAGTAGATGTCTCCATTTCTGAGCTCAATTTGGGCCCGGCTTAAAACAATACCAATCTTATTACCGGCGGGCTTAAGAGCAATCTCTCTTAAGCTAATGAGTTCACCATAGTGAGTTTCTAGGCCGTTACCAGTGGTTGAAGGGTTCACAAACTCTACAGGTATTTTGCTGTACAGTTGTGGGGTCGTCTCAGCTGCACTAGCAGCGATGGCCACTACCGATGCTGTTATGACTGCGAGAATGGTTAGAATTCGTTTCATGTCTTCCTCTTTTTTCCTAGCGGGCCTTGCCTTTTGGCCACACTTCGCGGGGAATCCTTCCTCCTTATTCACACTTAAAACTCCTTTTTAAGCATTTCTTACCAATTAGAGTTACAAGAGCTGTGCCAATGATGGCGCCTCGTAACGTCCTGTTTTCTCTCAGTTCGCTAGCGGTGCCGAAAGCACTGGTGCTGTTTGTCACCAAGCGTCGGGGCCAGAGAGGGGAGTTTCATAGGGTTGTGGATGGTGTTTTAGATTGAACTCTTAAGCCATTTAGACGACTAATCTATCAAAGTGACACAAGCATCGAGACCTTCAGACAAAGCTTGCGCCTGCTGAAACTCTAAGGCCCTAATTGAGCGAGCGACCTCACTAAAGACACCTGCCTCACTGGAGAACCTAAGTGGCGCTTCAATATCAAGATTGAAAGCTTGGCAAAAGCGATCCCAGTATTTTTGCTCAACGCTGGCCACGGCGAGATACCCTTTGTCTTTTAGAGGGTAGATGGCATAGCAAGGATAGCGACCATTATGAAGAAACTCTTTCTGGGCGCTCTCACTTAAGGCTTTTGAGTAAAGAGGGGCAAGAAGAAATTGGACGGCTTCTTCTAGTGCAGCAACACGGGCTACCCAAGTCTTCTTTTTCTGAGCATGGATTAGCGCCGCCAACATTTCAGTCGCAAGATGAGACGCGAAGGTTACGCCTGCCACTGGAAGAAAAGGTGGGGCAATCCACTCTTGTTGTCTTGAGTTTTCATTGAGGTGTAGGGCAAGGAGATTTGTTTTTGCAAGGGCATTGAGGTCGTGCATGCCAAAAGCTTGCTCTCTAGAGCTTGTCATCTCCATGAAAACCCCATGGTCACGAAGCGCTCTAAAATCGTCGATTTCTAGAGCGAATTTCTTTTGAACTTTACTAGGAAGTCCCATGAGGACGATATCCGCACTTTTTACAAGCTTGGCGATTTCCTCTTTGTCACTTTTTAGATCGAGTTTGCGAATTTCCTTATTTTCATTGAGTGTACGATACCAGTCACTAAAAGATGAATCCATGGCATCAAATGATCCCCCGTCAAAGGGATCGCCGAAGCTTTTGTCTTCTACTTTAATGACCTTTGCTCCTAAACGGGTGAGCTGAAGGGTAGATAACGGCCCTGGCAGGCGATGACTAAAATCGAGAATTGTAATATCTTCAAGAGGGGAGTAGCTCATCTATTTTTTAGTCTCATCTTTTGGCGAAGTATCAGCACTATCGTCTGACTTCGGATTTTGTGGCCTCAGAGTTTCCATAAAGTGCTCAACTCCATCACCTTGGAGTTCACAAGCTTTAAGGTTACAGATCTGCCAAGATTCATTTCCCTCTTCATGATAGTCCAACACAAAGCGAGGAAGAAAAAAGGACACAAAATTCAGATACTCTGCCTTTTGAAGCCATCCTCTGGGGACTTTTAAAACTCTATAAGCCTCATCTGGATAAGAGTAGGCTCGCAGTCCCTCTCCAGCATTGATAGGGTTCTTGAGAATCATGTCTTTCATTTTTTCGGAGTGAGCTTCGAGCTCACTTCCAAGGTCACTATCCATGGCCAGTAAACGGGCCCTTTTGACCAGACCCACCATTGTCATCGATATGGATTGAAAGGAGCTGTCATAGGGCATAATCTTTTGATTGGGATAGAGTTCATGGGCGTCTGTTCCCCGAGCACGGGTGAGCATAGAATCTTCTTCTATAAACTCTTTTAGGACAAAGTCTATGGTATCTAGGGCATTTTTCTTGAAAGCAGCATTTCCAGTAATTTCGTAAACTCGCATCATAGAGTCGGCAAAGAAAACAAAATCCTCAAGGTAGGGGAGACTTTGTTCTCTGGTCGTCGTGTGGCGAATCATCATGCCGAGGTTGTCTTTTTTAATCATAAAATTTTTGTAGTGACCTTCGACGACCTGTCTAAAAAGCTCACCGGCCTTTCTCTTTATGATCTCGACTTGGCAATATTGCATAACATCTACCAGGGCCGAAATCATAAGAGAGTTCCAACTAGAAACACCCTTGGAGTCCGTTGCTGGCGGAATTCGGCCCTTTCTTTCATTTAAAATTTCTTTTCTAATCCGTCTGATGATATCCCAGTTTTCGGGAATATAGAGTTCATCTTTTTTGTTAGCGTTGAGTGAAATAACGTTTAAACCATTTTCGAAGTTGCCGGCTTTAGAGATATTGAACCACTCTTTAATCTCTTTCATGCGAGCATTTAAATCATCCCCATCATTAGAAGCATTATTAACGATGTTTTCAAACTCTTCCTCGGTGAAGGTAAAGTAGAGTCCCTCAACTCCCTCGCTATCAGCATCTTGGGCGCTAAAAAAGTAGCCTGACTCGTGCATCATCTCAGAGGCCAGGTAGTCCAGCGTATTGATAAGAGTGTCATAGACCAGAGGTGAGGGGTACATAAGGGATAGTTTTGAAAGAACACTTAAAGCTCCCGCTTGGTCATAGAGCATCTTTTCAAAATGAGGTACGGTGAACTGGTCATCGACACTGTAGCGGTGCACGCCCCCTTTTGCGTGGTCAAAGAGTCCACCCATCAGCATTTTCTCGAGGGATTTAATAATGTGCTCTCCGTGATCTTTATCCACCATCCCTTCTAGCATCTGCTCGAGGGCCCATTCATAGTATGGGAAGTGGGGGAACTTGGGAGCGTGACCGAAACCACCGTGGTCTTTGTCGGCAAATTCTTTTATGGCATCCATAATCGCCATCGGAGGCGGAAAATGCCCCGGAAATTTTATTTTTTCACCGAGCTCTGGTCCCTGCTCTATCGCTTTGGTGACATTTGCCGCGTTTGTTTCAACTTGCTCTTTCTCGTTGGTAAAGGCCCTATGCAATTCTTTGGCAAGTTCCAAAAAGGTGACTTCTTCTTGGTTGGCTTTTACCAGGGGGTAGTAGGTTCCGACGAAGTAAGGGCGCATGTCGGGGAGTAAGAAAGCTGATAGCGGCCATCCTCCCGTTTTGACAAAAAGTTGGCATGCCTGCTGGTAATATTGATCAATATCAGGATGCTCTTCTCTATCCACTTTAATACTGACAAAGTTCTCGTTAAGAAACTCAGCGACCTCGGTGCTAGAGAAGGACTCATCGGCCATGACATGGCACCAATGACATGAACTATAGCCGATGGACATAAAAATAGGTTTATTTTCAGATCGAGCTTTCTCGATGGCCTCGGGTCCGTAAGCGTACCAGTCGATGGGGTTTTCTTTGTGTTGGAGAAGGTAGCTTGATTTCTCATCTTTGAGACGATTTTGCCCTAAAGTTGTCATGGGAGATTATCCTTAATCTGGGGTGTTGAACTTGAATGTGCCCTCTATAATAGGCTAAGTCATGAGAACTTTGTAGGGCCAAATAGGGTTTAAATTACTGAGCTTGGTTAATATATTTAAGTGAAACATTTACCAACCTCCTTTATTGATGGGCTTGTTCACCTTGTCATTGCGAGTTAGGCGCGCTAAGTCTAGCCCATGAGATTTTTGACCAATACTTCGACTGACTTGTCCTTTTCGATTGAAAATGATGAGGAGCACCCCCAGCAATCGCGTCCAAATGCTGCGCTCGAACTTTGGTCGTGGCTTAATCAAGCACCTAGCTTTATCAAGACCGGCTTCTTAATAACGGCCCTGTTGGTTACCCTAGAGGGCGCTCACTTTTCTTCCACCGGTCAGCTTCTTCATCGTCAGATAGTCGCCGGTCCGCTCTATGGTCCTCCTAGTCCTTCATCCGATTGGCACGCTCCAGAGAGCTACTCTTTTTCTCAAGTTGGGCCCGCCTTTAATCGATCGATAAAGCTTTGGCGTCTGGATGAGCTCAATGCGCAGCAAATAAAGTCCATTATGCTCAAAAGCACCCCAAGAAGATTAAAGAAGGGTTTGAGTACTTATGTTGATGTGGCCTTGCGCTATAGTCAGGCTTTTCAAGTGGATCCTTTTTGGGTTCTTTCTATAATGTGGGTAGAGAGCCATTTCGAGCCAAGTGCAATGAGCCAAGTTATGGCCCAAGGACTTATGCAAATTATGCCAGCGACATCCCACTACCTTAATAAGTTGATGGACAGGGACATGGAGCCACGTCTAGCAAGAGAGTTGACTAAAGATCCTCATCACAATGTTGAGCTGGGGGTATTTTACCTACGCCGCCTATTAAGCCGTTTTCAGAGCAACTACATCCACGCCACTGTTGCTTATAATATGGGGCCGGGATACACCCGACGCCGACTTCGCTGGGGCCTTCCGGTAGGAACTAAAAATATTTACCTCGATAAAGTTAACCGGGCCTACAGCCGCCTAAGTAGAGGAATCATCACTTACTTTGCCCAGAATGCTGCGGCTTACGTTGATACGTATGTTGTTAGTCGCAGGTGGCAGCACGAGTGGCAAGAAATACAGCTCTTTACTTGGTGGGATCAAGAAGTGGGAGGCGAAACCTTGACCCCTCTTCCCCCCCTTATGTCGCACCTCCCTATGAAGTTGGGCAAAAATACTCTCTAGAACCTCTTTTACTCTTTTTTGATCCTTGCTACATTGAAAGACCAGACCCAAAAAATTCTCAAAGAGCGTTCATGAAGACAAATTCTCAAAGCAATTCTTTTCAAGCAGTCATCGCCATCGATGGGCCCAGCGGCTCAGGAAAGTCGACGATGGCGGCAAAACTCGCGACCGATCTCAAGCTTCTTTATATCGATACTGGTGCTATGTTTCGAGCGCTAGGTTACTGGGCAGAGAAAAGTCATATTGATCTCTCCGATGCCCAAGAGGTCGAGAACTTTTTGAACAAAGCTCACTTGGTTTATGGAAAGAGCGAAGCCGAACTCATCTCAATTGACGGTGAAGTGCTAGACGAAATAATTCGTGATCATCATGTGAGCTCTCTCGCTAGTATTATTTCTCAAATACCGAGGGTGCGACAGTATCTCTTAGAGTTTCAAAGGACACTGGTAACGGATCAAACCTGTGTTATGGAAGGGCGAGATATCGGAACCGTTGTTTTTCCAGAGTCTTTCTGCAAAATTTTTATTACAGCTTCTTCAACAGTCAGAGCGACTCGGAGGCATCAACAGTTACTAGAATTAGGAAATAGTGATCCTGGTTTTGATCAAGTTCACAAAGACGTTCTTAAAAGAGATGAACTTGATACGAATCGAAAGATTGCGCCACTCAAGGTCGCGCATGATGCAACGGTCGTTGATACTAGTGAGATGAGTGAGTCTGAGGTTTTAGAAAAATTGGCGAGTATTGCTAGAACATCTGCTTTAGAGAAGAATGTCAACCTATGAAGTTTCTTATCAACCGAACGGATGCTATCGGAGACACTCTTTTGAGCACTCCGGTAGCTCGATTAATTAAAGAAAAGTTTCCGGAAGCCGAAGTTACATTCTTGGTTTCTCCAAGGGTCGGAGACTTGATCGAGCTCTGTGAGGGGATTGACCGTGTCGTTATTTATGACTCGAAAGAGAGCTTTAGTAAAAGGTTCTCTCTTCTTCTTGAACTTTTTAAAGAACAAAAGATTGATCATTTCTTGCACCTAGGGGGAAGCTTTTTGCCCTGCTTTGCAGCCTTTTATAAGAGTATCCCTTTTAGAGGTGGTCTGATTTCAAAGTTTTCATCTTTTATTTGGCTTAATAAAGGTGTTCGTCAATCTCGCTCAATGGTGACTCAACATGAGAGTGATTACAATTTAAACCTCCTTGCACCTCTGGGAATTCAATACAGCTGGGGCAAGAGGGCCAGTTATGCACCTGAGTTGAGAATCAACAAGGCTCTTGCCCAGCAATACCTCGAGGAAATTCCAGAACTCAATGGTTCAAACCAAGGTCCCCTTATTTTTATTCACCCTGGAATGTCCGGGCACACCCTCAATTGGTCTAGTAGAAACTACGCTAGACTAGTAGAGCGCCTGATGACTAAAACTCAGGGCAGTTTACGTATTGTCATCTCCTTTACACCAAGCGATGAGCCGTATCTGAAAGGTCTAAAGGACTTTTTAAAGGATAAGGGAGAGCTCCAAAAGCATGTGTTTTTTTTTAACGGCGCCGAAAAAGGTCTTGTGCACTTTGTGCACCTACTGAGTAATGCCCAGGTCTTTGTTGGTCCCTCAACAGGAACAACTCACCTGGCCAATGCTTTGAATATCCCTCAAGTGGCCATTTATTCTCCTATTAAAGTACAATCAGCTCTGAGGTGGGGACCTTTTCGCACAGGAGAAAAGACCAGGGTTATTGTGCCTGACGTTGTGTGTGGTGAAGTTAAGCAATGTGCTGGCGTAAGCTGTCCTTACTATGAATGCATGGCGAAGATTGAAGTTGATGAGGTTTTTCAGACGACAGTTGAGTTAGCAGGTCTTAGTAAATTTAGACCGATTTGAAGGAAGAGTGAGTGATGAACATATTAGATGAAAAGCGCTTCAATGAAATTACCGATAAATTTAGTGGGCTCAAGCCAATAGTGATTTTAGGTGATGTCGGGATAGATAAATATACGCAAGGTAGTGTGAGAAGAATCTCGCCCGAGGCTCCAGTTCCAATTGTCGAGGTTGACCGTGAGTGGGAAAAACTCGGTTTAGCGGCCAATATTAGCCATAATCTAAAAGATTTAGGAATAGACAGTGTTTTATGCGGAGTTGTTGGAGACGACCTTCGCGCCCCACGATTTGAAAGCCTTCTAGAGGCAAGTAATTTGAAAATTTGGGGTGTCGTTCGTGACGCTGGAAGGCCCACTATTTTTAAAGAGCGTATCATCACCAGTACTCAGCAAATTTGTCGAATTGACTACGAAAAAAAAATGCCGATTTCAAAAGAGGTAGAGGATCGTCTCTTGCAAAGAGTTGAAGACTTCTTACAAGAGCATGATGCTGTCATTTTAGAGGACTATGCAAAAGGGACAATGACGGAAAGAGTGATTCGTCATTGTATTGACCTGTGCCACGAAAGAGAGAAAATGATTTGCGTTGATCCTGGCACGACCACGCCTCCTCAATATTACAGTGGCGCTACTCTTTTGAAACCAAATCTTAAAGAAGCTAAGCTGATGGTCGAGTCTTTGGGCTTTACCTACGAAATAAAAAGCTTAGATGAAATGGCCGCTATCCTTGTGGATAAGTTGAAACTTGAAAAAATTGTGATCACTTTAGGTTCTGAAGGGATGGCGTTACTCGATACCAAAGCTAGTGGAAAGCTTGAAGTTATTCCGACTCTGGCCCAAGAGGTTTTCGACGTCAGTGGTGCAGGGGACACGACTCAAGGCTTGCTAACGGCTTCTCTTGTGGCAGGTGCTTCCTTAGCAGAGGCCGCCTTTATTGGAAACTGTGGTGCTGGAGTCGTGGTTGCCAAAAAAGGGACTGCGACTGTTAGTATGCAAGAGCTTAAACAGTTCTATGCTCGGGTCTGCAAAAAAGCTTAAATTCGATAATGGAGATGACGAGCATACTCAGGGCCTGAACTTGAGCCGCCAGTAAGGTCTATTTGTCTTAAATCCTTGATTTTCCATTTAATGAGTGAAAAAATCCCCTTCAAAACCCACAGCTCCCAAGGATGACATTACAATGCTCTCGAAACTCGAAGAAATTGAAAAAGACTTTCTCGCTCGGATAAATAGAGCAGATAAGGAAGCCGACCTTCTTAATTTGAAGTCTGAATTTCTCGGTAAGTCGGGAAAGCTCTCGGAGGTTCTCAAGGGGCTTCGAAACTGTACTCCTGAAGAGAGAAAGACAATTGGTCCGAAGGCCAATGAGATAAAAGACATCATTCAAAACCAAGTACACGGAAAAATTGAGGCCCTCGAAGTAGCTGTTATCAATGCAAAACTCAAAGAAGAGGCCCTAGATCTTGGAATGAGAAAGAGCCGCTTCGCCAACTCTTTAAGTGGTGGCGGGCTTCATCCACGAACTCTTATCCAAAGAGAAATAGAGGATGTTTTTCTCAGTATGGGCTTTGAGGTTTTAGACGGACCTCACATTGAAGATGATCTTCATAATTTTGAAGCTCTTAATATTCCTGCAGATCATCCAGCACGGGATATGCAAGATACTTTCTGGTTTAATGATCCCGCAGAGACTAACGGCAAAGGTCATCTCTTAAGAACCCACACCTCCACTATACAAGTAAGGGGTATGAGAGAGAGAAAGCCTCCTTTTCGTTTCATAGCTCCTGGTACGGTATTTCGATGCGAAAGAACTGATGCAAGCCACGAGATTGTTTTCAATCAGCTCGAGGGAATGATGGTAGGTAAAGATATCTCGATCAGTAATCTTATCTACTTTATGAAAACCCTGTTAAAAGAAATTTTCAAAAAAGAGGTAGAGGTGCGCCTGCGGCCTGGTTTTTTTCCATTTGTAGAGCCAGGCTTTGAGCTTGATATTAGTTGCCTCATTTGTGCAGGAAAAGGCTGTAGCGTGTGCAAGCAGACAGGATGGGTCGAGCTTCTTCCTTGTGGCATGGTTCATCCGAATGTTCTGAAGGCCGGCGGCATTGACCCTGCTGTAAATAATGGCTTTGCTTTTGGCTTGGGTCTCGATCGCCTAGTCATGATGAAATACGGCATCGATGATATTCGCCACCTCAATAGTGGTGACCTACGCTTTAACGAACAATTTAAGTCTTATTAGGAAAGGTAGAACATATGTTAGTTTCACTCGATTGGATTCGCGATTTTACAAAAGTCCCTAAAGACCTCAGTGCTGAAGATATTGGTTTGCGGTTAACAATGGGAACGGCTGAGGTTGAAGAAGTAAAGGCTATTGGCCAGTTTTGGGATGAAATTGTCGTTGCCGAGATTACTCATATTGAAAAGCATCCCGAAGCTGACAAACTTAACTTGGTCACCTTTAAAAAAGATAAAGACTCTTCTTTTAGAGTTGTCTGTGGGGCGGAAAATGTCAGAGTAGGCCTGAAAACGGCTTTTGCACCAATTGGGACTACCCTGCCAATCGGCCTTACTTTAGAGCCTCGAAAAATTAGAGGTATTTTATCAGAGGGGATGCTTTGTTCTGAAGAAGAATTAGCTCTAAAAGATAAGAGTGCAGGCATCATTGAGTTTCCAGATGACGCTCCCTTAGGAGAGAGCCTAAAAGACTATTGGGCCAAAAGCAGTGACATTCTCTTTGACATCGACAACAAATCCCTGACTCATCGTCCTGATTTATGGGGGCATTACGGAATGGCCAGAGAGTTCAGTGCTCTTTTTAAAACGGGCTTAGAAAACCGCTTTAACAAAACCTGGGAAGAGGGGATTGAGGGGAAGTTCAGCGATGCTTTGCCCCCCCTTACTGTTGAAATGCCTGAAGATTGTGCTGGTATCATGTACTCAGGAATTAGTTTGGATGGAGTTTCTGTTGAAGAATCCCCTGAATGGATGAAGGAGCGTCTTCAGAATGTTGGGCTTCGTCCCATTAATAATATTGTCGATATTTCTAATTACGTTATGTTGGAACTTGGCATGCCTCTTCACATCTTTGATCGCGACAAAATCTCTGGTGATACTTTAAGCATTAAGACTTTGGATGAAGCGATAAGCTTTACCACGCTTGATGAGGTCGAGAGGAAACTTATTCCGGGAGATACTGTTATCTCTGATTCATCTGGTCCCTTGGTCATTGGTGGTCTTATGGGAGGCTTGAGCAGTGGTGTATCGAAAGAGACAAAGAACATTTTTATTGAAGTCGCAAACTGGGAAGCCGCCCGAGTAAGAAAAACATCGACGCGTCTGGGGCTTCGAACTGACTCTTCTATGCGCTATGAAAAAACACTTGATTCTAAGTTGTGCTACCGCACTTTATTGCGAACGATTGAAATGGTTCTTGAAGCAAGCCCTGGTGCTCGGGTCGTTGGAAAAATGCAATATGTCGGTATAAACTTGGAGGAGATTCCAGAACTTGTCATCGATATTACCCTGCAAGAAATCTGTAGCGTTTTAGGTAAGGAGTTACTTACCAGTGAAGTCGTCTCCATTTTAGAGAGTCTAGACTTTAAGGTGCAAAAGAAAGATGGTTATGTCAGCGTTAGCGTTCCTAGTTATCGAGCGACTAAAGATATCGATTGCTCTGCAGACTTAGTGGAAGAAATTGGCCGTATCATTGGTTATGATAATATTGCTCCGATAGGTCCTTTGCTTGACGTGGCCCCAGTAAGGCTCTCTAGTCTCCACCAACTTAAGAGAAAGGCGCAAGACTACTTAAGCCTACATTCGGGCTCTCTTGAGATTAATACTTATCCGTTAATTGGCGCTGAGCTTCTTAAGAAGTGCTCATGGGAGAGTGATGCTTCTGACTTAAAGCTTGTCAATTCTATGGGAGCACAGAACGATAGAATGCGTCCCAGTTTGATTCCTTCATTTTTGGAGGTAGCGGCTCTTAATTATAAAAATTATGAACAAACTCGCTTCTTTGAGCTCGGCAGAACCTATCTAAAAGGGGAGAAGAGCTTTGCAAAGGAAGACGATATATTGGGGCTGTGCTTTTATGATAAAACAAAAAGCCCTTTTCTAGACTTATTAGACACTTGTGAAGGTCTTTGTCGCTTCGCAAATATTCCCGCGGACTTTATTGGCGCCCATCCTAAATTCAAAAATAACTGCGTTGACGAACAGTGGAGTGGGTTGCATCCGGTAGAGTTTCTCAATGCCCGAATCATGGGGAAAATGGATGGGGTTGTTTTTAGTGTTCATCCTCTCATGCTTAAGAAGTTTAAAATTAAAGGACACATTAGTTTTGCTTTCATTAACCTAAGCACGGTCACCCTCAAGCCACTAAAAGAAAAGGTTGGCTACAGGCCACTGGCCAAGTTTCCAGGAAGTCGCTTTGATTACACAGTGTCCTTGCAGCGTGATAAGAGTGTCGATGAGATTTTTCTCGCTCTAAACAAAGTTAAAATCAAAGAGTGCACAGGCCACCAAATTGTCGATGTTTTTACTCCTGAAGGGAGCGACGAGCGCTTCATTACGATGCGCTCTCTTTTACTGGACCCAGAGAAAACTTTGCCGGGTAAATATATAAAAGAATGTGAAGAAAAAATTATCAACGGACTAAAAAAGGTTGGTATAGAGCTTAAGTCTTCGTAAAGATTGAGCTTCTATTGTTTAGGGCTTCAGCTGTCTCAATTTAGGGCGGCAAGCCTAGGTAGGTGACCGTTTTTTTATTAATAAACACCTTCATTCCTGTCGAATAGACTGCTGTAGATATGGCCCTAACAGTGGTGATGATGACAAAAGCATTGAAAAAAATTTCAACTCGCGATCAAACCGATAGGTTTGAGGACGAGGCTACGCCTTCAGAGACAGAGCAATACTCCTCTCATTTTGGAAGCGACTTTAAGCTTAAGTCAGAGTTTTTCGAAAAAAATGTCTGTGTCGATAAAACGCTCTCTCCTCAGCATGGTGAAGACTTTACGCAGGTGAAAATTTACCGTGAAAGTGGAATCGACGTTATTGACCCACGCTCGCTCAAAGAGTTTATCGCTACCCATAAAGGCATTAATCAGGTTGTTATTGAAAAATTCAGCTTGAATGAGGCGACAAGAGTGTCTCTGCTCTTTGAGCCAATGGTAGGGAATCAGGAGCTAAGTTCTTTACTCGAGGATCAAACTCAAAAGCACTTGCAGTTGGTCGATAAAGAAGATCATTCTGTTGCGCACGAGAATAAAGCTCCGGCCGAAAAACGTTTTAGCTTAGACCAGCTCGAGAGGCTTATTAATCAAGACTTTTTTGGTGTCACTTCTAGTACTCCAATTGAGCCTTCTAAAGCTGACGAATCCAGGGGCTCTAAGCTAAGCTTTTCTTTTCCAGAGGCTGAGGCCCCGCAAGTAAATGATAGGGATGACTTACAGCAAAAGCCAAGCTTGGTGCTAGCAAAATCTGCCAAGAGCGCTGCTTTTGATGAAGACGATAAAGCAGGACAGTTACTCAATCTTAAGTTAAAGAGCGATAGAAAGCCTTCTCTTGAAAAGAAGCTGAACTATGAAAAGCATACTCTGACTCGTAAGAAAGCAAAGGGAGGAAACTCCTTTTACTATAGAGCGAAAGATCACATGGAGCTTTATAAAGTGGGCAGTAGCTTCTTGAAAGACTTTAACTCGGGGCTAAAATCGTTCTCTTTCGCCTCTTGTGGAATGGCCCTTCAACGTGAAAAATCTGTATTGGGAATTACTTCTTTTTTTAATTATCACGAAGATATCAATATTTGTGTGATTACGAAAGATCTTGCTGGCTCTTTCTATAGCTCTATTGCCGAGGGCTTTAGTGTTAAGCCTAGAGAAATATTTGACGAAGATCTTACTTATGATGTTCATCATGCCGGGGGCTTTGATATTGTTGAGCTTGGGGAGCTGAAAAAAGTCGAAAGAAAGCTTAGAAACTACGATTTTGAGCAGTTCTTAGATCATCTTCTGGACTCCTATGATCTTATTTTGTGGGATCTTCCCGACCTTAAGATTCTCGATGCAAATAAAGAGTTATACTTCCCGATTATCCGTTCACTAGATAGTGTGAGTTTTATCGTCGGAAAAAATATTTCTAAAGCTTCCGAAATCACATCTATGATTTCCTATTTTAATCGCTATCAGATTCAAATTAAAGGCCTGCTCTTTAGTGAAGAAGCTCCCAAAGGGGGGCGCAAATGAGTGGATTAAAACTAAAGCTTAAGAATGGAAATTCTTTTGAGGAATTGGGATCTTCTGAGAAACAAAATGGGAATACCCACAGTAACTTGAAGTTGGTGGATGAGCGGCCTCCTAGAGGGAGAGAGAAACCAAAGAAGAAAAAGTCTAATCGTTACTTTTACAAGGTTTCAAACCACCATGAATTATTTAAAATAGGTCGCTCCTTTTACAGCGACTATATGGCAGGAGTAAAGTCTTTTGCGATTACTTCTACTGGGTATCAAACGAGCCAGCAAAAAACTATTCTAGGTCTCGCTAGTTTTTTTGATCACAAAGAAGACCTTAAGATCGGCATTATTAGCGATAATCTCAAAAGAGGTGCCTTCAAAGATATCGTCTCCATTAGTAAAACGATCCAATATGACTACTTTGGCCCAGATAAGAGTATTGAAATTAAAAGTTTTTATAATCACTTTGAGTTTCTTGATCTCTCCGAAATTCTAAAGTTAGCAAATGATAAAGAGCTTGGAGAGTACGACGATGTCTTTGATCAGATAGTCGATCTTTATGATATTGTATTTTGGGATGTTCCAGAGCTTCATAATATTCAGGTTGATTCTGAAAAGTATTTTCCAGTAATAATGAAGTTTGAGTCAATTAGTATCATTGTTGCCCAGAGTCTGACCAAAAGAGGCGACGTGGAAGATATAAAAAAGTTCTTTTTGGGATACGGGATAAACCTAAAAGGTCTGCTTTTAGAAGAAAAAACATCTCTCGAGAAAAAAGAAGAAGCACCGATAAGCAAAGATAGTTTAACTCGAAAAGACACCAGAAAGAAGTCTTGGTGGCAGAGGTTATTTAAGAGTAAATGAAAAAGTTCAATATCGTTCTCCATGAAACAACGATCATTAACTTTCCTTTTTTCTGGAAGCTAATGAATCGTTATAAGTTCGCGACCCTTGTCGCGCCTTTCTTGGTGTTCTGCTATGCCTTTTACTTTTATAACGCTCAAAACACTATTTTTGTTCGCTCTGTAAATTTTAAGAATATTGTAAGTGAGCAAGAAGGCGCCTCCAGTGCCATCGCTAGTGTTCTTGGAGAGAAGTCGAGCGGCCTCAATGAAAGTGAAGTCTCTGGGATTATTCGATCCTTAGACTTTCAACAAGAGTTTTCCGAAGCTCTTTTTCATAACCCTGAGTTTTCGAAACTAGACCTATCATCAGTAAAAGATAAGAAACCATTTGATATGGACGCTTTTCTTGCAAGCTGCGCTGGTGAGAGAGAGTGCATCTATAAAAAGGTCAGGTCAGCACTCTTTGGGATGATTTCCATTAGCGGTGATCGGACGATAACTAACAGTTACATATTAAAAGTAATGTCTAAAGATAAGTTCACCACCTCTTTAGTGCTCAACGAGGCAATTAAGGCCATTGTTAAGCATCGGGTGGAGACGATCCGCCACAAACTCTCTCAGCAGATCGACCTCTCAGAAGAGCTTGTTAAGAGTAAGAGAATAGAGCTTACGAATATTGATCATAATAAGCTAATGGAACGCAAAAAAAGTTTAGAAAATACTGTTACCTCGATGGATCTCAAAGAGAGGAGTTACGCAAAATTTCTCCAGAGCTTAAAGATTAAGTTGGCCCTCATGGAAACTAAAATGAAGGAAACAAAAAGAGTGGCCAGCAGGTCTGATGCTAGTGTGAGTAGTGGAACTCTTAATCTGCAGGCTAGGAAAAGACTTGAAGAAAAAATTCGTAAGCTAGAAAGTGACATTGGAGCCATTAAAGTTGTCGCTAATGAGATTTCTAATCAAGATGAAAATATATTGAAGCAACTTGAAGCCGAACTCAATAAGTCTCAGAAAAAGTTGTTAAGTTTTGGTATGGCGGGGCGATCTCTTGCCAGCGAAATGGACTTTTATAATAGAAAAGAAGGGGAGTCTAACTTTACCGAGTTTGATTACAAGGTAGCGAAACAGCAGTTTAGTAAGACTAAAACTGACTTTGAAACGGTACTCGTTGAAAAAGAGAAACTCCTAACAGAGCTCTCCGATCTGGATATCAAGCTTGAAGTCATCAAGCCCAACCTTGAGTATACCCAGCTTCTTGAGGGAAAAATTATTCAATTGAAATTACTTAATTCAACTGTAGTGAGTGATCTTGTTTTTGAGAGAGAACTTGGAGGAGTCCATACTTTTAAGAAAGTAAACAGATCTAAAATGATGCTTTTTTCTTTTGTGGCAAGCGCTCTTTTGCTGGTTCTGATCACTTTGAGTGTTTACTTCTTTGATGACAGAATTTACGACCAATTCGAGCTGGCAAAAAGCTTTGAAGACCTTACTATCATCGGCAATACTCCCGACTTTGAATAGACTCCTTAATAGGAATCAATCCTCTTTTTTAGTTTACTTACCATCCAAATGAAAATCGGGAAAATCATTGTTATTAAGATGTCCTTAGCGGCTTCCTCAAAGCTTGCAGTCAATGAAAAACTATCAAACACTTCTTTTAACAGTGCTAGGCCTAGTACGACCATAAAGGCAAATTTATGAGACTTTTTCTTTTTTAAAAGTAGGACCGCAATGGTCATGCCAATAAGAAAGTGAAGAACAATATCTAGTGGTAACCAACCAAATAACTTCGCACTAGAGATGTAGCCTAGGGTATTGTGGAGTACTTTTAAGAACTCTTGTATAAGGAGATCCTTTTAGTTGGTTAATGGGAATTGTTCTCTTAATTCTAGAGTCTTCTTAAGAAAAAGAATACTTGGAATAAAATTCTTTTTTCCTTATGATTGAAGAATGAACACAATAACAAAAGCCCTCTTAATTTTCTGCCTCTTTAACCAGCAGCTGCTGGCAGGAAAACCAAAAGAGTCTTCTAGCAACTATAATATTCGCGAACTGGCCCTTCCATCTGAGGTAGATAATCTACCAAAAAAAACGGGTGCTATTTTTCATTCTCCTTCAGTGAAAGGTAAGGTTTTGATCCCTGTTCACTTTTGGGGTGCGGTTGGTAAAACAGGACTACACTTTGTCCCATTAGATACCAACTTGATAAACGGCTTATCTCTAGCAGGAGGGCCTAGAAACGATGCTAACCTTGATAATGTCAGAATCACTTCTTCTCGTGAGGGAGTACGAAAGTCATTTAATTTCGATCTAAATGAGGGTGGAGACTTAAAGCTTGAGGACTTCAAGTTACGGCCAGGTGATACTATTTTCATTCAAAAAGACACGTTTAGGGAAGAGCGAGCCTATTACACCAGTTTGGTCGGTGTCGTTCTTACCGTTTTGACGAGTATTTTGCTCTTTAGAGAGGTTCGAAAGTAAGAATACTTTCCCATTCCTGCGTGCAAGCTTTCCATGTATATCGATTGAGGACTTCTTTTCTTGCTTTGAAATTGAGCTCTCTCTCTTGAGTAGATAGCTTTACGACCTCGGGAAGCTCAGGCTCATCAGCTTCAATGAGGTTAACTCCAGCACTTCCTTTTATAATCTCCGTTGCGCCTACCATATGCTCGCTCACAAGTATTTTTGTGCCGCTGGCATAAGCCTCAAGGACGACCAGGCCAAAGGGCTCAAAGCTGGTGGGGAAGATAAAGGCATCGCAGATGTTAAAGAACTTTGCGATCTCTTTGGTAAAGTCTATATGAAAAATATGGTCGGCTTCGGGAAGTGTGAAAAGGCTTCCCTTTTCGCCTTTACCAACCACTATAAAATTGAGGTGACTTCCTACTTTTTCAACGATAGACGGCAGGCCCTTTCGCTCGAATGCTCCAACAAAGAGGAGAATCGGTTTTTCCTCATCTATTGAGGAGAGCTGAGGATAGCTTTTTTTCAGGGCAGCGATGAGCTCTAATCGACTAGATCTTAAATCAGGTCCAAAAGTAGTGATGTCCGCCGATGAGTAGGCGATTCGGTAGTTTTTAGGCTCTATTTGAAAGTCAGCTACCATCTCTTGGGCCATAAACTCACTCAAGAAGACAAACTGTAGTCCTTGTTTTCGGTAGTAATGTTCTTCACACAGGCTTAAGTAGCGCAAAAGAATTTTTTTATATATTTTCTTTAAAGGAGATGTTGGGATGGTTTTAAAGTAGAGCTTCTCCCACAACTTGTGCGAAAATTGGATATTAACGATATCGCCGACAAATGAGCACACACCCATGGTTATTGTCTTTGCCTTGGGCAGCAGCAGCCTCTTTTTGAAAAACCATGTATAAAGTTGAAAAAAAATTGATTTTAAAATAAAGGGCTTAAGCCCCGCCATGGGGATTCTTTTAATCTCAACCTTTTCAGGATGCTCAGGATATAGCTCCTCAGCAGATGCACTTGTAAAGCAGATAACCCTAAGCTTCTCGAGCTTAGTTGAATCGATTTTTCTGATGACCTCAAGCATGGCCCTGGTATGGCCGATCTCAGGAAAACAGTCGTGAACTAAGAAGTTTAATTTCATAGATTTATTATAGTCTTGCTATGAGTTCATGACGAGACTGGAAATTCTATCAACTCGAGTGGAAAGGATGCTTTCATGTATAATATCGTCATGACTAATCTTCATGAGGAGCTTTCTTGAGCAAAAGTCTCGCCATTCTCGTTCCCACATGGAAGCGCCCCGATAAGTTGGAGCTGTGTTTCGAGTCAATTCTAAGCCAGTCTCGAAGACCGGATAAGCTAGTTGTGGTTTATAGAGAAGTTGATACTTTAGGTGCTCAAGTCATAGAGTCTTACCGTGAGCGCTTAAGCGCCTTTACTTCTTTTATTGCCATAAACGTAGAGACACCTGGCGTGGTTGCCGCCGAGAATGCAGGTTTAGAAGTGATAGGGGAAGATATTGTCGCTTTTTTAGACGATGATGCAGAAGCTCCCGTCGATTGGGTTAAAAGACTTATCGCTCATTTTGAAAGTGATCCAAGTATTGTGGGAGTTGGTGGGCCAGACCTTATAACAGGGGAGAAGGACCCCTCTTATCCCTATGCAAGAGAGATTGTTGGGAAGTTCACCTACTACGGCAAGGTTATTGGAAATCATCATCAAAAGGTAGCACGCTCTCAATATGTTGATGTTCTTAAAGGGGTTAACATGGCGTTTCTAAAAAAGCAGCTGCCTTCTTTAGACACTAGGCTCTCATCGGAACATAATGTCGGTAATGGCTCCCAGTGGGAGCTCGACCTGTGCCTTAGTATGAGAAAAAAAGGCAAACTCTATTTTGATCATGAGATGTGGGTTCGGCATCATTCAAATCATGATCACTTTATTGAACTTTTAAATCAACGAAACAATGCTCATAATCTGACTTATGTGGTTTTGAAGCATGGAAGTCCTCTTGAGCGCACAAGCTTTATTTTCTACGCTTTCTTAATTGGAAACACTCAAAATATCGGTATTTTAAAGTACATCCAGCTTCTTTTAAAGGGTGATGGTCTTCGCGCATCTAAGCTTTTTTACTACTCTCTGTGGGGTGCTGCTCTGGGGATCAAAACGTTCATGAGGAGAGCTCAGAGTTCGTAATGAGGCCGTGGTTACCCTCTGGGTTTTTCAAGTAGTCCTGCGCTCGAGCAGCGACACTTTGATGATCGTAGAGCTCAAAGCTCAGTTGTTGAGAACGTTTAAGAACATCGTCCATTTTTGAGCTAAGAAAAAGGTCATAGCAGCTCTTCACTTTTTTTAATAAGTCTTCTAGATCGCCTTCTTGAAAGTTAAAAGGCATTCCGACTTGTTTCATAACTTCAGGAATGGCTCCCGAGCTGGAGCCGATAACCGCTCTACCTGATGCTGTCGCCTCAATGATCACTCTACCAAATTGCTCTTTCCAGAAAGGACGGGTGAGGGATGGTAGGACAATCGCATGAATTTCTTCATAAAAACGATAAGCCTCAGTATGCTTTAAGACACCGTGAAAGATGATGCGCTGATCTTTCGCTGCTAGCTCCTGCCACTTTTCTTGCCAAGGCCCTGAGCCCGCTAAGTGGAGCTCAAATGGCAACTCTTCTTTAATGAGCCTTTCGCAGAGTTCTTCAAGAAGGCCCATTCCTTTTTCTTCGCTTAAGCGACCGATATATCCAAGCTTTAGGGGCCCGTTGAAAACGCCTATAGGTTGAAGGGAGTGGTACTGCTTGGCACTAAAGCTGAAGGGGAAGTAGCGGCACTTCTTTTCTATGGATTTCCACTTTATGACTTCTTGAATTTCTGAGCAGCAGCAAAGGATGTTGTCGACCTTAAAGCAATTTAGTCTTTCAAAAGGCGTAAGCCATTTGAGATGTTTTTTTTTGATATTCTGACAGACCCAGAGATCTATCTTTGTTCTAAAGTTACGCGTAAAGAGGCTTATCAAGGAAAAGGCCAGAAGGGAGAGACTCCAAGTTTCTTGGGTGAGGAGAATTTTGTCGTATTTCTTTTTATTGAGAATAAGCCAAAGAGAAATGGGATTAAAGAAAGTTAGAGAGCCATTTCCTTTAAAGAATACCGTTGGCGAAAAAATTGAACTCAAATGGTCATCAGTTTCCGCATTATAGGAATAGTTGAGTTCTTTGATTAAATTACTCTTCCAGCTTTTGGGGACGACAAGGTCAACATCAAAGCCACTACTGGCAGCAAGGGCATTCCACACGCTTCTGTTGACATCAACAACCATGGGGTGTCCGGCAACTAGGACATTATAATTTCTTGAGGGGCTAATTGTTTTTTTATTCATAGTTTCGGCTATAATGATAACAGGAGAGTTTAATGAAAAGTATAGTTTTTTTAAGCCACCTTCATGACGAACATGAAAGGGGAGGCGCTTATCTTCGCAATTTTGCTCTGTTATCTGCATTAGATTCATGGGGCTTTAAAACTCGCGCGTTTTATCGTGGAGAGTTTAAATTACACTCTCAAAAAATTAAAAAGTATTTTATGGGGTTAAGATTCGGTCGCGAAATTAGAAGCCTTTTTACTAAGGCAACTTTTGATGTACCCAAGTGTGAAATATTGATACTAGATACTTTTAAGTACTTCTCCTGGAATCTACGCTTTCACGGTGGGAGACCCTTAATCATTTATAATGCTCATAATCTTGAATTCGAAAATCACTTCGGTAAGGAGAGCTCTCCTCAGAAGAGTCGTTTCGCTCTCTATGAGTGTGAACGCTTGATGAAAATGGATATCGTTTTAGTTTGCAGTGAGCGAGAAAAAGCATTGCTTTGTTCTATCAATGAGAAGCTAGCGGGAAAGGTGTTTGTTTTTCCAAACCTCGTTTCATCTGAAAGGTTTCAGAGTCGGCAAAACCATCAACGTCATTTCATCTCTTTTATTGGCACTCTCGATTACTTCCCGAATATTGAAGCGGTAAAGTTTCTTGCTAATGACCTCTACCCTCTACTACCTGAAGATTTAAAGAAGAGGTTTATTATTGCCGGCAGAAGAGCATCCGCGCAAGTGCAACAGCTTTGCGAGGAAAAGGCTATAAATCTACAGTTAGACCTATCTGAAGCACAAATGACAAAACTCTTTTTAGAGACCTCTGTTTTGCTTGTTCCTCTTGAACATGGTTCTGGAACAAGACTTAAGATTATCGAGGGTGCTCTTGCAGGTTGTCGGATATTAACGACTTCCATAGGACGAGAGGGTATTGAAAAAGAAGGCATGGTTGTATCAGCATTAGACGACTTCTTGGATAACTTGATAAGTCTCTCAAATCTTGGCACTGAAGGTGAGGTAGGGTTAGAGGAGGAGTTTTTAGAAAAGTATGAGCTTAGCTCTTGGGCAAAGAAAAATAAAAACACTTTCTTAAAATGCATTGAGGAGAAGCTCTCTTGAAGCCTCGGCCTTCTTCGCCTTTATTTGATCAGGCGAGATCTTTACTGCTGTCTTCAACAGGCCGAAATATATCTATTGTTACGGGAGGCAATCTCATAAATATGGTGCTGGGCTTACTGGTGTCTATTTATTCACTACGTTTTTTAACAAGTGAACAGATCGGGATTGTCTATCCGTTGGTTAGTTTTCTGTTGCTCCTCAATCAGTTTAGTGATCTTGGTCTGTCAATGACATTCCTAAAGCTTGGTAGTAGAGTTTTTAGGTCTTTTTCGTCGCTCGATACATCATTGAAGGTTGACCAGATAGCACTTGAGAAAAATAGGGAATATTTTTCAAACTTCTTTTGGCTAAAGCTTATTGCTGGAGGAAGTGTTTCTCTACTTTGCTTTTTGTTAGCGGCGCCTCTGGCTTACCTTGTGTTTGATTCAAGTAAGTATTCCTCTTATATTAGATTAGTTAGTTTTGTTTCTTTTTTTCAGTTTCTTGCAGGCTACTTTCAATCAAGCCTTCAGGTGGAGAAAAAATTTAAAGCCTTTATGTTTTCTCGTTTGCTTCCCCAGTTGATAAAAACGGTTGGAATGATCTCAATCGTCGTCTTTGGCTTCCTGGACTTGAGACTTGCTCTTCTCTTTTTTTTACAGTTGCCAGTAGTTTCGTGTCTCGTTGCCTTCTTTTTTAGCGAAAAGCGCTATATCAGTATCAAGCCTGTAACGAATCTAAGAGTTGAATTTTTCTCTACAAGTAAGTGGATATGTCTCTCCATGATTGCCAATACGGCAATGGCTAGTTGCGATATTATTATGACGAGGTCTTTAGTTGGCGCTGAGGAGCTTTCTGTATACTTAGGTGGCCAAAAGCTCGCTTCAATCCTTCCAATCCTTAGCAGTAGTCTTTTAGCTGTACTTCTACCAAAAGTATCTTCAATGAAGAATGATGATGAAGTCAGGTTTTTTATTCGAAAAGCTCTAAGGTTCTTACCATTATTTAGTGGCGCAATTTTACTTTGCCTACCAATGTCTCATTACGTTGTGAATCTACTCCTTGGCGCGAAGTATAATAGTTCCGTAAATGTACTCAATGCCTTTTTAGTCGTTCATGCCTTTGGCTTTTTAATCACCCCTTTGGGGACAGTCCTTTACAGGATGAACAAAGAGAGAACTTTTGCTTTTATTAATATTGCTCAGCTTATTGTTAATATTTTTCTCAACTGGATACTCATCCCTCGATATGGGGCGATTGGTGCAGCGGGAACGACGCTTGCTACAAAAGTCATTGCTGGCCTCGTTATTTATTTTGTCCTATTTCAAGGTGGCTATCTATTTAGCAGATCTGAAGGAAAAAAAACGTGAAGAAAAAAATCTTAATTTCTGGCAGCTATGGTACAGGAAACGTAGGGGATGAGGTCATCCTCGAAAGATTGTTAAGTTTATTGAAGGGACACGATATTACGGTATTAAGTCAAGGTACCGATTACACAACAAAGCACTTTTCGAATATCAATGTTCTTCCACAGACTCCAAGTTGGAAGCTACTTCGGATAATTAAAGATACAATTAAGTTACGTTTTTCACTGTTGAAAAATCGAATTAATTTCCTTAAAGCTTTAATAGATGCTGACATATTTTTGGTCGGCGGTGGTGGGCTTTTTGCCGAAATGGTCCCTCAAGTTCTCGAGTTTTATCTGCATCAGATTAAATGGGCTAACTTTTTTAAAACGAAGACAATTGTCTTTGGAGTTGGGATAGGTCCTTTACTTACAAACGCGGGTAAAGTTAACCTAAAAAAAACATTTAATAAATGCGTAAGTGGCTGTCTCGTTCGAGACCTACAAAGTTTTAATAATCTCAGCAGTGTTGGTTTGGGTGATAAGGCGACCGTTGGTCCTGATTTAGCTTTTTTGGGAGATTATCAAAATAAGCGAAGTGAGGGAGCAGGAAGCGATAGGGAGAGAGTCGTTATTAATATCTATCCAGTATTTGGCGACGCTAGTATTTGGGATAATGCTGAAGCAAGGCATGAAAGCTTCGTTAAAACGATAAAGGGAACTATCAATTATCTACTAGGAAACAATTATAAGGTAGAACTCCTTCCCTTTGGAACCAAGAGTGATTTAGCATTTAGTAGGAAAATCGCAGCGTTTTTTCCTACTAATGTTACTGTATTTGAGGGAAGTAATTATAAAGCCATTCAGGAGCGCTTCAGTGGCGCATTATTTTCGATCACAATGCGCTTTCATGCAGGAGTGTTAAGTTTTCTTCATGGCGTTCCTAGCCTGTGTATAGACCAGCAGTTTAAGTCGGAGAGACTTCTTGCTGATATGAAGCTTGAAGAACTTCTTCTTTGTTTACCGGATGGTTTTCATAAGCCTGGTAATAAAGATTTAAACTTGAATGAAATCATATCAGCGATAGAGGCTCTAATTAATGAGCGAGAGCATGTTCTCAAGATCGTTGAGGCTTACTTCCTCACAAAAAAGGGGGAAGCTCAGCTCATCACTCGAGATTTTCTTTTCAGGGAAGGCCTCGTAGAAGGAGGGCTATGAAAATTTTATTTATCACCTTTCCCCTTGCTTTCCAATCTCCCGGAGGAGGAGAGCAAATTATTTTATATTCCAAAAAAGCGCTTGAGCTCAGAGGTCACGAAGTTGATCTCTTTGATCCATGGAAACATAAGGTCACTGATTACGACTTGGTTCACTACTTTTCATGCTTAACTTGGTGGGATTGGAAGGCCATAAAGAGTTATGAAGTTCCTCTAGTGGTAACTCCTACTCTGTGGCCAGACAAAAGTTTTCTGATCAAGAGGCTAGAGCTTTTTAAAGATTTCTTACGATTACGCCTAGGTTCTCGAGAGACGTTTTCACTCCGAGGCTATTTGAAGTATCCAGATGTTTTTCTTCCAGCAACCACCATAGAGAGTAGCTTATTGGAAAGTTTTTATGACATACCAGTGAAGAAACTTATCACTATTGGAAACGGTGTGGACGCTCCGAAGATCATTTCAAACGACTCGAATGCTTTTACCAAAGAGGTTGGACTGAAGGATTTTATTCTTTTTTCTGGCTCAATTCGACCAAATAAGAATATTGATAAGTTGATTTTAGCCTGTCAAAAGCTCCGTTTAAATCTAGTGATTATGGGCGAGGCTTCTTTTGGTACGCAAGAATATGAACAATATTGTCGAAAAATAGCAGGTAAGGAAACTGTCTTCATAGGTTTCAAGGAAAAAGGATCTCGCCTCTATGATGAGATTTACAATGCTGCAAAATTGGTTGCGATTCCCTCAGACTTTGAAACCTTTTGTTTAGCGGCCGCTGAAGCTGCGGCCATCGGAAAGCCGATTGTAGTTCCAAGAGTAGGGGGAACGACTTGCGTCTATGGTGATGATGCCTATTACTTGGAGAACCCGCAGAGTCTTTCAAGTCTCTGTGAAGTTTTAGAAAAGGTGATTAGTGAAGATTCTCAGGTATTAAAGGAAAAAGGAGTGAGAATTGCTGCGAGCATGAAGGCAGATTATTCTTGGAATTCTGTGGCGCAGAAGCTTGAGGATACATATAGTAGACTAATTTAGTTTCAGTATGTTAGGTCGCCTTGAATCCGGAAAATTTACTCACTTTATCATAGATTAATCCGATAAAGAGGATAAGGACAAGGGACTTATGCTCAAGATTATCCAATCGAAACTAACTTTTTTCAGCTTCATGCTAGAGCGTGATATTTTTTGGATTTATCCGGCGACCTTTCTAAGTGCATTTATAGGCTTTTGTTTGCTTTTCTATATCCAAAGAGCGAAAACCACCGGCTTTCTGAAAAGGCTTTTCCATATTTCTGCTAGAAAGTCAGCAACCAATGCTGTTCAACTCGGTGGTCTTCCCCTGAGCCTCTCCATTATTGCAGGGGTCATTTTTCTTTTTAATCACGATTCATTCTCTTCCTTTTTCGGGCGCTTCGATTTCTACAGCATAAAGTATTGGTTGATTTCTGCCTCTATCGTTGTGACTTATGGCTACCTCGATGATCGTTTTGAACTGCGTCCAATCGTCAAACTAGTTCTTCAAATATCGAGCATTTGCCTGTTTGCTATGCTCGAATCTCGAGTTCTCTTTCCTAAGTGGTCGGCCTTAGCCTTTGTTGTCATTAGTTTTTGGGGTCTAGGGGTTCTCAATGGAAGTAACCTTCTAGATGGTCTTGATACTTTGACAATTAAATTGGGAAGCGTGACTTTTTTGTCATATTTAGTCATCGCTTGGAATTTCTCGATAGGCTCCGTTGCCTTAGGTTCTTGCGTTGTTCTTTGTTCTCTAGCCGCTTTTTACTTTTTCAACAAAGAGCCTGCAAAAATTCATTTAGGTGAAATTGGAGGCTCATTTATTGGCTTTTCAAGCCTTCTCGTGAGCTGCTTTGTTTACAGCTACCTCTCCCGTACGAAAATTGATTCTGCCAACGCTCTTGCTATGGCCATTATGCCTCTGAGCTTGCCGATGGTTGAACTAGGAGTGAGTTTTCTTAGGAGGCTATACAATAGAAAGTCTCCCTTTAAAGGCGATAAATATCATCTTCATCACCTTTTAAGAAATTACTATGGTTTCTCTCCCAGTGGAGCAAGTTCAATTTTTGCTGGAGGTTACGCTGTTATTATGATGATCAGCTTTAGTCTTACTCATTTTTTTGGGCCTATCTTTGGTACTTCTTGCTGTGTCTTTTTGATGACAGCGACTTATATAGCTGTTGGTAAAAGTCACTGGGCCGGATCAAATACTTTGGACTTGAAGCCTGCCTCTCTCTTTGACTATCTTCTCAAGAAAGATGTCGGAGTTATAAACTCTTTGGAAGTCGACGGCTTTGAGCTAGAGATTATTGGAAGCCTTGACGGGCCCCTCTCTGAAGACCTATCGCAGGAGTCGGTTTTTGGCGAGGAAGACGGTGAAGACCCAAACGAAGAGCAAGACCTTGTTTCCAAGAAAAAAGCAGCATAAAGCTTTTATCAAAGACCTATCTCAGCTACATTTATAGGTGATGTTACACAGCAACTCTAAGAATTCTAAAGTCTTGTTAACGACGCCCGATTACCCACCAAAATTAGGTGGTCTCTCTACTTTTAGTCGCAATATCGAGTTCGCTTTGAAAAACTTAGGCATCGACTACGATCTACTCGTTTGGAATTCCAAAAATGCTTTTAAAATGAAAGATGAGCTGGCCCACTCCTATGAATGGGGCCTTCATATTCACTATCAAGGAGGAATGGCCGTTTCAGGTCAATGCGAAAAGAATATCAATTTTTTACACGGAAGTGAGATTCTTTTCACCAGTCCAAACTGGATAAAAAAAGTCGTAAAAAAAGCTCTGAAGTTTCGAGGGCTTCGTTATTTGGAGGCTTCTTTTTTTAATATCAGTATCAGCGAGTTTACTCAGAATAAGGTCAACGAAAAAGGGCTGCATGCAGACTTCGGCCGTGATCTCATTTTTCATAATTGTATTGATTTGTCCAAGAGCACATTTATTGAAAAGAGTTTAGACGATGAAATGATTAACTTCATTTGTGTTGCTAGAGATGTTCCGCATAAAAACTTGAGTGCTGCTCGTCGCTTGGTTGAGGCTTATGCTCTTCATTTTAACAAGAAGACTCAGCTTTTTTGCACGAAGGATTTCAGCGATAGTCCACTCGTAAGCTGTATAAATATTCATGGTAAAACGAATGAAGAATTAAGAGTGCTTTATTCTCGGTCTCACTTTAATCTTCTGTTAAGTCGAGATGACTCCAACAAGGGCTTTTACGAAGGCTTTGGTTTAACAGTTTTAGAAGCCGGTTGTTGGGGAACCCCCAGTATCGTTTCCAGTTCGGGCGGTCTGCCTGAGGCTTGTCATGATGGGGAGACAGGCTGGGTTTTGAAGTCTGAGCGAAACTTAAAAAAATTTTTCTCGATGATCAATTCAGCGTCTTTTAATGCGGCCTCTCGAGCCGTTTTTGATCATACCCACAGGAGTCACGGCCGAGAACTTTACGAAAAGCTTTTAAAAAGGCTTTTGGTTTGAAGGTCATTCATTGTTTTCTCAATGGTCCTTACCTCGGTGGCGCCGAGCGAAGTTTTATTCTTCAGGCCGCAGATGTTCGTGACCGCTACGGTTATGATGTGCGCTTTTTTGTACCGTTTCTTGAAAGACCCGCTGAAGATAAGACATTGATGAGCTTTCTAGAGACCAACGGCTTTAGGGCAATGAAGATTCACCATTTTCGTTATAACAGCAGTCTTTTTTCGCTTTCTCGCAGTGAGGTTTTTCTTTTTTTTCTTAAACTTCCTTTGGCCCTTTTTGGTTTTTTTAAAACAGCGAGTGCGATTCATAAAATTGAAGCTCAAGAAAGCGATACTTGGTGGGTTGGAGGTAACAAAGTCGGCTTCATTCTCTACTTTCTTGCTCTTACTACAAGCTTTAAAGGGCGCTTTCTCTGGCACTTTCGAGATTACCCCTTCGCTGGAGGCTTTTATGGCCATGCCTGGAAGATCCTTAAGGTTTTTAAGGGTCTTGACCTCTCTCTCGTAGGAAACTCTTACGATGTGAAAGGTTCGCTAGAGAGACTTATTAATTCAAAAAAAGTTGAAAAGTATTGTCTATACAACCCGGTAGGTAACCTTAATTTTTCGATGAGGCCTACTGACAATGGCTTCAGTATAGGCACCGCCTCGATGTTCGCTCCTTGGAAAGGGCTGCATTCCCTCATCCTGTTTGCAGGTCTCTTTGAGCAAGAATTGAAAGAGTTAGGAATTAGAGAGTTTGTCATCTATGGTGACGAAATTTATAAAACGAATGGGGCTCATATTGGTTACAGAAAGTCTCTTGAAAGGTTACAAAGAGTCTTTTTAAACAACTCTACTTTCATTCGTTTTGCAGGTCTTCAAAAACCTGAGGTTATTTTTGAAGAGTTGGATGTATTTATTCATTCTAGTTTAAAGCCAGAACCCTTCGGTAGGGTGTTAATAGAGTCCTATAACTCTGGTACTGTTCTCATCTCTTCTGGGCTTGGCGGAGCAGGTGAACTTGTCGATGATGGGCAAAGTGGACATATTTTTATTCCGCATGATTACGTAGGACTGCTTGAAAAAGTAGCTTTGGCCGTTGGGAAAAATAGAGATTACTATCGTGAGCAAGGCAAGCTCAAGGCTTTGGAGGTTCAAGACAAGTATGACCTTCAGCTGGAGAACCTCTTTGGCTAGAATCCATACTTCTTTTTTTGGTGATAATGGATCGCCTGAATGAGCTTGCTCCATCGGTTGAAGTCATTCTTTTCAGTGAACTTTATTTTAAAGCCACTTCGAAACGAGATGTCGTTAAACTCCTCTTTCATGATGACTCGATAGGCTTCTTCAAGCTTGGGATTTTCCTGCTGCCACATTTGCGCAATATTGATTTTGAAAGTTTCTTTTTCATTAAATTTAATATAAACCTGATTGTAGCTTTGAAGCAAAATCTTGCTTTTAGAAAGTATTTGAATGCCATTAAGAGATAAGTCTTTTACTAGAAATTCTGCGTTTTCTAGAGTGCTCAGAACCAGTTTTGGCCTTAACTGAATAACTGTATAGCGAGGAAATACTCTTGAACTTTCTAGAGACAATCTCTACTCCCGAAATTGTTTTCTGCTCTTAAATTCTCGGTGTAGTTGGCAAATTCTTCTTTGTAACTAGCTACAAAATCAACAATAAAATCCTCGTCCAATATTGAAAACTTTAAGTGAATAAAGTCACGTTTAAGACCCTGCCAATTGATAATGGCCACGAGGGCCTCATCATCCCTGTAGAGTTCCTCTTGGAGAGCGCTGGTAAAGAGGTCTGCTTTTCTGCCTAGAATCCTCAAAAGTGCCGGAAATTGGTAAATGCTATAAGTTTTTCCCATTTCGTAGACCAGATCATTGCTTTGAAGGCACTGATATTGGCCCCATTTATCTATGCAACTCATCAGGGAAAACTGAGCTTTAGAGGTCAATTGGGCCAGTTTCAGATCAAATTCATTACTTCTCGGTTTCATAACTTCATTATACCCGAGGTTTTAATGAAGCGTAGCGCTGTAAAAAAAAGTTACCATTGCAAAAAAAAGGTTGACGAGATTAGGTGGAGTCTATAATATCCCGCCTTGTGCGAACGACAGATCAGCTGAAAAGCTTCTAACCCGCGGAAAACATGATATGTTTATTTTCCGATGGGACTTTGTCGTCTCAAACTTTGATCTTTTAAATTCGAATATGATTACAGTTTGTTGCTCTTCGGAGTAACGAAAAAGACGAGAAAGATAATCGGGCGTTTTAGACAGACGTACCTGACGTAACTAAATCCTATCTGGATTCCAAAGCTAATGTTGAAGTTGTTAATGCTGAAGTTAGAGCTAATTGGATAAAGGTAGTAGTCGGGGATTTGTCTTGTTTAAAATTGACCTGTCAATTTGTCAGCAAAATTAAAAACAAATAAATTTAAGATTTAGATCTTTAAAATGAGTAACTCAGAATTAAAGTA